>Ga0272448_1000073_pt1 | contig 141523 bp, 133 predicted proteins | sample YNPCB0191_FD_202220 | JGI IMG/M metagenome (GOLD analysis project Ga0272448, IMG submission 202220) | Hot spring sediment microbial communities from Yellowstone National Park, WY, United States - YNP-CB-019-1 | ecosystem: Environmental > Aquatic > Thermal springs > Hot (42-90C) > Sediment... | reverse complement strand
TTGGAAAGGAGCAGAGTGATGGCGGCAGTGAGGGTGGTCTTTCCATGGTCGACGTGTCCAATGGTTCCCACGTTGACGTGTGGTTTTTTCCTTTCAAACTTTTGCTTTGCCATAGGATATCCTCCTCTTTTCTCTATCTATTCTTATCCATTATTTCTTTCATGATGAAAGGCGGAACTTCCTGATAATGGGAAAACTGCATGGTATAGTTGGCCCGCCCCTGGGTAAGAGAACGAAGAGCGGTTGCATATCCGAAAAGGCTGGCCAGGGGAACCCGGGCATTGACGATCTGGATCTCACCTCTGGCTTCCATTCCTTCCACTTTGCCTCTCCGGGCGTTCAGGTCTCCAATCACATCTCCCAGATATTCTCGGGGAACGATAACCTGAACCTTCATGATTGGTTCCAGAATGACCGGGTTAGCCTTTTCGATGGCTTCTTTCACCGCCATGGCACCGGCGATCTTAAAGGCAATATCGGAAGAATCCACCGGATGATAGGAACCGTCCACCAGGCGCACCTTGAGGTTGATTACCGGAAAACCGCTGATGACGCCGTTATCCAGGGCTTCCTTTACCCCTGCCTGCACCGCAGGAACATACTCCTGGGGTATAGCTCCACCAACGATTTTATTCTCGAATACAAATCCCTCATAGGGTTCGATTTCCAGAATCACATGACCATACTGACCCCTTCCACCGGTCTGGCGGATGAACTTCCCTTCACCTTTAGCCTTCGCCCTGATGGTTTCCTTGTATGCCACCTGAGGCCGCCCTATGTTGGCCTCAACCTTAAATTCTCGCAGGAGACGGTCAACAATAATCTCCAGATGGAGCTCTCCCATACCGGAAATGATGGTCTGTGTGGTCTCCTCATCGGTGCGGACCTTGAAAGTGGGGTCTTCTTCGGAGAGTTTATTCAACGCCAAAGTGAGTTTATCCTGGTCGGCCCTGGTTTTCGGTTCAATAGCCACCGAAATAACCGGCTCGGGGAAAGAAGGGATCTCGAAAAGAATGGGGTGTCTCTCATCACAGATGGTATCTCCGGTGGTGGTTTTGCGCAGGCCCACTATTCCGCAAAGGTCTCCCGCTTTGACTTCTTCCACGTCCTCGCGGCGGCTGGCATGAATGATGAGTAGACGACTGACCCGTTCTTTCTCACCCTTGGTAGCATTGTACACGTAACTGCCACTCCTGAGTTTCCCTGAATAGACACGTACAAAGGAAATCTTTCCGGCATGGGGGTCCATTACAATCTTGAATACCAGACCGGAAAAGGGCTCATCGATGAGAGAAAGCCTGACTTCCTCTTCTCCGCTCCGTGGATTAATTCCTTTCAAGGAAGGCAAATCCACCGGAGAAGGGAGATACCAGACCACTGCATCCAGAAGCAGCTGAATGCATTTATTCCGCAGGGCCGAACCGGCCAGAACCGGAACAAATTTTCCCTCTATCGTCTGTTTCCGGATGGCGTAGCGAATCTCATCAGGAGAGATCTCTTCTCCACCCAGGTACTTCTCAAAAATTTCCTCATCAAGCTCGGCCAGCGCTTCCAAAAGACGCTCCCGGTGAGCAAGGGCCTCCTCCTCCATTGCCGGAGGGATACCGGTCACCCGGTATTCCAGGCCTTCTTCATCCACATCGTATAAGTAAGCTTTCAGCTCGATCAAATCCACAACTCCTACAAAATCAGATTCTTTCCCCACCGGAATCTGCACCGGGAAAGCATTGGCATTCAGCTTCTTTCGAATAGCTTCTACCACCGCATAAAAATCAGCTCCTACCCGGTCCAGTTTGTTGACAAAAGCAATGCGGGGAACACGGTAATGGTCTGCCTGGTACCATACCGTCTCCGACTGAGGTTCCACTCCCCCGACTCCACAAAAGACTGCAATGGCTCCATCAAGGACCCGCAAGCTTCGCTCGACTTCCACCGTAAAGTCCACGTGGCCTGGCGTATCAATAATGTTAATTCGGCAATCCCTCCAGAAGCAGGTAGTTACCGCCGAACTGATGGTGATTCCCCGTTCCTGCTCCTGAGGCAGGAAATCCATAGTCGCGGTTCCCTCGTGAACCTCACCCATCCGGTGGATTTTTCCGGTATAGTAAAGTATGCGCTCTGTAACTGTGGTCTTGCCTGCATCGATGTGAGCCATTATTCCTATGTTACGGACATTCGAAATGGCATATTCTCCAAATTTCGGTTCTACTTTATTCATGTTTTTACTCACGCGCTCTGTGTGACCTCCTCTTTAGAACCACCGATAATGAGCAAAAGCCTTATTTGCCTCCGCCATACGGTGAGTATCTTCCCGCTTTTTCACGGCTCCGCCTGCGCCATTTGCTGCATCCATGATCTCACTGGCCAGCTTCTCTACCATGCTCTTACCTTGTCTTCCACGGGCGTAGTTTACCAGCCACCGTAAACCAAGGCTCTTGCTCCGATCCGGCCGTACCTCGATAGGAACCTGGTAGTTCGCTCCACCTACCCGCCTCGGTCGAACCTCTACCAGGGGCATGACGTTATTGAGGGCCTGGGAAAAAACTTCTAGGGGATCTCTCTTGGTTTTTTCTCTGACCATCTCAAATACTCCATAGACAATCCTTTCGGCAACGCTTTTCTTGCCATCTTTCATAACTTTATTGATGAGCATAGCCACATCCACGCTGTTATACACGGGATCTGGGGGCACTTCTCTCTTCGAAACCGGACCTTTTCTGGGCACTTCTCTAACCTCCTCCTTTCAGGATTTGGGTCTCTTGGCACCGTACTTAGAACGACCCTGTTTCCGATTCTCTACACCGGCGGTGTCCAGGGTCCCACGAATCACGTGGTAACGCACTCCTGGTAAATCCTTCACTCTGCCTCCCCGAATGAGAACTATGGAGTGTTCCTGCAGGTTATGGCCAATACCAGGTATATAGGCGGTTACTTCCATACCGTTCGTCAACCGCACTCGAGCAACCTTTCTTAAGGCCGAATTCGGTTTTTTGGGAGTAATGGTCCAGACTCGAGTGCACACTCCCCTCTTCTGAGGAGAACCCTTCAAAGCTGGAGCACCACTCTTTTTCCTTACTTTCTTACGACCTTCACGAACTAACTGATTTACTGTAGGCATCTCGTTCCTCCTTTTCTCAAGAATCAAGTACTGCTACACAGGAAGAGGCAACTTCTATTCCACAGGCTCTTCCCAGCTCTTTTGCCGAAAAAACCCATTCGATTTCTATGCCCTTTTCCTTTGCCAGGGTTTCGATCTTTTCCCGGATTTCCTGATCCACATCCATAGCCAGATAGACCTTTCTTGCTTCTCCTCTCTGGATCGCCCTTTCGGTTGCCCTCATTCCTACTGCTTTCCTGACCAGTCTCAATTCCTCAAAACCCATAAAGTTCCACAACCCCTAAAGCAACGGAGGAATTTTACCAGCATTTCGCAGGTCTGTCAATTGCTTTACGGATGAGGAGGAATACTATTCCTCCTCATCCTCGTCATATTCCTCCTCATCCTCGGAACTCAGATCGTATTCCTCTTCCTCGTCTTCCATAGAAACGATATCGAATCCTTCTCCAAATTCTTCGTCAATCAGAGAGGATACATTCCGAGCACCCATCAGATCTCGAATCAGCTCTTCTTCCTTCGTCTCCAGAGCACCCTGAGCAGCAACCTCGCCCTCGGTGGAGAGCCGGATTCTCCGGTATTTGCTGCATCCCGTACCGGAAGGAATAACTTTACCGATAATCACATTTTCCTTAAGACCGATAAGCTCGTCCACTTTGCCTTTAATGGCCGAATCGGCCAGGACATGGGTGGTTTGTTGGAAAGAAGCTGCCGAGAGGAAACTTTCCACCGCCAGAGAAGCCTTGGTAATCCCAAGAACGATGGGTCTTCCCGTAGCAACATGTTTCAGTCCGGGAAGGTAAATCACTTCCTCAACCAGGGTTTTTACTTCTTTCTCACTTTCCGACTCTCTGAGGAAAAGAAGGCTAACATTATCTTCGGCGATTCTGGCCACATCCTCCCGATCGATAACTTCCCCGGCCTTAATAAGCACCGTACCGCTGTCTCCCAGAACCACGTCCTGAGCAGCCACTTTTCCAACAATCTCTTTTTCCAGCATTTCGATCAGTCTTCCTTCAATGGAGAAAAACCGACCGTCGCTTAAGGGTATCTCCCGAATTCCTTCGCTCACCAGCCTCCGAGCCAGACCCCTGCTGATTGGCTGACCCGACTGGATAATGACCTCACCGGTCTGCGGACTCACAATATCTCTGGCGACCTCTTTACCTAAAATCTCATCTCGCAGAACCTTGACCAGGTTTTCCTTCACTGGGAAAGACTTTACGCTCTTCCAAACCACCACCTGCTCCACATCGTACTTCTGCAACAATTCGATCTGTTCTTGCTCCAGACGAGTATGGGCCGGAATGACCACTTCCTGAGTCTTGCGATTGACCACGTCCTCGGCGAGAATGGACCCCTTCAATTTCTCCCAGGTAGCCTTCTCTCGAATCCGCAAACTCACCGGACCGGCCTCAGCGATATGGTCAAGAAGCACCGATTTCAGGGTCTCACCGGCCTTGACGAGGAGTTTGCCTTCTCTGTCCCGTACCTCCTCTACACATATTCTGTCCAAAAGCTCATGCTCCAGGTTGCGATACCCCCGAATCACCCGCACCGTATTCCCTGCCTTCTCGATTCCAAAGGACTTACAATCCACCGAAAGAATCTGCTGGATGGCAGGTTCTTCAAGGATTTCTCCTTTTCTCAGCACCACTTCTCCCGAGATATCCATCACATCCTCACAGAGCTTGTGGCCCTCAAGGAGAGCCCTGGTATGCTCAAGAAGCGCCCGGTTTTCTTCCAGAATGCGAGCATTCTCTTTTTCAAAATCTTCTAAGAAGACCATCTCTCCAGAGAGGAGATTCGTATTGCCGGCGTCTTCCACCATAATCTTGTTGAGACGAGCAATCTGACGGATGATGACTTCAATGTGTTTATCGTTGATGTTCACGCCCTGGGAAACATACACCGACTGAATCTCTTCCAGGAGATACTTCTGCACAGCGCGGATACCCTTAATCTTTAAAATGTCTTTGGGGTTAATGGGCCCCAGGGTTAACCGTTCTCCCGCTTTAACGGTGTCTCCTTCCACCACACAGGTTCTGATATCGTGCGGGACAAAGTAAGTCCGGACGGTCTGATCGGGTTCATCCTCACTGGGTCGCACGTAAATTTTGCGGCGATTTCCAATGGTCTCGATTTTTTCCACCGTTCCGTCAACTTCTGAGAGAACCGCAGCCTTTTTGGGTTTTCGAACCTCAAAGAGCTGCTCGACCCGTGGCAAACCCTGAGTAATGTCCTCTCCGGCAATACGTATACCTCCGGTATGGAAGGTTCGCATGGTCAGCTGGGTACCCGGTTCCCCGATAGACTGTGCTGCCACGATACCCACCGCTTCACCAATGTCCACAAGACGTCCGGTAGCCAGGTTTCTTCCGTAACACTTCACACAGACACCGTAGCGGGTCTTGCAGGTAAGCACAGACCGCACCCAGGCACTCTTGATACCCCTTTCCTTAAAGCGCGCAACTGTTTTTTCATCGATTTCTTGACCGGCTTCCACCAGAACCTCTCCGGTTTGCTCGTCTACGACATCCCGGAGCGCAATTCTCCCCAACACCCGATCCTCGAAAGCCTCCACCACGTTATCACTTTCGTCCTTCAAGTCTTCGAGGAGAATGCCATCGGTAGTGCCACAGTCTTCTTCCCGAACGATAACATCCTGAGCCACGTCTACCAGACGTCTGGTCAGATATCCCGATTTGGCGGTTCGAAGAGCAGTATCTGCCAGTCCTTTTCGTGCTCCATGGGTGGAGATAAAGTATTCCAGAACGCTCAGCCCTTCACGGAAATTAGCCCTGATGGGATATTCAATAATCCTTCCTGAAGGGTCGGCCATGAGACCACGCATTCCGGCAAGCTGGCTTACCTGACGAATACTGCCTCGAGCACCAGATTTGGCCATCATATTCACCGGGTTAAAATCGCTCAGGTTTTTCAAGATGGCATCGGCAATCTTATTGGAAGCATCTGTCCAGACATCGATGACTTTCTGTTCTCTCTCTTCGCCGGTGATAAGACCCTCACTGTAATGCTCGTTAATTTCCTCCACCCGTCGGGTGGCCTCTTCGATAATCTCGGACTTTTCCGGCGGAATCTCCAGGTCCAGCACCCCGATGGTGGAACCGGATCTCGTAGCATAACGGAACCCCAGCTCCTTGACTCTATCCAGCAGCTGCACGGTAGTCAGATTTCCAAAATTACGATAGCAGAGGTCCACAATCTCGGAAAGTTTTTTCTTGATAATCGGCTCGTTATAGTAGGGCATTCCCTCAGGAAGAACCTGATTAAAGATGATTCTTCCGACGGTAGTTTCCTGAACCTCCGGATGACGCTCGGCGATTTCCTTAACAAAAATGGGTTCGTGTAAATCCAACTTTTTAAAAGAATATGCCAACATGGCTTCGTCCACGCTCCGGAAAATTCTCTTCACCGCCCCCCTGGTCCCAAGAAGTGTCAGGTAATAACAGCCCAGCACCATATCCTGGGTAGGAACGGCGATGGGTTTTCCATGAGCCGGAGAGAGAATATTATGAGAGGACAGCATGATAATCTGAGCCTCTGCCTGCGCTTCAGCCGAGAGGGGGACGTGAACCGCCATCTGGTCACCATCAAAATCGGCATTGAAGGCCGGACATACCAGAGGATGGAGTTGAATGGCATTCCCCTCGACGAGAACCGGCTGGAAAGCCTGAATGCTCAGACGATGCAGAGTGGGTGCCCGATTCAAAAGCACGGGATGTTCGGCAATGACTTCTTCCAGAATTCCCCAAACCTCATCCCGAACTTTTTCCACCATCCTCTTGGCACTCTTAATGTTATGGGCAAAACCCTTATCCACCAGCTTCTTCATCACGAAAGGCTTAAAAAGTTCCAGAGCCATCTTCTTCGGGATACCGCACTGGTCAAAGTGCAACCGAGGGCCGGAAACGATAACCGAACGGCCAGAATAGTCAACCCGTTTCCCAAGGAGGTTCTGTCTGAAACGACCCTTTTTACCCCTCAACATATCGCTCAGTGACTTCAACGGTCTATTGCCAGGGCCGAGGACCGGCCGTCCTCTTCTCCCGTTGTCGAACAGAGCATCCACGGCCTCCTGGAGCATGCGCTTCTCATTTTTCACGATAATCTCCGGAGCACCCAGTTGCAGCAACCTCTTTAACCGGTTATTCCGGTTAATCACCCTTCGATAGAGGTCGTTGAGATCCGATGTGGCAAACCGCCCTCCATCCAGTTGCACCATGGGGCGGAGGTCAGGCGGAAGAACGGGTATCACTTCGAGAATCATCCACTCCGGGCGATTACCGGACTTGCAGAAAGACTCCACCACCTGAAGCCTTTTAATCAGCTTTTTGGCTTTAGCCCCCGAAGCCTCCTTTAGTTCCTTCCGTAATTCTCGAGCGAGCTGATAAACATCGATGTTCTTCAGGATTTCCCGTACCGCCTCCGCACCGACTCCGGCCTGAAAATCCGGATCGTAACGGGACAGGAGTCGGGCTTCGGTTTCCAGGATCATCTGAGCTACCTTCAAACCGGTCTGACCAGGGTTAACCACAATATAGCATGGCTCTTCCACCGTATCGGAAAGAACACTTTCTTCAAAAAGCCCGCCGAAAACTTCCCGTAACTGGTTCACTTCGGATTCCGAAAGTTCTTCATCCCGCTGATACGGAAAAACTTTAATGTCCACGACCTCGAAATGGTTCTCATCAACTGGTTCCACCGTGAAACTATCCTTGTACTTGGAACGATAACGAGTATAATCCTTGAGGTTCAAACGGTCACCAATGGAGAAGGGGAGACTGTGTACCTCCACAATTCTGTGAGCCGGTTCGGCCCGGAAACCGGGATCGTACCGGGAGTAAATCTTGTATGCGGTCTCCCGAATGGTGGTCCCTACCTCCAGGTCCGTGGAACCGGGGTCGATAACCTTATAGCAGTCCTCCCGTTTCCTTCCCGAAGCAAAGTAGAGCACCTTCTCCAGGTTTTTAGGAATTATTCCCAAAAGAAGGGCCATTTTGCTGGGTATGCTCTTAAAATACCAGATATGGGAAACAGGGGCAGCAAGCTCGATATGCCCCAGGCGTTCTCTGCGGACCGAAGCTCTGGTGATTTCCACACCGCATCGATCGCAGACCATTCCCTTGTCTTTCACGCGTTTATATTTACCGCAATAGCACTCCCAGTCTTTCGTAGGACCGAAGATCTTTTCGCAGAAAAGGCCATCTTTTTCTGGTTTTAAAGTACGGTAATTAATGGTCTCCGGCTTTTTCACTTCCCCCCGAGACCATTTTCTAATCTCCTCAGGAGAGGCTAACCCAATTTGAATCGCACCAAGGTCATTCACATCCACCAAGGGCTCTTCCCCCTTTTCTCACTTTTTTTCTCTTCCCTGGAGGTTCACACCCAAGTTGGTTCCCTCTTCCTCTGCATTCTCCATCTCCTCCAGGGATATTTCCTTTTTCTTGGCATCAAAAACCTTGACACTCAAGCACAAGCTCTGTAATTCCTTAACCAGGACTTTAAAAGATTCGGGAAGGGATGGCTTAAAGACGTTTTTGCCCTTCACAATGGCTTCATAAGCCTTGACCCTTCCGGTAATATCGTCCGATTTCACCGTGAGCATTTCCTGAAGAGTATACGCAGCACCGTATCCTTCCAGGGCCCAGACTTCCATTTCTCCAAAACGTTGCCCACCGAACTGGGCTTTGCCACCCAGGGGCTGCTGCGTTACCAGAGAATACGGACCGGTGGAACGGGCATGGATTTTGGTTTCCACAAGGTGCGCCAGTTTCATCATGTAGATATATCCCACGGTGACTCTATTATCAAAGGGTTCACCCGTTCTTCCATCGTAGAGCACCGTTTTCCCGTCGGAACCAATCTGCAGGTTCTTCGAAACCCGGCTATCAAAAAATTCTTCAAAATCAACCTTCCCCCGAGACGCCTGAGCTTTGCCGATGGCTTCAAGGATTTCACCTTCTCGAGCTCCGTCAAAAGGCGGGCTGGCAATAAATTTTTTCTCCTTATTGGCTACCCATCCCAGATGCGTTTCCAAAATTTGACCGATGTTCATACGCGAAGGGACTCCCAGCGGGTTGAGCACGATATCGACCGGCGTGCCATCCGGAAGATAGGGCATATCCTCTTCGGCCACTACCCGGGCAATAACTCCCTTATTCCCGTGACGTCCGGCCATTTTATCGCCCACCGAAATCTTTCTCTTCTGGGCCACAAAAACCTTTACCATCTTGTTCACGCCAGGAGATAATTCATCGCCGTTCTCCCGGGAGAAAACCTTCACGTCGATGACCTTGCCATACTCACCGTGGGGCACCCGCAGGGAAGTATCGCGCACTTCGCGAGCTTTCTCGCCGAAAATGGCCCGCAGAAGTTTTTCCTCAGGAGTGAGCTCCGTTTCCCCTTTGGGAGTTACCTTTCCGACCAGAATGTCTCCCGGCTTTACGTCGGCTCCTACCCGGATGATGCCGCTCTCATCGAGATTTCGTAACATATCTTCCCCCAGGTTGGGAATATCCCTGGTGATTTCTTCCGGACCTAACTTGGTTTCGCGAGCCTCGATTTCGTATTCTTCAATGTGAATGGAAGTAAAAATATCTTCCTTGACGAGTCGCTCGCTGATGACAATGGCATCTTCAAAGTTTTCCCCTTCCCAGGGCATAAAAGCTACCAGAACGTTCCTTCCCAGGGAAACTTCTCCCATCGAAGTGCAGGGACCATCAGCGATGACCTGCCCTCTCAAAACACGGTCTCCCCTTCGCACGATGGGCTTATGACTAATGCAGGTACTCTGATTGGAACGCTGGAATTTATCCAGCTCGTAGACGTCTATAAAACCATCTTCCGTTTCGATTTCAATCCGCAGACTGTCCGCCTTTCTCACCCAGCCGGCTCTTTTGGCTACCACCGCTGCTCCGGAATCCTGTGCCACCTTGTACTCCATTCCAGTCCCGATGTAGGGAGGATGCGGAGAGAGCAGGGGAACAGCCTGTCTTTGCATGTTTGTTCCCATGAGAGCACGGTTGGCATCGTTGTGCTCCAGGAAAGGAATGAGCGAAGCAGAAACGCTGATAATCTGCTGCGGAGAAACGTCCATAAATTCAACTTTACTCCTCTGAACCTCAACGATTTTACCCCGGAACCGTACCACTACGTTTTCCTCGGCAATAAACCCATTCTGGTCGATTTTGACATCCGAAGGCGCAATGTGATACCGGTCTTCTTCGTCAGCAGTGAGATACACGATATCATCGGTCACCCTCCCATCGATGACCCGACGATAGGGGGTTTCAATAAACCCATACTCGTTGACCTTGGCGAAAATGCAGAGCGAGGTAATGAGACCGATGTTCGGACCTTCTGGGGTCTCTATGGGGCACATTCTCCCATAATGGGTGTAATGGACGTCCCGAACTTCAAAACCTGCTCTCTCCCTGCTTAAACCACCTGGACCCAGAGCGCTCAGCCTTCGTTTATGGGTAATTTCAGAAAGGGGATTGATTTGGTCCATGAACTGGGACAGGGGACTACTCCCCAAAAACTCCCGTAACGCAGCCACCACCGGACGGACATTGATCAAGCTCTGCGGAGTGGGAGACTCCGTATCGGGCTGGATGGTCATTCTCTCCCGGATCACCTTCTCCACCCGGAGCAGGCCGGTCCGGAACTGGTTCTGCAGGAGTTCTCCCACCAGGCGTGCCCGGCGGTTCCCGAGGTGGTCAATATCGTCATCATAACCAATGCCATCGATGAGATTGAGAAGATACCTGATGCTCCCAACCACATCTTCAGGAGCTAAAGTTCTGCTCTTTTGCACCCGCACCCTCTCGATTCCCAGCCCTCGAAGTTCTCTGAGGACATCCAGGGTAAGAGTTTTACCTCTCTCCAGCAACAATTCTCCGGTATCCGGGTCCCTGACATCTTCACTCAACACTCGGCCTTCCAGGTTTTCCGAAAGCACTTCCCAGGTATCTTCCCTCTCCACGTATACCTTTACCGGAGCATCTTCTTCATTAAAAACTTTCACATACTCTATCGGATACTCGCGGTTCAGATTCTCAATTTCCTGAGCCAGCCGACGACCCAGGCGATCTCCTTTCCGTAAAACCACCTGGTAACGGGAGAAATCATTCTCCATCTCTTCAGAAAATGTCCGTAGCACTTCTCTAGTATGGAGGTCAATGACCAGATCTTCGGCAATTACCGGTTCTTCTATCCGGACAATACGTTCCTCAAGTCTCAATTTGTTGTTGATTTTGTATCGCCCTACCTCCCCCAGGTCATAATGTCGAGGGTCGTTAAAGAGGTATCTGATAAAATCCCTGGTATTTTCCTCGGTCGGAGGCTCGCTGGGTCTTAATCTCCGGAATATCTCCGTAACTGCTTCCTTGACGTTCGTGGAGGGGTCTTTTTCCAGGGTTTTACGGATCAGGGAATGACGGTCAAAAAGGGCCAAAATTTCCTCATTACTGCTAAAGCCCAAAGCCCTCACCAGGGTACAGGCATTGATTTTGCGGCGCTTGTCAACCCTTACAAAAAGGACATCTCCAGGATCAATGCCAAACTCAAGCCATGCCCCACGGTTGGGGATAATTTTAAACCCGTACTCTACCTTTCCGGTGGAGGTCACTTCCCTGGAAAAGAATACTCCAGGGGAACGCACCAGCTGCGTCACCACAACTCTTTCTGCGCCGTTGACCACGAAGGTGCCCTTCTCGGTCATGAGCGGCGTGTCCCCCATATAGACATCCTGTTCCCGAATTTCGTTGGTCCGACGGTCAATCAGTCGAACACGGGCATAAAGCGGAGCCGCATAGGTTCTGCCTTTTTCCTTGGCCTCCTTGATGGTCAGGGGAGGCTTCTCTAAACGATACTCCAAAAACTCCAAAACCAGGTTACCGGTGAAATCCTGAATGGGAAAGATTTCCAGAAAGACTTCCTGCAAACCCTGGCGTTTCCGCTCCTCAGGAGCCACATCTGCTTGCAAGAACCACTGGAAGGAATCTCGCTGAATCTCTATAAGGTCGGGGATTTCGGCACAGGAGGGAATCTTTGCAAAACTTTGCCTTGCAATATAACCCAGACTCACTCATCACACCACCTTTGAGGGGAAATTAAAAATGGGAGCAACGCTTAACAGTAATGATAAAGCTCTTACACCCAAACAAAAAACGGCAGAAAAAAATAAACAACCCATCCTTTTCCAATAGCAAATTGGGCTTTCAAACCGACAATTGGTCATTGTAAAAGATTTATGCAGGGCTGTCAAGATGTTAACGGGAAGAATTTGGAAAAATTATCGCCGCATACCCTACGACCTGATCAAAATCTCCGGTCACTTCACCACTATGAGCATAGCAAAGCAACGAACCCCGATCTCCCGAAGCACCCCGCTGGTACTCCATGAGAGTGGCAATCCCCCCGGGACCACAAACGCTGATGTTCCGCATGGAAATTTCCCGGTAAAAACCTTCGACATCTAAAGAGATAATTCGAGCGACGAGGGCAGAGTCTTTTTCCATGGCCACCTTCGCCCTTTCGTAATGCGAGAAATCGCTACTGGCCACAATGAAAAATTTACGATGCTTACTAAGTGCCAGCAAGGTTTCGGCAATTGCTTTTGCGGTGGCGTGATCCTGTTTTATCAGGGCAAGGGGTACAATCCTGAAATCATAGGGGAGAAAATATTGCAGGAAGGGAAGTTGTACTTCCAGAGAGTGTTCCAGCCGATGTGCTCCGGAATCGATTTGAAACACCGGAGTGTATCCCGCCAGAAACTCTATCGCTTCCTTATCCACGCCGACGAGGCCCAGAGGAGTCTGCCAGAAATCTTCCCCGGCCAGCGCTACTTTGCTCCCTATCCCCCGGTGATTAGGTCCGATGATGATTATGGTCTCTACAGGAGGGAAAAGAGAGAGAGCGTAGACGGAATAAGCGGCCACTCTCCCGGAATACATGTATCCGGCGTGAGGGCTCACCACTCCGCTTATGCCTTTTACTCCTTTGAGTTTACCCTGGACCACCGATTTCATTTCTTCGGTAAGCATGGCTTCGAGCATCATCCGCAATTCCTGTTCTCGCGAAGGATAAAAGTATCCGGATACCGCCGATTGCCTCACCATCTTGACCACCTTCTCCGGTATACCTTCAGGCGATAAAAAACCAAAAGAAGCACGAGAAGCAAAAGCGCCAGAATGAGCAGAAGAATATTGGATCCACCCATCAAAAGAAAAGAAAGCCAGGCAAGAGGAAAGAGAGACCGAAAATATCCATGTCGAAACGCCTTCGCATAGAGATCCCTGGCGTTCTCGATATTCCCACTCTTTCTCAGATTCTTCCCTTTCAGGTAATAGAGCTCCCCCAGAGTCTTTCGCCAGGTACTGCGGCGTGCTTCATCGTTGAGGAACAACTCTTCGGCCTGAGTAATCATACCGTCCAGGTCACCCTGTTTCTGGAAAAATCGAAAGGCCAATTCTCCCACTTCCGGGTCCTTTTTCTCCTGCGGCGAGAGACGCTCCCAGAGAGCAAAGAAATCCCCCTCCGCACCGTTTTCTAGTAGGGACAGGAGGTACTTCTTGGGCTGCAGGAGAAAAGACACATTTATTGCTTTCACCCGGTTATTCCCCGCATCGGCAACCCAGAGTATTCCCTCTTCGTCCACCCACAGTCCCTCAGGATAGGAAAATTCAAACTCACCAACTCCTTCCTTCCCCCCAATCATCGCGACCAGAGAGCCCTTTCTATCATAGATTTTGACACGATGATTCCGGTAATCAGAAATAAACACAAAATCACCCTGGATAAAAATATATCGAGGGTGACGGAAACCCGCCTCGTCTTCCCCTTCTTTACCAAATCGAAACAGGAATTTACCCTCCTTGCTGAGCACCTGAACACAGTTATGCGCAGTATCGACGACCCAGATCTGTCCCTCCCGGTCTATGGTAATGCCTCGAGGATAGTAAAATTCGCCGTCACCCATACCTTCCTTACCCAAGGAAACGACCTCCCTGCCTGAAGGCCCGAAAACCACGATGCGGGAGTTACCGGTGTCGGCAACATAGACGGTTCCTGCACCATCAATCCATATGCCACGGGGTTCACGGAAAGAGGATTTTTCCGGTTTTAGCGAAGTAATCAAATTTAACTTTTCGGCATCGAAGACTTTGACCTGATTCCCCTTTTGCTCTACCACGAAGAGTTTGCCATCGCTCAAGGCCAATCCCACCGGCCCTTGAAGACCGGTTATGGATTTCAAAAGTTTTCCTTCCCGATTAAAAGCCAGAACCCGATTGTTACCCCAATCACTTACCCAGAAGAACCCTTTTGCCGAATCTACCACCACGCCCACGGGATAATCCATAAACGGAGGGGTTCCGGTTACCTCTTCAAAGTTTTTTTCCAGCTTCCAAGGAAAACTCAGCGTGAAACCTGTCAAAGAAAAACCAAACAAAAGCACGAAAACAGGAAGGATAATCTGTATGATTCGGGAATTTCTCCTATTCGTCACGCAGGAGTACCTCCATCTCTCTTCGAATGCTCAGTTCGGCTTCTTCTACCTCCGAGGAGGGAAAAGCCCAGGAGGAAAAGGTCACCCGAATGGGGAAAAACCGGGGAAACTTCACTCCCCGGGGCAAGCTTTCATGGGTTCCCCGAATGCCGGCTATGACCACCGGGACTCTGGCCTTCAACAGAAGTTTGATCACTCCGGACTTAAACTCTTTCAGAACACCGTCATTACGCGTGCCTTCGGGAAAAAGGCATACCACTTTCCCCTCCCGAAAAAGGGTAAAAATTCTTTTTACCGCAGCCTGATCGACTTCCTTCCTCCTCAGGGGAAAAGCTCCCAGCTGATGCAGGAAAAACCGCGCCACGGGATTCCGAAAGAGCTCTTCCTTAGCAACGAAGTATATCCGCCGGGGAGAGGCACACCCGATAACGATGGGGTCCAGATAACTGGAATGATTGGAAAGAATAAGGCACGGACCCCTCCGGGGGATAGCAATCTGACCTCTCACTCGAAAATGGAAAAAAAGCTTCAGAAGAAAAAGGGCTAAATACTTACTCAAAAAATAGATCATGTTCCCCAGCCCTACGACCTCTACAGTAATTTTCCCATACCGTCTCTTTCCTTGCAACAATACATCGTTTATTTTTTCTTTAGTCTCTGCAACGACTCGCTGGCCCGGAGCCGGGCTAAAGCCCGCAGGAGAGCTGTTTGGGCACGAACAAAATCTGTCTCTGTAGATTTTTCCCGAAGACGCTTTTCAGCCCGTTCCAGGGCTTCTTTTGCCCGCACAATGTCTATCTCACGGGCTTCTTCGACACTGCTGGTAGTAATAATGACACTTTCAGGGGCAACTTCGGCAACACCCCCGGCAAGAGAAAAAATCCTTTCCTCGCCGGCATCGTCAACACATTGTAAAACACCGATGGCTACCTCAAAAAGGGCACGAGCGTGACCTGGCAAGATACCTCTTTTCCCATCCGGACAGTCGAGCACGATTGACCGAATACGGGGAAGATGTAAGGTCTTTTCAGGGGTTATGATGCGCAACTCCATGGTCCTCATTTCTTCAAAAGCTCCTTTACTCTGGCTTCCACCTGAGCAATGGTGCCGGTCATATAGAATGCCTGTTCCGGCCAGGAATCACATTCTCCTCCCAGAATCATTTCTACGCCTTTCAGGGTTTCCTCCAGAGGGACAAATTCCCCAGGGATACCGGTGAAATTCTCGGCCACAAAAAACGGCTGCGTCAAAAAGCGCTGAATTTTGCGAGCACGATTGACAATCAACTTATCCTCTTCTGAGAGTTCCTCCATCCCCAGAATGGCGATGATATCCTGGAGTTCCAGGTAATGAGCGATAACCCTTCTCACCTCTTGAGCGAGACGCCAGTGTCTTTCTCCTACCGTAGCAATGTCCAGTGCTCGAGAAGTCGATTGGATGGGATCCATCGCGGGATAAAAGCCCTGCTCAAAAAGTTTTCGAGAAAGCACGGTGATGGCATCCAGATGGTGAAAGGTGGTCGCAGGAGCCGGATCGGTGAGATCGTCTGCCGGAACGTATATGGCCTGAACCGAGGTAATAGAACCATTGACTGTGGAAGCGATGCGCTCCTCCACCATCCCGATTTCCTCTGCCAGAGTAGGCTGGTAACCAACCGCCGAAGGGATACGACCGAGGAGCGCAGATACTTCCGCCCCAGCCTGCACATAACGGAAAACATTATCAATGAAGAGAAGAACGTCCTGATACAGGACGTCCCGGAAGTACTCCGCCATGGTGAGGGCTGTCAGAGCCACCCGAAACCGCGCTCCAGGCGGTTCATTCATCTGACCGAAAACGAGAACGGTGTGACTGAGCACGCCGCTCTTTTGCATCTGCAACCAGAGGTCATTGCCCTCCCGACTCCGCTCCCCCACCCCGGCGAAAACCGAAACCCCCCGGTGGGTGGTGGCCGTGCGATGGATCAACTCCATGATGAGGACGGTCTTCCCCACCCCGGCTCCACCGAAAAGTCCGGTTTTGCCTCCCCGAATATAGGGACACATGAGATCCAGGATTTTGATTCCGGTATGGAAAATTTCTCTCGAAACGGTACGTTCCGCTAAAGGTGGAGCAACGCGATGAATAGGATAGCGCAACGACGCTTTTAATGGACCTTTACGGTCGACCGGCTCTCCCAGAACATTGAATATCCGCCCCAGAGTTTCTTTCCCCACCGGAACCTGAATCGGTCCCCCGGTATCCTGCACCTCCACCCCCCGCTCTAAACCCATGGTATCCTGAATAGCAATACATCGCACCAATCCCTCTCCCAGGTGACCGTGAACTTCCAGAACCAGGGGAGATAAGGTGCCCTGATCTTCGTTTCTTTGGGGAACCAGAAGAGCGTTATGGATGGAAGGTATATCCTGGGGAGGAAAACGCACATCCACAACCTGTCCCAAAATCTGCTCAACAACACCAATCCGCATCATTCCTTCATCCTTTCAAGAAAACCGCAAAACTTCTGCCGCTCCGGTAACCTCGTTCAGCTCCTGGGTGATCTTCTCCTGACGTTTCTTATGGTAGGAAATGGTAAGGGATTCGATAATCTCCCGTGAGTGCATCGTGGCTGCATCCATAATGGTAAACCGAGCAGCTTGCTCACTCACAAAAGATTCCATAACTGCCCGATGGAGGATTCCTAAAAAATACTGCCGTTCGAGAAGCTTCTGCAGAGACCGCAGATCTCCCCAAAGGAGGTATTCCTTTTGCAACCTTTCCCGGTCTTCCACTCGAAGAGATTTCGCGCTCAACTGAGGCGGAAGAGCCCGTATAACCATAGGAACATGTTGCGTGACCGATAAATAACGGGTGAAAACGATGTAGAGGTGGGTACACCCTTCGCTCTCTTTTATTTTCATAACCCGAAACGCCAGGTCTCGCAGGTCCGAGTAACGAGGGATGCGATGCACAGAGAGAGGAGATGAGAAAACGATACGCTCACGGGCAGAACGCAATTCTCCCTCACCCTGTTTCCCCAAAACCACCACCTTTACTCGAGAAGAACCTTTATGTTCCATAAATTGCAGCAGGAAATCGGCAACATTCCTGTTAAATCCACCGACCAAACCCCGGTCAGAAAATATGCCTAAAAGGAGAATTTGCTCTTCCGGTAAAACTTCAAACGGAACATACAGGTCTATAACTTCCAGGCTCTTTTCAAGAAAATCAACAAAAACACGACTTTGCTCCACGGCTTCTTTCCCCAGTCGGAGACGCACCGCAGAAATGGTCTTCATGGCATTAGTAACGTGCTGAATTTGCCGAACAAGGGCAATCTGCCTCTTGATTCCCTGAAGCTTGGCCATACCCCTCACGACTCCAGGAATTTGACCGTGAACTGGATAATAGCTTCCCTAAGGCTTGTTTCTAAATCCCTGGACCAGGCGCTTTCTTTCTCCAGGCGCCCCAGGAGTTCGGATCTATTATTCTCAAGATACGCATAAAGTCCCGTTTCCCAATCCTTGACCCGTTCAAGAGGAACCTGATCAACCAGCCCCTGGGTAGCGGAAAAAACACAGACAATTTCTCGAGCTAACGATAACGGGGAGAACTGAGACTGGGTAAGGAGTCGTAGTACTCTTTTGCCGTGTTCAAGCTGCCTTTTGGTAGTCTCGTCAAGGTCGGAGCTGAAACGAGCAAAATCTTCCAGTTCAAAATACTGCGACAAATCGAGTCTTAGCCTCTTGGCGACACTTTTCATAATGGGGGTCTGAGCCTCGCCACCTACCCGGGAGACCGAGAGTCCTATATTCACCGCAGGCATGAAGCCCCTGGCAAAAAGCCCACTCTCCAGGTAAATCTGACCATCGGTAATGGAAATAATGTTCGTAGGAATATAGGCAGAGATGTCCCCTTCCTGGGTTTCCACGATGGGGAGCGCGCTCATAGAACCTCCACCCAGATTCTCTGCAAGTTGGGCGCTGCGTTCAAGTAAACTCGAATGGATGTAGAAAATATCTCCGGGGTACGATTCTCTTCCAGGTGGTCGACGCATCAAAAGAGCAATAGCCCGATACGCGTTAGCGTGTTTGGTAAGGTCATCGTATACCAATAGGACGTCTTCACCCCGGTACATGAAATATTCTCCAATAGCACAGGCTGCGTAGGGCGTGAGATAGACAAGGGCCGGAGGATCCTCAGCGGAAGTCGCCACCACCACGGTGTAGGTGAGCGCGTCAAAAGACTTCAATGTATCCACGACCTGGACGATGCTCGAGAGTTTCTGTCCTATTCCGGCATAAATACAGATGACGTTTTTCCCCTTCTGGTTGATGATGGCATCGATTGCCAGAGAGGTTTTGCCCGTACGCCGATCCCCAATGATAAGCTCCCTCTGTCCTTTACCCAGAGGAATCATGGAATCAATGATCTTAACCCCAGTGAGGAGTGGCCTTTGCACTGGAACCCGTTCAACGATCTGTGGCGCCGGTGAGAAAACCGGTCGCGTCTCACGAAAACGCAGGGGAGCGCCGCCATCCAGGGGGTTTCCCAGAGGACCAATCGTTCTTCCCAGGACTTCTTTCCCCACCGGAATTTTTAGAGTCTCTCCGGTTCGGAATACCGGTTCCCCAGTTCGTAGGGCAGCATAATCTCCCAGAACAACGCATCGCAGTTGCTCCCTTTCCAGGTTAAACACCTGTCCGGGAATCCTGCCGGCAAACAGCAAAGATTCCCCCATCCGTGCTTTCCGGAGGCCCTTTACTATGGCAACCCCATCCTGTACTTCCAGAAGTTCTCCAACTTCGCGGATCTCCGGTCTGACTTGGTAAGAGCGAATAACTTTTTTGGCTTTCCGTACTACCTCTTCGAGTATGGCCACCGCTACTCACCCTTCATAATGCTTTCCCGAATTCTTTCAAGCTGCGTCCTGATACTACAATCAATGATTATATCCCGCACAAAGAGGACCACGCCCCCAATCAGCGATTCGTCGATTTCTTCTTGGAAGGAAAGAAGGTTACCCCCCAAAAATTTCGCCATCCTGGTCTGGATGTGTTCCCTCTGTTCGTCAGTAAGAGGAAAGGGCGTTACAATCCGTACCACTTCACCGTCCATCAATCATCCCCACCTGTGCTTCCAGCTCCTTCAGTGCTTCCTCAAGGAACGTATCGATAAGGCGAGTCTGGATCTCAGGGGTAATCTGCGTAGCAAGAAATTTCTTCACCACTTCTTCGGTGAGTTCCACGATTTCTTCCCGCAAATTACCCATCAACTCCTCAACTTCCTTTCTGGCTTTTCGGCGATACTCATTCTTAATTTTTTCACCTTCCTCATAAGCTTCGCGAATGATTTCCTCTTTAACTTTTGAAGCTTCGATCTTGGCCTGATCAAGAACCTCAAGGTATTTTTCCTTCAATTTTGCCGTCTCCTCTTCTAAAGACCGCCGCATCTCCTCAAGCTTTTTCTTCTCATCCTCAATTTTTTGCAATTCTCCTCGAATAAATTGAGAGCGCTGGTCAAGAGCCTTTACTACCGGCTTAAAGAGAAAACGGAAAAGCAGGAAAACAAGAGCCACAAAATTGATAATCTGAAAGATAATACTCCGATCGATACGGATCATAGGAAGGACACTTCCTACCGAAAGACGTAACGAAGCAGGGGATTGGCAAAAAGAAGAATGAGAGAAATCACCAGAACGTAAATGGCCAACGATTCAAGCATAGCGAGACCCACGAAAAGGGTCCTGCTGATAGGACCGGTAGCTTCCGGCTGGCGGGCGATGCTTTCCAGGGCCTGTGCACACGCTTTACCCTGCCCCAGAGCAGGAAATATGACTCCCACAGCGATGGCAAAACCGGCCGTAAAAACCGTCACACAGAGGAAAAGAATTTCTCCTTGCATAGACCGTCATCTCCTTCTGTAAAGCATTGAACGCAATTATACAACTAATGTTTTGAAACTTCAACCGCAGAGCTCAGGTAAACTACGGTAAGAATGGTGAAAATATACGCCTGGATGATGCCGGTGAAGATGCTGAAGAGCATCATAGGCACGGGAACAAAGAGAGGGGCCAGAAGAAAAAGAATGCCAATGATGATTTCCTCCCCCAAGATGTTTCCGAAAAGACGGAGGGCCAGGGAAAAGGTCCGGGTGATTTCACTAATAATATGAAAAGGGAGAAGAATTGGGGAAGGAGAGATATATTCCTTAAAGTAATTCTTGAGACCCCGGGTAGCAATACCATAAAAAGGAACCGCAAAAAACACCACCAACGCCAGGCTAAAAGCGGTATTAAAATCAGAAGTAGGCGCCTTAAGACCGGGCACAAGATGGGCTAAATTTGCCGTGCCGATGAAGAGAGCCAGAGTTCCCACCAGGGGTAAAAACTTCTTCCCGTTTCCCGGTGACATCCCCTCAATAAGATTGATAATGGCCTCCACAAAGAGCTCCAGAACGTTCTGCAAACGACCAGGCACAAACGACATCTTTCGAGTCAAAAGAAAAGAGAAAAGCACCAGAAACGCCATGACCACCCAGGTGGAAACGATGGTCCTGGTCACCGGCACAGTAAAAAGATAGAAAAGAACCTGGGGATTAAATATTTCTTCCATCAGCATCCCTCCAGCTGGTACCTAACCAGAAAACCAAAGCAAAATAAACTATCGAAAAGGAGATGAGAAAGAGAAACACATTGACCTCGAAAAAACGAAGAAAAACCAGAATAACCAAACCACTTTCCAAAAGACGCAAAAGAATCCCGGAAGAAGACGAAATTTTTCGCTTTACAATCTTCTGGGTATCCCTCCATAAAAGGAATACCTCCAGAATCGCCAGCGTCGAACCGCCAAGGCTACTGACCATTACCCTTACCATTTGGAGAACGCCCCTTATCCATTTTTCGACTCTCTTTCATAAGAAAATCGTAAAGGTTATAGAAACCAAGCATGGCCCCGAGAACCAGAAGAGATAAAGTCCACGAAAAACCGAGAGGGTAGTGGCGATCCAGATACTGACCCAAAAAAATGCCCAGAAGCATGGGCATCACCGTCATCCAGGCCAGGTCCCAGAGCACTCCCATATCTTTGAAGATACTGTCTTTATCCCACCGGTTCACGATGAGCACCCTCCACCTATGATGAAGGAGCAAATTCCTGAACATCCCGGTCGGAAAGCCGGAACAGGTGACTCACAAAATCAAGAATCCTCAGAGAAGCATTTCCATCGCCAAAGAGATAACGCCTCTCTCGAGGAAGCGTCCCTTCCCTCAAGAAAGAGAGTGCTTGCCGGACAATCTCTTCCCGACGACAGCCTACCAGGACCCCCAGACCCGTTTCCACTATTTCCGGTCTTTCGGTTGATTCCCGGGTAATGAGAACCGGTATACCCAAGGAAGCAGCTTCTTCCTGCACTCCCCCTGAATCACTGATGACCAGAGCAGATCGAGAAAGGAGCTTGAGAAAATCGGGATATTCCAGGCTATCAAGGAGGATCACTCGAGGAGTTCCGGCAAGTTCGCGAAGCACCATTTCCCGCACGGAAGGGTTAGGATGGAGAGCAAAAAAAATTTTTACGCTTCCGTTCATTTTTGCGATCATCTTCACCGCGGAAGCAACGTTTTGTATACCCTCTCCCCAGTTCTCTCGACGATGAGCGGTAACGGTGACCAGAAGATGAGAATGATCATGCTCCAGCTCTTCCTTCAGCACCGGATGAGAAACCGGCAAATTCTGATTCAGGATCCAAAAAAGGGCGTCCACAACCGTATTCCCTGCAAGGAGAATCTGGCTTTCGGCAACTCCCTCCTCTAAGAGATTTTTTTTGGCCAGGAGAGTGGGCGCAAAGTGAAAATCAGCCAGGCGGGTAATCAGAACTCTGTTCATTTCCTCAGGAAACGGACGCCATTTTTCGCGAGTTCGCAATCCCGCTTCCACATGCCCCAGGGGGACCTGAAAATAAAAAGCCGACAAAGCACCACACAGGGCTGTGGTCGTATCACCCTGAACGAAAACAAAGTCAGGCTTTTCTCGAAGAAAGATCTTTTCCAGCTCTTCCATAATTCTGGACGTCAGGTAACTCAAAGACTGCTTTTCGGCCATCACCTGCAAATCGTAATGGGGATTGAGGTTGAAAACCTGCAAGAATGCCGAAGACATCTCCCGATGTTGACCGGTGTTAATTAAGCGTACCTCAAATTCTTCCCGCCGGAGAAAAGCCAGAACCAGCGGAGCAAGCTTGATGACTTCAGGACGGGTTCCCAGAATAAAGAATACTCTAACCTTTTTCAACCGAACTCTTCCTCTCTGGAAGCTCTGTAACCCGGAGGTTTTTCCCCCAGCCAAGAAAAAGCGTCACAAAAAAGAAGAAAAGCAGAAGCGAATAGGTACTGTTAGCCAGGAAAAAATTAATGAGGATGGCCGTTCCACCACAGAGAGCACTGATACCGTAAAAGATCACCACCACTTCTCTCTGGGAATACCCCCGTTCCAAGAGACGGTGATGCAGGTGACCACGGTCCGGGTGTAAGATGGAGAGACCGTTCTTTTTCCGACGGACAATGGCAAAAAAGGTATCAAAAATGGGAACACCCAGGACAAGGATAGGAGCTGCCAGAGTAAAGGCGGCCGCACTTTTTACCGCTCCCTGCACCGAAGTAGAAGCAAGCATGGCACCCAGGAAAAGTGCTCCTCCGTCACCCAGAAAAATACGAGCAGGTGGAAAATTATAGAGCAAGAAGCCCAGAATACCCCCCGAAAGGATAAAGGAAAGAACGGCCGGCTCCATTCTTCCCTCCTGCCAGGCAATCATACCCAGGGTAAAGGAAGCGATAGCGCCAACACCCCCCGAAAGGCCATCGAGACCGTCTATGAGGTTCAGAGCGTTTGCAATCCCCACGATCCAGAGTAAAGTCAAGGGATATCCCCAGAATCCTAAATAGAACATCTGATTCCACGGTAAGGTAAAAAAGCGAATCAGAACCCCTCCCTGAATGAGGAGCACCGCTCCAAGAATTTGCCCCAGAAGTTTCGGCCAGGGCGACAGAGAGAAAATGTCATCCAGAAGCCCGGTAAGAAAAAAAGCCGAAATTCCCAGCACGAAGAACCAGGAAAAAGGGATATGCAGACCAAAATGGAACAGCAAAAAACTGGCCAAAAAGGAAACAAAAAGGGATACTCCGCCCAGGCGAGAAACCGGCTGTTCGTGCACTTTCCTCTTTTCCCCTGGCCAATCAAACAGATTAAATCGCTTACTGACAAGAATTACCAGGGGCGTGACTGCCCAGGCTATAATAAAAGCAAAAAAACCCAGGGGCAAAACCTCTTTCAAGAGATCACTCCCTCCGAAAAATGCACATTTCCACCTCTGCCTCTTCGAGCATGGCATCAGCAAGAGCATCCGGATAGGGATTTTCATACACTACCCGCACCACTCCTGCATTGATAATCATTTTAGCACAAAGAATACAGGGTTTGTGAGTACAGTAGAGAATGGAATCCCTGGTGCTTACTCCGTGCAGAGCAGCTTGAATGATAACATTTTGTTCGGCGTGAAGACCGCGACAGAGTTCCTGATTCTGCCCTGAAGGAATATTCCCCACACTCCGCAAACAGGTCTCGAAAGTACAGTGGGCGATGTTACTCGGAGCTCCGTTGTAACCGGTAGCAAGGATGCGCTTCTCTTTCACCAGCACCGCCCCTACCTGGCGACGCAGGCACGTGGAACGAGTAGCAACAAGATGTGCTATAGCCATAAAATAGCTATCCCAATCGGGCCTTTCTCTCATGCTCTCTCGTACCTCTCTATTTTCTCCACCCGCCGCGCATGTCGTCCCCCCTGGAAATCAGTTTCCAACCATACTTTGACTATTTCTCGAGCCAGTCCCTTCCCAATCACCCTCTCTCCCATAGTGAGGATGTTAGCATTATTGTGTTCTCTCGAAGCCCGCGCCGAAAAGACATCGTGGCAAAGAGCGGCTCTGATACCCCTGACCTTATTGGCCGCAATGGACATTCCTACCCCGGTGCCACAAACGAGAATACCCCTTTCGCCTTTTCCCTTAACCACATCTTCGGCTACACGAAGGGCCACATCCGGATAATCAGAAGACTCATCGGTGTACACCCCGTAATCTTCCACTTCGTGCCCCAGAGATTGAATAAACACTTTCAGGTCTTCTTTGAGATAGAACCCGGCATGGTCACTTCCCAACAAGACTTTCAACCCGTCTCCTCCTCTCTTTTTCTCAAGACACTGGCCCTTACCTTACCATTATAATCGGTAACGGGACGCAGATACTCAAGAAGAGAATTTCTCCTTACCTTTTCCTGGATAATGTCCACCTGTCGAGGGTCGTGCTCAATGAAGAAAAGTCCTCCCTCTCTCAGAAAAGGAAGCCCCTCTTCGATAACCCTCCAGACTACTTTTAGACCATCCTCTCCGGCAACCAGCGCTTCTTTGGGCTCATGTTCGCGAATTTCCCGAGAGAGCGAGTCCCACTCCGCTGAAGGTACATAGGGTGGGTTGGAAAGGATAGCATCAAACTGGATCTGTAAACCGCGCAAGGCTTCAAAGAGGTCGGACTGAAAAAAGGAAACCCTGTCCATCACACCCAATTTCTCCGCATTTTTTCTGGAAAGCGCCACCGCCTTTTCGGAAATGTCCACCCCCCAAACTCGAAGACCGGGAACCCAAAAAGCACAGGAAATTCCGATCACTCCGCTTCCACACCCTACATCGCAAATGGCAATGTCCGATTTTCTCTGGGCAAGTAAACGCAAAAAGAGCACCGCTTCCTCCACCCAGGACTCGGTATCGAAGCGGGGAATAAAGACGCCTCTTTCCATTTGAAAAGGCAAAGACAGAAATTCCCATTCACCCAGGATATACTGCAGTGGAACTCCACTGAAACGTTCCTGGAGCATGGTATAGAGGTCTCCGAGAAGTCTCTCATCCAGGTCAACATCCCAGAAAAGGTACACCCGGCTGGGAGAAGTGCGAAGCAGTCGAGCCAACAAAAGACGCGCTTCCCGGGTGGGAGAAAGGACCTGTCCTTCTCGCAGAGATCTCACCAAATCCCTCCAGACCTCTCTGACCACAGGCATACTCAACCAACCTTTTCTAACATCCTGGCCCGTTCTTCGGCGATCAACGCTTCGATGATCTCTTCCAGATCCCCTTCTAAAATCGACTCCAGGCGATAGAGGGTGAGATTGATCCGGTGGTCGGTAACCCGATTTTGAGGGAAATTGTAAGTCCGGATTCGCTCGCTTCGTTCCCCGGTTCCGATCTGTGTTCTCCTCTCCCTATCTATTTCTTCTTTCTGGGTCCGTCTCTCTAATTCCAGGATCCGGGCTCGCAGGATACGCAGGGCTTTGGCCTTGTTCTTGTGCTGAGACTTTTCGTCCTGGCAGGTAACCACCATCCCGGTGGGGATATGGGTAACCCGAACCGCAGAATCGGTGGTATTAACGCTCTGTCCTCCATGACCAGAGGAACGGTATACGTCGATCCGCAGATCTTCAGGTTTGATTTCCACTTCGACTTCGTCCGCTTCCGGCAAAACCGCCACGGTGGCGGTAGAAGTATGAATACGTCCACCTGCTTCGGTAACGGGAATCCTCTGCACCCGGTGCACACCACTTTCAAACTTAAACTTACTGTAGGCACCCTTTCCTTCCACTGCAAAGATGATTTCTTTAAATCCTCCCAATTCGGTAGGATTGGCGCTCATGACTTCGACTTTCCAACCCTGTCGCTCAGCATAGCGGCTGTACATCCGGAAGAGATCCGCTACAAAGAGGGCCGCTTCCTCTCCTCCCGTTCCCGCCCGAATCTCTACTAAGGTGTCTTTCTCATCCCGAGGATCCCTGGGTAGTAACATCATCTTGATTTCCCCAACGATTTCCTCAAGCTTATTCCGGAGATGTTCGGTATCCTCTTCAAGAAGCTTCCGCATCTCCAGATCCTTTTCCACCTTCAAAAGGGCTCGTTCTTCTTCCAGTTCTTCTTCCAATCTCCGGTACTCTCTGTATTTGCTCACCAGAGGTTCTATTTCCGCCAAAGCCTGAGCATATTCCCGGTAACGGTTAATATCGCCTGTAACCCCAGGGTCAGCCATCCGCTGGGTAAGCTCATCATATTGCTTCACGATGGCTTCAACTTTTTCCCGCCACATGGTTTCTTTCCTCCCCCAAACTTCCCTTGAGCGCCGAAAAGGCAACTTCCAGTTGAGACCGGTCAGGTGAACGAGTGGTAATCCTCTGCAACCAGAGTCCCGGTAAGCTCAACCAGTAAACTAACTTATTATCCCGGTAACGCGACAACAACTTGATAGCTTCGTACGCCAGACCGGCCACCAGAGGAACCACCAGCACCCTGGTGATGACCCGGCCGACTATTCCCGGTCTCCCCAGCAAGGAAAAGACAAAGATGCTTACTATCATGACGATAATGAGCCAGTTGGTACCACAGCGCGGATGGAAAGTGGTGAATTTTTCGGCATTCTCCGGTTTGAGCTCTTCACCATTTTCAAAGGTGAAAATGGCCTTATGTTCTGCACCATGATATTCGAATATCCTCCGGATGTCCTTCATACTCGAAATGACCGCAAGATACAAAAGGAAAATCCCCACGCGAATACAACCTTCCACCAGATTGTAGAGAAAAGTGGAAACAATAAACCGATCTACCAGAGAAGCCAAAAAGGTGGGAAGAGCCACAAAAAGACCCACAAAAAGACCCAGCGCCAAAAGAATTGCCATCCCCATATCAAAATTACTCAACTTCTCTTCTTCCTCTTCAAAAGCTACCGAAGCAGAATAGGAAAGAGCCTGCCATCCCACGATAAGGGAATCAATCAGATTCACGATTCCCCGAATAACGGGGAGGCCGAAAAACCGATTCCTTTTAGCAAGTGGCCGGGTATTTCTCACTTCCAGGGCAATATCTCCGTTTTTCTTGCGTACTGCCAGAGCCATCCTCAGGGGGGTACGCATCATCACCCCTTCAATCAGAGCCTGACCACCCACATCAAAACATGCATTTTTATTTTCCATTTCCTGTCCAAGGTTGTCCACAGCTTTTCTCTCCTTCCGGACAAACACCATCGACACAGGGAGGACCGGCCGACTCAAAAATCACCGGTGCTTTCTCCTGGAGTATTTTCAACATTTTCAGGCATAGCTCCCGAATTTCCCACTGAGCCCGGTTACACAGTCGTAAACGGAAAATGTGTAAAAGCTCTCTGGCATTTGCCGTAAATACCAGATTGGTGGTCGTTCCCTGTGGAATGATATAACGAGCATCCTCTCTGCGTATTCCCAAAACCAAAAGCTTTTCGTAGGCTTCTCTACAATGTTGCACTGTTTCTCGAAAGAGAATCTCTGCTTGCGGATTTGCCTCTATCGCCGGAGGACAAATGAAATCTGCTTCCTGCAAAGAAACATAGCGCTGACTTTGCTGGGCATAAGAAGCTAAACGGTGTCGAACCAGTTGATGCGAAGCAACCCGAGAAACCCCCTCTATCCGGAAGGTAAAGGAAGCATGTTCCAGGATAGACTCGTGTCCCCGGCGAATCAGCTCCCGAATAAGCTTCCGGGCCTTCTCCAGAGTTATTGCTTGCGGAGGATTTTTACTATAACAGGTCCGTGCTGCCAGGGCGATGGTAATTTCCGGCTCCGGAGTACAGTTTATAAGACGAACATCCATAAAGCCCCCAAAAATGAAAAAAGGAAGTAGCGCTTCAAGCTACTTCCCTGAAAAGCTCCACAAACCAAGATTTAATAAGCTTCGCCATACTTACTACGGAATTTCTCAACCCTTCCGGCGGTATCGACCAACTTCTGCTGGCCGGTGAAGAAAGGATGACATTTGGCGCAGATCTCCACTTTAATCTCCGGAAATCTGGTGGAACGAGTAACAAAAGAATTCCCGCAAGCACAGATTACGCGAGTCTCTTTATATTCCGGATGTATTCCCTTCTTCATGCTCTTCACCCCTAATACCAAAGTGGAAGATATTATAACACGGGCATTTTACGGTGTCAAAAAGAGCTTCCGGCTTTTTCGTAATCAAAATGCACCCTAACGCGAGGCTTTCAGCACCTGATCGATAATCTTGAGGAACTCCCGGTTGGAGCGGGTATTCCGCATCCGTTCAATAACCATCTGGATGGCTTCCTGAGACTCAACGTTGGCCAGGAGTCTCCGCAGAGTCCAAACTCTCTCCAGATCTTCTTTTTTGAGGAGCAACTCCTCTTTTCGAGTACCGGAACGATGAATATCGATGGCAGGGAAAATTCTGCTCTCTGCCAGAGCTCTACTCAAATGAAGTTCCATATTCCCCGTACCCTTAAACTCTTCGTAAATCACCTCGTCCATTCGAGAGCCAGTATCAATCAGTGCAGTGGCCAGAATGGTAAGACTTCCTCCCTCCTCGATGTTTCGAGCTGCACCAAAGAAACGCTTGGGCCAGTGCAAAGCCGAGGAATCAATACCACCCGAGAGGGTCTTTCCCGTGGTGGGCACCACTAAATTGTTGCTTCGCGCCAGGCGGGTGATACTATCCAACAGAATAACCACGTCTTTTCCTTCTTCCACCAGACGTTTGGCCCTTTCCAGAGTTAACTCGGCAACCCGAAGGTGATTTTCCGGTTTCTGATCAAAGGTCGAAGCGATAACATAACCCTTTACCGAACGCTCCATCTGGGTAACTTCCTCCGGTCTCTCGTCGATGAGAAGCACAATCAGAACTACGTTCGGATAATTGGTCGAAATCCCGTTAGCGATTTTCTCCAGCAGTACCGTCTTCCCCGCCTTAGGAGGAGCAACGATGAGGCCTCTCTGGCCTTTACCGATGGGTGCAAAAATGTCAATAATACGGGTAGAAATTTCAGCAGGCGAAGTCTCCAGAATATACTGCTCATCGGGGAAAATAGGCGTCAGATTCTCAAAGAGAGGTCTTTTCTTAGCCTGCTCCGGATCCTCATCGTTGATCGCTTCGATACGGAGTAGAGCGTAGTACCGTTCTCCCTCTTTGGGGGGACGCACCTGTCCTGCAACCTTATCACCGCTACTCAATACGAAACGCTTAATCTGCGAAGGGGAGACATAAACATCATTCTCCGAAGGAGAAAAGTCGTCCGACGTCCGCAGAAATCCGTAACCATCAGACGTAATTTCCAGAACTCCTTCGCTGAAAATATACCCCTTCGACTCGGTGACTTTCTTAAGAATTTCGAAAATCAGATCATTTTTTTTCTTTCTGCTGTAACCGGAAATACCCAAAGACTGAGCGATTTCCGAAAGTTCCGCATTCGATTTTTTCTTCAGTTCCGCGAGAGAATACTGAACAAGGACTTTCTTCTCCTGTTCTTTGATTTCCTTCTCCGCTTCTTTCTGCTCACCTTCTTCAACGATAATCTCGCTCTGGTTGTTATCGGTAGTCACGGCAACCTCCTCCTGATCTCACTTACTTAACAGGTCCTTTGCAATATCGACATGTTCCACTCTATCAACATCGAAACCTATTTCCGGATAAGGAGTAATAATAGCAAGACCCCTCATCCCCAAAACCTTCTCCACTCTCTTTTCCACATCCTCAATACATAAACGTTTTAAAAGGTACTTCAGGATGATTCTTACACCTAAAACCTGTGCCATAGCAAGCGGTTTCTTGCGGTTTTCAACCATCTGAGCAATCCATTCCTGCTTCTCTTCGACCACCCTGGGATCCAGGAAAAACAAATTACCTCCGGTGAAATAACCTTCTTTTACTCTCACAAAGGTTCGCTTTCCTCGACCGATTTTTTCCTCGTAGGTCTCCTTACGGATGATGGGATAGTAGAAATCAGCTTTTCGCTTTTCGCACCTCAGGAAAAAATCTTCGATCATTTCTCCCCTCAGAAGAGGCAGGTCACTTGCTACCACCAGAACCTTACCCTCTGGCTTCAGGGCTTTAAGGCCGTTCAAGGTGCTCTCAAAAGGATTTTTGCCTGGCTGAACAACTCCGGTAACTTTGCTTCCGATTCTGGATTTAAAATCCTCAACCGAGCCAACTACTATAATTTTCCTAATAGAGGAAACATCCCTGAGGGCTTCTATGACATACTCTACCATAAACTTCCCCTCTATGACAAGTAGGGCACGGTTACTCACACCAAATTTTTTTTCCACCTCACCATCCCGACCACCGGCCAGAATAATGGCATCAACCATATTGTCTCCCCCCTTATATCCTCACTCTACAAGCGTAGAAGTCAGGATAGCTTTTATACCTCTTTGACCGAGCTTTTCTACAATTTCCTTCCCCTTCTCGGCATCTTCCGCGGTACCCACCAGAGTGGAACCGCTGCCGGTCATAAAAGCCTTTTGGCATCCTAACTCCAGTAGCATTTCCTGATACATCCTGAGAACAGGGTAATAGCGAAAAACCAGTCCCTCAAAATCATTCCATATCACTTGCTCAATCATTTCATCCTTCCCATCCTGTAAAAACCTCTCCAGAGTCCATTCCCGCTGAAAAGCACCATGTTTCAAATTTCCGACCTCCTCATCCCATTTCCGATATGCCCAGGAAGTCGAGATGGGGAAAGAAGGAAACAGAAGAACCAGAAAACGCCTGGGACGGTGGTGGAGGGAAATAACCTTTTCACCCCTCCCCTGAACAAGGGCAAAAGGGGTACTGTGCAGGAAAAAGGGGACATCGGATCCCAGTGATAAGGCTACTTTCAAAAGTTCTCCTTCACCAACACATAACCCCAAAAGGGACGGAAGAAAGCGTAGAAGAGTGGCCACATTGCTGCTTCCACCTCCCAGACCACTTCCAGGAGGAATAGATTTTTTAATATTTATCGTAAACCCAATTTCAGAAAGAGCAGGGTAAAGCCTTCGCAACGCTACGAGTGTCCTCCCCAGCAGGCTCTCCCCGTCCACCGGAACCAAATAATTACAGGTAATGGAATCACAAGAAGCAATAGCAACCTCTATCTCGTCATACAGAGCGATTTTTTGCATGAGGGACCGTATTTCGTGGTATCCGTCCGCCCGCAAATCGCCCACACCGAGAAACCAATTTATTTTACCGTACGATTTGAGCACATGAATATCGGGCATGGTCACCGAACACAATGGGTCTGGCTACCCGAAGTTACAGGAAAGGAGAGAAGTTCAAATTGATTCAAAGCAAGAGGAACTTCCTGAAGGGACTTTCGAAAAGAGGCCGTACTGCCTCGCACGAAGATTGACAGTTGTCCCCCCCAAGAAGCATCGCTACGCTCAACGCAAAAAGATTTCCCGACCTCCCGAGCACAGGATTGAGCCGGATTGATGATAAATAAACCCTCGGCCAGTTCTTCAAAAAACCAGGAAATGAGCGCAAAATGCGTACAACCGAGAATAACGGTATCAATTCCCTGACTGCGAAAGCGAAAGAGCTGTTCTTTCACCCACGCCCTCCAACTGGGAGTGTTAAACGTTCCTCTTTCCACCGCTTCGATCAACTCTGGCCAGGCCTCTTCGCGAACTTCGACTCCCGCATCCATGCTCTTCAGAGTCTTCCTAAAAGAACCGGCCCGTACCGTAGCTCTGGTGGCCAGGATCATTATTCTCCTTTTCTGCGTCACTCGAAGTGCTTCCCGGCAAGCAGGTCCCAGAATTCCCATAATCGGCAAAGTAAATTCCCTGTGCAAATCCTCAAGACACAAAGAGCTCACCGTACCACAGGCAATAACCACAGCCTGTACCATCAGAGATTGGAGAAAAAAGATGAACGGTCTTACCAGAATCATCAATTCATCCTTCGTTTTCTCTCCGTAAGGGAAATGAAGAGGGTCGGCCACGTAAACGATGTTTTGAGCAGGGACTAACTGTTTGATGGCCTCAACCACACTCAATCCCCCAACACCTGAATCGATCACCCCGATAGCGTCTCTGGTCTCCAATTTTAGCCTCTCCTTCGCTGAGTACCATAACGATAGGCAGCCTGAACAAACCCATAGAAAAGTGGATGAACACGATTGGGCCTCGATTTAAACTCGGGATGAAACTGAACGCCGACGAAGAAGGGATGATCCCTGAATTCGATGATTTCCACCACCTGATATTCAGGGTTAATTCCCGCCATCATCATTCCCTTCTGTTCCAGTTTCTCCACGAAATCGTTATTCAGCTCATACCGATGGCGATGCCTTTCCTGTATTTCCCCCTCCCGGTATAAGGCATATACGGAGGATTGGTTCGTTAAAACACAGCGGTAGTTCCCCAGACGCATCGTGCCTCCCAGTTCACGGGTTTTTCTCTGTGAAGGCATGAGATCTATGACCGGATAGGGGGTACCGGGGTCAAATTCGGTTGAATGAGCCTCTCGTAGACCAAGCACATGGCGAGCAAACTCAATGACCGCAACCTGCATACCAAGACATATCCCCAGAAAGGGAATCCCTTTCTCGCGAGCATACTGCACGGCTATAATTTTCCCTTCTATACCCCTTTGCCCAAACCCCCCCGGGACAAGTATCCCATCCAAATCCATAAGGTGCGTGCTCACATTATCTCTGGTAAGGAGTTCCGCCTCGATCGGTTTAGTGTTGACCTTCAATCCCAGGGCTATTCCCCCGTGCTTCAGGGCTTCGCAAATACTCAAATAGGCATCCTTGGATTCCACATACTTTCCCACCAAACCAATGTTGACCTCTTCTTGAAAGTTCCACATCCTGGAGACCATCTGTGACCATTCCTGGAGATCTTTCACCGCGGAAGGCATATTCAATCTCGAAACTACCCAATCCCCCACGCCTCTTTCCTCTAACACCAGGGGAACCTCGTAAATCGACCGCACATCCCTGAGGGGGATAATAGCCTCTTTTTCAATGTCACAGAACAGGGCGATCTTCGACATCACTTCAGGGGTAATCGGATGCGAAGAACGGCACACGATGACATCCGGTTGAATCCCAATGCTGCGCAACTCTTTGACACTATGCTGGGTCGGTTTCGATTTGAGCTCCCCCGCCGCTTCGATGAAGGGCACCAAAGTAACATGAACGTAGAGGCAATTATCCTTCCCGATATCGTTCTTGATTTGCCTGATGGCCTCGAGAAAGGGCAATCCTTCAATATCTCCAACCGTTCCACCGATCTCTACAATAGAAACATCGGCAGCGCTTTTGTCACGGAGGGTGAAAATCTCTTCCTTAATCTGATTGGTAATGTGAGGAATGACCTGGACAGTAGCTCCCAGGAAGTCACCTCTGCGTTCCTTGTTGATCACCGAACTGTAAATTTTACCCGTGGTGACATTGCTGAATTTGGAAAGCTCCTCATCGATAAATCGCTCGTAGTGTCCCAGATCTAAATCGGTCTCGCCCCCATCATAGGTTACGAAGACTTCACCATGCTGATAGGGGTTCATGGTCCCGGCATCAACATTAATGTATGGATCGAACTTCTGCATGGTGATTTTGAAGCCTCTACTTTTCAATATTCTTCCCAGTGAAGCTGCAGTGATACCCTTCCCCAGAGAAGAAACCACGCCACCGGTGACAAAAATATATTTTCCGTCTTTACTACTCATAAACACAACCTCTTTCACATAGTATCTGGTGCCGAAATACCAAGAAGAGACAAACCATTCTTCAAAACGATCTGAGTTGCCAGAGAGAGTCCCAGACGGAAGGAAGTAAGACGCAGATCCCCCTCATCCAGGATACGGTGAAGGTTATAGAAGGAATGAAAAGATGCCGCCAGGTCCTGGAGGTAATTGCAAATGAGATAGGGCTGTCTGAGGAGGGCAGCGTTCTTCACGGCTTCTTTGAAATAAATGATTTTCTTGGCAACCTCCTTTTCCTCCTGACTACGGAACCCCAAATCGATGACTTCCCTAAAGGGTAAGGCCTGGATTCCCCGTTTCTCCGCCTCCTTGAAGAGAGAAGAAATCCGAGCATGGGCATACTGAAGATAATACACAGGATTGTCCATGGACCTTTTTTTGGCCTCTTCGACATCAAACTCCAGATGGGTGGCCGGATCGCGCATCAAGAAGTAGTATCGAGCCACATCGACACCCACTTCATCTACCAGATTTCTCAGGGGAACAAATTCACCCTGACGGGTGGACATCCTCTCCGGCTGCCCACCGCGCAGGAGGGTTACGAATTGCACAATGAAAATTTCCAGGAAATCCTGTGGCAGCCCCAGGGCCAGGATGGCAGCCTGCATCCGGGGAATGTACCCGTGATGGTCGGCTCCCCAGATATCGATAACCTGCTCAAACCCCCTTTGCCACTTGTTCCAGTGATAGGCAATATCGGAGGCAAAATAGGTGGGCATTCCATTTTCACGAATTAAAACCCGATCCTTATCATCTCCCCAGAGTGTCGTTTTCAGCCACAGAGCACCATCCTTTTCATAGGTATAACCTCGCTCTTTCAAAATCTTCAGCACCGTTTCCACTTCTCCATTCTGATAGAGCGTCCTTTCGCTAAACCAAACATCGAAGAAAACCCGGAAACGGTCCAGATCGGCACGAATACCGCTTAAGATCTTTTCTACTGCAAAATCCTTGAAAATTTTTTTTCTTTCCTCCTCGGGAAATTCCAGAACCGTCTCGCCCTTTTCGGCCAGGAACTGGTGAGCGATATCCAGGAGATACTCACCCCTGTAACCATCCTCAGGCACTTCTACTTCTGCACCTAAAATCTGTCGACAACGAGCTTCCAGGGACATTCCCAAAAGGTCAATCTGCCTTCCGGCATCATTAATGTAATATTCCTTTTCGACCACAAATCCTGCTTTGGCGAGAATCCGCGCTAAGGCATCCCCAAAAGCCGCACACTTTCCGTGTCCAACATGCAGGGGTCCGGTAGGGTTAACACTGACAAACTCCACCTGTACCCTTTTCCCTTTTCCCAGGTTCAAATCACCAAACCGTTCACCTTTCTCAAGCACTTCCATAAGGAGCGAAAGAAGAAATCCATCCCGGAGAAAGAAGTTGATGAATCCCAAACCGGCTATTTCCACTCTGGCTATCTCCTGTAATTTTTCCTGCAGGGGTTTTTCCAGGAAATGGGCCACATCATGGGGCGATTTCCTGAGACGGCGAGAGAGCATGAAAGCCAGATTGGTAGCAAAATCGCCGTGCCTTACATCTTTAGTCGGTTCGATGACCACTTCTGTCTCTTTCCCTTCCTGGGGAAAGAGCTCTAAAAGAACCTCCTGAACTTTTCCTCGGATTTCTTCTGTAATCGAATTATTCATTTTCCTGGTCTCCTTGGTCTCTCCAGCATGAAGTCTCTACCCAAGAGCAATTCCTCTCAAATGCTATTTTCGATTCCTGCGACATTATATATTTTTTCCCTGCTCCCTTCAACCAAATACATCCCCCAGAAACGACAAATCGAACCTTTCCTCCTCAAAAATATTCACTCCATTCTCCAGGGTGAATTCTTGCGAAGCGGGGCCTTTCATGTTACTCTTTTAGCAAAAAGAGGGGAAATGCTATGGATTTCTTTCTCGGCATCGACCTTGGAACACAGAGCGTCAAGGCAATCTGTCTGGATGAAAATGGTCAGATTCGAGGTATTGCTTCCCGTGATTATCCGATTCTCACCCCTCAGCCCGGTTTTGCCGAGCAAGACCCTGAAACCTGGTGGCAGAAAGCAAAAGAAGCCATAAAAGAAGTCACCCAACAGATTCCGCAGCCCAATATAAAAGCGCTCAGTTTTTCCGGACAAATGCACGGTACCGTTATGCTCGACGCCGATCTCCACCCTGTGCACCCGGCCATCATCTGGGCAGACCAACGCAGTCACAGGCAGGTTCAAATAATCAGAGAACGGTTGAGAAGTTACTTGGAAACCACTGCAGGAAGTGACATTGCTACCGGATTCATGGCTGCTACCTTGTCCTGGGTAAAGGAAAACCTCCCCGAAGTGTATCGCCAAGCCCGATGGGTTCTTCTCCCTAAAGACTATCTGAAAATCAAAATGGGGCTTCCTCCTTCCACGGATGTTGCCGATGCTTCGGCCACGCTCCTCTTTGACATCCGCAAAAGAAGCTGGTCGGAAGAGATCCTCAACGCTCTGGGTTTCGACACCCACCTTTTCCCTCCTCTTTATGAATCGAATCAGATTATCGGAAGCATGAAAGAGGAAGTGAAAGAAGAACTCGGCATCACCGGAGAGGCTCTTATTGTTGCCGGAGCCGGCGATCAGCACTGTGCGGCTTTAGGAAACGGAATAACCGAGGAAGGTGAAGTTCTGGTCACCATTGGAACCGGAGGGCAGCTTTTCGCACCTCTCAAGTACCCCTTCATTGATGCGAAACTCCGGATCCACACCTTCTGTCACGCCGTCCCGGGCTACTGGCATCTTCTGGGAGCCACCCTCTGCGCCGGACTCGCTTTAAGCTGGTTTAAAAAATCGGTTCTCGATTCTCCTGAGCACTCCTTTGACTTCAAGAGTCTGGACCAGGAAGCTCAACAGATCCCCCCCGGATGCCACCATCTCATCTTCTTACCCCACCTCATTGGGGAAAGAACCCCTTACATGAACCCTAAAGCCCGGGGTGCTTTTCTCAACGTCCATCTCACCCACGAACGAGCCCATTTTGTGCGTGCCATCATGGAAGGTGTGGGAATGGGCATGCGGAACGCTCTGGAGATTTTTAAGGAGCTCGGCGTCCGACCTCAACGGGTGGTGTTTGCAGGAGGAGGCTCAAAAAGTCTCCTCTGGAGAAAAATCATGGCTTCCATTCTGGACACTCCTCTCTTTACCACCGATGTCAGGGAAGAAACAGCTCTCGGCGCCTGCCTCCTGGCCATGGTTGGCACCGGTCATTTTGCTTCTTTCGAAGAGGCCATTCAAAGCACCATCAACTATGTGCATCCGACTCTTCCAGACCCTCGCTGGGTGGAAGCGTACAACCAGAGTTACGCAAAGTTCAAAAAAGCCTATCCTGCTCTGGAAGAGATTTTTCCCGAATAGTTCCCGCTTTGAAACGTCGCATTCTCCCGTTTCTATGACCTTCTTCACCTGATTTTGAAGGGTATGCAGGAACAAAAATTGACCTTAAATGGACAGAATAAGCTCGTCGAGATACCTCGGCCTGTAGTAGGCGTGTTATTAAGTACAATTTTGGGGTACCCCAGTTAGAAGAGCCCTGCAAGGAAGGACAACGTTCAGAACAAGGCATATCATCCGAGAAGCTACGGTGCTCCTGTGCACTTCGAGTCCTCGGATTGCCGCCCTTACCACTTCGTGAATCTCTCCGTTCCGGGACCTGTGATCCGGAAATTTCAAGGAATCTCCTGACTGTGTTTTTTGGTACCTCCTGACAGGCACCAATCACCCTATCAGGAGGCTTTGTGATTTCCCTTCAAGCAGAACCACGGCGGAAAGAGTGAGAGATACTTTCAATGCGAGCAAAAGTTTCCGGGTCGATGTCAACATGGAAGACCTGAGCAATTACCTGAGTCCAGCCATGAATAAAATAGAGCCATCCATCTTCAACGTGGAGGTTTTTCGCTTCTTTCTGAGCCAGGGCCTGATGCATGAATTTCAAATCTCCCCGGTAATTCAACTCCCATACCAGACTATGGGGAGGAAAGCTGCAGGCATCGGTCAGCGGTGAACCAGGGCGATCCTTCCCCAAACCGGTGGCATTGACCACGAGAGAATACGGTTTTAACCGGCTCAAAATCTCATCATTGATAGTTGGCTCAGGCGAGTGGATGTATTCAGCGTTGATTTGGGGATTAATCTCCTGCATGATTTCCTTCATCCGCAGAAGACGGGGTGTGGTGCGGTTCGAGACGTAGAGGCGAGAGGGCATGTTAGGAGCTTTCTTCGGGTTGAAAAGGTAGGCAGCAATTGCCCGGGCACTCCCTCCTGCCCCCATGATAAAAACCTCACCGCCGTGGTCTTTCCAGAATTGAGGTGGGATAAAGGCTTCCATGGATAACCCACTGGAGATAGGATCTTTCGCATGGCCCTCTAAACGCCCATCGTTTTTGGAGATGGAAGAAAGCTCGCCGAAAAGCTCGGCATAAGGATCAAGATATTCGAACATATCTTTACAGGCCTCATAGAGGTCAATCTTGTGTGTGGTCACCAGAGCCCCCAGGGAAAGAGGATCGTTCTTGATAAAGGCAACGACCTCCCGGTATACGGAGGCCGGAGCATGAATTTCGATGTCGATGCCCTTCAAAACTGCTCCTTGAAGCCCCAGCTCCTTAGCCCATAAAGGGAAAAGTTTCATAATCGAAGACTGTGAAGTGGTGACCCCAATGAAGTACATGGTCGGCTGGGTTGCTCTTTCAGGCAACTTCATCACCATTCACCTCTCTAAACATCCTTTTTCCAATTGGGATTGTCGATGAAAACCACTTCCCCGTTCCGCTCCACCACCAGTTTAGGAAAACCTTTCTTCTCAATGGTGGCATAGTCGTGTCCGGCATCGGCAGGGAAAATACAGTAGAACACGAGCGGTTCTTTACCCACATTCATGGTACGGTGAGACCAGTAAGGAGGAATATACGACGCCGAACCGGGAAACATGTCCAGAATTCTCCAGTCTCCTTCTACCGATTCCATGAGGAGTTTCCCTTTCCCTTGCAAACAGAAATAAATTTCAGCGGTCCCCAGCTTTTCATGCCGGTGACCTTTGGTGAGGAAAAATTCTTCTCCTACCTTTCCCGGGTAAATGATGGTGGTACAGTTACCCAGATGGCCTTCCTCTTCGGGGACGTCGGCATAGATGACTTCATAGACCAGGGGGTCGCCACTTTGAATCAATTTTTCGGCCGCTTCCTGATCAAAAAATAGAGCTTTGACATCGCTCACCCGCCTCAATACTCTTTTGCCTGGCGAAAGCTCTCCACTTTTCAGGTCAATCACCACATTAAAAGGCTCCATGATTTGCATGCTGATCATCCTTTCTTGAGAGATTGAAATTCAGGGAATCAGAACCACCTTGAGTGACTGCTGGGATTCCATAAGCTGTAAACCTTTTTCAATTTCTTCCAGAGGCAAAACGTGAGTCACAAGATACGAGAGATCCAGGACCCGAGAAACGAGTAAATCGAGGGCGTAACGGAAATGGAAATTGTTGGACCTGGTCGTCCCGGTAACGAGAAGCTCTTTATAATGGATGAGGTTACTGGGGAGAGGCACCTCTTTGATTTGAGGCGGAAGACCGCCGAAGAAATTGATTCTGCCATAGGTCCCGGCAATTTCCAGAGCCTCCTTTTGAGCTTCCGGCGAAGGAGCCGCCACAATCACCACGTCCGCCGAACCAACCGTTTCTTTCACCGATTCTTTTCCCGCAAGGATGGTTCGAGCTCCTCTTTCCTCTGCGACTTTCAGGCGCTCCAGAGATAAATCTACAATCCACACCTCTTTTGCTCCGGCATGCCGACAGAGCTCCCAGAACATGAGGCCGATGGGACCGGCCCCATAAATGAGGACCCGGTCTTCAAAACCGACCTGAAGCGGCAAAAAACCGTGCACCACACAGGCCAGAGCTTCCACAAAGGAGACACTCACAAAATCAACGGTATCAGGTATAACCACCACGTTACCCTGAGTCACCGCTTTTTGTGGAACAAGCATGAACTCTGCAAAACCCCCATCGACGGTGATCCCTATGGCCCTGGTTTCAGGACAGTGGTGGGTGAGCCCCCGGATACAGTAAGAGCACTTTCCACAACCGTAATTGGGGGCCACGGCGACGTGCATTCCCTCTTTAAACCCTTCTACCGATGCACCTTTTTTGGCAATTATTCCCACCACCTCGTGACCCAGAATCCGCTCTTCCCCTTCCCGGATACTGCCATGGCCTTTCTGCGCAATGCGTAAGTCGGTACCACACAGGGCTCCTGCTTTCACCTGGACTAAAATCTCCCCATCTCTTGGTGAAGGAATTCCCCGATCCTTGACCTCCACATGAGGAGGGTAAGAAAAAATAGCCGCTTTCATGGTGTGTCCACCTTTCTAAAAGAATAACCCCTGATGCTTATGAAACACGCCTCCCATTTTATCCGTGACTTCCAGATAAAAAGAAAGGAGCTTTTGATAAAAATCGTACATACCACCATCCGGATGGTGCACTTTCACCTTGTTCACCGAGTGCAGAGCTTTTTCTTTCAGATTTGAAAATGCCCCCACTCCAAAGCCGGCCAGCATGGCTGCACCCCAGATGGCGCATTCTCCTCGATCCAGCTCCACATAGGGAATACCCAAGATGCTCGCCTTAATACGGTTCCAGAGAGAAGATTTCGCGCCACCCCCAATGACCCGGACCTCGAAAAACTTTATCTCCGGCATCGCTTCCCGGATAATCTTCAAGTAGTAAGCATACTCAAAGGCAATCCCTTCGAGTATCGCCCGGAAAAGATGCTCTCTTTTGTGTTCCCAACTAAATCCGGCAAAAACCCCTCGAAAGTAGGGTTCTCCCGGACAGTTCCTTCCCCGTAAATGAGGAATAAAAACAATCGGAGAAGGTGAAGGGGCCACTTCTTCTACCTTTTTGTCGATCAGGGTAAACACCTGAGAAACATCGGCGATATCACGAAAGAACTCATTTTTTGCCCATTCCAGATCTAAACCCCCTCCATTGACATAGGCCATCGGGTAATAGTAATCGCGTAATACTGCCCGGGGGAAAAGGAGGGTCCTGTACTTGGTATCGGGAACATAACGGTCTACATAGAGACTGAAACAGGATGCCGTACCCGCCACATCGAAAGCCATTCCGGTCTCCACAATCCCTGCTCCCAAATTATTCGCCGCCTGGTCTCCACAACCTGCCACAAGCGGTGTGTCGGCAAGAAGCCCCATTTTTTCGGCCCAACCCTTCTGGAGTTTCCCCACCACCATCCACGGATCGACAATGCGAGGAAACTTCTGTTCTTCCACTTCAAAGAGGGCGATGAGATCCTGGTCCCAGACCGCCCTCTTGAGATCGGCAAAGCAGGAAAAATGGAGATAGGTGTAATCGATAAAGGTCTCGGCACCGGGCATCCCGGCAAGCTTCTGAGTCACCCAGCAAGAGGGAACCGTAAATTTAGCAATCTTTCGATACACGTCTGGATATTCGTTCTTCCACCACAGGATTTTCGGACCGTAGTTGATACTGGGGGCCATTCCTGAACGGGTAGTAATCAGTTCTTCTCCCTTTTGCTTCATAAAGAGGGCATATGGAGCAGACCGGACGTCCAGCCAGGAATCATAAGGCGTAGCCGGCTCTCCCAGTTCGTCAACTCCCATAATTCCTGCCATCTGCCCATCAAGCGCCAGGGCTCCCACTTCCTGCGGAGGCACCTGGCTCTTCTCCATAACCTCCCGAACGGTCTCCACCACCGATTCCAGCATCTCGTAAGGTTCCTGAATAACACTTCCGTCCTGACCGTAAATCAGGTTCGAATTCCGTCGCGCGAGAGCCACCAACTTCCCTTCGGCATCAAAAAGACCCGTTTTGGTCGCCGTGGTGCCCAGATCACATCCGATAAAATAAGAAGGCAAGATCACCACTCCCCCTCAAAGGCAACAGGTTTTCCCGATTGCAGGGATTGATGGGCAGTCTCCACTACTTCTACCACCCTAAAACCATCCTCAAGAGATGGAGAAGGTTGCTCATCCCGAAGGATACAACGAATAAAAGACTTCATTTCTTCAAGGTATCCTTCTCTGAATCGGTTACGCCAGCTAGATTGCGTTTCCCGAATAGATTTTTTTTCCAGAGTATACCACACCGGCTCAGGTACGTCGGTCTCGCCGACACGAATCATACCTTCAGTTCCCAGAATTTCCATCCGAGCATCGTAGGCATACCCTACCGGACACCCCCCATCGATGACCCCCATGGGACCATCCTGGAAATTCACCGTGAGCACATAGTGATCATAAAAGTCGGGAAACTTTTCCCGTGCTTTTTGACCCTTGAAGTTGCGTGCCATGAGAAAAACGGTATCCGGTTTTTGTCCGGCAAACCAGAGCACCGCATCCACATCGTGCGAAGAAACTTCCGCCAGCATTCCTCCGCTTTTACTTCTATCCCAGATCCAGTCCGGAGGTAAGCCCGGACCTCTTCCGGTCGATTTGATAAGCACCAGTTGGCCGATTTTTCCCTCCCGAACCATTTCCCAGGCTTTCCGGATCCCGGGATCATAACGGCGCATGAATCCAATCTGAAACTTTACCCCGCTTGCTCTCACCACTTCCCTGATGCGCTCAGCCTCTGTCCTGGTTTGAGCCAGGGGTTTCTCACAGAAAATATGCTTTCCGGCTCGAGCAGCCTGCTCGATGATTTCCCGGTGCGTAAAGGTGAGCGACGCGATGCACACTGCTTCAAACGCCTCTTTCTCCAGAGCCTCCTCAAAACAGGTATAATACTTCGAAATACCCACCTCTTCAGCCGATTTTTTAGCCTGCTCCGGATTTACATCTACCAGAGCACACAGACGAGCCTCCGGGATATAATGAACCAGATTCCGAGCGTGGACCATTCCTGCCCGACCTGCTCCGACCAAAACAAAATTGACCCTGTCCAATTCCTTCACTCCTTCCGTCATTCTTTTTATTCGCCCAATCTCCGTTGCCACTGGTCAAATACAACCACAACGATAATCCATAGACCATTTACCACTCTTTGCCAGAAAGGTTGAACATTTCGCAAATTCAATCCGTTGCTCAAAACCCCCATCAAAATGGCACCGATCAAAGTTCCAAAAACCGAACCTCCAATGACCATTTTGCTACGATGGTCTGAAGCTTGATCCCTTCAGCCATCAAAGCATTGGCCGAATTCGTCCCACCAGTACCAGCCTTCCCACCCTGCGGTAAAGCCCCAAGAGCCCTTACACCAGAATTTCTATCCGATCCACATCTATTCCTGAAGTGACAGCTACCTCCTCGTCGCCACCCATGGAGGTGTTACAACGACCGCCGCAACACCGACCAAATTCGCACCGGAATCACCCAGAGATCACCATTACTCAGGGCAACCAGCACCTGGAGCAAATAACCGGTAAGTTTCGTAGCGGTGAAATGGGAAGGAACCGGAAGACTACCGGTAATGCGCAGCGAAGTTCTCCACAGAGAAAAGCTTCACAGCCCGCCCACCACCTCCACCTTCACTCTTCCTTTGTCTCCCCGAAAGCGAGACTGGAAGAAGTCCATTACCATACCATTCTCTGTGAAGGTAATATTCTCCATGAGTAAGATGGGAGCTCCGACTTCTACACCCAAAAAGGAAGCATCGATTTCATCGGCAATCACTGCCTCTAACCCGATTTCTGCCCGATGCGGTGTCAGACCATACTTTTCGGACATGAGACGATAAAGGGAACGATCCGTTAAATCCTCCTGCAACAATCCCGGACAGAGACGGTAAGGAATGTGGTTTCGCACCCTGACCACCGGTTGATCTTCTACAAAGCGGAGTCTTTCTAAAAAAATAATCTGATCCTGAGGCTCGAGATTCAAAAATCGAGCAATTCTTTTGCCAGCCTCTCGTAATTCCTGCCGCAAAACCCTGGTTTTCACCTTTAACCCGTGCTGCGCCATATCATCATAAAAGGTGACAAAGCGTTGGATAAAACCGTAGTCCAGTTTCGGTTTGGAGACAAAAGTTCCCCGTCCTTTTTCCCGAACCAAAAATCCCTCGTACACCAGATCTTTGATAGCCTGTCTTACGGTAGGTCTACTGATGCCATATCGTTCGGAAAGTTCTCGCTCCGAGGGCAACAAATCCCCGGGCTTAAAAGAACCGTCTTCGATCTGCTCTTTAATCATTTCCTTGAGCTGATAATAAAGGGGAATGGGAACTCTCCGGTTGAGTTGTCTCTCGGTCAAGTTCACGCCTCCTCACGCCTCTAAGGCAACACGTTATAAGGTATTATTGTATTTACCATTTAAACACAGTCTCATTTTCCTGTCAACAATCTCTTTCTACAGATTAAACGAAGAGCGTACAGAGACTACAACAAGAGCGACTCATTCTTTCTCCCGATAGAAAGCGACCACCACAACAACAATAACACCCTTAATAATCCACTGCCAGAATCCCTGGACATTCATAAGATTCAAGATATTGTTAATGAGCGAAATAATCAGTACCCCGGCAACCGTACCAATGAGACCACCTTTTCCACCGGCAAAAGTGGTTCCTCCCATGAGCACCGCCGTAATCGACTCCAGCTCCATTCCTTGACCGATCAGCGGATCTCCAATTCCCAGCCGGCTGGCAATAAAAAGCCCTGTCAGAGCAGCCATACCGGCACTGAGAATATAGACCATCATAATGGTTTTAAAAAGGTTAACACCGCTCAAACGGGCGACTTCTCTATTCCCCCCTACAGCGTAGATATGGAGCCCCAAAGAAGTCTTCTGGAGCAAAAACAGGAAAAGTACAATCATTGCTATCCAAAAAATAAGGGCGAAGGGGATCATCCCTAACTGACCGTTGGCAAAAAACATGAATCCGCGAGTCACTCCGCCTACCGGTTTTTTGGTATACAAAAGCACCGCACCTTGCAAGAAAGCCGACGTCGCCAGAGTAGCAATAAAAGGTGGAACTCGAAGTTTGGTAATGAGAAGTCCGTTTCCAGCACCAACACCTATCCCCAAAGCCAGAATGAAAAGAATAATGGGCACTACCAGGTGGGGATTACCAACCATGATTCCCGAAGTAAGACAGGCAGTTAAACTGACCAGAGAGCCCACCGAAAGGTCAATTCCTGCCGAAAGAATCGCTATGGTTTGTCCGATACTCAAAAGACCATAAGCCACGGCTTGACGAAAGAGATTAAAAATATTATAAGAGGTCCGAAACTGGGGGGAAAGAAAAGAAGAAAGAACAAGAAAACCGATTAAAAGACCATAAATTCCCAGAACGCTTCGATGTCTGTGGAGAAAAGAAATCTTCATACCCACCACCCTTACCTAAACCTTTGAAAGCCCAGTGGCATACACCATGATTTCTTCTTCGGTCACATTCTCTGGAGAGGTAAATTCTCGAACTACCCTACCCTGGTACATGACGTAGATCCGGTCGCTCAAACCAAGGATTTCAGGAAGTTCCGAAGAAATCATCAGAATCCCATTCCCCTGGTTAGCCAGTTCCCGCATAATCTGGTAAATCTCAGCCTTGGCCCCCACATCGATCCCCCGAGTTGGCTCATCAAAAATGATAAGCTGAGGCTCCGTTGCCAACCACTTTGCCAGGACCACTTTCTGCTGGTTTCCACCACTCAAAAATTTGACCCGCTGCCGGAGAGAGGGAGTTTTAATACGTAAACTCTCTACCAGCCGTTGAACGGTGGTTTCCATGGCCCGGTCACTCAAAAGCAGAGTTTGTTTAAAACGGTCCAAAATGGGAAGGGCTGAATTTTCCTTTACCGAGAGCTCCAGACACAGACCTTCCTCCTTGCGGTCCTCGGGAACATAGCTGATACCATGGAAGATAGCCCTGCGACAGGAATTCAATTTAAGCATCTTTCCTCGAACCGCAATATGTCCCTGATAATGAGGATACACTCCAAAAATGGTTTTGGCCAATTCCGTCCTCCCTGCCCCCACCAGACCAAAGAGTCCCACAATCTCTCCTCGACGAACCGTCAAATTGATCTCTCGTAAGACCGGAGGCAGGGAAAGGTTTTTGATTTCCAGGACCACTTCCCCTTTCTCGCCACTTCGCGGAGGAAAAGTCTCCGAAAAAGTACGCCCTACCATCAATTTCACCAACTTCATCTCGTCGAGCTCCCGAACAGGATACGTTCCCATGCACTTTCCGTCTTTCAAAACCGTCACGGAATCGGTAATCGTAAAAATCTCTTCCAGCCGGTGGGAGATATAGATAACCGTAACACCCCTGTTTTTCAGAGAAGTTATGATCTGAAAAAGCTTTTGTACCTCGTGCTCCCCCAGGGACGCGGTGGGCTCGTCCATGATGACCACATCAGCATTAACGGAAAGGGCCTTAGCAATCTCTACCTGTTGTTGTTGAGCAACACCGAGTTCCCGCACCAGGGCATACGGTGAAATTTCCGCACCGAGTTGATGGAGTAGTTCCTGAGCTTCTTGAACCATAGCTCGATAGTTGAGTAAGGGACCTTTGCCTACCTTTTCTCTCCCCAGGAAAATATTCTGCGCCACGCTCAGGTCCGGTAAAAGATTAAACTCCTGGTAAATAATGCTGATACCCAGTTCTCGAGCGTGCTGGGTATGATGAATGGTCACCTCCTGTCCCTTCAAATAGATGGTTCCTTCATCTGGCTGGAGGGCACCGGCTAAAATTTTCATGAGTGTAGATTTTCCGGCTCCGTTCTCCCCCACCAGGGCATGCACTTCACCCTTCTTAACCGAAAAGCTTACCTGATCTAAGGCCACAACTCCAGGGAACTTTTTGGTGATTTTCTCAACCCTCAGTATTTCCTGCTCCATGCTCAATCCTCCTTTCTGCCTGGGCTTTGCAGCCCAGGCAGAAATTCCCTCACCGTTTGGGAAGCCATTCCTCGGGTAAACGGCTATCCATGAAAAACTCGTCAGGCAGGTCCATCCGCACGTACTTATCCAGGTCATCCTTAGTGATGATGACTCTGGGCACATCCACGTACCGGGGCACCGGTATACCATTCAGAATGTCGATAGCCTTCTGAACGGCTACCTGTCCCTGCCAGGTGGGGAAGCTCACCGCTACACCGTCAAAGCCCATCTCCTTCCACATCTTCAGGTACCGGTTCATATCCTCTCCGGTGACCGGAGGAATGGGCCTACCGGCTTCCTGAAGGGCTTCTATGGCACCGGAACCCTGCAGAGCACTATCAGCCCAGACACCGTCAATTTGAGGATATTTCTGAATCATGGTAGCCATAACCTGTTTTCCCAGAACCGGTGACCATTCGCAGTACTGCTGCTCCAGAACTTCGATGCCAGGATTGGCATTGAAAACATCCATGGCTCCTTTCAGTCGATCTTCTGCCGGTCCCGCACCAGCAATACCGCTTAAGAGTACCACTTTCCCCTTGCCGTTGAGTTTCTGCACCAGCCACTCTGCCATAACCTTGCCCATTTCGTAGTTACTCGATTCCACAAAGGTCACGTAGGCATCGGTAGTCACTTTGCGGTCTACCACTACCACCGGTACACCTTTTTCCATGGCTTTCTCGACCGCAGGATTCAAGGCTGCTTCTGTTGCCGGCGAAATGATCAGAACGTTAATACCTTTAGCCAGAAGGTCTTCCACGTCAGCCAATTGCTTGGCGGGGTTATCCTGAGCATCGGTGTACAGGAACTCACCGATTTCGGGATGTTTGGAAACTTCATATTCAACGTGTTTGGCAAAGAATACCCTCCAGCTGTTGGAAATCGAAGCGTTGCTGAACCCGATCTTCCAGGGCGGCGGAGTAAAGTACATTTTGGTATCGACCAGCTTCTTATCCGCATCCAGGTACTGCACCCAGTCTTTAGCAAACACCAGAGAAGAAACACCGAGCACCAGAATACCGACCATCAACACTATGAGAATCTTCCTCATGTTTACACCCCTTTCTCGAGAAATGAACAATGAACTCAAAAACATTTCAGAGATATAATTTCGAACCCTCGTATCACCTCCTTTTTCCGGTTCATGAGTCATCCTAATCCTCCCTTCCCAGGTAGGAATAGAAAGCCACCGAAGCCGCAATAATTATGCCCTTCACAATTTGCTGAAACTGGTATGGGAGACCGGCCAGAAGCACCATATTGAAGACGATGGTCATAATGAGTACTCCCACTACTGTTCCTCCTACACCACCCTGACCTCCCGCCAGGGACGTTCCACCGACAACTACTGCGGCAATGGAATCAAGCTCATACCCTCTTCCGGCCCAGTTATCTCCAAAGCCCAGGTACCCTGCCAGTACTAACCCTCCAAAGGCTGAGAATAAACCTGAAAGGATATAGGTGCTCAAAATTATGTTTGGCACCCCGATACCTGAAAGGAGAGATGCTCGCCGGTTCACCCCTATCGCGTAAATTTTTCTCCCATAGGCAGTTTTCCGAAGGATCAGCGCAAAGATTCCGGCCAACAGGAGAAAAATGATCACCGAGGCAGGCAGAAATCCCATTCCTCCCCTTCCCAGGAAACGCACCATTGGCGGAATACTACCAAAAGGAGCTCCCTTGGTGTAAACAAAGCGGATTCCCTGGAAAATGAGAGCCGTCCCCAAGGTAACGATAAAAGGCGGTGCATTTCTTCTGGTCACAATGACCCCGTTGATGAACCCGGCCAACGCCCCGATACCCAAACAGAAAAGAGCCACCGGTAAGACCAGGTGATTCTGTCCCTTCATTAGAGCAGCAGCAAAAACACAACTGGTAGCCATGACAGAAGCGATCGAAAGGTCAATGCCGCCCACCAGGATCACCAGAGTCTGTCCAATACTCACAATACCCAGAGCCGAAGCCTGTTGCAGGACATTAAAGATGTTCGCCGAGCGGTAAAAAATGGGTGAGATAATCCCGGCAGCGATAAAAAGAACCACCAGGACTACCGCGATACCGTAATTCCTTACAAATTCTCGCCACGCAACTGGAGCAACAGATACCGTCTTCATAGTTCTTCTATTACCCCAGGACTTCCTGTACCGATACTCTTCTTCCCTCAGCGGCGGAAAGGAGTGCCGCATCCAGAACCGCCTGGCACTTCAGACCGTCGTAAAAATTCGGTTGAGGGAGAGCATCGGAGGTCAAGGACCGGAAGAAATCGGCAAACTCATGGATAAAAGTATGTTCATACCCAATGATGTGTCCCGGCGGCCACCAGGCTGAAATGTAAGGGTGAACTTCTTCGGTCACCAGGATGGTCTTAAACCCCTGATTCCCGGTTTCATCACCCCGAGAGAAATACTGCAATTCGTTCATCCTCTCAAAGTTAAATACCAAGCTCCCTTCGCTACCGTAAATTTCAAAATAGTTGTAGTTCTTCCTCCCCGGGGCGAAACGGGTAGCTTCAAAAGAACCCAGTGCTCCATTGGCAAAAGTAGCCACAAAAAACGAAGCATCTTCCACATTCACTTCGCCCATGCCCTCGCCGCTTCTGGCGGTAAGCATGGTGCTCAGCTCTTTCTCCTCGGCAGGGAGCTTCCGGTACTTTATGAACTGGGTCGTCATGCACATAACGCTCTCGATATCTCCCACCAGGTAGTGAGCCAGATCCACCATGTGGGAGTTGAGGTCACCATGAGGTCCAGAACCGGCTATTTCTTTCCGCAACTTCCAGATCAAAGGGAAATCGGGATCGACAATCCAGTCCTGAAGATACGCCGCTCGAAAATGGTAAATTTTGCCGATCTTCCCGGCCTCGATGAGTTTTTTGGCATAGGCTATAGCAGGCACCCGACGGTAATTAAATCCCACCATATGCTTGACGCCGGCTTTTTCTACCGCTTCCACCATCTTCTTCGCTTCTTGCACGTTCATGGCCAGAGGCTTTTCACAGAAAATGTGCTTTTTATTTTCTGCTGCCAGAATCGCGATATCGCAATGGGTATTCGTGGAAGTGCAGATATCGATTACCTGGAGATCGTCTCTCTGGACCACCTTTTCCCAGGAGGTTTCGCATTCTTCCCAGCCCCATCTTTCCGCCGCAGCTTTGAGGGGTTCCAGGTGACGACCGCAGATGACTTTCCGGACTGGGTAGAGCTCCAGGTCAAAAAAGAAATTCACATCAAACAGGGCATGACTGTGAGCCTTACCCATAAATTTATAGCCAATCATGCCCACATTTATGGCTTGCATCGCCATCTCCCTCCTATTTTCCTTTTTCAGGAACCAGAGCTTCTATAACGATTATTCTCAAATCGGTGTTACCAATGTTTCTGAAAGAGTGATAACTTCCATTCTTGGTGAGACACACATCGCCCGGCTCCATCACCGTCGTTTCATCATCCACGGTCATTTCCCCAATTCCCTCAACCACATAGTAAAGTTCTTCGTTACCGATCTGCTCATGCCTGCCGATAGAGGTTCCCGGCGGAAGGGTGGTCTCGTGCATAAACGTGATACAGCTATCGAAGTCTTCAGGAAAACCAGGAACACCTGGAAGCCTCGGTTCGTAACCCAAAAGTTGCCGCACCCGAATCGTTCCCACCCCACCATGACATTCACTCACCGTAGTTTCCGGAACGTCCTTTCGTCCTCTCTTAATCAACACACCAAACACCTCCGCGCCTTAATTTGTGCCCATTCTATCAATCTCATATGAGAATGTCAACAGGTATTTACCAGAGTCTCTCCCCTAACGATCCCAGTTTTTCTCTAAAACTCCTGCCACTCATGAATCTCCGGTAAAATAAAAATCTTCAGGAGCTCACGGTTTTTCTTTCCCTCCAGCAATGCCTTTTCCAAATCTGCAAGGGGGACTTTTAACGAAAAGAGAGGTGCCGGGTTAATCCTTCCAAACCGAAGCAGCGCAATGGCATCGGGCCAATCATTGCCCACCCCCGCACAGGAACCCACCATGCTTCGTTCACCTAACACAAAATCAAAGGGGCGCAACCGCATGATTTCCTCCTGGTCGGTGATACCGAAAGCCGCCAATCGTCCACCGGGCCTCGTCATCGCCAGGGCCAGTTCGTATGTCGCGGCAGTCCCTACCGACTCAATGACAAAATCAGCACCTCTTCCTTCGGTTAACGCTTTCACCGTATCCACCGGAGACCCAGAATCGATGTTCACGATGTGGTCCACTCCCATCTTCTGAGCCGCTTCCATTCGCTTACGGTGTTTTCCTATTAGAATTACCGGCGCTGCTCCCCGCAGCTTGGCAATCTGGGTATGGAGAATACCCAGAGTTCCATCCCCAACCACCACCACACTACTTCCCAGAGTAACTTCCATGGCCTTAGCAGCGTGAATAGCACAGGAAATCGGCTCAACGAAAGCTCCAACCTCATAGCTCACCGTATCGGGAAGTTTATGGACCTGTGCAGCAGGTGCTTTCACGTATTCAGCAAAAGCACCATCGGTATGAATACCAAGCTGGTGGAATTCCGGACAGGTTAATTTTTGTCCCCGACTACAATAGAAACAAACACCACAACTCAGGTTAATATCGGCCGTTACCCGGTCGCCAACCTGGAAATTTGAGACGTTTTCACCAACTGCCGCAATTTCTCCCGAAAATTCATGCCCGGGAATAAGGGGAAGAAAATCCCGGGAATACTTGCCGATATAAATGCTATAATCGGTTCCACAAATGCCACAGCACTTTACCCGAATCAGCACCTCTCCAGGGCCGATTTGCGGAACCGGCACCTCCTTGATCTGTATTTCTCCCGGCTTTGTGACCACCGCTGCCTGCATGGTTTTCGGAAGCATATTTTCACCCCCTAATCTCGAGGAACAATCGAGATGGCATCGAATGGACAAATGACCGTACACATGGCACAGCTTGAGCAGTACCGATCGTCTACCCACGGCGCACCATCACGAATTGAAATCGCTGGACAATAAGAGGCTGCGCACTTACCACATCGGGTGCATTTCTCTTCATCAATACGAGCTCGGTAATAGTAGAACTCGACTTCGGTCGACGAGCGTAAATACTTCAAGCCGAGCCCCCGAAAATCTTCTATAGATCGGTAACCGCACTGTTGCATGTATCTTTTGAGCCACTCGTTGCTTTTCTTGATAAAATCAATACCACCCAGCACGATCCCGGTAAGCGTCTGGCAAGCCCTGGCTCCCAGCATAATGGCTTCTGCCACATGCTCGGGGGTGGTAATTCCACCTCCAGCAAAGGTATCGATACCAGGGATGTTCTTGCTGATGAGGGCCGTGGCTTTATACATGCTGAAACGGAGCATCGGACCACCGATGTCGGAGAGGATGTTGGCCTGTTCGCTGACCCCGGGATATTTTCCTTTACCCCCATTCCAGATATCCGGTGGTGGGACGACGAAGTACTTATGTGTGGTCACCACAAATCGCGCACCCACGTTTCTGGCCTCTTCGGTGAGATAGAGCATGCGAGGATAACCAACCTCAGGAGTTAACTTGAACCCTACCGGCAAAGAGGTGGCTTTCACACAGGCTTCAAGAACCGGTAAAAATACCTCCGGAGCAGCCCCCATCATCATACCCCACTTGGCTTCAGGCGGAAGATTCTTGGCATCCAGATGACACATCGCTCCCACCGGACATCCGGTATTCAGCTCGATAAGATCCGGCTGTAAAGCATCCACGACACGCTTCACCTGATCCGCCCATTGTCCCGGATTCATGTCATGAACCAGCACCTGAGCAATAACAGGGACATCCTTGGGAAGAGCAGGCCTCAGGGTGTCCATCAGTTCCTTTGCCCAGCTTATATAATTAAAGAGATTCTTTGCTGTATAAATATGCGCAATAACCTCGGGGTGCTGAGGGTCCAGGCTGACTTTCATCCACCTCCCCACATAGTTTTGGGAACGGAAAAGGGCGGGAAAGTCCAGTTTCTTCTCGGCTTCGGTGGGTTCTCCGGGGACCAGAGCGGGAATATAAATATATCCCGCCCCTGCTTCGATATACTTAGCAAACAACTCTGCCGCCTTTTTCCCCGGAAACCAGGGTTTATCGAGGTTATGAGGAGACACCCCAAAAGGGGTCCTCATGGTCACCCCTGCTAACTGCGTGGAAATGTCTACCGTACTCATTATTTTTCCTCCTTACTGGAATAAGATATCCTTCCTCCCCTCGTAAGGGGCTTTGATGAGCAAAGGTTTCAGAAATTCGATGGTCTTGGTGGCACCATCCTCACGACTCATGGTCACGTCTTCATGCTCATAGCTCAAAACATAGTCGTATCCCACCAGAGCGAGCTCCGTAATGACCCTTTTCCAAGGAACCGAACCCCATCCAGGAATGCGAAAACGAAAACCCCGATCGATGCGGGTCCATGGACCGGTGGGAATGAGTCCATCTCTTTTGACGTTGTGCTCCACAATCTCTCCATCCTTGGCATGCACATGGTAAATCTTGTGACCTACCGCCTGCACAAAGTTCACCACATCGATGCCCAGATAAATGAGGTTAGCCGGATCAAAGTTGAATCCCCATGATTTCTTGTCTTTCATGAGCTCAAGACTTCTCTTGGCAGTATATACATCGTAAACCAATTCATTGGGGTGTGGTTCATGGGCAAATTTGACACCGTACCTGTCAAACGCATCCAGGACCTTCCCCCACCGTTCCACAAATTGCTCCTCCATTTCCGCCCATCCCCTGGAATAGGGCCAGGGGAAAAACCTGCCGAAATTTTCACACCCGACGAACCCACACACCACCGGAACCTCCAGAGCATTTGCCGCCTGAGCGGTTTTCATCATCCGTTCCATCCCGAAACGGATTTTCTCTTCCGGAGTCCCGGCAAAAATGGCATCGGTGTCCTTCCCATGGGGACCCAAAATGAGCTGACCCTCAGGATGGTTACTGAGAGCAGAAATAAACAAACCTCTTTCGCTTACCACCTTTTTCACTTTCTGCGCATAGGAAGAATCACGTAACACCATTTCCACATCCAGATGGGGACTCCCTTGAAAAGCCGGGATCTCCACTGCCTCGTATCCCCATCCCGCAGCCCGGTCAAGAACCTTTTCCAACGGTTCGTTCAAGTAATTGGCAGTAAAAAAACCAATTTTCATCTTCTCACCCCTTCCTAAATTCCCAACTTGATGTGTTTCCACTCCAGATACTCTTCCAAACCATGTATCCCAAGCTCTACCCCAACACCGCTTTCTTTCCAGCCCGGGTAGGGTGCATACAAACTATCGGGACTGATGTTATTGATAGCTACCGATCCAGACTCCAAGCGCTCCGCCACCAGGAAAGCCTTCCGGATATCCGCAGTGTAGAGATAACTCACCAGCCCATATCTCGTGCTATTAGCCTTGGCAATTGCCTCATCAACGCTTGCAAAGGTGTCAATGGCTACAATGGGACCAAAGGGTTCTTCCATCATGATTTTCATCTCTGGTGACACATTGGTTATCACGGTGGGTTCAAAGAAAAAACCTTTTTGTAACCGCGGATCAGCTGGTCTCTTCCCCCCACACATAATTTTACCACCTTTTTGGAGGGCGTCCTGCACAAACTCTTCCATTCGTCGTAACCCCGCCTGGTTGACCATGGGTCCTACATCGGGTACCGGAGTGTCAAAAGCCCCACCCAGAGTTAATTTCTGGGTTTCCTCCACAAAAGCCCGGAGGTATTCATCTTGAATAGCTTCTTCTACGAAAATCCGATTCACCGAATTGCAGATCTGCCCTGCGTTGCGGAAAGCTCTCTTCACACCATCTTTCACCGCTTTCGTAAGATCAGCATCGGCAAAGACGATGAAAGGAGAATGGCCCCCCAGTTCCAGCACCAACTTTTTGAGAGTTTTAGCCGAAACCCTCACAAATTCTTTCCCTGTATCGGTAGAGCCGGTTAGGGCCACCAGTCGCACCAGGGGATTTGAGAAGACTTCATCGCTGATCATGGTATTATCACCGCTGACCACATTCAGGACTCCCGATGGTAAACCGGCTTCGTTACAGGCTTTCACAAAGGCGATGGTGGAAAGAGGGGTTTCCCGGGAGGGTTTCACAATGACCGTACATCCTGCCGCCAGAGCCGGAGCCACTTTCCAGGAGATGAGACTCACCGGATAATTCCAGGCCGCTACCGCAAAGACCACCCCCACCGGCTGGCGAATGGCGATACTCCGCAGGTTCGTGGCATTGGGCGGAGGCACTTCACCCAGGATATTCACCCCCAGAAAAGCATAGTACTCCAGGCAATCAGCAGCACCGAGGATCTCTCGCTCGGCGTCGGGAAGAGCCTTCCCCTGTTCTCGAGCCAGAAGCATGGCGATTTCGCTGTGACGTTCCCGCACCACCGAAGCCGCCTTGAGAAGTAAACGACTTCTTTCGATGGCCAGTTTCCTGGACCAGACATCAAAAGCCCGGTAGGCTCCTTCGATGGCTTCTTGAAGCTGAGCTCTGGTCACTTTCGAAACGGTCGCAAAGATTTCGCCCGAAGAAGGGTCAACGACTTCAATGATGCCCTCTCCCTCTACCCACGTACCGTTTATAAAAGATTGATAGTGAATCATTTCCGATCCTCCTCTCGGTATCTCGCAAAAGCTTCCTGCAAAATCTCATGAAAGGTTTTAAACAAAGAATACTGCTTCTCGTAAGTCTCCTGAAAAGAAGCATCCGGAGTAAAACTTTTACGCACTTGAAGCCATTTCTTGCCCAATGAAGCCACACTCTCCCCGGTTACTCCGGAAAAGGTAAGCATGGCAGCCCCTACAATGCCGCCTTCGGATTCTTCCAGAGCCATGATTTCTTTACCGTAGACATCGGCTTTGATCTGGCACCAGAGGTCGCTCTTTGCTCCTCCTCCGATAGCGTTCATTTCGCAAAGTTCCTTCCCCCAGAGTCTTTCGATTTCCTCCAGACTCATTTTCAAATCAAAACTGACCCCCTCCATCACCGCCCGGGCAAAATGCCCTCGGCGGTGAATGGGTAAGATACCCAGAAAAACGCCTCTTGCCCAGGGCGAACCAAACAATCGCTCTCCCATAAGATAGGGGAAGAACAGTAAACCCTCCGAGCCAGCTTCAACCCCTGCAGCTTCTTCATCAATGCGAGAATATGGCTGTAACTCCACTCCCGGGAAAGAGTAAAATGCCTCCCGCAGCCAGTGTACGCTTCCCCCTCCGCTATCCAGAATACCAAAACTGATCCACCCCTCAATGGCATGGTGCAGGTTCATAAGCCGGGGCGTTAAAAGAGGCGAGTGCGTATATATCGAAACATCGGCAGCGGTACCGGTTACGTCACAGGATCTACCCGTCTCCACCATTCCGCCACCGAGAAGGAGACAGAGCATATCTCCGGCCCCACAGATTACCGGAATCCCGGAGGGTAAACCGAGTACCCGGGCAACATCTTCTTTGAGACCCCCAATCACCTGAGAAGAAGAAACGATGGGAGGAAATTTAGCGGCATCGATACCCAGAAACGCCATGAGCTCCGGATCCCAGTTTTTCTCCTTCCAAGCAAAGGCAAAAGTTCCCGAAGCTTCCGAGAAATCGGTGTAACAATTGCCGGTCAACCGATAGTTGAGAAAATCTTTGGCCGGAAGAAAAACTGTGGTTTCTCGATACACCCCGGGCAAATTGTCTCTGATCCAGCAGACTTTTGGACCAATCCAGTTAGGAATCAGTAAATTTGCAGTTTTCTCAATCTGTTCTCTCTGAGGCATCTCCTTCTGGAGGACATCGCATATCCCTGCAGAGCGCTTGTCGCACCAGATGGGAACTCTACCCATCAAGAGTCTGCCTTCCCTTCCCAAAGGAATAACCGCATGCATCTGGGCACCGACTCCCACGGCCAGGATATCAACCGAAGGGGAAGAAGAGATGATTTTTTGAATACACCGACACGAAGCAGACCACCACTCCTCCGGATCCTGTTCGGCCCAACCAGCTTGAGGAGAATAGAAATGGAGACTTTCCCCACTCAGAGCAAAAACTTTTCCCTCTCCATCTACCAGAGCCGCTCTCACGCTTTCCGTGCCAAGATCCAGAACCAGAACGACGTTTTTCCTGCTCATCCCTCAATCCTTTTTGATCGTTATCCAGAAGTAACTCAAAGGAACGGGAAAGGGATTTTCTGCGCGGTGGAATCCCGAAGGAACGTACACCACATCTCCACTTTCTATTTCGAACCTTTCCCCGCCAACTTCCATAATGCCCCGACCAGAGGTGACAAAGTACACCTCCTCAAGGGGAGGATGCTCATGGCCTCTGGTGCTACACTGAGGATAAATTACGGTGTATCCCACATTGAGTCTCCCCGAAAGGGAATCCTTTTCGGTCAGTAACATAATGGTGTCACGAATGACCGTATTGCCCAGTATTTCCAGCGCTTCACCAAAGGTATTTTTCCCTTTGTCCGGTACACCCTGATACAGATTCACTTTCTTATAAGCAGTCAATGGAATGAACCTCCTTTGTTTTTGGGTCTTCCCTCAAGATACACCTTGTATTCATATTTATCGGCTCGAATTACGGAAACGACCATCTCCAGGGGAGTTCCATCCTCAAGATACGTCACCCGCACCGTATGGAAAAGCGGTACCTTCTCCGGTACCTGGAGTAGATCCGCTTCTAAGGGTCCGCTGAGATAGGCTTCTATTTTTTCCACCGCCCTGTGTAATCTGAGGCCGTACTCTTTTTCCAGAAGCTCATATAGACCCTTTTTACGCAAAAGCTCCTTCCTGGATTCAAGATCTGGAACCATCCTGGCCAGAAGATAATTACTCATGAAAGCCACCGGCACACCATTGGCGATTCGAGTCCGCTGAACCAGGTATACTTTCCCACCCTTTTCTAAATTGAGCGCTACGGCTACCTTGGAAGGGGCAGAGATAAGCTCTACAGTAAGACTTCCGGTACCGACTTCTATGCCCTTCTCGCGGAGCGTTTCGGTAAAAGAACTGATGTAATTCAAATTCTGAGCCGTTTTGGGTTCCTGCACAATGGTTCCTTTCCCTCTCCGGCGTAACACCAGTCCATCTTTTTCCAGTTCCCCCATGGCATTGCGAATTGTGGTACGGCTGGCTCCGAAGCGCTCTTCCAGTTCCTCTTCCGAAGGCAGGAGGTCCCCAACCCGGTAAACACCACCTTCGATTTCTTCCTTTAACGCTCGATAGATCTTAAAGTAGAGGGGCACTTCGGTCTCCGTTTTGGACATATCCTAACCTCACCAAATAGTCATTACCTATAGATTTATTCATAATTACTTTATTAGCATAAAACACCCCTTCAGCCCTGTCAAGAGGGGGGCGATTTAAAATGGGCAATAGAGTGGAAAGCCATAAATTATGAGCTTTTATTGGTATTAATTCACCTGAGCTAACGCTTAAAATAATGTCGGCCTTCCCTGCTTAAAAAGTAATTACTTTTCGATGGAAAAATTCACCCTTATCAATGCGTATGAAGCAGGCTGCAAAATGTAATCCCCTTTGTAGAAGAAGTTTCAAAGTCAGGATAACACAAACGCAGAAGGAGGCCCAGGCAACCGGAAATGGGTGGGGTTACCCGGGCCCACACCGTTTACAATTCTTCCACCGTTACCCCCAGTACCTTCGCTACGTTCTCCAGAGCCGCTCCATGATGGCCGGTGAGAATGAGCATATGGTGGGAAGGAAGATGCGCCATCAGGCGACGACCGCTGGGAATTCGGATAATGCCACCATTGCGGCAATCAGAACCGGGATACTGGGCATACCCTTCGAGAATGCCCTCAACGAGGAAAATTTTCTCCAGAGTAGAGTCAAGCTTGACCAGTGTTACCGGCCCCTCCGGAAAACGAGCATCAACCGCATGGGCATTTTCATCCACGATGGCCAGAACTTTTGGCCGCACAACCCAATTAGAGGCAAAAGAAGGGGGCATGAGGCCAAAGTACCCACAGTGAGCGATGAGGAGATGATTCTCCGGCTCTGTAACTTCGGGAAAATTGGCGATTCTTTCGTGCTTCAGAGCGGCCTGCCCCATCAAGAAGGGATAGACGTTACTCATCATGATAGGCTGACGAAGCGTCCGGTAGAGAATAAATTTGGTCAGGAGCGTCATGAGGTCTCCTTCACAGGCCCAGATGAGTTCTTTTTCGACAAAGAGCATGCACCAGGCAAGACAGGGTGTGGTGTCCGAATAGAAAGACTCATTGAGACAGTTTATACCTGCACCCTTCACGGAGGGAATATCCTCGACCTCTTCTTTGAGGACGAGGTAGATTTTGATAGCGCTCAAAATAGCTCTCTCCGAGAGCCCCTCGATAGGCCAGTTCCATCGTGCCCAGACTTCCCTCGCCTTTTCATCAGATATACTCTTGGCCTTCTCCCCCAGAGCCTTAAAGCTCTTTTTCACCGCCTGTACCCCAAACTTTTGCCGGACCCGCTCGATACATTCCTGTTCCCACCAGAAAAATCGCTTGAAAATACTGGCCTGCATTCCCTCACCCGGGTTATCCTGAAAAAGGAGAAACGAAGTTTCTTTCATCTCTTTGCGAAGCGCGAAGGCCCGGACAATGCTTCTTGTGAGGTCAAGGGTATAGGGCGCGAAAACCTGGATACCTCTCCCCCTCAAATAATTGACAATTTCCCAGTCCCACATGTTCACCATCCCAAACTCAGAAGTGGCAATGATAATCGGAACGGGAATGGCCCGAATTTCCTCTACCCTTCGATAGGCATCACCGAGGACCTGGGGGAAAATTACCGCATCTGCCTCAGGAAGCGTGCTTCCCAAGGGTCGAGGTTCCAGAATATCCGCCTCCTCTCGTAACAGTTCTTCCAGCTTTTCGCACTGACCCCTGAACTCAGGGTCGTCCGCCGATTGAAAGTAAAGTGGAATGAGTCTCGCTTTCATCTTCTCACCCTTTCTATTTTGGTACCCTTATTGTAACCTTTCCTGGTGCTTCGCGCACCACAAAACCATGGCCCGGCACACTCCATCAACGAATAAAAAATCTTTCCTGGTGTTAGAAACCCCTTAAAGATTCTTTCCTGATTGCCGATATATATAATTTAGATACCGGGGAATGAAAGGGCAAACTTCCCGAAAGGGGAGGACGCAAAACCGACAGGCCTACCGCGCTTGCGCTATGGCGGCTGGGTTACCAAGTCCCTGAAAAACTTTTTTTTGGTACAGCAAAAGTACGAGAATCGAAGGGAGGAAAGAACATGGCAAGAAAGGTCGGTTTTCGTTCTCTGCAAGCTCGCCTCACTTTTGTGATCCTGCTTGGTGTTCTTGCTTCAGCTTTCGTGATCAGCGTTTTCAGCCTCACTTCACTCTACCAGGAAACGTTAAACCAGCGGAAAAACTCGGTAAAGCACGTTGTCGACGTGGCCATCTCTCAAATTACTTCTCTCTACGAAGAAGGCAAGAAAAGTGGCCAGACCGAAGAAGATATCCAGAAAGAAGCACTTTTTATCCTTCGCAACCTCCGTTACGAAGGAGACAATTACGTATGGATCAACGACTTAGGTCCCCGGATGGTGATGCACCCCTTCAAAAAAGAAATGGAGGGTCAGGATCTCACCGACTATAAAGATCCTCAGGGGAAACGTCTCTTTGTGGAAATGGTGCAGGTGTGTCGGGAAAAGGGGGAAGGGTATGTTGATTACTCCTGGCCCAAGCCGGGAAGCGATAAACCCGTCCCCAAAGTTTCCTATGTGAAACTCTTCAAACCGTGGGGATGGGTGGTAGGTTCAGGGGTCTATATCGATGATGTGTACCTTCAGTTTCGAAACACCATGTTCAAAATCATCCTGGTTACCATCATCGTGGCGGTGGTTCTTTTCTTTATATCCTTCATCGAAACCAGAGCCATTGCTCGGCCGCTTCGCAATACCGCTCTCCAGATCGAAGCGGTTTCCCAGGGGGACCTCGGGATGGATGTCCAGGTCGTGGAAACACAGGACGAGACCGGAAAACTCACCAGGTCCTTTAAAACCATGGTAGAAAACCTCAAAGAAATCATCGGCGGCATCACCCGCACTTCCGAAGAACTTTTTTTCCGCCAGCGAAAACCTCTCCTATTCCATCGAAGAGGTAGCCAAGGCCACCGAAGAAATTGCCCAGACCATCGCCCAGGTGGCTCAGGGTTCCACCCGTCAGAGCGAAGAACTCAACGCCATCGACGAAGAAGCCAAAAACATCGCCCAAAAAGCCGACCGACTCCTTGAAGCCAACGAGCGCAATCTCCAGGCAGTCCATACCATTCAGGAACACATGAAGAAAAACACTGAAGCGCTCCTTTTGATTGAAAAAACCCTGGAAAAAACCTCCGAAGAATCCCAAAACGATAAGCGAGAAGCCGAAAAAGGGAAAGAATCACTGGAAATCCTGGGAGAAAACATTAGTTCTATCTCGCAGGTCGCCAGGGAAGTAGCCCAGGCTATTGATACCCTCAGCATTCGTTCCCAGGAAATCGGAAAAATCGTGGATCTCATCACCGGAATTGCCGAACAGACCAACCTCCTGGCCTTAAACGCCGCCATTGAAGCTGCTCGAGCCGGTGAGGCCGGCCGCGGTTTTGCGGTGGTGGCCGAAGAAGTACGCAAACTGGCCGAAAACTCTGCCCAGGCTGCTTCCCAAATTTCCCAGCTCATCACCGAAATCCAGAAGGATATGGCCCAAACTTCTACCAGTATGAATCGTGCCCAAACCCAGGTTGAAAAGGGCGTTGCCCAGCAAAGAGAGGTCAACCAGAACTTCGAAGCCATCATCGCCTCAGTGAACAGAACCATCCAGGGGATCGACCTCCTCCATCAGGAACTCCACCAAGCCCAGGATGCTCTCCGAAAGACCTCTCAGGAAACCGAAGGGATCGCCAGGCTCTCACAGGAAAACACCGATATTCTGGGTGGAATCGTCCGAGCACTGAAAAACATTGCCGACAAAATCGTCTCCACCGCCTCGGTGGCCGAAGAAAACGCAGCGGCCAGCGAAGAGGTTTTCGGCTTCGGTAGAGGAACAAAATGCTTCGCTCCAGGAAATAAACAATGCCAGTATTTCCCTGCGAAAAATAGCCGAAGCCTTGAAGGAGCTTACCAGGAAATTCAAAACTTCCTGAAGAGACCTTGACAGAGAGAATAGAAAAGGGCTAAGGTTTTCAAAAAAGAGAGGAATGTGAGAATATGAATTTTGCCAGTCGGTGGGAAGTAGTTCGTTTCATTGCCGAAAAGAAGATTATCGCCATTATCCGTGCCCAGAGTTCCACATCGCTACTCAAGGCGGTTGAGGCCTTGAGAGAAGGTGGTATTGAGTGCATCGAGGTAACCATGACCACACCCGGTGCCCTCCAGATTCTGGAGGAAGTTCGCAAGAAAATGGGAGAAGTTCTTTTCGGAGCGGGAACGGTCCTTGACCCGGAGACTGCTCGTCTCTGCATTTTAAGTGGGGCTCAGTTCCTGGTTACTCCTTCTTTGAACTTTGCGGTCATCGACATGGCCCATCGCTATGATGTACCCATCATTCCCGGAGCACTCACGCCTTCTGAAATCCTCAGCGCCTGGGAGAGGGGTGCCGAGGTGGTGAAGGTCTTCCCGGCCTCTTCTCTGGGACCGCAGTACATCAGAGAACTCAAAGGGCCCTTCCCCCATATCAAACTCTGTCCCACCGGGGGTATTAACCTGGATAACCTGCGCTCTTTCCTTCAGGCAGGAGCAACCTGCGTGGGAGTAGGAGGATCGCTGGTCAAAGCCCAATTCATTCAGGAAGAAAAGTGGGAGCTCCTTCGAGATTTAGCCCGGGAATTCCAGAAAGCCGCTGCCGAATAATGGAAATCCTGCCCTCCAGGAGCATCCGGAGGGCAGGTTATTTTTCTGCCCAGAGACCAAGCTTTTGTTTTCTTGCCTCTCTCTCCAGAGTTCGAAATCGCTCGGCATACTTTACATTGGGAGGAAAAGTAGCCACCCGGGCGTAACCGTTCGCTACCAGCCATTCGTTTACCATGAAACCATCAACATAGACGTAGGCCAGAATCCGGCCGTAGCGGTCCCTTTTCTGCACATCGAACTCCAGGCTAACCTTCTTCCCTTCTACCAGTTTCTGGTTGGCACGATGGGCTTCCTGGGCGTAATATTCGACTTCTTTCTGCGGATGGTGCAGTTCAGGCGTGTCCACACCAATGTACCGTACCTTTTCTCCATTGGTCAGTTCAATCGTATCCCCATCCAGAGCTCTGGCCACGATGTACGATTGTTCACCCCGCTGCGAGAAGAGATACAGAAAGAACAGAAACAGTAAGGCAACCAGGTACCGCCAGGAGCGGAGCTTGGCTCTCACCTATACCACCCGATAGAGCGGCTCACGTCCCTCCAGGACATGAACCACATTCCAGGCAGCAATTCTGCCCATTTTCATGTTTGCTTCTTTCGTGTGCGCCGCAACATGGGGTGTCACCAGCACATTCGGCAACGTCAAAAGAGGGCTTTCAAAAGGAGGCTCAAAACTCAGTACGTCTAATCCTGCTCCGGCGATTCTACCTTCTTTCAAAAAACGGTACAGGGCTTCCTCGTCGACGAGTTCTCCCCGCGCGGTATTGATGAGAAAAGCCTCCTTTTTCATCAGGGAAAGAAGTTTCTCGTTCACCAGGTGTCTGGTCTGTGAAGAAAGGGGGAGGTGCAAAGTGATGAAATCTGCAATTTGAAAGAGCTCCTCCAGGTTGACTCTGGTAAAACTTTCTTCTTCCACAAAAGGATCAAAATAAATCACTTTCATCCCGAACCCCAAAGCACGTCTGGCCACTCCCTTTCCGATTCTCCCCAGACCCACGATACCCAAAATCTTCCCTTCCAGCTCACTCCCCAGAAGCGGAGAACTCCATTTCTTGTTCTGGATTTGTTCCAGAAGGAGCTTTAAATGGCGGGCACAGGAAAGAATAAAAAGAAACGCCATATCCGCCACCGATTCGGAGTTCGTTCCAGGAGCGTTTGCCACCACTATGCCTCTCTTCTTTGCCGCTTCAAGATCAATGTTATCCACACCGATTCCATGCTTGGAAATCACCCGAAGATGAGGACAGGAAGAAAGCACCTTTTCTCCGATCCGATCCACTCCCACGATCACGGCCTCGGCATCCCCAATAAGCTCTGCCACCACGGATTCATTCTCCGGCTCGGGGTTACTCTGGAAAGCAACCGATAATCCTGCCTTTTTGAGAATCTCCAGGGGTTCAGAAGAAGCACGGCCAAAAGAACGGGCTAAAACGACCACTTCGGGCAATTACTCCACCTCCAGATTCTTCTCGAATGTGAACTTAAGGAAATGCTCAACCTGTAAAAGATAATACCACGTTCCCCAAAAGACTTGGAACCATATTCTTATCTCTCCCCATCCTTATCCAGAGAAGGCCGACGTTGGGATAACCACAATCCGCAACTCACAAGCAGCATCCCCACGAAAAGCTGCAAGCGTAAAGGCTCCCGGAAGAAAATCCAGGCACCGATTACACCTACAACCTGGGTAAGATATTGATAAGCGGAAGTCCGAGCAGCCCCTATTTCTTTGATGCCTCTCATCCAGAGAAGATACGAGACCAAAGAGGAAAGCACCGTGCCGTACAGGAGAACCATGATGAAGGTCAGGCTAAAATTTCTGGCCTCAATGCGGAAAAAATCTCGAAAACAGACCGGGAACATCACGAGAAGCCCCAAAAGAATGCTCCAGGTGCCGCTTTTAAGAGGTGAATAGCGTAACACCATTTTTTTGCCGAAATAGGAGTACAGTCCCCAGCACACCGCGGCAATCAGAGTCAAAAGGTCTCCCCAAATGACACTCGAAGAAAAGTGTGCACCTCCCTGAGGACGCACCAGAAAGACCACGCCTAAAAAACTCACCAGAATACCCACCAGGTTGATCCCCCGTATCCATTCCTCCTTCCGCAAAAAGGTAACCAGAGAAACCACTACCGGAGAAATGGAAAGAATGAGGGCCGAATGAGAAGCAAGACTCAGTTTCAGCCCATAACTCCAGAGGGGTTGATAGGCTCCAAAACCCAGAACACCCAAAAAGAGAAAATACGGAAAGTCACGCCAGGATATCCAGAGATTTCTTTCTACCAGAAACAAGACCACAAACATCAAAAGACCGCTTAAAGCAAAGCGCAGAAAAGCAAAAGCCAGGGGTCCCAGAGTCAAAACTCCAACTTTCATGATGCTGAAATTCAACCCCCAGATAAGAGAAACGAGAGAAAGCCATAGGTGAGTTTTGGAAATAGACATGGAAGTCCCAAGGGGGCTACGTTTTGTAGCCCCCGGTTACTTACTTGATTTCTACTTCGGCCCCAGCTGCTTCAAGCTTAGCCTTGATTTCTTCGGCTTCTTTTTTGCTGATACCTTCTTTAACCGGCTTTGGAGGATTATCAACCAGGTCTTTGGCTTCTTTGAGGCCAAGACCGGTGATCGCCCGTACTTCCTTAATAACCTGAAGTTTCTGAGCACCGGCGCTCTTCAAAATCACGTCAAACTCGGTTTTCTCCTCAACTTCTTCCGCTGCGGCCTGAGGTGCAGCCGGTGCAGCCACCGTTGCCACAGGCATCGCCGCCGACACTCCGAATTTCTCCTCCAGCGCCTTCACAAGTTCTGCCAGCTCCAGAACGGTCATCTTTTCAATCGCTTCAATGATTTCTTCTTTGGTCATAGTAATTCCTCCCTTTTATCTTTTTTTCTCTTCAATGGCCCGTAATACCCCTACAAGATTTCTCAGCACTCCCTGCAGAACAAACACAAGACCCGTAATGGGAGCCTGGATACTCCCTACCACCTGTGCCAGGAGTTGCTCTCGCGAAGGAAGCTCGGCCAGCTTTTTCACTTCTGAAGCTCCGATAAGTTTACGGCCCAACCATCCCCCTCGCGCTTCCAGCTGGGGAAATTTCTTGTTGAAATCGTTCAGAACTTTGGCCGTCTGCACCGGATCCAGATAGGAGAAAACAAAAGCATTCTGGCCCTTCAGGAGCTTCTCATCATAAACCGTGTTCATTTGGGAAAGAGTTAAACGCATCAGCGTGTTCTTTACTACTTTCATCTCACTCTGTGCGTTACGGAGTCCCTTACGAATCTGCTCCAGATTCTGTACGGTAATTCCCGAATAACCGACCACAAAAACAGCTTGACTCCGAGCAAATTTTTCATTGGTTTCTGCCAGTATCTTTGCCTTATCCGACTTCTCCAAATACCCTCAACCTCCTTTCTTCTCTGGATAAAAAAGAAGACTCCTTGGGAAGGAGTCTTCTTCATGAACAACCTCGCCTCCCCAGGATATTTAAGCCCATAGCCCCTGGTTCTCAGGCCCAATATGCACTTTCCTTGAAGAAGAATCGTCAGGCCACCCTCTTTTCCATACGCGCCAGAGCTCCGTTCACATCGATGGGGATGCCGGGGCTCATGGTGGTTGACAAAACCAGTTTTTTGATATAACGGCCCTTGGCAGCGGAAGGTTTCATGCGAACCACGGTATCCAGCGCAGCATAGAAATTGTCGAGAAGCTGCTCCTCCGAGAAGGAAACTTTTCCCAAAGGCAAGTGAATGTTTCCATAACGGTCGTTACGAATCTCTATTCGACCGGCTTTGATTTCCTTTACCGTCTGAGCAATATCAAAGGTAACCGTGCCGGTTTTGGCGTTGGGCATGAGACCCCGGGGGCCAAGGATTTTCCCCAACCGGCCAACTACTCGCATCATATCAGGAGTAGCCACCGCCGCATCGAAGTCCACCCAGCCCTCCTGGATTTTGGCTACCAGTTCCTCTCCACCCACGTAATCAGCGCCGGCCTCCTGAGCTTCTTTCGCTTTTTCACCCTGGGCAAATACTAACACCCGTACCTGCTTTCCTATACCATGAGGAAGAGAAACGGTTCCTCGAATCTGCTGATCGGACTGTTTCGGGTCAATCCCCAAATTGAAGACTGCTTCCACCGTCTCATCAAAGCGAGTGTTCCCCATCTCTTTCAAAAGCTTTATGGCTTCTTCAGGAAGATAGAGCTTTCCCGCCTCAATTTTTTCTTTTAAAGCTAAGTACCTTTTGCTCCTTTCAGGCATTCCCTATTCCCCCTTCTACCCTTCCACAACTTCAACGCCCATGCTCCGTGCGGTTCCTTCGATAATCCTCATTGCTGCTTCCACACTATTGGCATTGAGATCCGGCATCTTTTTTTCGGCAATTTCTCTAATTTTAGAACGGGTAATTTTACCGACCTTGGTCTTGTTGGGCTCTCCCGACCCCTTTTCGATTCCTAATGCTTGCCGGATGAGGAAAGAAGCCGGTGGCGTCTTGCACACAAAGGTAAACGAACGATCCGAATAAATGGTAATTTCCACCGGAGTCAGTACCCCCCGGTCCTTTTCGGTCCGGGCGTTGAAAGCCTTACAGAACTCCATGATATTGACACCGTGCTGTCCAAGCGCAGGTCCTACAGGAGGGGCAGGAGTAGCCATGCCTCCTGGAATTTGCAGTTTCACCATTGCTACCACCTTTTTCGCCATACCTTGTCCACCTCTTTACAGTTTCTCTATGTCCGAAAATTCCAACTCCACCGGCGTCTCTCTGCCGAATATGGACAGAAGAACCGTTACCTTTCCCTTTTCCTGATCCACGCTATCCACGGTTCCCGTATAATTGAGAAAGGGTCCGGCAATCACCTTGACTGCCTCTCCCTTCTCGATATCCAACCGGGGCTTCCCTTTCTCAATACCCGTCTGGCGGAGGATCACTTTCACCTCTTCATCATTGAGCGGTTCAGGCCGCATGCCTGAACCAACGAAACCGGTAACCCCAGGGGTATTGCGAACCACATACCAGGAACGGTCGTTCATGAGCATCTCCACCATCACATAACCCGGGAAAACTTTTTTCTTGGTAAATCTTTTCTTCCCTCTTTTGACCTCGATGGCCTCCTCCATGGGTACCACCACCCGAAAAATCTGGTCCTGCATCCCCATGGAGACGATGCGACGCTCCAAATTTGCCTTAACCTTATGCTCGCTACCGGCTAAAGTATGAACCACGTACCATCTCTTTTGCATACCGTATCTACCTTAAATAAAGCCCCATGAGAAAGGTCAAAGCTAAATCAATAACTCCCAGGAACAAGCCTATCACCACGATGACCACAATGACCGTAACGGTGCTGTTCCACAATTCCTTCCGGGTCGGCCAGGTAACTTTCTTTAATTCATACCATGCTTCCTGAAAATACGTCCTCAAAGACCGAAACCATTTAATCAAAAATCTTCACCCATCCTTTACTCTGATTTCCGGCAATTCACTGAGGAATTATATTTTTTTTCCTTCTTTCTGTCAATCATACCGCTTCATTTTTCCTCTTCAGATGCGGTCAATGCCGTGACGCCTTAACCACTCTCGAAAACTCTCTTCATCTCCTAAGATTTCCTGATCGTAATTTTCTTCCAGTTTCCTGATCTGCTCGGCGAGATCAGGACGCTCACCGACTATCTTGTCTACATTTTCTTCAAATTCGTCACACATTTTACTCAGATCGTCTAGGGAAAGATCCAAACCCAGCAAGGGTAAGAGCACCCGGCAGGCAGACCGGATCCCCTTGGGATTGGGAGCCTGCACATACATGGGAATTTCTACCACGATGTTCACCATTTCCACGTTTTTTCGCCTGGCCAAAACCGTAAGGTAGGTGGTAATGCTTGCCGGACCTTCATAGTCACTGAAACGAACATCGTACGGAAGGAGTTTCTGCTTCAGCGTTTCATCAGAAACAGAGCAGAAAACTCGCGGTTCTCTGGTATGGGGGGTCAGTCCGCTAAAGCTTCCTACGAAATATATCCGGCACACCCCGAATTCCCGGACCACGGTAAAGATATTTTCGGCATATTCTTCCCAGCGAATATTGGGCTCTTTACCAAAGAAAAGAATGACGTTACCTTTCTCCGAGTAGAAAAAGTGATTCTGGGGGTAATGGAACTCGGTCACGATACCTCCACGAATAAGCGCGTAGGGCCGGAACTGGGCCACCTCTTCCATGCTTCCCGGGAAATTAAAAATGTAGAAATCCTGAGGCTCGATCTCGGCAAAAAACTGAGCCTTCAGACTGTCACGCAGATAGATGACGGTTCCCGTGGAAACGCTTCCTCCGTCCATCCACCCGGTAAAACCAAGCACCAATCCCGGATTCGAAAGCTGCGGCCTTTGATAAACAACGAGTTGTCCCATCTTCCCTCCCACCTTAAAAAGCCGGTTCCGGCGAACGACGAGAGAGGTTCTCGAAACGAGCGTAATCTTTTTGAAACATCAACTCGATCGTTCCCACCGGTCCATTTCTCTGTTTGGCCACAATCACCTCAGCGACTCCCTTCCTGGAAGTGTTGGGATTGTAATATTCATCCCGATAGATAAGAAGCACCAGGTCGGCATCCTGTTCGATGGCCCCACTCTCGCGGAGATCGGAAAGCTGGGGACGCTTGGGACTCCTCTGTTCAACTGCCCGACTTAATTGGGAAACGGCAATAACCGGGACGTTGAGTTCTCTGGCCATGGCCTTGAGAGAACGGGAAATCTCTGAAATCTCCTGCTGTCTATTTTCGGCTCTGCCGAATCCCTGCATGAGCTGCAGGTAGTCAATCACCACCAGACCAAGATTTTTTTCTGCTTTGAGGCGCCTGGCTTTGGCCCTCAATTCCAAAACCGAAATCCCCGGAGTATCATCGATGAAAATAGAAGCCCCGGCCAACCTTCCGGCTGCATTGGCCAATTCCGACCAGTCCCTTTCGGAAAGATAGCCCCTGCGTACCCGCTCAGCATCGATTTTAGCTTCGCTGCAGAGCATCCTTTGGGCCAGCTGATCCTTGGACATTTCCAGACTGAAAATCGCTACCGGAATTTTCCGGCTTATCCCCACATACTGAGCAACATTGAGACAGAAACTGGTCTTGCCCATACCTGGACGAGCCGCCACGATAATGAGATCGGAGGGTTGAAAACCAGCGGTCTTGGCGTCCAGGTCGGCGAATCCCGAAGGAACACCGGTTACATGGTCGTCTCGATGATAAAGCTCGGTGATCCTTTCAAAAGCTTCGTCAACCACCTTCTTTAAAGGCACAAAGTCATAACGAATCCGCTTCTGCGAAAGCTGAAGGACCAGATTTTGCGCTCTGTCCAGGAGCTCACTTGCTTCTGCCCCTGCCTCATAACACTCCCGGATGATTCTGGTACAGAGATTGATGAGCGCCCGAACAATGGACTTTTCCTCCACAATCCGGGCATAGTACTCCACATTCGCTGCTGTAGGGACCACATTAACCAGTTGTGCCAGATAATCCATCCCCCCTACGGCCTCGAGCTTCCCTTTCTGACGCAATTTTTCCGCCAGGGTCACCAGGTCGCAAGCTTTGTCTTCCTCGAAGAGCTCGGCAATACTCTCAAAAACAATGCGATGCGCATCATAGTAAAAATCTTCCGAACGCAAAATGTCCAGAGCTTTCAAAAGGGCATCTCGCTCAAGGAGCATAGAACCCAGAGTAGCCTGCTCGGCCTCCAGGTTATGGGGAGGAACTCTTTCTATGCTCAGGAGTCTTTCACCCCTTGCTTTTCAGAATCTTCCGGAAGAACATTCACGGTAATCGTGGCGTGAATACCCTTACCGAAATTCACCCTGACATGATGTTTTCCGAGTTCTTTGATCGGTTCGGAGAGTTCCAGGTACTTTTTATCGAATTCAAAACCAACCGCCCTGGAAATCCCTTCAGCAATTTCTCGAGCAGTCAATGAACCATAAAGTTTTCCCGTCTCTCCAGCCTTTTTGGTGAATTCCAGAGCCAGTCCCTCCACTTTGCTCTGCAAAAACTTCATTTCTTCCAGTTCCTTTGCTTCACGCAGGGCCCTTTTCTTGCGGAGTTTCTCAATCTGGGAAAGATTACCCGGGGTGGCCTCGATGGCCATCTTCCTGGGAAGGAGATAGTTCCGCGCATACCCCTCTTTGACTTCCACCACATCTCCTTCTTTGCCTAAATTTTTCACTTCCTGAATCAGGATGATTTGCATACTTTTCACTCTCCCTTCGAAACGTTACTCGAATGAAGTTTTCGAAAATCAAACCAAACATCAAAAACCCCTAACCAGCTGAGCAAGGTGGAAAAAACCGGCTGCAAGAACACGAAAAAGAGGATGACCACCTTCAACGTCCTGGAACGGATATATCGGCTCAGGAAATAGTATACCAGAGAAAGCCCATGAACCAAAAATAACATCTGGGTCACAATTTGCAGATTCACACCGATTTTACCCAGAAAGGTAGAACTTCCGGTAAGCGTGAGAACCCAGCTCAGAATGAAGGCCCAGAAAACCGAGCGAGGCATCTGCCATCGACCGAACGGAGCGATCTCCGGAAAACGGATCCCGATCTTTTGGCCCACGAAGCGCCCCAGGAGAAAGTTCAGGGTGGTGTCAAAAAGAGAGGCAATGATGAGCACCGCCGGCAAGGCAAGCTTCATAAAATCGATGATACTCTGAATATTTGTCTCTCCCATGTTTTGAAACCAGCGAGAAACATTCCGTAACGCTTCTTCCATCATGGTAATATTTTCCGCAAGAGGATTCTTGCCCACAAGAAGAAGCGCTAAACCCAAAAGGGCAAGCTTGGAAAGGAGTGACACCACGGTATTCCAGGCAATGACCTCCAGAGATGACCATCCCTTTTTGACGGTCATACCCATCACAATTCCCAGCATGGTGAAACCTACAAGACAGGTTAAAGCCTGGGTAATTCCGGCAAAAGCAAAGACCACGAGACTTGCCACCAAAGAAGCCAGAAGTCCTATTTTCCAGTTCCAGCGGATAACCAGAAACATCACCGGCAAAGGACACAAAAAACTCAACAAAATCCCGAGAACGGGAATATAGATGGAAGCGAGATAAAAGATGACCGTGAGGGCTGCCAGAAAGGCACCCTCTACGGTCGGCTGGATTTTCCGCATACTGCGCTAATCGACGGTGTACGGCAAAAGGGCAATCTCTCGAGCTCGTTTGATCGCCTGCGCCAGTTCTCTCTGGTGCTTGGCACAGTTGCCGGTAATCCGGCGAGGGATGATCTTGCCCCGTTCACTGAGAAATCTTCCCAGATAGTCGGCATCCTTATAGTCAATGGTCGCTTTTCCCAGACAAAAGACACAGGCTTTGCGTTTCTTGCGGAAAAACTTTTTCCGCCCACCCATTCGTTCTTCTTTATCAACCATTTCCTTTATCCTCCCTTCAGGACAACTCCAAACCTTTATTTTCCTCTTTGGTTCCCTTTTCCGTCAAATCTTTCTCGGAGAAACGCTGCACATCGCTGGCTACAATTTCCCAGGTCTTCCGTTTCTGACCACTCCCATCCTCGTAGGTACGCACCTGGAGCCTTCCTTCCACAAATACCCAGTCACCTCTTCTCAGGTGTTCTCCGCAAAAAAGAGCCAGCTCCTTCCATACCACAATGTTGAAATAGTCTACCCACTCTTTGCCATCTTCGGAGAGAACACCCCGGTAAACTCCAAGAGGAAAAGTGGTCACCGGTGTACCACTGGGAACATACCGCACCACAGGTTTTTGGGTAAGAAAACCGATCAAAAAAACCCTATTCAGACTGAACCGAGGCATCCCCAATCACTTCGCCAACCGGCGGTTCGGGGGTTTCTTTTTCCTCAACCAGAGGGGTTTCCTTTTCTGTAACAGGTTCTTTCTTCTCTTCCTTAACCAGGATGTACCGCAGGACCTCTTCGGTAAGTCTTGCCACTCGACCGATTTCTTCTACCCTGGTGGGAGAGAGAAGAAAACGGAAGAATACATAGTACCCCTCGTTATGTTTTTCTACCGGATAAGCTAATCTTCTCTTACCCCAGAGATCAATTGCTGCCACTTCCCCTCCCTGCTGCACAATGATGCCCTTCATCTTCTCCACAAGCGCATTCAGTTCTGCCTCAGAAAGATCCGGTTTTGCCACAATGCCCAGCTCATAACGATTCATAGTGTCAACCTCCCTTCGGACTTTTGGCCTCACCCCGTGAGGTGAAACAGGGAATTTTTATGTCCCCTCCTGCCAGGAAGAAAGATAGGCCTCCTGACGAGGGGTCATTTTTTCAATGGTAACTCCCAAAAGCGTCAGCTTCAGCGAAGCCACCTCGCGATCAATCTCGTGAGGGACTTTGAACACCTCTTTGCCCATCCGGTGAGCATTCTCCTTCAGATACTCTACCGATAGAGCCTGATTCGCAAAACTCATGTCCATAACTGCTGAAGGATGCCCTTCGGCGCAGGCCAGGTTCACCAGCCGTCCTTCTCCAAGAAGGTAAATTCGCTTTCCGTTTTTCAGAGTGTACTCTTCAACCATGGGTTTTACCGTTCTCTTGTTCACACTCAATTGCTCGAGTTCCGATAGATCAATTTCCACATTGAAGTGTCCGGCATTCGCCAAGGTCGCTCCGTCTTTCATAGAAACAAAATGCTCACCTCGAATGACCGAAACGTTCCCCGTAGCAGTGATAAAAACTTCACCCCACAGCGCCGCTTCGCTCATGGACATCACTTCATATCCATCCATCAAAGCCTCCAGAGCTTTAACGGGGTCGATCTCAACCACCGCCACTCGAGCCCCCAGGCCTTTGGCCCTCAGGGCGATTCCTCTCCCACACCAGCCATAACCTACCACGACCACTCTTTTACCGGCAAGGAGAAAATGGGTGACTCGCAGAATTGCCTCCACAGTACTCTGACCGGTACCGTAGCGATTATCAAACATATGTTTTGTATCGGCATCGTTGACCGCGATGACCGGATAGGCCAATTCTCCCGAACGGGCCATACTCCGCAGACGAATGACGCCAGTGGTGGTTTCCTCTGTTCCTCCGAGAATACCCTGCAAGATCTCACCTTTCAGGCGGTGGGCAGAAGAGACCAGATCCGCACCATCATCCATGGTTACATGCGGGCGGAACCGGAGCACCTCCTCAATATGAGCATAATAGGTATCACGATCTTCCCCTCGAACGGCAAAAACCGGAATACCATAATCACGCACCAGAGAAGCTGCCACTTCATCCTGAGTGCTCAGAGGGTTAGAAGCACACAGTCTGACCTCTGCTCCGCCCTCCCGGAGGGCAATCATCAACACCGCCGTTTCGGCAGTGACATGGAGACAGGCCCCCACCCGTAGTCCCTGGAGGGGTTTTGTGTGCCGAAAACGATCCGCTATCGTGGCCACAACCGGCATTTCCCTTACGGTCCATTCGATCTTCTTTTTGCCCTCATCCGCCAGATGAAGAGATGCAACGTGAAAATCCATTTCCATACCTCCGCTTTCTCAAAGCCCCGCCAGTTTCCGCAAGGTTTCGGCCTTGTCGGTCTTCTCCCAGGCAAAGTCAGGGTCATTACGACCGAAGTGACCATAGGCAGCAGTCTTTTTATAAATAGGACGACGCAGCTGTAAATGCTTGATAATCGCTCCGGGTCTCAGGTCAAAAACTTCCTTCACCAGTTTCAAAATTTCTTCGTCAGGAATTCTTCCGGTACCAAACGTATCGACCGCCATGGAAACAGGTCGGGCAATACCGATCGCATAGGCCACCTGAAATTCACATTTGTCGGCCAATCCCGCAGCTACAATGTTCTTGGCAACATATCTTGCCGCGTAACTTGCGGAACGATCCACTTTGGTAGGATCTTTGCCCGAAAAGCAACCTCCACCGTGTTTCCCAATCCCACCATAGGTATCCACCATGATCTTTCTCCCGGTGAGCCCGGTATCTCCCTGAGGACCACCGATGACAAACCTCCCGGTGGGGTTCACAAAAATTTTGGTGCGGGTATCCAGATACCCCGCAGGGATCACCGGTTTAATCACGTGTTCTTCAAGGTCCTGACGGAGCACTTCCAGGGCGATGTCCGGATGATGTTGGGCCGAGACGATGATGGTATCAATGCGTACCGGTTTCCCGTCCTCATAATCCACCGTCACCTGAGTTTTTCCATCGGGGCGCAAATAGGGAAGAATACCCTTCTTCCTCACTTCAGACAGTCGAAAAGCGAGACGGTGTGCCATGACAATGGGAAAGGGCATCAGCTCAGGAGTTTCGTTACAGGCATACCCGTACATCATGCCCTGGTCTCCCGCCCCGAGGGACAGGTCTTCGTCTTCGACTTCTTCGCCCATCTTCACCTCTAAACACCGGTTCACCCCCAGGGCGATATCAGGAGACTGCTCATCGATAGCCGTTAACACGGCGCAGGTTTCAAAGTCGAATCCATACTTTGCCCTGGTGTAGCCAATGTCACGAACGGTATTTCGCGCCACTCGTGGTATATCAACATAAGAGGTAGTGCTTACCTGTCCTGCCACCATGATGAGACCGGTAGCAACCAGGGTTTCCACTGCCACCCTTCCGTATGGATCTTCAGTAAAAATGGCGTCCAGAATTGCATCCGAAATCTGGTCAGCGATCTTATCAGGATGTCCTTCGGTTACGGACTCAGAAGTGATTTGATACTTATTCTTCGCCATCGAACTACCCCCTTTCTCCCTCAACCCAAAAAAAAGAGCCTCCGCCTGGAGGCCACAAACTCAGAAAGTGACTTTACCACAATTTTGCCTCCCCTGTCAACCCATTTCGTCCAGGAAGTTCAGATGTTCTTTTTCCGAATACAAAAGACGTGCCTGACGCCAGAGCTTTTCCAGCTGATAGAAAACCCGCTCTTCTTCTCGAAAAATGTGCACCATGACATTTCCATAGTCGATGAGAATCCATTCTCCGCTCTCCTCCCCTTCCACATGGAGAGGGTACACCTTGCCCATTTTGGTTCGACGGATTACCTCTTCGGCAATGACCTTAGTCTGGATAAGCGAAGAACCACTGCAAATGACCCAGTAATCCGAAAAGGGGAATAAGCCCCTCAAATCCAGAATAACCAGGTCAAAGGCCTTTTTGTCCTCAACTGCTTTTTTGATCTCCGCTATAATCGCTTTGCTCTCCAAGACTCTCTTTCTCCTTAGTGAGAAAATTTTGAATCAATGTCCGGGAAGCGGCCAGATCGGGCTCCCAGAAGCTAATCCCGTTCACATAGGTAGGCTCTCCGGGCATGGTTTCGGTTTCGAACTTCCTCTCTTTCAACCCCCGGAACCACAACGCTAATTGCACCATATCTTCAGAGGGGATGTTGGTATTTACCGACTTTTTCAGCTCCTCGATGATCGAAGAAACGTTCATCAGCAAAGAAGGATCATCCATCTTGGTAAGGAGCGCCTTGATAAAATTCTGCTGTCTTTTAATTCTCCCGATGTCACCCAGAGGGTCGTGACGAAAGCGAACATACTGTAGAGCCTTTTTGCCGTTCAAGACCTGTTTCCCGGCAGCAATATCAATATAGAGGTCCTGGGCTTTGTCAACGTACCGCAGGGGCTTTTCCACCTCAATTTCTACCCCACCCAGGGCATCGATAACCTTCTCGAAACCATCATAATTGATTTCAACAAAATAGGGAATTCTGGTTCCCAGAGCCTCTTCGAGGGTCTTCTTGAGAAGAGCAATTCCTCCCCGGGCGTAAGCATGGTTCACTTTGTCGTAACCGACTCCCGGTATCAAAAGACGCGTATCTCGAGGTATGGAAAAAAGGAAAATTTCCTCCGTCCTGGTATTGACGCTCAAAAGCATAATCGTATCGCTGCGCACCGGCTTGATACTATCCTGACCCACCACCAGGGCACAGAAGGTCTCCGGAAGAGTCCTGGCCACCGTGTAATCGATAACCTTTTTCACCAAATTCAAGCGAAACGGATTTTCAATGCCAAAGAGCATAAAGCCAAAAAGAACCACCACCCCAATAAAGAAGCCGAGAAGAACATAAAAGATCTTCCATCTCATCTGGTCATTGTCTCCCTATTCCAGGCTTTTATACTGGCAGGATATATCAACCGCCCCGTAGACAACAGGTACTGCAATTTGACTTCCAAAGCCAAGAGATATCCCCCTTCCAGATCTTCCCGGATTTTTCTCCGAATTTCCAGCGCCTCCTGAAATTCTCTTCCCTCTTCAGCAAGGTCAGCGACAAAGATTATTTTATCAAATCGAGACATATTCTCACAGGCCGTAGCGTGCCAGCGAACCGCGTGGAGAACCTGATAGTCACGAATGCCAAGGTCCTTGATGAGAATTGCCGGACCGGCCAGTGCGTGCCAGATCCCGGGAATGGCATAGGCTTCCCTGTCTACCCAGGCAGGAAGAAACCTCTTCAACGCTTCCTTTCCCAGGTCCCGAGCATAATCATGAACCAGACCGGCCAGATAGGCCTTTTCCGGATCTTCGCCATAATAGACACCAAGCTTTCTGGCTTCTTCGGCCACCCGCACACAATGCGCCAGCCGGGAAGGGGAAAGATTTCTGGATACCATTTCAAGGTACTTTTCAGGTCCTGTACAATCCATGTTTGTAAATATAATTTTCTACCGCCTCTGGTAAGAGATATTTGATGGATTCTCCCCTCTTGACCCTCCGGCGGATCTCAGAAGAAGAAATCGCCAGAGCCGACACTTCGATCACCTCGATTTTCCCCTGTAAAGACCCCTCTAAACGAAGTCGATAACCAGGCCGCGAAGCGGCCACAAACGTGCATAGACTGAGAAGTTCGGCAGGATTATTCCAGTTCGAGATCTGAGCAAAAGCATCGGCACCGGTAATAAAGAAAATCTCGGTATCCTCACCCCAGATTTTCTTAAAATACCGAACAGTGTCAATGGAATACGATGGCCCGGGCCTCTCGATCTCCACCCGGGACACCCGGAAGTAGGGGTTGGTTACCGTAGCCAGCACCACCATCAGGTAGCGGTGTTCCGGGTCGCTAATTTCCTGACCAATTTTATGTGGCGGGCGAGCGGAGGGTACAAAAACGACTTCTTCCAGATCAAAATAATCACGCACTTCTTCGGCAGTCACCAGGTGTCCATAGTGAATCGGATCAAAGGTACCCCCCATGATACCCTTCTTTTTCGACAAACTATTGCCCCCTTTATTCTCGAATTTGCCCACTGCCGTAGACGACGAATTTTGAAGTGGTTAATTCCCGAAGACCCATGGGACCACGGGCATGGAGCTTCTGGGTGCTGATCCCGATCTCTGCTCCCATGCCGAATTCCCCCCCATCGGTAAAGCGGGTGGAAGCATTGACATAGACGGCGGCTGCATCCACTCCTTCCAGAAACTTTCTGGCTACGCTATAGTCTTCGGTCACAATCGCTTCAGAATGTCGGGAACCGTATTTATTGATATGGGCTATGGCTTCGTCCACATCCCGGACTACCCGGACAGCGATGATGAGATCCAGATACTCTCTGTACCAATCGTCTTCGGTTGCTTCCAAAGCCTGGGGAAGAAACCGGCGGGTTTTCTCGCAACCCCTTATTTCCACCCCTTTCTCTGTCAGAGCTTTTCCGACCTGGGGTAGAAATTGAGATGCTATCGTTTCGTGCACAAGGAGCGTTTCACAGGCATTGCATACGCTGGGACGCTGGGTTTTGGCATTGACCACAATCTTTTCGGCCATGGTAAGGTCTGCCCCGGCGTCCACATAGACGTGGCAGTTCCCTATCCCCGTTTCAATCACCGGCACCCGGGCATTCTCCACCACCGCCCTGATCAACTCTTCCCCGCCACGGGGAATCACCACATCTACAAATTCCCGTAACTGCAGAAGCGCCTGGACTTCCTCGTGAGTGCCGCTATCAAGAATCTGGACTGCGTCCTCCGGCAACCCACACTCCCGGAGAACCGCCCGAGCCTCTTCAACCAGAAAGCAATTCGAGTTTAGGGTGGAACTGCTTCCTCGCAGGATAAGGACGTTGCCCGATTTGATTCCCAGACCGATGCTATCGATGGTCACGTTTGGCCGAGCTTCATAAATAATGGCAATCACTCCCAGAGGAACCCTGACTCTGGTGACGAGTAAACCATTCGGTCTTCTGGTTCCTTCCACCACTTCTCCCACTGGATCCGGTAACCAGGCGATCTGCCTCAGTCCCGTAGCCATATCCTGAATGCGTTTAGGGTTCAGCTCCAAGCGATCCAGAAGTGCCCTGCTCATTCCTGAAGCCCGGGCACGCTCCAGATCGATACTGTTGACTTTTATAATTTCCTGCACATCCCGTTCGATCTTCTCTGCCAGACGATGCAAAAACATGTTCTTTTTATCGGTAGCAACCGCCATAAGACGAAGCGACGCCTGCTTTGCTCTTTCCCCAATCTGGCGAACTTTTTCAAGCATTCTCTACCCCTCCGTTCAGGAGAACCAGATTATCGATGTGGATTACCTCTTCATCGCAATTTCGCCCTCCCAGCACCCTTTCCACTTCACCGGTATGCATACCCAGGATCCTCTGCAGTTCATCCGCAGAATAATTGACGATTCCCCGGGCAATGAGCTCTCCACCGTTTCCCACCACTTCCACACAGTCGCCCATCTCAAAATCACCATGCACCGCCTTCACGCCGGCCGGCAAAAGACTCTTCTTCTCATAGAGCGCCTTCTTTGCCCCATCATCCACCAGAATCTTACCCCGAGGAATCATCCCAAAGGCGATCCAGCGTTTCTTGCTCTTTAACGACTTTTCACGGGGATGGAAAAAGGTCCCTACTTCCTCACCCCGATAGATGCGCTGCAGGACCGAGAAATCCTTACCCGACGCTATAATCACCCCAATCCCCGAAAGCGTAGCCACCTTGGCAGCCACGATTTTGCTCTGCATCCCCCCGGTAGCAATCCTCGATCCACTTCCTCCGGCCATCTCTTCGATTTCTCTGGTAATCACTTTGACTTCTCGCACCAAAGAAGAAGCAGGGTCGATGCGCGGATCCGAAGTAAACAGGCCTTCCACGTCGGACAATATAATGAGGAGATCCGCTCCCCACAGGGATCCCACCAGAGCGGAGAGACGATCGTTATCTCCAAACCTGATTTCTGCCACCGCTACGGTGTCATTTTCATTGACCACGGGAAGCACGCCGATGTCGAGTAAAACCTGCAAGGTATTTCTGGCGTTGAGATACTTGAGACGATGGTGGGTATCTTCAGGTGCCAAAAGGATCTGGGCTACCTTAATGCCGAACTCAGAGAAGACCTGACAGTAGTGCTGCATCAAAATTCCCTGTCCAATGGCAGCCATCGCTTGCTTAAAGGGAATATCATGAATCGCATGGGAAATACCCATGGCACTCATCCCGCAGGCCACCGCTCCAGAGGAAACCAGGATCACTTTTTTGCCCTGTTCCTGCAGGAAAGCAATGTTCCGAGCCAAATCCTTTAAACGCTCTACATCCAGCCGAAAATCACGCACGAGAAGGGAAGAACCAACCTTTACGACTATTCGTTCACTTCTTTGGATCCATTCTCTCCGACTCATGGCCATCCTTCAACCTCAATTCTTTCCCATCCCACACAAAAATCCACTCTCCTATCTCGACGTCACTTCCGGGTTTCATGGCCCGGAAATATCGCACAAACCCCGATTCCTGCAATTTCCGGTTGAGGACTTCTTCGCCCCGGGCCCCATTAAAGTCGATTTCTTCCATCAACCTCAAAAGGTACTGGGAATGAAAACGATAAAGAGGCTGTCGAATCCTCTTATCGGTAACGGTCATCGCGCTTTTCGGTATCTGCGGCTCGTCCTGTAGATTCCTGATTCTGGCAACCACTCTGTCCAGAAGTTCTCCAATACCCTCACCGGTCACAGCCGATATGGCAACACCTTCCAGGTGGTTCTGTACGATAACTTCGCGAAATTTTTCCCAGTTCTCCCGGGCACCGGGGATATCGAGTTTGGTGCCCACCACCAAAAACGGTTTGCGACTGAGTGCTTCGCTATACTGTGAAAACTCCCGACGCAGGATAGAAAAGTCCCCCCAGGGAGAGCTTCCCGAAAGAGGAGCAAGGTCCACCAGACACAAAAGCAACCGTACCCGTTCCACGTGGCGGAGAAAATCGAGCCCCAAACCGGCTCCCTGACTTGCCCCCTCAATGATACCGGGGATGTCTACCATGACAAACCGTTCATCCCGGTGAACCACAACGCCCAGATTCGGAGAAAGGGTGGAAAAAGGGAAGGGAGCAATGCGAGGACGAGCGTCGCTCACCACCGAGAGGAGGGTCGACTTCCCGGCATTGGGAAGACCCGCCAGACCCACATCGGCAATCAACTTCAATTCCAGGAGTAGCTCCCGGGTTTCACCTTCCTCTCCTCGCTCTGCTATCCGGGGTGCACGATTCGACGAAGTAGCAAAAGAGGCGTTTCCTTTACCACCCTTTCCTCCTCGGGCGACGAGCACCTCCATACCTTCGCAGGCAAGGTCCGCCAGGCATTCGCCAGTTTCTCGATCGAATACCTGGGTACCAACCGGGACTTCGATAACCACATCTTCTCCTTTAGCGCCACTTCTGTTTTTCCCGGCCCCATTCTCTCCCCGGGGAGCCTGATAAAAGGGACACAACGAAACATCGTAAAGGGTCTTTTTGGAAGAAGAAGCACGCAAAAATATATTTCCTCCATCCCCTCCTCTTCCCCCATCCGGCCCTCCGTAGGGAACGAACTTCTCTCGTCGAAAGTGGATCGCGCCGTCTCCTCCCCTTCCTCCCTGGACTTTCACCGTGACTCGATCGACAAACATAAACCCTTAAGATGCCTGAGGAACTTCAGAGTAGACAGAAACCCTTTTCTGGTCTCTTTTCCTCTCGAAAACGACATAACCATCCTTCAGGGCAAAAAGTGTGTAATCCTTGCCGGTTCCCACATTGTTTCCGGGCTTGAAACGAGTACCACGCTGACGCACCAGAATACTTCCTGCCCTTACAAACTGCCCGCTAAAGGCCTTTACACCCAGATATTTGGGATTACTATCTCTTCCGTTGCGCGCGCTACCACCACTTTTCTTGTGCGCCACGATAACCACCTCACCCTTCTACTTCTATTTTCTCGATCTTCACCAGGGAAGTTTCCTGACGATGTCCTATCTTCCTCCGGTAATTGACCTTGGGTTTATACTTAAAAACCAGAACTTTCCTGCCTCTCCGCAACTCCACAATTTTGCCCCGAACCCTCGATCCCTCAAGATAAGGCTTTCCCACCAGGACTCTGTCCCCATCCCGGAGAAGCAGGACCTGCTCAAAGACCACTTCGTCTCCCCGTCTACCCACCCAGGAATCCAGTGTAACGATTTTCCCTTCTTCAACCGGATACTGTTTTCCATTTGCTTCGATAACGGCAAACACCAAATTCACCTCCCAGAATAGAACGTTAAAGAATTTAACATAGAAACCTTTCGTTCGTCAAATCTTTATCCTGCCTTTTCGATTCTCTCTTTCACTTCTTCTCCACCGACCCCGGCAATGGCGTATCTCCGGGGCGGGAGACTACTGTCTACCTTCCAGACCAGTTTCTTCCCGTAGAGCTTCTCGATATTTTCCAGAACACCCCGGGCTTCTTCCAGATAAGTTCCCAGCTCTTTACCCACCGTAAACCCCACTACCGTCGAAGAAGCATGACCACAGATTTCCTCAATCTTCCGCAAAAGACCAATGGCGATGGTTTCCAGGGAAAGCACCCGCCCCTCTCCATCACAGCAGGCACAGGATTCCCGCAGGAGGGAATCAAGGCTCTTCCGCACCCTTTTCCTGGTCATTTCCACCAACCCCAATTCACTCATGTCCACGACCGTACATCGGGTCCGATCCCGGGAAAGAGCCATTTCCAAGTGTTTCACGACCTGTTTCCGGTGCTCTTTTCGACCCATATCGATGAAGTCAATGAGAATAATTCCACCGATGTCTCGCAAACGTACCTGCCGGGCAATTTCTTCAGCTGCCTCAAGGTTGGTCTTGAAAATGGTTTCCTGAAGGTCCTTTTTCCCTACAAATTTTCCGGTATTCACATCGATGACGGTCATGGCTTCGGTCCGGTCAAAGACCAGATACCCCCCACTCTTGAGCCATACTTTCCGGCTGAGAGCCCGTTCTATCTCCCGTTCCAGACCAAAGTGGGCAAAGATATTTTCCCGGCTTTCAAACCACTTCACCCGATTGACCAGGTTAGGAGCGATAGAACCGACAAAATCCCGGAGTTTCTGATAACCGAAAAAGGAATTAATCCAGATGCTCTCGATTTCCTCACCTACCAGGTCCCGAACCAGGGTATACACGAGACTGGCCTCTTCGTACAAAAGGGCCGGAGAAGCAATGATTTCAGCCTTACGCACGATGCGATTCCACAGCCGCAGCAGGGTTTCGATATCCTCTTTGATTTCCTCGGCAGTTCTTCCTTCCGCAGCAGTTCGTACAATGATCCCATTTTTAGGCGGTTTCAGTCGCTCCACCAGCCTCTTGAGCCGCTCCCGTTCCTCGGCCGAAGATACCCGGTGCGACACGCCCACGGTATCCATACCGGGCATCAGTACCACGTATCGGCCCGGCAAAGCCACCTTGGTGGTCACGCGTGCTCCCTTGGTACCCATGGGTTCTTTGGCTACCTGAACGATAATTTCCTCCCCCGGCCGAAACAGCTCCTCGATCCTTCCCTTCCCCTTCTCATCCAGAAGAGCATCTCCAATGAAGAGAAAAGCGTTCTTATCGAGACCGATATTGACAAATGCAGACTGAATCCCAGGTAACACGTTTTCAACCGTTCCCTTGTACACATTGCCTGCCAGACGTGATTCATTGAAACGTTCAAAGAAAAACTCCACTACTTTCCCATCCTCTAAAAGAGCAGCTCGAATTTCAACCTCAGACATATCAATGACAATTTCTTTCTTCAACGCAAAAACCTCCGTTCACCCTCCTATTTAAAGAAAACTTCTTCCTTAATCATTTTATCGGGAAATGGATAACCAAAGTTCTCCTGCAAAAACCTGGAAAATTTCAGGGGACTAAAAGAAACCTTTTCCGCACCAAAGAGGAAAAATACCCACAGAGAACCATCGTGGCGACGTATTTCCTGCACCTCAATTCCTGCCGGAAGGAGGACTCCATTCCAGGAGGAAATTCCGGAAAAAGAGAAAGCATACCGGACACCTTTCATCTCGCGCACCAAAGAGGGTGCTTCCGGTAAAACCGAAACCGCTTCCACCACCCGCAATGCGGAAGGAAGGTACCGATTGAACATCTCCTGTAAACTTGTAGCAGGTATTGCCTCACCCAAGAACATTTCCAGATACTCCGCCTTACTTTCTACCCCAAGGGGGGTAGCTGGACCAAACGAAAGGAGAGGCCGGGGGTTAAATCCCTGAGAGTAGAGAATGGGCAGACCCGATTTTCGTAAAATCCGATCCCAGAGTCTATTCATATCGAGCTGGGAAATGAGGTGAAAAGGGCACAGCTTCCATTGTCGCAATCGGTAACGAAACTGAACCATCGCTAACAAACCCCGCACCCGAAGCAATTACGCCCCTCCTGACAGAATGGAGTCGGCTCCTCCTTCCGGGCTTTCTGGTACTCGTTCCATAAAAATTCTTTACTGACCCCACAGGAAACGAAATCCCACGGAAGCGGAGCCGAAAAAGGCAACTCTCGATAGATGTACCCTTCCAGAGAAAGGTACTCTTCTTCCAAGGCCGAACACCATTGCTCAAAAGAGAAAAATTCCGTCCAGTTCTGCATAATACCTCCCTTCCGGTAGACCCGCTCAATGACCGGAGCAAGCTTTCGGTCGCCTCTGGCGAGAAGCGCCTCAATAGAGCTCATTTCGAAACTCGGCCAGTTGAAACGCACCCTCTTCCCAAAGCGACGCAATTGGGAAGAGAGGAACCGTGCTTTTTCTTCCAGGTTTTCTTTTTGCTCTTGAGCCACCCACTGAAAGGGGGTATGGGGTTTGGGAATGAAAGCTGCGGCGCTCAGATGAAGGCTCGCTTTTCGTTGATGCTGTTTTCCCACGGCGAGAATATCCGCTATAAGCCTGACGATACCGATGAGATCTTCTTCCCTCTCTCCAGGAAGACCGATCATGAAATACAGTTTCACGTCCTGCCATCCGGCAGCAAAGACCCGCTCCATGGTGGAAAGAATTTCCTGGTCGGTCAAATTCTTGTTGATGACCCTTCGCAACCGTTCCGTACCCGCTTCCGGAGCAAAAGTCAAGCCACTTTTCCGCACCCGCTGCAGGCTCCGGGCAATCTCCACCGAAAAAGTATCCACCCGCAGCGAAGGAAGTGAAATATTCACCCGAAAGGGCTCCAGCATCAAAGATAAATCCCGAATCAGGGTTTCAATTTCACTGTAATCGGTGCTACTGAGAGAAACGAGCGACACCTCTTCATAGCCGGTACTTCGAACCAGAGATTCGGCCAGTTCTCGAATCCTTTCCGGAGAACGTTCCCGATGAGGCCGATAAATCATGCCAGCCTGGCAAAAACGACAACCCCGGGTACAACCCCGTGAAATCTCTATCGGAATGCGGTCATGGACAATGCTCACATAAGGAACCACAAGGGTTGTAGGATAGAACGCCCTATCGAGGTCTTTAATCCATCTCTTTTTCACCGGTTTCAGAGAAGAGTCTCCCTGTGGCTCTTGACCCAGTAGTCGAGGAGGATAGAGAGATGGTACATACACGCCTTCGATTTTGGCAAGCTGTGCCAGGCGATCCTGCTTTTTCTCGCCACGAGAAGCTACGAGTACTTCCACAATTTCCAGAAAGCCCTCCTCCGCTTCTCCCAGGAAAAAGAAATCAAAAAATGGCGCCACGGGCTCCGGATTGAACACACACGGCCCCCCTCCCACTACCAGAGGAAAACGCTCATCCCTTTCCACACTGTAGAAGGGGATGCCGGCCAGATCCAAAAGGTAGAGAACGTTGGTGTAGTTCAATTCGTGCTGCAGGCTGATTCCCAGAAGGTCAAAAGAAGCAACCGGTAATTTCCCTTCCAGAGAATAGAGCGGGATACCCTTCCGGCTTATCAACGCACCCATATCCGGCCAGGGAACAAAAACCCTTTCCGCCCTTACTTCGGGAACGGAGTTCAAAAGGTGATAGAGAATTTTCATCCCCACATGGGACATTCCTATCTCATAGGTATCGGGAAAAGCCAGAGCTACCGAAAGCTTCACGGGGTCAGGCTTCTTGACCACATTGATCTCTTCTCCAATGTATCTGCCTGGCTTTTCTACCGAGAGAATCTCCTTATTGCTGATAAGGCCACTCAAGTTTATCTCTTCCATTTTTTTTCTTCCTCGAATTGGCAATATTATATAACAACCCGACCATAGCCAAATTAACGAGGAGCGCACTGCCCCCATAGCTGATGAAAGGGAGAGGAATACCGGTAACCGGCATGACTCCCATGTTCATGCCCACGTTTACCAGAACCTGGAAGGCGAAGACCACCCCAACCAGAGAAGCCAAAAGCTTTCCCTCCAGGTCCGGAGCATCCCGTGCAATCCGTACCGATATCCAAACGAACATCCCCAAAAGAAAGAGCACCAGCGCTCCCCCCAGGAAACCGGTTTGTTCACAGAAAGAAGCAAAGATGAAATCGGTGTGCCGGGCAGGGAGAAACCGGAGCTGACTCTGCTTTCCCGAAAGCCACCCCTGGCCAGCTATACCTCCCGCCCCGATAGCGATCTGGGACTGAAGAACGTTATAACCACTCCCCAGAGGATCTCTCCAGGGATCGAAAAAAGCTAAAATCCGCTTCTTCTGGTAATCCTTCAAAAATAACCACCCCAGAGACCCCAGAACTCCCAATCCCAGAAACACCATCCCTATTTTTCTTCCTCCAAAACTACAGAAAAAAAGAGCTCCCAGCCAGACTACCAGGAGCACCAGGGAGGTTCCCAAGTCCGGCTCGGCAAAGACCAGAAGCACAGGCAAAAGGGAGAGAAAGCCACTTTTGAAGAGTAAGGCATAGGAGTCGATTTCTTCATGGTGCTCGCTCAGATAAAAACCGAGAAAAAGCACCAAAAACATCTTGGCAAACTCGGCGGGTTGCACCGACTGCGCAAAAAGCCATCGCCGAGCCCCGGCTTCATCGCCCCTTCCAAAGAGGAGCACACCTCCTAAAGATAAAAGCATGAGCAGATAAAAAAACCATCCTGCTCTGGTTAGAAAATGATAATCGAGAAAGGCAAAAAGAAGAAAAATGGCCCAGCCGACGATGTTCCAGATCACCTGTCTCCCGTAAAAACTCTTCATGCTCCATCCTTCTTCACGCAACGGATCGACACTGTAAACCGCCATAATACCCACGAGACAGAGCGCTATGACAATGGCCACCAAAATCTTACCTCTTGCCACTTTTCATTCCCCTATTCTCCAGAAACCAGTTGATAAGATCTCTGGCGATACGAGCTGCTTCTCCGCTTCCATCGCCCCCATTCTCTACAAAGACCAGGAAGACGATTTCGGGTTTATCGGCCGGGAAAAACCCTCCAAACCAGGAATGATCCTTCCCGTGGGGATTTTGAGCGGTACCGGTTTTGGCAGCAAGCTCCACCGCAACATCCCGACACACGTATCCCGTACCCTGGGTAACCACCCGTTTCATGCCGCTCCAAAGAAGATTCCAGGTACTCTCCCGTATCTCCGTTTCCCTCTCCAGGGTACCTTCGACCTCTTTTATCAACCTGCCTTGACTATCCAAAATTCCCTTCAAAAGATGTGGTTTATAGATTTTACCCCGATTGGCAATACCACACAAAAGGTGATAAATTTCAAAAGGAGTAACCAGAAGATACCCCTGACCTATGGAGAGGTTCAGTGTATCTCCTGGATACCAGGGTTCTTTTCTGGTCTGTCTTTTCCAGCTGGGAGTCGGCAGAAGGCCTTCTTTTACTCCCGGTAAATCAAGCGCCGGCTTCACACCCAGACCAAACTTCTGCGCATAATCCACGATTTTTTCCGGACCAAGCCGCAAGGCCAGATTATAAAAAAAGACGTTACACGACTGGGCAATGGCCCTTTCCACGTTCACCGTCCCGTGACCACCTCGATTCCAGCAGTAGTAACGCTTGTCGTTATACTCCAAAAAACCCGGACAGAAAAAGGTAGTCTGACCGGAAATCACCTTTTCTTCCAGTCCAGCAATAGCTACGAGCAGCTTGAAGATGGAACCGGGGGGATACAAGGCCTGCAAAGCACGATTGGTGAAAGGCTTGGCATCGCTCTGGGTGAGTCTGGACCATTCTTCGGCATTTAAACCCTCTACCAGAGCATTCGGGTCAAAACTTGGTTTACTCACCAGAACCAGAATCTCCCCACTTGCAGGCTCACCGACGATAATGGTTCCCCGTTTATCGCCCAGAAGTCCATAGCAGTATTCCTGAAACTCCCGGTCCACAGTCAAAATCAGAGAATTTTCAAACCTGGCCGGGTGATTTTCCAGAACCCTCTGCACCCGCCCCAGGGCATCAACCTCAATCTTCCGATAACCCTTTTTCCCCCGCAGCACGTTTTCATAAAAAAGTTCTACTCCTCCTTTCCCCACTCTATCCCATACTTCATACCCTAACGGCCCCAGAGAGCTGAATTCCTCAGCGGTGACCTTGCCCACATACCCGACCAGGTGCGAAAAAACTTCACCACCTGGATAGAAACGATGGGGATAACTCTCCACCAGTATCCCCGGTAAATCACCCTGGACTTCTTCGACTTTAATCACATCCTCCAGAGGCAAATCCTCCAGAAGCACCACCTCTCCCGGAACGATTTCCCGGGGTTCGGAAACGAGCTTTCTCCCCAGAACTTTTTCCAATCTCCTTCTGGCCTCCTCGACCTTCATGCTTCCCTCAAGAAGCACCAGCCGGAAACGAGGCACATCCTCTGCCAGGGTTTTTCCGTTGCGATCGTAAATACTCCCCCGAAGAGCCTGCAGGGGAATAACCCGAATCCAGTTTCTCTCCGAACGCTCCCTGTACCACTCTCCCTGCAGCACACTCAGATACCAGAGACGCAAAAAGAGGAAAACGAAGAGGCCCAAGACAATCCACCCAAAGATGTCAATTCGATGACGGACCTTCTCCGTTACCTCTTTATTCCACATCCCGGTGCCACCCTCCCCAGGACCAGAGCAGGAAAAGGAAAATATTGGCGGGAATACTCAAGCACTTCACGAGCAATATCCCCCGAAGCGGCATACAGATTCCCCGTGCAAATACCGAAACCGCTTCCTCTACGAAAAACTCCACAAATGGGAAGACCACAAACAGAAAGAAGAGCGACACCGAGGTCCTGGAAAAGATTCCTTTCCAGAGATAGGCAAAAAGGATCGTTATCCCTGACAGGAGAAAGAAATGACCGAAAGGAACAAAAGAGAGCGCATCCATAGCTACGCCCAATCCCAGGAAAGTTGCTATCTCCCACCAGGAAACTTCTTTTACCCAGACCGTAAATGCCGCCAGAGAAATAAAAAGGTTGAAACGAAGGAAGAACGGAGAAAAACGAACCAGAAAAGAGAGCGCCATAAACTGCAACACGAAGAGGAAGAGGAGGTGGAGGAGATACCATCGAAACTCTGGCGCTTTTTCATCTGGCACTTTTAATCACCAGCACTCTCTCCAGAAGCGAGAAATCGCAGCTCGGTTGCAGAACGGCTTCCTTAAAAAAGCTCCCTTCCTGTTCCCTGATGTCGATGACCTTCCCAACCACGATACCCCGGGGCGTTTTGGGACCCAAACCGGAGGTGACCATCACATCCCCCTTGCGCAATTTGGAAGCACGATAGATGTACCTAACCACACAGAGACCATTCCCATCTCCGACGGCAACCCCCAAATCCCTGGTCCGCTGCGCCAGGACTCCTACTGCCAGAAGAGGACTCAGGATAAGTCGGACCACCGAATACCGGTCATATGCCACTTCGATCTTTCCGATCATTCCCTGGTAGGTCACCACCACCATATCTTCTCCCACCCCGTCGTCTTTTCCCCTATCGATGATAGCCTTTCCCAGCCAATCATAGGGATCTCTCCCGATGACCTGAGCAGGAATCACATCGAACCCAACTTCCTGCTCCACCTGGCTGGCTTCTACCTCCATGCGTAATTTTTCAAGTTCTCCCCGCAGGAGCGCATTTTCGCTACTTAAAATTCCCAGCTCTTCCTTCAATCGTTCGTTTTCCCGGATCAACCTTCGTTTATCCTGGAATTCCGTTACCCTTTCTCTCACCACCCTCTCCAGGAAAGCCCCTCCCCGATAGAACGGTACCGCAACGCTCCGCAGAAATCCTCCCAACCCTCCGCCAGGCCCCCGCAGGGCAAAGAGGAGCACCTGAAGACCCACCATCACCAGGATACCCATCAAAACAAGCCTTTTAGGATTCAACGTCCCACCCCTTGCGGCGCAAGGAATACAAAAATGCTTTCCATATTCTTATCAAGGGACAAGGCCCCTTTCTCATCAATAGTCAAGATGGCCACTTCCCTAAAGTTTTTCTGCACGAGAAAAAGAGCCTCGTGACCGCCGGCCATAACGGCCGTGGAAATGACATCGGCCAAAATGGCCCTGGAAGCGACCACACTCACACTTCGAAAATCCCGCCCCGGATATCCAGTAAAGGGATTCAACACATGGTGATAGCGAATCCCATCTTTCTCAAAGAACCGGAAGTAATCTCCCGACGTGGAGACCGATGCATCATCAATTATAATATATCCGGTCACCGTATTGGTTACCGGATTGAAAATACCCACTTTCCACCGTGCCCCAAAGCCAGAAACCTGCCCTCCCGCATTGATGAGGGCCTTATTGACTCCCTTACTTTTCAAGAACGACACCAGAAAGTCAACCACGTATCCCTTGGCAATGCCCCCAAGGTCCAGTTGGCCCTGACCCTGAATGGTAATCCTCCTGTCCTGGACAATCAGACGGCTCCGGGAGATGGCTTCAGCCATTTTGCGAAGTTCCTCTGCACCCGGAACCCGGGGATTTGCAGAGAAGCCCCACAAATCAAGAAGGGGCGCAATCAGTGGACAGAAGAAACCTCCGGTATCTTGGGAAAGCCGTACAGCCTCCTGGATGACCTCCAGGGTATCCGCATCAACTTCAGCGGATGAAAAATGGTTAATTTTCCATACCACGCTCTCCGGGGAAAACCGGTTCCAGAGCCGATCAAAATGGAGGATGACACGCTCGATATCCCCCAGAAGGAACGCATAGCGACGAGGCATACTCACTTCGATGACGGTGTCAAGTCCAAAAAAGGTATAGTGCTCCACGGTCCTTCCGCGAGAAAAATAAAAAAAGAACAGGAGAAACAAAAGAAGGCCAACGAACCACAAGAACTTCCCTTTCAACAACGAAAAGGGAGCTCGGTTTGACAAAATTGGCAACGATTTCCCTCCAAGCCTACGATCTTTACCGTGTATCCCCTCCTTCTCACCAGAAGCTTTCCACAGGAAGGACAGAAGGTGGAATTCTTCTCTTCATCCGGCACGTTACCCAGGTACACAAAACGGAGCTTCTTTTTTGCCATGGCAAAAGCTTCTTCCAGCACGGAAAGAGAAGTGGGAGGGTTATCCAGACGATAGGCAGGAAAGTAACGGGAAAAATGGAGAGGAATCGAAGGGGAGAGCTGCGCAATCCAATCAACCAGCCGCTCTATTAACTCCGGTCGGTCGTTCAGACCGGATACAATGAGGTTCGTAACCTCCACATGTACACCGGAGTGAAAGGCCGCTTCAATGGTAGCAAGCACCGGAGACAGGGTTCCACCACAGTAACGTCGGTAAAAGCTCTCCTCCATCGACTTCAGGTCTATATTCATGGCGTCAACCAGGGGGAGAAGCATGAAGAGGGGTTCTTTTTCAATATACCCATTGGTCACCAGAACATTTTTGAGGTTTCTCTTCCGGGCCAGGGAAGCGGTATCGTAGACGAATTCCCAGGAAACGAGCGGTTCATTGTAGGTATAGGCTATACCCACCGAGTTATTGGCCATCGCCAGCTCCACCAGTTTCCGGGAAGTAACCTCCTCAAGAGGCCAATCTTGAAAACCCACCTGGGAAATATGCCAGTTCTGGCAGAAGCTACAGCGGAGATTACATCCCACACTCCCTATGGAAAGAACGACCCTACCGGGATAGAAATGGTAGAGGGGCTTTTTTTCCATGGGATCAAAGGCCAGCGAAGAAATCTTCCCGTAGGTCTGTGCATAGAGAATACCCTTCTGATTCTGTCGCACCCTGCAAATCCCCACCTGACCTTCAGCAACAAAGCAGTGATGGGGACAGAGCAAACACCGAACGTGATCGGTTTCTTTCGACTTTTCCCAAAATCGCGCTTCTTTCAAACTCGCTCACTCTTTTCTTCTTGAAACCGCTCCACCTCGAAACGGTATACGGTCACCGTTTCATGCGGTGCGATCCCTGCTTTCCCCATGGCGATACGCAACTGTTCCTCTACCGTATCCACCCCTTCAAGATCCGGAAGGAGCAAGCCTCTTTTCCAGCCGCTCTCCACCAGCACCCCGTACCTCCGTGGATCGAGCAGCCGCTTATCCCGAACGAGCTCCAGAGGAGAAAGGAGGTCAACGGAAATGGTTATCTCCGGTAACTCCGACAGTTTCACTGGCGGAAAGCGAGGGTCTGCGGTAGCAGCACTCACCGCATTGTGGATGATCTCCTCGGCCAGATTCTCTCTCTGGGGGAGAAAAGTACCGATGCAACCGCGAAGACGCCCACCCTTTTTCAGCGAAACGAACACACCCCCTTTTTTCTCCAAAAGAAGAGGGGGTACGGAGGATGGTAAGGGGAGATAGCCACCCATTCTAAGATGGTATTCGATGGCTCTCCTTGCCAGAGAGGTGATTTCCTGAGCAAGTTTTGCTTTATCAGTCTTACTTTCCAAGGGTTTCACCTCTTTGCTCTCGCAAATAGCGCCTGCCGATGACCACCGCCTGCCAGTCATCATAGGGATGGCGAGGAAACAAAAAAGAGATGGGCAAGATTCTCCGCCAGAAAGAAGAAAACCGCTCTTGAAAATATAGCTTCCGAGCTTCCTCCGAGCTATGACGCTCATCCACGAGATGAATCACTAAACCCAGACGGCGCAAAGTTTCCACAGTCCTGTCCATACCGGTACTATTCCCCAGGACCACTTCCCGGAAAGGAAATCGAGAATTCAGGTCACGGATTGCCTGCTCCAGGTTCCTCACCGGCACAATTCCCATCCATCGCACCTTCCCCTCCCGGGAGAGCACCGCCATCCCCGTTTTTTCCCTTCCCGGATCCACAGCCAAAAAAAACTTCGCTTTTTCCATGGTCAAAAGGCCCCTTCTCGAAGGGGCCTTTGAGCACTCACATTCTCTCCCGAGCTACATAATGGGTATGGAGGAGGTGGTGCGCCTTTTCGCCATTCGGTTCACCCAGAAATTCCTCGTACAGCTTTTTGATAGCCGGGTTTTCATGAGACTTACGAAGGGGAAGGTTTCTGTCCACGTTATAAATCGCTTCGATTCGTTTCATCCGGATTTCAAGATTCGTCGGAATCGGCTGCCCTCCACCACCGATACATCCACCGGGGCAGGCCATGATCTCAATAAAGTGGTACTTACTGTTCCCCGCTTTGACCTGATCCAGAAGCCGACGCGCATTTCCCAAACCGTGCGCTACTGCCACATTCACTTCCATACCGTTAATTTCAAGAGAAGCCTCTTTGACACCTTCTATACCACGTACCTGGTAAAAGTCCAGCTTTTCCAGAGTCTTCCCGGTTAAGATTTCGTAAACCGACCGCAACGCTGCTTCCATAACCCCACCCGTCGCACCGAAAACCGCCGCTGCACCCGTGGAAATACCCAGAGGATCGTCGAATTCCTCCTCCGGCATTTCTTCCAGCCGAATGCCTTTTTCTTTCAACATTCTGGCTGCTTCCCGGGTGGTCAGAGAGAAATCCACATCCTGGTAACCACTGGCACACATTTCATCTCGCTGACATTCAAATTTCTTGGCCGTGCAGGGCATGATGGAAACCACCACCACATCCTTGGGGTCAACACCTATCTTTGCTGCATAGTAGGTTTTGGCCAATGCGCCGAACATCTGCTGGGGCGACTTACAGGTGGAAACATTCTCCATGAGCTCAGGATAGAAATGTTCCATGAATTTGATCCATCCGGGACTGCAGGAAGTGATGAGAGGAAGTTTACCTCCCTTCTTGACCCGATTGATGAATTCGGTACCTTCCTCGATAATGGTAAGGTCTGCGGTAAAGTTCGTATCAAAAACTTTATCAAAACCCAGACGACGGAAGGCCGCAACCATTTTCCCGGTGGTAATGGTTCCTGCCGGAAGGCCGAACGGTTCACCGATGCTCACCCGGACGGCCGGAGCGGTCTGCAGGATGACAAATTTCTGGGGATCCTCGATGGCATCCCATACCTTCTCCACATGGCTCACCTCGGACAGCGCTCCGGTCGGACAGGCCAGGATGCACTGACCACAGTTAATGCACACACTCTCTCCCAGGGGAAGACCGAGGGAAGGACTGATAAAGGTATCAAAGCCCCGGTCGGCAAAATCGATGGCACAGACACTCTGGATCTCCCGGCAGGTTCGCACACACCGGCCACAGAGGATGCAACGGTTTGCATCTCGCTTCACCGAAGGGCTACTGAGGTCCACCGCATAGGTTTTTCGCTCTCCGGCAAACCGGATTTCCCGCACCCCAAATTCGTATGCCAGCGTCTGTAATTCACAGGAGCCGTTGCGGTCGCAGAGCTGACAATCAAGGGGATGATTGGAAAGTAAAAGTTCGAGATTCGCCTTTCGGGCCTCCCGAACCGCTCTCGAAGAGAGCCGAATTTTCATGCCTTCCCGAACCGGAGTCACGCACGATGCCACCAGATTCGGCTGCCCCTCTACCTCCACCACACAGATCCGACACCCACCCCAGGAACTCAAGCCCTCCATATAACAGAGCGTCGGAACGTGGAAACCTTCCATTTTACAGGCTTCGAGAATGGTAATACCTTCGGGTACCTTAGCTTCTTTCCCGTCAAGATAAATGGTGACCAGATTCGCTTTCGCTTTCTCTTTCGATTTCTCCATTTCCCCTACCGTTTTGGCCATCTTTGCTCACTCCCCAACTCACTTTTTTCTATAACAGGCTTCTCAAGGACTGTTTTTTCGAGGACACCATCTGACAAACCCCTGCCGGACAAACCTTTTCTCTCACATGCGCTTCAAATTCCTCCCGGAAAAATGTCAAGCATCGCAACAGGGGGTTCGGCGCTGCTTGCCCTAGACCACAGAAAGCGGTCATCTTCATGTGCCGCCCCAGGTAAGCAAGCTCTTCCAGATGTTCCATGGTTCCCTTCCCCTCACTGATCCGGTCCAGAATCTCCACGATTCTCTTGTTCCCAATTCGACAGGGAGTACACTTCCCACAGGATTCGTGGAGGAAAAATTCTCCGAAGCTCTTCACCACGTCAACGATACAGTGGGTATCGTCGATCACCGTAAGCGCCCCTGAACCTAGAGCAGAGTTATACTTGGGGAGGGTATCAAAGGCCATCGGCACATCCAGTAAATCCGGTGTCATGGTTCCTCCAGAAGGACCCCCGGTTTGGACCAGCTTTAGACCCCGTCCACCCCGGACACCTCCCCCGATCTCGAATACCAGTTCTCGCAGGGTTATACCCATAGGTACCTCGATTAATCCCAGATTGTTGACATTGCCGGTGAGGGTAAAAACCTTGGTACCGGGACAGGTCGGAGTGCCGATGTTCTTAAACCACTCTGCGCCCCTGAGGATAATGGGAGGGATATTTGCCAGGGTCTCCACATTATCGATGACCGTAGGCTTCCCCCACAGGCCCTTCTGGGGCGGATAGGGAGGCTTGACTCGCGGCTCCCCCCGTTTCCCCTCAATAGACTCCAAAAGTGCCGTTTCCTCTCCACAAACGTACGCTCCGGCACCTTTGCGAATCTTTACCCGAAAAGCAAAGGCACTCCCCAGGATACCATCCCCCAGAAAACCGTATTCTTCAGCCTGTTTAATAGCTTCTTCCAGATGACGGATACTCTGGGGATATTCTGCCCGCACGTAAATATAGCCTTCCTGAGCACCCACAGCATATCCAGCGATGGCCATGGCTTCGAGAATCGAGTGGGGATCACCTTCAAGAATCAGACGGTCCTTAAAGGTTCCTGGCTCTCCTTCGTCGGCGTTACAGACCACATACTTTTCCGGACCCTCTGCCTTAGAGGTGAACTCCCACTTGAGACCGGTAGGAAACCCTGCACCACCCCGTCCGAGGAGGTTCGACTTCTTGATCGTCTCGATAACCTCTTGCGGTGTCATCTCGGTGAGAACCTTTGCTAAAGCCATGTACCCATCCCGGGCAATATAATCTTCAATGTTCAGGGGGTCGATAAAACCGCTATTGCGGAGCACCACTCTGGTTTCTTTGGCCAGAGGAAAGGGAAAGGCAAATGGAGATGGTTTCCCTTCTCTTCCTCCGGTAAACACAAGCTCTCTGACCACTCGTCCTTTCAGGAGATGTTCTTCCACCACCCGGCGGACATCCTGAACCCGTAAGGGCGCATAAATTACATTTTCAGGATAAACCACCACAAAAGGAGAGGGAAGAGCGGCTCCGAAACTCCCGGTCTCCAGAACTTTTACCTCATTCCCAAGACCTGCTCTCTCGATTTCCCGCTCCAGAGCTTCCTTGACCTGGGCCGCCCCAAAAGCCACCGAGTTACTGGTCATCTCCACCAACACATGAGCGCGATAGAACATAGCCAACCCCCTTACCTTCTATAGAGAGCTAAAATTTCTCTCACTCTCTCGTCGTTCAGATTGCCATAGGTAACATCGTTAATCATCATTGCCGGGGCGACACCGCAAACCCCCAGGCAACTGGTAACCTCCAGGGTAAACTTCCCGTCTCGGGTGGTTTCTCCCTCTTTGATACCCAGCTCTCGTTTGAGGGCCTTCAGGACACTGAAGGCTCCCTGCACATGACAGGGGGTACTTTTGCAGACCCTGATAACGTATTCTCCTACCGGAGCGGTTTCAAAGAAGGAATAAAACGTAGCCACTCCATATACGGTACTTGCGGGAATGTTCATCTTCTTGGCTATGTAGCCCAGAACATTCCGGGGGAGATAACGAAACCTTTCCTGAACCCCCTGCAAGACACAGAGAAGCGGCGTCTTTTCCTCTTTATATTTTTCTACGATCTCCTCTACCTCGCGATACAGGGTCTCTTCCATCACTCTGCTCCCTCCTCCACCAGAACCTGGTTCTCTTGCTTCTTTAAAATTTTCTCGAGATCACACCGCAGACACCGCTCAGCTTCATGCCGGGCGTCTTCTTCACTCAAACACAGTTTGACCTCCGAGAAACTACAGACTCGCTCGCGAACCGGGGTTTCGGAAACACGAACCCGCGGAATTTCTTTGACCGTCGGCGGTTCTTCGAGAATTCGGGGCTTCTCGGGTTGAATCACCGTTTCCAGCTCTTCCTCTTTCCCCTCTCGCAAATATTGGTGGATACTGAAGGCCGCTTTTTTGCCTAAAGCCATGGCGTGAACCACAGTAGCCTCCCGACCAATCGCATCGCCTCCCGCGAATACCTTGGGCAGGGAAGAAGCTAAGGTATACGGATTCACCGAAATATTCCCTTGGTAGTCCAGCTGTAAACCCGAGGCAAACCCTTCCAGATCGGGTTTCTGACCGATCGCCGCTACCACCATGTCACATTCCAGGAACAGTTCTCCTCCTTCAATGGGAACCGGCCGCCTTCGCCCACTCCGATCGAAGTCTCCCAGGCGCATCCGCTGCAACCGCAACCCTCTGACCTTACCGTTCTCTCCCACTACCTCCAGGGGCACCATGAGGAAGTGGAAGATAATTCCTTCTTTTTCGGCATCTTCAATTTCCTCAGGGATGGCCGGCATCTCATTCCTGGTACGGCGGTAAACGACATTCACCTCCAGTGCTCCCATTCGCAGAAGCGTCCGGGCCGCATCCATGGCAGCATTGCCTCCACCCACCACTACCGCCCTTCGAGGCACATCGATCGTTCCACCGAGATTGATGTGCCGCAAGAGATCCAGTGCCGGAACCACACCTTCAAGATGTTCACCGGGGATACCGAGCGGTAAACTCTTCCATGCTCCGATACCCAGAAAAACGGCGTCGAATTTTTCCTGAAGTTCCTCCAGAGTAAAGTCCCGGCCCAGGGCTTTGTTGCATTCGATTCGGACACCCATAGCTTTAATCTGATTCAGGTCATACTCCAGAGCTTCCCGGGGCAGGCGATAGGCAGGAATACCAGCCGCAAGCATTCCCCCGGCCACCGGTAGAGCTTCAAAAACGGTCACCGAGTATCCCAGCCGGGCCAGATAGTAAGCACAGGTCAAACCGGCCGGGCCGGAACCGACCACGGCAACCGATTCTTCGCGCTTTTTCTCCATAACCACCGGAAGGGTGATCCGTTCCCGGCGGGCATAATCAGCCACAAAACGCTTGATATCATCAATGGCCACCGGCTCATCCAGCTGTCCCCGGCGACATTTACTCTCGCAGGGGCGATGGCAGACCCTGCCACACACCGAAGGAAGAGGGTTATCCTCTCTGATAACCCGAAGAGCCCCCACATAATCCCCGGCCTTCACCAGAGACACATAAGCCGGAATGTCGATACCCAGGGGACAGGCATGCTGACAGGGAGCCTGGAAAAGGGGCCGGCATACCACCGCAGGACACCGCTTCTCCCGGATATGGGCCTCGTACTCCTCACGGAAATATCGAAGGGTGCTCAGCACCGGGTTCGGGGCAGTCTGCCCCAGGCCGCAGAGGGCACTGGCTTTAATTTGTCGGGCCAAGTCCTCTAAAAGCTCGATGTCACCTTCTTTCCCCTCTCCGGCAATAATGCGATTCAGAATCTCAAGCATTCTCTTGGTTCCGATGCGACAGGGGGTGCATTTTCCGCAGGACTCATCCTGGACGAACTCCAGGAAGAAACGGGCCAGGTCCACCATACAGGTATCCTCATCCATGACGATGAGACCACCTGATCCCATAATGGCCCCCAGCTCTTTCAGGGAATCGTAATCAATCTTGACGTTGAGGTACTCAACCGGAATACAACCTCCGGAAGGACCGCCGATCTGTACCGCCTTGAGCTTCTTTCCCCCCCGTATACCACCACCCAGGTCGTAAACAATTTCTCCCAGGCTGATGCCCATGGGCACTTCCACGAGACCGGTGTTATTCACGTCGCCGGCCAGAGCAAAAACTTTAGTCCCCTTGCTTTTCTCCGTACCGATACTGCTGAACCACTCGGCACCCTTCAAAATAATGGGCGGAATATTGGCATAGGTCTCGACATTGTTAATAACCGTGGGTTTTTCCCAGAGGCCACTTTGGGCGGGGAAAGGAGGTTTGGGACGGGGCATGCCTCTTTTTCCTTCGACGGAAGCAATGAGAGCCGTTTCTTCTCCACAAACAAATGCCCCCGCTCCGATCCGGATCTCGATGTCAAAATCGAAACCCAGACCCATGATATTTTTGCCCAGAAGACCGTATTCCCGAGCCTGCCCGATGGCGTGTTGCAACCGTTCTACCGCCAGCGGGTACTCCGCTCGCACGTAAATGTAGCCCTGTTTCGCCCCAATGGCATACCCTGCGATGGCCATGGCCTCCAGAACCGAATGGGGGTCACCTTCCAGAATACTTCGATCCATAAAGGCCCCCGGGTCTCCTTCGTCGGCGTTGCAGATAACAAACTTTTCTGAACCCTTCGAACGGCGGGTAAACTCCCATTTGAGACCAGTAGGAAATCCTGCACCACCCCGACCCCGAAGACCCGACCGTTTCACCACCTCAATGACCTCATCCGGCGTCATCTCGGTGAGGACCTTTGCTAAAGCCATGTACCCATCCCGGGCAATATAATCTTCAATATTCAGGGGGTCGATAAAACCGCTATTGCGCAGGGCAATTTTCACCTGCTTTTCAAAGAAGGCGATTTCCCGTAAAAACTTTTTGCGTTCCTCAGGGGATGCCTGGTAGAGTAACCGCTCTACCACCCTCCCTTTGAGAAGGTGTTCCTCCACGATCGCCGGAGCATCTTCAGGAGTCAGCCTTTGATAGAACACGCCTTCCGGATAGATGATGGCCAGCGGTCCCAGATTACAGGGGCCCACACAACCGGTCTCTATCAGGCGAATCTCGGTTTCCAGCCCGTGTTTCTGGATTTCTCGCCATAGCGCTTCTTTGACCTTCAGTGCCCCCGAAGAGATACAGGCAGCACCGGCACAGAGCAAAACTTGATTCCTCTCCGCTTCAATCATGACCCTACCTCCTATTGGTTAACGCCTCTCAGCATGCACCACCCAGTCACCGATAATCTGCCCGTTGACCAGGTGCGAAGCAACAATCTGACGAGTTTTTTCGGCGGTCAAATCACCGTAGAGGACCTTCTCCTCTCCCTTTTCTATACCGATCAAGGGCTCCCGGTCACAGAGTCCGATACAGCCTGCCTGAGTCACCAGAACATTTTTCAGGCCCCTCTTGCCAATCTCGTCAAGGAGCGCCGCCATGACCTGTCGAGCCCCGGCAGCAATGCCACAGGTACCCATGTACACCGTAACCTTATATTCTGCCTGTCCTTCCCGAAGGAGTGCCTTTTTCCTCGCTTCTTCCCTGATTTTTTTCAGATCTTCAACACTTTCAATTCTCATGAGGACTTCCCTCCCTTAGATTATCTTCCTGACTCTGAAACCATTCCCGTAGATGAGGATACATGAGGCTTACCTCTTCAAGATCCATTCCCGATAAGAACTCCTTGCTGTTGAAAGACCACTCCCGCCCGTTCACGGAGTGCCGCAAATCCCACTCAATCTCAGGATGCGAAACCACAAGCAGCGCCAGGGTTTCCGGAAGGTTTCCCAGAGGAGGTAGGTCAATGTGGCTTCTTTGCACAATTGCTTTTAAGGAAGTACCCTCACCAGGCTTTGAAGATATTTCCATCTTTCCCCCACACTGTTCGACCACCTGAGCAAAAAGCGGTATTCCTAAACCTACCTTTTTCTTCTGTCCCGAAAAGAAGGGATCCCAGATTCTCCGAAGGGTCACCTCGTCCATCCCGACTCCATTGTCCTGAATGATGATCTCCAAGCGATCTTCTGCAACATGTTCCACAACGGAGAGCGCAATTCTCTTTGCCTGAGCTCGAATGGAGTTTTCCACCAGATCTAAAATATGGAGCGCCAGCTCCTTCATGGAACATTCACTGATAACTTCTGACAATATCCATTATCTGCGAAGGACTCACTCTCTTATGGACATCATTATCAACTCTCACCACCGGTGCCAACCCACAGGCGCCGGCACATCGCATCACTTCCAGAGAATAAAGACCGTCATTGGTAATCTCGCCTATATCAACCCCCAGATTTTTTTTCAATTCATCCAGGATGGCTTGCCCGCCCCGGACATAACAGGCCGTTCCCAAACAGACTTGGATGACATGTTTCCCCCGCGGTTTCATGGAAAAAAAATGGTAGAAAGTAACCACTCCGTATACTTCGCTTAAGGGGATATCCAGCGCCCGTGCCACCCGCCTCAGGGCTTCAGGGGGAAGATAACCCAGAACATTCTGCACGGCGTGTAAAACCTGAATCAATGCCCCTTTTTTGCCGGTATACTCTCGGAAAATTCTGTCCAGGGCTTCCTCTTGTTGGGGAGAAATGCTTTCTTCGGTAGCTACTTGGGACATTACCCATCTCCTCCCAAAAAAACGATTTTTGAGTATTATAAATCATCTCCCCGTATAACTCAACGAAGAAGCCCGGGGTAAATTAAATAATTTTACTAATCAGGCATTGACATCCGCTTTCGCAAACCGACGAAAGCGGATGTGCTCATTTTCAAAGTAAACCTCAATAACATCCCCTGCCTGGAAGGTACCCTTGATGAGCTCTCCCGAAAGGGGGCTCTCGATTTCTCGCTGAATAATCCTCTTCAGAGGTCGAGCACCAAAATCGGGGTCATAACCTCTTTCGGCCAGATATTCTTTCACTTCCTCGCTCAGGACGATATCCATGTTTTGCTCCTTCAGGCGACTCCGCAAACGGGAAATCAAAAGGTCTACGATTTTCTTGATCTCTTCTTTCCCCAGAGGCAGGAACACGATGATTTCGTCAATCCGATTAATGAACTCAGGTTTCAGATGGGCCTGAACTTCCTCCAGAACCTGCTTTCTCACCCTTTCTATTGCCTCTCGATTCTGCGGAGAAATACCCCGGAAATAACGGCTACCGAGATTCGAAGTCATAATGACCACGGTATTTTTAAAGTCCACCGTACGTCCCTGTCCATCGGTAAGACGACCGTCGTCCAGGACCTGGAGAAGAAGGTTAAAAACATCAGGGTGTGCCTTTTCGATCTCATCAAAAAGGATGACCTGATAGGGTCTTCTCCGGACCACCTCGGTGAGCTGTCCTCCCTCCTCATAGCCCACATACCCGGGGGGGGCACCGATGAGACGGGATACAGAATGCTTCTCCATGTACTCTGACATATCGATTCGCAGGAGCGCGTCTTCATCACCAAAAAGGAATTCGGCCAGGGCCTTGGCCAGCTCCGTTTTACCAACTCCGGTCGGTCCCAGGAAGAGAAAAGAACCAATGGGTCTTCTTCCCTCCCCGATGCCGGCTCTAGAGCGACGAATCGCTTCCGCAACCGCATGAACCGCTTCTTCCTGATCGATGAGCCGGCGGTGAAGCTCGTCTTCCATGTGGAGCAATCGTTCTCGTTCTTCCTTAAGGAGCTTGGTTGCCGGAATGCCCGTCCAGTGAGAAACGACTTCGGCGATGTCTTCCTCGGTTACCATCTCACTGATCTTTCTCTGCCGCATCCATTTTTCTTTCTCTTCCTGATACTTCCGCTGCAGCGCCTCTGCTTCGTCCCGCAGGAGTGCCGCTTTTTCGTACTGCTGGGCCTGTACCGCAGCCATTCCTTCTTTCGCCAGCTCCTGAAGCCTCTTTTCCATCTCCCGGATCTCCGGGGGGATACTTTCCACTTCCATTCGTTTCTTGCTCGCTGCTTCATCCATGAGGTCGATGGCTTTGTCGGGAAGGAAACGGTCGGTAATATATTTACTGGAAAGTTCACAGGCTGCCCGGATGGCCTGGTCGCTGATTTTTACCCGATGATGCGCCTCATATTTATCCCGCAAACCACGCAAAATCTCCTGAGTCTCTTCCACACTGGGCTCGTTCACAAAAACCGGCTGGAAGCGCCTCTCCAGGGCAGGATCTTTTTCGATATATTTCCGGTACTCATCGAGGGTTGTCGCTCCGATGCAACGCAGCTCTCCTCTGGCCAGCGCCGGCTTCAGGAGATTGGCGGCATCAATGGCTCCCTCAGCCGCCCCGGCTCCAACCACCGTATGGAGTTCGTCAATAAAAAGAATCACCTGTCCCCCGGATTTTTGAACCTCCTCAAGCACGGCCTTCAACCTTTCTTCAAATTCACCCCGGAATTTTGCCCCGGCCAGAATCGCCCCCATATCGAGGGCTATGAGTCTTTTGTTCTTCAAGCTGTCCGGTACTTCCCCCTGGACAATTTTCTGCGCCAAACCCTCTACAATCGCAGTTTTACCAACTCCCGGATCCCCGATGAGCACCGGGTTATTTTTGGTGCGGCGACTCAGAATCTGAATGACCCTTTTAATCTCCAGATCCCTTCCAATGACCGGGTCAAGTTTCCCTTCCCGGGCCATTTTGGTTAAATCTCTCCCATATTTTTCCAGGGCCATATACTTCCCTTCCGCGTAAGGGTCGTCCACCCTCCGCTGTCCCCGGACCTCCTGCAAAGCCCGATAAACCTTTTCGACATCAATACCGTGGGAACGTAAAATCCGATAGCTGACGCCATCCTCTTCCCGGACGATGGCAATAAAAAGGTGCTCCACTCCCACATAAACGTCCTTTAAACGTTTCGCTTCTTCTTCGGCCCCATCCAGAACCGACTTGGCCCGAGGAGTGAGATAAATCTGGATCTCCTGACCTCCCTGGTAATAAATCTGCGGGAACCTCTGGAGGGCCTCCTCCAGTTCTCTCCGCACCACTTCGGGAGCGACATTGCACCGGGAAAGAATCTGCGGAACCAATCCTTCAGGCTGACGCAAAAGAGCCAGAAGCAAGTGTTCCACATCGAGCTGATTATGGTGATACTCTACGAGAATATCCTGGGCCAGAGCAATTGCTTCCTTGGCCTTCTCGGTAAATTGTTCGAATTTCATCGTTCTTCTTCCTCCCTCTTATCCACAAGAGTCTCTCGTTCAGCACGAAGTGCTTCTATCTGTTCGGTTAATTTGAAAATTACCTCGACTCCGGCCAGGTTTACACCCATATCCTGGGTCAGAGTCTTGATTCTCAACACTTTCTCGACATCCTCCTTCCGGTAGAGCCTCACGCCCCCCTTACCCCTTTCGGGTTTTAAAAGCCCCATTTTCTCGTAATAACGCAGGGTCTGCGGATGAACCTTGGTCATTTCCGAAACCACTCGAATGGTAAAATATTCTTCCCTCTCGTTCATGGCCTATCCACCTTCTCAGGCAGTCAAAAGATGCTGACGGGGATTCTCTTTACGAAGCAATGAAAACTCTTCCAGGAGCTTCTTTTCACGCTCCGTCAAACCTTTGGGAATGACCACCTGTACTTTGACCAGTTGATCCCCTCTTCCCTCTCCTTTTAATCGTGGGAAACCCAGCCCCCGCAAACGGAAAGTGGTCCCGTTCTGGGTCTCCGGAGGGATACGCATTTTGATCCTCCCCGTAAGGGTGGGAATCTCTATTTCCGTACCCAGAGCCGCTTCGGTTACCGTCAGGGGAACCTCCAGAAGCAGATTATCCCCCTCCCGTTTAAAGAAGGGATGGGGTTTCACGCGCACCAAGAGATAGAAATCCTTCCCCCCCAACATTCCGGGAACACGTAATTTCGTTCCATCGTCAACCCCAGGAGGAATATTCACATTGATGACCTTGGAATGCTTCTGTACCCCTTCTCCCCGACACACTCTGCAGGTTTCTCGAAAATCAACCTTTCCCGTTCCTCCACAGTGAGAACAGATCTCACCATATTCAACCCGGACGTTGCGGTTGGTACCCCTGAAACTTTCCTCAAAGGAAATCTCCACCTCGGCTTTCGCTTCCGTAGAAGCCTCTCGAGACACCTTTTCCTCGGTTTCGGGAGAGAAACCAAAATGCGATGCAGTGCGTCGAGAACTGCGCTTCGTTCCCTGCCAGAGATCGCCAAAGAAAGCCCTGAAGAAATCACTGAACCCACCAACATCAAAATCTGACTCAAAAGTGGTGGTATACTGACCGGAAGAACCGTATTTACTATAGAAATCTCGCCAGAATTCCTCGGTGTTCTGCTGCCCGTAGGTATTCCATGCCATCCCCAACTCGTCATACCGCCGTTTCTTTTCCGGATCGCTCAAAACCTCATAGGCTTCGTTAATTTCCTTAAACTTTCGCTCGGCTTCCTTGTTTCCCGGATTGAGATCGGGATGGTACTGACGGGCCAGCTTCCGATACGCTCTTTTGATTTCTTTCTCAGTAGCGTTGCGCCCTACGCCGAGAATCTGATAATAATCTTTAAATTCCATGCTAACACCACCCCAAAGGGGCGGAAGAACCGCCCCTTTCCTTTCTTAACCTTCCTGAATCAGGATTTTCCTGGCCTTTCCCTCTTCAAACTTGGGTAGATGAACCTCCAAAACACCGTTTTTGTAAACCGCTACCACCCGTTCCACATCCACAGGGATCCTCAAGGAAAACGATCTTCGAAAAGGACCGAACGTCCGTTCTCTCTTCAGAAAATCTCCCTGAACATCCCCGAGTTTCCTTTCCCCACTGATGGTCAAGCGGTTTTCGGAAATCGTCACTTCCACTTCCTTCTGATCCACACCGGGAAGGTCAACATAGAGGACGATCTCCTTTTCCTTTTCAACCACGTCCACCTGCGGAAACCATTCTCCGGATCCCTCTTTTCCCCTTGAAAAGGGAAAACTATCCTCCAGAGCTCGCACAATTCCTTCCTGAAGCTCAGCCAATTCTCTCCAGGGATTCCATCGCGGTACAGTCACCATTTCCGTAACCTCCTTTTACCTTCTTTGACATTTCAATGAGATTATAAAGGGTCACAACCGTTTTGTCAATAATTGTCAAAAGGAAGGTATGGCAGTTAAAGCCCTAATTCTGCCGCGATGTCTTTCATTGCCAGGAGAGCAATCTCCAGAAACTCCTCCAGAGAGACGCCCAGTTGCACGCAGGTTTTGATCTGTTCTCTTGAAGCACCCCGGGCAAAGGCCTTTTCTTTGAAACGAGAGAGCAAAAAGGGGATTTCGACTTTCTCTAGCCGGCGTTCCCTATGCACCAGAGCACAGGCCACAATAAAACCACTGACCGGGTCAACGGCAAACAGAGCAACTTCAAGTCGTTCCTCCGGCCTGAATCCGGTCATCTCGTTGTGGGAACGGACGGCGCTCACCACCCGAGAAGAAAGACCGGCTTCCTCCAGGTACCTGGCACCCAAAAGACCGTGGCGAGCGGGCTCATCTTTGGTTTCTTCGTAATCGATATCATGCAGAAGGCCCGCCAGGGCCCATTCTTCCTCATCCTCACCGAACCGAGAAGCCAGAGACCGCATGATGGCTTCGCATGCCAGGCTATGCTTGAAAAGATTTGGATTACGCAGATGCTTTGCAAGAAGCTCCAGGGCTTCTGTCCTATCCATGGCCTGGTCATTTTCTTAAGAATTGCAGAGGATCCATGCACCGGCCACTTCTGCGCACCTCAAAGTGGAGATGCGTGGTGGTGGCGTTACCGGTCCGCCCCACCTTCCCTATGGGATCACCCTGATTGACTCGTTGCCCCCTGGGCACCAGATTGACCGAGTTATGCGCATAGATGGTCTGCCATCCCCCGGGATGGTCAATGATCACCACCCGCCCATATCCCCGCATCGTTCCGCTGAAGGAGACCACTCCGCTCTGCGCTGCCCGGATGAGCGTTCCTGAAGGAGCAATAATGTCGATACCATTGTGAAAACTTCTCCCTCTCGGTCCAAATCGGGAAGAAATTCTTCCCCTCACCGGCCACAGGAAGCCCCCCTGGTTATCGACATTCACGTACTGCCTCGGTAGGGAAGAGGGGATTTTAATCGCCTGCCCCACCTTCAGGACACTCTTTTCGGTAAGCCCGTTGGCTCTGGCCAGAGTCTCAACCGAAACCCGAAAGCGGCGCGAAAGCGCCCAGAGCGTATCACCGGATTGAATGTGGTAGACTTCATAGTTTTCCTGAGGAACTGCGGTTACCTTATTTCCCGAAGCTACCTTACTCACCGCAATCCCGGGTATGGCAAGTCTCATTCCCACCTGGAGGACACTGTTCTCGTTCAAACCGTTAGCATCCATAATCGATTTAATGCTGACACCATAGAAACGGGAAATCAGCCACAGTGATTCTCCCTGTTTCACAATGTGCGTGATGGTGGTAGCAGTTTCGCTCTTTGCCACCGCAGTGGCCAGTGTGACCGGAAGAACGATTTTTTGCCCAATCTGCAGGATGGAATTTTCATTGAGACCGTTGGCTTCCATGATGGCTTGCACCGAAGTGTTGAACTTCCGGGCAATAGTCCAGAGCGTATCTCCCTTTTTCACCTCATAGTACCCACAGGTACCCGTAGATTCTTTCCCCTCCTGTTCCACGATAATCTTCATTCCCGGCTGGAGAACGCTTTTTTCCGACAGGCCGTTCATCTGGAGTAAATCCTTCAGAGGAACCTGGTAACGACGGGAAATAGCCCAGAGATTCTCCCCCGGCTGGACCACGTGATAGGTCATTCCCCACACCGAAGAAGCTCCCACCCCACAGAGGAGCAGTATAAGGCCGATTCTGAAAAGAGCCTTGCATACCTTCGCGCTCATGACCGCCTCCTTAAAGCAAACAGGATTCTCTTCCCATCAAGTTGATATTCTCTCACCTCTTCAGTTCCGACCCCCGTCTCCTGGAAGAGAATTGCCTCCGCCAGAATCTCATCCTGCACCAGATGCGTGTACTTCTTGAGAATATTCGCAAAAGCGGGGTCGGTACCGGCCAACAGGTAAAGCTCAATTCGATCCTCAACATCAAAACCGTTTTCCTTGCGGGTTGTTTGAACGGTATGAATAAAATCGCGAATGATCCCTTCTTCTTTCAGTTCCGCGTCGAGTTTGGTGTCAAGAATCACCGCATAGCCTTCATCGCTTTCGATGGCAAAACCTTCTCTCGACTTCAGCACAATCTCCACTTCGTCTTTCTTCAGGATTACCTCTTCGCCATCCAGAGAAAAGGCCAGATGTCCCTCTTCGAGAAAGTTTCTGCTCCTTACCCGGTCACACCCGGTGAGGAATCGAGCAATCTCCTGTACTTTTTTCCCGTAACGCGGCCCCAGAATAGCAAAACGGGGTTTGAGTTCGATATCCACACTTTCGGGAAGATGGGTTACCCACTCCAGCTCCTTGACGTTCAGTTCTTCCTGAATCAAATCGGCAAGGGGCAGAATAAAACGCCTTTCTTCTTCCCGTGGCACTACGAGAATCGCCTTTCGTAAGGGCTGGCGTAATTTGATATTCACTTTGTTCCGGACCGCTCTTCCCAGGGTGGCCAGCTTGCGAGCCAGTTCCATCGACCGGAGTAATGTCTCATCGATCTGGCTCTCGTTAGACAAGGGATAGTCCTCGAGATGAACGCTTTCTTTTCCCGTGGCAAGTGGCTTTACCAGAACCCCGTAAAGAATTTCCGAAACGAAAGGAATAAAAGGAGCACACAACTTGGAAAGCTCTACCAGAACCTGGTAAAGCGTCTCATAGGCGCTCTTTTTCTCCTCATCCCAACCAGATTTCCAGAAACGCCGACGAGAACGGCGGATGTACCAGTTACTCAAATCTTCAACCACGAAATATTCGATGGCCTTAGCCGCCTTGGAAATCTCAAAACCATCCAGGAATGCCCGCACTTCTTGCACCAACCGGTGAAAACAAGAGAGAAGCCAGCGGTCAAAGAGATGACGTTCCCCATAAGGAAGATCCCGGGAAGGGGTAAACCGGTCAATATTGGCATAAAGAATGAAGAAATTCCCCACATTCCACAGGGTATCGAAAAACTTACTGAAAACTTCCCCCAGAGCAACCTTACCGAACCGCTTGGGTACCCAAGGAGGAGAAACCGAAAAGACGTACCATCGCAACACATCCGCACCGTAATCTTCGATGAGGTCCCAGGGGTTCACCACATTACCCACATGTTTACTCATCTTCTGCCCTTTTTCATCAAGACCCAGCTCTGTAACCAGGCAGTTACGATATGCCGGACCCCCAAAAAGGATGGTAGCAAGCACATGGAGACTGTAAAACCACCCTCTGGTTTGATCGATGGCTTCACAGATAAAATCGGCCGGGAAGCTCCTGGCAAAGAGTTCCCGGTTCTCAAAGGGATAATGGAGCTGTGCAGCAAACATCGCTCCGGAGTCAAACCAGCAGTCGATAACTTCGGGAACCCTCTTCATAGTCCCTCCACAGGAGGAACACCGCAGAGTCACCCAATCCACATAGGGGCGGTGGAGTTCAATTTCTTCAAGGCGCTCCTGGGCCCGCTCTTTCAATTCCTGAATCGAGCCGATAGCTTCCCGGAAACCGCATTGAGTACACTCCCAGATGTTGAGCGGTGTTCCCCAGTACCGTTCCCGAGAAAGAGCCCAGTCAACCACGTTTTCCAGGAAATCCCCAAAACGGCCTTCACGGATATGCTCCGGGTACCAGTTAATCCGGCGATTGTTCTCTAAGAGTGATTCTCGAAAGGCAGTGGTACGGATAAACCAGCTTCCTTTGGCGTAATAGAGTAGAGGTGTATCGCAGCGCCAGCAGAAGGGATAGGAGTGACGATAGGTTTCCTTTCGAAAGAGTTTCCCTTCCTTGTTTAGATATTCGATGATGTACGGATCCGCATCTTTCACCCACATTCCCTTCCAGGGAGTGACGCTCTGGTCATATTTTCCGTCGCTCCCCACCGGATGGAGCACGGACAAACCGTTTTTCCGCGCCAGCTGCATATCGTCCTCTCCGAAAGCCGGCGCGATATGCACAATCCCGGTGCCCTCCGCCACGGTCACAAACTCTCCCGAGAAAACCCGGTACCCTTTCTCGGCCCGTAAAAAGGGCATGAGGGGTTCGTATTCGGTGTTCACCAGTTCCTCTCCCCACCAGGTTCGAACCACCCGGTAATCATCGGGATTAAGGAGCGTCATGGCCCTCTCCCGAGCCAGAATCAGGCGTTCCCCGGTTTTTTTCTCCTCAACCTCCAGGTACTCGATGTGTTCCCCAACCGCCAGAGCCACATTGGCTACCAGCGTCCAGGGGGTAGTCGTCCATACCAGGAAAAACCGTTGCTTTTCCCCTTTAATCCTGAACTTGACATAAATGGCGGGATCTTCGACCTCTTTATATCCCAGAGCAACTTCATGACTGGAGAGCGAAGTCCCGCAACGAGCACAGTACGGCAACACCTTATATCCCTGATACAAGAGATCCTTTTCCCACAGAGATTTCAGCATCCACCAGACCGTTTCAATATAGTCATTACTGCAGGTAATGTAAGGGTGCTCGAGGTCCATCCAGATGCCCAGTCTCTCGGTCAAACGTTCCCACTCTCGAATGTACTTAAAGATACTCTCCTTACACCTGGCGTTGAAGTTTTCCACCCCATAGGTCTCGATTTCTCTCTTTCCTGAGATTCCCAGAGCCTTCTCAACTTCAAGCTCTACCGGAAGCCCATGGGTATCCCAGCCCGCCCGACGGGGAACGAAGTATCCACACATGGTCTTATATCGAGGTATTAAATCCTTGATACTTCGCCCGATGACATGACCCGCATGGGGGTAACCATTGGTGGTGGGAGGACCTTCATAAAAAATGAAAGAAGGAGAGCCTTCCCTTTCTCTAACGCTTCTTTCAAAAATACCCTTTTCTTTCCAGAATTTCAGGATTTCTTCTTCTCTTTTCGGCAATTCGGAGAGCTTTCCAAGCGTCCGAAACACGTTTCTTCACCTTCCTACGTTTCAATCTCCAGAGGTTCCACGAGAATATAGGGCAAAAGCATTTTGCCGTAGATCCAGCGATCATCCCGGGAAAGTTCCTTGATGTTCTGCAGAGCATGGTAGACATTGCCGCTCACCATGACATCCTTGACCCGTCCCTGAATTTCGCCGCCTTTTACGTAGAACCCGAGCTGTATACCACAGGAAAAGGCCCCTGAAGCAACGTTACTCTGCCCCAATCCCAATACACTATCCACAATCAGTCCTTCTTCCAGTTCCTCGACCAGGGTCTCCCGATCCCGCAGGCCATTCTTTACCCTCAGGGCACCAAAGCCCGGCTCCGGGAGTTCATGATAAGAAGCTCGAAATCCATGACCACCCGGAACCCGCCCCAGACGTGCGGCACTCCACAGGTCAAAAAATCCATTTTCTAACTTACCGTTCTCCACGATGAATTGTTCTTTTTGAGTTACAACCCCCTCGTCGTCAAAGGGGCAGGAACCTAACGTCCACGGTTCATGAGACACTTCAATCAGGGAAAAAAGTGAGGAAAAAACCACCTTCCCAAACTTATCCTTCAAAGGCGATCTCCCAAAAAGGATGTTCTTACCGTTCAATCCATAAAGCAGAGGATAGAGAAGCACCAGAACCCCTTGGGGAGTAAAGATAACCGGATATCTCCCGCTTCGAATGGAGCTTGCGTGTTTTGAAAACTCGATCTTCCGTTTCAATTCCTGCAGGAGATCTTCAACATCCACATCCCGGCTACCCCAGCTGCGCTCTGCATAAATTTCCAGAATGTCATCCTCTGCGGTTCGATTCACGGAAACAGCAATCTGAAAGGAGGTTCTGGCAAAATCCAGCTTCTCCTCATGGTGATTATAGAGCGAGCGTTCTTCCAGGCCAGCCACGATTTCCAGGTTAACCAGAACTTCGGGGTATTCTTCTCGAATCCTGGTAACAATGTATTCCCCCAACTCCACCATTTCTCGGACTTCGATGTGCTCCACCTTTGGATCCACAAAATTTTTCCACTCCAGAACCGAAGGATAGGAAGGAATTTCAAAAAGAGCCTTTTCTCCAAATTCACTCATTTCCAGCGCTTTTTCAACAAGTTCCTTGCCTTTGAGGGGACTGTTAGAAGCATAAAAGCCCATTCTCCCATCCCCACGAATAACCCGTAGCCCGTAGCCGGTAGCTTCTTCCGTCTTATATCCCTTAAATGTCCCTGCTTCGTACTCCACACTCTTCTCCTGAGCCTTCCACAGAAAGAGGTCGCCCTGCAGTCCACTCTTTTTGACTATCCCCATCACTTCAAACATGTTTATGCCCCCCCACTAAAATTTCTCGCAACCGGACGTGAGGACTTCCCGTTGGCGTGGGCAAGCCATCCTGTGAACCCTTTCCACAACCTCCCACCTGAGTCCAGCGAAAATCAGAAGCTACCGCATCGATCTTTTTTAAAGTTCGGAAAAGATTACCGCTTAAAACCACATCTTTCACCATTTCCCCTACCTTGCCCTTCTCAATCCGGTATCCGTAAGCAGCCGAAAACGTAAAAAGTTCCAAGGCCGTGTTACCCCCGATATACTCCACGGCGTACAGTCCCCGCTCCACATCTTGAAATAGCTCTTCCTTACTGACCAGGCCTCCTTCGATTCCGGTATTGCTCATTCTCACCAGCGGAGGAAATCGGTAGGAAATGGTTCGGGCGTTTCCGGTAGGCTTTTCCTTCATCAGGTAAGCCGTTTCTCGAGAATGCAACCGGCCGGCCAAAAGCCCCTCCTTGATAAGATAGGTCCGCTGGGTTTTCGTCCCCTCATCATCATAGGCACAGGAACCACGTAGCTCCGGAATACTCCCATCATCGAAAACGTTCAGAACCGGGGTAGCCACTTCTTTACCCAGAACCATCATCTTTTGGAGCTTTTCGTTACGGCTCAAAAAATCCGCTTCGCTCAGATGACCAAAGGCTTCGTGAATAAAAACCCCGGCCAGCACCGGATCCAGAACCACGTCATAGACCCCGCCTTCGCAAGAAGGTGCTTCAAGAAGAGCCAGGGCTTTTCGAGCTACTTCCTGCGCCAGATTTTCCCGACCCTTTGCCACCTCGAAGCCACCCTTTTCGGCCAGCCCGTTCTGGTACACCTCGATAGTATCACCTTTTTTGGCCACTGCTACAAACTTAAGGCTTACATCGGGTTTTTCCATCGATAGAATCGAGCCATCGGAATTGGCTATATGAATCTCTCTCCAATCGTCCCGATATTCTACCGTGAAACTGGCCAGAGGTGGAGAGGTGTCTTTCAAAATCTGTGCATAGCCTAAAAGGACGTCCACTTTATCTTTCAAGAGCTTAAAACGGAAATCATCTGCCACGGGAACCACGATTACATCCTCAACCGGTTCCCCATGCATCACCCCCGTGTTACTTCGAGGAAGGAGAGAAGAGGAGTGGAGGGACTCCTCCACTCTCTCTTTGAGATTTTCCCAACCGCTAAAAGTGGTAAACCACCAGCCAGTGCGCGGGTTCAGGACCCTGACGTATCCTCCCTCTTCCACACCCTGCCTGATTTTTTCAACCAACCCATTTTGAATGCGGATCAGGGTAAAGAACCGCTTTTCCAGCCGAATTTCGAGATACTCTCCCTGTGAAGGAAGTCTGATCAGCTCCCTCAACCGCTCTCTCATTGCGTCGATTCCCCGTTATTCTCTCCCTGGCTTTCTTTAGGTATATTCTCTTCTATTATGGCAATTTCCGACTTATTTTTCAATTCTTCGATTAACTTATCGAAGGCTTCCTGCTGCTTTTGAGGCGTCAAACGAGTGATGATTTCTTCCTTCACCTCGCTGAGTTCCTTTAGACGTGGTTGCAAATGCTCACTCACCAGGAAAATATGGAACCCGTAGCTGGTTTCTACGATATCGCTGAAATTACCGGGAGCCAATTCAAAAACCACCTTCTCAATTTCCGGATCCAGGTCGCCTTTCTTCACATACCCCATGGCACCACCGCTTGAAGCATCGGGAGATTCCGACTTACTCTTGGCTACCTCTTCAAACGGTTTACCGCCTTTGAGCTCTTCCAGCGTTTCCTGAGCCTTTTCCTTGGTGCTCACCATGATATGGCTCACCTTAACCTGCTCTGGCTCGGTGTACCGGGTGGGATTGGCATTATATTCTTTTTCCACTTCCTCATCGCTGACCTTCACCTTGTCAAGGATCTCCCTTTTGATAAATTCACTCACCAGCACCTGTTTTTTTAAGCTCTCCAGGCGCTTCAAAACTACAGGATCGTTTTCCAGGTTGTTCTTTTTGGCTTCCTGAACAAGCAAGGTCTGCCGCACCAGCTGTTCCAGTAAATCTTTCATGCCTCCAGGAAACTGAACCCGATAGGATTCGGGAAGGCTATTCCAGATTTCCTCCAGTTCACTCAAATAGATCGGTTCTCCGTTCACCTGAGCCACGATGACCTGTGTAGCCCCACCGGCTGGGGTGCTGGAAGGGGTAGGCTGCTCCTGTGCAAAGACCACCGTCACCAATCCGAAGACAAAAATCAAAAGGGGAATCAAACCCTTTCGCCAGTTCATGCTTATTCTCCTTTCTCTTTTTCCTTCTCTCGTTGTAAAAGGTGAAAAGAAAAACGCTCTTCGACTGATTCCTGGTTCTCTTTCTCCCCCCTTTCGTATCCAGACTCGAGCAGGTGAGACAATTTCTTCTCCACCTTTTCCAGCTTCTCTTGCATTTCCCGCAAGAGATAATGCATCTCACGCAGTTTTTCATTCAATATCCAGAACAGCAAAAGCCCATACAGAGTTAAAATCATGAGTAAAATTCCTAAAAGCAAAGCCAAGACCCCCCAACTTTAAGAATTCAAACCACCACCGAACCACTCCGTATTTCTTTGAGGCCTTCAAACCTTTCCTCGCTCACCCCAATACCCACCAGACAATTACGATGGATGACACAGGCAGGAGGAATACGGCTATTTTTACCGACCAGATTGATTCCCCAGCTCAAAAGCTCCGGACGTACCAGGTTGGGCGTCAGATCCTCCCCGTATCCCAGGATGGCTTCTTCACCCACGATGACATTCTTATCCAGAATACTCCTTTCTATACGAGCACCCTTCTTCACCACCGAATTATTGAAAATGATGGAATCAACCACCTGAGCTCCTTCCTCCACCACCACCCCTGGAAAGAGTACCGAATGGAAAACCCTCCCCCGTATCAAAGCACCCTCTCCAATTATACTCGATTGCACCACCGAACCCTGGCAGATCCTGGTGGGGGGATACGGCGGACGATTGGTGTAGATAACCCAGTCAGGATCGTAGAGATTAAAAGAGGGAAGCGGCAACAGAAGGTGCATGTTGGCTTCCCAGTAAGCTTTCACGGTGCCGGCGTCGAACCATAAACCGGTATAGAAATAGGCCTTCATTTTTACCCTACCGATACTTTCCACAATCACGTTCTGGACCAGGTCAAACTTTTCTTCCCGAGCGTTCTCGGTGAGCTTTTGCAGCAAAAATTCGGTCCGAAAAACGTAGATACCCATAAAAGCAATATCTCCCCAAGGGGAGAGAGGTTTCTCATCGAACCGAACCACGTTATTCTGTTCATCAACTTCCAGAATTCCAAACCTCGAAGCCTCTTCTCTGGGGACCCTGGTAACCACCAGGGTCACGTCGGCATCATGGTCCAGATGGTAGGCGCAAAGAGGGTTGTAATCCATAAGATAGGCATGGTCGCCGGAGAGCACCAGAAGGTGCGGAACTCTCTTGCGGAGGATGATATTCATGTTTTGATACAGTGCATCACCGGTACCGCGGTACCATCCACCTACGGTGCGGCTGAGATAAGGCTGCAAAAGCTCCACGCCTCCTCTTTTACGATCCAGATCCCAGGGTCTTCCCACGCCGATGTGCTCGATGAGTGAACGGGGCTGGTACTGGGTGAGAACTCCGATGTCGTAAATCCCCGAGTTCACGCAGTTACTCAAAGGAAAATCGATGAGCCGATAGCATCCTCCGAAAGGCACCGCCGCTTTGGCCCTTTCCACCGAAAGGACGCTGAGACGATCTCCCTTCCCTCCTGCCAGGATCATGGCATACTTAATTACCGCCATAACGGTCACCTACCTTGGCATCGATCAACTGACGCAATACGGAAGCCGCTCTTTCAGGCGTCATCGGGTTGATGTAGAATCCGGTACCCCACTCAAACCCCGCCATACGAGCCGGAAAAGGGATAATTTCAAGATGCCAGTGGTAATAAAACCGATGACCCTCGTCTTCAGGGCTTCTCCGATAGGGAGCCCCATGAAAAACGAAATTGAAAACAGGCTTCCCCAGGGCTTCTGCAAGTGCCTGCAAAACCACCCGAAGTGCCTCGGCAAAGGAAGTGAGTTCCTCAACTTCCGTGAAATATGCCGAATGCTTGAGAGGCAAAATCCACACCTCATACGAAAAGCGAGCTGCATAGGGAACCAGGGCCAGAAAATGTTTATTTTGGAAAACGAGACGCGTCTTTATCCTGCCTTCCTCCTCCATCAGAGCACAAAAGACACACCGGTGCTCACGGGAGTAAAAATCAAGAGCTCTGAGGAGTTCCTCTTCCACCCGTTTTGGTACCACCGAAGTAGCGATGAGCTGCGAATGGGGGTGGAACATGGAAGCTCCGGCCTGCATCCCCTGATTTTTAAAAATGAGACAGTACCGCAGGCGTTCCTCTTTTTCCCAGGTCCTCATCCTCTCCCGATAGGTATAAACCACTCTTTCCATCTGGTCCAGAGGAAATTCCACAAAAGACGCATAGTGTTCCGGAGTTTCGACAATCACCTCATGCACCCCAAAGCCGCCCATCTTTTCGTAGAGTAATCCCTCTTTTTCCCAGAAGAGCTTTCCTTCTTGTTCCAGGGCCGGAAATTTGTTCGGAATGACCCTGACCCGCCATCTTCCACTCTCGTCCTGAAGACAGAATACCGCATCCGGAGTGCACCCCTCCATTCCCTCGCAGAAAACACAGGGGTAACTCCGCCCTTCTTCCTCGCCAGCATCGAAATCATAAGGCCTCTCCAACCGACGCGGTGCAATGATGACCCATACCCCGGTAATCGGGTCTCGCCTCCACTCCAGTGCATCAGGGAATCCACTCTTCATGACCTTCTATGCTTTCCAGAAAGAGCACCAGCAACTGAACGGCATGATCGAGGTCGGCAAGATCGATGACCTCCGCTGGAGTGTGCATGTATCGATTGGGAATACCCAGAAGCCCGGTAACCACCCCCTCACGGGTGATCTGAATCGCATTGGCATCGGTCCCGGTGGCTCTCGATTCGGCCTGTACCTGATAGGGAATCTGATGCGACTGGGCGATCTCCACCAGTTTCTTAAAAATCTTGGGATTGATATTGGGACCCCGGGCAATCACCGGACCTTTCCCCAGGGCTATCTCTCCCACCTTTCTTTTATCGATATCCGGACAATCCGAAGCGAAAGTCACATCTATGGCGATTCCGATATGGGGAGCAATTCCAAAAGCACTGGTTCTCGCTCCCCGCAATCCCAGTTCTTCCTGAACGGTACTCACGCCGTAAAGAGCACACCGCATTTTCTTCCTATCCACCCGCCGTAACACCTCGGCTACCACGAAAGTTCCCACTTTATCATCGAACCCTTTACCGGCTACCCGGTTACCAAGAAGCGGCTGGAAACCCACATCAAAGGTAATCGGGTCACCAACGGCAACTTTCTTTAAGGCTTCTTCCCGGTCTTTTGCACCGATATCGATCCATTGCTCTTCGATTTTGGCCACTTTTTGCCGTTCTTTTTCTTCGATGAGATGGATCGGTTTTTTACCGATTACCCCGAAAACCGGCCCCTCCAGAGTATGAATAACCACCCGGGAACCCGGGGTAATGTGGGAATCAACCCCTCCTACGGTTGAAAAGTAAATATACCCCTGCTCATTGATATATTCCACCATAAAACCGATCTCGTCGCAGTGCCCGGCAAGCATGACCTTTGGTTCGGAGGAAGGATTGATTACCCCGAAAGCATTTCCATGAACATCCTTGTAAGACCTGTCCACAAAGTTTTTGACACGCTGGAGAAAAAGTTCCTGCACCTTTTCTTCAAAACCTGAGGGGCTGGGTGTTACAATTAAATCTCTCAGGAATTCAAGTTGATCTTTTTCCAAAGGCTCTCTCCCCCTTCAACCAGTTTTTACCGCTCTCTTTCTGTGCTTCCGATTTTTCCTCAAAGTCGCTTCCAGAACTTCATCGAGGTTTTCCACCAGTAAAACCTCGATCTTCTCCCGCACCTCACCGGGTAACTCGGCGAGATCCTTCTGGTTCTCCCTGGGAAGAATAATGCGATAAATTCCCACTCGATACGCAGCCAGTATTTTCTCTTTGATACCCCCCACCGGGAGGACTCTTCCCGTTAACGTGATTTCCCCCGTCATGACCACATCGTGACGTACCGGAATCTTAGAGAGAGCAGAGATCACCGAGGTAGCAATGGTCACTCCGGCCGAAGGCCCATCCTTGGGAATGGCACCGGCCGGCACATGGATGTGAATATCATGCTTCTCGTGAAAATCCTGGGGAATTTCCCAGTCCCGAGCCCGCTCCCGAACACAGGAGAGGGCAATTTTGGCCGACTCCTGCATAATCTCTCCCATATTTCCGGTAAGAATTAAGTTTCCTTTACCCGGAAGAACTGCGGTCTCGACGAAAAGGATTTCTCCTCCGGTTTCGGTCCAGGCCAGGCCCGTGGCCACCCCCACCCGATCCTTCCCGGAAGTCATCTCCTCATAGAAACGGCGGGGACCCAGAAATTCCCGGAGAGTCGGTTCGTCAACCACTATGGGGCCCTTTTTCCCCGAAGCAATGCTCTTGGCCACCTTACGACAAATGGTGGCAATGTTCCGCTCCAGGTTCCTTATCCCTGCTTCCCGGGTATACTCCCGGATAATCTTGCGGATGATTTCATCTTCGATCACGATTTCTTCCAGCGGTATGCCGTTTTCCCGACACTGCTTGGGCAAAAGATACCGTCGGGCAATGACGATCTTGTCCTGGTCGGTATAGCCGGAAATGGTGATCACTTCCATGCGGTCCAGAAGAGCAGGAGGAATGGTATCGGTAACATTGGCTGTGGCGATGAAGAGAACCCGGGAAAGGTCAAAGGGGACTCCCAGATAATGGTCTACGAAGGTTGAATTCTGCTCCGGATCCAGGACCTCAAGAAGCGCTGCAGCCGGATCTCCACGAAAATCGAGACCCAGTTTATCAATTTCATCCAGCATGAACACCGGGTTTTTGCTCTTCGCCTTTCGAATTCCCTGAATGATCCTTCCGGGCATAGCACCCACGTAGGTGCGCCGATGTCCCCGGATTTCCGCTTCATCCCGTATCCCTCCCAGAGAGATACGGACAAATTTCCGGTTGAGCGAACGGGCAATCGACCTTCCCAGAGAGGTCTTGCCCACTCCGGGTGGCCCCACGAAACAGAGGATGGGTCCTTTCAGGTCTTTCTTCAACTGACAGACCGCCAGATATTCCAGAATACGCTCCTTCACCTTCTCCAGGTCATAGTGGTCTTCGTCGAGAATTTTCTGCGCCAGATCGAGGTCCAGAACGTCTTCGGTACCCTCGTTCCAGGGCAGTTCTACAATCCAGTCGAGATAATTCCGGATGACCGGGTATTCAAAAGAAGCCACCGGAACCCGGGAAAGCCTTTCCAGTTCTTTTTCGGCCTCTTCTCGCACCTCCGCAGGTAAATTGAGACCCTCAATCCGTTGCCTCAATTCGTTCACTTCGCCACTCTTCTCATCCAGCTCACCCAGTTCCCGCTGGATGGCCTTCAGCTGTTCTCTTAAAAAATACTCCCTCTGCGTTTTGGCCAGCTCCTTCTGAATCTGGGTCTGAATCCTGTTCCCGATCTGGAGAATCTCCAGTTCGCGGGAAAGAAAGAAATTCACCCTCTTCAATTTCTCCAGGAGCTCAAAGGAAGAAAGAATCTCCTGTTTCTGCCCGGTATCCAGGTTGAGATTGGAAGCAACAAAATGGGCTAACCGGGACGGCTTCTTGATATTCATAGCTGCCACAAAGGCTTCTTTGGGCAGATACGGCGCTAACTCCACCACCTTCTGGAAAAGACTCAGAACATTCCTGGTGAGTGCTTCCACCTCATCCGAGCGAACTTCTTCTTCCTGAATAATCTCGATTCTGGCCACCGGGTAGGGTTCCCACTGCACCCACTCCTTGACCCGGAATACCGCCAACCCGAACACCAGAATCTGCACTGCCTCCTCGGGAAGCTTGAGCATCCGGGAAACCCGCCCCAGTACCCCCACTTCGTAAAAATCCTCCGCCGAAGGATCCTGAGTATCTTGATTACGCAGCGTCACCGCCCCCAGAATTTTGTTCCCCAAAACCACATCGTTAACCAGCCGCACCCATTTCTCTCCCTGGATGAGAAGAGGCATGGCAATCTCGGGGAAAAGAACGTTATCCTCCAGAGGCAAAACGGGTATCTCGCTCGGAAATTCTCTCTCCTTATTCTCTCGAGAGGGGAGTTCTTCATCCAGAACATCCCCCTCCATATTGAATTCTCCCAAAAGGGAAAACCAGTTCTCTCCTATTTCCACCTTCTACACCTCATTCCTCAAATCACCGGGATTCTTCTCTCTTCAGGCGCCCTTTTACGGCACTCGATGATGAGAAATCCCTGACGATAACACGCTCTCACCATATCAGGGTCGAACTCCTCGCGGAATTCAATCTCCCGGTAAAAAGGACCAAAATTGAGCTCCATGAGGTAATAGTCTTTCTTCAGGGGAGAAGGGATCTCCTTTCTCACTCCCTGTACGATCAACCTCTGTCCTTTCACCAGGACTTCCACTTCGCTACTATCTACCCCGGCGAGTTCCATAACCACCATCAGGCTTTCTTCGGTCTCAAAAACATCACAGGGGGGAACCCAGGTATTGACCATCACCGGCGCAAAACTGGACCTTTTCTCCAGGACATGTTTCAAAAACCAGTGATCCGATCGCTCTCCCATACCCTTTTCCCTTCTCGTCAAAAGACAATCAAGAGCCTCTGGAGAACGTATGCCGCATCACCACTCTGTGATTCCACCATAATGTTCAACCGGTTCCTTCCCAGTTCTAACTGTCCTCCCAGGGCGATGACCTGGGTATCGGTGGGATCAATCTTTCCTTCGCGCACCGTACCGGAAAAAACCATCTGCCCGTTCAGAAAAATTCGGACGGTACCATTACCGACGGCCCGACCCCAGAGATACAGCGCCGCAGCCCGGAGCGGCTGATGGGCGAGAAAACTCACCTCGAGACTGTCTCCTTGCTCCATCACCAGCGCATAGACCGGATTGGTAGCATAGTCGGTTTTCAGGGTACCGCGATAATTCAGCTCTTCCACATTGGTATATACTTTTCCTTCGCTGAAATCCACGAAATACAATCCTACCCCGCTATAGACACCCACACCGCTCACCGTTCCGTAGCTCAAATCTTCCGAGGGGAGGAGATTCCGAACACCTTCAAAATACGCTTTCACCTCTACCTTTTCCGAAGCCTCCACCTGAGGGGCAAAGAAACGGTTACTCGATAGACCACTCGCATCCGTATAGGTCACCTCTTGTTCAAAACTCCCACTACTTGCCGTCCAGCGGATGCTCCGCCCCTCTACCGGCTTACCCCTCAAATCCTTAAGCGAAGCCTGAAACTCCATGGTTTCCCCCGAAGCAATCTGGAAAGTCTCCGGAGAGAGGGTCAGAAGCGTCTGTAATTTATCGGGATTAACGGTGAAAGTCACCTCTGCATAGGAACCCTGATAAACCGTATCACCCTCGAAGCGCGCGATAATGCGCACCGTCAGGGGATCGCTGATCCGCGGGGCAGTATACCAGACCTCTGCCCGGCCGGCAGTGTTGGTAAGGCTCTGATAACTCTCCAGGGTACCATCGCTTGTTTCCCACTGTATCCGTCTTCCCACCAGAGCGTTACCGACTTCATCCGCAAGGAAAAGGCTCAGTTTCACCTTTCCCCCTGCAGGAACTTCAGCCGGTACCCGGTCAAATCGCAAAAAGGAAGAAGCCGTTACTCGTTCGGTAAGAATCTGGATGACCGCCTTCTGGAAATAGACTTCACCACCCAGAATATCTCTCATCTGAGAAGGATTTTTCATGGCCTCCACCAGCAACCGATCCGGCACCATCTTCCTGGAAAGGACCAGAATGAATTTTTCCATTCCTTCCGGACCGGTAACCGTTCCGTAAAGCTTTCGCTCCGCTTCGGCAACGATGGGTTCATTATTTTTGATGAGTCGCGCCGTACCGTCCGGAGCGTAATCAAAGATACTCACATAACCATCCCGAGCGCTCCAGTAAGAAAGGACCAGATTATCCCCGATATAGTAGGTTCCAAAATTACCACGATCCGGCGTAAGGCGCAGGAAAGGAGAAACCATCATCTGGTCGATGGCCACAAGCTCTTGAGAAGGTACTTCAAAAGCAAAGGAACGGGCCATTCCTGTACCGGCACCCCACAACCCCCAGAGAATACAGAGGAGAAAAACCACCATTCTTGGTAATCTCATGACCATCACCTAACCCCTATTCTCTAAGCTCTCCCCACTGGGAATGAAAGCGGACGAGAAAGCTTCCCACCCAAGATCTGCACCAATACGACAATTACGCCCTACAATGGTCCGGGGCGGAATCCGGGTATTCTTTCCGATTACCGTGAGACCGCTCTGGAGCATCTGAGGAAACTTCCGGTTGGGGGTAAAATCTTCCCCATAACCGATAAAGGCTTCTCGCCCGATAACCACCATCTTGTCCACGATAACCCGGTCAAGGAAAGCTTTATTCTCAATGACCACATCATCCATAACCACAGAATCCTTAATTTCTGTCTCCTCACTGACATACACACCGTTGAAGAGAATGGAATTCACCACCCGTCCGTTCACGATGGTTCCACTTCCCAGGACACTGTTTTCCACCACTGCCTCCCGTCCCAGCTTTACCGGAGGGCGGTCCTCAAGGGGAGTGTATATGGGCCATTTTTCCTCATAAAGATCAATGGGGGGGTTGGGCTTCAAAAGCTCCATATTGGCTTCCCAGTAAGCATCAAGTGTCCCGACATCCTTCCAGTACCCCTGGAAACAGAAAGCAAAGACCCGCCGATTTCCGATCATCCTGGGAATGACATCTTTTCCAAAGTCGAAGGAAGTCCCTTCCCGCTGGGATTCTTTGCTCACTTCTTCTTCCAGAACCTCTCGATTGAAAACGTAAATTCCCATGCTGGCCAGATTACTTTTGGGATGAGCCGGTTTTTCCTCAAAGTCCACCACCCTTCCATCTTCACCAATACTCAAGATCCCAAAACGGTGCGCCTCTTCCCAGGGCACCTCGATAACCGAAATGGTAAGGTCGGCTCGGTTCTTCCGGTGGAACTCAATCAAAACCCGATAGTCCATTTTGTATATGTGATCCCCGGAGAGGATTAATACCAGTTCGGGGTCTTTGTCATGGATGAAATTCAGATTCTGATAGATGGCGTCCGCGGTCCCCCGATACCAGTTGGTCAAAACGTCACTGATGTAAGGCTGCAAGAGGAAAATACCTCCCTTGACCCGATCGAGATCCCAGGCTTTGCCCGTACGGATATGGTCATTGAGAGAGCGGGGATTATACTGCGTTAAGACCCCGATACAGTAAATCTCAGAGTGCACACAGTTACTCAAACAGAAATCAATAATCCGGTATTTTCCCCCGAAAGGTACCGCCGGTTTCGCCCTTTTCTCGGAAAGGATATCAAGCCTCTTCCCCTCTCCTCCCGCCAGAATCATGGCGATTACATCTTCGGTGTACACGTTTTTTCCCCCTCAAAGGAAGATTCTTCTCGCAAGAGTCTGGCAATACGGTTAACGAGCGAAGAGAAGTGATTCCAAAAAATACCTTTCTGCAGAGAAGGATGGTCCTCTCCCAACCACCAGAACCAGTCACTGCCCTCTGCCTGATAGAACAGTTCTTCCACCTTTTCCCTGACCTCCCTGGAGAGATGCGCTTTGAGCGCCTCAAAACGTACCCGTGCTCTTCCCAATTCTTCCCAGGCCCGATTTTTCTCCCAGTGCCCGATCCAGGTATCAAAGTTACCGAAAATCCAGGAACCAGGTGCCACACTTTTCAGCTCAGGCAAAGACACATGCTCCGAAAGATACTGAGAAGGCGTAATCGTCGAAATTTCAGGATCTCGAGATAGAACCTGATACAATTCAGAAAGAAACGGCAATCCATTGTCTACATAATACTCCCAGGCGTTTTCCCCGTCAAGGACGATACTGAGCACATAGGGCTTTTCTGTGCTTGAAGCGAAGAGTCTCCGCTTCAGATCGTGAATTCTCCCCACAAAGTCCTCGATGGCCCCGGATACCGGAAAGCGATGGTACTCAAAGCCAATGGCGTCCGAGATGGCCCGATCCCTGAAAAACATAGCCATCTGGCCATAGCGATAGGGAAGATATGGCCCGTTTGCCGTATCGTTTCCTTCGGATTTCCACAGAATCCCTTCATCGGTAGCCATCCAGGAAACACCTTCCTCGGCCGCCAAAGAGATGACCGCTTCGCTTACCGAACCTTCTGAAGGCCACATCCCCATCACCTCCTTCCCCCAGACCACCTGGGAAAATTCCTTTCCTCTCCGAATCTGCACCCGGGCATCCTGTGGAAAGGCAAAACCTACCTCAGGGAGAGAAACTCCGGGATGGGCTACCCGGGCAATCCCGGTATCCACAAGCAGGGGAAGGATGGGATGATAGAACGGAGAAAAGGAGATTTCAATCTGCCCGGCCTCAAGGAGTTTCCGATACTCCCTAAAGATTTCTGCAAAGATTTTCTGTGTCACCCGCCAGATGGTTTCTTTATCTTCTTCCCGGTAATTACGGCCTTTTTCCCGCAAAGTCCGGATATCCGGATCCTCCTGCAGGGTAAGTGGGTCAAACCAGATGAGCTGATACAGAACCTGCAAATCCAGAAAATCCTGCTCTGTAAAACTCTGCTCACCAAGGGATACTTTTTCCCGCAACTCCCCGTACCGGGGAAACGCGGCGTAGGTACGGGGAGAAGATACCCAGAAGAATTGGTCCAGGATGGTTCGTTTCTCCTCCTCGGTGAGCGAGGAAACTTTTTTCTTGGCCAGGACCATCACCCGGTCTTCTTTCCCCTCCAGGTAGAGCTGCATCTGGTGAAGAAGCGAAGGGACGAAGTTGAAGGTGACCTTCACCTGGGGAAAACGTTCCAGGAGCTTACCCATAAAGAGGTAATCTTTGGTGGCATGCGTTCGCACCCAGGGAAGCACAAAAACTCCCTGGTCTTCATCCCAGTAATAGGGCTGATGCATATGCCAAATGATGTTGACGTACAGCTTCTTCATGGCCTGTTCACCTCAATCAATTCGGATGAGTTCAACCCGGTGAACGGTTCCTCCCTCCACCTCAAGATACGCAAAAGAAAAGAAGGGAGCGAACACAAAATCGGTAGGGCTTCCCGGGTTTAGCCAGGTCACATCCCCCACTTCTTCGACCAGGGGCTGGTGGGTGTGTCCATAGACGATAAGTTTCGGGTTTTCGTCCCGAAAAGCCTCTTCCACCCTCCGGCGAGTTTCTGCCGGCGATCCATAACCGTGGATGAGGCCGATACGCACCCCTTCAAACTCGAAAATATCCTTTTCCGGCAATTTCTCTTTTACCTCCCGGGCATCCATGTTACCCCTTACCGCTTTGAGCGGAGCAAATCCCTGCAACTTCTCAAGCACCCACCATTCGGTAAGGTCCCCAGCATGGATAATCAAAGAGACGTTTTCCAGCTCCTGGTAAAGCTTCTTGGGAAGATCCTTCGCCCTCTCGGGAAGGTGTGTGTCGGAAAGAACCAGCACCTTCATGGACAGAATTCCCCGGTTTGCCTAGAGTAAAAGCGTTCAGCAGCCTTCACGGTATTGGCCATCAGCATGGCAATGGTCATGGGGCCGACACCCCCGGGAACCGGGGTGATAAAAGAGGCCTTGCGGGAGACGCTTTCGAATTCCACGTCACCCACCAGACGATCCCCAATTTTATTGATTCCCACATCGATCACCACCACACCCTCCCGAACCATATCTCCCTTAATCATTTCCGGAACCCCACAGGCGGCAACCAGAATATCCGCCCGACGAGTGTGTTCAGAAAGATTGGGAGTGCGGGTATGGCAGACAGAAACCGTGGCATTCGCCCCCCGGGCTTTCTGCACCAGAATCATTGCCAGAGGTTTACCCACGATGTTACTCCTCCCCACGATGACCACGTTCTTCCCCTCCACTTCGATCTGAGAACGAAGAAGGAGCTCCTGAACCCCCCACGGTGTGCAGGGGAGAAAAACCGGGTCTCCAATCATGAGTCGCCCTAAATTATAGGGATGAAATCCATCCACGTCCTTGTCTGGAGAAATGCGGTAGAGAACCTCTTTCTCAGAGATTTGCGGTGGCAGGGGTAATTGCACGAGAATTCCATGCACCCTGGAATCCTGGTTCAGGGTCTCGACCAGATCAAAAACCTCTTCCGCCCGAGCATCGTTCGGCAAATGGTACTTAAAAGAAGCAATTCCCAGCTTTTCACAGGCTTTCTCTTTGTTCCGGACGTATACTTGACTGGCCGGATTATCACCCACCAGAATCACCGCCAGACCGGGCTGGAAGTTTTTGGCCGAAAGATAGGCAATGCGGGGCTTCAGCTCTTCCCGAATCTTCTCGGCGATACCCTTGCCATCGATAATGAAAGGGGCCATTTTTTAACTCTCCCTTCTTTGAGGATTCTCAAGAAACTGCACCAGATTTTCATAGGAAGCGTTGAGGATCCTTTCCTCCGAAAATCGGGCTTCCCGGAGCATCGCCAACGCTTCCTCAAACTCCCCTACCTCCTCACAGAAATGGGCATCACTGGAGACGATGACCCATCCTTTCCTTTTCTCCACTTCCTGAGCAATGACCATGCAGTTTTCCTTGCTTCCCTTACGGCTCACCGAAAAGGAACTGTTGTTGATCTCCAGGATCTTCCCTCGCCCTACAGCTTCCTCCACCAACTTATTATAATCCAGAGGAAACCGGGGGTTCCCGGGATGCGCTACGATATCCACAAAGGGATTCTCCAGAGCTCTCAGAAGTGCATCGGTATTCTCTTCCCTTGACCCACCCCGGAAAACCTGGGGATGGAAGGAAACGATGACAAAGTCGAGTTTCCGAAGGATTCTATCCTCGAGATCCAGTTTCCCGTCAAAATCGACGACATCAACTTCGGCCCCAAAATAGATCCGGACCCCTTCTATCTCCCTGGGGAAGTGTCCTTTGGCCTCAAAGTAAAGCGGAGAGGGACCACCGGGCATGCTGGGACTGTGATCGGCCACCCCTAAGACCCGGAGACCCTTTCTCAAAGCCACCCGAGCATTTTCCAAAACCGTGCTGTATCCATGACCACTGGCCACAGTGTGCACGTGCAAGTCTCCCCAGATTCTGGTCATTTCCTTACCTCCATACTCTGATTCTTCCTTTTGAGGAAACTCCTCACCAGACTTTCAAATCCCAAAACCGGAGGGTCACCCAACAAATCCAGACCCCGTAACCAGGCATTATAGCAAACCCACTGATGCAAAAAAGCCACTATCTGCCCCACAGTTTCAGGACCGGTATCAAGATACTGGATTTCTACGAACGATGCTTCCGCTTCCCTGAGAACCGAAAGGAGAGCCAGACACTCGGCGTGATGAAACTGGCCAAAAGAAGCCCGATCCAGGAGATTCCATTCCTCAAAAAAAAGCTTTCTTTGGAGAAAATGAGGACGCTGAAAGAGCAAACCCTGTTTCGCTTCTCCGCTCCGAATCACCACAAAGAGGGTTGAAGTCGCTTTTTCCCTCCAGGAAGGGGAATCCCGATGGGTATCCCAGAAGGAGAACAAATCCCTCACCCCGAAATCGACACCTGTTACCCCCTGACAGCTCTTCTCCAGAAGGGGAAGGAAAGATTGGAACAAAGAGAAGAGAAACTGATTGTCTACCAGAAAACACACCTCTTTCCATCCCTTTTCTTTCTCTCTGGCTAACAGTAAAGACAGAATCATCGCTTCTTTCTGGAAAAGGGGATATCCTTCCTGAAACCCCCTGTCCAGATCCTCAAGAGGAACTCCAAAACAGAAAAGGGGCAGATATAGGAGTACGCTTCGATGCCAGAAATAGTGATACCCATCCTCCACGGGATAAAAAGGAAGGAAGAGCTCTCTTGCCACCTCCGCCATAATTCCATGAGTGCTTCCCAGGAGTACCTTTTTCCAGGGAAAAGCAAAACTCAGGGTAAGCAGTTTAAACTCTTCCACTCTTCGTGCCAGAATCACCCCTACCGTTTCTTCCAGGGGAAAGACCTTCACCAGCCTTTCCAGAAGTGCCATATCGAAATCACTACAGAAATAGAAGGCCTGGTCTCCCCCAAAACCTGGAGAGTATTCCCGGAAGAGGTTTTGTAAAACGAGTATGACTTCACCGGTCCCCAAAAATACGATATTTTTAAAAAGGCGTAAAACCGCCCGATAGAAACTCGAAATTTGGGCAAGATCCACCGTACCATCCCAAAAAGGAGGTGGGGGGAAATGCTGTTTGAGCACCTCCACGCCTCTTACATGTTCTTCCCAGGATGGCAGGACCTGGACAAATTTTATTCGTGCTGCATTTCTTTTCTTTTTTCTCTCCATAGCCCGTACTGGATGCTATCGGCCAAAGCCTCCCAGCTCGCTTCGATGACATCGGTGGAAACTCCCACGGTGCCCCAGGTTTTCTCACCATCGGTGGACTGGATTAAAACCCGGATGCGCGCCGCCGTTCCCTCTTTCTCCGATAAGACCCTCACCTTGTAATCGGCGAGTCGAATCTTTCTCAGGGCAGGGTAAATCCGTTCCAGAGCCTTTCGCAGGGCATTATCCAGGGCATGGACCGGACCGTCCCCTTCCGAAGCGGTATGCACGACTTCTTCGCCCACCCGGACTTTAATGGTTGCTTCAGTAGTCGCATCCTCTTCACCTCGTTTTTCCACGATAACCCGGAAACCTTCTAAACCAAAAGACTTCATGGTTTCACCCAGGGCTTCCCGCAAGAGGATCTCAAAAGAAGCATCCGCCCCTTCAAACTGATAGCCCTCGTTTTCGGCCTCCTTGATTTTCTGGATAAGAGCCGTCACCTTGGAATCACGCGCATCCAGCTTAATCCCCATCTCCTCGGCCCGGTAGATGAGGTTGCTCCTTCCGGCCTGTTCCGAAACCAGTATTCTCCGCGCATTCCCCACCAGCTCCGGAGAAACGTGTTCATAAGTGCGTGGATGACGGAGCATGGCGCTGGCGTGAATGCCACCCTTATGGGCAAAGGCGCTGCGGCCTACATAGGGCTGGTAATCGTCATGTTTCATATTGGCAATTTCACTCACGAAATGGGAAGCTTCGAAGAGTTTTCGTAAACTTTCATCGGAAACAGGATGCAGGTTCATTTTGAGCTTCAAATTGGGGATGATGGTACAGAGATTGGCATTCCCACATCGCTCCCCGTAGCCGTTCATAGTTCCCTGGACGTGGGTTGCTCCCAACTGGACCGCCACCAGACTGTTGGCCACCGCCACCCCACTGTCGTTATGGGCATGGATACCGAGCCTCACGTCCTGCCGATCCCCAAAGAATTCCCGAACCTTCCTGAAGACTTCCTCCACCTCAAAGGGAAGGGTTCCCCCGTTCGTATCACAGAGAACCAAAACCCGGGCCCCGGCATCACAGGCTACCTGCAGGGTCTTGAGGGCGTACTCCGGATCATCCTTAAAACCATCAAAAAAGTGCTCGGCATCAAAAATGACCTCCCGTCCCTCCCGGGAGAGAAAGGCAACCGAATCCTCGATCATCCGCAGATTCTCATCGAGGGTGGTCTTCAGTGCCTCATGCACGTGCAAAACCCATGATTTCCCAAAAATGGCTACCGCCGGCGTCTCGGCTTCCAGAAGCAAACGAATGTTTCGATCCTCCTCTACCCGGACGCCCGCTTTGCGGGTACTTCCAAAAGCGCTGATTTTGGCTTTTTTGAAACGTACTTTGCGCACTTCCCGAAAGAAACTGGCATCCTTGGGGTTCGACCCCGGCCAGCCTCCCTCGATATAATGGAAACCAAGCTCATCAAGCTTTTCGGCAATCTGCACTTTATCATAAACGGAAAAATTGATGCCCTCCGCCTGCGAACCATCCCGTAAGGTGGTATCGTAGATTTCAATTTCTCGCATACGCTTCACCCCTCTGTAGAACTTCCCGCAATGCCAAAAGATCTTTCACCACCAGGTCGGGCTTCACCGGAGCATTTTCAGCATCCTCCAGTGACGCAATGCCGGTCAACACCAGGACCGAGAAGACTCCGCACTGCTTTCCCAGGGCGATATCAGTATCCAGGCGGTCTCCCACGATGACCGTCTCTTCTCTGGCAAAGCCTCTCGCCGCCAAGAGAAAATCGAGAATCAACGGTGAAGGTTTCCCAAAAATTCGCGCCTTTTTTCCTGCGGCTACCTCAATACCGGCAATGATCGAACCGGCACCAGGTAAAAGTCCGTTATCGGTGGGATAGGTGGGATCGGGATTCGTCCCGATGAACTCTGCACCCTCTCGAATATAACTGAGCGCCCGACTCATTTTCCGGAAGTGAAACTTCCGATCCATCCCCACCACCACGAAATCAACCTTCCCCCGCGACGCCAGATGAAGACCACAGTTTCGCAACTCCTTTTTGAGACCTTCTTCTCCGATCACATAAACCCGGGCTCCAGGGTGATTTTCGCCCAGATACTTCGCCACCGTAAACGCCGAAGTCACCATTTCCTCAGGAAAGGCCTCGATACCCATCTTCCGGAGTTTTTCCACATACTCTTCCCTGGTGAGAAAGGTATTATTGGAGAGAAAGGCAATCCGGTAATGGTGGTCTCGCAAAAACTCCACAAATTCCCGTCCCCCCGGTATGGGTTTATTCAGCAAATACAACACACCATCCAGATCCAGAACAAAGTTCTTGAAACCCTTCAAGCAAGCTGCCTCCATTCCTGAAATCATTAGATAACAATGATACAAAAAAAGCCAAATGAAGTCAAAAATAGGAGGGTAGGGAAAATACGGAGAAAATCAAAATACCGAAAGTCGTCCTGAAGTCGAGAAAACCTTCCAAATCCAGGCCGATCCTCAACGAGTCAATGCAACACCATTAATCAGGCTGGGAAACCAACCACCTGGCCACTTCCACATCGGTAACTAGGTCTGTAATCCACTTCCCTCGTAAAGCGCCCAGGATTGTTTCTTTCTTTTCCAATCCCCCGGCCATACCGATAATCCTCTTAGCGTTGCGTTTTAACCTTTCAAGGTTTATGGCAATTCTCCTCGAATCCAGAGCACTTTTGATGATTTTACCCTGCACGTCAAAGAAGGTACCACAAATGGCCCCGACGGCCTTTTTCTCGGCCAGTTCCTCGATTTCATCAGGACGAAAATCACCCGTTTCAATCAGAAGACTAGTTTCTCGCTTGATACCTCCTATACCGACCAGAGCCATGTCTACATTTTCTGCCATCTCCAGGATCTCTCGGATTCCACCGTCCTGAAGAAATACTTCCCGACTGGTAGAATCCCTGGCAAAGGCAGGAGCCAGAAGATAAAAGGGCTCTCCCCCCAGGTGTTTACTGAAAGAACGCACCAGCTCAATAGCAAGCGTTTTCCAGCGCCGACCACCGTAACTCCCCATCATCTGAACAATTTTCAAATCAGGAAAATCAAGAAAGGACAAGTAATTAAGGACTTCCCAGAGAGTCCTTCCATAGGCAACCCCGATACTGGTATAAGAATGCGACTCCAGGCAGGTTTTCAAAAAATTCGCCGCCACCTGTGCAATTGCCTTGGTGACCCGTTCGCCTGAGTTTGACACTTCTGAGTCAATTTTGACCATTGAAGCCCGAAAAAGCCTTTAAAATCAAGCCCCTCATTTTTAACCACATCAAATTGTAGTGGCAATAATAATCAAATATTATCATTCAAAATATTGCTATATTGTTTTTATCGTCGTATAATATACCTATGTTCATCAAAGTCACGAAATCGGGAAAATATGAATATGCTCAGCTGGTGGAAGCCTACCGGGAAAACGGTGTTGTCCGGCACCGGGTGCTCCTCAACTTCGGTCGTCTGGACCACATTCGAAATCACCCCAGCTTCCAGCGGTTAGCGTTGAAACTGGCAGAACTCTCGGCGGTGGAAACAAACATCCATACCATAGAAGATATCTCGGAGGCAGAAATCTCCAATTACGGTTACCTGGCTTACCGTCGTCTCTGGGAACAGTTCGGGTTACCCACCCTTCTGGGAAAGGCTCAAGACCGGGTAACCTTTGATCTCCAACAGGCCTGCTTTTTAATGGCCGTGCAGCATTTGCTTACCTCACGGAGTAAGTTAGGTACCTACCTCGGCCAGAACCGCTACTTCAATCTCCCCCCGGTGCAACTACACCACCTCTACCGGGCTCTGGATATCCTGGCCCGGTCCAAGGAAAGTCTGGAAGCGGAGCTATTCTTCCGAAGCCGTAACCTCTTTAATCTGAAGGTGGACGTGGTGTTCTTCGATGTCACCACCTTCCACTTTGAGAGCGTCCGGAAAGACTGCCTCAGAGATTTCGGTTTCAGCAAAGATGGTAGGGGCAACGAGGTCCAGGTGGTCTTCGGCCTCCTGGTTGACCAGAGTGGCCGACCGGTGGGTTACGAACTTTTTCCCGGCCATACCTTCGATGGCCACACCCTGGAATCGGCCCTGGAAAAGCTGGCCGAGCGCTTCGGGATCCACCGGGTCATCATCGTCGCTGACCGGGGAATCAACAGTAAGCTCAACCTAAAGCGCATCCGGGACCGAGGGTATGGTTACATCGTGGCCTCCCGCCTGAAAAAGATGCCCGAGGAGGTTCTGACTGCGGTTTTCGATCCCACCGGATACCAGGATGGCTCTTCTCTGGATACCATGACCTGGCGTTACAAGGTGCTTCCCTACCTGAACCGGTTTCAGATGGAAGGGCAGTGTTTCGAGTTACCCGAGAGCTTGATCGTCACCTATTCTGAAGAGCGGGCTATCAAGGATAGAGCCGACCGGGAGAGGAATATCGAGCGAGCCGAGTTTCTCCTCAAAAACAGGTCCCGGATCAAAGCGCAGAGTAAACGTGGAGGAAGAAAGTACCTTCGGGAACTCACCGAGGGGCCCATCGACTGGATTTTGGATGAGGAGGCCATCCTCAGAGAGGCCCGCTTTGATGGCTATTACGCTTTGCAGACCAGCGAGAAAGACTTAAGTCCCCAGGCCATCCTGGATATCCACCATAACCTGTGGAAAATCGAGGAGTCCTTCCGGATTATGAAAAGCACCCTGGAGGTCAGACCTGTTTTTCACTGGACCGAATCACGGATCAAAGGGCATTTTGTCCTCTGCTTTCTGGCTTTCCTCCTGGAGCGGACTCTGGAGTTTCAGTGCCATGAAGCCGGCCTTACCGCTTCTCCGGAACAGATCAGGGAAGCACTGAATTCGCTCAATTTCGTGGAAGTTAAGGTGCAGGGGAAAACGTTCCTGATTAAAACCAAGGCCTCAAAGCTTGCCCATGATATCTGGCGTCTGCTCAGGCTGAAACCACCCAAAAACGTCACCCCAAAAGAGGAATTACCGCTTCATTCCCCACCTATCGCCGTTGATTCCGGGTGTTAACGGTAGGGGCACTCCGGAGGAGATGGTAACCCTGAGGATGGGGTTGTAGTGGCAAAATGTACATCTCTACTCTCTGAAATCCTTATTTTATGGGCCTTTTCAGAAACTAAGTGTCAAAGTCAGGCCCGAATCCTGCCTTTCTCCACCCCTCGTTTAATTGCTCGAGCCGCGTGGACCACTTGCGGTACACAAAAGCATGATGTGACGTTGATCGGAACCCCGAGACTCACCAGTTCCTCTATAACCTCGATTCCAGCTCTGGTAGCGGGTATTTTAATCATCACGTTGGGACTCATCCGAGCAAGTTTTAAAGCCTGATATTTCATCGCTTCTCTATCTTTGCTGAAACGCGGGTCAACCTGCACACAGACGAAACCAAACTGCCGTCCCCGTCGGTAGAAGTTTGAGAGGAACTTATCGGTACCGAGTTTTCCCACCATCCAGTACAAATCAAACCAGGAATTTGCCTCACCGGCGGCATTCCTAAATTGTTCGCCCCATTCTCTCACTTTCTCTACCACCTGGGGAAAAGACTGGAGGAACTTTAACACCAGAGGAGGATTGGTGGTTACCCCATCAAAAAAGAAAAACCCACCCTCATTATGGGACATCCATTTCTTCATTTCTCGGAGAGAATCATCGTCGAATTTCTTTTCCTGCAATTGAGCCAGAAAAACTCGGAAAAAACCTGGATGGGCATCCCACCATAGCTCCAGATTTCTATTTCTTTCTTTTAATTTCCTCAACACCACCGGTTTAGCGGCTATTTTCTCTCCAACCGTTGAAGCATCCACCAGAAATCCCCATTTTTTGAGAAAAATATCATAAAATTATTTTCAGAAATTACAGAGAACTTCTCCATTTTTGTCAACCGATTTATGGCAAGACGATCAAAAAAGAGGAAAAAGAATGCAAAATTCAGAGAAAAAGGGGACGCTAACCGAGAGAGAAAAGAAGCCTTTCAAAAAATTCGCAGGATCCCTCCAAAACCGCAGCCATATAAATAAATGGGCGCTCAATGCTTCCCTGAGCGAGAAAGACTTTTAGCTCAGGGAAGCAAATGCAGTTCGAAGCTCGGTAAAGGATTCAACGGCCGAGCGCAAGCGTACCAGTTCTTCGACAATGTTTTCTTTTTGCTCAATACGGCGCAAGCGCGCTTTCTCAATAGCCCCGTGGGTAGCCGCAACGGTTTTAACCAGCCGTTCATCGAGTGCTTCGTGAAACTGGCGAAAAGCTTCTCCAAGGTTCTGAAGGGTTGCCCAGCGAAGGTTTTCCACGTTACTGATCACCAGCTCTTCGATTTCTTCGTTAATTTGACGGAGGAGTTTCGCCCGACGCACACTTCTGGGAAGGAACACCGAAAGGGCACCCTCGGGAAGGAAACTGAAATGTGTATACCATTTGTGAGTCACCCAGTAAGGTTTTTTCTGCATGACGAAAGCTTCGGTACTCTTCGGAGCATAGTAAGGAACATCGAAGAGTTCGCTGGCTGCTCGACGGACGGTCTCGATGAGCTCATCAACTCTCTTCTGGTAAGGTTCGAGGACTTCGGTAACTTTTTCCTCAAAGGCCCGCGCCATTTCGGTCAGCTCGTGTTCAAAAAAAGCCGGAACGGCCTCGGCAATAGCATCCTGCAGAACAGCCTCCAGGTTATCTTCTTCGGCGTGAAGGTGTTTCTCTACCACTTCCTTAAGGTAAGTCCGGGCTTTCTGACGCAGGGTTTCAGCCTGCTCTTCAAGGAGAGCCATCATCCGTTTCTTCTCTCCCTGCAAGAGATCCCCGATCTGAAGACGCTGCCTTTCGGCTTCCTGGATCGTGGTGGCAAAAACCCCCAGGCGTTCATCGAGGTCCAAAAGAGGCATTTCCAGAGACCTGAGGAGAAGCCCAAGGCGCATGATGAGTGTCTCCAGGATATCCACCACCTTTCTGGCGATGGCTACCTGAAGTGTACGGTTCTTTTCATAAGCGAGAAAGGTAAAGAGATATTGTGAAACCCTGTCCATACCACTCCGGTGCAAAAGGCTGGGGTCGTTCCTTTTCTGAGCTTCAAGAGCCATACGAGCTGAAACCGGAAAAACAAGCGGCTCGCTTCCCATCCCCACCTCATCCTGCAGGACTTTTTTGAGGAAAGAAGTGAGCGAGGATACCTCCTCCTCCTGGAGGTAATCAATCTTGTTAAATACGAAAACAAGGTGGGCTACCCTGGAACGCACCGCTTTCAGGAATTCAACTTCAACTTCGGTAATAGGGGGATCAGCCGACAAAAGAAACACGGCCGCATCGCACTGAGGGAGAAACCTGAGGGTAACCTCGGTGTTATGACGAAAAGTGGACCCAATACCTGGAGTATCAATGAGCACCACCCCGGCTCGTAAAAGCGAGGAGGGGTAAAAAACTTCAACCTGAGACACCCCTTTACGGTTCTCCGGATTACCTACTTCGGTGACAAACCGAGCCAGAAAATCGGTAAGCTCCTGAGGAGCATCTCCTTCCCACTGTTCTTCTTTCTCTTCCTCAAAGAGGATACGTGCCTGAGGCCTGGGGCCAAAGCGAAGAAAGGTGGGTATCGCCGTGAGAGGGAGAACCGCCGTAGGAAGTATGTTTTCGCCCAGGAGAGCATTGATGAAGGTGCTTTTGCCCCGCTTAAACTGTCCGAGAACTGCAAGGTGAAAACGCTCCTCGAGTAACCTTTTCTGCAGGCTCAGGAGTGCCTGTCGTTCCTCTCCAAAGCCAGGACCCAGGCTTTCCAATCCTTTCAGAGCTTCCTCAAAAAGAGCAAAAAGGTCTCTTTTCTCCTCCAAAGCGACTCTTTTTTGATCCATACCAGTTCCTCCTCCATGCGAATCAATCGGATTTCAGGCAGGAGTCATCAACCCATGAGGGTGGTTTTACGGCGAACCCCATCACCGTTTCAGAAACTTTCCGAATGTCAAACAGCACTCTTTCGGCTCACCCCCAGAGGCCCAAAAAACCCAATCCAAGACCAAGAAGAGCCGATAATCCCAGAGCCACTAGGGGATTCTGTTTCAAAAAAACCACGAGAAGCAGTGCCACGATGGTGATGGCACCCGTCGTCCCGGCCTGCCAGGCATTAAGTCCCTTATAGACCCCGGTAACAATGGATATCAATGCCGAAACGACCAGAGCTATGATCGCTCCTCGAAGGCCATAAAGAACACTCTGCACGACGAAATGATCGTAGTATTTCCGTACCCCTGCAGCGACAACGAGCATCACGAGAAACGGCACCATCACTACCCCCAGCGTAGCCACCACGGCTCCAGGAAGGCCTTGAATCTTGTAGCCCACATATGTGGCAGCATTCAGTGCCGTAGGACCCGGTGTGGACTCAGAAATTGCCCAGAGATCCAGAAACTCTTTTTCACCAATCCATCCACGAGCAATGACATCATGCCGCAGGATGGGAATCATGGCATAATGTCCACCAAACATCACCGCACCAATCTTGAGAAACAAAAGAAAGAGCGTAAAGAGCTGATGCATTTTTTCTTTCGCTCCTTTCGAGGAAGATTATCTTCCACCTCCGGAAATCAACGCCTCTTCTCCCGATGAAGACGAACGTTCTGACACCCCAAAGATTTCCCGATAGAGGTCCTCTCCGTAACTGGTCTGTAAAGGCTCACCTTCGGTAAGCCTAAAAGTCCGCTGCCCTTCACCACGTCTCTCAGCTCGCAAGAAAAGGACGTTTTCCATCTGTCGGACGTAAAAATCGTGGGCAAATTTATAGTGGTGCGTAACAAAGAAAACTTCAACCTGTTTTTCAAGAAACGCGGTGACGATTTGCCTGGCAATTTCGGAACCCTCCCTCTCGTTGGTCGCTGCAAACGACTCGTTCAAAAGCACCACGGAGTTGGAAGTCAGTTCATCAACGATATCGCTCATCCTCTTGAGTTCTTCATCAAGTTTCCCACTCTTCATCGTGGAATCCTCTCGACGCCGGTAATGGGTAAACAGTTTTCTACAGAGATGAGCACTCAAAGATTCAGCTGGAACAAACATTCCGCACTGCATCATGAGCCGGGCAAGACCTACACTCCGTAAAAACGTGGACTTACCCCCCTGATTTGCTCCGGTGATAATCACCAGGTCCTTACCGGAAGCATCCAGGTCATTCCCTACCACCTTCCGCTTCATCGTCAATGCAAGACACGGATCGTAGAGTCCGCGGATCGTATACCTCCTCTCACCCAGAGGAAGGGGAGAGGGAAAGGTGAGCGGTTCCCCAAGGGAAGTGAGTTGTTCATAAAGATTGAGACAACCGACGTAGAAAGCCAGTTCCAGACGAAGAGCTTCAAAAAAGCTCACCACATGGTCGGCCGACTGAGCCAGAGCATTCGCCACGGTGTTAATACCTCGATCCCGAATTTCTGACAGGGCTCTCGCACCGTTTTCGTCTCGGGGATCAAGGGAAAACGAATACACCGGGGATTGTTTTTGCCATATGCCCCATATCCGGTGACCCCTTCTATCCGGAAATTTTCGCAGGGTATAATCGTCTCCCACATTACCACTTCGCAAACGAGCACTCAGCAAAACTCCTTTGCGGAACTTCAATTCCTTCAGATGTTCCTGGACCGTAGCCAGATACCCATCACTGAGTTCTTCTTGCAACATGGCAAAGAATCTGGTAAACCCCTCTGACTCAAATTGATGGGCATACTTATCGGCGAAACCCCTCAGTTTCCGGAGCATCTCCACAAAGAGCTGCAGTAACTCCAGGGCACCGGAAAGAATCGAAGAGGGATAACGGGAAAAGATGCCTCCCAGATAGGCCCTCTTTCTACTCTCGATGGTTGCCACGGCCAGTGCGTACATTTCCCTGATGAGAGAAGCATTGCGAAGACAATCTTTGAGAACATCCTGGCGATAGCGAATAGCGTTCACGTCGCACAAACTCGATAAGACTGCCTTCTTTGCCACCCCAAACAGATAATCGTCACCGAGCGCCATAGCTTTGAAGAGGATATCCAGTTCCAGGTCTTTCACCAACTCCTCGTCAAGCGGTGACAGCTTTTCAGGAGGAGAAAAATCCCGATCTCGAAACATAAGAAAAACTTTCACGGCCTGATCCGCCTCCTTATCTGGTCTCCGGTGAGGCGATACTTCTCCGCGATAAACAGGGCAAAGGCAAGTCCGTCGGCCGGTTTCCTAAGGATTTTGTAGGTGCGTAACCCCGGATCATCGGGATGCACCGTGCTGACCATACTGACTATCTTGGGGTCCAGAGAAGCAAGTTCCACCACAAAAGTAACCCACACACAGAGTGCATTAAGACCGAGGATTTGTTCCATGACCCTGGTGCTCAAAAAAACCGCATCATGCAAGGTAGTAGAATTGAAAATTTCATTGATAATGATAATACTCTTCTCCGTAGCCTGAGCCAGAATAGCATGCATCCGGACCAGGTCGTCCTGGAGTTTACCACGAAGATTGGTGAGCTCTTCTTCCCGCTCAAAATGGGTGAAAATCCGATCGGCAAGAAAAAGACGAGCGCTGGTTCCGGGCACCGGGCAACCTAAGCTGGCCAGGTAATGTAATTGCCCGAAAGTTCGAGCGAAGGTGGTTTTTCCTCCCTGGTTGGGACCGGAGACCAAAAACACCCGCTCCGTTCCCTGTAAAAAGAAATCGTTACAGACGATGGCTTTCCCTTCGATAATCAGGCGATATGCCAGGGCCAGATCGAAACCATCGTAATCATAAATCTCTTTATCGGTATCGGATACTTCCGGATAGCAGAAATGTAAACCTTTCCCACGGAATAGCGCCATGTACTCGAGATAGGCCACATAGAACTGGACTTCCCGGTCGAAGGAAGCGATGGTTACATCCAGAAAATCGGCGTTTTTGACGCAGTACTCTTCCAGACGGGAAAACACTTCCGGAAACAACCTGGCTACCAGCTCCGCAATCTTTGCTTCAATGTGATTCATATCCACGCCGATGGGGTAATTGACGGTGTAATCTTTCACCGCACCCTGCTGAAACTTGGCGAAAGTCTTTTCCACCTCTTTACTGTAATCTAGCTCCGACTCGTAACGACGCACCTTGACATGACCACCATCGATGAGTAAGGAGTAACGCACGGCCGATAAATCACGCTTCAGATCCTCCGTGGCTCTTTTAAGGGTGACAAAACGCTCCGATTGGACGTACGAAAGGAGATAGTCCCGGAAACCACAAAGACCGCGCGATTTGATTTTTATAGAAGATAAGTCCTCCAGGAGCTTCTCGACCGCCTGGCAGTACTCCCCCACTGCCTCCAGAAACCACCCCTCTTTATTGTGCTTATAGTAAAGCTTGTGGTACAGCCCCAGACGTAACCGCATAGAATGCATTCTCTGGGAAAATACCCTGATACTTTCCAAGAGTGCTTCATTCTCAAGGTCCTGCATAACTTCCTGACGGTACCGAACGGCATCCACACTCTGTAGAGGAAGATGGAAAAAGACCTTCAGGTGGTACTCCTCCTCGCGACTTGCGGTGATGGTCCTGACGATTTCGGTCAGATTGAGATCCGCAAAACAATCAGGTTCGGGAAGGGTTTCCTGAACCACACTGCTGTCAATCCCCTCAGGAAAAAGAATACTTCCCGAAAACATGCCCGTTAACCTCCCTAACCGCCTTATCTTCACATAAAAAAAGGCTGATGACCACTACGCTTTTTCGTAGAAGCCATCAGCCCTTCAGGGCGATTTGGATTTCTCCAGGGGAGCTTCATCCCCAGTAGTAAAATTATAACACTTTCTTTTCCTTTTTCAAGAGGATGTATGGGTCCGATAGCGTCAACTTATTGTAGGGACATTTTTGAAAACTCTCTCCATGGCTTCATCCTCATCTACCTGGACTTCTCCCCAAAAAAGTGGAGGAACGTTTTCCTACGTCAGCCCATACTTGTCTTTCAAATCCTTGAGGACTATTCTATCCCAGGGAGAACTCAGAGCTTACGATTGGAGAATCCCTCGATAGAGGCAAAGAGGCTCCGTTTGGCTTCCTCCGCAAGTAGCATAACGTTCCTTCCTGATACACTCAGTTTTTCAGGGTTTTGAAGAATGATTCCACAAAAGCGTCATCATTGCGAAGAAAGCCAGGTAGCTGCCTTCTTTCTGGAAATAGCGGTGATATCGGAGCACCAGATGGTATTTGGTTTTTCACCTTGAAAATTCTCCCTCAAAAGATGGGGAAATTTGTGGTGAGCGTGGGAAATTGCGGTTACTCGATGGCGCTTGCTTCTACCCTGAAGAACCATCTCACTAAAGGAAGTCTTCTTTCTGAGTAGCGGTAATCCTCCCCTCCCATAGTTCCTGCAGCTTTCTTTCAAAGGCTTCCTGGAGCCTCATCAGTTTCCGGTTTTTTGGTTTCTCTTTTCCACCGCTTTCTCGAAAAGGGTC
>Ga0272448_1000072_pt1 | contig 142930 bp, 142 predicted proteins | sample YNPCB0191_FD_202220 | JGI IMG/M metagenome (GOLD analysis project Ga0272448, IMG submission 202220) | Hot spring sediment microbial communities from Yellowstone National Park, WY, United States - YNP-CB-019-1 | ecosystem: Environmental > Aquatic > Thermal springs > Hot (42-90C) > Sediment... | reverse complement strand
AGGGAGACTATTAGGAAACGACCGATGGCTCTAAGGCGAAGTCGAAAACGGGAAATTGACTCTAATTGTGCGCCCGTAGCTCAAAGGATAGAGCGACGGCCTCCGGAGCCGTAGGCTGCAGGTTCGATTCCTGTCGGGCGCGCCAATAATATCTGCTTCCTAAAAGGTAATTGTTCCAGTAGCTCTTACCTGTTCTTTTCCCATGCCAGAGAAAAGGAACTGGCATATTGAGGCATGATTCTCAGTAACTCTTCAAATTTTACCCTAGAGGGAACAGTCAAAAATATCTTCCACAGTAAGCCAGTCTCGTCTTGCTGAACCTCCTCCATCTTAGCTCCAATTCCTCTAAAATAAGAAAAAAGGCTTTCCATCTGATCCGCTTTAGGAGTTAAAGTGAGAACAAGCCTGTAAAATTTCTGTTTGGGAACGGATTCCTCCAGAGGATGTAAAAGCACCAAGGTAGCAATAGCCAGAAGGAGAGCAAAGAGACCCTCAAGGTAGAGACCGGCTCCAAAGGCCAGTCCCAGACCACAGGTGACCCATATTGTGGCCGCAGTAGTCAATCCCCTTATGGTCACTCCTTCCCTGAAAATAGCACCCGCCCCGAGAAAGCCAATTCCCGTGACTACTCCCGCCGCAATCCTTCCTAAATCTGAGGATCCCAAAGGGAACGCGGTAATGGAGAGAACCATAAACAGGGCAGAGCCCAAGGAAACCAGGATCATTGTGCGCAATCCTGCCGGTTTTCCCGTTATTTCTCGTTCCAGACCGACTACCCCACCGGCCAGGGAAGCAATAAACAATCGCAAAAGTATTTCCCACCAGGATAATTGCATTTGCTTTTCCTCTCAAAAATGATAGAGGAAAAGCAAAAATTGATAAATAGTGCTTTTCTCTTTACCTGGAAATCAACTGATCGGGGGAAATGTAATCCCCGTATTTTTGTCGATATTCCAGGAGCCTTTTCCTTTGGGCCTCGAGAACCTCAAAGAGAACGGGAGGGGTATCCTTCACCTGGCTCTGGAAAATAGCCTTAACTCTCTCTATCTTGGACAGGTGCTCCGGAATGCGGACTTTGAACTGCTCATTATATTCCTCACGGCTGTAATCCTTATTCAGAATCCTCTTGAACAGTATTTTTAGGTCCTCGTATTTGGGAATCCACCCAGTGGGTGTTTCGATAGCTCCTACTTCCCCGTGCACCCTCAACTCCATCCATTTGTACCAGACCTTCTTATCGTTCTTCTCGTTCAGATATCGCCCATCTTTGCCCTTCAGGAAGTAATTCACAGCAAAGATTTTAGGGGGATTCTCCAGGCCTTTGCCGAAATCTAGATTAATTTGAATATAACGGCCTACGGGAATAGAAAGAAAATCCAGGTTGGACATGGGATTCCACTCCCGCACACCGACCTGACCCAGCGTAGCTGCGGTCGTTTCTGATTCTAAAATAGCACCCTTGGTGATAATCCCGTGCTCCCAATTAAAGGATTCCTCTACCGGAACAGAGGTATCGGAATCCCGCCCCCCATAAACGATGCCCCCAATCACCACACCTTGAGGATCATGAAGTTTGGGATCCAGATTTTCCAGGGAGGAAAGGCTAAGCGTGAAGCGAGCATTGGGATGAGAACAGGGAATTTCCTTTCCATTAGCGTCCTTTTTCCCGATCCACCATTCCCCGGAATGATTTTCTCCCCGAGGAGGAATCTCCCCGTCTTTCCCCACCCAGTGCACTTGGCCTTCAGGAGTCACTAAGACATTGGAAAATATAATTTCTCCCGGAGAGTTCAAAGCTTTCCACTGGATGGGGTCGTCCTTGGAATTTATTCCTTGGATGATGCCAAACATTCCTTGCTCCACATTTACTGCAAAGACTAAGCCGTCCCTTTTTCTTAGATAAGCGATGTCGTCGCCCAAAATGGTTTCTCCTTCAAGCATAGCAGTTGAGGTTTTCCCGCAGAGGGAAGGGAAAGCTCCTGTAAAATAGGTTACGCGGTCTCGAGGGCCATGCACTCCCATGACCAGCATGTGTTCTGTCAGCCATCCCTCCTGAGAAGCATGGTAGATAGCCAAGCGCATGGCAAGCTTCTTTAACCCAATAGTATTTCCTCCGTATTGGGTGTTCACACTGTAGACAATATCCTCTTCCAGGTCGATATAAATGCGCCTTTTATCCAGATTTTTTGAGGTCCTTCGCTCATCCAGCTCTCCCTGAGAGTGAACGAATTTGTAGAAACGGGCATCTGAACCCTGCCTTTTAAATTCCTCATATCCTTGCCGATAGAGAATGTTTTCTGAATGAGCGACGTAGCTGGAATCCGTGATCTGCACACAGGGAATGGAGAAAACAGAATTTACTGGCCCCAAGCAATAGAAACAGACAAAGACTTCCTTGCCTTTCATTATTCCTTGCATGATTGATCGGATATCCAAAAGGGCAGAATCCCTTTCTTTGGTCTCTATAGAAGGTCCTAAATCCACCCCTTTGGGCACAAGAATGCCGGTATTTTTCTTGTCCCTTCCCTGGTCCCCATAGTTATCAAAATGAATCGTATGGCCGGGAATAGCCAGTCTTCTCTCTTCTCCGTTTTCTAGAGCTTTTTTCCTTATGTATTCTAAATCCTCAGGCGTTCCTATTGAGACATAAACGCTGTCAGGGTCAAGCAAGTCTAGGAATGTGGCCAAAAATTCATGAAGACGAGGATTAGGAATGCTTTTAACTCTTTCCAGGCCTTGAGGAGAAAGCCTTTTCCTTAGAATCTCTTCCGTGAAGTTTTTCATTTTTAAAACCTCCTGCGTTTTGCTCTGAGCTTTATAACCTGAACAAAAATCAAGTATTATTGCACTTTTTAATTATATCGCTTTACTAATTCAAAAGCACGACAAAACGAATATATTTTGGTGGGAAGCAGGCTTACTTTTGAGTTTGCTCCAGAATAGCCTCCACGATGGGAGTGTAGCCTGTGCACCGGCAGAGGTTTCCCCTAAGATATTGGCGAATCTCCTCCTCTGTGGGATTGGGATTCTGATCCAAAAGGGACTTGGCAGCAACAAGCATTCCCGGAGTGCAAAACCCGCACTGAATAGCTCCGTGTTCAATAAAGGATTGAGCCAGAGGATGAAGTTGCTCCCCTTCAGAAAGCCCCTCTGCGGTAATCACTTCCTTTTGGTGGCAGGAAATGGCCAAAGTAAGGCAGGAAAGGGTAAGCTTGCCATCCAAAAGCACGGAACAGGCTCCACATTCCCCTACACCGCAGCCATATTTAGGCCCAGTGAACCCTAATTCTCTGAGCAGGTTCAGAAGTAAGGTGTTCGCTTTGACCTTGACTTGATAAACCTTTCCATTTATTTTCAGTGCAATTTGCTTCTCTCTCACAGCTTACCTCCGCTTCTTAACCAGGCAGCCCTCAGCGCTTCTTCTACCAGAACAGCGCTTACCCAGATCCTGTACTCCCTGGTAGAACGCACGTCGTCAATAGGCCTTATCTTTTCCTGGCATTCAAGAGCCACTTTCTTAATCAGAGATTCAGTGAAAATTTCCCCTTCCGCTAATTTTTCTGCAGAATAAATCCTCAAAGGAGTGGGAGCTACAGAGCCCAAAGCAATGCGGCAGAGCGCACATCTTTCTCCTTCCCTCCTTAGGTAAACTGCTACATTGATTTTAGCGATATCGGCAGAAACCCTTCCCAGCTTTAGAAAGCTTGAACCCTCGGACGCTTCCAAAAAGGGAACCTGAATTTCTATAATTAACTCCTCAGGGGAAAGGACAGTGGAACCCGGACCCAGAAAAAACTCCTCAAGGGGAACGATTCTCTCCCCTTTTTTGCTCCTTAATTTTAAGCGGGAATTATAAACGAGGAGCGGAGGAGCAGTGTCAGCTGCCGGAGAAGCATTAGCCAAATTTCCCCCGATTGTCCCCATATTTCTTATGGCTGGAGCTGCCATAGATCTTAAAGCCTCGTAAAGAGCGCTGTAAGACCTGGCCACTGTGGAGTTACTCTCTGCCTGAAAAAGGGTGACAGCAGCTCCAATCCGGAGCATCTTTTCGTCCTCATTAAAGCACTTTAAAGCGGAAATCCGAGACAGACTAATTAGAGCCTCGGGACTGATAAGCTCTCTTTTCATTTTGACCAAAAGGTCTGTCCCTCCAGCAATTACCCGAGCTTGCCCTTTATAAAGGGAGAGTAGCTCCAGGGCTTCATCTACGCTTTCCGGCTCAAAATACTCGAATTCCTGAGCAAGAATTTTAGTGTTGGTCACCATTTCAAGCCTCCTTCTCCCTCAAGGCCTCGAGCACTCTTTCCGGCGTAATGGGAAGCCTGGTAAACCTCACACCAATGGCATTATAGACAGCGTTGGCAATAGCTGAGGCTACCGAGTTTCCTGCTGCTTCCCCGATTCCCTTGGCCCCTAAAGGCCCTGTGGGCTCATAGGTGCGAGTGAAGTATACAAAGACGTCCTTGAGGAAAGGCATTTCCTCTGCAGTAAAAATCTTGTTATCGGTAATAAAACCATCGCATTTTAGTTTGCCCTGAGCGTCATACTCAGCTTCCTCTAAGAGGGCATACCCTCCGTAGCGAGCAAGGGAGCCAATCAATTGTCCTTTCACCCCATCCGGATTTATAGGAGTGCCGCAGTCCGCAATACACACCGCCCGAAGCAACCTGACTTTCCCGGTGAAGGTGTCCACCTCCACTTCCACAAAGTTGGTGACGAAGGAGGGAGGACAGGTCTTTTGCCGGAAGCTGACAGTGGTAGCAATACTGCCCAAGCCGGTAATCATGGCATTTTTAGCTACTTCTCCCAAAGTCATACGCTTAAATGGAGCTCCTATAGGCTGGACAACTGCCTCTTCCTTCTCCTGATCATACACCAGCTCCAGGTTTTCTGGATGCTCACCCAGGAAAAAACTGGAAACCTCCAGAATCTTCCTCTTTACCTCCTGAGCAGCTTTAAGAGCAGCTCCCCCTCCTGCAAAAACTCCCCGGGAGGCGTGAGTGCAGACATCATAAACTGTGGTCCTGGTATCCGCTGGGGAAAGGTTGACCTTTTTCAAGGGCAAGCTTAAAGCTTCAGCCACAATTTTGGCGATGGCATCCCACGTTCCACCTCCCAGATCCATAACCGCGGTGAGAATGTCCACGCTCCCGTCCTCATTAACCTTTATGGTGGCTCCGGAATAGTCGATCACTTCTGCAGGACCGGGAGCTCCAGCACCGGAGGTGTGAAATCCTCGGGCCAGGCCAACTCCCCTTCTGTATCTACCACTCTTGGAGGAGGGAAGGCCTCTCTCTTTCCAGTTGATTAGTTCCGATCCAACCTTGAGCGACTCTTCCAACCCACAACTTTTGATGATAGAGCGCACGGTGGGCCCCTGGCCCCAGAACTCATCGCCAATTCCTACGTGGTTTTTTAAGCGAAACTCAATGGGATCAAAACCGCACTTCTCACAAATCAAATCCACATGGGACTCGACGGCGAAATTCATTTGCGGATTCCCATAACCCTGCATAGCACAGGCAGGCACTTTGTTGGTGTAAATTGCACGACTGCGATACTTAATGTTTTTCCACTTGTAAAGGGAAACCAGCCAACCGGCCATGCTTCCTAAAAGTGGATAGGCCTGAATCTGATGGGCCCCGATATCCACAAGGACTTCCGCTTCCACACCTTGGATGCTCATATCCTTGTTTACGCCCACCTTAAGCCTGATCCGGGAAGGGTATTTGCAGTGGTCGTACATGTCTTCCTCTCTAGAGGAGACGAGCTTCACTGGCCTTTTGGCCTTTAAAGCTAAGGCCGCGCAAATGGGGATAATGGAGTTCATCTGGATACTAGAGCCAAAAGAGCCCCCAACCGGAATCCTTTTCACGTTTACTTTGCTCAAGGGAAGGCCAAAAATAGAGCCAATCAATATACGCACGTTGTGAATGGATTGGGTAGTACACCAGATAGTCAGTCCACCGTCTTCCTCAGGATTGCAGACTGCTGATTTGGTCTCCAGCTGAAAATGATAGACCCTGGGAAGCTCGTATTCCTCTTCTATTACAAAATCTGAGGAAGCCAATGCTTGGTCTGTATCACCTACAATAATTTCTCGCTCGCAGGCAACGTTGTTTTTTACCGGGACCTCTTCATCTCCAAAAAAGACCTTTTCATAAAGCTGGGCTGAATCAGGTTCCATGGCTTTAAGTGGGTCGAGCACCGGAGACAAGACCCGATATTCAACCTTGAGAGTTTTAAGGGCTTCCCAGGCCAGTTCCTCGCTTTCTGCAGCCACTGCGGCAATAGCTTCACCGTAATGGCGAGCCTTTTTGGGCAAAACACGCCGATCCCGGTAAGTTTTAGCGGGAATGCTCACCCCCCTTTCGTTATAAAAAACGTCAGGAACGTCATCAGGGGTCAGACAAACTGCTCCCAAAGCCTCAGCTTCTTTAGTATCAATTTGCAGAATCTCGGCATGCGGGTAAGGACTACGCAATAAAACCGCATAAAGCATATTAGGAAGAAGGATGTCGCTGGAATATTTCTCCAAGCCCTTGACCCTAATTACGCCATCCATCCTGGGGGTTTTTCGGGAAACTACATTGAACATTTAAACCCCTCCTTTACAAAACCAGCTTGAAGCTCTTTCATCTTCCTTCACTTACTCCTTTTTAAGGATTTAAGAGCCATGAGCACTTTCTCGGAGGTGGCGGGCAGAGAAGTAATACGCACCCCTACAGCATCATCAATGGCATTGAGGATAGCCGGAGCAATGCCCACAATGGGAGGTTCCCCAATTCCTTTTGCTCCGTAAGGGCCGAGCCCGGTGCCACTCTCCACCAAAATGGGCTCTACGTCGGGAACATCCACTGAAGTGGGAACAAGATACTCTTGTAAGGAAGGGGTTTGTATAATTCCCTCCTTGATGGGCATCTCTTCAAAAAGAGCGTAACCTACGCCTTGTACCGCTCCTCCTTCAATTTGCCCCTCCACTAAAATGGGATTAAGGGCTTTTCCCACATCGAAGGCCCCCACTATTTTTCTTAACTCCACCTTTCCGGTCCCCTCATCTACTTCCACCTCCACGGCATAAGCACCAAAAGTAAAATCTGGATGAGTACGCCCTTCTATGATCTCCGTGGCAGGAACATCAGAGAAAGGCGCATTGAACTGGGCTTCTACGAAAAGCTCTTCCCCATCGCCGGACATCCTATTGATCAAAGGCACCAAAGCTACATATTTAGAGGGATCGCTTCTCATAAAAACCCTACCCTCCCCTACTTCCAGATCCTCTTCCTTGACGCCCAGCAATTGGGCAGCTTTTTTAAGCATCCTCTGCTTAAGCTCTCGACAGGCTTTTAAAGTGGCGTTTCCCGACATGTAAAGCTGTCTTGTAGCTGTGGTGGTGCCAGCAAGGGGAGTAAGTTGAGAATCTGTTACATGCAATTTGATTAAGTTCAGAGGCACCCCCAGCTCCTCAGAAACAATTTGAGCCAAAATATGACCCTGTCCTCCTCCAACATCAGGAACCCCACAGCGAATTAAAGCGCTTCCGTCCAATTCTAACCTGACGTAGGAGCGAGAAGTATCGTGGAGAAAAGTTAACCTGCCATAACTGCACATCCCCACCGCCAAGCCCCGTCCAATCTTGGTGTGGGGCTTAGTGCTTTCCTTCCTTGGGCCAAGGGCCTCCCATGCTTTCTGGGCTAAGAGGTCTAAGGGGACTTGCCTATCATAGACATATCCACTGGCCAGAGTTTCCCCTTGTTTCAGGTAATTTTTTCTTCTTAGCTCCATTGGGTCCATATTGAGCTTTTTAGCCAACTCGTTCATTTGAGATTCATAGGCCAAATTAACCTGAGGGGCGCCAAAACCTCGAAAAGCAGAAGTAATCGGGGTATTAGTCATTACGGTATATGCGTCCACCTTTACGTTTTCCACATTATATGGCCCGACTGCGTCCACCGTGGAGTAAAGAAGAACCCAAGGAGAAAGAGCTGCATAGGAACCGGCATCTGAAACAAGTTTAGCCTGGACAGCTAAGATTTTCCCCTCTCTGGAAGCTCCCGTCTTATAATACATGTAGTAAGGATGCCTTTTGGAATGCACCAGGAGGGATTCCTTGCGGGTATAAGTGAGCTTTACCGGTCTACGGGTTTTCCAAGCTAAAAGGGCTAAGTAGGACTCTACAGTGATATCCTCTTTTCCTCCAAATCCACCCCCAATCAAAGTTCCAATGTAGCGAACCTTACTGTGGGGAAGATCAAGGACTTCTGCAACTTCCCGAAAATGTTCGATAACCTGGCTTGAGACCCTGATCACAATAGTGCCATCATCCTCTACCCAGGCTACGCCACTTTCAGGCTCGAGGTAGGCGTGATCCTGATAGCCAACCTGATAAAAACCTTCCACAATTACTTCGGACTGGGAAAAGCCTTTTTCCACGTCCCCTTTTCTGATTTTAAAGTGGGAAGCGATATTGTTTTGCTTTTCTCCAATCTGGGGAGCATCCGGCTGCATCGCCTCCAAAGGATCAAATACTCCAGGGAGGGGTTCATATTGAACTTCTATCAAATCACAGGCTTTTTCGGCTGTTTCCGGGGTCTCAGCAGCGATCAAAGCAATTGGCTCTCCATAATATCTGACCTCCCCTTCAGCCAAAACCCGGTATAGCCCTTCAAACTGGGCTCCTATTTCCGTTCCCTGACCGAAGCGAGCTCTAAGATTGTTCCTGGGAACATCCTTATAGGTAATCACGGCATGCACTCCGGGCAAGTTTTCCGCTTTGCTCGTGTTAATGCCCAGAATTTTAGCCCGAGGCAGGGAAGAACGAAAAACCTTGCCATAAAGCATGCCGGGCATGCTGAAGTCATCTGCATAAATTACTTCTCCCTTTGCTTTCCCCCAGGCATCGTATTTGGGAACTCCTTTGCCAATTACCTTCAGCTCCATGTCTACCCTCCTCCTAAAAGGAGATAGTTGCCTTTGGCTTCTTCCTGGCCCTCTGAATAGGTAGAAGGACTTGGTCTGAATGGCCCCTTTTCACTTCTTTTCATGGCAATTTCCTCTATGGCATCAATGATCTTTTTGTAACCAGTACAGCGACAAAGGTTTCCGGAAATCGCTGTCCTAATCTCTTCCCTCGTGGGGCTAGGATTGGCCTGCAAAAAAGCATAGGAAGTGATAAGCATCCCGGGAGTGCAAAAACCACACTGGATGGCTCCGTTTCTCACGAAGCTTTCCTGAAGTTGTTCCATTAAAGGATCACCGGCAAAACCCTTGATGGTTTTAACCTCCTTTCCTCCGGCCTGAAGGGCAAGCACCAAGCAGGACTTCACTGCCTTTCCTTGAAAAAGAACAGTGCATGTCCCGCAATCCCCCTGATTACAACCGCACTTTACCTCTACTGCTCCGGCTTTGTTTCTTAGAAAATCGAGCAAAGACTCGTGGGCTTCAACGGGAGCAGAAATAGGCCTTCCATTCACCAATATTGTAACCACCTGCAAATTTGTCATAAGCGCCTCACTTAAGAAGTAATCTGATTTAAAGCCCTAAAAAACATCGAGCGAGCGAGCTCCAGGCGGTATTCCCTTGAGGCCCTGATATCACTTATAGGATTGATCTCGGAAAGCAAAAGCTCGCTTGCTTCCTCCAGAACTTTACTCTCTATCCTTTTCCCCTTTAAAAATTCCTCTGTTTTCCAAGCACGGACAGGGGTTGGGGCCAGGGCACCCAGAGCAATGCGCGCTTCATCTATCGTCTTTCCCAGCCTGGCACCAACCGCTAAGCTAGCAACGGAAATGGCCATGGCGTTTCGCTTGCCAAATTTGGCATAGTAAAATTTGAAATCGGGAAGGGACTGAAACTTTAGCTTCACGATAATTTCAGAAGGAGAAAGCACCGTTTTGCCCGGGCCTGTGAAAAAATCCCGCAGGGGAATTTCCCTAATTCCCTTTTCTTTGCTCTGCAGGCAAACGATGGCATCTAAAACCAAGAGCGGCACGCTCATATCGCTGGCCGGAGAGCCATAGGCCAGGTTTCCACCCACAGTGGCTCGATTGCGTACAACGGGATCGGCAAACCTGGAAGCTGCTTCCCAAAGAACTGGGGCTTCGTTTCTTATAATCTCGGAGTTCAGAAGTTCCTGAATGGTAGTCATGCTGCCTAAAGAAATGAAATTATCCTCCCTGCTAATGCCCATTAGCTCCTTTAAATCAGAAATATCAATCAAAACACATTCTTTTAGCTTCCCCGAGTGAATATCAGGCAAAATGTTCGTGCAACCGGCAGCAAAACGCGCTCGACCCGCAAATTGGTGGGCAAATTTTAACGCTTCCTGCAGATCTGCTGGCTTTAAATATTCGCTATTTATCAAAAGTCGGCCTCCTTTCTTTCCCATTTTTTGGTAGCATTATCTTTAAATATAAGTCAAGTATTTTTAAAAATTTTTTAAAAAAACTCGATTATTATAGAGGATGGATTAGAAGGACCAGGGGGTGGCTACGAAGAGCAAAAGGGATTTCTTTTGAGTGTCGTTAAAGAACTGGTGCGGAATAGTAGCGGGATAATAAAGGCTGTCGCCCTGTTCTAAATTAAAAACCTCGCTTCCCAAATGAAAGCGCACGCTTCCCTTCAACACCCAGACAAATTCCTCACCTTCATGAGAAAAGGGAGGCCCACCGTTGGTTCCTGGAGGAAGGGAGACTACTGCCGGTTCCAGTTTCACATTAGAATCGGGCAGAAGCCATTCTTCTGTAACCTTCTTCCCCTCGCAAACCATGAGGATCATTTTCCTTCTCTGGCCAGCTTTGGAGTACCTTATTTGAGAGCGTTGATCATCGGAAAAGAGGGAAGCGATAGAAACACCCAGAGCGTTGGCTACAGCCCTTAAATTCAATATGCTGATGTTGGCCTTGTCATTTTCTAAGCGGGAAAGAAAGGTCATAGAGAGGCCTGTTTTCTGAGAAAGTTCCTGAAGAGACATTCCTACGCTATTTCTAATCTGCTTTATTTTCTGGGCAATTCCAGTGTTCAAAGACTGGTTTATTTTTCTTCTGCCCCTGTCCTTCATCCTAATTTATCCTTTAGTTTTAATTAGATTAAATAAAGTGTCGGCAAAAAGTCAATAATTCTCCTCAATCTTAAGCAAAACACCACGTTGACAGCATTGTTCTTTTTGAGTAAAAAATGGGAAAAGCGAGGATGAGGACGAGTACGGTATTTCTTTTCTGAAGCGAACAGGGTTAGGTGCGAGCCTGGAGTGAGAGTACCGGAAAATCACCTCGGAGCTGTGGCCCGAACTCCTAAAGTAGGCGTCACCGGTTACTCCGTTATCAGTAAGGGCATTCTCCCTGAGTGGGCATTTGCCAATAAAGGTGGTACCGCGAGAAACCTCTCGTCCTTTAAGAGAGGTTTTTTGTTTATAGGCTTTTCTTAAATTTATGGATTCACGGAGGGTAAAAGTGTTTAAGCCGGTAAGTTCGAAACCGAACTTCGCCTCAGAGGAAAACGAAATATTGAAGTTCTGGGAAAAAGAAAAGGCCTTCGACCTTTTAAGGAAAAAGAACGAGCATGGTCCTATTTTTTCTTTTTTTGATGGACCAATTACGGCCAATAATCCCATGGGAGTGCACCATGCTTGGGGAAGGACATATAAGGACCTCTACCAGAGGTATAAAGCCATGCTGGGTTTTAACCAGCGTTATCAGAACGGTTTTGACTGCCAAGGGCTCTGGGTGGAAGTAGAGGTAGAGAAAGAGCTGGGATTTAATTCGAAAAGGGAGATCGAAGAATTTGGGCTAGATCGTTTTTCGCAAAAGTGTAAAGAAAGGGTCTTTAAGTACGCTTCTCTAATTACCGAGCAATCCAAGAGATTGGGAATGTGGATGGATTGGGATAATTCTTATTATACCCTGACAGACAATAACATTGAGCATATTTGGTATTTTCTAAAAAAGTGCCACGAAAAGGGCTGGCTATATAAAGGTCATCGCAGCATGCCCTGGTGCATTCGCTGTGGAACTTCCCTTTCTCAACATGAACTTTTAGGCTCAGATTCCTATCAAGAGCTCGTTCATACCTCTGTTTTTGTGCGTTTGCCCCTTTTAGGTCAAAAGGGGGAATATTTTCTGGTTTGGACCACCACCCCCTGGACTCTGTCCGCCAACGTAGCATTAGCTGTCCATCCGCAATTGGATTATGCCAAAGTAAAACTGGATGATACTATTTACATACTTTCCCGCGCCAAGGTCCCAGAGTTGCTCCCCAGAGGCGAAGTCCTTCAGGTTTTAAAGGGAAAAGAACTCTTAGGGCTCAGGTATCATGGACCATTTGATGAATTCGCTGCCCAAAAGGGAATAAAGCATAAAGTGATCCCCTGGGAGGAAGTAGGGGAAGAGGAAGGAACCGGCATCGTCCATATCGCCCCAGGTTGTGGAGCTGAAGATTTTGAGCTTTCCAGGATTCATTCCCTTCCCGTCCTGGTACCCATTGATGATGATGGAGTATATGTGGAGGGATACGGGATGCTCACCGGAAAATCCCTCAAAGAAACCAACCCCCTGATTTTTGACAGCTTGAGGCAAAAGGGCTTGCTTTTCAAATTAGAGCCATATAAACATAGATATCCAGTCTGTTGGCGCTGCCACGAGGAACTGGTGTTTAAGGTTGTGGACGAATGGTTCATCTCTACTGAGGAGATCAGGCCCATGCTCATCCGGGAAGCGGAAAAGGTCCGCTGGATTCCGGAATCTGCAGGAAAAAGGATGCGGGATTGGTTGGAAAACATGGGGGATTGGTGCATTTCCCGAAAGAGGTTCTGGGGACTGCCTTTACCTTTTTATCAATGCAAGGATTGCGGTAAGACGACCATCATAGGAAGCAAGGCCGAATTGGAAAGTCTGGCCCTGGATAAATCGTTAAAGATCCCGGAGTTACATCGACCCTGGATTGACCAGGTCAAGATCCGGTGTCCTCACTGTGGAGGGATTGCGGAACGAATACCAGAGGTCGGTGATTGTTGGTTAGATGCGGGCATTGTACCCTTTTCCACCCTGAACTATCTGCACGATAGAGCATACTGGGAACGCTGGTTTCCTGCTCATTTCATCACTGAAATGAGGGAACAAATTCGACTATGGTTCTATTCCATGCTTTTTATGAGCGTTACTTTGGAAGAAAGAACTCCCTATCTTTCGGCCCTTGTCTACGAAAAGCTTCTGGATGAAAAAGGGAGACCCATGCACCGCAGTTTGGGCAACGCAATCTGGTTTGACGAGGCCGTGGAAAAAATGGGTGCGGATGTCATGCGCTGGCTCTATGCCTCTCAGGATATTCAGCAAAATCTTCTTTTTGGATACGGACCAGCAGAGGAAGTGACCAAAAAAATCCTCCTTCTATGGAACATTTATGCCTTCTTCGTCACCTACGCTAACATTGACAAGTTTAACCCCACAAAATATTGCGCCCCTTATGAAAATCGCTCTTTTTTAGACCAATGGATTATTTCCCGCCTTCAGAGCTTGATAAGGATTGCTCGAGAGAGCCTGGATGCCTACTGCGTAAGCGCTTTAGTGGAGAAGACCGAGGAATTCGTGGAGGACCTTTCTACCTGGTGGCTAAGAAGAAGCAGAAGGAGATTCTGGAAATCGGAAGAAGACGAGGATAAAATCAACGCCTACCTCACACTCTATGAAATTCTTACTACATTATGCTCTCTTTTGGCGCCTGTCATTCCTTTCCTGACGGAGTCTATCTATCAAAACCTTGTGCGCTCCGTGAATCCCGAGGCACCCATTTCAGTTCATTTGAACCCATACCCTGAACCTAAATCCAACTTAATCAACTCCGTGCTCGAAGAACGGATGGCCTTTGTGAAAAAACTGGTGAGCCTGGGCAGAGCAGCCCGAAATAAAGCAGCCATCAAAGTGCGCCAACCGTTACCCCGCCTGATCCTCGTGGGTCTGAAGGAAGAGGAAAAAGAAATTGTTCTGGAACTCAAAGAGCTGATCCTGGAGGAGTTGAACATTAAGGAATTGGTTTTTGAGGAAAAAGCGCAGGGGATGCAGGAAGTTTCGATCCTTCCTAATCTGCCCATCTTAGGGCCAAAATACGGGAAAAAATTGCCTTTGATCAAGCAGGCTCTGGAGAAACTTGACAGTGAAGAAGCGTCCCAAAAAATCATCGAAGGAAAACCCCTTGTTCTTTACTTCCCCGAGGAAGTCATTCGGCTGGAACCCGAGGAGGTATTCATTCATAGAAAGGATTTACCAGGTTTCGCAGCAGAAGCTGAAGGCAGCCACTTGGTAATTCTCGATACCCAGATCACGCCTCAACTCCGCAAAGAAGGTTGGGCAAGGGACATCGCTCATACTATTCAATTATTGCGCAAAGAAGCCCAATTTAATGTTGAGGATCGCATTATCACTTATTTTCAAGCAGAACCTTCCTTAGAGGAGGTCTTCTTTGAGTTTCAGGACTACCTGAAAAAAGAAACTCTATCGGCAAAATTTGTTCCCGAAATCAAGGAAGGGACTTTCCTCAGAGAAGTGGAAATCGACGGGCAAAAGCTGAGGATCGGATTGGAAAGATTTACAGGATAATTTTCCAGGTCTCTTCTTGAACTTTTCTGGGTTTAGGAGAAGGCGATTCCCCTGGGTAGCCTAAAGGAACAAGAGCGACTATTTTTCTTTGAGGGGGCACATTCAGAATGGCTTCGATCTCTTCCACTGCAAAAAGGGGGCCTACCATCCAGACTGCTCCTAAACCCTCAGCATGTGCTGCAAGCAGAAAATTCTGAATTGCGGCGGCCACGCTTTGGAGTCCGGCGTGAGGCCGCCAGTGCTCCATTTTTTCCCTTTCCAACCCTCTTTTCAACAAGAGCTCTTCCAAGGAAGATCTTTTCTCTTCCAGAGCAAAAACAATCAGCCAGGGAGCCTCTCGGACATATTGAGCGTACTTGCTCATCCAGGAAAATTTTTCCTTGATTTCCTTGACTTCAGGCCAAGAAAGTATTTCATCGAGTTTGACCTCGATAGCACGAGCTATTCTTTCCTTTACTTCTTTGGAATGTATGGCATAAAAGAACCACATTTGGTAATTGTTAGCGCTTGGTGCCCAAGAAGCCAATTTTAATAACTCTTCAACTTGGGCTGGAGATATATCCCTTTCTTGAAATTTCCTTATCGATCTACGAGTCAAGATAGCTTCCTTTAATTCCATTTTTGACTTTCCTCCCGGTTCCAGTTGTTTTCCTCTATAATAATTTCGATCGGCTAAAATGAGAAAGGAAAATCAACCGTGAAAAAGTGGTATCGTTCTCGCAAGGACAGGATGATCGCTGGAGTTTGTGGAGGGTTGGCAGAACTTTTGGGAATTGATTCAACCCTTATTCGCTTTATCTGGGGAATCACCGTTTTTTTCGGAGGTTTTGGCATCTTCGCTTATATTTTAGCCATGATTGTAATTCCAGAGGCCCCAGAGGGAGAGTCTCTTATTCAGAACGAGGTTCCCCACAGAATTACCAATGTGGAATGGGGAGTAATCTTTGGCCTTTTCATAATTCTCTTTGGCCTGCTTCTACTTTTAGGCAACATCTTCGACTGGCGCATCTGGAACTGGGGCTGGAGAATTACTCTGCCTTTAATTCTAATCGGGTTTGGCGTTTACTTAATTGTCAGGGCCAAGCGCTGAGCTCTACAGGCTTTTCTTAAAAGATGAATTACCAGTTTTAAAGCAATTACCATTCAGCGAGGGGTTTCTTCAGGATCTCCTTCCAGATTGCCTGAGCCACAGCCTTTCCAAAGGCTGTGGCTGCATTGGGATCGCGTCCAGTTATTATTTTTTCTTCCACTACTACCGGCTGATCCACATATTTTGCGCCCCCATTTCTCAACTTGGCTACAGCTTCAGGGGAGGGAAAAACGGTTGCGCTTAATCCTTTTAACAATCCCGCTTCAGCTAATATAGCAGGAGCAAGGCAAATGGCAGCCACAACCTTGGACTGTTTTACCGCTTCTTTCAGAATGTAATGAAGCAAGGAATTTCCCCACAGGTATTGGGGAGTACCGGATCCACCTGCTACGATGACAGCGTTGAACTCGTTTACATTCACGGAGGTTAAGTCCAGGTCTGGTTTAACCTTTAACCCCAGCATACCTTTAGCCTGGTCAAGGGAAGTGCTGGCTACTTTTATTATGGCTCCCTCGGATTCCAGAATTTTTCTGGGCTCCAGATACTCCTCGTCTCGGAAATTATGAGGCGAAATCACACTTAAAACCCTAATTCCTTCCAATCTATTTGCCATTTCCTATTTCACCTCCATATTTATTATTTTAAACTAATTAGAAGAGAAAAATGGAAAGAGTAAGAATTGCCTTAATTCAGATGGACATCAAAAGAGGCGATTGGGAAACCAACGTTAAACGGGTCTTTTCCTTTTTAGAACAGGTTTCCAACCTACAAGCGCAAATATGTCTGCTACCAGAAATGTGGAGTACTGGTTTTGCCTTGGACCATAATTTTCCAATTCTGGCTAAAAAATATTTTCAAGAAACGCTTGACTTGATGCGCAGCTGGTCCCATAAATTTCATCTTTACCTCTTGGGGGGAACGATTCCGGAAGTATCTGAAGAAAAAATCTACAATACCTCTTTTTTCCTTTCTCCTTTTGGAGAAATCCTGGGATTTTATCGTAAAAGGATACTCTTTCCATTGCTCAAAGAGGATAAGTATTTCACTCCCGGATCTGGTATCCAATGCCTGAAAACTCCCTGGGGGAAAATGGGGGTGATGATTTGCTATGAACTGAGGTTTCCCGCGGGATTTCAGGAGTTGCGCCTTCAAGGCGCAAGAGTTGTTTTTGTGCCAGCTCAGTTTCCTCGCCCTAGGGAAAGCCATTGGGTAACCCTTCTGAGAGCTAGGGCCATCGAAAACCAGTATTATATTGTGGCCTGTAATAGAGTAGGCGAAGACTCTTCCAGCCTTTCCTATTTCGGGAACTCCATGATCGTAGACCCCTGGGGAGAAGTCCTCCTTCAAGCTCGAGAGAAAGAAACGGTTCTCTCTTTAGAAGTGGAACTCTCTTTAGTAGAAAAAATCAGGAGCGAATTTCCCTTATACCAGGATAGATAACTCCTGCCTTATTGTTCAAAAAGCCCCGATGGGTGACAAGCATTCATATTTTTGCTAATGTTTTTAAGTGAGTCAGGTGAAGGCTGGGTTAAAATTTAAGGGTTTACACAGAAAGTTTTTAGTGGCCCTTGGCATTTCTTCATTCAGCATCCTGGGCATTTTTTACTTTACTCATGGTTGGGCCGGTATTGAGCTAATTAAAAACCTGGACCTTCTCTACTTTTTTCCTGCTCTATTTTTGATGTTTATCGTCTGGGGACTGGATGCTTCTGTTTTTTGGTTTCTCTTCCAGGGAATTAAAAATCCAGTAAAATTCAAAGATCTCTTTTTGTTTAACCTAGTAGGGACCCTGATTTCCAATATAACCCCCTTTTACTCAGGCGGGCCTCCAGCTTTCATTTATCTTTTAAGCAGGAAGGGGGTGGATGCAGGAAAAAGCGCCTTAGTCTTGACCGCGCGCATGGGAATAACAGCGGTTCTTTCCCTTTTGGTTCTTCCTTTTCTATTTTTGCTTCATGGTCCTAAAATTTGGGCAAATAGCGCTTCCCCTCTAACATTTGCACTCCCCTTTGCTTTGATATTAAGCTTAATTGGGCTGCTTTACCTCTATACTAAACCTTCCCGGAAACCGAATGCCTATATGAGGAAAATCCGCTCTTGGCCCTTAAGACATTTGCTAAAAAATGAAAAATTTAGAAGGGCTTGGCGCTGGAGTTTGGTTCAAGGGAAGAAGCTACGTGTTTCTTCCCAAGTACTTTTCTCCTTAGGCTGGAGAAATCTTTTGTTAGCAGCTCTTTGCGCTTTATTTTACTGGGTAGCCTTGTTGGCTGTCGCTCCTTTAGTCCTGTACTCCTTGAGGGTGACAGATCTTTACCTCTTTCAGGCTTTCACCGGGCAATTAGCTCTAAATATTTTATTGGCCTTTTCACCCACACCTGGAGGAAGTGGCGCTGCAGAGCTGGGATTGGCTACTCTCTTTCTTAATATGGTGCCTCAAACGCTCCTCGCTTTGTTCACTTTACTCTGGCGCCTTTTGACTTATCATTTTTCAATAATTGTTGGTTTGGGAGCCCTCTTTTTAATCTGGAAGAGCAATGTTCCGAGGACTTCGGAGAGAAACGAGGGAACCTGAATTTGTCTCAGCCTATTTTTAGTCGGGATAGCCGCTTCTCTCTGTCCTGAGCAAACCTTTCAATTCCCTGAAGCAACCAAGTGGAAGTAAGGTGGGCTTCATCCAAAACTTCATCTATGGTACCACCAGTGCGCCAGCGATTGTCCCAGTCTGAAGATAGGGAATACTCTCGAGAAACTTCGGAAGCTATCCAATCTTTCATGCATATCAGGGCTTCGTTCGTGATCACCATGGAGTCTAACCAATCCTCCCAGGGGAGAACCTTGTTTTTATACGCTTCCTCTTGAAGCTGAAACAGTTCATAGCTGATAGCGGCTACAATCTTCACATTAATTCCCTTTTCCTCCAAAGCAGGTAAAAGCTTAACTATGTTGCTTGTAGTGGAGGTCCCTTGAACAATCACCGTTCCCATTTTAGGAAGTCCGGGCTTAAATTCTTTAATCACGTAGGCTCCTCTGGCTGCTTCCAGATAGGAAGGAATACCCAGTGCTTCTCGGTTGGGGATTTCTATAGGAGGTCTGGTCAGGTGAAGAGCGATGATGGGGACATCAAGCTTTAAGGCTGCTCCCAAAACAACGGGGACCTCATTATGCTCCCAGGGGTGAAGATTTATAATCTGGCCTTTGGGGAAAAGTTGGGTGACTCCAGGCTCAAATATGCCGAAGTGCGTGCGAGAATCGTCTGCAGTTTCAGGGCCGGAATGACCAGCCACCCATATAACTTTTCCCAGCTTAAGAGGACAGTCCTGAGCCATCTGGCTGAATAGTCGCATCATGCCATATTTTAGATAGGCGAAAGAGCCGTATGTGGAGCATGCTCCCCAAAATCCTTGAAACTCCTCGTAGGGATTCTCTGCGAAATTGACAGAGGCCATTCCTACCATGATCCCCGAGTTTGCAAACTCAGTAATTTCCTGAGGCAGGAGAGCTCCTTCAGGGTTGTTTATCTTGTGATATTCGCCCCAGCCCTTAAAATCCCCCCAGGGTTTAGCAAATCCAGCAATATTTGTAGATTCGGCCAGATCGGCAGAGCAAACAATAAACAAAGGGCGCCCGTACTCTTTAGCACCTAAAGCGTTAATCCAAGCTCCAAATTTGGCCAAGGCCGCCCTATTGGGGACTTTTTCCCCCGGTTTGGCGAAAAGCTCAGCAGGATAATTTTTAAAATCGTAAATCTTGGGATCGCGGAAAGGATTTTTCCCTTGTATTTTAAATCCCTCTATTTCTGCAGGAACCCTCTCTCCCAGTTCTACGATCGTATCTGAAATATAATCCACCAGGGCTTGATCTTGGCGAAGGACATCCATCACTTTTTGGATATTTGCCCAGGTCTGCTTACGAAACTCCTCATGATCGGAAGGGGCAGGCTGACCAAAGCCTTCGAATTTCACACCATACTTTTCCTGGAATTCTTTTTTTGTTTCCCAGAAAAGAGGAGAATTAGGAGGATGGGGGACTCCATGAGATTTATTGTCATAAACTCCATAACCTCTTCCCTTTTTGGTTCGGAACCAAGCAACTCCCGGAACATGCTCGGGATTGGGGCCGTAAACTAATTTTTCTAAAACCCGGGAGATTTCCTGGAAATTGTGTCCTTCTCTGGTCCCCTCCACTCTCCATCCATGGGCAGAGAACCATTCAGTTGGAGTACCGTACACGGTTTCAGATAATTTATGATCATCGATGCCAAAATCGTTCCAGTCGATCAGGAAAAAGAGGTTGTCCAATCCCAAGGCCCAAGCTGAGTTCATGCTCTCATGAACGGCCCCAGGAGTTAAGGCCGCATCCCCTTCTAATGCAAAAACCTTGACCGTTCCCGCCCCAGCTCGCTTCAAGGCCAAGGCTTGTCCTACAGCTGCAGGAGAACCGTGGGCCGAGGGACCAGTGTTAAATTTCAGAAAAAGGGTTTTCCCTCCAAATTCGGCGTGTCCTGGCAATCCTCCTCTGTGGCGGAATTGAAGGAGATCCTCTGGATACACCACGTCCACTTTGATTTTGTACTTTTCCTCCCTGGTCTGTTCATACTTAATTCTTAAGGCCTCATCAAGAACGGCCATCGTGCAATATACCAGGGGAACCGTATGGCCTGCTGTCAGGATAAAACGATCGGAAAACTTCTTCACCGGGTTTCTGAGGTCATAAGTCATGACACCAGAAAGAAGGGTCGCTAAAAAAATATGAACTTTGGAACGAGAACCACCAGGATGTCCGGATTGCCGGAAGTTTAAAGTAATATCGATTAGTTGATCCACTAAATCTTTAATCTTTTCCCAATAAGGAATAACTGTCGCAATATCCTTCATCAGCCACTTCTCCTTTTCCAGATTACTTTTTCAAACCTGGCTTTTATTAAAAAGGATGAGCTGAGTTTTTGCAAGGAAAAACTTGAAGAAGTTCGTGGCAAGTTAACACAAAAATAATCTCGTTCTTCGGCAGAAGGAAGATCTCAAGCTCTAAGAGAAAAATTACTTGATTAAACTTAACAAATCTTTGACATATTTTGCTTTAGGGACTTCAATCTGCCTCAAGAGGTGAAAATAAATGAACACCAGGAGGAAGGAATTAAAAAAGGTTCAGAATGAGAAGGAGTTCAGGTTTCAGGGTGCAAGCCTTCAGAGCTGGAAACAAAAGGAGGAAAAGCCCTTTAACAAAGAGCGAGATCCAATGAAGGACCCCCGGATCATGCTCAGGATGAATATCAGGCCAGTATAAAAATTGAGGTCACTCCTCCGCCGGGGAGAGCTTTCTCTCCCCGGTTCACTTTAAAACTTACTGATTTTACTTTACCCTTTATATTCTTTTCCGCTTAGGCCCTGGATCTTTATTTTTACTACGGTCACTTTGTTAATTTGCTCAGGAAAAAGCTTGCTTTTTATGCTCTCGGGATCTGGTTCCTGCTGGTCTATCAATAGCTCTAAGGCGAAGCTTTTCTCCTTCTCTTCCGCAACAATCTCCGCTTCCCCCTGAAAATGAACAGAACGATAATTGTAATCGCATTGACCCGTAATTTGACCCTGGTCCACTATTACCTGCCCCCAAACTTTGGGATTGGAAGAGATGAATTCTATCTTTTTCCCAATAGGTGCACAGTGAAAATAAAGCCATTCCTTTTCTTGCCAATAAGCATAGTTCACTGTGAAAAGGTAGGGTACATTTTCTTTTGAGCAGGCGATAGTCATATATTTCTGGGATTTTAATATTTGGTGAATCTCTTCCAGGGACTGGATTTCTCTTTCTTTCCTCCGGGGGTGAAATCTCTCCATAAAAATCACTCCCACTCTATAGTAGCGGGTGGTTTACTGGTAATGTCATAGACAACTCTGGTTATTTCCCTAATCTCATTGCAAATTCTGGAAGAAATTTTCTTTAGGAGTTCATATGGCAAAGGGAACCAATCGGCGGTCATAAAATCTTTAGTGCGAACGGCCCTCAATGCCAGCACATAACCATAGGCTCTCCTGTCTCCTACAACCCCTACGGCCCTCACAGGCAAGAGAACCGCAAAATACTGGTCTGGATTTTTTTCCAGTCCTGCCAGTTTGATTTCTTCCTCATAGATGGAATCCGCTTTTTTCAAAATGGTAAGCCGCTCCTCAGTAATTTCACCCAAAATGCGAACCGCTAACCCGGGACCAGGAAATGGCTGTCTGTTTAAAATATCCTTGGGTACTCCCAAAAAATGCCCGATTTGCCGGACTTCGTCCTTAAAAAGGTAACGCAACGGCTCCAGGAGTTTAAAAGACAACGCTTCTGGAAGCCCGCCCACGTTATGGTGAGTCTTAATCTTGTCGGCGTTTTCCCTCTCTTTCCCTCTGCTTTCAATCACATCCGGATAGATAGTACCCTGAGCCAAAAACTCAAAATTCCCCAATTTTGTTGCTTCCCTTTTAAATACCTCAACGAACAGGTTCCCTATCCTCTTCCTTTTTTCCTCGGGGTCAGTTATTCCTTTAAGGAAAGACAAAAATTCTAAAGAGGCATCCACATAATGAAATTCGATACCCGCTTCTTGGAAGGTCTTTTTAACCTGCTCTTCCTCTCCATAACGCAGAAACCCCGTATTTACAAAAAGGGGCATAAATTGCCCCGGGATAGCCCTTTGCAAGAGGAAAACCGTAACTGTACTGTCCAAGCCCCCCGAAATAGCGCAGAGGACACGGCCATTCCCCACTTTTTCTTTGATTTCCCGAATCGCTGTTTTTATGATTTGATCCGGATTCCACTCTTTATCTAAATGGCAGATTTTGAAAAGAAAATTAGAAAGAATTTCCTGACCAAATTCCGTATGTTCCACCTCAGGATGGAACTGTAGGCCCAAAAAGCGACAACGTTCATCGCTAATAGCTGCAATGGAACAGGCTTGAGTTTTGCCAATGATATGAAATGTCTCGGGAATAAAAACCACGCTGTCTCCGTGGCTCATCCATACGTTGAACTCCTGAGGAATCCCCGCAAAAAGAGGGTGAGGAGAAAGGACCCTAAAGACCGCACCCCCAAATTCACCCTGCCCGGGTTCTACTTTTCCTCCAAAGGCTTTGGCCAAAGCCTGCATTCCGTAACAAATTCCTAAGACTGGCACCGAAGAGAGAAAAAGATATGAAGGAAAATCAGGAGCGCTTTCTTCATAGACTGAAGCCGGTCCTCCGGAAAGGATAAAGGCTCCAGGGTTCAAATGAGCAAACTGTTCAGGGGAAGCATCGTGGGGAAAAAGTTCGGCATAAACCCCCAGTTCGCGCACGCGCCGGACTATTAATTGGCTATATTGGGAACCAAAATCCAAGACAATGACCGCTTTCATTCTTTTTCCATTTCAATGTTCTGGCCGTGCATAGCTTTGATTCGGCAAAGAGTAAAAATTGGAACCCCCAGAGGTCGAAGGAGTTCTCGGCCTTTTTCAAAGACCTTCTCAATTACTGCTCCTATTCCCACTAATTTTGCCTCGGCTGCCAAAACTATCCGGGCAAGAGCCATAATCGTTTCCCCTGTAGCCAGGAAATCATCCACAATGATGGTCCTCTCCTCCCTTTTCAAAAAATCCTTGGAGACCATCAGAGAAATGGCCAAACCCTTAGTATGAGAAGGGGCAGAAATCAAGTATACATCGTTAGCCATAGTAATCGGCTTCTGCTTTCTTGCGTATACTAGAGGCACTCCTAACTTTAAAGCAGTCATCAAGGCGGGAGCAATTCCAGAAATTTCAGCAGTTAAAACCTTTTCCGGTTTAAAAGGAGCGAAGAATTTAGCAAGCTCTGATCCGCATCTGTCCATAAGCAGAGGATCCACCTGATGATTGATAAAACTGTCAACTTTCAGAATTCCCCCTCCCAAATTCTTTCCCTCCTTAAGGATCCGTTCTTCAAGCTCTTTCACGCAAAACCTCCAGTTAAACGTTTTCGCTTTCCAGTGGAAAGCGAAGGAAACAGATTATCTTAGAACCTGTCTTGGCCTTATTATTGCCGTCCCTCTTGGACAATTCAAGGACCTTTAAAGAAAATGAAAAGGGTTCCCAGCTTTTTCCTCAATCTCTAAGCACTTCCGGCTCAGGAGGAAAATTACATTTCTTCCCTTTAAGGGGATGAAAGCTTTTTAGGCACCATTGCTAAGTTCCGGAGTAGGTAGTTTAATTTCGATGGTTTCTTTTTTAGAAACAGAGAAAACAAAGAAAAAGTCAAATATTTAAATGAGAAAAGCAATCATGATTGATTCAATCATTTGTTTGGGCAAAGTTCGCCAGTTTGCTCCTTTTAGCGCGTGGAACTTAAAGGAAGTGGTGCCCTGTGCTCAGGCTTTCACAAGTGAAGTAATCATTAATTCGGGTGAGCCTGCGGGAAGAACAGCACAGGAAGGAATGAAAACCGCAGTCACCGGCGGAGAAAGGGAAACAACCTTTAAGGCATTAGCCAGGCAGGGTTACATTTTGTCTCCAGGCCTAATCAGGGATGATTGTTCCGGGAAAGTCAAAAAACTTTTTTAGGGGGTAATAATGAAGGAAATCTTGTTAATTTTAGGAAGTTATTTTTTAGGCTCTTTGAATTTTGCCATTATCATAAGCAAATTGGTCAAAAAATCAGATATTCGGGAAAGGGATCATGCTGGCGCATCTGGAGTTTTCCGACAATATGGTATGACTTTGGGGATAATTACCCTGATAATGGACCTTCTGAAAGGAGCGGCGGTAGGCGTGATTGCAACCCTCCTGAGAGTTCCTCCTTGGGCTTTAATGCTGGCTGGAGTTGCTGTAGTGGCGGGCCACGATTGGCCTGTTTTCTTCGGATTTTCTGGAGGAGGAGGACTGGCTCCTCTTTTTGGTTTTCTCATCTTGGTGCTGCCTATCGATACCGGGATTTTCGCCTTAGGCACTTTGCTCCTGGCTTATATTTTTTGGAAAACACCTTTGGGAAAAGCTGTTCGAGTTCTGGGGCGCCCTGTACCAGCAGCAGCGATCTTTGGTATTTTAGCCTTCTTCATCTTTTTGAACATTAAATACGGATTCATCTGGTATGGACTGACAATTTTGCTCTTAGGGCTAGAAATTGGCCTAAGGAGGTTAGCAGTGCTGATCGGGGACAAAAGGAGGGAAAAGCTTGAACGTTCTCATTAAAAACGCCGACAAAATCATCACCTTTACTGAAAAGGGGTTAAATATCAGCTCTGGCGATATTTTAATAGAAGGAAATAAAATTAAAAAAGTAGGTGGAGCAATAGATTGTTCAGCCGATAGGCAAATTATGGCTCAGAATAAAGCGGTGCTTCCAGGTTTAGTGAACACTCATCATCATCTCTATCAAACTTTTCAAAGAAACCTTCCTCAGGTGCAGGATGCTGAGCTTTTCCCCTGGCTGAAGGCTCTGTATCGGATCTGGCGCTACATTGATCCAGAAATAGTCTACTGGAGTTCCCTTTTGGGGATTTCTGAGCTTCTGAAAACGGGATGTACTACAACCACTGACCAATTTTATGTATTTCCCAAGAATGCTCCAGGAGAACTGATCGATGCCGAGATAGAAGCGGCTAAAACCTTAGGGATCCGATTTTATCCCACTAGAGGCAGCATGTCCTTAGGGGAAAACGAAGGAGGATTGCCTCCGGACGACGTGGTTCAGGACGAAGAAACCATCCTCAAGGACTATGAGAGGCTAATCACCACATACCATGACCCCTCTCCCTATTCGATGCTCCGCATCGCCTTAGCTCCCTGTTCCCCTTTTTCCGTTTCCAAAGAACTGCTGACTCTGACAGCGGAGTTTGCCCGGCAGAAGAGAGTTCGTTTGCACACACACCTCGCAGAAACGAAAGACGAAGAAGAATATTGCCTCTCCAAGGTGGGTATGCGGCCTTTGGAATACCTGGAAAGCACTGGGTGGCTGGGTCCCGATGTTTGGTTCGCTCATTGCATATATTTAAACAGAGAGGAACTGGAAAAAATTAGAAATGCTGGATCCAAAATCGCTCACTGCCCTACCTCAAACATGAGATTGGGCTCCGGGGTAGCCCCTGTTCCCTTAATGCTGAAATTGGGAATAGATGTTGGATTAGCCGTTGACGGCAGCGCTTCCAACGATTCTTCTGACATGCTGGGAGAGTTACGCTCCTGTCTTTTAGTGCACAAATTAACCTGGGGAGTTCAGTCTATCACTGCAAAGCAGGTCTTTCAAATGGCTACTGTAGGAGGAGCTCAAGTGTTAGGCTTTCCAGAGATTGGAACTCTGGAACCAGAAAAAGCCGCTGATCTTGTTTTGATCGACCTTAATCAGATCGGATATGCTGGCGGCCTTTCCGATCCGTTAGCAGCATTAATTTATTCCGGAGACTGTCACATTGTGGATACTGTGATCGTGAATGGGGAAATAGTGGTGGAGAAAGGAAAGGTAGTCAAAATTCAGGAGGAGGAAATCATCCATAAAGCTAACAATTTAAGCCGCTTCATGTTAGAGAAAGCGGGTTAGTGAGTTCGATTTCGCTCTTTTACTGATTTCTATTTTCCTGATCCTGGACAGTAATTTAACAGTTTTAGAAAGAATTTTCCCCTAAAATACTCAAAGACATTAAGACAACCAGGATCCTGTCCAACTTGCCAATAAAGGGAGTTGCTAATATTAAGAAGGGCGCAAATTAAGACCCTGGTAACCACTTGATGGGTTACTACTAAAAAATTTCCTCCTTGAAAATTGGAAAGCCCTTCATTTATTACCTTTAAGGCCCTCTCCTTTAAATCCTCCAGGGTTTCCCCACGAGGAAAGCGGAAATTTTCAATGTGCTCGATATATTCGTGATAAAGTTGGGGATAATCACGGGCCACTTCCTCCTCCAGTTTTCCTTCCCACTCGCCGTAATTTACACTTCTGAGCTCCGGACGTTCCTCTAAGGGGAGATTGTGAAATTTATTGATTATCTCTGCCGTGTGTTTGGCTCTTCTTTGCGGGCTGGTATAAATTGCCAATAAGGGAACGTCCTTGAGAAAATATGCCAGAGCTTCTGCTTGCTTTAGCCCTCTTTCGCTCAAAGGAATGTCGGCTGAGCCCCGGAAGCGAACAACCTCGTTCCAGGCTGTGCTTCCGTGTCTTACCAAATATAATCTGGTTTTAATTTCTCTCTCCATTTAGGAAAAGATCTCCTTTTCAACTTCGGCTATGGACTGGTCGAGGATCTCCACTATTTTTTGAAGCTGCTCGTAGGTCACAATCAAGGGTGGGGCAATATAAGTCTTATCCACTGAAGCCCTACAAAGGTAAAGACCTTTGTTCCAGCAGAGCTCTTCCACCCTTGCTGCTACCCTTTGGTCGCTGGGGATCCTAGCTTTAGTTTTTTTATCGAGGACGTATTCGATAGCGAAATGCAAACCTATTCCCCTGATATCACCTACCATGGGATGCTTTTTTAAGGGGTCAAGCAACTTTTTTAATTCTTCTCCCATTTTTTCGCTTCGCTCTGCCAGGTTTTCCCTTTCCAAGATTTCAATATTTTTCAGGGCAGCCGTGCAAGACACAGGATTTCCTCCATAGGTTATGCCGTGCATCATCATGTATTCTTCAAAAGCATCGGAAATTTCCTTTCGGCAAACAGCTGCACCTATTGGTGCATATCCTCCACTCATGGCCTTGGCTAAAGTCATAATGTCGGGAGTTACCCCATAGCGCTCAATGGCGAAAAATTTCCCCGTCCTACCAAATCCGTTCAAAACCTCATCTACGATTAAAAGCACTCCATATTGATCACAAATTTGCCGCAAGCGAGGAAAATACTCCGGAGGAGGCACCAGAGCTCCTGCAGCGCTCATCACGGGCTCAGCGATTACACATGCTACAGTTTTTGGACCTTCCCAGAGAATGGTTTCCTCGATAGATTTTACACATTGTAAATCGCAAGCAGGGTATTCCAGGTTGAACTCACAACGGTAGCAATAAGGTGGAGGAACGTGAACGAATCCGGGAAGCAAGGGCTCAAAGCTGGTACGGTAAACCCTCAGACCAGTGCAGGAAAGAGCTCCTAAAGTAGCACCGTGATAGGATTCTTTTCTGGCGATTACCTTAAAACGTTGAGGGTAACCCTTTAGTATCTGATATTGCCTGGCAATCTTTATAGCAACCTCCACAGCCTCTGACCCTCCGGAGACTAAAAAGGAAACCCAGAGATCTCCAGGAGTAATATCCGCTAATTTCTTAGCCAGAATTCCCGCAGGTTCATTGGAGTAACCACCAAATAGACTGGCATAAGCTATTTTGTTAGCTTGTTCTGCCATAGCATCGATAATTTCCTTTCTGCCGTGGCCTACATTCACTACCCAAAGAATGGAGTGCCCATCAATGTACTCCTTTCCTTCCATGTCCCAAAGCAGCGCACCTTCCCCTTTCACTAAAACCTTCGGTCCCTTTTCGCGGATTTCTTTTTGGAAGGCATAATGAGGCCAGAGGTTCTCTTTAATGGCTTTCACCAATTCATCACGGTTCAGACTCTGCATAAGGCGTCCCCTTTTCAAGGTTTATTTTTTCGGCCATAATTTTAGTCTATGGTTTGGGTCTTGACAAAATTCAGGAAAGGAATTGCTGAATACCTGGGTGCAGTGCGCTCTTTTCAAGTTAATGCTCGGCTTTTCCTCCTGGGAAGTTTCCTAACAAACATTGGATTCTCCGCATTCAGCTTACTCTTCAACCTTTATCTCAGAGAATCAGGCATTGCAGAGGAGATTATTGGCCGGGTGCTCTCTTTTGGATCCCTGGGAACGATCATTATGGCCTTGCCTTCCGCCTATTTAGTTAGAAAATTCGAATCCAGAAAAGTTCTGGCCTTTTCCACTTTTTTTGCTTCCTTAGGCTATCTTGCTCAATCTTTTTCCCTCTCTCCCTCCTTCCTCATGGGAGCAAACCTCTTTGTGGGTATGGCCTTAACGGTTTCCAGGTTAATCTCTTCTCCTTTCTTTATGCGCAATAGCTCCGATCGCGAAAGAGCACACTTGTTTGCCTTTTCTATGGCGGCATCTGTCCTGGCGGGAATCGCGGGAAATTTAGTGGGAGGATATCTCCCCCATCTTTATCGAGCGCTGGGAGCAAATCAACACCTATCCCTCCAATATTCTTTAGCCAGTGGGGCAATAATGGGCATCTTAGGAGTGCTCCCCTTTTTGCTAATTAAAGAGGATTTATCTGGAAAAGAAACTTTAACTTTTCTCAGACCAGATCAGAGGACTTGGAATCATCTAATAAAGCTTTCCCTGCCCTATGCCTTAATAGGCATGGGAGCAGGACTTATAATTCCCTTTTTGAACCTTTACTTTAAGGAGGTTTTCCAGGCCTCAACAGATCAAATTGGTATCTACTTTGCAGCGCTTCAAGCCCTGATGGTTCTGGGCTACCTGTTAGGGCCGCCCCTGGCTAAAAGATTCGGCTTAATAAACACCATAGTGGGAACCCAGCTTATCTCCATACCCTTTATGCTGGTCTTAGCCATGACCTCTTCGCTTCCCTTAGCCGTAATTTCCTTCCTGATCCGGGGCGCCTTAATGAACATGTCCTCCCCCATTCAAAATCTCTTCAATATGGAAGCGGTTGCCAAAGAACACAGAGAACTCACTAACAGCGTGACTACCTTTGCCTGGAATGGAGCTTGGACTATCTCAGCGTTTTTGGGAGGATCGATAATTCAAAAATATTCTTTCAGCCTTTCCTTTTATATCACTATCGGGCTTTATCTCTGTTCTTCGATCATTTACTATCTTTTCTTTCACAACTGGGAAAGGAGGGAGAGTTTGATTCCTGAGAAAACCCTTGAATCAGAAAGGAGCAATTCAGACCCCCGGTAGCTAGGGCAGAAATCCTTTCAATTTTTACCCCCAAAAGCTCCCGGAACGTCTCAAGTTCCCATTTACAAATCTGGGGATGCTTTTTGGCGATAGAATTCAGGATGCAATTGTAATTATCCAGGGCAAAGGAGTGGTTGTTAATTCTTTTGACCTCAACCAGATAACCCATTTCGTTTAAGATTTTTTCCAGCTCCTGGACCTTTCCCTCAAGATTTAAGTTGTCAAACCTGCTGCGGTAAAGGTCAACCAGTCTGGCTGCCCTGGTTTGCAGTATTTGATCGAGTTTTTCCTGACCATCCAGTAAAATCACGCTCTCAATGATTGATTCTAAAAGCTCTTCGTATTTCTTAGGAAACAAATTATCCGCCTCTTCGGTAAGGGAGTAAATATAAACAGGACGTCCCATGGGTTTACGCATAATTCTGGTGGAGACCAGACCGTCTCTTTCCAAAAGGGAAAGATGCTGCCTGACCCCCATGGAAGTTATTTCCAGTTCTCTCGCCAGGTCAGAAATGGTCATTTTCCCCTTTTTTTTAAGAAGTAACAATATTTGCCTTTTTGTGGATTTCTCCTCTTCCAAAGTCACACTGTAGCTCCCTTCCATTGATTGTCTTTGTAATTCTTCTTGGAATAATAAGCTAATCAATTTAAAAAATAAAGAAGTTTATTCATCTAATATTTAAAAATTAGGGTCCAAATGCTTCTTTTATTTAGAGGGTAATTTGTGAAGGGAAAACCCCTTTAAGTCATGGATTGCTTCCATTACCCCTTCTGATAAAGTGGGGTGTGTAAAAATAGCTCGTTCCAGGTCTTCCTCTCTCGCTCCTGCCTGAACTGCCAAGGATATTTCCTGCACTAAATCGCTCGCAGAAGCACCAAAAATATGAGCTCCTAAAATTTCCCCATTATCCTTTTGGGCGATAATTTTCACTTCCCCTGAGAGTTCAGAAACAGCCTGGGCTTTTCCCAACGAACGATAGGAGAACCTTCCAACTTTAACCTCACCGTACTTTTCCCGAGCTTCAGGCTCAGTGAGCCCAAATCTCCCGATCTCAGGAAGAGTGAAGATCCCCCAGGGAATTTTTTGGTAATCGATGGGCCTGGCCTTTCCAAGAATGGTGTCAACTGCAGTTTTTCCTTCCTCAGAGGCCACATGGGCCAAAAGGAGACCTCCAATCACGTCACCGGCAGCAAACACTCCAGGAACTGAGGTTCGCATTAAGGAATCTACAATTACCTCCCCCTTTTTCCCCAAGGAAAGACCAATTTCTTCCAAGCCAAAGCCCGTTGTATTGAAAGTTCTGCCTACGGAAACGAAAATCAGATTTCCAGTAATTTCCTCCCCTTGGGGCAGAGACACTTTAACACCTTCCTCCGTCTTTTCCATTCCTTCGACTTTTACCCCAGTCCTTAGAGTAATTCCTTTCTTTCTCATCTCTCGTTCCAAAAGGTTGGAAATGTCAGGATCCTCTTGAGGCAAGGCCCTAGGAAGAATTTCCAGAACAGTTACTTTAGCTCCCAGAACGCTAAAAAAAGTAGCCATTTCGCATCCAGCCGCACCGGCGCCAAGGATGATTAAATGCTCAGGAATTCTCCTCAGATCTAAAATGTGGTCTGTGGAAAGAACTTTTACGCCATCAATGGGAAAACCCGGAAGGTTAGCCGGAGAAGAGCCAGTAGCCACCAGTAAATTTCTCCCCTCCAAGATTTCTTGACCGATCTGAATTTTCTCCGGAGAGAGAATTCTGGCCTGGCCTTCAAAATAAGCGATCTTATTAGCTCTAATTAGGCTTTCCAGACCCTTTCTCAATGTCTCCACAATTTTGTTTTTTCGGTTGATGATGGCCTCCATATCTGGAGAAACTTCTCCCTGAACCTTGATCCCGAATTCTTCAGCCCTGTTTATCTTTTCCATAACTTCTGCTGAAGCTAGAAGAGCTTTAGAAGGTATACAACCACGATTGAGGCACACTCCACCAATTTTATCCCTCTCTACCAGGGCCACTTTCAGGTTTTGCCTGGCAGCATAAAGAGCTGCTACGTATCCCGCGGTTCCCGCTCCCACAATTAATAGATCGAACATCTTTCATTTCCTTTCTTATTACTCATATTTAGCAATCTTCTGCTATAAATAAGTGTTATCATTAAAAAAGGAAGGTAATGATATGAGTATACAATATGGAGAAAAGGTCATGGAGCATTTTCTTCATCCTCGTAACATGGGCGAGATTACGGACCCAGATGGTGTGGGAGAAGTAGGTAATCCTGTTTGCGGGGATGTGATGAAGCTGATGATCAAAGTCGAAGATGGCAGGATTGTTGACATCAAATTTCAAACTTTTGGATGTGGAGCGGCTATCGCTACAAGTTCCATGGTTACTGAACTGGTAAAGGGAAAAACGCTGGATGAAGCAGAAAAAATATCGAATAAAGCTGTGGTGGAGGCTTTAGGCGGCTTACCTCCAGTAAAGCTTCACTGCTCTGTCTTAGCCGAAGAAGCCTTAAAGGCAGCGATAGAAGACTATCGCAAAAAACATCAGGACAAAAAGGAGGGATAATTGAAAAAATTAAAAGCTGGGGCTATTTACTTAAGAGAATCCACATTTGTTGGGAAAGGAAAAACCAAATAGGAGCAGTAAAAAAATGAAAGAGATCAGGATTCACGGAAGAGGAGGACAAGGGGTTGTAACTGCAGCAGAACTTTTAGCAGTTGCTGCTCATGCAGACGGCAAATATGCTCAAGCTATTCCATCTTTTGGATCCGAAAGAATGGGGGCTCCCGTTCAGTCTTTCGTGCGCATCTCTGAGGAGAAAATTCTAATGCGCACCCACGTTTACAATCCAGATTTCCTGATTGTTCAGGATGCCACATTAATTGGAGCCTTTGATATTTTTTCCGGGCTAAAGGATGGCGGTCTGATATTGGTGAACAGCGAGAAAAGGCCGGAGGAAATCAAAATCGAGAATGGCAGATTTAGGGTAGCGACTGTTCCCGCCACTCGCATTGCTCTGGAGATACTCAAGAGGCCTATCCCCAATACAATTCTCATTGGAGCCTTCGCTGGCCTGACCGGCGTGGTCACGCTGGAGGGAGTGAAAGTGTCAATTCGACATCGCTTCACGGGTGAAATCGCTATGAAGAATGAAGAGGCTGTGGAATATGCTTATAAGCTGGTCAAAGGAGGTAAAGAATGAAAATGACATTAGGAGGAGTCGCTGCCCCCGGCTCCTCTCGCTTGAATAAAACAGGGGGGTGGAGAGTTTTCTATCCGGAGTTTTTGCATCTCAGGTGTACAGATTGCGGTCTGTGCCAAAAGCTTTGCCCCGAAGGATGCATTTTCCGGGAGGAGAAGAAAAAATACCATGCTGATTTAGATTACTGCAAGGGTTGTGGAATTTGCGCCGAGGAATGCCCTGTTCACGATATTGAAATGAGACCGGAGGTAAGATGATGGCCCAGATGATCAAGACAGTCGTTTTGGAAGGCTCCCGGGCAGTGGCAGAAGCTGTAAGGCTTTGTCGCCCCAACGTGATTGCGGCTTATCCCATCACCCCTCAAACCCATATTGTGGAGAACCTCTCACAAATGGTTGCGGATGGTCTCTTGAATGCCGAGAACATCCGAGTAGAAAGTGAGCATTCGGCAGCCTCCGCTGTCCTGGGGGCTTCTGCAGCTGGAGCTCGGGCCTATACCGCTACTACATCTCAAGGCTTTCTCCTGATGCTTGAGGTTCTTTATAATATGGCCGGCTTAAGGCTGCCCGTAGTACTTACAGCTGTAAACAGAGGGGTCTCTGCTCCTCTGACAATTCACAATGATATTCAAGACTCGCTGGCTGCCAGGGATACTGGATTTGTTCAACTCTATGCTGAGGATAACCAGGAGGCCTTGGACCTTCATATTCAGGCTTTCAAAATTGCTGAGGATCACAGAGTGCTTTTGCCAGTATTAGTTGGCATGGACGGTTTTATCCTCACTCACTCTTTTGAACCGGTCTCCCTTCCCACACAGGAGGAAGTGGACGACTTCCTGCCGCCTTATAAACCTCTAATCTATCTCACTCCCAAAGCTCCCTTGACTATGGGAACAAAAACTGATCCCGAATTTTACACTGAAGCTCGTTTTATGCTGCATAAGGCTCAACAAAACGCAAAGCAGGTAATTGTAGAAGTAGCGAAAGAATTCCAGGACAAATTTGGCAGATTTGCAGGGGATTTAGTGGAAAAATTCATGACTGAAGATGCAGAAATCATCTTTGTTTCCATGGGCTCACTGGTAAGCAACCTGAAAGCCATTGCTCAAGAATTGAGGCAGGAAGGGAAACGGGTGGGAGTTCTAAAAATTCGAACTTTTCGTCCTTTTCCCCTGGAAGAGGTAGTAGAGGCTCTTTCCGAAGCCAAGATCGTGATCGTGATGGAGAAGGATGTCTCTTTAGGAGCTACAGGAGTGCTGGCTCAGGAAATAAGAGCCGCTTTCTATGGAAAACCCAAGGTTCCAATGCTGAGTGGCTTTGTAGTAGGCTTGGGAGGACGCGATGTTACCAGAGAAACGGTGCTCAAGGGAATGAAGCTTGCCCAGGAAAGCGAAAATTTATGCACTTTTCTGGATTTAAACCCGGAACTTTTAGAAGAGGTGTAGAGATGTTTCAAATTGGAGTTTCTCAACCTTACAATAATAACCTTTTTGCCCCAGGTCATACTGCCTGTGCCGGATGCGGTCAGTCTTTAGCCGCTCGGCTAGTTTTAAACGCCTTAGGGCCGAATGTAATTGTAGCTAACGCCACAGGCTGTTTAGAGGTCTTTTCTTCCAACTTCCCCCAGTCGGCTTGGGAAGTTCCCTGGATACATTCTCTTTTCGAAAATACTCCTGCAGTAGCTTCAGGAATCGAAGCAGCTTTAAAAGCCTTGGGCAGGGAAAATGAAGCGCTCGTAGTGGCCCAAGGGGGAGATGGTGGCTTTGCGGATATCGGTTTCGGGTCCTTATCTGGAGCAATTGAACGCGGGCACAATATTCTCTTCATCGTCTACGACAACGAAGCCTACATGAATACCGGAGTTCAACGCTCAGGGCTGACCCCGTTTGACGCTTCTACCACGACCAGCCCTGCAGGCAAACGTTCCTTTGGCAACCCAACTCAGAAAAAGCCCCTGGCCCAAATTGTAGCGGCACATGGCGCTCCCTATGTAGCAGTAGCGTCGGTGGGATATTACAAAGATTTGGAGAGAAAGGTGCAAAAAGCAGCCAGCATCAAAGGGCCTAAATTCCTGCAAATTCACGTGCCCTGTCCTCTTGGCTGGGGCCACGATACAGCTTTAACCATCAAAATTGCTCGACTGGCGGTGCAAACTGGGTTGTATCCATTATTCGAAATAGAAAACGGGGAAATTACCTCCGTAGTAAAAATCACCCCTAAACCCAGGCCCGTCGAGGAATACCTCAAACCTCAGGCTCGATTCAGACACTTGTTCAGACCAGGAGCAGAGGAAGAGCTTAAGAAAATTCAAGCCATCGCAGACGAAAACATCAGGAAATATAAGCTCTACGAGGGATAAACCAACGAGGAAGATTTTAACGTTTCCCAACCCAATTCTGAGAAAAAAGGCCAAGGCTCTCAAGACGATTGACCCGGAGATCAAGAAGACCATCGATGAAATGATCGAAATCATGCATTTAAGTGAGCCTAAAGGGGTTGGCTTGGCAGCCACTCAGATTGGCTTACCTTGGCAAATAATTGTGGTAGACATAGGAGATGGACCTCTCTCTCTAATAAACCCTAAGATACTCTCGCATAAAGGAAAGGATTGGGACAAAGAGGGCTGCCTCAGCCTACCGGGCATTTATGCCGAGGTGGAAAGATGGAGCTGGATCAGAGCCACCGGATTGAACAGGGAGGGAAAGAAAATCCAGATTGAAGGTGAAGGCCTGTTAGCCAGGGTTATCCAGCATGAAATTGATCATTTGAACGGGGTTCTTTTCATTGATAGGGTCAAAAAATGGGATACCTTGGAAATTGTGGAAGGATATCCTGTCCCGGAAGAACTCTGGAAATTTATCGAGATTCATGCTGCCGCAGGAAGCTCGAAATCTGACAGATAGGGTCTTAAAAAACGTGGAAAAGGTGATCGTCTCCAAGAGAGAGACGATCACCTTGGTACTTGCTGCAGTATTAGCAAGCGGACATATCTTGGTGGAAGATGTACCGGGAGTAGGGAAAACAATGCTCTGTCGTTCGCTTGCCCGTTCTTTTGATTGCGATTTCCAAAGGATTCAATTCACCCCCGACCTTCTGCCTTCCGATATCTTAGGTTTATCCGTTTTCAACCTGAAAACGCAGCAATTTGAATTTAAATCCGGCCCGATTTTTACCAATTTCCTTTTGGCTGATGAAATAAATCGGGCGACTCCCAAAACGCAATCGGCTTTGCTGGAAGCTATGGGCGAAAGGCAGGTCACTATTGACGGCGTCACATATCCCCTGGAGGAGCCTTTTGTGGTCATGGCCACCCAAAATCCCATCGAATACGAAGGGACCTTTCCCTTACCGGAAGCCCAATTGGACCGTTTTCTTATTAAATTGAGGATAGGATATCCCGAAGAACCTTACGAGCAGGAAATGCTTAAGAGGTTAAAGGGGACTCACCCCATTTCCTCCTTGGGAGCAGTAGCTAACAAAGAAGAACTTCTCGAAGCTCAGAAATGCGCTCGGGAGGTTTTCGTGGATGAAACTATATATCAATACATTGTCTCCTTGGTCACGGCAACCAGGAAAGACGAAAGCGTTTATTTAGGAGCCAGCCCTCGTGGAAGCATAGCCCTTCTACATCTGAGCCAGGCCTTAGCAATTATGCAGGGAAGAACCTACGTTGTTCCAGACGATGTAAAAATGGGGGCACCCTATGCTTTACCCCATAGAATATTGCTCAAAACAGAAGCCCGTTTAAGAGGAGAAACCAGCGAAAGCCTGATAACCAAAATTCTGAACACAGTCCCCTTAAACATAAGGGCTTAGCTCTGAGTTTGTAAGACTATCCAGTAGTTTTTAAGCAGAAGGGCGTCCTTTTCCAAGTTAGGGCTCTCGGAGATTATTCTTCCGGATACCTTGCTCTCGTATAGAGCCTCAAGAAGGTAACGATAGGGAAAATCCGATTCCTCAAGATTAAGGTGGCTTACCTCCCCCTTTCTGGAGTAATACATTCCAGACAAATGAATGTGCATTTCTTCAAGCGAGTTATCCCCGAGAGAGCCTTTTATGATCTCTAAGTCTTTCCGGAAATCTTTCTTTTTATGGTACTGGCGTCGAGCGTGCAGATGTGAAAAATCAATACAGGGTTTTATCCCTGGAACTTCCGTAGCCAAGCGGAGGGTCTCCTCTAAAGATCCAAATTGATTGTGTTTTCCTGTAGTTTCGGCCCTTAAAGTGACCTTGATTCCCCTCTGTTGGAGTTCCCTTAAAATTTCCTGAAGTTCTTCCTTAATTACCTTAAAGGTCAAAGCAGGGGAATCACCCTGGTAGAATCCTGGATGGAAGACAATATCCGTCGCACCAACCATGTTCCCAGCCCTGGCGGCGTCTAACAGTCTCTTTCTTGAAGCCGCTCTTTTTTCCGGTTCGTGAGAATTGAGGTTTATATAGTAAGGGGCATGGACAGAGAGCAGGATACCGAATTTTTGAGCTTTTTCTTTTACTTTTCTTGCGGTTTCTTCTCCTAAAGAAACCCTTCTCACGAATTCAATTTCCAAGCATTCTAAATTTAATTTAGAGAGAGTTTCTAATCCAGAAACTGTAGAAGCATTAGGGGAGCTCCTGGGAACTCCCGCTGTGCCAAAGAAGAACATTTTAAATCCTCACCTCAGACTTTGACAAGCTTCCCTCTTTGCCTTAAAGATATACTAATATAAATGCAGGGAAAAAGGTTGCCTCCGTGGATAAAAAGTAACGAGTTGTGGAGCGAGCAAACTAATAGTGTTCGCAAGCTCTTAAAGGACCTTAAGCTACACACAGTTTGTTTAGAAGCCAGATGTCCTAACTTAGGTGAATGTTATTCTTCAGGAACGGCTACTTTCTTAATTTTGGGCAACATCTGCACAAGGAATTGTCGTTTCTGCGCTGTAGAGCACGGTATCCCAGAAAAATTGGATCCCGAAGAGCCAGCCCGGGTAGCCAAAGCAGTGTCAATTTTAGGCTTGAAATTTGCAGTTTTAACCTCTGTCACCCGGGACGATCTCCCAGATGGGGGAGCAGAACATTATGCCCAAACGATAAAGGCCATTAAAAAAGAAGTTCCCGGGTGTTACGTGGAGGTCCTTGTGCCAGATTTTCAGGGAAAGGAAAAAGCCTTAATTAAAGTGTTGGAATCATCTCCAGAGGTTTTTGCCCACAATGTTGAGACGGTCCCCAGGCTCTACTCTAAAGTTCGTCCTAAAGCCAATTATGAACGTTCCTTGACAGTTTTAAAAAGGGCCAAGAGCATTGCTCCCCAGGTCGTAATCAAATCCGGCTTCATGGTAGGGCTAGGAGAAAAGCGCCATGAAATTCAGGCCCTTCTCCAGGACCTAAGAGAAAACGGTTGTGAAATAGTGACAATTGGCCAGTATTTGAGACCCCGTTTGGACCTTCTACCAGTGTCCAAATATTACACTCCTGAGGAGTTTTCAGAATTTAAAGAGGAAGCCAGAAAGTTAGGCTTTACCCAGGTGGAAAGCGGGCCTCTCGTGAGAAGTTCATACCATGCAGAAAAGCTATTTCGGGAACTCAAACTTAACCATTAAAGGATTGATTATAGTCTTTACCGGGGATGGCAAGGGCAAGACAACTGCAGCCTTAGGTACTGCTTTAAGGGCTGCAGGATACGGGATGAGAACTTTTGTCCTCCAATTTGTTAAAAACCAGGAAAGCGGCGAGCATAAAGCTTGTTACCTTCTCCAGCCTCTTTTAGAAATTGTCCGCTGCGGTGCCGGTTTTGTGGTCAAAGAAAAAGGCGATTTTGACATCCATGTCCAGGCCGCAAGAAAAGGTTTAGAGTTGGCAAAGGAAAAAATTAGAAGCGGCCAATATGAAATCATAATTCTGGATGAAATCTTCGTTGCGCTTTCTCTGGGTTTGATCAATCTGGACGATATTATGGATTTAATTGCCGCTAAACCCGAGTCCCTCCATTTAATTCTCACTGGAAGAGGAGCTCCTCAAGAAATAATTGAGATAGCAGATACTGTATCTGAAATTAAGGAAATTAAGCACGCTTTCAGAAAGGGCATCAAAGCGCAAAGGGGAATAGAATTTTAATCATTTTCCCGGTTTGTTAAAATAAGAAAAATGGCTCAAGGGGTCCCAGAGAAAAGGGCTATGCCCCCAAAATTCTGTGTTTATTGTGGGACAAAAATAGAACCCGGTCAGCACTTTTGTCCAAATTGTTTTCGCCCTTTGAACGAGAATTCAGAGCAAAAATCCTCTGCTTTATTTTGTCCATATTGCGGCTATGAAAATGAGCCAAACTCGCTTTATTGCAATCGTTGTGGATTTAAACTTATGGAAAGGTGTCCCATTTGCGGAACCCTGAATCCACTCGAAGGGAACGTGAGTTGCCTCAACTGCGGAACACCCCTTTCATCTGGAAAAGAATTGGTCAAAAATCTTAAAAGAAAGACGCACAGGTCTCTAATCCTTCTTTATTTTTATCTCGCTTTGTTTTTTTTAAATACTCTCTTAGCCGTGTGGTGGTGGATGAAATTAAGCGTTCATCTTACTCTGTTTTATCGCTACCTGGGTCTGATAGTCCTTATTTTTCTCGCAACAATCTTGATTTTTGCTCTCTTTAATGCTTACCATATTTGGTTAGCTGCCAGGAAGGAGGAAGAAAAGATAAAACATTGGAGCAAACAAAAATGAAACTCAAATGCTTCCTGATCTGGGTATATTCAATAATGTTTTTTTTAGTTTGCCTTGCTTTTCCCAATTCAGGACTGGCTCAAAGCGAGGAAAGTTTTTTTATTCTGCCTTCCCAGATAGAGCTTCTTCCCTCAAGCCAGGCAAAAGTGAGTTTAATTGTTTTAGGTGCTAACGATCCTATAAAAGTAGTTAGATTCTCAGTTAAGCAAACTCCTCCCAATCTTGAGCTGGCCTTTGAACCCCAGGAGCTAAAGGTTCCTGGAATTTCACAGTTAGTACTTAAGACAAATTCCGCTTATATACCCGGCAACTACTTTCTGGAAATTACTGCAGATTTTGGGGACCAGATCAAGCTTGCAGTTCTGAACTTAACGACCAGAAAAGATCTGGAAATCAAGCTCCCGGTTTCAAACATTTCTCTTTTCCCTCAGGATCAAGCGGGTTTGGGTTTCTATGTATACAAGTTAAATCCGGAATCAAACCCTGTTTTCCAGATAAAAAATCAACCCCCTGGAATCGAAGGTTCTTTCTCTTCACCCATACAGTTGGATAGTTATACCATGACATGTACTTTGACGCTCACTTCTTCCATGGACACCAGGCCAGGAGTATACCAATTATCCATAATAGCCTCCGATGGCCTCCATAACGAAAGCGCCTCACTTTCTCTCACAGTGCTTTTCACCGATGTAAAAAATCACTGGGCTCAAAAAGAGATCTCCAGATTGGTTTCTCTGGGAATTCTCAGTGGTTATCCTGATGGGAGTTTTTTGCCCGACGCTACCATTACACGCGCTGAGTTGGCAAAGGTGCTCTCTTTAACTTTCAATGTAAAAATGCTGAAAGAAGGGGGTGCCAACTTTAAGGATCTTGAAACAAATTACTGGGCTACACCTTACATTGAACGCCTGTACAAAGGCGGAGTTATTGAGGGATATCCCGATGGAACTTTTCGTCCCCAGCAGCCAGTAAAAAGGTCTGAAGTGGCTAGCATGATCGCTAGGATTATTGCCTGGCCTCTGGTGCCCAAAAACTTTCCTCCCACTTTTCTCGACCTTTCTCCCGACCACTGGGCTTTCCAGTATATTGAAACAGGCGCCTGGCAAGGGGCCTGGGACGGATACCCCAATGGAAAGTTCGAACCCGATAGGGAAGCCACCAGGGCGGAGATTGCAGCTCTAATCTCTCGTTTGCTGCCAGAGCCTTAAAATTGACATCAAACACCCCTTCATCTATATTCAAAATCACTGATTAGAGGGATAAGCAAATGCACCGGGGTGTGGCTCAGTTTGGTAGAGCGCTTGGTTCGGGACCAAGAGGTCGTCGGTTCAAATCCGGCCGCCCCGACCATGAATCATTTTTAAAAGGAGAGGAAAAGACGAACCAGAAGCGAATTCCTCTTTTTGAGGGTCTTCTTTCTTTTTTAGAAAAAAAGAGGCTTCCCATGCATATTCCAGGACATAAAGGAGGGAAGGGTGCGCCTCTCCCCTTAAAGGAGTTCTTAGGAGAAGCCGTTTTCCAGATAGACCTTACGGAAATTGCCCCCCTGGATCACCTTCTTACACCTCGGGGGATAATTAAGGAAGCCCTGGACTTGGCGACGGAGGTTTTCGGAGCCGATCAAACTTTTTTCGTGGTCAATGGCACTACTGGCTGCATTTTGGCCATGCTTTTAGCTTCCGTTAACGAGGGCGAGGAAATTATTATTTCCAGGGCTTCTCACCGATCAGCCATCGGTGGACTGATCTTGAGCGGTGCATTTCCCCGTTATCTTCCTTCCAGATTTTCCTGGGAATGCGGTTTCTCTTTTCCAAATAGCCCGGAAGAGGTCATCGATGCCTTGAACAAGTACCCCAAAGCCAAAGGGATCTTCTTGACCTCTCCCAATTATTATGGGGTTGCCCAGAATAGCGATTTGATAGTAAAAATATGCCATGATCGAGGGCTTCCAGTTTTGGTAGACGAGGCTCATGGAGCTCATTTCATTTTTCATGAAAGCTTTCCCCTTTCTGCCCTAAAAGCTGGTGCTGACCTTGTGGCACAAAGCGCCCATAAAACCCTTTCCAGCTTTACCCAGTCTTCCCTGTTGCATTACAAGAAGGGAAGGATCGACCCTTATCGTTTACGTTCCGCCCTTCTGATCCTGCAAACAACCTCTCCCTCTTACCTTCTTACCGTTTCCTTAGATGCTTCCAGATGGCAAATGGCGAACTATGGAAGGGAGATATTTGGAAAAGCTCTGGAACTGGCAGAGTACGCCCGTACGGAATTAAACAGCATTGAAGGTCTGAGATGTCTCAGGGAGGAGGAAATACGTCAAATCGGGGATTTCTTTTTGGACCCCCTGAAGCTCACTGTCAATTTCAAGGAAAGTGGCATTTCAGGAAGAGAGGCAGAAAGGAGACTGAGGGAGAAAGGTATAGAAGTTGAACTTTCCGATCCCTGGAATGTGCTTTGCCTGATTAGCGCCGGAGATAGCCAAGAATCCATAGATCGCCTCATCCAGGCGTTTCGGGAGATTAAAAAAACCAATGGAGAAGCTAAAAAAGGATTGAAAGACTTAGAAAGAGTTACCTTGCCGGGAATACCCTCCCAGGCATTAACTCCCAGGGAAGCTTTTCAGGCTAAACATCAACTAATTCCCTTAAGAAAAGCGGGGGGGAGAATCAGCTCGGAGATCATAGCTCCATATCCGCCCGGCATTCCGGTTCTCTGCCCTGGAGAAAAAATTGAGGAGGACGTTATCTCCTACTTAGAAAAAGTTTCCCAAATGGGTTTAATGATTCATGGCTTAGAGGATGAAGGTGAGGAAAAATGGATCAGGGTTGTGGCTTAAGCATTGCCTTAGGAGCTGATCATGGCGGCTACGCTCTCAAAGAGGAAATTAAAAAATTCTTGCTTTCCAAGGGCTTCCCAATTAAGGACTTTGGAACATTTTCTGAAGAATCCGTGGATTATCCGGATTTTGCTTTACCAGTAGCCCAGGCCGTGTCCAATGGCCTTTTTTCTTTAGGTATACTGGTGTGTACTACGGGCATAGGTGTTTCCATTGTGGCCAACAAAGTGAAGGGGGTAAGAGCAGCACTTTGTCATGATACCCTTTCTGCACAATTATCACGCGAACACAATCACGCTAATATTTTATGTCTGGGCGGAAAAATCATAGGTGTGAAATTGGCCTTGAAAATAGTCGAAACTTGGATTGAAACTGATTTCTCCTCAGAAGAAAGGCACCTGAGGCGGGTAAGAAAAATCGAGGAAATCGAGAGGACGAAAAGTTGAAAATCCATTTGCAGGTGAAGGAAGCTTTATCTGAAATGTTTCAACTCTTTCCTCCCAGGGAAGGGCAAATTCTCATTGTGGGTTGTTCTACCTCAGAAATTCTGGGAGCGAGAATCGGCACAGCCTCAAACCTCCAGGTTGCAGAAGAGGTCTTCGGAGCGCTCCTAGAAACCCAAGAAACCTTCAGCTTTAAACTGGCTTTCCAATGCTGCGAACACTTAAATAGAGCAGTTTTAGTGGAAAGAGAGCTTCAGATCAAACACTGTTGGGATGAGGTACTGGCCATTCCCAAGCCCCATGCTGGAGGAGCTTTAGCTGCTTATGCTTATACCCAGATGCGCAGCCCTTGCTTGATTTCCTCTATTTTAGCCGACTACGGAATGGATATCGGGGATACGCTAATTGGAATGCACCTGAGAAGAGTGGCAGTCCCAGTAAGGGTAAGCATAAAGACTGTCGGACAGGCAAACCTGGTCCTGGCCAGGACCAGACCACCTTACACTGGTGGAAAAAGAGCCGAATATCCTGAAGAAAGAGGGTGAAATAATGGGAATTGAAGTTTCAGGCAGGCCTTTAAGCGAAGTCGATCCAGAAATCAAAGAACTGATTTCCTTAGAGGAATCCAGGCAAAAAAATAAGTTAGAGCTAATCGCTTCTGAAAATTACGCAAGCAGAGCGGTAATCGAAGCTATGGGTTCGGTTCTCACTCATAAATATGCCGAGGGCTATCCCGGAAAAAGATATTATGGCGGTTGTGAATACGTGGATATGGTTGAGAATCTGGCAATTGAAAGGGCCAAACAACTTTTTTCCGCACAGCATGCCAACGTCCAGCCCCATGCAGGAGCACAGGCTAATATTGCCGTTTATACAGCACTGGTCCCCTTGGGGGAGACAATTATGGCCATGAATTTGACCCACGGGGGGCATTTAACGCACGGAAGCCCAGTAAACGTCTCAGGAAAGCAATGGAATTTTGTCCACTATGGAGTCAGGGAAGACACTGAAACCATTGATTATGACCAGATCAGGGATTTAGCCAGGCAATGTCACCCCAAGTTAATTGTGGCTGGGGCTACAGCCTACCCAAGGATCTTTGACTTTGCCCGTTTCAGGGAAATCTGCGATGAAGTAGGGGCTTATTTTATGGTAGACATGGCTCATATTGCGGGATTAGTTGCTGCCGGAGAACACCCCTCACCTGTACCCTATGCCCACGTCGTAACTTCTACCACCCATAAGACCCTTAGAGGTCCTCGCTCGGGGTTAATCCTGTGTATCTCTGACTTGGCCAAAGAAATCGACAAAGCAGTATTCCCTGGAACTCAAGGAGGTCCCTTAATGCATGTAATTGCCGCCAAAGCTGTCTGTTTCAAGGAAGCCATGAGTGAAGATTTTAAGGAATATCAGAGGCAAGTGGTGAAAAACGCTCGCGCCCTGGCCTCGGCTTTAGCCGAGGAAGGGTTCAGATTAGTCTCTGGAGGCACAGACAATCATTTGATGCTTGTAGACCTTACGAACATGAATATCACTGGTAAAGATGCCCAGATTCTTTTAGATTCCGTAGATATCACTGTTAATAAGAACACCATCCCTGGAGAGACAAGGAGTCCTTTTGTGACCTCCGGAATGCGGCTGGGAACCCCAGCCTTAACCTCCCGAGGTATGCGTGAAGGAGAAATGGCTTTAATAGCCAAGTTGATCGCAAAAACCATTAAGGAAAGAAGCAATCCAGCCGCTTTGGAAGAAGTAAAGAAAAGCGTACACCAGATCACAGAACGTTTTCCACTCTGGTTCTAAAATGAGAAATGTTCTGGAAATAAGTCACCCTCTTATTCAGCACAAATTAGCTCTTCTCAGAGATAAAAATACTGAACCCAAGGAGTTCAGGGAGCTGGTGGAGGAATTGAGCATGCTTCTGGCCTACGAAGTATTCAGGGATCTTCCTGTGATGGAGGTGGAAATCGAAACGCCACTTGCAAAAACCCTGGCCAAAATGGTTGATGGGAAAAGGATCGCTATTTTTCCTATTTTAAGAGCAGGGTTGATAATGGCCAATGGTATCCTTCGGTTAATTCCTAATGCCTTAGTGGGGCATTTGGGAATCTACCGGGATTCGAACACTCTGGCCCCTGTTCCTTACTATCATAAGTTTCCCGAAAAGCTTGAAGAGAAAGAATGCATTGTCCTTGATCCCATGCTTGCAACTGGTGGCTCCGCAGCCTATGCGGTAGACATTTTAAAAAAACAAGGGGCCTTAAACATCAAATTCGTTTGCATCATCGCAGCTCCAGAAGGGATAAACACCCTTTACCAGGCCCATCCTGATGTCTGCATATACACTGCCTCAATAGATCAACATCTAAATGACCATGGATATATCGTTCCAGGTTTAGGAGATGCTGGAGACCGCCTCTTTGGAACAAAATAAGCGGCTGCGTACATTAATCATTTTTGGTACTAGGCCAGAGGCCATAAAAATGGCTCCAGTGATCAAGGCTTTAAATGAGGATAATAGGTTTGAAAATTTCCTGGTCATCACTGCCCAACACAGAGAAATGCTTGATCAAGTACTAAGTCTATTTAAAATCAAAGCTAATTTCGATTTAAACATCATGGAAGAGCGCCAGACCTTATCTCAAATTACTATTAATGCCCTCAAAGGCCTGGACGATGTGATCGAAAGTGTGAATCCGGAGATTGTTTTAGTGCATGGAGACACTACCACAACTTTCGTCGGCGCCTTATCTGCATACTATCATGGCGTTCCTGTAGCTCATGTGGAAGCAGGGCTTCGTTCCTATGATCGCTTTAATCCTTATCCTGAAGAGATGAACAGAATACTCACTGATGCCTTAGCCGATATTTACTTTGCTCCTACGCCTGAAGCCAAGAGAAATTTACAGAAAGAGGGCAAAGAGAAGAATAAAATATATGTCACCGGCAACACCGTAGTGGACGCTTTAGAGAGTATAGAATCGCTCTTGGACAGAGTGCCTCTTCCCTCTCCTCTGACTGAGGTTCGCCCTTTCATCCTGGTGGAAGTTCACAGAAGGGAAAACTGGGGTAAACCCCTGCAGCAGATTGCTTTGGCCTTGAAGGATTTTGCCCAGGAATTCAACCAATTGGATGTTGTCTTTCCCTTGCACAGAAATCCGATTGTCAGGGAAAGCGTAATCCCCATCTTAAGAGGGATTTCCAATGTTTATCTTTTTGAGCCCTTTAATTATTTGGAGTTTTTGAGCTTGATGAAAAAAAGCCTTTTTATTGTTTCCGATTCAGGAGGAATTCAGGAAGAAGCGCCTTCCTTCCACCGTCCTGTCTTAGTCACTCGTAAAGTCACGGAGAGGCCGGAGGGCGTTCGGGCTGGAGTCTTAGAAGTGATCGGTATCGAGCGAGAAAATGTGAGAGAGGCTTGTCGCAGACTTGTCCTTGACCAAGAGCATTATCGTCAAATGAGTCAGTCTCCCAATCCCTTTGGCGATGGACGAGCATCCTGGAGAATCAAAGAGTACCTCCTGTACTCTTTTGGCTTTCAAAAAAACCTCCCCCTTCCTTTCCGACCACAAATTCGTCAAAGAAAATAAAAGAATTAGAGGAGTCCTGGTAATGAGCTATTACGTGATTGAGGGGGGAATGCCCCTTAAAGGAAGCGTTCACATTCAAGGCGCCAAGAACTCCGCAGTGCACCTGATCGCTGCCTCCCTATTGGCCAAAGGGCAAGTAGCCCTGGAGAATGTTCCAGCAATTATTGATGTCTTAAAGATGGCAAAGATTGTGGAAAAAATTGGAGCCAAAGTGCAATTCGATCCACAAAGGCATATTCTGTTAATTGACTCCAGCGGTCCAGTTAATCCTCATATAACTGACCCTATGGCCACAGAGCTCAGAGCTTCGCTTTCTTTTCTGGGTTCTCTGTTAGCCAGAGAAAAGGAAACCAGCATAGTTCTACCTGGGGGGTGCAACATCGGTAGCCGTCCTGTAGACTTTCACCTCAAAGGGTTTCAAGCTTTGGGGGCAGAAACCAATTTGGAACACGGTCTTATTCAAGCAAAAGCTTTACGTCTGGCAGGAAAGCGCATCTATCTGGATTATCCCTCTGTAGGGGCTACCATTAATTTAACTATGGCAGCCACTTTGGCCAGGGGGGAAACGATTATTGAAAATGCAGCCGAGGAACCAGAGGTAGTGGATTTTTGCAATTTTCTGAAGAAGATGGGGGCCAAAATCAAAGGTGCGGGGACAAAAAGGCTGTGTATAAAAGGTGTGACAGCTCTGCATGGCGCTGAGCACAAGGTGATTCCTGATCGCATCGAGGGAGGGACATATTTAATTGCAGGTGCCATTACCAAAGGTGAACTTTCTGTAAAGGGAATCGTTCCTCAACACCTTGAGCCTTTATTAGCAAAACTTTACGAGGCCGGAGCCCAAATCAGCCAAGCAAAAGACAAAGTTTCTATAAAGGTCAAAAACAGGTTAAAAGCAGTCAACATAAAGACCATGCCCTATCCTGGGTTTCCCACTGATCTTCAAAATCAAATGATTCCTCTTTTGGCACTTGCAGAAGGAACGAGCGTGATAACAGAAACAGTTTTTGAGAACCGCTTCCTCCTGGTAAGCGAACTGAGAAAAATGGGAGCCTCTGTTAGAATGGAAGGACAAAGCATTTTTATTCAAGGTGTAGAAACCCTTACGGGAGCTAGAGTAGTTTCTCCTAATTTAAGAGGAGGGGCCTCCTTAGTCCTGGCAGCTTTAGCGGCCAACGGTGTCTCTGAGGTACACGAAATTGAACATATGGAGCGGGGTTACGAAAAGATGGAGGAGAAGCTCCGCGCAGCTGGTGCTAAAATAAAAAGAATTTGAAAAGAAAGGCAGGAGAAGGGAATGCCGCTTATTGATGAAAAAGGAAGGCTTTTTGGAAAAGTGAACATCCTAGATCTATTCATAATCATAGTGCTCGTCTTGGTGGTGGCATTTTTCCTTTACAAGTATGCTTTCCAACCTCAAAAAAATTACGCCCAGGATTGCCTTGTTACTCTGGTGTGGGGAAATGTAGAGCCTGACGTAGCTAACTGGGTGAAAGTAGGAGACCGGGCTACTGATGGAAAAGGGAATGTCGTACTGGAAGTAGCAGAAGTTACGATCAGACCCGCAAGGGTCCCTGTTACCACTGCTGATGGAAGAATGATCGTCGTGGATCATCCTCATTTGAAATCCGTGATCATAAAAGCTCATGCTCCCAAGATCGCCAAAACCGGCCTTTTTGAAATTAACGGCCAAGAACTAAAAATTGGCATCAACGTCATCGTACAGATGAATGCACCAGTGCTTGGCTCTCCATATAAATTTTCCGGTCTGTGCACAGGAATCGAGTTTGTACCACCCAAGGGTAATTATCCACAGCCAGAATCTCCATAGTGACAAACGACAGAATTGCTAAATACGCCGGCATTATTATGCTGGCTACAATACTGAGCCGCTTTTTAGGCTATGTTTGGAAGGCTCTCCTCTCGGCCTTTTTCTTCGGATCAGCATCGGACGCCTTTTTAAGGGCCAACACTCTGCCTAATATGCTTTACAATATTCTGGTGGGGGTTTTCCTCTCCGCGCTTTTCATCCCCTTCTTTACCAGGTATCTGGTCAAAGAAGAAAAAAAGGAACTCTGGAGGCTTTTTTCCTCTCTCTTTGTTATAGTTTTTCTAATTCTTCTCATTCTCTGCGGGCTGGGAGTCCTCTTTGCTCCTTACCTTTCTCTCTGGCTCAATCCTACGAGCGACCTAGAAACTCTTAATCTGACCACAAAGCTAACTCAGATCATGTTTCCAGCTTTGATTTTTTTAGGCTGGGCAGGCTTGCTTACGGCCCTTTTAAATGCCTTTCAGAATTTCACCGTTCCCGCCTTCTCAGTTGTAGTTTTCAACGTGGTTCTGATTATCTTAATCAGCATTTTGGCTAAACCTTTTAATATTTTCTCTGCGGCCGTGGGATGGACCTTAGCATCTTTCGCCCAATTCCTTTTTCAAGTGCCTCCCCTGCTTAAGCTGGGATTTCACTTCTCCCTGGAAAAGCTCTGGCATCAGGACCTAAAGAAAATCGCCATTCTTGCCCTTCCCCTTCTCGTTTCTGCTGCCATTGATCAACTCTCCCCTTTTTTTGAAGCTAGGCTGACCTCTTATTTAGAGGCTGGGAGCTTTACAGCCTTGAGAAATGCGGGAATTTTAGTGCAATTACCCTTAGGAATTTTCGCTATGAGCATCACCACAGCCATTTATCCCACCTTAACAGCCCAATTAGCAAGAGGTGAAGTGAGCGAAGCCAAAGAAAGCATCCGCTGGTCAATCAGGGCTTCCTCACTTTTTATCCTTCCTTCTTTAGTTGGACTGATCGCCCTTTCTGTGCCTATAATTAGGGTCCTCTATCAGTATGGAGAATTTACTGCTACAGGCACATCTTTATCCGCTTTCGCCCTGACACTTTATGCTCCAGGTCTTTTTGCCAATGCTACATTAATGGTTCTGCTCAGGGCCTTCTACGCCATGCAGGATACTTTCACGCCCGTATTGGTTACTTTTTGCGGTTTAACTCTTCAGATCGCCCTTTATTTTGTGCTTATCGGCCCCCTGAAAGTGGGAGGATTAGCCTTGGCTTCCACGATTGCCAGTTATTTCAACCTAACCCTTATGAGTCTGTTTTTAAGAAAAAAAATAGGGCCTTTAGGCTTAAGTGCATTAGTTCCCTCTCTATCGAAGATGATAGTTAGCGCTCTCACCATGGGTCTAGCCTGCTTTTTTTTAGACAGTTTAGTAGTGAAGTTCTTAGATCCTACAAGAGTTTTGCTTAGAATAGCTGAAGTCATAATAGTTATCGGGTTTGGTCTAATTTTTTACCTTCTGCTTCTTTATCTATTCAAAGTCAAAGAAGTAATTCCAGTTTTTTCCAGAATCAAAAGGTTTTTTCAAAGCCTGGCTGTTGCACAGGGAGGTAAAAATCAATAGAATGCCAGCTATGAGAAAAAATCGACCCGGCAAATTGCAAAAATTTATTGTGGTTTTAGTCTCTCTGATTGTCTTGGGTATTGGATTGGGAGCGGGGTGGTTTTATCTTACTTATGGCAAGGTAACCCCTTCCAAGGAGAACCTGGTAGAGCTACCCACGCCGGTCCCAGGAGGTCGAGTAAATATTCTTTTAATTGGAGTAGATGCAAGGCCAGGAGACACTTCTGCCCGATCAGATACCATTATGTTTTGCTCAATTGATTTGGATCACAAGCAAATCTATTTTCTTTCCATCCCTCGAGATTCCTTGGTGGACATTCCTGGAAACGGAAAGGATAAAATAAATGCTGCCCATGCTTACGGTGGCATACCTCTGCTCATTGAGACTGTTTCCCAATTCCTAAATCGCCCAATTCACTATTATGCTGAGCTTGATTTCCAGGGATTTGCTAAGGTGATCGACATTTTGGGTGGAGTGGATTACAACGTAGAAGAGCGCATGTACTATCCGTGGGAAGGAATCGACCTCTATCCTGGCTTACAGCATCTAAATGGTGAGCAGAGCTTGGCCTATGTCAGATATCGAGAATACCCGGAAGGAGATATTGCCAGAGTGCAACATCAGCAGGCATTTTTAAGGGCGATCATTGAACAACATTTTAACTTGGCCAATTTGACCAAACTTCCTATAATTTTTCAGGAGATCACCTCTTACATGAAAACTAACATCCCCCTGGAAAAAGCCCTTGAGCTTGCGAAATCCCTTTCTAATTTAAAAATGAGGGATATTCGTTTTGAGACTGTACCTGGGGATTTCTTGAATATCAATAATATAAGCTATTGGGGAGTGGATGAGGAAAAACTCCATAGCCTTCTGGACCAATTAGATAACCCTCAAAACCAGGGGGAAACCTCTACTCCCACTGAATCCCAGAGTCTGCTCAACGAGGGGACAACCACAAGTAACGGAGCGAGCACGGGGCAGGAACCCTGACCTCTATGGCCACAAGTACCGAAGCAAGCAAAACACTGCAAATGGGAAAAGCGTTAGTTTCTACCTGCTTAAACAGTGTTACTGTCAAGGTTCTAAAGCAGGTTTATAGGGTTTTAGCTCAAGCTGTGGCTTCGATGCGCCTTCAGGAGTTTTTTCGTCCTTATCAAACGCCGGTTTATCAAGGTTGGGGAACATGCATTTCTAAAAAGCTTCGAGAAAAAACCAGAAGACCTTTTCTGGGCATTTCTCTCTGGATAAAAAAAGTCATTTTGGAAAACTCGTTTCTTAAGAAAATCTTTGTTAATTTCTTCCAGGATTGCCGATATTCTCCGGTCAACGTAATAGGGGAGGTACTCTTTGCCTTCGGCGCAATTTATTTTTCGCTCAGCATCTACACCCTCAGGCTTACCGGCTTAGGATGGACAATAATCGCTTCTGTAGTATTGCTCCTTGGCCTGGCTGGGACATTGGTTCCTCTTGAATATTTACGATCATCCTTTTTCCAGAAATTAAGTTCAAAGCCATTTCAAAAACGGAAAGAATTCTTTTTACCTATTTTATTAGGCATTTTCATAGGTGTGCTTTCTTATTTAGCCAATCCAATTCTCATTTTGACTATAATTGCTTGTTTGGTCGCCATTTTCTGGATTGTTTATAGACCGGAATTTGGCTTATATGGAATTGCAGCTTATGCTTTAATAGATTATTTCGTGCGTTCCAACTTACCAGAAAGTATTGCCAGAATATGGCCTATTGCCCTCATGGGTTTGATCCTATTGGGTATTTCACTCCGCTTGATAAAAGAGTCAGAACGCAAATTCTATTTCACAGAGATCATTTTCCCCCTGCTCCTCTTTCTACTCTGGAACTGTGTTTCTCTGGTAGAGAACTCCGTCTCTTTCAGCGTAGGCTTCGAAGGAATCAGGGCTATCCTCCAGACTTCAATTTTTTTCTTTTTGGCCCTTAACGCCCTGCGTCAGAGAAAAAAATTGCGCACGCTTCTTTATTTTCTTACCGCTATCCTGTTGATAATTTCTCTTTATGCTATTTATCAGCACATTATTCAAGTCCCGGTAAAGCCAGGATGGGTTGATGTGGATTTTGAACAGGACATAAAAACGCGTTCTTATTCCATCTTTCCCAGTCCCAATGCTCTATCCGGATACCTCGTCCTCTTTTTTCCCCTGGTCTTAGTTCTGTTTTTTGAGGAAAGAGGATGGAGCGCAAAAATTTATTTTCTGTTAACCGCTTTGAGCATGGGTTTAGCGCTCATGTACACCTTAACCAGAGCTGGCTGGCTTGTTTGTGCCCTCAGTCTTCTTCTTCTGGGTTTGCTCCACGATAGGCGAGTTTTGGTCTTTCTTCTCATCCTGGCCCTGTCGTTGCCTTTTCTTCCTGAATTCTCCACTCGATTGGCCACTATGATCACAGGTGAATACTGGGTAAAGTCGGCCACGGCAGGCCGACTTTACCGCTGGGAACTTGGGATGGAAATCGCTGCTGGACATCCCCTTTTCGGCACCGGGCCCGGAACTTTTGGAGGCGCCGTAGCATATAGAGCCGGATATTGGCCAGGAGTGTATTCCGACAATTATTACATCAAAACTGCAGCGGAGCTAGGTTTTGTTGGATTGGCATTATATAGCATAACTTTATTCTACATTCTGGTCGGAGGATTTCGGCGTTTGCGCGCTTTAAAAGATCAAAAACTAAAAAACATTGGCTGGGCAATTCAGGCAGGCATCTTCGCTTTTTTAGCCCATAATTTTACCGAGAACCTCTGGGAAGAGCCCCCTCTGGCTGTAGCTTTCTGGTTTCTCTGCGGAATCCTTTTCTTGCTCCCCATTTTGGAAAAAGAAAATGCCCCAAGCGCTTAAGATTCTTCAGGTAATAGGCGGTGGAGAAATCGCCGGATCCAAACATCAGTTCTTAGAGTTGTGCCAGGAGCAGATTGGACGTGGTCATGAAGTGAAAATAGTGTGTTTTATCGAAGGAGAGCTCAGTGAAGATGCCCGAAACATGGGTATTCCCATCTTGGTCATGCCAATGGCTAATATTATCGATTGGAGGGTAATTCCCCCTTTGAGACGATTAATTGAAAAAGAGGGCTATCAAATTGTACACACGCATGGAGTAAGGGCCAATTTCATTGGGAGAATTGCAGCTCGAAAAACCAAAGCTCATATTATCACTACGATTTACTCCTTTCCCAAAGAGGATTATAAGAACATCCTGAAAAGGACCTTCTATCCCCCAGTTGACCGTTTTACAGTGAAATACGCCGAGAGGTTGATCGTAGTCTCGCATGGGTTAAAAGATAGGCTTTTAAGCGTGCACTATGCACCAGAGGAGAAAATAAGGGTCATTCACTGCTCTATTAATCTGAAAAAAGCCAAGGCTTCAAAAACAAGGGATGAAATGCGAGAAGAATTAGAAATCCCACCCGGAGTTCCAGCTTGTGGAATGCTGGCGCGCCTCGTTCATGTGAAAAACCCCTTTTTACTTTTGGATGTCGCGGAGCTAGTGCATACAAAAATCCCTGAGGCTATGTTCTTTTTTGTGGGAGATGGTCCATATTTGGAAATCCTGAAAAAAGATGCGGCAAAAAGAGGACTCCAGAGTGTGGTTCGGTTTACCGGCTACCGAAAGGACCCCCTGGAGATCGTGGAAGCATTGGATGTGGTTGTGCTCACATCCATCTCTGAGGGTTTACCGGTTACGCTTCTTGAGGCCATGGCTCTCAGAAAACCAGTAGTAGCCACCAACGTGGGAGGAGTTCCCGAAGTAGTTCAAGATGGAGTAACGGGATTCTTAGTTCCTTCCGGTAATGCTCCGGAATTTGCCCGTGCACTAATCTCTCTTTTTAAAAACCCAAACCTGATGAAAATCATGGGAGAACAGGGCAGAAAAAGGGTGGAAGAAAACTTCTCTCTTTCCATTATGGCTGAAAAGACTGATAATGTTTATTTTGAGGTGTTGGAACCGTGAAGGGAAAGAAAGCAATCTTAATTATCGGCGCAGGAGAGGCAGGGGGAATGCTCACCAGAGAAATCATTAAACATCCTGAGTTGGAGTATTTTCCAATAGGCTTTATTGACGATGATCCGAGCAAAAAAGGACTGCGGCTCTGGGGGCTGCCCGTATTAGGAGACAGAAACGATTTTCTGCAGATAGTTAAGGAGAAAAAGATAGACCTCGTTTTCATCGCCATCCCCTCCGCTCCAGGAAATGTCATTCGTCTTTACGTGGAACTGGCAAAAAAAGCCCAAGTCCCTTTTAAAATCGTTCCCGGTGTTTACGAATTAATTGATGGCAACGTGAAAGTGGAAATGGTAAGGGAGGTCCAGCTTGATGACCTTTTGCGGCGGGCCCCGGTGAAAATTAACCTGGAAGAAATTGCATCGTACATTTATCAAAAGAAGGTTTTGATTACAGGAGCCGGCGGATCAATTGGATCTGAGCTGGCCAGACAGGTGCTTCAGTATGGCCCCAGAACCCTATTTCTTTTAGGACATGGGGAAAATGCGATTTATCAGGTGGATTTAGAATTAAGGGAACTTTTTCCTCATTTGGAAATCAGGCCCATAATTGCCGATATTCAGGACCGGAATAAAATGGAGTACCTTTTTCTCACAGAGAAGCCTCAGGTTATATTTCATGCTGCAGCTCACAAGCATGTGCATTTTATGGAAGCTTTTCCAGAAGAAGCCGTTAAGAACAACGTAAGGGGAACTCTCAATTTGATTCAAGCAGCCTTTAAAGCCCGAGCAGAAAAATTCATCAATATTTCCACAGATAAAGCAGTATACCCAGCTTCAGCTTACGGAGCATCGAAACGAGTGGGAGAAATCATTTGTACCTCCTGGGCTCGAAAAATGAAAGTTCCTTACGTCACTGTACGCTTTGGGAATGTACTGGGCACTCATGGATCGGTTATTCCCCTTTTCCAAAGGCAGATAAAAAGAGGGGGGCCGGTAACTCTTACGCATCCTATGATGTCCCGCTATTTTATGACCATGGGAGAGGCTGTTCAATTAATTATTCAAGCCGGAGCTTTGGGAGAAAATGGAGAAATTTTTATCCTGGACATGGGTGAACCCATAAAAATCATAGACTTAGCGGAAGAGTTGATTAAGCTTTCAGGACTTGAACCTCACAAGGATATAAGGATTGAAAATTGCGGTATTAGACCAGGAGAGAAATTGAAGGAGGAACTGTACGAGGAGAGTGAAAATCCAGTAGAGACAGGGCGAGAAAGGATACTCAAAATCGCAAATCCCCTTTATATACCCTGGAAAACTTTGAAACCGATGGTAGATGAACTGTTAAAAGCGGCCTCAGAAGTTGATAGGGAGAAAATTTTCAACATCTTCGGAAGAATAATACCCTCGATGATGGAGGTGGGGAGACAATGAAAAAAGTGCTTTTCGTTTCCTATTATTATCCCCCCATGGGTGGAGTCGGAGCTCAAAGGACGCTCAGGTTCATTAAGTATCTCCCAGAATTCGGGTGGGAACCTTATGTTTTAACTGCTGAACCCTCCCCTTTTCTTCCTTTTGATGAAGCTCCCCTGAGCGTGCTTCCTGAAGAAAGGGTGCGCAGGGCTAAAGTTTTAGAGCCCTTAAATTTGCTGAACAAACTCTCCTTTTTGAAGAAATTACCGAGAAAGGTTGAGGAACGCAGGGAGACGAACAAAAAATCCAGAGACATAAAGGAGGGATTCAGAGAGATCCCCCTTTCCTGGAAAGGAAAGTTAAGGGCCTGGCTTTTCATTCCCGATGATCGCATCGGCTGGATACCTGAAGGAACAAGAGAGGGATTGGGATTTATCTTTAAGGAAAAATTTGACTGCCTAATTTCCACATCAGCACCATATTCGGCTCACATTTTAGCCTGGCGTCTAAAAAAACGCACTGGTATCCCATGGATTGCGGACTTCCGTGATCTTTGGTCCACGAACACTTTTCTCTATTTTCCCACTAAGTTCCACAGGTCAGTTAATTCCTGGCTGGAAAGGTTAATAGTGCAAAAGGCTGACTATGTGATGACCTGTACCCCTCTTTTTCGCGAGGATTTTTTGATAAGGTACAGCGAGTTGCCAGCCTGGAAGTTCCTGATGATAACCAACGGTTTTGACCCGGCGGATTTTCCTCTTCCCCATCCCGACCCTTATTCTCGTTTTACCATCTCCTATGTAGGGGATTTTTATGGCCCTCAAAGCCCGGTTTACTTCTTGCTGGGTTTGCGGGCTTTTCTCAACAAAAACAGTCAGGCCGCCGAAGATTTACAGGTGATTTTCGTGGGTCCATTCCAGAACAGGGTAAGCCCTATCGTGGAGTCTTTGGATTTGGGAAACACTGTCAGATTCCTGGGTTTTTTGCCTCACGAGCAGTCAGTAGCAATTATGAGGAGGTCTCACCTTCTTTTGCTAGTGTTAGGCAGCAAAGCGGGCGGAGAAAAGATTTACCCCGCAAAAGTGTTTGAATATCTGGCAGCGCAAAAACCTATTTTAGCTTTAGTGCCGGAGGGAATTACAAAAGAATTGCTCAAAGAATCTGGCGTAGCCTTTATTGTGAACCCGGAGAACGAAGACTCAGTGGCCAGAGTCCTAGATAAAATCTATAGAGCCTACAAAGAGAATGCTTTGCCCTTAAATGTAGAGCCAGCCAATCTTCAAAGTTTTAACGCCAGAGAGCTTACCAAGACTTTGGCTCAGCTGATGGATAATATCCAGAAATTGCCCAAAGGCGCAGAAAGGAGCAAGGAATGAGCGAGAATTTTAAAAGGAAGCCGGGGGAGCACCCCATCCGGGACACATTTTTGCCCTTTTCCCGGCCCTGGATAGGGGAGGAAGAGATTCAAGCCGTGACTGAAGTGCTGCGCTCTGGATGGCTGACGACGGGAAAGAAAACTTTAGAATTCGAACAGGAATTTGCGCAATATATTGGCGCTCCCATCGCCTTGGCTTTTAATTCCTGCACAGGTGGTCTTCATTGTGCCTTAGCTGCCCTGGGCATAGGTCCAGGGGATGAGGTCATTACTTCCGTTTTCACTTTTGCCGCTACAGCAAATGTGATCTGCCATGTGGGAGCTGAACCCATCTTCGTGGACATCGACCCTTTAACTCTGAATATTGACGTTGAGCAAATCGAGGAGAAAATCTCCCCGAAGACTAAAGCGATTATTCCTGTTCACTACGGAGGCCGTCCCTGCCCAATGGATGAGATACTCTCGTTGGCTCGAAAATATAACCTCTTCGTGGTGGAGGACGCTGCCCACGCATTGGGAGCTATTTACAAGGGGAAAAAGGTTGGGGCTCTGGGCTCAGAGGTCACCTGCTTTAGCTTCTACCCCACAAAGTGTATCACTACAGGTGAGGGGGGGATGAACACTACAGCATCACCGGAATTAGCCGAGAAAATGAAAATCTGGAGGCTTCATGGAATTTCCCGCGATGCCTGGGATCGGTACCAGAAAGGGGGTTCATGGTATTACGAAGTTGTCGCTCCAGGATACAAGTACAACCTCACAGACATTGCCTCAGCCATAGGGGTGGAACAGCTGAAAAAGGCTGAGGTTCTCCAAGCACGGAGAGAGGAGTTAGCCCTAAAATATCGTGAAGCTTTAAAGGGACTTCCTTTTGTTCTTCCACCACCTTTTCCAGAGGGACGCCATGCTTGGCATCTTTTCCCGGTTCAACTCCAATTGGAAGAATTGAACTGTACAAGAGATGAATTCGTGGAGGCTTTGGCCAAGGAGAATATAGGAACTTCTGTGCATTTTATCCCTTTAAACCTTATGCCTTTTTATCGCAGTAGGGGTTGGAAGGAAGGAGATTTTCCTAAAGCAGAATACGCTTATAAAAGGTTAATATCTTTGCCTTTCTTCCCTAAAATGAGCGATGAGGACTTGGAAAGCGTAGTTCTAGCGCTCAAGAAACTGGTGGAATGGTATTCCAGGTAAAGACAAAAAACATAGATTTACTGGGAATTTCCCTCTCTCAGCTTAGCAAGGAAGAATTGTTGGATATATCGCGAAGCGTGCTTAAAGGAGAGCGTTCTCCGGGATACATTGTGACATTGAATCCCGAGATCATGGCCTGGGCTTTAAAGGACAAGGACCTTCTTTCCGCCATTAAAAACGCTCTTTTTGTAATTCCCGATGGAATTGGGATAACCTGGGCTTTAAAGAGGTGTTATGGTTTCAAGCCTCAAAGGATTCCGGGCATTGAGCTTGCTGAGAATTTGATCCAAATCTGTTCAGAGGAAAATTTGCCAGTCTTTTTCTTAGGCTCCCGTCCAGAGATAGTAGAAAGTGCAGTAAAAAGTTTCCAGAAGATGTTTCCCAAGATTAATGTGGCAGGATTCTATCATGGTTTTTTTAAGGAAGAGGAACTCAAAAAGTTATGGGAAGAAATCGATCGCTCGGGAACAGCGCTATTAATCGTGGGAATGGGTGCAAGAAAGCAGGAAAAGTTTCTTTTTTCCACTCCGCAAACGGTCTATCGCTTGGGAATAACAGTAGGAGGGGCCTTAGAAATCTGGGCCGGAGCGAAAAAAAGAGCTCCTCTCTGGATGAGAAAATATGGCCTTGAATGGCTATATAGAGTATTGAAAGAACCTAAAAGGATAGTGCGACTGTTTAGAGCTTGGCCCTTTTTCCTGAGGATTTTGTGTCTAAGAAAAAAAACTTAAAAATTGCTGTATCAGGATATTACGGTTTTGGCAACACTGGAGATGAAGCCATCCTGACATCGCTTTTATCCCTCCTTAAAAGGGTTCCTCATGCGGAGATTACAGTTTTTTCGGCTTACCCCAAAAAAACTCGGAAAGAGCACGGAGTCAAATCTGTTTCCAGAATCAATCCTTTTTCCGTATTGAGCTCCCTTCTCAAGTGCGATCTCCTTATCTCCGGAGGTGGAGGTTTACTTCAAGATGTCACTTCCTCTCGGAGTTTGCTTTATTACCTAAGTATCATCCATTTAGGAGTGCTTTTTAAGAAAAAGGTTGTTCTGCTCGCTCAGAGTATAGGACCAATCTCCAAAGCAGTTAACCGCAGATTAACTTCCCGGGTCCTAAATAAAGTAACTTTAATTACGGTGAGGGATGAGCATTCTTACAGGGAGCTAAAAGAATTGGGAGTAAGAGATATCCCTGTTTATCAGACGGCCGACCTGGCGCTTTTACTGGATAAGCCCCAAGAGGTAGCTTCAAGGGAGATTTTGGAATTCTTAAACCTCAAAGAGCCCTTTGTAGTTTTTTGCCTAAGGAACGTTAAGCATAAAAAAATAAGAATAAAAGATTTCGCGGAAATAGCTGAAAGGTTAAAGAAGGCATTCCAGGTTAAAATCGTGTTCCTTCCCTTCCAGTTCTCCCTAGATCGAGAGCTCAATGAAAATTTGAGTGCTCTCGTTCCAGGAAGTATTCTGTGTCCTTTTTTGAAGCCAGGTCAGATCATTAACCTCTTTGCTAAAGCGGAGCTGGTGGTGGGTATGAGGCTTCATTCCTTAATTTTTGCTGCCTTAGCTCGAACTCCATTCCTGCCAGTTTCATACGATCCTAAAGTGAGTTCTTTCGCCCAGCTCCTTAATCAGGAGGCCCTTTCCTTGGAGGAGGATGCAGAAAAAATATTTTTAAAAATTGAGGAGAATTTAAAAAATCGTGCAAAAATAAAAGAAAGTTTGGAGAAAGGGGTATCAAAGCTGGAACAAAAAGCGGAAGAGAACTGGAAACATCTGGAGCAAATCATTAACAGCTTCCCCTAATAAATAAAAGAAAGGAGGGGCCCGAATGGCAACCAAGAAACCTGCTCCCAAAGAGACTAAGAAAGCCGCAAAGAAAACAGCAAAGAAAAAGAAATAGAGCCAAAATCCTTCTTTAAAACTAAAAGGCTTGGGAATTTTTCCCGGCCTTTTAGCTTGCAATTACTTCCAGTCTTTCTCCAGTATTTCCGAAATCCATTTTTTCAGGGATTGGCGAAAGAAAAATCCCGAAGCAAGCACGATGAGGATGATAATTCCAACAACAATCCAACCCCAAAGAGGAATATGGAATTGCCATAATCCAGCACCAATCAGTGTAGCGGAAATCGTGCCCGGAAGTCTGCCAAAAAAGGAAACCATGAAATAGGTCCAGTATCCCATGGGAGTAAGCCCTGCAATATAGCACATAGCGTCTTTGGGAAGATAGGGTAGCCAATAATAAAGAAGGAAGAAAAGGGTTCCTTTATTTTGCGCTAAAGAATCAAACTTTTTGAGCCTTTCCGGAGAGAGTATTTTTTCCACAAGCGGCCTCCCGAAAACCTTCGCCAGAAAAAAGGCCAGCATTGATCCTAAAACTGTGCCAATCTGGCTATAAATTAAACCCGGAAGAAAACCGAAAAGGAATCCTCCCAGCATACCGAAAAAACCAGGAATGGGAAAGACAGCAACCTGAAGGGCCTGCAGAACGATCAAACCCAAAGGAGCCCAGAGACCAAGGGATCTGAGAAAAGATTCAATTTGCTGACGATCACTGAGAAATCGATAAACAGGGGGGAACCATAAGAAAGAAGACCCCAGGAGAGAAATCAAAAAAAGCACAAGAATTGTTATGCGCCAATTGAAATTTTTCGTCATTTCCGAATTAGAAAGATTATACTAAAGAGAACCCCATGCGGCCAGCCAGGAAGTGTTCGGATTTGTAATTTAGGGTATTATTAAAATAACTTTAACAAAAATTTGGGGAAGACTAACATGAAAAAAGAAGACATCAAGGCCTTGGGCTCAGAAAAGCCTCTGGCACCGGGAGGCAAAAGAAAAACAATCAGTCTCTTACAAGTCAAGGAGCTATCCAAAGCGTTAAAAGTATCGGGCAGAGTAATAGAAATTCAAGCTTTAAGCCAGGGAACTGTGCCGGAAAGGTACGAAAGAAATATTGACTCTATCGGGATTGAGGGTCAAATCAGACTTCTTCAATCCAAGGTGGCCATAATCGGTTTAGGAGGTCTTGGAGGCTGGATAGCCGAAATTCTGGCACGCGCTGGCGTGGGTTTCATTCGTTTAGTTGACGGTGATTCATTCATGGAGAGCAATTTAAATCGCCAGCTTGGCTCTCTCCCCGTCTCTCTGGGGAAAAACAAGGCTCTGGAAATTAAAAAAAGGCTAAAACGAGTAAACCCTTCCCTTCAAATTGAAGCTGTGCCCGCTTATCTCACAAAGGAAAACCTGGAGGCCACGCTTTCTGATTTGGATCTTGTTATTGATGCCTTGGGTGACATTCCCCAACGCTTTATTCTCTGGGAAGGCTGCCTGAAGTTCAGAAAACCCCTGGTGCACGGTGCAATAGGAGGTTTCATGGGCCAGGCTGCCCTCTTTGAACCAATTCCAGGTGCTCTGGAAGCGATTTACGGAAAACCGGACAGAGCGCCAGAACGCGGAGTCGAGGCAGAGCTTGGCACTCCCTCCCCTACCCCAGCTTTCATCGGAGCCTTAGAGGCTGCCATTGCTATTCAAATTCTCATTGGAAAAGGGGAAGAATACAAAAACAAACTCTTCTTTTTTGACCTGGAGCACGGTCTTTTTAACAAAATGAATCTTTAAACAGGGCTTCTCTTTTATTTTGCTGTTTGCTATACTATGTTTAAGGTTCATCCGACCCGTAGGGCTCCCTCTGGGAACTTACGGGCGATGCCTGAAAGATCAGGCTGAGGGTGGAAAAAGCAATTTTTCCGCCTCCCGGAATTTGGAAAGGAGAACTGCAATTGAGAAAAGCTTTAAGCCTTTTTTTAATTCTCACCTTAATTCTTCCCCTCTTCTCCTGCCAGAGACAAGGCACATTAATTCTGGCCACTACTACCTCCGTCCAAGATTCTGGCCTTCTGGATTTTTTGATCCCTAAGTTTGAAAACCAGTACAACATCAAAGTCCAAGTGGTGGCTGTAGGGACTGGTGAAGCAATCACCATGGGACAAAGAGGAGACGCAGATGTGCTTCTGGTACACAACAAGACCAAAGAGTTAGAACTTATGAATGCCGGATACGGGTCTCGAAGGCAAGAAATCTGCTACAACGATTTCCTTCTGGTGGGCCCTCCTTCAGATCCAGCTCAAGCCAAAGGTTTGGACGTCTATGAGGCCCTGACAAAGATTGCTCATACCAAAGGAGCAATCTTTGTTTCCAGAGGAGATCAGTCCGGGACGCACATCAAAGAACTCGCCCTCTGGGGAAAGATCTCCCTTACCCCCACACAGGCTGAAATGAATTATCTTTCCTCGGGGCAAGGGATGGGAGAGACCCTGCGCATTTCTTCAGAAAAAGGTGGCTATACCCTCACTGATCGGAGCACCTGGTTAGCTCAAAAGGGCACCCTTAATTTAGAAGTGATTTCTCAGGGCAACAAGGATCTGCTCAACACCTATTCCGTAATATTAATAAATGAGCAAAAGTTTCCCAAAATTCACTCTAAGGAGGCTCAGCTCTTTTATTCCTGGATAACCTCTTCTCAAACTCTGCAGCTCATTGCCAACTTTGGAAAAGATAAGTATGGAGAACCTTTATTTTATATATTTACCCCATAATGAGGAGGGAGAAAAAATATAGATATTATTTGGCAGGGCATAAAAGCCGCCTTTAGCCTTATTATCAGCTTAGACCCTGAACTAATACAAATATTGCTTCTTTCCTTAGAGGTTTCAGGGCTAGCCATTTGTGTTGCCGTAATATTAGGAATCCCTTTGGGCGTGTTTTTAGGACTGCGCCGCTTCCCGGGAAGAAACCTTCTTATTACCTTAGTCAATACCGGGATGGGATTACCCCCAGTGGTAGTAGGTCTTTTCGTTTTCCTTTTACTTGCTCGCTCTGGGCCCTTAGGAAACTTGAATTTACTATATACGCCATCTGCTATGGTTATCGCTCAGGTTATTATAGCTTTGCCTATCGTGGCGGGAGTTACTATGGCTGGAATTCAGAATCTTGAGGAAAAGCTAAAATATCAGATCCTTGCTTTAGGGGCTAGCAGATTTCAATATCTTTTCAAACTACTCCAGGAAGGGCGCCTGATCGTTCTTTCAGCTTTAGCTGCAGGTTTTGGCTCAATCATCTCGGAAGTAGGAGCGGTAATGATGGTGGGAGGAAATATCAAAGGCCAAACAAGAGTTTTGACCACAGCTATTGTTCTGGAAACGAGGCAAGGTGATTATAGCTTGGCCATTGCCTTAGGCATCATCCTCCTTCTAATCGCCCTCTTTCTTAATATACTCTTTACCTATTTGCAGCAGAGAAGATTATCATGAACACTTTAATGCAACTTAAAAATGTAGAAGTAGCCTTAGAAGGAAAAAAAATCCTGGAACTCGAAGAGTTAGACGTGCACTCAAGAGAATTCCTCACAGTGCTTGGCCCTACTGGTGCGGGAAAAAGCACAATTTTAAAGCTCATGGCTTTTTTGATTAAACCCAAGCTGGGGGAGATTCTTTGGCAAGGAGAAAAAGTGAACTTTCCTGTGCCTTTGCATATTCGGCGTTTGATCTCCATGACCTTCCAGGAACCCTTGCCCTTTCAAGGTACAGTTTTTGAAAATGTGGCTTACGGGCTGAGAATTCGAGGAATAAGGGGAAAAGAATTGAGGATGAAAGTGGAAGAGACCCTGGAGCTTCTGGGAATTTCCCATTTAAAAAATCAATCAGCAAAAAGAATCTCTGGAGGTGAAGCTCAGAGAGCCGCTTTAGCAAGAGCCCTTGTTTTCCATCCTTCTTTGTTATTGCTTGACGAACCCTTAGCCTCTCTCGATCCTTTAACTAAGGAAAAACTGGAGCCCGAATTGTACAGGATCCTCAAGCAGATAGGGATAACCTGTGTTTATGTCACACATGATCAGGAAGAGGCCTATTTTTTTGCAGATAGGATCGCTGTAGTGGACCATGGAAAAATCCTTCAGGTAGGAACTAAGGAAGAGGTTTTCTACAGGCCGATTAACGCAAAGGTCGCTCGGTTTGTGGGCACTGAAAATCTGATTCCGGCCATAGTTTGTTCACAGGAAAATAACCTTGTCAGCCTGAAGGCCATGGATAAAACCTTAGAGGCTATAGCTCCTTTTTCCCCAGGGGAAAAAGTAATTGCATGCATTCGTCCAGAAGAAATTACTTTAAAAAAGGATGGAGCGGCCCTGGAAAAAGTTTCCGCGCGCAATCAGCTTCCTGGAACCATCGTTTCCATAGACTCTCTGGGACCAGTGGTTAAGGCTACTTTAAATTGTGGTTTTCCTCTAAAAGTTTTAATTACAAGGCGCTCTGCCCTTGACTTAAATTTAAAGCCCGGTGACCTGGTTGTGGCCACGTTTAAGGCTACAGCGGTTCATATCTTTTCAGAAGATACAGGAGGAAAAAATGGTTAGTTATGAGGAAGCATTAAGAATTATCTTAGAAAATTGCCATCCCCTTTCGCCCCGGAAAGTTAAACTTGAGGATTCCTACGGGTTGGTCCTGGGAGAGGACATTTTTTCCCCGGAGGACATCCCTCCGTTCGACAATTCGGCTATGGACGGTTTTGCAGTGAGAGCAGAGGACATTTCTAAGGCTACGGAGGAAAACCCTGTCAGCTTAGAGATCGTTCAGGAAATAAAAGCAGGGATGGATAAAGAGGCAGAGGTAATGAGGGGAAAGGCGATCAGAATCATGACTGGGGCCCCAATTCCCTTTGGCGCTGATGCTGTTTTAAGGAAAGAGTTTACGGTTTTGAAAAATGATTCAGTTTTAGTCCTTAGGCCTGTTAAAAAGGGAACGGATATCAGGAATAAAGGGGAGGACATCAAAGCAGGCGATCTTGTTTTAAAAAAGGGGCAGGTAATTAAGGTAGGGGAAATTGGCATTCTTGCCGCTTTAGGAATTGGGGAAGTTTTAGTTCATCCTCCTTTGAAAGTAGCCATTATTACAACTGGAGATGAACTCCTGGGGATATCAGAAAAACTGGTTCCCGGAAAAATCAGAGATACTAACTCTTATACTCTCCAAGCCCAAGTTAAAAATGCGGGGGCTATGCCCCTTCTTTTTCCCAGGATCCCTGACAACAAGAAAACCATTACCAAAGTCCTCAGGGAAGGATTGGAGTGCGATTTAATCATCACTACAGGCGGGGTCTCTTTGGGAGAATACGACTTTGTAAAAGAAGCTCTAGAGGATTTGGGAGCTAAAATACATTTCTGGAGAGTCAGGCAGCGTCCAGGGAACCCCATGGCTTTCTGGTCTTGGAACGAAAAACCTATCTTCGGCATCCCTGGAAACCCTGCAACTTCCATAATTTGTTTTGAAGAGTATGTGCGCCCAGCTATTAGAAAAATGATGGGTTTTTCACATCTTTTTCGTCCACAACTTAAAGTTTTGATGGGTGAGGATTACTTCAAGGAAAGTCGAGGAAGGCTTCAATTTTTAAGAGTTAAACTAGAAAGGAAAGACCGAATTTACGCCTACCTTGCGGGTGCACAGGGGTCAGCTATCTTAACCTCCATGGCTGCTGCTGATGCTCTGGCTTTGGTACCGGAAGAGGTGAATTTCTTGAAAAGAGGGGAGGAAGTTCTCGTCCATTTAATCCATTTACCGGAGGATCACTGATGAAAGATGGCTTTGGCCGTACTATAGATTATCTGAGAATTTCCTTGACCGATAGATGTAACCTGCGCTGCATTTTCTGCATGCCAGAAGAGGGAGTACCTCTTTTTTCTCACGAGGAAGTTCTCCGGATTGAGGAAATTTGCACAATCGTACAAGAAATGGTTCAGATGGGACTCAAAAAAGTTAGACTAACAGGAGGGGAGCCGCTTCTGAGGAAAGGGATACTGGATTTAGTCCAGGAGCTCAGAAAAATTCCGCAGCTTGAAGAAATTACAATTACTACCAACGGCACCCTGCTCAAAGATTTAGCCGAACCGTTAAAACTGGCCGGAATTGAAAGGATCAATATTGGCCTCCCCTCGCTGGATCCCATTAAATATAGGATGATAACCCGAAGAGGTGATATTAATCAAGCTTTAGAGGGTTTACAAAAAGCAATTGAGGTGGGGTTTGATCCTATCAAGATCAATACCGTTATTCTAAAAGGATGGAACGAAGACCCTATGCCCTTTCTCAAACTTATAACTAAGTTTCCCGTGGAAGTGCGCTTTATAGAATACATGCCTTTGGGGAGTTTGCTCGGGAAAGGCTTTTTTCTGTCTGCAAATGAATTTCTTGAAAGGATCTCCTCCCTTACCGAGTTTAAAGAAATGAGCCCCACACCCGGCAATGGGCCTGCAAGAAAGTCATTTAAGACACCAAATGCCAAGGGTAGTTTCTCTTTGATTGCGGCTTTCAGCGACCATTTCTGCCCAAAATGCAACCGGCTGAGACTAACTTCAGATGGGCAAATTCTTCCATGCCTTTTTTCTAATCAAGGAGTAAACCTAAAACCTGCATTAAGACCGCACCTGGACTCTTTGGCCCTCCGCGTAAAAATCCAAGAAGCTTTAGACTTAAAGCCCAAGGAAAAGGACCTTTCTTCTTCGAACTCGAGGTTTATGGCACAGATAGGAGGTTAAAGATGAATTTGAGCCATTTAGATTCAAATGGAAAAGCAAAAATGGTGGACGTGAGTTCCAAAGAAAGTACTCTTAGAGAAGCCAGGGCTAAGGTTTCTGTCTTTCTCTCTCCCTCTACCTTTGCCTTAATCAAAGAGGGCCAGATGAAAAAAGGCGATGTCCTTACCGTGGCTCAGGTGGCAGGAATCCAGGCAGCCAAAAGAACCTGGGAATTGATTCCACTTTGTCATCCCATTCCACTCAGTTTTATAGAGGTAAAACTCGCTTTGAATGAAGAGAACACAAGCGTAGAAATCGAAAGCTGCGTACGCACGAAGTCCGTAACTGGAGTGGAAATGGAGGCCTTAGTAGCTTGCAGCGTGGCCGCTTTAACCGTATATGATATGTGCAAAGCCCAAGAAAAGGGGATACGGATCACTGATTTGCGTTTAGTTTTTAAAAGTGGGGGCAAAAGTGGAATTTTTCAAGGAGAGGAAAAATGACAGGAAAAGTTGTAGCAGTAAACGTCTCTGAAAGGAAGGGCACCAGAAAAAACAACATTGGCAAAGTCAAGGTATTGAAAAACTTTGGCTTGGAAGGGGATGCCCACGCGGGCAACTGGCATCGTCAGGTAAGCCTCCTTGCCCAGGAAAGCATTGACAAAATGCGCTCTCTGGGTTTAGTTCTTTTTCCTGGAGATTTTGCAGAAAATATCACCACTTCAGGTATTGACCTTTTAGCTTTAGATGTAGGCACGAAAATCAAAATAGGGAATGTCGTTCTGGAAATAACTCAGAAAGGGAAGGAGTGTCACTTAGGTTGTGAAATTCGAAAACTTGTGGGAGACTGCATTATGCCAAAAGAAGGAGTTTTCGCTAAAGTAGTGGAGGGCGGAGAAATTCAAGTAGGAGATCAAATCGAGGTTCAAGAAAAATGAAAGCTGCAATTCTAACGGTTAGCGACAGCTGCTTTAAGGGAACACGAGTTGACGAAAGCGGAGAATATCTAAAAAAAGTTTTAATGGAAAACGGTTGGGAAGTCCTTTTCAAGGAGATTATTCCCGATGAGAAAGCCCTGATCAAGAAAAAACTTGAGGAATGGGTTAACCTTGTAAATTTAATCCTCACAACAGGCGGAACGGGCTTATCTCCGAGAGATGTTACTCCAGAAGCAACCTTGGAAGTACTGGAAAAAAGGGCCTCCGGGATTAGTGAATTTATCCGATGGGAAGGATTGAAAAAAACTCCTCGTGCATCCCTTTCCAGAGCCGAGGCCGGGCTGAGAGGAAACACTTTGATCATTAACTTACCCGGAAGCTTAAATGCAGTCAAAGAGGGGATGGAGGCTTTGCTCCAAATTCTCCCCCACGCCCTGGAAATGATGGCAGGAAAGGGTCACTAATTAACCTCCCAAGTAGGCCTCCTTCACCTTGGGATTTTCTTTTACTTCAGAACTGGGGCCTTCCAGGACGATGTTTCCTACCTCAAGGACATAGGCATAATGGGAATTCTCTAAAGCCATGCGAGCATTCTGCTCTACAAGCAAAATCGTTGTCCCCATTTCGTTGATCTTTTTGATAGTATGAAAGATTTCGTCCACAAGCACGGGAGCAAGTCCCATGGAAGGCTCATCGAGAAGCATTAGCTTTCCTCTGGTCATTAATGCCCTTGCTACAGCCAACATTTGCTGTTCTCCTCCAGAAAGAGTCCCGGCAAGTTGCTTTCTTCTCTCCTTCAAACGAGGGAAAAGCGAGAATACAAGATCTAAGGATTCATTAAACTCACCGGAATTTTTCCGAGTGTAGGTAGCAATTTCCAAATTTTCCATAACAGTTAAAGTGGAAAATACCCTTCGTCCTTCAGGTACGTGAGAGACACCCATAGCCACGATTTTATGGGCTGGAGTGTGGGTGATGTCTTCACCGTATAGAACAATCCTGCCAGATTGTTTGGGAATTAAACCAGAAATTGCTCTTAAAGTAGTGGATTTACCAGCGCCATTAGCTCCAATGATGGTCACGATTTTTCCAGGTTCCACAGTGAAGCTTATCCCTTTAAGAGCTCTGATTCCCCCATATGAGACATGAAGGTCATGTATCTCCAAAGCGTACATCAGTGTATTCCCCCTTTTCCCAAATAAGCCTCTATAACCCTGGGGTTATTCTGGATTTCCGAAGGTGGTCCTTCGGCGATTGTCTCTCCAAAATCCATAACCTTAATGTGCTCGCATATGCGCATAACGAAACGCATCTGGTGTTCGATTAGGAGAATGGTTAGGTTGAACTCCTGGCGAATCTGGTAGATCAGTTCCATGAGTGAGTCCACTTCTTTGGGGTTCATACCGGCCGCTGGTTCATCCAAAAGCAAGAGTTTAGGCTTAGTGGCCAGAGCTCTGGCAATCTCCAATCTTCTTTGCTCCCCATAAGGTAAATTACGAGCTTTTTCCTCCGAGCGAGAGCAGAGATTAAAATGGGAGAGAAGCTCCATTGCTTCCTCTTTAATTTTCCTCTCTTCTTGTGAGAACTTCCTGGTGCGCAATATAGTTTCCCAAATAGAGGTATTGTAATTCAAATGGAGTCCAATGCGTACATTATCCAACACGGTAACGTTACCAAAAAGGCGGATGTTTTGAAAGGTACGGGCAATCCCTTTTTGGATGATGCTGTGAGGCTTTAAATTGGTTATATCCTGGTTCAAAAAGAGGATCTTCCCCTGGGATGGGCGATAGACACCAGTTATCAAGTTAAAGACAGTCGTCTTTCCTGCTCCGTTAGGTCCGATAATCCCCCAGATGACGCCCTGAGGAAGCTCGAGCTCAAAATTGGAAACGGCTTTAAGGCCCCCGAAGAAGTGGGTTAAGTTCTGAATTGCTAAAACAGTATCCGCCATTTTAATGCTCCTCCGGCATCATGAATTTTGCTTCCTTCATTCCCATGATGCCCTCAGGGCGGAACAGCATCATGATAATCAAAAGAAGCGCATAAATCACCATGCGCCACTCCACCCCCACCTGAAAGCCAAAAGCGGGGAGTGTCCAACTACTGAGTGCCTGGAGGCCCATGGGCAGAAGATATTTCTCCAATATCGTGAGAAGAAAAGCGGCAATTACTGAACCGGTAAGGCTTCCCATCCCTCCCAGGTAAACGATGACCAGAACCATGAAGGAGGGTAAAAAACCAAATTGAGTAGGGTGTGCTATTTGAATTAGATGGCAGAGAAGCCCTCCTGCAATGCCAGCGAAAAAGGCCCCGATGGTGAAGGCCATTACTTTATACCTCGTAGTGTTCACCCCTACCAATTCAGAAGCCACTTCATCCTCACGGACGGAGATAAAAGCTCTCCCATGACTGGAAAAGATCAGGCTTCTGAGAACATAAAGGGTCAGAACGGTAAAGATGGTAATCAGGGTAAAGTTAGAGAGTTGGGGAATTCCTAAAAGACCCCGAGGGCCTCCAACGTAATCAATATTGTTAATGATCGTTCGGATGATTTCCCCAAATCCCAAGGTGACGATAGCCAGGTAATCCCCTCTGAGACGCAAGGTAGGGAGACCTATTAAGAAGCCCACCAAGGCGGCTGCTATCCCTCCAAGAAGAAGTGCCACCACAAAAAGGGGCACGGTTTGATAAATTGGTTGATCCACACTTAGTTTCCAGATCAGAGTGGTCAATGTTCCTGAAACGTAAGCCCCTACGGCGGCAAATCCCATATGGCCTATGGAGAATTGCCCGGTAAATCCATTGATTAGGTTGAGACTGGTAGCCAAGATCACATAAATTAAGGAAATCTCAATAATCAGAAGGGGGTAACCGCTGATGATGTCAAACTGGTTTAGAAGAAGAATGACCAGATAAAAGGCCAAACAATACATGAAGAACTGGGGAGTACTTTTTTTGAAAAAATTCAAAAATTTCATGGCATCACCTATACCTTCTCTGCGGTCTTTTCGCCTAATAAGCCCTGGGGTCTAAAAATCAAAACCAGAATCAAGATGGCAAAGGCAATTCCTTCCCCCAATAGAGAATTGAAACTTGTAGCAAAAACTTCAGCAATGCCCAGCAGGAAAGCCCCAAGCATCGCTCCAGGAATTATCCCAATTCCTCCGAGTACAGCAGCTACAAAAGCTTTCAAACCAGGAAGAATACCCATATAAGGGTTAATTCGAGGGTAAGTAATTCCAGCTAAGAGACCGGCCACGCCCGCAAATGCCCCTCCGATTAAAAAGGTAATCATTATAATCTTCTCGATATCAATCCCCATTAATTTAGAAGCATCCTTATCGAGAGATACAGCTCTCATTGCTTTCCCGGTCATTGTTCCACGAACAAACCATGTGAGGAAGCCCATAAGCAAGATGGCTACCCCCAGGTCAATTATTTGATAATTGTTGAGGTGCACGCCGCCCAGGAGGTACTCTGTCCGCGGGATAATAGCGTCATTAGGGAAGGCCAGATAGGATGGGCCGATAAAGGGAAGGGAAGAAAAAAAGTATTCCAAAAACATGGATACCCCCACAGCGGTAATTAAAGCAGAAAGTCGGGGTCTATAACGCAGAGGCTTATAGGCAATTTGGTTTGCGAGTACTGCAATCAGGGCACCAGCCGCCATAGAAATAATAATGGCCATAATAAAAACCAGAATAGGGTTAATTCCAGTATGGGCAGTAAGGAAATAGATACCGAAAAAGTAAACGCTATAGGCTCCAATCATGTAAAAATCTCCATGAGCGAAGTTAATCAGACGAATGATTCCATAAACCATGGTATAGCCCAGTGCAATCAAAGCATAAATTGCACCTAACTGGAGGCCGTTTACCAGCTGCTGAAAATTGAAAACCGCGCTTAAATCCACAAAGTCACCCCCTTTTATAGGGAATGCTGGGGAAAGATCTTCCCAGCATTCCCTAATTTAAGCGGTTGCTACAAGATCAGTTGTTCCACACTACTTTATGGCTGAACGGTAGCCTTGTATACTTGCTGGCCATTCTTCATTTCGATGATCACAGCAGCTTTCACAGGGTTCCTGTTTTGATCGAAAGTGATCTGGCCAGAAACTGCTTTGAAGTTAGTGGTCTTCAAAGCATCGCGAATTGCTGTGCCATCGGTGGAACCAGCACGCTGGATAGCATCAAACATAAGGTTAGCAGCATCGTAAGCTAAAGCCGCCAAGGCATCCGGGGGCTCACCAAATTTCGCAGTATAAGCCTTGACCAAGTTCTGAACCTCTGGCCTGGGGTCGTCCTTGGAGAAGTGGTTGGTGAAGAAGCCACCTTCTACAGCATCTCCTCCGATTTTCACTAGATCAGGAGAATCCCAGCCATCTCCGCCAAGGAAGTAGCCCTTGAAGCCCAAAGCTCTGGCCTGTTTCATGATTAAGCCGGCATCATTGTAGTAATCAGAGATGTAAATCAGCTCGGGACCAGCGGAGATGATCTTGGTAAGCTGAGCGTTGAAATCAGTAGTTCCTGTGGGGTGAGCCTCAAAACCCACGATCTCGCCCCCCAGCTCTTTGAATTTGTCTCGGAAATACTCTGAGAGGCCTTTCGTGTAGTCGTTACCCACATCGAAAATGCAGGCCGCTTTCCTCACACCAAGGTTATCGTAGGCGAATTTAGCTCCCACTGTCCCCTGGAAGGGGTCAATGAAGCAAGCACGGAAGATGTAATCACCTACCTCTGTGACCTTGGGGTTTGTGGAAGTGGGAGAAATCATGGGAATTTTGTGTGCCTGGCAGATGGGCGCACCGGCCAGGGAGCACTTGGACATGACTGTGCCCACAATGGCAACTACCTTGTCCTGCTCAATTTCCCTGGTAAAGGCAGCCGCAGCTTCTGTGGGATCTCCCTTGTCATCTGAGACCACCAACCTGATCTTAGCGCCCAGGAGTCCGCCCTTGGCGTTCCACTCATCTGCAGCGAGCTGAGCACCCTGTTGAGTGGACTTACCGAAGGTAGCAGCCTCTCCAGTAAGTGGAGCCACAACGCCGATCACTATCTCCTTAGCCTGAGTGGGCGAAGCGGAAGGGGAAGCAGATGTGGAAGCAGTAGGCGAAGAAGCGGAAGGGGTGGAAGACGGACCAGCGCATCCCGCAATTAGAGCAACGATGGCTAATACGGAGATTAGCCCTGACAAAAACTTTACCTTTTCCCTCATCCCTTTACGTTACCTCCTTTAAAACAGGATAGAAATATTAAAAACAAGTCAAGAAAAAAGTCAATCATTTTTAATTTTAAAAATTAAAACTACATAAACTTGTCCTTTCATACTAGCCTGATTCTAATTCAATAAGCGCCACACAGCCTAGTAAGGATTGTTATGGCTGAACGGTAGCCTTGTATACTTGCTGGCCATTCTTCATTTCGATGATCACAGCAGCTTTCACAGGGTTCCTGTTTTGATCGAAAGTGATCTGGCCAGAAACTGCTTTGAAGTTAGTGGTCTTCAAAGCATCGCGAATTGCTGTGCCATCGGTGGAACCAGCACGCTGGATAGCATCAAACATAAGGTTAGCAGCATCGTAAGCTAAAGCCGCCAAGGCATCCGGGGGCTCACCAAATTTCGCAGTATAAGCCTTGACCAAGTTCTGAACCTCTGGCCTGGGGTCGTCCTTGGAGAAGTGGTTGGTGAAGAAGCCACCTTCTACAGCATCTCCTCCGATTTTCACTAGATCAGGAGAATCCCAGCCATCTCCGCCAAGGAAGTAGCCCTTGAAGCCCAAAGCTCTGGCCTGTTTCATGATTAAGCCGGCATCATTGTAGTAATCAGAGATGTAAATCAGCTCGGGACCAGCGGAGATGATCTTGGTAAGCTGAGCGTTGAAATCAGTAGTTCCTGTGGGGTGAGCCTCAAAACCCACGATCTCGCCCCCCAGCTCTTTGAATTTGTCTCGGAAATACTCTGAGAGGCCTTTCGTGTAGTCGTTACCCACATCGAAAATGCAGGCCGCTTTCCTCACACCAAGGTTATCGTAGGCGAATTTAGCTCCCACTGTCCCCTGGAAGGGGTCAATGAAGCAAGCACGGAAGATGTAATCACCTACCTCTGTGACCTTGGGGTTTGTGGAAGTGGGAGAAATCATGGGAATTTTGTGTGCCTGGCAGATGGGCGCACCGGCCAGGGAGCACTTGGACATGACTGTGCCCACAATGGCAACTACCTTGTCCTGCTCAATTTCCCTGGTAAAGGCAGCCGCAGCTTCTGTGGGATCTCCCTTGTCATCTGAGACCACCAACCTGATCTTAGCGCCCAGGAGTCCGCCCTTGGCGTTCCACTCATCTGCAGCGAGCTGAGCACCCTGTTGAGTGGACTTACCGAAGGTAGCAGCCTCTCCAGTAAGTGGAGCCACAACGCCGATCACTATCTCCTTAGCCTGAGTGGGCGAAGCGGAAGGGGAAGCAGATGTGGAAGCAGTAGGCGAAGAAGCGGAAGGGGTGGAAGACGGACCAGCGCATCCCGCAATTAGAGCAACGATGGCTAATACGGAGATTAGCCCTGACAAAAACTTTACCTTTTCCCTCATCCCTTTACGTTACCTCCTTTAAAACAGGATAGAAATATTAAATGAAAATATTAAAAGAGGAAGCAAAAAAAAGTCAACTATTTCCCTTTAAAATGAAAAAGAAATCTTTGCAAACGCTAAAGCTTTTGTGAGGGATTTCCGTCTAATTTATCAAAAGAAAACCTCCTTGTCCCAACCCTCCTCCCTTTCCCCTGAAAGGGCGCCCAGTGGGCGCCCTTTCATTTATTTAATCGAATTAAGCCCATGGCGGAGAGGGTGGGATTCGAACCCACGAAGCCCCTAACAGGGCTTAGCGGTTTTCGAGACCGCCGCTTTCAACCACTCAGCCACCTCTCCGTATTTGGAAAAACTCCTTTAGAAGTTTAGCACAAGCCTCGCCTTCCACTCCTCCTAAACATTCAAAATGATGATTGAAAAGCCCCTCTTGGTTGAGATTAACTACGCTCCCTAACGCCCCTCCCTTGGGATCAAAGGCTCCAAAGACCACCCTTTTCACTCTGGCTAAAAGGAGCGCACCCGCACACATAGGACAGGGTTCAAGGGTAACGTAAACAGTAACCCGGTCGAGATACCAGTTTTGAAGTTTTAGTGCGGCTTTTCTCAAAGCCATAATTTCGGCATGGAGTGTCGGATCACGCTTTTTTTCTCTTTGATTGTGCCCCCGACTAAGAATCTTCCCATCCTGTACCACTATGGCCCCCACAGGAACATCCAGAGGCAAAGATCTGGCTGCCTCCCTCAAAGCCAACCTCATAAAATAGTTATCATCCAAAATATATCCCATGCAGAAATTTCCTCGCTAAAAATTAAGCTTCTATTGTAAAATATGATAGTTTTCTTAAAGCCCAAAACAAGTTCTTGATAGAAAGATTATGGATTCGCACTTAAAACAGGATCAATTAACAGAGCGTCGATTATGGATCGCCATTGTCCTGAATGGATTGATTCCTTTTTTGGAGGCCATAGGAGGAATTCTCGTCGGTAGCTTAGCTCTAATCTCTGACGCCGTCCACAATTTAATTGACCTCTTTTCCCTTTTTCTAAGCCTGTTAGCACAGAAAGCACTGCAATGGAAACCCAACTCCACAAAAACATATGGTTACGGGCGCCTGGAAATAATAGTCTCGGTAATTAACTCTCTTGTCCTATTGGCGGTATCAATATACATCATTTATCGGGCCGCCGTTACTCTTTTTCTCCCTCGTGAGCTTCCCGGATTTACTATTACTTTTATTGCCACAGGTGCATTTTTAGCCAATATTTTCTCCGCATTGGTTCTGAGAAAGGAAGCCACTCGTAGCCTAAACATTCAAAGCGCCTTCCTTCATCTCCTTATGGATGCAGGGCAATCATTCACCATTATTTTAGCGGGCATTTTTATTTCATTATTGGGGTGGTCTATACTTGACCCGATACTTTCCTTAATCGTGGGGGGATTTATCTTTTACTCTGCCTATCAAGTATTGAGGGAGGGGTTAAATATTCTTGATGAAGGAGTACCGCAAGATCTGAATTTCGAAGAAATTGCCAGTTTTATTCGTTCTTTTCCCGGAGTGGAGGACGCCCACCATCTCCATGTCTGGTCGATTTCTACCAGGAATAGAGCCCTCAGTGTACATTTAGTTTTGAAGGATCAGTTGCTTTCAGAATCAGGGAAAACCCTGGATGAACTCGCTCGGGCTTTAGAGAAAAAGTTCTCCGTGAACCATCCTACTTTTCAAGTGGAGTGTGGATCCTGTCCTAACGGCACTTGCCCTCAAGTAAGTAACAGCAGTCATCCCTGAGAAGAGTTATTGAGCTTGGGCGTTTTTAAAGAACTTTTCCTGGGAGCAAAAAAGAAAAGTAGAGCAAAGCTAGAGAGAGTATAAAGGGAAGCAGCTAAAAAGAAGAGGGGCATAAATCCACCTGTTTCCATAATTCGCCCTGCTATGGGCCCCATTGCGGCCCAGGCAAAGGGTTGAGTAGAGCGCATCAGACTTGCAAATGTTGCCCTGCGGTGAGGAGGAACAATCTCCATACCAAAAGAATCCATTAGAGGATTGGCCATATTCATCAGAGCTAAACGGAAAACATAAAGAAGGGAAGCCAAATAAAAGTTACTCGCAAAAGCCAAAGCAACAAGAAGCGGTATAGCTATAGCCTGGCAGAGAAATATAGCCTTAATCTTGCCCACTTTCTCAGCTAAGAGAGGGGAAACCAGCGTTCCCAGAAGGGCGATTCCAGACGAAATTGTAAAAACAATCCCAATTAAACCCGAGTTCGCCTTGTGCACAGTAGCAAAATAAAGGTTCATAAAGGGCATGAAAAGACCTGCTCCAAGAAAGATCAGTATTTCTACCAAAAGAAATTTCCACATTGCCCCTTTAAATTCGGGCAACCAATGAAGGCTTTCCCCCTTTTCTTCTTCTGGCTTCATTTTGGGCTTTTCTTTGATTAAGAAAAGAATCCCGATGCTAATCATTGCCAGGGAAACGGCCAAAACCATGCTCACTCTATACTGCCCGGCGAGCCCCGAGCCTATGGCCAAACTGGAAAGAAAAGAAGGCATAAAACCGCCAATAAGGCTACCCAGCATATTAGAGGCCCAACCCTGAGCGGAAAAAACGCTAAAAAGGTGAACTCTCTCGTTCTCAGAGCTGTGCTCAGTGAGAAAGGGAAGAACAAGCACGTTAAAAATGGAATTAGAGGCACCGATAAAAAAGGCAAGAATTAAAATAAGAGCGAAGTTAGAGGCGAAACAGACTCCCAGGTAGCAAGAGGTGAAAACCAAAGCAGATAGAATAAAGGGATATTTTCGGGGAACGTTTTCCAGAATTATTGCCAAAGGAATGGCCATCAACCCAGAAGCTAAAAAGTTCACTGAGTTAAAAAGGGCAATGTTTTCCTTGGAAAAGCCCGTGGCGGCCAAATATAGGTTTAAAAGCAAGGTAGTTATGGCACCGCTGGTGCTCGTGATAAATAGAAAACCAAGTAAAAGCTTGCAGTTCCTCTGGATGGCTTTCAATTTACCCCAATAATTCACCCAGAATTTCATCGTTCCTTAAGATATCCCTTTCAAAATCCAAAAATCGATTACAAAGCTTTGCTACGTTCGAGCCGATTTTATTTTTTTGAGAATCAAAAAGAAAAAAGGTAAGGAGACGAGTTCCGAGACGATGGTAAAAAGCACAATGAAGGTAAGGGAAATATCGTAAAGGATTCCCATTAGGGAGCTTCCCATTAAAAGAGCAAGCCCATAAGAGGTGTTAAAGACCCCGTATCCAATTCCTCTTTTTGAAATCATGGTGATATCAGCAATGGCTGCTCTCATAATAGATTCTTGAATTCCCATCCCAGCACCCCACAGGATCATGCCTAAAAGGATCCCCCAATAGGAATAAGAAAAAGAAAGAAGGGGGATGGGAATAGTTAAAAGGGGCGCAATTAGTAGAAATTTTAAGCCAATCCGATCGTATAGCTTGCCTGCAAGCAAAGCAAAGAAAGCATCTACCGCCATGGCTATGGCAAAAAATACCGGAATTTGAGCGTCTGGAACGATATTAAATTTTTTCATATGGAAGGAAATCAAAGAGAAAGCTGCAAAACCTAACACAGAGAAAAATATAAAAGCATTATAGAGCCAGAATACATTAGAAAGCTTGGGAAGCTGATTGAAATCTTCTTTTTCTGCCTCTAGTTCCTGGGGCCGAGGAAAGTTTATTCGGGCTACGAAGAGAGCTGCCAAAGAGAGAAAAGCAGGAATTGCCAAAACAGCAAATCCTTCTCTATACCCTAATTTGAGGAACAGAACTAGGGAAACCACCATTGGCCCTAAAATAGCTCCAATTTGATCCATGGCCTCGTGCACACCAAAACCCCATCCCCTGCCGACCTCTTTAGTAGCATAGGAGAGCATGGTGTCTCGGGAGGGATTCCGAATACCCTTTCCCAGTCTTTCCAGGATGATTAGAAGGGCAGCGATTTCCCATCTTCCAGCGACTGCAAGGAGGGGAACGGCAAGAAGATTGACAAGATAGCCGATCCAGGTAATCATCCAGTATTTCTTAGTCCGATCAGCAATATATCCCGAAGCCAAGCGTACAGCATAACCTATAAATTCTCCTAACCCAGAAACAAAGCCAACTATAGCTGCACTGGCTCCAAGAATAGATAAGTATGGACCTATTATGGAACGGGCACCTTCATAAGTGATATCTCCAAATAACGAAACCACTCCTAAAATTAGGATAAAATTCATAGCCCTGCGGCGAGAGATGTGATTTGCTTTTGAATTCTCCATTGCTCTGACTCCTTGTATAATTCCATTTAGTGCTTAAGCAGATAAATTATCAGTCCCTGATTTGTAAAAAGCAAGCCAGAATTCAAAAATAAGAATATGAGCTGGCTAAAGACCTGATGGCTTTATTTCGTAGCTTCTTTGGCGTAAATTAATTTAACAAAAATTGGCGCGCCCAGCAGGAGTCGAACCCGCAACCTACAGATCCGTAGTCTGTCGCTCTATCCAATTGAGCTATGGGCGCGTCGAGATGCCGTTTCCAAGGTTTTTTATTTCCGGGGACGGACAGATTCGAATAGTTTTCCCTAAATTCAAATTGCATCACCGCCGAACCTTTCCATAGTAAACCGTTCCCAGAAAGTAATCATCATTATATCAGAAATATTTTCAAATGAATTCCTTGCCTCAGACATTATTTACGCAGATATCATTTAATTAGTGCTCTAAGCAAGATTATCTTTAATTCCCTTCATTTGTATTCAACTTGTAAAAATAACTAAAAATAATTTTTTAAAAATCTCTACTTACATCTTTACTTTTTCGGTAAATTTAACATTAAAATCAAAAGTGAAACTATATTTAAATTCAGTTCAAAAAAATTTGAATATGGTCAAGGAGGTGAAGGTGAAAAAGTCGAAGGGATAAGCTGCGGAAAGGTAGAAGATTATAAAATGGCAAGGAGGAATCAGATGAAAGTAACAGGAATTGGAAAATTTGTGTTGTTGGCAACGGTCCTGCTTTTAGTGCTAACCAGTTGTGCTACTCCCCAGCAGACCCAAACTCCTACGCAAACAGCCTCTCCAAGCGCCACTCCTACTGGGAAAAAACTCCCCGATAAAATCGTGGTAGGGTGTCTTGAACCTTTGACCGGTGCCCATGCCATTTTCGGCACCGAAGCCAAAGTGGGCATGGAAATTGCAGTGAAACACATTAACGCCGCGGGAGGAATTCAATCGTTGGGAGGAATTCCTTTAGAACTGGTAAGCGAGGACGCCGGAGAAACTGCTGATAGCGCTAAGCTTGGAGCGGAAAGCATTATTAGCAAACACCATCCTGTGGCTATTTTAGGCCTTTACATCAGCAGAATGACCGTGGCCGCTTCCGAAGTAACTGAAAGGGAAAAGGTTATCCTGGTAGCTGATGCTTTAGTGGACTCGGTCACGGAAATGGGACGCCAGTATTTGTTCCGTCCAGCTCCAAAAGCCAGTCAACATGGAGCAACTGCTGTGGAGTTCATAGTTCAAACAGCTTCTAAAGCAGGTCAGCCTGTGCAGAAAGTGGCCATATTAAATGAGGATTCATCCTTTGGTCGCAGCAACGCAGTCGGTGCTGTACAAGCGGCTCTAGATAATCATCTGACAGTCGTCTATCAAAAGGAATACCCCTACGACATAGCAGATGTTTCCTCAATCGTCTCTGAAATATCACAAGCTAAGCCAGATTTTGTGGTCCATTGTCCTTATTTTATGGATGCCATACTTTTTGCTAAAACTTTCCGAGAATTTAACCAGATTCCCAAATTCATTGCTGGTATGGGAGCATGCGGATACACTGATCCTGAGTCTATCAAAGCCTTAGGGGATACAGCCAATTATTACACTAACACTTACAGCTACAATCCAGCCAAGAATACTGCTCAAAACAAGAAATTCGTTGAGGATTTCAAGGCCCAGGTAGGACATATTCCAACCGAGGCCGCCGGAATGAACTATTATGCTATGTGGGTGTTAAAAGAAGCATTGGAGCTTTCTGGCAAACTCTTCCCAGATGACCCGCTGAATCCAGATAATCTTCGCCAAGCTTTCTTAAAACTGGATCTAACCTCAGGGCCTGCTGTAGATACTTATCCCACCAACCATATTGCCTTTACCCCTACTGGGGATAATCCCTACGCCCGTGCGGTGGTAATGCAAGTACAAAATGGAGAACCTAAGGTGGTTTGGCCCTCAGACGCGGCAGAGGCAGAACCCATATTTCCTAGACCCGACGCCACTTATTAGCCTTTTCTCGTGAGCGCTGTTTAAGAAAAGCGCGGAAAATTTTGGATTCTCGGGGGCGGGTCGCCTGTAAAGGCAACGCCCCCGAATCAAAATACAAAGATAGGGGAAAAGTAGATATGGATGCTGTAATTCAACTGCTAATTAACGGAGCCTTAATGGGGTGCATCTATGCATTGATAACCCTGGGACTCTCTTTAATCTTTGGTGTTATGAACGTTGTGAACTTCGCCCACGGTGATCTGGTGATGATTTCCATGTATATGGCTTTTTGGATGGGCTCCTACATCGGTTTAGATGCTTCTTTGACTCCAATTATTACCTTCCCTATGCTTTTTTTGCTGGGAATTGGAATTTATTATGCCTTAATCGACAGGACATTAAGACAGAAATATGTCACTCAGGTTGCTGTTACAGTTGGTTTGATGACCTTTCTTAGAGCTGTAGCCCAGCTGGCTTGGAAGGCCCAACCCCGTTCGCTTCCTTATTCTTTAATCTCCGGAAATTTCCAGATTGGCCCTCTTACTATTATGACCTCTCGTCTGATTTCGGCCGTGATCAGTATCCTTGTGATTATCATGGTGGCGGTTTTCCTGAACCGAACTTGGCCCGGAAGAGCAATTCGCGCCGTTTCTGATGATCTTGATGCTTCATCCCTTGTAGGAGTGAACCAAAAAGCGACTTATGCTTTAGCGTTTGGTTTGGGATCAGCTCTGACGGCGATCGCCGGAGGAATGCTTATGACTTTCCAGCAGGTCGATCCCACCATGGGTATACGCTTCGGCTTGCTCAGCTGGTGTATCCTTGCTCTAACTGGTTTGGGTTCAATTTCTGGCCTCTTAATTTCTGGAATCATTGTGGGAATAGCGGAAGCCATGGCCATGGGCTTTTGGGATCCCCGGGCAAGATTGCTCGTCGTTTATCTGATCTTTATCCTCGTGCTCTGGCTCCGCCCTCGAGGGATATTTGGGAGGAAATGATGAAAAAGGGAAACGTCTCTCTCCTATTCATTTTGATTATTTTTGTCCTCGCTCTTCCTCTTCTTTTCCGTTCGAATCAGTACGGAATGATCCTTTTAACCACTATCCTCCTTTACGGCGTGCTCGCTACAGCCTGGAATATTATTGGAGGAATGGCGGGACAGTTGGACCTCGCAGCTGGAGCATATTTAGGTCTAGGTGCTTTCACTACTGGCACTCTCCTCCTCAGGTATAACCTCACTCCCTGGATCGGTATTTTCTTAGGCGGAGCAGTATCAGTGGCCTTCGCTATTTTAGTGGGACTGCCTCTTTTTCGCTTTAAAATCAAAGAGGTCTGGTATGCTCTTTCCTCTTCAGCCCTGGTAGAAGTCTTGCGCATCACTTTCATTATGTGGGAAAAGGTAGGCGGACCTGTGGAACGGTATCTTCCTGATTATGGTTCGGCTCTATACATGCGTTTTAGTTCTTACCTTCCATTTTATTACATTATGGTTTTTTTGCTTCTTGCCTCACTACTCGTTAACTTCTGGATCAGCCGCTCAAAGCTTGGCTATTACCTGATAGCATTGGGGGATGACGAAGACGCAAGTGAGGTCCTGGGAGTTAACGTGCGTTCTTCCAAACTCAAGGCATTAGTAATTTACGCTTTCATTGTGGGCTTGACTGGGGGAGTTTATGCCTGTATCTATGGCTTTATTCACCCCAATTTTTTTAGCAGCACAATGTCCACGGAAGTGGCTATTCTTGGAATAGTCGGAGGAATGGGAATAACTTACGGTCCTTTAATCGGAGCTGTGCTCCTTGTGAGTATGAGAGAATTGCTCAGGGCAAACTTGGGAGGGCAACTAGAAAGCCTTTACCTTGTAATTTATTCTGTTGTTTTGATTCTGATCGTGCTGTTCCGCCCCAGGGGGATTACCACACTTCTCCAAGAAGCCTGGGCCAAAATATTCTCACGGTGGACGAGGAAAAATCATGCAGAATGAAGTTATCCTTCGAGTAGAGAAGATCACTAAAAAATTTGGAAACCTGATAGCGGTGAACAACGTCTCTCTTATGGTCAACAGAAGAGAGATTGTAGGCTTAATTGGCCCTAATGGCGCAGGAAAGACTACTCTCTTCAACGTGATTTCAGGCCTTATATCTCCCGAAGAGGGTAAGGTAATATTTAAGGGAAAGGATATTACCGGTATCGTCCCACATATAATTTGTAAAATGGGTATGTCCCGAACTTTTCAGGTTTCCAGGGCTTTTGCTTCTATGACCGTGGAGGACGCCATTCGAGTGGGAGCTTATAATCGACATAGCAATAGGGATATTCCCCAAGTCGTGAATGAAGTGGTGGATTTTTGCGATCTGGAAGGATTACGAAAAAGAAAGTGCTCCGATTTAGGGCTTGCTGCTTTACGCAGGGTTGAATTAGCAAGAGCTTTAGCCACAGAACCCGACCTTCTTCTTCTGGACGAGGCTGGAGCTGGCTTGAACCCCACTGAATTAAGCAATTTAATGAATATTCTCGAAGCAATTAATCGCAAAAAGGAAATCACACTTTTTGTAGTGGAGCACGTGATGCAAATGGTTATGGGGCTATGCCAAAGAATTTTTGTCTTAGATGCCGGTGAGCTCATAGCTACTGGCAAGCCAGAAGAAATCAGCCAGAACCCCAGGGTCATCGAAGCTTATCTGGGAAAGAGAGCAGTGAGATGAAAGAGGAAATCTTAAAAATTGAAAACCTGACCTCAGGGTATGGGAAGGTAACTGTGCTCCAAGGGGTTTCTCTGCGTGTAAACAGGGGGGAGGTTGTAGCAGTAATCGGGCCAAACGGTGCAGGAAAAAGTACCCTCTTAAAGACCATCTCTGGATTAGTAAAACCAATCACAGGTCAAATTTTATTTAATGGAAAGAGGATCGACCAGTTCCCCCCACATTTAATCGCCAAAGAGGGAATCGCGCATGTGCCTGAAGGGGGAAGACTTTTTCCTAATATGAGCGTCTGGGAAAACCTTTTAATGGGAGGCTACGCTAATCGAGAAACATTGAAATCTGGAATTCTGGCCAAAGTCTTTCAAATTTTTCCTGTTCTCGAAGAAAGAAAAAACCAATATGCTAGAACCTTGAGTGGCGGTGAAAAACAAATGTTAGCCATTGGCCGAGGTCTGACTATGGACCCCTCATTTTTGATGCTTGATGAGCCTTCCCTGGGCCTGGCACCCAAACTGGTTGAGGCCATCTACGAGGAACTCGAGAAATTGCGCAATTCAGGATTAACCCTTCTTCTCGTGGAACAGAATACAACCTATGCCCTGGACCTTGCAGATCGGGCCTATGTCCTGGAAAATGGAAAGATAGTGCTTGAGGGTCCAGGAAAAGAACTTCAAGAGAATGAACACATAAAAAGGCATTATCTAGGATTGTAAGTATTATCAGGTTTATTTTCAGTCCCTTACGAGATGCCCAAAAACTAAAGATTAATCTGATTTAAGAATCGTTTTGTTAATCTTGACACAAACGGGCAAAAACTCCATATTTGGAAGCTAATTAATGAGCCACAAGGAGGAAAGAAAGCACCAAAATGGGGAAGAAAGTTGTATTAGCTTATAGCGGAGGGCTGGACACCTCGGTAATTTTGAAGTGGTTGCTCAATAAGGGGTACGAGGTTATTTGTTTTGTGGGAAATGTCGGCCAGAGCGAGGATTTTCAGGAAATAAAGGAAAAGGCCCTGAGAACCGGGGCTTCCCAGGTTTACGTAGAAGACCTCAGAGAGGAATTCGTTACGGATTTCATTTTTCCGGCCTTGAGGGCCAACGCTATATACGAAGGCCGCTATCTTTTAGGAACTGCTCTTGCCAGGCCATTACTGGCTAAAAAACAAGTGGAAATAGCAGAAAATGAGAACGCCGAATACGTAGCTCATGGCGCCACAGGAAAGGGGAATGATCAGGTCCGTTTCGAACTTTCCTACTACGCCCTGAATCCCCACATCAAAGTTATTTCCCCCTGGAAAGATCCAGAATTCCTTCAGGAATTTAAAGGAAGGAGCGACCTATTGGCTTACGCCAAAAAGTGGGGTATTACAGTGAAAGCCACAAAAAAGAAGCCCTACAGTGAAGATGAAAATCTAATGCATATCAGCCACGAAGCCGGAATTTTGGAGGATCCTCTCTTCAGGCCGCCAGAAAATATCTTCACGCGAACGGTCTCCCTGCGAAAGGCCCCGAACAAAGAGACCATAATTGAAATTCATTTTAAGGACGGTACCCCCATAAAAGTGGTAAACAGAGATAATGGCACTGTTAAGAGCAACCCCCTTGAGTTGTTTCTATATCTAAATGATTTAGGCACTGAGAATGGTATTGGTAGAGTAGATATGGTCGAAAACAGGTTCATTGGTATCAAGTCCAGGGGAGTATACGAGACGCCAGGCGCGACAATCCTTTGGACCGCTCACAGAGATTTAGAGGGGATCGCTATGGACAAGGAGGTCATGCACCTGAGGGATATGCTTATTCCCAAATTTTCTGAGTTAATCTATAACGGCCTCTGGTTCTCTCCCGAAATGGACTTCCTTATGAGCGCTTTCAACAAAAGCCAGGAGGCAATTGATGGTAAAGTGATTCTTTCTTTGTACAAGGGGAATGCCACGGTAATCGGTAGAGAATCGCCAACCTCTTTATACGATCAAAACCTTTCCAGCATGGAAGTGGAAGGAGGATTTGATTCTTTGGACTCCAAAGGATTTATTAACATTAATGCTATAAGGCTCAAGGCTCATAACCTGGTTCTCAAAATCAAAGATCCTTATGGCTGGCGCAAAAAAATGGAGAGAAAATGAAGCTTTGGGAGAAAGGATACAAATTAAATAAGCAGGTTGAAAGTTTCACGGTAGGGGAAGATTATATCTTGGATCAAAAACTGGTTCCCTACGATTGTCTTGCTTCCATTGCCCACGCCAAGATGCTTGGAAGGATGGGCCTCTTAAGTCAGGAAGAGGTCCAAAAAATCGTCTCAGAGTTAGAAAAGATCCAGGAATTAAGCCAAAAGGGTAAGTTCAAAATAAGAAAAAGCCAGGAAGATTGTCACACAGCAATTGAGGATTATTTAACAAGGAAACTCGGTCAACTGGGAAAAAAAATTCATACGGCCAGGTCCAGAAACGATCAAGTACTAACGGCTTTGAGGCTTTTTTACAAAGACCAGCTGAAAGAGTGCCAAAAGCTCGTTATTCTCCTGGTCAAGACCCTAAAAAGGTTCAATGAGAAATACGGCGAAATTAAGATGCCCGGGTTCACTCACATGAGAAAAGCAATGCCCTCCTCTATTGCCCTATGGGCTGGTTCTTTTGTTGATTCTATGAAGGACAACCTGGCCTTAATCGATCTTGCTTTTAAATTGGTGGATCAATCTCCATTAGGGACCGGAGCAGGGTATGGCATCCCCATGGAGGTAGATAGGGAATTCACCGCTAAATTATTGGGCTTTAAAAAGGTTCAGCTTAACCCCCTTTATGCGCAAAATAGCAGGGGTAAATTTGAATCCACCATCCTTCACGCTTTAACCCAAATAGCCTTTGATCTTAACAAAATAGCCTCAGATTTAATTATGTTTTCCATGCCCGAGTTCGGCTTCTTCGAGCTTCCAGAAGAATTTCTAACCGGGAGTTCTATTATGCCCCAGAAAAAGAACCCAGATGTCTTAGAGCTCTTGAGGGCTCGATACCAAGAAGTTCTTTCTTGCGAATTTCAGATTAAGAACACCTCTTCCAATTTAATATCTGGTTATAACCGAGATATACAGCTCACGAAGAGACCTATGATCAGGGCTTTTGAGGTTACACTAGAAAGCCTCTCCATAGCTTGCTTAATTTTCTCTCACTTGAAGGTGAAAAGGGAAAATTGCGAAAAAGCCCTTACTGAGGAAATTTATGCCACAGAAAAAGTTTATGAACTTGTCAAACAGGGAGTGCCCTTCAGGGAAGCCTACCAAAAGGTGGCCAAGAGTTTTCAATAAATGATCTCATGGTGGAGGCGGCGGGAGTCGAACCCGCGTCCAAAAGGCTTACCCCAAAGGCTTCTACGAGTTTAGCCTGTATTTTTTCTCGTTCTCGGATCTCCCACAGGCAGGATTTCCGAAAACCAGCCTGAGTTTGCTTCTCCTGGCTGCCCTCAGGCCGGGCTCACCAGAGAGGCCCTGCTGTTTGACGCCCTTTCCGCCCCGCAGGGTGAGAGCCGAAAAGGACGGCTAACGCTTAAGCGTAAGCTACTTGGTAGTTGTTGGCACTTATTGTGCGCCGCAGTGATTTAAGAGGTCTGCGACCACCTCTACTCGCTACCTTTGCCTTCAGCCTCTGTCGAAACCTTGCGCCCCCTTTAATCAAATTTTATCATATACAAAACAGAAATCCCATGAAAATAATTCCTTTTTTAAGACAGAGCAAGATAATTCCCTCCCCACTTATGAGGAAGAGGAGAATTGGATTCCAAATAAGTGGAAGAAGGACCATTATCTGGTTATTGGTTTTTTCTTGTATTTTGAGCGCTTCCCCTAATGGCTCATGGGCTCAGGAATTTAATCTTGAGACCCCGCATTTTCGTTTCTTTTTTAACGATCAGTCGCTGGAAGATAAAGTTAGCTCTTTGGGAAGAGAACGAGAATCGTTTATCCAATTTGTCTTAAATCTTTTTCCCCAAGCCAGAGACCCTGGAGAAATAAACTGCCAGATTTATACCTCCTGGCAAGAGGCTTATGAAGAGAGCGCTAAGCTGAAAGAAGACTTCGTCTACAACGTCTATCAAGATGGTCTTTTCCTGAGAAGTGAAGATATAGCTTTGATTGTGAAGAAATCAATTGGCGAGAGCGCTTCCTTCCTGCAGAGTGGATTGGTCAAGCTTCTCTGGGACAAGTTCCGGGGCTTCAGCCCTCACACTTCCGCTCTTCTTTTGCTTGAAAATAATCAATTCTTCACGCCTTATGATATGATCTACCGGCCTTATTCCATCTATGCCACCTGTACTTTTGCCTCATTCCTGTCTTTTCTCTGGGAAAATTACGGGACAGATAAAACGATACAGCTCTTAAAAGGAGTAAAGGATTATATGCTTTCCAAGGGGCAAAGTTACTTGATTCCAAGAACGATTCAGCAAATCTACGGTAAGAGTATCGACCAGCTTACTCAGGAATGGAAAGCTTTTCTCCAAACCCTGCCTCCTCCTAATATTGATTCCAACTCCTATGCTGAAGCAGCTGAATTCATCAATAAGGCGGGAGCAGAGTTCTTCCTTTGGATGGACTTTCCCAATTTTGTGGAAATTTTGAAGGATTATGGCACCCTCTATTATTATTTCGACAGTTTCGATATGGAAAAGACCTCAATCTGGCTGAAGCGCACTCAAGACCTGGTTTCTTCCAGTGAGAGGGCCTGGAAATCTCTGCGTAACCCCGCCACTTATTTTCTGTGGGGAGGAATAACGTTAGGAGCAGTCCTATTCTTGGTTGCTCTTTACTTCATTGTAATGGGACAGATTAACAAGAAAAAAATCCTTTCTTTGAGGAAAGAAAGGGCTGAAGAGGAAAAAAAATTCCAGGAATATTTTGAGAAAAAGTTGAAAAAATAAAATTTATCTTGACCTTCTCAGTTTAGCTTTCATCGCTTCGGCGATGGCTTTTCTTTCCTCTTTCCTCTTGATGGCTTCTCTCTTGTCGTATTCTTTCTTCCCTCGAGCTACAGCTATTTCCAATTTTGCTAAATTATCCTTGAGATAAAGGCGCAGAGGAATAATGGTTAAGCCCTTTTCCAGGGATTTCCCCAGAAGGTATTTGATCTCCCTTTTATGCAACAGGAGCTTCCTCTTCCTGGTGGGAACATGGGAGAATACGGCAGCCGGTTTATAGCTCCCGATATGCAGGTTATGCACGTATGCTTCACCGTTTTCCACGCGCACGAAGGAATCGAGGAAGTTTACTTTGCCCTCGCGAATGGCTTTAATTTCAGAACCCAAAAGAGCGAGTCCAGCTTCAAATTTTTCCAGAATTTCATATTGGTGAGCGGCACGGCGATTGACTGCCACCACCTTGATTTCTTGATTTCTTTCCATTTTCCTTGCTCTAACTTCCTTATTGTGAAGAATATCACATAAAGGTAGCATTCAAAAGGAACAAGGGTATAATCCCTTCGTCTAATTAAACAAGGGAGAAAATAAAGAATGCAAAGCAGGGTTATTTACGTTTTTTCTATTGTTTTGATAGTAGTTCTTGCCCTTTCAGGAATATCATCTTTAAGGAGCCTGGAGGTTCTGGGAGCCGAGACCCCTGGCACAATTGTTTTCTCAATTGCTCCCGAAAGGAGCATATATTACACCGGAGAAGTAGCTAACTTTTTAATAGAAGTGGAAAACAAAGGCACAGACCCGGTGGAAATCGATTTCAACAGCTCTCAGCAGTATGATTTAGAAATCACTGGACCTAATTCCTATTACTGGAGATGGTCCCAAGGAAAATTCTTTCTTTCAGTTTTGACTTCATACACCCTAAAACCTGGAGAGAAAAAGAGTTACCAGGAATCCTGGAGCATTCCAGAGCAGGTTTTGCCGGGGATTTATAAAATTAAAGCTCGACTGACCTCTTCCAACTTGAGCCTGGAAGCCTCGACCCAATTTCAGATAGAAACAGGAAGCGGCTGGAAAGAAGTCTTTTTCCAGGACGATTTTGGAGAGGTAATAATGCTTTCTACATTTAGAAAGGAGATTCTTAACCTGTTTAACGAAACGAGCAGGGCTCAGGAATACTGGATCGGAGGCAAGGTTGAGCAAGCCGACGACCCTCCTTGGCATTTCGATTTCCGCCCTGACTCTTTGTATTTGAGCCCTGAAACTCCTACTGGCCCGATAGCAAAAAGAATTACGGAAATAGAAAATAATCTGGATTACTGGTCTAGCGTTCCCACAACCTTCATTCACCTTAAGCCTCTCTCCAGTTCAAATCATGACGCATTTTCCGATACTCAAGGTCATTGGGCAAATATTCCGGCCCTTGCTCTTTTCCGGGAAGGGATAGTAAATGGCTATCCCGATGGCACCTTTCGTCCAGACGGTCTGCTGACCAGAGCCGAGTTCGCCAAGATGGTTATTTTAGCCTTAAAAATTTCTCCATTTTCCCCTTCCCTCCCTACCTTTCCTGATGTTTCCAAGGATCATTGGGGGTTTTCCTATATAGAAGCAGCGGTCAAAGCAGGTTTATTCAGGGGGTTTCCCGACGGCACCTTTAGACCGGAGGAACCCGTAACTAGGGAACAAATTTTAACTGTAATTGCCAGAAACGCAGGATGGAAATTAATGCAATCCTCCAATCCCACCTTCCCGGATCTTACTCCGGAGAATTGGGCTTATCCTTATGTGGAGACCGCAATCCAAGAGGGGTTTATAGAAAAGGGGGATTTTCGCCTGTGCGGAGAATTCTGGGGAACAGGAATTCCTGCGACCAGGGGACAGACCGCCCTCTTACTCTCCAGGCTGCTCTTTCTTTTCAACAAAAAGGCTGATCAAATAGTGATTAAGGCTGACCAGGGTGGAGGTTTAGTGGCCGTAGAAGCTCTCCGCCAGCACGTTATTGCCTTTCAACTTTACGGAGATGGAAGATTCATAGTCCTTCGCGACGGATTCGTGCGCACAGGTAAAGTTTCGTTTGCCCAGTCCTTGGACATGATTACCTTTCTTTCCTCTTATGGATTTTTTCAAATGAACGACCTCTACCGTCCTGAAGCTCAGGTTTACGACGCGCCATCCACTTACATTCAGGTAAATTTAAACAAAATGCATAAAGAGGTTTCAGAATATGCTTGGGGAGCTCCAGGTGAGTTTCATTTTCTCTTTACTTATTTAAAAAGGTGCAACCTGGGCAAAACTGAAGAATACATCCCCTCAAAGAGCACTCTCTTTGTGAATTTAATTGGAAGCCAAGCGGACCTGAACGAGGATCAAAAACGAAATATAGTAGAGCTTCCTGAGGAATTTAAAAGCAAAATCCCTTCATTAGCCCAATTAGCAAACTTTCCAGAAGGGTATGATTTAAAGCCCGAGCTTTATGCCTTAATTGCCCCTCTCTTGGGAGCACACCAGAGAGTTATCTATGCTTTAGAGGGCGGTTTAGCCTACTCCTTAATCGTACAAATCACCCTTCCCTGAAAATAAGGATAGGCCGATTATGAAGGAGTCTCAGCTTCTTTTTCTTTTCTCAGGATGCCAATGAATTTAGCCTGAATTTCAATCAACTTTAAAAGTTTATTATCTGCTTGAGAAAGTTTTTCCAAAACATCGGCCAGGAATTTAATTGTATCAGAATTAACCGCCTTCGCGATTTTAACATTATGAAAGATATTCCAGGCCTCATGAGTAATCTCTTGCGCTTCATTCCGGAGCCGGTTTAGCTCCTCCAAAATTCGCCTGAACTCCTCGAGGATATTTAAACCGCTCTTAATTTCTCGATCCTTCTGGACTTGCTCGATAGCCTTGGGAATGTGATTCTTAATGTGATTTCCCACGGCTGACTTACACACGCAGAATTGTCTGGCAATTTCCCTATAGGAGACTCCCTCGGAGATTTTCCTTTCAATCTCCAAGCGGTTTTGGTGGGTGCAAATGGAACATTTCCTCGGCATTTAAACAATTCTCCTTCGGGATAATTATCCCCAAAAAGCTCTGGGGCCGCAATATAAAAATCAAATTAAATCTCCCTTTCTCAGAAACGCATGGCTTGGATCGAGCGTTTTCCTATTCTCCTTGAGATGAACGGTATTTTGTGCTTGCAGTTTTCTTCCCCAGAGTTGGTCCGCCAAAGCGCCCCATTCCTGAGCATAGCCGTAGAGAGGCTGGCAGAGTTGAGATACCGGGATGCCATTTCTCTGTGTGGGATAAGCCCCAGTCTCCTTTACCATCTTCTCCAGCTTTTGGGGATTGTCAATAATGGGACAAGGCCTGAGGTGGTTGGGATTAAACGGTTGGTTGGCCTGATAGGCCATGAAGAGAGGGCTCTTGAGCGCTTCCACTAAAGTGGTATTCTTTATGTTTACATTGGCATAGTGCACAAAAGCGCAAGGCTCCACGTCGCCAGCAGCGTTGATGTGGAAGTAGCTCCTACCACCTGCTATGCAGCCGCCTACAAGGGCACCATCATTCCAGAAGTCAATTACGAAAATGGGTTTTTCCCTGCGCCAGCGCTGAAGGGTCTGGTACATAAAACCCCTCTGCTCCGGAGTGGCCATATACTGTAAATCTGGCTCCCCTCCTGTGGGAATATAAGTAAAAAGCCATCCCCAAAAGCACCCTTTCTCTATCATCAGATCTATAAAGGCATCACTGGCGATCTCCTCGGTATTCTGCCGGGTATAAGTAGCGGAAAATCCGAAGGCCGCTCCAGCTTCCCGAAGGTTGTCCATAGCTTCCATTATTTTTTTAAAGACACCTTTTCCTCTTCTGGAATCATTGCTTTCCTCCAGGCCATCAATACTGATGGCAAAGGCGATGTTCCCCACCTCCGCTACCTTCCGGGCAAATTCTTTATCGATGAGTGTACCATTGGTGTAGACGTGGAAAATGTCCTTGCTATGCTTTTTGGCGAGATCCAAGAGGTCATTCTTGCGCACGGTGGGCTCCCCTCCGGAGACAAACAGGAGACGCATCCCCAGATCTTCAGCTTGGGTTACGATGCTGTCCAGAGTAGTGAAGTCCAGGTCCTCCCTGGGAAACTCTGCAGCCCAGCATCCTTTACACCTCAAATTGCAACGTTCGGTAAGATCAAACAGCATCGTCGAAGGCACATGTATGCCGTATTTCTCCTGCGCTTTCCTTACTCTTTCCGGGCTCAGGACAAAGGTATCAATGAAAAAATTGCTGACCAGGGTTTCCCTCACTTGGGGCGAGAGCTGGCGAAAAAACCTGACTGCCAGCTGCCGCCAGTTGTTGTTTTCATCTAAGAGGAACTCGGTTAGGGATCCAGCGTAATTTTTATGCACCTCGTTTCTGGCAATTTTCTCTCCCCACCACTTGACAAGCTTAATCATGTTTTTCTCCGGATCCCGTGCAAGGTACCTCAGCCCTTCTTTCAGCACCACTTCTCCTAACGCTGCTTTAACGCTTTCAAAAGCCATTTTCATTGCCTCCTCCTTTTGTTTTACAATTTTATCAAATCTGTCCTGTTATGTCCAGTAATGATTTTAATTTTTCTTTTTGGGAAAAAAGCTGGAGCATTTACCGGGGTTTGAAACAAGATATTCCTCGAAATCTGGGCTTTACTTAAGAGTCAGGGGCTTATATTATAAGTGAAAAAACTAAGGAGGTGGATCAGTTGCCACTGATTAAATTTGTGAGAAATTACCGAGACCTTTCCACGGATCGGGGATTTCAGTTTGAATTCTTCTGTGACATCTGTGAAAATGGTTACCAGAGCTCCTTTCAGGCAAGCAAGTCCGGTTCTATAAACGATGCTCTCGATATAGCCGGTGGGGTTTTAGGAGGTATTTTCAGCAAAGCCAGCCACGTAGGGGACAAAGTGCACTCCGCTCGCTGGGAGAAAGAACACGATCAGGCCTTCATCACTGCCATTGAGGAAGTTAAGGGCCATTTCAAGCAGTGCCCGCGCTGCGGCAAGTGGGTCTGTCTGGATATCTGCTGGAACGAAGATCGCGGACTATGTGTTGAGTGTGCCCCCAAGCTTGCGGGAGAAATCGCCCACGCTCAATCCCAGGCCACCCTGGAACAAATATCGGAGAAGGTCAAAGAGAAGGACTGGACTAAGGACCTCAACCTGGAAGCTCCTGCTGTAGCAGTCTGCCCTAATTGCGGCGCGGATACCAAGGGGGCCAAGTTCTGTCCAGAATGCGGAACTCCTTTGAGACAAGCCAGGAAGTGTCCTCGCTGTGGTGCCGATACCGGAAACGCTAAATTCTGTCCAGAGTGCGGCTTGAAGCTCACTTGAGCGCAATTCCCGTTCACTTTAAAATTTACGGCCCTGCGCCTCAGGAAGGAGATGGTTCCCTCTTCATTCAGGAGATGGGGATCCAGGTAATGCCTGAATTTGGGAGCGCTTTTCTTTTCCCTTATTTCCAGATGGATTGGCTGAAAGAGGAAGATTATGCACTTACCCTGGGATTCGAGAAAGAAGGGAAGTTAGAGCTATCCTATCTGGGAGCAAAGAAGGAGGAGGTCTTACGCCAGATCCGGGAGGGATTTCAAAAAGCTTGCTTTAAGGCGCTTTTCTTAAAAGATGAGGAACTGCGAGGAATCTCCTCTTTAAAAATATCCACTCCAAATTTTACGGAATCCGGGGAAATAGCGGTTTTTCCCTGGGTTGTGATCATGTTTGCCGGAGGAAATGGGGTAAAAGTTATCCCTATGCGCTTATTAAAGGGTGTTTCCTTCGACGAACAGAGCTATTCCGTCCACCTTGAGACAGCGCAGGAAGGCTTTTCTCTTTCCCAGTTAGGAGCGCTACGGGAAAAGTTCCTCAGGGATATCAGGGAAGCTTATGAAGAAAGCAATGCTCGCCTTTCCGAGCTTTTCGGGGAGTATCTTCCTAAAATTGATCCCCTCACCAGAGAGGCGCTTTCCGCTCTTCTCTTTAAGGAAGGAGCTTTAAGAAAGGCGGATGTAAAGGATGCGGAAAACTGGGAAAAGATGCTTTCCCTCATACCCGAGGAGAAAAAAGAGTACGTAAGGATCTTTCTTACGATGGCACCTCCAGAGAACACTTACTTTGGCCTTGCTCCTTCTCCTTCCTTTAGGAGCGACCTTCCCTACCTTTCATGGCTATCTGCGCAGTTTGGGGACCTCCTGGCCTTCGAGGTCATATCTATAGAGGACTTCGCCACCTACTTTTTCCGCATCCCCGGAAAGAGTCCAGAGGAAAAGAGGGAATGGATCAAAAGCGTGCACATCTTCTGGCCACTTTTAGGGTTTCACCGGGAGATTCTCTTTAAAGAGGAGGCCGAGTTACCCGAAAACGAAAAATGCTCCACTTATCTCCTTTTAAAACTATTGCCCATTTTTGCTTCCATGAGGGAAAATTGGGTAAAAAGGGTTGCGCACACGGAGCCCCAGGTGTGGAAAGAACAAATTAAAGAAATATTGAAAAATGAGTGAAGAAAACCGGGAAGAAAAAAAAGCGCTTTTCGAAAAACAGGCCTTTCCTCTGATGCCTATGCTCTATAGAACAGCCTTACGCTTAACCCGAAACCAGGCAGACGCAGAAGACCTGGTTCAAAATACTTTTCTCCGGGCTTTTAACTTTTACGACAAGTTTACCCAGGGGACCTCCTTCAAAGCCTGGATCTTTAAAGTCATGACCAATATTTTCATCAACGAATATCGCAAACAGGCTAAGGACCCACAGAAAGTTTCTCTCGAGGATTACTTAGTGAGTACTCCTGATCCAGAACACCTCTTTTTTGAAAACCTCGTAGACGAGGACATCAAGAGAGCCATAGAGGAGTTACCGGACCAATACCGGTTAACTTTCCTTTTGTATGCAGAGGGATTCTCATATAAAGAGATCGCTTCAATTACTGATACGAACTTGGGAACAGTGATGTCCCGACTATACAGGGCGCGACGCTTGCTGCAGGATAAACTCTACCACTACCAAAAAAGGGAGGTTCAAAAAAGTGAAGTGTGAACAACTGATAGAAAAACTCTATCTCTTCATCGATGGAGAACTTTCCCCTGAAGAGGAATGTGAGATTGAGGCTCATCTTTCAGAATGCGTCCAATGTTTGCGCATCTACTGTTTGGAGCTTCAATTCAAGAGAATGGTAATCCAGAGACTAAGGTGCGAGGAAGTCCCCAATAGTTTAATAGAAAAAATTCGAATTGCCCTGGACGCCTTTTAAGAAGAAAGGCGCTGCCTGATCAGGTTGGACAGCTGGCATGCGATTTCCTCAGCTTCTCCCTCTCTCAGGGATTCCACCATTACTCTGATGATGGGCTCTGTCCCTGATGGTCGAACTACTACCCTTCCCCTGCCTTTTAGATTGCTTTCCAATTCATTAATTTTTTCCTGAATTTCTGTATCTTCCTCAAATTTCTCTTTATTGTTCACCTCTATGTTCAACAGCACCTGGGGCACAGGCTGATACTCTTTGCCCAATTCTGAGAGGTCCATTTGGGTCTCCTGCATTAATTTTAAAAGCATTAGTCCGGTGAGCATGCCATCACCCGCACAGGAAACCTCTCTAAAGATAATGTGCCCAGATTTTTCACCCCCCAATATCGCCCCGGTTTCCAGCATCTTCTCTAAGACGTAACGATCGCCAACCTTTGTCCTTATCAGCCGACCTCCGGCCTCAGCTAAGGCTTTCTCTAGCCCAAAATTGCTCATAATCGTAGCCACACAAACCTTTCCAGGAAGGCTACCTTGACGCAATCTGAACAATCCATAAGCACAAAGGATGACGTCTCCGTCGACGATCCTTCCCTTTCGGTCCACAGCGATTAATCTATCCCCGTCCCCATCAAAGGCGAACCCCAAATCAGCTTTTCTCCCAAGCACCTCCCTCCGCAAGAACTCAATATTTGTGGAGCCACAATTGACGTTGATCCTTTGACCATCAGGGGTGGCATTCAGGGGAAGGACATTTAGCCCAACTTCTTTAAAAACAAATGGAGCAAACAAAGAGGTGGAGCCCCAGGCACAATCGAGTATAAGCTTGAGTGGCTTCTCAAAACGAGGAGCAAACCTCATGAGAAAAGAAATATATCTTTGGCCACCATCCAGCAAAGTCCGGGGAATCGCCGGAAATTGAGGCCCCTTAAAGGAGAGGGAATTCAGGATTTCCTCAAGCTGTTCCTCTTCACAGTCTGAAAGCTTCGTAGAATTTGCACCAAAAATTTTAATTCCATTGTCCTGAATAGGATTATGGGAAGCAGAAATCATAATCCCAGCTTGAGCTTGATATTCTCCAATTAATACCGAAAGAGCGGGGGTTGTGACAATGCCCAACAATCCCACTCTGACACCAGCGGAAAGTACTCCAGAAGCGATAGCGGTTTCAAGCATATCTGAGGATATTCGGGGATCCTTTCCCAAAAGCACTAAAGGGTCGGAAAATCGCTCTTTCAGGTATAGACCGAGAGCTCGGCCTAATTTCAAAGCCAGATCAGCGGTTAATTCTACGTTGGCTACTCCTCTAATGCCATCCGTACCGAATATCCTTCTTTTCATTAAGGAATTTCCACCTCAACCTGGGCTGGATCTAATTTGAGAATTACAACTCCAGAGGGAGCCTCCACTTTAACCGGAAGGCTATAGGTCCCTTTAGTCAGACCGGAAGCATCGATCCAGGCAGTGAAATCCCTGGATCTCAGGGAAGTTATTAAGGATTTGGGGCCAGATACATATACAGAAACCTGAGAAACGTTGAGGTTGACCTGCGCTTGATCCTTTTTTACCTCCAGGGGTACTTCTACCGTGGTTCTGCTCTCTTCTTCGATTTCTACTCTGACCGTAACTACGGGATCAGAAATAAGGCGCGCACTGGTGCTGGACGCATCAATGTAAGTGCGCTCTTCAAAACTTTCCACTTTTCGGGAAAGAGAGATGGGATAAGTATAAAGGAATGAAACTCCTTCCAGCACATCAGCGCTTCCTTCGAGGGTAGCTACTGGTGGCTCGCAGGTGACGCTTTTAATTACGTAGCCAGCAGGCAAATTCCCATCCAGTAAAGGAACAACGGGCACGGTCTTGGAAATGGTCTGCACATTTACGTTGATAACGACATCTACATTTTGGGGATTGACCTCTACCTGAGTTATTTCCTCTCCTTTATTATCCATAACTCGCAGAGGGACAGTTTGGGAAATCTGGCTAGTGATCCCCGTGAGGTTCACAGTAGCCACGACCCGCTGAGCCTTTTCCAGGATACTTTGAGCTCCTTTCACCTCAACGGTCTCTGGATCGATTTTCTCTACCTGACCCAAGGTAAAACCCTGAGGAAGCTTTCCTAAGTACATGATTTCCACAGTAACAGTTTTGGTAATTATCTTTTCCAGGGTTATTAGTACCTTCTCCGGATTTACTTCCACAAGGGTTGCTCCAGGAACAGGTTTGAACTGAACTGGAAGCAACCATTGCCCTTCTTTAAAACCCTTCAAGTCCACATAAACGTCCAGGTCCTCAGTGCGAACCTCCGTACGCACTGGGGCTCTAATTCTCAAAGAGACAGTGTCGGGAGCCTGAGTGACTGCCAATCCTTCTCCTAAATTTTTGATTTTTAAGGGAACGCTAAGCACCCTTTCCATTTGAGGGGCCTCTGCGGAAACCACATATATCCAGAGGAGCAGAGCCAAAATAACGGATAAAAGTATCAGTTGCCAATTAGTTTTAAGCGCGTTCCTTATTTTTTTCAACTTTTTCTCTCCTTTGGGGAGTGAAAAGAGAGGTCAGACGGGTCCTCAAATCCATGGCGCTCAAATCAGTCTGAAGCTCTCCTTTAAAAGCCAAAGAAATGCCTCCGGTTTGCTCAGAGACAACCAGGGCTACGGCGTCCGTTTCTTTAGTTATTTCCAAAGCAGCCAAGTGCCTTGTTCCCAATTTTCTCAAACTGGAAACGTCAGGAATGGGGATCACTACTCTTGCCGCTAGAATTCGATTCCCGGAGATAACTACTGCACCGTCATGGAGCGGAGAATTAGGGAAAAAAATAGAGGAAAGGACCTCTGCAGAGACAAGCGAATCCATTCGAATGCCCTGCTCCACCAGTTCCTCTAACCCTGATTCTCTTTGAATAACAATGAGGGCTCCTACCCTTTTTTCCGCCATCTGATTCACTGCCTGGCAGATTTCGTCGATGGTCTCCTCATAACCCAGAGTGTGGGTGAGAAGACTGCGGCTGCCTAACCGGGCGAAGAAATGGCGCAACTCTGGCTGAAAAATGATCGCTAAAACCAGGGGAAGAGTAGCTACAATCATGGTGACTACTGTGCGCAAAAGCCATTCCAAAGTGATTAAACCGGCCCAGCCTGCCACAGCAGAAATGAGCAGCATTATTGCCAAGACAATGGTCAACCCCATAAAAAGCTGAAAGGCCCTGGTTCGCTTGATAAAGTAAAAAAGAAGAAAGAAAAAAACGGCAATGATCACAACATCCAGAATGTTCAAAGCCAGAGAAGGAACCTGGATTTTTCCCCAGAATTCCTGTAACCATTGATAAATAGAGGTCATCTGCCGCCCTAAAAATCTATAAGAGAAGTGCTAAGATTGCTTTTTGTACGTGAAGCCTGTTTTCTGCTTGCTCAAATATCACGGACTGCGGACCATCCATCACCTCATCAGTGATTTCAAAACCTCTGTGGGCTGGCAAGCAATGCATTACGATGGCGTCCTTTTTGGCATGCTGTAAAAGCTCCTCAGAAAGTTGATAGGGTTGAAAGACCCTCAGCCTTTCTTCTTTTTCCTTCTCCTGTCCCATGCTTACCCAAGTATCGGTGTAAACAACATCCGCACTGCTCACGGCCTGGACTGGGTCTTCAAAGATGCTTAATGAGCCACCGGACTCGGAGGCAAATTTTTGTGCTGTTTTAAGTATTTCTTCGGTCGGGCCGTATTTTGAAGGAGTCCCTAAGCGAATATGAAGCCCCAGTCTTGTTCCCCCTAAAATGAGGGAATTGGCTACATTATTTGTGTCCCCCACATAAGCCAAAGTAAGGCCCGAGAGCTTGCCCTTATGTTCCCATATGGTGAAAAAATCAGTAAGACCCTGGCAGGGATGGGTGAAATCCGAAAGACCATTAATAACCGGTGCTCTAGAACCCTCTGCCAATTCAACTACATCTTGGTGGGCATAGACTCGAGCCATTATCCCGTCTACGTATCGACCCAGCACGCGGGCTGTATCCAGGATCGTCTCCCCAATTCTGAGCTGAAGGTCATTGGCCGAAAGAAATAGGGCATGTCCCCCCAAATGAGCCATAGCCACTTCAAAAGAAACCCGCGTTCTAGTAGAAGTCTTTTGAAAAACCATAGCCAGGGTTTTTCCTTCCAAAAGACGGGGGAAATAACCCATTTTTGCCATGGTCTTAAGTTCGAGCGCGGACTTGAAAATCAACTCCATTTCTGGCCTGGTCAAATCACGCAGAGAGAGCAAGTCCCTCCCTCTAAGTTCGCTATTCATACTTTCCTCCTATTAAATTGTCCCCATTTTTTCACGAATAATTTCCTCTAAATCAGGGTGACCCACTTCTTCCAGCTCATAATAAACCCGAACAGTCTCCTTGTTAATTTTCAGGAAGCGGGTCAGATTAATAGGTGTGCCTACAATCACCAAATCACAGTCTGCAGCATTGATTGTTTCTTCAAGCTCCTTCATTTGCTTCTCTCCATAGCCCATAGCAGGAAGGACATCGGTTAAATGAGGATATTTCTTAAAAGTCTCCCTTATCGAACCTTTAGCAAAAGGCCGAGGATCCACTATTTCTTTAGCCTCGGCTCTCTTGGCAGCAATATACCCTGCTCCAAAGCCCATTTCACCATGAGTTACGGTAGGGCCATCCTCTACTACAAGCACCCTTTTTCCCCTGATGGTTTCCATATTATCGGCCTTTATTGAAGATCTGGCCTCAATAATTAAAGCTGTAGGATTGAGCCATCTTAACGATTTTCGTACCGTCTCCACCTGATCGCGAGAAGCGGTGTCTACCTTATTGATTATCAGAACATCAGCCATGCGACTATTAGTTTGCCCCGGATGGTAAAGACGCTCATGACCGGGGCGCAGAGGGTCAGCAACTACAATCTTCAGATCAGATACGTAGAAGGAAAAGTCGTTGTTCCCTCCATCCCAGACGATCACTTCGGCTTCCTTTTCCGCTTCTTTTAATATAGCGCCATAATCTACACCAGAATAAACGATAGCTCCTCGCTCGATATGGGGCTCATATTCTTCTCTTTCTTCAATTGTGCATCTATATTTGACCAAGTCATCTAAAGAAGCGAAGCGCTGCACAGCCTGTTCTTCTAAATTACCATAAGGCATAGGGTGGCGAACCACTACCACTTTTTTGCCCATTTTCCGGAGGATGCTCACTACCCTTCTTGTGGTTTGTGATTTTCCGGAACCGGTGCGCACAGCACATATGGAAATCACAGGCCTGATACTTTTTAAGGAAGTGCTTCCCGGCCCCAAAAGGATAAAATTGGCGCCGGCAGCCATAGCCTCTGCGGCTTTGCACATCACGTACTCGTTGGAAACATCGGAGTAGGCAAAGACTACGTCGTCAACTTTGAGGTTTTTAATTAAATCCGTAAGCTCTTGCTCGCTGTATATGGGGATTCCGCTGGGATAAAGCTTTCCAGCGAGAGCGGGAGGGTAAATTCTGCCCTCGATGTCAGGGATCTGGGTGGCAGTAAAGGCTACGACTGTATAATTTTCGTTATTGCGATAATAAACATTGAAATTATGAAAGTCCCTGCCAGCTGCTCCCATAATTAAAACTCTTCTTTTCATAGGCCCTCCTTAAAGTAATCTGATGGGGTAAATTTCTTCTCCACATAAGGTGAAACGGATGCTCGAAGAACAGCTTGATAAGAAAGAGCAAAACTGATCGTTTCCCCAACTACTGTGGGGACATCCCTCTCTGTAACATCCAAGACCAAGTGATCAGAGGAAGCACCAATTATTTTTATCCCCTTATCGAGGGGATACAGCTTATCTAAATCGACGTCAATTCTCCCCAAGGAAAGGACCGCCCTTTGACGGAGCTCAGTATTCAGATGAACAACTTCTCCAAAAGCGTTTCTCCCCTGAGGAACAATGGACCCTGCCTGTTTGGCTTCCACTTCCAGAACGGTGGCGCGAAGAATGCAGGTATCCTGCCTTGTTCCCGGGACAATTCGATTGCCAGATGTGTCTGTGCCGCACACTATGGCTTCTCCTATACGCAATTGGTTAATGCCCAAAGGCATTTCCCCTTTCTCCAATAAACTCAAGGAAACAGTAGCTCCCCCTGAGTAGATCTCAAGCTGTCTTCCAACTGTCCGTTCAGCCTCTTTCCCTGCTTGAACAAGAAGGTCAGTGTTTTCCTTCGTGGGTAAAACACCACTTAAACAAGCAAAATTAGTGGAAAAGCCCAAAAGTTCCAATCCTTTAAGCTTTTCCACTTCTGAGGCTACCTGAGGTAGCTTTTCTGGGAGGATCCCTTCTCTTAAATCTCCACATTCAACGCCCAGAAGAACTTTATGCCGCCGCCCCAGGGTCAGAGCTGCTCGAGAAAGGATTTTCATAGTTTCCAACGATGTGTTTATGCTAATATCAACAGTTTCTACAGTAAGCTTGGCTTCCAGAGGTGTGGGAGGTCGAAGCAACATCAGCGGAACACTGAGTCCTGCCCGCTTAAGACTTGCTAAGTTGGACAAACGGGAATCGGCAATTCCCACTACCCCCCCACGAACCATAGCCCAGGCCACAGGAGGATAACCGCAGGTTACCTTCGTGACCCCAAATACGTTAATTCCAGCACCTTGGCAAAGACGGACGACATTCCTGGCGTTTTCTTCGATATAGTTTAGACGGAAGATTAATTGAGGATACATGCCTTAGCTTTTCAAAGCCTCAACGATTGCTTCCCGCAGGATATCCAATCCTTTATGTACTTCCTCCTCCCTGATTACCATAGCTGGAGTAAATCTAATGGACGATGTCCCGCAGGGAAGAAGGAGAAGCCCTCTCTTATAGCAATTTTCAATAATGAGATTGCGCAATTCAGGTGCAGGGACTTTGCTATCCCTATCTTTCACAAGCTCGATAGCTAGCATCAATCCAAGACCGCGCACATCGCCAATCTGCTCAAATTCCTGCTTTAATTCTACAAGTCCCTGTTTAAATATCTCTCCCATCTTCCTTGTATTTTCTAAAAGGTTCTCCTCCTCGATGGCTTCAATAGTAGAAAGAGCAGCCACCGCGGCAATCGGGTTCCCTCCAAAAGTATTGGAATGTCTTCCCTGAACTGGGAAATCCAATTCGGCCCTGAATACCGTGGCTCCCATGGGAAGACCTGAGGCCATAGCCTTACCTAAATTGATCACATCTGGAACCACACCAAAATGCTCGATGGCGAACATTTTTCCGGTTTTCCCAAAACCGGACTGCACCTCATCTGCTACAAAGAGAATGCCGTATTTCTGGCAAATTCTTTTAATTTTCTGCACAAACCCTACAGGAGGAACCACATAGCCGCCCTCCCCTTGAACGGGCTCTAAGAAGACGGCGGCTACTTCTTCAGGAGGGAGCAGGGACTTAAAATAAATTTCCTCCAAAATTTGTGCGCACCAGAAATCGCAAGTATCCACGGTCATCCTATAAGGGCATCTATAACAATAAGCGAAGGGAAGATGTGTTACACCAGGCATCATCGGGAAAAAGGACTCCCTTTGCACAGCTTTAGACGCAGTGAGGGCTAAAGCTCCTAGGGTCCGTCCATGAAAAGCCCCGATGAAAGCCACAAACTGCTTTCTCCCCGTGCCGGAACGCGAGAGCTTAAGCGCTGCTTCGTTAGCTTCAGCTCCTGAATTGGAAAGAAAAACTTTCTTGGGAAAATCTCCAGGGGTTATCTTGCAGAGCTTCTCTGCAATTCTACTTTGAACCTCGTAATAGAAATCAGGCCCGTTGAAGAAAAGGAATTTCTCCGCTTGATCTTTTATAGCCTGAACAACCTTAGGATGACAATGTCCAGTGCCCGTGACCATCCCGTTTGTAAAATCGAGGAAAAGGTTGCCATCCATGTCCTCAAAGTGTACTCCTTTTCCCCACTTGATTGCTACTGGCGAGCCCTTAGTTCCTGTAGCCAGATATTTTTCATCCATAGCGACAATTCTCTGAGTTTCTTTACCCGGGATGGGAACGCTTATTTTTGGGCTCTCTGTCAAGCGCATAATTTCCTCCTAAGAAAAAAATTTTTTCACCGTTTTTCAAATTTATCATTTAAAAAGGCAAAATACAAGATCAATTCTTTATAAAAGGACTCGGAAAAGTGATCACTATAGGATTTAAAATTTTTTAGATAAGCAAAAGGGGGCACTGGCTGCCCCCTGATGATTCCTGATTAACGCTTGCGGTACTGAGATGCCTTGCGTGCCCTTTTTAGACCGTATTTCTTGCGTTCTTTTTCTCTGGGATCGCGAGTCAAAAGGCCTGCTTTCTTCAGGATGGGATGTAATTCCGAATTGTGCTCGATCAGGGCACGGCTGATGGCATGACGCACTGCCCCCGCTTGTCCTGAAATGCCTCCACCCTCCACATAAACCCTAATATCGTACTGTCCAGCAGTTCCTGTAATAACTAATGGCTGCCTGACCATATCCACTAAAACTGGGCGTCGAAAATATTCCTCGGGTGTCTTATTGTTTATAAGGAAAAGTCCCTTACCGGACGAAAGAAACGCCCTGGCAACAGCCGTTTTTCTGCTTCCTGTTACGTGAATTTTCGATAACTCTTCCACTTCTTCCTCCTAATCTAAAGTTTGAGGGTTCTGAGCAACGTGGGGATGTTCCCCCTCTGGGTAAACTCTGAGCTTTTTAAGCATCTTTCTCCCCAGAGCGTTCTTGGGAAGCATCAATCGCACTGCTTGTTCAATCACCTTTTCCGGGTGTTTTTCAAGCATTTCAGCTAATGTTCGCTTCTTCAAGCCGCCCGGATACCCAGAATAATGAAAATAGATTTTTTCCTCAAGTTTAGCCCCGGTAGTCCTGATATAGCGTGCATTGGTAACGATAACATAGTCACCTACGTCTAGAAACGGAGTGTAAATAATTTTGTGTTTGCCCATAAGAACATGGGCAATCTTGGAAGCCAGCCTACCAAGAGTTCTGCCTTTGGCGTCTATCAGGAACCACTGGCGCTGGATTTCATTTTCTTTGGGAATATAGGTCTTCATCGAATTCCTCCATATTATTTCCGTGAAACGTGAGCAATTTTAAAGTAATTATCAAAGAGTGTCAAATTTGAGAAGGCTAAATTGTGCTTCACGCTGGGGTGAGAGATTCGAGGATCCCGGTTCTAAAGTTGAACTCCGTAATCAGGCGGTCCCATTCGGGGACCTGGGAGAAAACCTCCTCCCAGAAATCAGGGGACCAGAGAGCATTTAGCTCTTCTACGCTTTTTCCCTGCTGCTCCACCCAAGTAAAATACTTGAGGTTGTGAAGCGCCTTTCGCTCCCAGTAACCCAGTTCTTTAATCCAGTCTATGCCAATCCCTCTTAGGTAATGATGGAAGTCAATCACAGCATCCCTCTCTGTATATGGACCTCTATTATTCCTGAGTTCCTGAATTCGAGAGCGGTACATATCGGCGGAGTCCGTGAAGACAGTGAAGACAATGTCTTCTTCCTCCAACTCGAAGTATTTGGCCAGGCGAATGGAGCTTAAGAGATTGGAAATGGAGGAAATCCCTAAAAGGGGAAGGGAATGAACGATTTCCTGGGGAACTCCTTCCTTAATTAGGAACTCCTGCCCCTTTTCCTCGTTAAAGAGACGAAGTAAGCGCATGGGGTATTCATCGTCTATGGCAATCACCACATCCGTGTTGCGCACATTGTGAATCCAGGGGACGTGCTTGTCCCCGATGCCTTCGATCCTGTGGGCGCCAAAACCGCTTAAGAAAAGGGTGGGGCATTGCAGGGCTTCGCTCGCTGCTACCTTCAGGAGAGGAAACTTCCTGCGCAGATAGTCGCCAGCGCCGATCGTGCCCGCGGAACCGGTGGCGGAAACGAAAGCCGCCAGGCGAGATTGCGGCTCTTTAATCTGATTAAAAACCTCCTCTATGGCGGAACCGGTGATCTCATAGTGCCAGATGCAGTTTCCAAACTCATCGAACTGGTTGAAAATTACGATTTTATCTCCTCTTTCCCTTTTCAGCTCCCAGCATTTATCATAAATTTCCTTGACGTTGGACTCGCTTCCCGGAGTAGCAATTATTTCCTTCGTACCGATCTCTCTCAGCCACTCGAACCTTTCCCGGCTCATTTCCTCGGGCAAGATGGCAATGGCGTCGCAAGCCAGAAGGGCACAGTCAAAGGCCCCACCGCGACAATAATTTCCCGTAGAAGGCCAGACCGCCTTCTGGCTTGTGGGATCGAACTGCCCGGTCACCAGGCGAGGGACCAGGCAGCCGAATGCCGCTCCCACCTTATGAGCTCCCGTAGGAAAGTATTTCCCAATCAGGCCCACGATGCGCGCTTTTACTCCCGTTAAGGAAGAGGGGAGCTCCATAAAATTCACGCCATTAAAAAGCCCGTTTTTGATATCGTTCTTCCAGGTAATGCGGAAAAGGTTCAGGGGGTGAACATCCCAGAGCCCGATTTCCGGAAGTTTCCTTTTAACGGTATCGGGGATCAGATCAGGATTTTTCTGCTGGCTGAAAGTAGGGATGATGATCCCGCGTTCCCGGCAACGCTTTATGGTCTTTTTCAGGACTTCCTCGTTTACTTCCAGGGGTCGGATATATCTTGCCAAAGCGCTCACTCCTAAATCTTAATTTGTCTGACATTTGAGAATATGGCAGAAGGACCCGGCCTTGTCAATTGAGAGGGAACCTAACTTGCTTCCGTGGCCCCCACTGAGGCAGCTAGTTTTTTTACTTCCTCTTTGTGGACGAATAGGGCACAGGGGGACCCTTCTGGTTCAAGTAGATTCTCGCTTTCGCGGATGAGTCGGAAGAAATCGCTGGAAAGGGCCTCCTTTAATGGGGTACCAAGAAGACTGTGCGTTGAGAAACTGGAGACTGGACAAGGAGTGAGGAAGCCTTTGGGAGTAACGTGAGCAAACCCCCTTCCTGCGGAAACGCAGCCACCAGCGTACTCTTCGTCTCCGGGAGAATGAATGAGAAAGATCCTTTTCTTCTGTCGATATTCCAGCACCTTCTCCCGGAACTGGGCCCGCTCTTCTTGAGAAAGCGTTTCTCCCTCTTCTTTATTGCTGGGGATGTACTCCATAAGAAAGCCCAGATGGATCCCCTCAGCGATCAAAGAGTCAACATTTACTTCTTCCATCCAGTAGCGGAAGTTTTTGCGTGTGATTGTAACGGAGACGCCCGTAAGCGTTCCTCCAAGGATCAGTTGGGCCTTCGTTTCCATCACCCGTTTGTAGACTCCCCTACCTCGACGGGAATCGGTTTCCTCTTTTCCACCCTCGAGGCTCAAAATTACTGCCAGGTTGTTCAATTTCTTCAGCTCGGCCAGATGCTCCTTTGAAACCGCCACACCATTGGTGAAAACAAGGAAAAAATTCCCGGGAAATTCTTTGATCAGGTTCAGAATACCCGGATGCAGGAAGGGCTCCCCTCCAGCGAGGAGAAAGAAAAAGACTCCTAATTCTTTTGCTTCTTTAATGATTTTTCGCCACTGATCTATATTCAGATGAGGATGATAGCTTGGTTGGCCCTTCTTCATGGTTCCCACCTGAGCTGCGTAGCACCCTGTGCAGGCGAGATTGCATTCCTGGGTGATGCTCAAAATAAGCATCGGAGGAACAACAAGCCCGTCCTGAAGCATTTTCTTTCTTTTTCGGGTCGCCCTTTTAAGGGAAGAGAGAAAAGAGGGAATCTGGCCACCTGCGTTTGGATCGTCTACGAATCTATCCAACGCTTGTTTTTCCAACCAGCGGACGTTGACCCCAGCATCTGGGCCTTCCTTGTGGTGGGGTTGTCTATCGCCGTGGATGTTTCCAGGTCGCGGGTCCTCTACCGGGCAGCCCGTAAACATAACAGCCAGGCGCTGGAAGCTGACGCGCTTCATTTTTCTACCGACATCTGGAGCTCGAGCGTAGTTATTTTAGGCCTGGTCGGTGTAGTACTTGCCAGGACTTTTCCTGGGTTGTCTTTTTTACAGCAAGCCGACGCTGTTGCGGCGCTGATTGTTGCTGCTATTGTAGTCTATATCAGTTTTCAATTAGGTAAGCGAACGATCATGGCGCTTTTGGACACCGCTCCTCCGGGGATAATTGAAAAGCTGCAAGCAGTTGTGCAAAGCATTCCAAAAGTGCGCAATTGCCATGGAATTCGAGTGCGCCCGTCCGGCGCACATTACTTTGTAGACGTGCACATTTTGGTGGATAGAAACTCTCGAATTGAGGAAGTTCATGCCATTACCGAGGCGGTCGAGCAAGCCGTTCGCAGGGAGCTTAAAGGAGCCGATGTAACAGTCCACCCTGAACCAAACACCCCGGCTAACCGCCCCACTCCCTCTGAGTTGTAGATCAATTTCCTCTGACCCCTATAAAGTCGACCTATTTCAGAGGTATCAGCTTCCTGCGCGAGATGGCTTGGACAGAGAATTTATAACCTTCCCTCTCAAGAAGCCCGAGAACTTCTTCCAAACGGGCGCCCCCTGAAGGCGAAGAGAAAAGCTCCATTTCAAGGAAATCCGACCCTGTCTTTAAAGCCCGGAGATATTCCTTCAAATTTATTTGTTTTTTCACTTTGGGAGTGGAGCGCAGGGTGAAAAGCTCCTCCCTTTGAAGGAGAGCTTTTAAGAAACCTTCCTCCGGGATCTTCTCCCAGGTTCCTGAAAGGTGCCATAAAGAAAGAAAGGGGAAAGCCGTGAGTGCTTTATCTTTTTCCGGAACGAAAGAGATTTCTTTAATTTCCAGACCAGGAGGAGAACAGGCTTTCAACCTGGAAAGGAGATCGGAATCTGGTTCTCTTTCCAGAAATATATCCAAGAGTTCCTCCTCTCCCGATGCTCCCACAGGCAAAGCAGGCCCCATGGAAATCATAGGACGGGGGTGGAATCCCTGGCTAAATTCAACGGGAATCTCTGCGCGGCGCACGAGCCGGGAAAAGGCCCTCCAGACATCCAGATGTGAAAGGAAGGCAATTTCCTCACCCTTCTTATAGCGGATACGCACCCTTTTACTCATTACCGCTAAGGGCCCTCACCCTTTCCCTGTAGAGGTACTCCTTTCCTGCAGTATAAAACGCTCCTTCCCAGGGCAGAGACTCGCTCTTATCCCGTTTCCGGTAAAGGTAGAAGGGGGGATCAATACCGCAGGCTTCAAAAGCTTTTTCCCATCTTTCCCAGGAAAAGTGGTCGCTCCAGCCATCGAGACGGGAACCATTTCTCCAGGTTGCTTCGATAACATCCGCTACCCTGCGGTCACCCCGGGCAATCACGCCCTCAAGAAAACTCAGCTCCTCTTTCTGCCCCCCCACTTCTATTCCCCTCTGTTCTAATCTGGAGCGAATAAAATACCTCTTTCTCTTGAGCTCTGAAAGCTCTTCCATCTTTTCCCACTGAAAGGGCGTCTGCGGTTTGGGGACAAATCCCGAGCAGGAGACGGAAAGGTGAATTTTTCTATTAATCGATCTTGCCTCCTGATTGAGCTTGAGAACTAAATTTACGATCCCTTCCAGGTCTTTCTCTGTCTCCCCGGGGAGCCCCACCATAAAATAAAGCTTAATCCTGCTAAATCCGTTTTGAGCAGCCAGCCTGATGGCCTCCAGGATTTCCTCTTCGTTCAGGTCCTTGCCGATAATGTTTCTCAGGCGTTGAGTTCCAGCTTCCGGGGCGAAAGTGAGAGTTATATTGCTTCCCATGGCTAGCTTGGCAATATTTACGGAAAAGGAATCCGCACGGAGCGAAGGTAGAGAAATCTGAACCCTCATTTTTCTCAGGTCAGGCTCTAGGGTTCTAAGAACCTGCTCCAACCAGGGATAATCGCAGGTAGACAAAGAAACAAGCCCTAACTCTTCCCACCCTGTATTTTTTAAAATCTCCCTTGCTTGAGAAATTATTGTCTCTGGCCTTTTGAAGCGCCTGGGGCGGTAGAGAAAGCCCGCCTCGCAAAATCTACACCCTCGAATACAACCTCGGAAGAGTTCCACTTGTGCTCGATCGTGAATGGTTTCTATTCCAGGGAGGATGGGCTTAACAGGAAAAAAGGCGGAGTCAAGATCTTTTACTTTCCTGCTTTTTACTGGCCAGACTATTTCTTCTCGTTTCTTCCAGGAAAGGATAATCCCTGATTCTGAGAATTCAGGCTCAAAAAGTGAAGGGACATAAACTCCAGGGATTTTGCTCAAAACTGAATGAAGCTCGGTTCGAGTTGAAATTGCACCCATTTTATAGTCCAAAACGGCCCTGGCGATTTCCACCGAAGCTTCCTCGCCATCTCCCAGAAGCATGGCATCAAAAAATGGGGCCATGGGCTCTGGATTTGCGGTACAGGGACCACCAGCCACTACCACAGGGTCCTTCTTTTCCCTATCCTCTGTTCTGATGGGCACTCCTCCCAATTCCAGCATATTCAATACCTGGGGGTAAGTGAGCTCGTACTGCAGTGAAAATCCTATCAGGTCAAAATCCTTAAGAGGGGTCCTGCTTTCCAAAGAGAAGAGATAAAGATGACTTTCTCTCAGTTTTTTCTCCAAATCCAGGCCGGGAGCAAAGGCTCTCTCACACCAAAACTCGGGCTCTTGATTCAACCTGTGGTAAATTATGGAAATTCCCAAATTGGACATTCCTACCTCATAAAGATCAGGGTAACAAATCACAATCCTCAAAGGAACTTCTGAAGTTTTATGGATGGAATTTAATTCGCTTCCTAAGTACCTTCCCGGTTTTTCAACCTGCATGAGAATTTTTTCGATATTCATTTCTCAGGGTAGAAAAGAAATTTCCTTTTGTGCAAAAGAACCGAGAAAATTAGCCCTATGGCAAAGAAATTCAAAATGACATTGCTCCCGCCATACGAGAAGAAAGGAAGCCAAATTCCTGTAACCGGCATAATGCCCACTGTCATGCCAATATTGACTAGAATGTGGCAAAGCCAGAGGCTTACCGCTCCGATTGCTAATAATCTCCCGTAGATATCCTCAGCTTCCTGCGCCACTCTCAAGACAAGATAAAACAAGATGCCATAAAGAAAAAGCAGCACGGTAACCCCTATAAAACCAAGTTCCTCTGCCAATACAGCAAAGATAAAATCGGAATGTCTTACCGGCAAAAATTGAAGTTGCTTCTGAGTTCCCTGGAGATAACCCTTTCCCAAAAGGCCACCAGAACCAATAGTCATGAGGGACTGTCGCAAGTTATAACCTATTCCCGTGGGGTCAACGTTGGGGTTGAAAAGCACCAGAAACCTGTTTTTTTGATAATCATGAAGAAAATGCCAAAGAAGGGGTAAGCTGGCAAGCAAGATGCCCAAAAATCCTAAGACGAACTTCAAGCCTATTTCTCCAAAATAAGCCATAGGAAAAAATATGAAAAAGAGCACAATCGAGGTCCCTAGATCGGGTTGCTCAAAGGTCAAAATCGCTGGCAAAATTACAAGAATAAGGCAGCGCAAAAAACGATAGAATTCAGAGGCTCCCTCTTTTCTTGTTCCAATTTCTTTTGCCAGAACCAGGATTAAAGCACCTTTAGCCAGTTCGGAGGGTTGGAGAGAAATGGGCCCAATAAAAAGCCACCTTTGTGCACCATAGACCTCTTTTCCAGTAATGAGTACTATTACCAAGAGAATTAAAACTACAATGTAGAAAGGGTAAGCCAGCTTGAGCCATACATGATAGTCGATGAAGGCCAAAAAGGCAGCTAAAACTGCTCCGAATAAAACAAAACCCACTTGCCACCAAAAGGCAGCTCTTCCTGTATCGGTACTGGAAGCGCTGTAGAGCACAAAAAGTCCGTATAAGACCAGCGCTAAACAAGTCAAAATTAAGGCCCAATTGAGATTGCTCCAGATCCTTTTTACCTGGCTAGCTTTTAAAAAAGTGGTTTCTTTCAAGGAGTCACTCCCTTTTCGGAGAAGAAGGTGGCAAGGAGCTCGTGTGCCAGAGGGGCAAGGTAGCTTCCATATTGGAGCTTAGAATATTCGTCCATTACGAGAACAACAATCTGCGGGTTCTCCACGGGAGCATAAGCCGCAATCCATATGTCTTGTTTTTCTGGAGTAATCTGAGCAGTTCCTGTTTTTGCTGCCACAGAAACGCCTTCAACCTTAATTTTTTGCGTAGTGCCCCTCTCTGCAGCCTTCACCATTCCTTCTCGTAAGTAAGCAAGAGTTTCCGGGGAAAGAGGGATTTTAGCCTTGATTGTGCTGGAAAAGGTTTTTACAGGAAGGCCGTCATAGGTTTTAATCTCTTTAACTAAATGAGGAACGTAATAGGTTCCACCATTGGCGATAGTGGCATAAACACAAGCAAGTCCCAAAGGGGTAACCAGGACATCACCCTGACCTATCCCCATATTGGCCGTGTCTCCAGGATACCATTGTTCTCCAGTGGTCCTCTCTTTCCATTCTGGATCCGGGATAACGCCTTTAGCTTCGTCAGGAAGGTCAACTCCTGTATAACTGTCGAGATTGAAGATTTTAGCCCATTTAGCTATTTTTTCTGGGCCTACTTGCAAAGCCAAAGTATAGAAAAAGACGTTGCAGGAATTGGCAATAGCTTCCACTAAGTCCTGTTCGCCGTGGCCGGACGTCTGCCAGCAGTAGAACACTCTATCCCCGATAACCATGTATCCCGGACAAAAAACTTTAAAGGTTTTAGGGTCAATCACTTTTTCTTCTAGGGCAGAAATGGTGGTAATAACTTTAAAGGTGGAACCAGGAGGAAATCTGTCTTGAGTAGCCTTGGCAATGAAGGCATGAGACTTCAAAAGTGATTCGTAATCTTTCTGAGAAATGCCCTTTACAAAAAGGTTAGGGTCGTAGTCCGGAGTGGAGGCCATTGCCAGGATCTCTCCATTTCGAGGATCGAGACAAACCACAGCCCCATTCATATTGTTATCTACAAGGATTTGGCGAGCTTTTTCCTGGAGCTTCAAATCAATGGATAGGACTAAATCATCCCCGGGCTGGGAATCGGTCTCATATAGAACTTTAATTGGCTGACCCAAAGCGTTTACCTCTATGACCTGCTGTCCTTTTTGGCCTCGGAGGTAATCCTCATAGAACTTTTCTAAGCCTGTCTTCCCAATATTATCCCCACCCACATAGCCTTTTCCGCCTAAAGCAGAGAGCTCCTCCTGGGAAATTTCTCCCACATAACCAATAATGTGAGAAAAGAGATTGGCGAAGGGATAGCTTCGCCTGGGTTCGACCTGCAAAACTACCCCCGGAAGTTTCAAGTGCTGTTCCTCGATTTTTTGAGCCACATCTTCACCTAACCCTGAGCGAAGCTTGAAGGGTTCCCAAGAAGGCAAATTGTTTTCCTCAAGCTTGGCTTGGATTTCCTCGACTGGCATGGAGAGGATAGAGGATAAAACAGGGACGGCCTCTTTCTTGAATTCATCGGGCACAATTTCTACGGTATAAGTAGGCTCATCTTTTGCCAGGCACACTCCATTGCGATCATAAATGCCCCCTCTTACAGCAGGAGTGGAAACGAGCCGGGTTCTGTTCTGCTCAGATTGAACACGAAATTCTTCCCCATGCACGATCTGGAGGTAAAAAAGTCGGCCCCAGATAAGGGAAAGCACAAAAAGACAGAGAATCGCAAAAGCCAAAAAACGCTTCTCCAATTTCACTTAAGCAGCCAGCCTCCTTTGAGAAATCAGTTTCAACATCCAAACTGAAGGGTAAAAGAGAACCAAAGCTAAAAGAACTGTATAGAAAAGGTGCCAGGAAAGATGAAGAAAAAAGAGCCTCCAGGTCAGGGAGTATCCACCGAGAAAAATAAAAAAGGTATAGAGTAGCTGAGAAAAAAAGTCGAAGCCCAAAACAAGCAAAAGCCAGGCCCAAAACCCCTTATGGAAAAAGGTCCTCCTCCAGGCACTGACCAAAAGAGCAGTAAGCAAGTAAACCAGCATATACAGACCAAAAAGAGTAGAGGAAGAAAGGTCCAAAAAGAAACCAGCAAGGACGGAGAAAGAGAAAGCAAGGGGCAAGTTTTCCGTGAAAAGAATCAGGGAAATTAAGAAAGGGATAAAGGGAGAGGGAATCGCCACGGGAAAAAGAAAGGACAAGAAGGATGCTTGAAAAATACTTAAAAAGGCAAAGAGGATAAAATAAGCGATAAAGGGTTTCATTCTTTCGGTCCCATGATTACCAGAACAAACCTAAGTTCGGAAAAATCCGCCTGAGGAACAATAGAGGCCCTAAGATACAAAGGGCCACGCGCGAATACTTCTTTAATTTTTCCTATAATCAAACCTGGAGGGAAAATCCCCCCCTCTCCTGATGTGACCACCATATCTCCAGCCTTCATCTGCGTCTCTTTAAGGAGTCTTTCTAAATAGCAACCTTCCATTCCGTCTCCCTTGACAACAGCTAATTCCCCAGAATCTTGAATTTTTCCGGAAACGAAAGAATTGGAATCAGTTATTAAAAGCACTCTTGACTTAGTGGAATACACTTCCAGAATTTGACCAACTAATCCGCCATTGGGCGCTAAGACAGGCATCTGTTCCTTTATCCCATCGTTCGAACCCAAAGAGATGAGAAAACTTTTCCCATAGAGAGAAGTATCTGCTGAGAGCACGAAAGCCGCTTTTGTCTCCAAAGAAGTGAGGGTGTTTTTTAAATTAAGGAGAGAACGAAGCGATTCATTTTCCTTCAGCGCCTCATCCATTTTGGCTTTTTCTGCAAGAAGTTGACTGTTCTCCTCCTTTAATCTTTCCAGTTCTGATGAAAAAGAAGAAACTCTGGTGAGATTTGACCAGGTATTGGATACCCATTCTCCAAATTGAACAAAAGGGCGGCTGATGAAAGCAAAAGTTGAAGAAAAGCCTTCTTTTAGCCAATCACCAACAGGAAGATGAGCAAGGGTTAAGATGATTACAAGAAGGACGAAACAGAGGAGCACCAAAAAGACGTTACGGCTTAAATTACTCCCCATTCATATTTTAAGCCCGTTTGCTCAAAGCCAATACTTGTTTCAAGGTATCAAGGTTTTCAAGAACCTTTCCCGCCCCTAAGACCACACAGGATAAAGGATCCTCAGCCACCAGCACTGGTAGCCCCAGGGCATCGGAAAGGAAACGATCAAGACCATAAAGAAGAGCTCCTCCGCCAGTCAGCATTATTCCTCGATCCACAATATCAGCAGCAAGTTCAGGAGGAGTAATCTCTAAGCAAGCTTTAATAGCATCGAGGATTACGGCGAGTGGCTCAGCAATCGAATGCCTGATTTCCTCTGAATCGACTGTAATGGACTTGGGAAGACCAGTGACCAGATCCCTTCCTGAAACTTCATATGTCCTGACTTCTGGGAAGGGATAGGCGCATCCTATCCGAATCTTGATTTCCTCTGCAGTTCTTTCCCCGATCATCAGGTTGTAGTTCTTCCTGATATAGGTGAGGATAGCTTCATTCATCTCATCCCCTCCAACGCGGACGGACTTGGTGGCCACCATACCTTTCATGGAAATAACTGCCACTTCGGAGGTCCCTCCCCCCAGATCTACGACCATGGAGCCAGTAGCCTCTACAACTGGAAGCCCAGCCCCGATTGCAGCTGCCATGGGTTCCTCGATCAAAGAGGCTTCCTTAGCACCAGCATGAATAGCTGCATCGAGGACAGCCCTTTTTTCCACTTCGGTTACTCCTACTGGAATCCCTACTAAGACACGAGGGCCCACTCGGAAAGGTCCTCTATCGTTAAGCGCTTTAGACATGAAATAGCGCAACATTTTCTCGGTAATATCAAAATCAGCAATTACCCCATCTTTCAAAGGCCTGATAATGGTAATATCTGCCGGTGTTTTGCCAGCCATGCGCCTGGCTTCCTGCCCCACTGCAAGGACCGTGTTATTCCTGTAAACTGCAACGACCGAAGGTTCCCGGACGACGACTCCTTTTCCTTTCAAGTAAACCAAGCTATTAGCTGTTCCCAAATCAATCGCAATATCTTTTTGGAGAAAAGAGAAAAGTCCCATTCTGCCTACTTTACTTTAATTCCATTTTTTTTCAAGAGCATAAACAACCTGTACAAAGGTAAACCTACCACATTATAGAAGCAACCTTCAATTCTTTCCACGAAAATAGCAGCCTTACCCTGAATAGCATAGGCCCCCGCTTTACCAAGGGGTTCCCCGCTTTCCACATAATCCCTGATTTCCTCGGCTTCCAGCTCTCGAAAATAGACGGCTGTGCGCTCAAAATCCGTAAATACCTGACAATTTTCAACATCTAAAAGTGCTAAGCCCGTATAAACGAAGTGCTTCTTTCCCGAAAGCTTGCGAAGCATGGACTGGGCTTCCTCTGGATTTCCAGGCTTTCCCAGAATCTCTGAATCCACTACCACGATCGTATCGCAACCTAAAACAACGCCCTCTTTCAGCCTGGATGCCGCATGAACTGCCTTGTCCAGAGCTATTCGTTGACAGGCTATTTCTGGAAGCTCGCCAGGGAGAAGGTTTTCATTAACCCTCACAGGCACGGCTGTATATTCTAAACCTAAAAGCCTTAGAAGTTTTTTTCTCCTGGGAGAGGAAGAAGCGAGGTAAAGTTTTTTCATCTTCAAATCAAGGAATAGAGATAAAGCCCGAGCAATATTCCTAACGCGCTTCCCAGCGTAAGTTTAATGGAGATACCGAAGGTGACAGTTAGCACCACAAGATCAAGGGTAGCAGGGCCAAAGGAGGCGTTGATTCCGTAATCCATGAAAGGCAAAATATCCTTGAGAGCATGGCTAATTAAACTGCCAATTAAAGCCCCAAGGATCAAAAAAAGGACAAGGAGCCCTACCCTAACATTCCGCAAATCACCATTTGGCCTCCAGATATTTCAGGATACTCTCCACTGCCAATTTGCCCTCACCCATAGCGGAAATGACCGTGGCCCCACCCGAAATAACATCTCCTCCGGCAAACACGCCGGGGCGCGTAGTTTTTCCCGTTTTTTTGTCCACAACCAGGGTACCCTGAGAGCTCATTTTTAGCCCAGGAGTGGTCATGGATATCAAAGGATTGGGGGTAGTTCCAATAGCAATTACTACGGTGTCCACTTCAATTTCAAAGTTAGAGCCATCAACTGGGATGGGTTTTCTTCTTCCAGAGGCATCCGGTTCCCCCAGCTGCATCTTAATGCATTCCAATCCTGCTACTTTTCCGGAATCCTCAATCACTCTTACAGGGGCGGTAAGCCAATGAAACTCCACTCCTTCTTCAGCAGCATGATGGTATTCCTCCCTCCTCGCAGGCATCTCTTCAAAGGAGCGACGGTAAATAATCATGGATTTTTCTGCACCCAGCCTTAAGGCGGTGCGGGCGCAATCCATGGAAACATCACCAGCACCGATAACCGCCACCTTTTTCCCTCTTTTTGTGGGAGTGTCAAATTCAGGGAAGAGATATGCTTTCATCAAATTAGAACGAATGAGATACTCGTTAGCTGAAAAAACACCGTTCAAATTTTCCCCGGGGATGTTCAATAGAAGTGGGAGCCCGGCTCCAGTTCCTAAAAACACGGCTTCGTATCCCTCCTCAAAAAGATCGTCAACGGTGATCGTCCGCCCCACGAGCACATCAAGTTTAACTTCCACACCTAAACGCTTGATGTATTCAGCTTCTGCGGCTACAATTTTTTTCGGAAGACGAAATTCAGGAATGCCGTAAGCCAAAACTCCTCCTTCTTTATGCAAAGCCTCAAAGAGGGTAACCTGGATTCCAGCAAGTGCCAGGTTTCCCGAAACTGTTAAACCCGCTGGTCCTGCCCCAACAACTGCCACTTTCTTTCCGATCGGCTCAGGGAGCTTGGGGATTTCCACTCCGTGTTCCAGTTCCCAATCGGCCGCAAAACGCTCTAACTTTCCAATGTTGATGGGATCGCCCCTTTTACCCATTACGCATGGCTGTTCGCATTGTCTTTCCTGGGGACAAACCCGACCACAGATAGCAGGAAGATTGTTCCAGCGTTTCAGTTCAAGAGCGGCTTCCATGAACTCGCGTTCCGCTATATGCTTGATAAATTTAGGAATATCAATATTTACCGGGCATCCTGCTCTGCAAGGAGGATTTTTGCACTGGAGACACCTTTTGGCCTCGGCAACCGCTTCCTCTTCATTGTAGCCCAGCGCCACCTCCTGGAAATTTTTAATCCTTTCTTGAGGAGGCTGTTCACGAACCGGGATTCTTTTAAATTCTAAAGGGCTCATTTGACACCTCTTTTTCTTAAATATAAATCCAATGCAACCTTCTCTTCCTCCTTATAGACGGAAAGTCGAGAAAGAAGGTGATCAAAATCCACTTTATGGGCGTCGAAGTCTGGACCATCCACGCAGGTAAACCTGGTCTTCCCGTCGACCATAACCCGGCATACTCCGCACATTCCCGTTCCATCAACCATCATGGCGTTCAGACTTGCTATCGTGGGAATTCCAGCAAAAGCTGTTACTTCAGCCACTTTTTTCATCATAATAACTGGGCCAGCAGTAAAAACCATATCAACTTTTGTGCCTCTGGCAATAACCTGCTTTAAGAGGTCAGTGGTGAAACCGTGAAAGCCGAATGACCCATCGTCAGTAGAAATTAAGACTTCATCAGAGACGGAGCGCATGCGGTCCACCCAAAAGAGCAAATTTTTAGAGCGAGCCCCCATACAAGTAATGACCGTGTTCCCCTTTTCTTGAAGAGCGCGAGCCAAAGGAAAAATGGGAGCAATTCCAACCCCTCCAGGCACGCAGACAACAGTCCCATATGTATCTATATGTGTAGGTTGGCCCAGTGGGCCAAGAATATCCAGAACTTGGTCACCCTCTTCCAATTCGCCTAACTTCATGGAGGTTACTCCCACTTCTTGAAATACTATGGTCAATAGGCCTGAATTTGGTTTCCAGTCAGCGATAGTGAGGGGAATTCTCTCTCCTTCCTCTTTGACTCTGACCACAACAAATTGCCCTGGTCGGGCTTTACGCGCTATCAAGGGAGCATGAACTTCAATGAGCTTGATTGAGGGAGCAAGCTCCTCCTTGCGTAAAATTCTGAACAATTGTTAAACCTCCTTTACTTTAAGCGCTGGACTTTAAATTTATAGATTTGGTATGGCTCATTTTCCAGAATCCCTGCTTTTCTTCTGGCAATCTCCAGTTGCTCTTCTACGGTGTCCACCCCTTCCAGGTCTGGAAGCAAAACTCCTTTCCGCCAGCCACTTTCCACAATCACTCCGAAGATTTTGGGATCGAGTTCATTCAAAGAGTGTACAGGCTCAGGTGGAGTCAGAACATCTACGGAAATTTCTAATTCCGGGATTTCTGAAACCTGAACAGGAGGAAAACGCGGATCTTGAGTAGCAGCTGCAATGGCATTTCTCTGAACCTCTTCTTCTAAGGTGGGAGCTTGAGGAGAAAGAGTGCCAATACAACCCCGCAACATTCCCCTTTTTTTCAAGGAGACGAAGGTGGCGGCCCTCCTCGGTAAATCTTCTGGATGAGGAATCTCTGGTTTAGAGATTTTTCCTCGTTTGAGGTATTCCTCTATCGTCTTGCGCGCTAATTTAACTAAAAGGTGTTCCTCTTCTTTTGCCATGTTCTCATTATATCAAAATCTCAAAAAAGGCTTAAAAAGGAAATTTCCAGCAGTTTCTGAAAGTTTATTTATTATTTTCCTGTGCGCTTACTTTGTGTCTGAGAAACAGAGCATGGGAGTTTTCCCAACTTATCTCGGCCAGATCTTCTAACTTTTCTTGACGAAGTTCTGCCAAGAAACGCAACACCAGAGCAACAAACATGGGCTCGTTTCTTCCTCTTCTATCGGGCCAGGGCTTAAGATAGGGAGAGTCGGTCTCCACAAGGATTCTCTCCTTAGGAACCCTTTTAGCAGCCTCCTGGATCTCCTTGCTGGAGGGATAGGTCAGGTTACCAGCAAAAGAAATATAGAAGTTTAAATCCAGAGCTTCTTTGGCCTCCTTCCAGGAAGCTGAAAAACAATGCATTACTCCTCCAATTTCCTTAGCTTTCTCCTCTTTAAGAATTCGAAGCACATCCTGGTGAGCATCACGATCATGGACAATGATTGGCAGAGAATGTTTCTTTGCAAGCTGGATCTGAGCACGGAAGACCGACTTCTGTGCCTCTCGAGGGGAAAGATCGCGGAAATAATCTAACCCGATTTCTCCCCAAGCCACAACCTTTGATGAAGTAAGCAATGACTCTAAAAAGGCGAAATCCCCGGCATGGACGATCCTGGCATCATGTGGGTGCACTCCAACTGCGGCGAAGACACCATCATGTCCTTCTGATAGAGCAACGGACTCTCCTGAGGAACGAAAATCAAAGCCCACACAGATAAATTTTTGCACCCCAATTTCCTTTGCCCGAGAGATTACCCGATTTAAATCCCCTTGAAAATCTCTCATCGAAAGGTGAGTATGAGTATCAAAAATTTGCATTAAAGTATGGACGAGCCCTCTTTTACAGGGCGATCCAGAGTGAGGAGGGAGATGATGCTTTCCGGGGAGTTTTCCTCAGCTGCCAGAAGCATTCCCTCTGAGCGGATTCCCCGGATAGTTGCGGGCTCCAAATTAGACACAACCACCACTAACTTTCCCAACAGGGATTCTGGAGCGTAATGCTGGGCAATTCCTGCAACCAGAGTTCGCTCTCCTTTCTCACCCAAGCTTACTTTTAACTTCAACAGTTTTTTAGATCCCTCAACTTTTTGAGCCTCTATCACTCGAGCCACTTCCAGCTTAATTTTTCTAAACTCTTCGATGCTGATCATATTTCCTCCTTTCCGGGGCGAGGAAAAATCGGGGGCTTTCTGGAAATCTTTAACCCCGAAGGCAGTTGACCCCAAATAAGCTCCTTGTCCCATATGGCTTTTTTCACCTTTCCCTCTAAGCCCAGGGATTCCCAAAAAATTTGAGCAGTTGTAGGCATAAAAGGAGAAATCAAAAGAGCGGAAAAGCGAAGCCCTTCGAGGATGTTGAAAAGGGAATCCTTCAATTCTTCCGCTCTTCCCTCTTTGGCCAACCTCCAGGGAGCGCGTTCATCAAGATATTTGTTCAGGATTCCCAAAAATGACCAAATGGAGTTTAAAGCCTCACTAAAAGATAGGCTGTCCATATGCTCTTCCACCAGCTTTACTGTCCTTTCGCCCTCTTTTCCCAATACAGGATCGGGTTTCCCTGGAGGAATTAATCCTGCGAAATTCTTCTCGACCAGGGGAAGTGAACGATTTAGAAGGTTACCCAGATCGTTAGCCAGATCGGCTGAGTAGCGCAACTGGAGAGAAGCATCTTTAAAATCCCCATCAGCCCCAAAGGGAACCTCTCGCAGGATAAAATAACGAAAGACATCCACGCTTACTTGGTCGCTTCCCGTATAAGCGCTTAGATCGTGAACCACCTTTAAGGGGTCTATTACGTTTCCCAGTGACTTGGAAATTTTCTGCCCTTCCTTGGTCCAAAAACCATGGGCAAAAACCTTTTTGGGCAATGGTAATCCGGCTGCCAAAAGCATGGCCGGCCAAATAATGGAATGAAACCGGTTAATTTCTTTCCCTACGATATGCACATCTGCCGGCCAGAAAAGAGCGAACTTTTCAGGATCATCAAGCCAACCAGCAACAGTAATGTAGTTTAAAAGAGCATCCACCCAAACATAAACTACGTGCTGAGGATCAAATGGCAAAGGTATTCCCCAAGTGATTGTGGAGCGGGAAATAGAGATGTCTTTTAAACCAGACTTTAGAATATTAAGCATTTCATTATAACGAATTTCCGGCTCCACAAACCTAGGATTGGCCAAAAAGTGTTCTAAAAGAGGCCCGGTGTATTTGGAAAGCCGGAAAAAATAGTTCTCCTCTTTCATCCATTGAAGCTCTCTGGAACAGTCCGGGCATCTTCTATCCTGCACTTCGGATTCCGGAAAGAAAGCCTCGTCCCAGAAACAGTACCAACCCTCATAATATCCCTTGTAGATATCGCCTGAAGCGTAGAGTCGAGAAACGAATTCCTGAACCACCTTTTTGTGGCGAGGCTCAGAAGTGCGGATAAAGTCATCAAACTCTACCTCCAGAAAAGAGAATACCCTTTTCCAGGATAGAGCGAGCTGATCGACATAATCCTGAGGAGCCAGGCCTTTTCTCTCCGCAGCCTGTCTTACTTTTTGCGCGTGCTCATCCGTGCCCGTAGAAAAAAGCACCTGCAGGCCTCTGTGCCTCTTATAGCGAGCCAGAACATCGGCTGCGATTGTAGTATAAGCGTGGCCAATGTGCGGCTCATCATTAACATAATAAATGGGCGTAGTGAGATAAAATTTTCCCATTCCTCTCACCTCTCTATCGAATGAAAAAACCCCTTTTTAAAATTTAGGGGCGAGAGGGGGTTCCCGCGGTACCACCCTAATTTGCTTCCTGGAGCCTAAATTCCATGAAGCAATCTCTAAGCCCTTTAACGGAGGCCAAACGGCTTGACCTACTTCTTTAATTTCAGCCAGCGGCTCCCGAAACATTTCAGGCGTACTTCCCTGGCCGGCTCTCACCTTACCCGGCTCTCTGTGCGGCTGAGAACACCCTACTCTCTTCGTTCATCGCCGAATTTGAAAGGAATTTAGACCATTCCAAGATTATTGTCAACAACCAGAGCATTTTAACCTTGCTTTTCTATAGCTTCCAATACTGAGCGAGAAAAGCTGAAAATGCTCCCAGGGCATCCATTTCAGGTTTTTCCGGAAAGCCTGCAGGCCAGAAATGAAGCAAACGGTCTACCAGAACCAATGCTTGAAACGGAGTAAGGGTGTTCTCGTTTACTCCGCCATTGATATAAAGGAATCGGGAGGCGGAATTTCCCTGGGTGAAATAGAGATATGAAAGGTAAACAACCCTGTGGTCTTCGATAAGGACCTTTAGCTGATAACGAAAATCAAGGGAAGTGGCCTGAACGTAGGCATATCCTAAGTCTTTGGCATAGACTCCTTGAAAAAAGACTTTTTCAGAGACAAAAGACATGGAAACGGGATAAAAAGGTTCAGTTTGAGCAAATACAGGGAAAGGAAAAACGAGAAAAAACAGAAGAACTAAAATTAAAATTTTTTTCTTCACAGTTTGATCCTCCTTATGCATGAAGCTACTTTTCTCGTTAGGAGAAACTTCGCCTGCTCTCCAATGGAAAGGTTAATTGACTTTTCCAAAGAAATCAAGGATAAAAAGGCGATGCTGGGAAAGCCCTTCTCAAAAACGGAGCGACATTAATCTTCTTTATGCCATGCCCAATCAGGAAATCTAACCCCTGGGGGCAACTCTTTCATCAGGAAAGGCTTTATATCTAAAACCGGAGAGCCTTCATAAGCATCGAGTCCTAACACTGTGAGAAAGTTATCTTTAACTTCAAGGAGGCGAACTAAAGTGAGACCAATAGGATTGGGCCTGGTAGGGCTGCGAGAAGCGAAAACACCCACCTCGGGCAAGCCGGGGTCTCTTCGCGGATGCACTCTGAGGTGCACCTGACCCCGGCTCATCCAGAATAAAACATAAATGTGGGAGAAACTCTTCAGGCCAAACAATCCCTCGACGAGCGCCGGGTCGATCTCGATTAAAGACTCTACGGATGCCCACTTAGGAACTTCTGCCCCAAAAGAAATTCCGTTGCGCACTACGCCAATAGGTCTAATAGATATTTCATTCATCCTCGACGATATAACTTGAAGTGATCTCTACTTGAGGCATCAGAGTGGCTCTGACCAAGCAGTATTTTTCCTCCGAAAGCTGAATGGCCCTTTCCACAGCTTCAGCTTCAATATTTTTCCCTTTAATCCTGTATTCCACCTTGATTTTCACGAATTTTCTGGGGTAGTCCGGAGCCTGATCTCCCCAAACAGCCACTTCAAAAGAAGAGACTTTCTGCTGTTTCTTTTTCAGAATAGAAATTACATCCATTCCAGTACAACCAGCGAGGGCCAGCAAAAGAAGTTTACCGGGAGTGACTCCCTGGTTTAGTCCTCCTACATCAGTGGTAGTATCTACCACAAAAGCGTGACCTCGATCGTCACGGGCCACAAATTGCAAACCTTCTACCCATTTTACCAGGGCGTGCGGCTGGCTTTTTTCTTCCATTATTTATTATCCTCCTGTGCTTTTATCACTTGCTCTATAAATTGGCCTTCAGGGAGAGCGCCCTCAAAAGAGTATAAGTCGTTGATCACGGTTTTGGGAACTGCATAAACCTGGTAACGATTGCTCAAATCGGGAAACTCAATAGCTTCAATCATGGTGGATTTGACGTGGGGAGACTCCAGAGCGATTTGGTGGGCCAAGATAACGGCAGAGGGGCAATAAGGACAGGTAGGGGTGATAAAAACCTTAATATCAACTGGCTTGTTTATCTCAGTTTTTATTCTTTTTTTGGCAGTTTCTGATAATTTAGTGCTTCCTCTGGAAACCATGCTTATGGTTTCCAGAAGGGTGGCGAACTCATAACCGGACATTATTCCCAAAAAGCGGACTCCAAGATCGCTCTCCATGGTCTGCACAATGGTCGCAGGAAGAAGGGACACTTGATACTTTGTCCTTTGGTCCTCCTCATACCAATCATGCACTTCCAAAACGATCTTCTCGGAAAGTTGAGAGACTTCCGAAACAAGTTCTAGCGCCTCAGCACAATAGGGACAGGGAGGCACAGTAATGCTTTCTGGAAGCACGATGCCAGCTTTACTTTGGGTGAAGTGAACAATTCTAACTGGATTCACAAGCTCGTTTTCTAATTTTTTCTTTATCAACTCTTTATCCTTTTCGCTGATTATTCCCATATTTCTTTACCTCCGGTTCAGGTTTTCTTTAGATAACAAAAAATCTGCTAAAATATTTCCCGTGAGTCAAAGGTGCAAGTACATCGCTATCGTCAAAAAACCCTTGATCAAAGGGTCTCCCGAGGAAATATATCAGTTCGTCTGCCGGGCCGGGGAAGACAAGGTGATTGGCACCCCTGCCAATTTGAGCCTTCCCTGCTCGGAATGCAATATTGGCAAGGTTTTCGCCGAACCCCACTGTCAATTCCTGGAAGCTGAGAAGAAATGGGGAGAGAAGCCTGATTTCCTTTTCAAGTGCCGGCTTTTGAACAAAAAAGGGTTTGACCCTAAGGCTGTCTGTTCCCAGTGCAACGACTATGAAATCGCCCGTTGATCTCCAGTACCGCGAGCTAAGGTGAGAACGTATACAGATGAAGCTCCCATGCTCAGAAGGGTCTTGGCACATTCGGAAGCAGTCGCTCCAGTGGTGAGGACATCATCTACAAGCAAGACCTTTTCACCGGAGAGGCTTTGAGAACTCGAGGCCTGAAAAACGCCGATCAAGTTTTTAAGCCTCTCTTCCCTTTTCAACTTGCTCTGTTCCAAAGTTTCCCTTTTTTTCTTTAAAAGGTTTCGATAGGGAACGTTCAGGCCCTTTGCTACAACCCTGGCTAGGAGTTCCGCCTGGTTGTATCCTCGAATCCTTAACCTTTTTGAAGAAAGGGGCACGGAAGTTACAAGATCAACATTATTCCCACTCTGGAGCCACTTCTGAATCATGAGTTTTCCCAGTGGTTCTGCCAGATCCGGGTGGTCCTGAAACTTAAAGCGCAAAATGGCTTCCTCTAACTTTCCTTCGTATAGGCCGTAAAAGATCGCCTTTTGAAAAAGGGGAGGGTTTATAGTGCACTGAAAACATAGATTACTTTTACCTTGAAGGGGGACCCCGCAGAGCGAACATGTTTTCCCGGAAAACGGCTTAATTTGAGAAAGACAATCTGGACAGATAAGGGAGGGGTAGAGCCTGTGGCAAAGGAGACACTTGGGTGGGAAAAGGAGATTTAAAAAAATCTCGATGGCTCTCTTAAGAATAGCCAATGCCTTTATTCCTGAACCAGCCTTTTAACCTCTTTGGTCTCTCCCACTATCACCAGTATATCGCCTTCCTTGATCCTTTCAGAGCTAGAAGGTCCAACTATGATGTGCTCGTTACGCTTAATGGCCACTACAATAATCCCGCTCCTTTTTCCAAATTCAAATATCTGAGAGAGGGTTTTACCTATCATCTGGAGATTGGCCCTCTCTTCCAGCATGGTGTAATCGGGGGAAAGATCAATGATTTCCATGACGTTGGTGGAGGTGAGAACGCGGGCTATCCTTTCTGCCATTTCTCTCTCCGGGTAAACCACTCGAGATACCCCTATCTTTTCCAGAATTTTTCCGTGTATTTCGCTCATCGCTTTGGCCACTATTATGGGAACTCCTAAATCCTTTAAAGCCATGGCTGCTAACACGCTGGCTTCAATATTAGTCCCTATGGCTACAATAGCCACATCGGAATTAGCCACCCCGGCTTCCCTTAAGGCCTCAATATCGGTGCAGTCGACTACCCTTGCCACAGAAACAAAATCGGATATCTCTTGAACAAGCTTTTCATCTTGATCTATAGCCAATACGGGATATCCCAATTTAGAAAGGCTCAATGCCAGATATTTCCCAAATCTTCCTAACCCCAAAACTGCAAATTGTTTTCTCATATCAACCCACTGTCACTTCCTCCTGAGGGTACCCGATACGGGTTTCCTTTCTCCTGAAAATTAAAGCGGTGGCTAAAGTCAGTACGCCCACACGACCGCAGAAAACCGTGAAGATGATGAATACTTTCCCCAGAGTTGTCAAGTAGGGAGTGATCCCTGTGGAAAGACCAACCGTGCCAAATCCGGAAGTAACCTCAAAAAGAAGGCTGGGAAACGAAAATGGCTCAAGTATAGAAAGAGCAAGGGAAACGAAACATACCAAGAAAAAGGAGAGCACAACAATGGAAAGCGCCTTGCGCACTAAAGAGGAGGGGATTTGGCGACCGAAGAGCAGAGTTTCTGGATATCCGCGAACGGTACTTTTCACGGTGGCTAAAAGCAAGGCGATTGTAGAGGTCTTTACCCCTCCTCCAGTACCTCCGGGAGAAGCCCCAATAAACATCAAAATCACAAGGAACATCAGGGTGCTGACATTCATGGCCCCAATGTTCAGGGTATTGAAGCCCGCTGTTCTGGGCGTTACTGCCTGAAAAAATGAGGAAAGTACCTTTTCCCAAAAGGGCAAAGGAGCAAGAGTGTGAGGATTATTGAATTCTAAGCCCAAGACTGCCAAGGTTCCCAGGATCAGAAGAATTGCAGTAAAACGAATCACGACCTTGGTATGGAGCTCAATAGGCTCTCTTTCCCTTAAATGCCGGATTAAGTTGGAAATAACCGGAAAGCCAATACCGCCTAAAATAATTAGGGCACAAACGGTAAAGTTTACCAGAAGATCCCCCCTAAAGTAGGTTAAACTGCTATACTCTCCCGAAAAACCTCCCATGATATCGAAACCCGCATTGCAGAAAGCGGAAACAGAATGAAACAAGGCAAAATACAGCGCCTTATAAGCTGGCAGAAAAAACAGAAAGCGAACGAAGAGAACTAAAGTTCCAAGCCCTTCCAGGATTAAGACAGTTAAAAAAACGTATCTGGCAAGAAGCATAATCCCTCTCAGGCTTGAGATGTTCAGGGTCTCCGCCAAACGAATTCGGTCAATAAGGCCCACCCTCCTTCCCAAAACCAGGGGGAAGAAAGTAGCAATGGTCATATAGCCCAGACCCCCAATCTGAATTAAAGCGAGAATCACTAATTGTCCGAATATGGACCAATAAGTTCCGGTATCCCTAACCACCAAGCCAGTAACGCATGTAGCGGAGGTGGCTGTGAAGAGCGCATCGATAAAGGGAGTGAATTCCCCTGTTTTTGAAGAAATGGGCAACCAGAGGATGAGGGCTCCCGTAGAGATAACCAGGAGATAAGAAAAAACTACAAACTGTATCGGTTTTATTTTAGTCAAGTCTTTGCCTTCTGGTATCAGAAATGTATTATATTACCAGAAAAGAAAAAATCTACTTTCTTAAAAACGCAGAGAACGTGGTGAAAATGGAAGAAGAAAAAGAGGAATACTGTTTTTTCCCTCCGCCCAAAAGGAAAATAAAAAAAGAAAAGAAGCTATCTGTAGAGGATCAAGAGCCTGAAATGGTAGATTTAATCTGGGACGAGGAGAATCCTTGCCCGGGTTCTGAGGAGGAAATGGTCTTTCCCGAGAAAGAAGATGGATCACCTTTTCTTTGAAAGGTTAGTAAGCGAGGCTCTGGACAGCCTTCCCCCAGAATTTCAGGAAAAACTTTCTAACGTAGCTGTAGTAATTGAAGACCTTGCGCCAGGGGAAGTCTTGAAAACCCAGAATCGAAAAAATCCCTATGAACTTTTGGGCCTATATGTAGGCATTCCCCAAAACAAAAGAGGATATGGATACAGTTTCGTCCTTCCGGATCGAATTTACATTTTCAGAAGAGCAATCGAAGCTCGGGCCTCCACCCCCGAAGAGATTAGGAGCCTTGTGCGCAAAGTAGTGCTTCATGAGATCGGTCATCATTTTGGTCTTTCCGAAGAAGAACTCAGGGAAGCAATGCAAGATGATTGATCTGCTGGAAGTACAGGACTTGAGCAGAAGCGAGGATTTATTAAAGGCAAGGATGCTGTCCCGGGCCCATACAATTGATTTTGCTTTATCAGGACAGGTAGTTCTTATTCTTGGAGAAAACTCCAACCTTGAGTGGGGAATGATGCAAGCTCTTCTGGAGAAAGGCTTCCTTGTAGCAGTTTTAGATCCTGCATGTGAGAACTTAATCCCTCTACGGGCTCAATTCCCCAATCTTCTGGCCTTGAAATGTGATCCTGCCGATCCTGTGGAATTAAAAACAGCATTGGATCTAATCGTGAGAAAGTGGGAAAGGATCGACATTTTGGTAAACATATTGCCCAGGGAAGAAGGTCTCCCAGGTGAAACCCTCACTTTGGATAGGGCCAGAGCGCACTTTGAGAAGAACTTTTTTCTTCCTCTAAAAATTATTTTGGAAGTCCTCCCCCAGATGGAAAAACAAAAGAGGGGAATCGTACATAACGTGATTTCTCCCATATCATTGGTAGGTTTTAAACATTCTTTAATTGAAAGTGCAGCGAGTGGAGCTCTGGAGTCCATTACTCGTTCTCTGGCTCTGGGCAAAAATCAAGAGGGTATTGGGATGAACATCATGTTCAGGAGCATCCTCCCCTCTAAAAGGAGCAAGGGCCAAATGGGAAAAAAAGCAGGGGCCAGCTTAGCCCGGGAAATTCTTTCTATCAGGCCGGTTATAACTCCGGATTTCCCTACCAGCCTATTTGTTTTTTTTGCCAGGAGATACCCATACTTTATGGGAAAAATCTCACCCTGGCTGATTAAAATGGGATGGATAGAACCGTGATCTTAAAACTGACCTAAGCTTGGGGAGGTGAAAGAAGCTTCTCAAAACTTTTGGATCCTTCTTCATCGACCACAGCCAAAACCTCGTCCCCCTCTTCAAATAGAGTATCCCCTCTGGGAAGGATCAACTCTCCCTGCCTGATGATTGCCGCAATCACGCACCGTTTAGGAATACCCAACTCCCTTATGGCCTTTCCCGAGGCTGGGCTTCCTTTTTGAATTTTTTCGCTTACCAGAAAATAGTTTCCCTGATGCAATTTAAGCAAGGTCATCATGTCGCCCAAGGCGATGTCCTCCTCAATCACCGAGGCCAGAATTTCTGATGCATTCACCGCTACATCAACATGGAATTTTTTGTCAAAAAGCCAGGCATGACGGGGATCATTTACCCTGGCAATAGTCCGCGGGACATGATAGCGAGAGCGAGCCAGGTAACAAACTAAAAGATTAACCTCGTCCTCAGAAGTAGAAGCAATAATCGCTTGAGCCCTATAAACGCCAGCCGCATCCAGGGTCAGAGGATCATCTGCCCTTCCTTCAAAAATGGCTTCTGTGGGCAACTCCCGATGTAGCCTGGAGAGCAACTCCTTTCTATGTTCAATGAGCAGAATCTCTTGCTCTTGAGTAAGCAAAATGCGAGCTAAATGAGCTCCTGTTCTTCCACCACCAACAATCACGATAAACATTAAGTGTCCAGACCTCCTTTCCCACCCAAGGAAAGTTGAGCCAACAAATATTTTCTACCCTTGGCAGTAGCGCTCACCTGAAGGATGTCCCCTTTTTCTAAAACTGTTTCCTGGTCCGGAATCAAAGCCCCTCCATCCCTGATCAGGGCCACGGGGACACACTCTCCCTTTATCAGCATATCCTTAATCTTCCTTCCTTCCCAATGGGCAGGGATGGCTAATTCGTAAATCTTAACTTCTCCTTCTCCAAAAGAAAAAGAAACCTCTGCCCCAGGGTATAGAATGGCTTCCTCCATACATTGAACTCCCCAAAGTACAGAACTTACCGTTTGAAGCTTGAACTCGTCATAAAGAGAACGATATCTGGGATCGTAGTTCCGCACTACCACATTGGGAACACCAAAGGCTTCCCGGGCAGCGTGAGCAACTACCACATTAGTTGTATCGGAATTGGTTGCCAGGGCTAAACTTTCCGCTTTCTCTATGCCTGCCCTGATAAGCACGTCCTGGGAAAGAGCATCCCCCTCCACTATCAGGCCCACGAAATCTGGAGGAAGATTATCAAAAGCGTCTGGGTTTCTATCAATAATGGATACATTATGGCCGGATTTAAACAAACGATAAGCAAGAGCGGCTCCGAACCTACCGCAGCCTACCACGATAATATTCAAGCCTTTTCCTCCTTTCTCAAAATCTAATCTACTAAATAGGGCACTGAGGTGACCACGATCTCCTTACGGAACATTAAAGCCTGCCGAAGCACTGATGCAGTGCGAGCATGAAGAAACCTGTTCCAAAAGTGGCAAGGGATAAATTCAGGAACCACGATCGTAATGGCCTCATTAGGTTGGCGCCTTTTATCAATTTCATCAATGTACTCCAAAAGCGGCTCTATAAATAGCCTAAAGGGAGAATCAAGGATAACCAGTCGGCAACCCATGCCCCAAATTTCCCATTTTTGACGGACCTTTTCGGCCTCTATGGGATCAAGCGAGACATAAACAGCTGTTATATCATCTGAGATGGTTTTAGCATAGCGCAAAGCTTGAAGGGTCCCTCTGTGCACTCCTCCAATGGGAATGATTATCCGGTGTCTGCTGATAGGAGGAGGAGAACCAAAATTTTCCAAGGATAGCTTTTTTGCCAGGTTCCTGTAATGACGATGAATTCGAGAAAAAGCGAGAACAGCAAGCGGAATAATAATCGTTACTAACCAAGCTCCTTCTGAAAATTTAGTGGTAGCAAAAATAACCACTACTATTGATGTGATAATGGCCCCTAAGCCGTTAATTGCCAACTTGATTTTCCAATTTCTCTGGCTAGTGAGGATCGAACCACGCTCTTTGCGCTCCTCTCCGGGTTTGAGGTGACCAATTTTCCACCAGCGATGAACCATACCAAGCTGAGAAAGAGTGAAAGACAAGAAAACACCTATAGCATAAAGGGGAATTAAACGTGTAACGCTGGCCTGAAAAATTACAATCAGGATGGAAGCCAATATGCCTAAGGAAACTATTCCCCGAGAATAAACTAGCCTGCTTCCTCGATAAGCCAGCTGGCGCGGAAGAAAACCATCAGAAGCCATAATAGCGCTAAGTCTGGGAAAATCAGCGAAAGATGTGTTAGCAGCCATGATCAAGATTACTGTGGTAGCTATCATGGTAAACCAGTAAAAAACACCCCTTCCGTTAAATGTGGTGCGTGCAATCTGGGAAATCACTGTCTCGGTCTCTGAGGGAACAGCGTGAACAAAAGAGGCTAAAAAGGAAATGCCCAAAAGCATGCTGCCCAAGATGCAGGCCATGATAATCAGGGTGGCACCAGCGTTCTTGGTGCGGGGTTCACGGAAAGCCGGTATCCCGTTAGAGATTGCCTCTACACCAGTCATGGCCGAGGTTCCACTTGAAAATGCGCGGAGCAGAAGAAAAATGCTCAAGCTCTGCCCTATCTGATGGACTTCCAAGGAAGGAGGAGCACTCACTTGCCCCAAGGCACCAGTGAAGCTCCGCACCAGACCGGCGCCAATGGTTAAAAACATTGTAATTATGAAGAAATAAGTGGGGAAAGCAAAGACAATTCCAGACTCTTTCACTCCCCGGAGGTTGACCACCATGATAAATAGAACTAAACCTACAGAGATCAGAACTCGATAAGGATAAAGAGAAGGGGCAGCGGAGACGATCTGGGCTACTCCAGAGGAAACAGAGACAGCTACTGTTAGAAGATAATCCACTAAAAGAGCTGCTCCTGCTACTTGAGCGGGAATCTCACCCAAGTTATCCCTGGAGACGATGTAAGACCCTCCTCCATTGGGGTAAGCATGAATTGTTTGCTCATAGGAAAGGGTTACAATTGCCAAAAGAAACACAATAGCAAGGGAGAGGGGGAAAACGAATTGGTAAGCTGAGGCTCCCAAGACAGCCAGAATAACCAGCATCTCCTGGGTAGCATAAGCTACGGAGGATAAAGCGTCAGAGGAAAAAACAGCAAGGCCGAGGAATTTACCAATTGTCTGGTGAGGAGCATCGGAAGTGGGTAATGGCCTCCCTATCAGCCAGGTTTGCCAGGAATGCCTTGGTTGGTATTTAGTTTTTCTCTTGAGGACTGTGGTGCCCAGTTCATCTTCGTTGCTCATATATTTTAATTGCTTTCCCGATAAATTAGTTTTTCCAGCCCTCGAGAAATTGAAGCTATTTAGGGGAGCTAGAAAACAAAAATAATCGGGATATAGCTAATATCCAATCTCCTCCTCTCTCAAGTGGGGTATTATAACACTATGGGCAAAAAAAGAAAGAATTGGCCAGCCCAGGAGAATAAACAAACTTTCCTGAAAGGTTCTAATTTCGGGAAAAGCAATCAACAAGGTAAAAGGTTTATTTACGGATGTTAGTACCAGCAGAGTTTAAAATCCCGCAGGGAATACCTCCTTTTTATGAGAGCATTTGGAGCTGTTTAAAGAAAGCTCATAAAAGGAGGTATCTCAGGTCAAATTCAAACAAAGTGTTTTCCAGCCTGTAAGCAAGACATCCATCAGGAATCAAGCTCTCATTTAAAAGGAAAGGGCGGGTAAGAAAGCGGAGATCAGAGTTAAAGTACCGAAAGCCAAAAAGAGAACAGCAGCAATATAATTAAGGATGCGCACCGGAATTATTTTTCCTAAACGATTACCTAAAAAAACTGCTATACCGTCTGCAATAATCATGCCCATTGAAGCGCCCAGCCAAACAGGAAAAAGGTTTTTGTACTCAGCGGAAAGGGCCATGGTCATTAGCTGGGTCTTATCCCCTAACTCACTCAGGAAAAAGGTAAGAAAAGTGGTCCAGAAGGGGGAAAGCCTGTTTCTTACTTTGCCTTCTCCCCCTTTTCCTCCCTTCAAAAGAGTATAGAGGCCGAAAAAAAGAAAAAGTGCACTGGCAATAATTTTTAAAAAAAACTCCGGAAGAAGGGCAAGAAGGTAATCTCCAAGGACAGCAGCTATGCCCATCAGGATTAATACGGCGCTGATTATTCCCAAAAATACAGGCTGCCATTTATATTTACAAGCTAAAGCTATAGCCAAGAACTGCGTTTTGTCTCCCAGTTCTGCCACTAAGATCAAACCCAAAGCCAGAAAGAAGACCCTCAAGGTTCTGAGTCCTTTATCGCCTGAAAAAGGAAATAATCGGAAATGACCAAACAGAGGTTCCCCTCTTTTCCTCTTTAGCAGTTGGACGAGTAAAATTAGCTAAATCTGCAAAAGCTTTCCGGAAATGTAAGGAAAACCGCAGGTTTCTGTTTTTACTTGAAGCAAAAGTGTTCCAGAAAGAGAGAGCCTCTCCACCACTGAGCTGAAAAGAGATAACGGAGAGAGGTTGTTCTTTGGGAAGCATCAAAGGCCATGAAATCACCTGAACCGCTAAAAGGGCGGAAACCAGGAAACTCTTAAATAAAATCAGCCTGATCGGTTTTACCCTCCTTAAAAGCATCAAGAGGGATTATACAATCCGACCTGGAATTGTGAAACTATTTTTGTTAGTTTAATCAAGAAAGCTCAATAAACGCAGGAACAACAGGGTATGCTCTATGCATCTTGAAAGAAGGAACTATTATCGAGGGTTTCTGGCTATTCTTGTAGCTGCGCTGCTCTGGTCTACCTTAGGAATAATGGGGAAGTTATTAATAAAAGAAGGGGTAGATATCATTGCTGGAGTTTCTCTTCGCCCCTTTTTCGCTTTCTTAATTTTGTTCGCTTTTCGTCCCATTTTCCCTAAAAACAGAAGGGCTGTTCCCGAAAATGGTACTCGTAAGGCTCTTTTTTTCGCTCTTTTTGGATTGGTAGGAGTGACTTCATTCTACATCCTTTATTTTCTGGCGGTGAAGACTACCTCTATTTCATTGGCAGTAATTCTTCTATATACGGCCCCGATCTGGGTGCTTGTTTTTTCCTTACTATCTCGGTGGGAGAAGTTCAGCCCAGAAAAAGGCGCTGGTATTTTTCTTTCCTTGCTAGGAATTTTTCTGATCGCTCAAGCCTCCTGGGGAGAATCCTCACCCTTAGGATTATTTGTGGGATTGGGATCGGCAATAACTTATGCTCTTTTTACATATTTCGGCAAAATCGCACTGGAAAAGTATGATTTGGGAACAGTTTTAACGTGGGTATTTGGATTTGGCACTCTGGGGTTTGTCCCTTTTTGGTTGCTCAAGCCCGAGCTTGTAATTCAACTCTTTTTTCACCCCATGGCCATATTTATCTCCTTTCTATTGGGCTTAGGGCCAACAGCGATTTCCTATGGAGCTTACCTCTGGGCCCTAAATTATGTTCCGCCCACGGTGGCAGCCCTGACCTGCACTCTGGAACCAGTTCTGGGAAGCGTTTGGGGTATCCTGTTTTTTGGAGAGAAATTCACTTTGGGGAAGGCCATTGGAGGTTTCCTTATCCTAATGGCCGTGATAATTGCCTCACTGGGAAAAGGCAAATTTAATCTCAGAGCTTCCCTTTTAGCCCCAAATAGGAGAAAATACTGAGAGTGGTAATGGGGATGGAAATCGAAAGAAAATTTTTAGTCAAGGGGTTGACATTATCTGAACTAAAACCATGGGAGTTTTCCTGCATTGAGCAATATTATCTGAGCAACTGCCGGGGTGTGCGCCTGCGCCGGGAAAATAATCGATATACTTTGACTGTAAAAGGGGAAGGGCTTAGAGAAAGGGTAGAGGTAGAGAAAGAAATTACGGAGGAGGAATATAAGGAACTCCTGAATCTCTGCGATCGAGGTCTCAAAAAAAGACGCTATCGCGTAGGGCGATGGGAAATAGACCTTTTTGAAGAAAGCCTGAATGGACTAATTCTGGCAGAAATTGAACTAAGTGAAAAAGAAGAGCCTCTTCCCGAATTTCCTTTCCCGGGAGCCATTCTCCTTGAGGTCACTGATAACCCCGCCTTCCTTAACCAGAATTTGGCCTTAGGAAAGATTCCCTCCATGGATAGCGGTGATGGCAAGATATAAGGGCTCAGGGTTATTTTCTGGTTTAGGATTAGTTTAGGAGGAGACTCTGGAATTTATAACTGCTCAACAGTTAGCGATTCGCTGGAACGCCCCTCTGAGGGCTGTTTATGGTATTGCCTTAGGGAAGCATAGCTTTGCTCCTTTAACCGGCACTTTAAACATTTACCGTTTTAAGAAGAAAGCCATGTTTTCCCTAAAAGAGATCATGGAGTGGGAAAAAAAATTGGCCCTGCTAAAAATTCCTTTGGCAACGATAATAAATGAATTTAAATAAAAAAACAGGGGCTGCCTGGCGGCAACCCCTGCCATGGGGGAGGTGGGAAGACAGGCTATTGGCAATAACCTTGAATCCTTTATAGAGTAGGAAATTGAGGTTTGTCAAGAGAGAAGTAAAATTTTTTTTCATTAAATTTGGCATATGATTAAAATTAGATTGAAATGGAATCGAAGGTTATAAAATTGACGCCTACCCTGGTGGATACCTTTGAGTCCTGTCCCAGAAGGTACTGGTATCTCTACGAGCCAGACTCTCCAGAGGTGGAGAAGAAGGTATCCTGGCAGCTTTCCTTTGGCAATTCTATACACGACGCCTTAAAGGAAATTTACAATCAAGGTGGCCCTCCTAAGGTCTCTCTGGCTTCTCTTCCTGGAATATTAGAAAAAAACTGGCATAGCGAAGGCTATCCAGAAAGCAAGCTGGAAAAGGAGAGGAAAATCCTGGCTCTGGAAATTTTAGAAGCTTATCTGGAAAGAAATCGTTTCCGTCCCATCTGGACTGTAGAACTTGAAAGAACATTTACCGCGATCATAGAAGGGGTGAGTCTTTCTGCGAGAATAGATCGGTTGGACCTTCTTAAGCCAGGTCTTCTAATAGTGGACTACAAAACCGGCTCAGGGAATTTAAGTTTAAACCAGCTTTATATCTCTTACCTTGTAGTGCGAGCCAATTACGCCTCGGAGCGGGATAGACCAATTCGTTTTCTGCTCCTCAATCTGGAAAAAAATGAAGAAAGAATCATCGACCTTGAGGAGGAGAGGGCCCTATCCCAGATTTCTTATTACCGCCAGGTCCAGGAGCAGATTGAAAAAAGAGAATTTCCCCCCAACCCCTCCCTAAAAAACTGCAGGTATTGTGAGGCCAGAAATATATGTCCCTATGTAAGAAAATGGGAAAGAGAGAAGGAATCCCAATGAAAGAAATTGCTGTGGACCTCAACGCCGACGTGGGAGAAAGCTTTGGAATCTACCGCTTAAGCAATGACGAAGAATTATTTCCATACCTTTCCTCCGTGAACATTGCTTGTGGTCTACATGCGGGGGATCCCCTAATCATGGAGGAGACAGCGAGGAAAGCTCTGAAATTGAATTTAGCAATTGGAGCACACCCCGGTTATCCAGATTTGCAGGGTTTTGGCAGAAGGAAGCTCTCACTTACCCCCCGCGAAGTGAAAAGTTTCTTAATATATCAAGTGGGAGCCCTCTGGGGTTTTCTGAAAGTTTACAAAGGGAAGCTATCCCATGTTAAACCTCACGGAGCCCTCTACAACGATGCGGCAGTCAACCCTGAATTGGCTTTAGCCATCGCCGAAGCTGTTCAAGAAATTGATCCTGATTTGATTCTGCTTGCCCGTTCTGGTTCAGAAATGGTAAAGCAGGCCAGGATTATTGGCACGAAAGTTGTGGAGGAGGCTTTCGCTGATCGTCATTACCTGGAAAGCGGGGATTTAGTCCCCAGAAATCATCCACAGGCCATAATTTCAGATCATTTAGAAGTTTCGAGAAGGGCGCTTTTAATGGTTCTGGAGCAAAAAGTGCAAACTTTAAGCGGTTCCTGGATACCGCTTTCTTTTAAAAGCCTCTGCATCCATGGAGATAACCCCAATGCGCTCAATTTAGCGCGGACTCTGCGTCAGGCTTTTCAGGAAAACGGAATCAAGGTTGTTCCCATCCATTCGATTATTGAGAAATGAGTTCCGATTATCCTAAGTTCCTTTTGGCAGGAGAGGACGGCCTGATAGTGGAGTTTGGAGACAGGATCGATCCAGAGGTCAACTCCCTTGTGCTGAGGCTCGCGGAAATTCTGAGTGAGTCAGAAATGGCAGAAATAGTGGAGCTAGTCCCTACTTATCGTTCTCTTTTCATCTCTTATAATCCCATGATTACCACTTTCTCAGACCTGGTTAAGAGAGTAGAAAAGGTCCTTCCCCTTTTAAAGAGCAGAAAAGAAGTGATGCATAAACTTGTCCGCATCCCTGTGGTTTACGGCGGGGAATATGGACCAGACCTCGTAGATGTAGCTAAAATGCACGGGCTTACTGAAAGGGAAGTGATAGAGATTCATACGGGGAAAGATTACTTAGTCTACATGCTCGGCTTCACTCCCGGGTTTCCCTATATGGGAGTTGTCCCCGAAGAAATCTCTACCCCCCGTTTAAAGAACCCTCGTCTGAAAGTACCCAAGGGTTCGGTGGGAATAGCAGAGACGCAAACTGGCATTTATTCTATGGAAAGTCCCGGAGGTTGGAGAATCATTGGGCGAACGCCAATAGAAGTCTTCAATCCTTTTAGAAAACCTCCCTTTTTACTTTCTCCTGGTGATGGCGTGCGCTTTTTTCCCATCTCCTTTACCCAGTTTGAAAAGTGGGCGCCCACCGCTGATCTTCCTCAGGATCAGAAAATAGAGAAAAAAGATGGGGATTCCTTTTCTTAGAATAATATATCCAGGTATATTGACCACTATTCAGGATTTGGGAAGATATGGATATTTGAAATACGGCCTGCCTCCTTCAGGCTGTGCTGATGAAATTTCATTTCGAGCAGGTAATGCTTTAGTAGGAAATGAGGCCTGGTGCGCTGGATTGGAGATGACAATCCAAGGAGGAAAGTTCGAAGTTTTAAGCGATTCCTTTATGGCCATTACTGGGGCCGATATGGAACCCAAAATCAATGGCAAGCTCTGTCCCATGTGGCAGTCCTTTATGGGGAGGGCGGGAGATGTTTTAGAATTTTCTCAAGTTCACTCTGGTTGTCGCTCTTATCTCTTAGTTAGCGGAGGGATCGATGTTCCTCTGGTTATGGGAAGCCGGGCCACAAATTTAATTGCCGGAATAGGAGGATTGGAGGGACGAGCCTTAAAATCTGGCGACATACTTTACCGCAAAGACGGAGGACAAAGGAAAGAAAAAGTTTTTCCTTTGCAGTTCCTTCCTGAGTTTAAAACAAGCCAGGAATTGCGAGTAATTTTGGGGCCCCAAAATGAATATTTTTCAGAATCCGGGCTAAAAAACTTTCTTTCTGACGCCTATGTGGTAAGTCCCCAGTCGAACCGTATGGGTTATCGTCTTCTGGGACCCTGCATTGAAATTGAGAAAGGCGGGTTCATTTCCGACGCCGTTCCTTTAGGTGCAATCCAGGTAAGTGGAGAAGGTCAACCCGTAGTCCTCCTCTGGGACCGCCAGACAACCGGAGGATATCCTAAAATCGCCGTGGTGATCAAAGCCGATATCTGGAAACTGGCTCAGGCCAAGCCCGGGGATGAATTTAAATTCCAAGCGGTGGGGTGGGAAGAAGCTCGTTCGCTTTATCGGAAATACGTTCATTTTCTCCTTCAGGTGAAGGACATAGTACAATAAACAAGCATGCTTACCCCAAAAGCTCTTATCGGTGATTGGAGGAAGAGCTTTTTACTCTTTAAAAATTTGACAAGCGTTTTAAGCAAAATCTAAGCTATAAGAAATGGCGAACGCAGAAAAGGGTGGTAAAAAATGAACTTAATATTAACTCAGGTATGGGGGCAGACTGCCACTTCCTCCGTGATGCTTGAGCCTTTACCTGCTTCTAATATGTTGGACTTAATTCCGGCCGTCATCATCGGCGTTCTCTCCGTGATTTTTCTTTTCCTAACCCTCAGGCTCTCTCGGATAAGGACGGACGGAATTGGCTCCATTTATCTTTTAATGGGGGTTTTCCTTTTCTTAGCCTGTATCTTCCAGGTAATCTTCCTGTTTTTGAGAAGCGAGTGGCTCTATACATTCATTTTCGTTCAGGAAGTTTTTCTCCTCTTAGCCTTAATTACTTTGATCATTTCCGCATTAACTCTCAGCAAGAAGGGAGCTTATCCCGTACACCCCTCAGAACTTTCAGGGGAAGAAAAACCAGCTTCTCCCCCGAAAGAAGAGCAGGCCATCGAACTGGAAAAGCAGGAAAGCACCTCAGAGCCAGGAAGGAACTCCGAGGTTAAATAAGCTTCAGTGGTAAAAGAAACTCCGCGCAGAACAAACGTCTGGCGCAGCATTTTTCTGGCAGTAGGTTTTTCTGCCCTGGCTATAAGTCTACTTTTGTATTTCACCCATACCAACCTTTCCAGCATTTTTTCCTTAGTGAATCTCTGGTATTTCCTCGGCGCTCTGGGCTTAATTTTTCTCAACTGGGTTATAGAAGCCGAAAGGCTCTGCGCCATTTCCAAACTTCTAGGGTACCAGCTACCTTTTCATAAGGCGCTGCAAATTGCTCTGGTAGGTTCTTTCTTTGCCAATATCACCCCTTTCGACACAGGGGGAGAGCCTTTTCAGCTTTATCTTCTGGCGAAAAATGGCATAGGAGCAGGAAAGTCAGCGGCTATCATCATGATTAAGGGAATCATGAGCGCACTTGCCAGGATAACGCTGGGTATCGGCATTCCGCTCTGGCTTCTTTTGATTAAAAAAGCCTGGCAACTTCCGGTAGCGCTGAATACAGCCTTAAATATTGGAATAATCATTTACTGCGCAGTCACAGTATTTTTGCTTGTGGTTTCCTGGAAACCACAATTTTTCAGTCATTTAATTAAGTGGCTCTTTTCCAGAAAATGGATAAAAAAGCTATTCCATAATGATAAATTGGAGGCCTGGGAAAAGAAGATAACCCACGGAGTTCAAGAGTTTCGAGAATCCATGCACAGCCTTACCCAGGCGAATAAAAAGATAATCCTTCTGGTTGCCTTTTATAGCCTGCTTTTATGGATAATTGTGCTTACGGTTCCCGCAATGCTTTTATGGGGATTGGGAGTTTATTCTCCTCTCTCCCAGATATTGGCTGTGGGGATAGTATTCTACTTGGCCTCCGCATATGCTCCTACCCCAGGCTCGTCAGGAGTGGCGGAAGCGGGATTCGCTACACTATTTTTCGCTGCTCAGCTCGTCCCCTACCCTCTTTTGGGGGTCTTTGTGACCCTGTGGAGACTCTTAACCTATTACATGAGCTTCCTTATTGGAGGAATGGTGAGCCTTTTCTCCTTTTCCAGGAAAAGGCACTAGAGGGAAAGGAGAAACTGGGCTACCGCCTCCACGGTCTCCCTGGGAGTGGAAGCTCCCGATACCACACCTACGCTGGAAATACCGCAAAACCAATCCCTTTGTAGCTCCTCAGCCATTTCTACGTGCCATGTTTTCTTTCCACTCTTTTGGGCAATAGAGGCTAAGCGCTTAGTATTTGCAGAGTTCTTTCCCCCCACAACGATAACTCCTTCCACCTCTGGAAGCAGCTGGCGCAGCGCATTTTGCTTTTCCCTGGTAGCCGAACAAACGGTGTTAAAGACCCTCAATTCCCCAACTCCGCCAGATATGAGCTTCTGGGCTAAATCCGCTAACAGCTCGCCATCCTGCGTGCTCTGAGAAAATAGGGCAATTTTGCCCCTCAATGCGAGCTCGGGAAATTCCCCAGGGGGAATCAGTTTAGCCCTGGGGACATAGGAAAGGAGGCTTTCTACTTCAGAATGACCTGGATCTCCCAGAAGGAGGATGGAGTAGCCTTCTTCCTGAATTCGCAACATGAGTTCCCTGGTTTTTTTCAGCTCAGGACAGGTGAGGTCTATTATCTTAATTCCCTTGTTTATCGCCTCGTTAAGGATCTCGGCCCTTGTGCCATGGGAGGAAATTACCAATGATTCCTCAGGATTTACCTCGTTCAAAGAATGGACAACCCGAATTCCTTTTTTTTCCAGCTCTTTAACTACCTGAGCATTATGAATCAAGGGCCCTAAAGTGACGATTTTCTCCAGTCGAGAAACGGACAAAATTTCATCCACCGCTCGGCGCACTCCGTAGCAAAAACCAATGGCTGAAGAAACAACGACCTTCAATTGTTTAAAATCCTATCTTTGAGAAAGAACGAGTTCTTCCGGTGTGGCGGGCTTTACCCCTTCCAAAATTTTAGAAATCCAATCCTGATAAGTAGCCTTTTCCTTACGGAAGAAGATTCCCGTGTAAATTACATCTTGCATGACCTTAGCCATTTCTACTGCACGAACAGGATCATCCGGCTGATAATCAGGGGGGAGGGGGGTTACCCTTTCCTGAAAATATTTGTAGGTGTGTACCTTATTGAAAGTAACGCAGGGAGAAATAACATCAAGGAAAGCAAAACCCTGATGGGCGATGGCGGCTACAATCAAATCTGTAAGCTGATCGACCTTTGCTGAGAATCCTCGGGCCACGAAGGTCGCTCCAACTGAGATAGCAAAGGCCACGGGGTTGATAGGCTCTTCAAAATTACCATAAGGAGAGGAGACCGTGCGAAAGCTGACATCCGAAGTAGGCGCTACTTGTCCTTTAGTCAATCCGTAAATCCTGTTGTTCATGACAATGTAGGCAAGATCAATATTTCTTCGGGCGGCATGGGGAAAATGTCCTCCTCCAATGGCGAAAGCGTCCCCATCACCCCCCACCACTATTACTTCCACTTTGGGATTAGCCAGCTTTATTCCTTGCCCAATGGGCAAAGCCCGGCCATGTAGGCTATGCACTCCATAGGTAGAAAGAAATCCGGGGAGTCGGCTTGAGCAGCCAATTCCAGAAACAACAGCTATATTGTCAGGTTCGAGATCTAACCTGGTGAATGCATTCAATAAAGCTGTTAGAACTCCAAAATTACCGCAACCGGGACACCAGGTGGGTTTAAGCTTTCCTTTATAGTCTGAGACTGTGTGCGCCATTATAGAACCTCCTCTATCTTCTTCAGGATTTCATAGCCGGCGAAAGGTCTGCCTCCGGCAAGGTTCAAGGGAATCGGGTCGAAGAGAAAATATGCCCGGAGAAGGTGAGAGAGTTGACCGCTATAATTAACTTCTGGGACCAGGACTTTCCTTTTGTTCTTCAGAAACTCTTCCACTTGCTTTCTAGGAAGGGGGCTAAGAAGTTTAATATAAAGTACATCCGGCTCCTTGCCTCTTTCCTTTAGCTGATTGGTGGCTTCCCTGACCGCTCCTTCCGTTGACCCCCAAGAAATGATACCCACCTCACTTTGAGGGTTACCCCAGCGTAAAGTAAAATCATTATCCATTAAAGCCAAATCAAGCTTCCGAAAGCGTTTCTCGGTCATGGCTTGATGCACTCCCTGATCATAGGAAGGAATTCCCTCTCCGTCATGTTCCAAGCCCCTCGCAATATATGCTCCTGGTTTCCCGGGGATGCCCATGGGCATCAAACCGCTATCAGTAATTCGATAGCGCTGATATCCCTGGGCTAATTCCTCTATGGTGACAATTGAACGTTCCTCAATCTGAATTGAATTAAATTCTGGGATGGCAATGGTCTCGTATCTTTGGGAAAGAGATTGATCAGAAAGAATAATTACGGGAAGCTGGGTTCTTTCGGCAAGGTTGAAGCCCTTGATGGTCTGATAAAAACAATCCTCAACGTTGGTAGGAGCAATCACGATCCGGGGGCAATCTCCATGGCTACTGAAAACAGCATGAAAAAGGTCGGCTTGCTCCATTTTCGTGGGCATTCCAGTTGCCGGTCCACCCCTCTGGACATCCACAATGACAACTGGTATTTCCGCCATGGAAGCGAACCCGATCAGCTCGCTCATCAAAGAGAGCCCTGGCCCAGAGGTGGCTGTCATCGCTTTCTTTCCAGCAAAGGAGGCTCCAATGGCCATAGCTAAAGCAGAAATCTCATCCTCCACCTGAATGGAGATTCCTCCCACTCGAGGCATTTCCTTCATTAGGATTTCCAAAATATCCGTAGCGGGAGTAATAGGGTAGCCAGAAAAGAAACGGCATCCAGCGAAAATCGCCCCCAGGGCAACAGCTGCATTCCCGGAGATGACGATTCTGTTCCTTCCTTCTGCCCTTCCCAATTTCAAGTTTTCTTTTTTCTGAATATTCTGGCGGGCAAATTCCATTCCTACTTTTAAGGCCAAAAGGTCCTTTTCCAGAATTTGGGAACCCTTCGATCCAAACTTCTCCCGGATCACTTCCTCGAGTTTGTCCTGAGGAATGGAGAAAAGCTGGGCTAAGACGCCAATCGTGACGACATTTTTTGTCTGAATAGCTTGCACCTGATTTAAAGCCATATCCTCTAAGGGACAGGGATAAAGGATTAGGTCATCCCGATCATGGGGCTGAACGCTTTTGGGATCGTAAACCAGAACTCCCCCTTTTCTTACCACAGAATAATGGCGATCATAGGCCTCTTGGTTCAAAGCCACAAGGATATCCACGAGATCTCCGGCAGAGAAAATGGGCACATTGGCCGTCCGCATCTGAAACATGGAATGACCTCCACGGACCTCGGCGGGATATGCACGATAGGTGTAAACCT
>Ga0272448_1000071_pt1 | contig 143341 bp, 119 predicted proteins | sample YNPCB0191_FD_202220 | JGI IMG/M metagenome (GOLD analysis project Ga0272448, IMG submission 202220) | Hot spring sediment microbial communities from Yellowstone National Park, WY, United States - YNP-CB-019-1 | ecosystem: Environmental > Aquatic > Thermal springs > Hot (42-90C) > Sediment... | reverse complement strand
GAGTTGTTCGAGCAGCGCGCGAATCTCGGCCACGCGCTGGGTGCAGCGCGGCGGCGTGCGCGCTTCGACAGCGGCCAGTGACGGTTGGAGCCGGTCGGCTTGCAGATGGCGACGGGCGTTTTTGCAGAGTTCGCGGGCGAAGAGGCGTTTGGGTTTGGGATAGGCGACGTAGAAATCGCGGCGCACGCGCCCGAAGCCGTCGGTGGTGCCGAGTTCCTGCCAGCCGCTGGCCGAATCGGCGGTGCCGCAGAACGGTTCAGGATTCACGAACGTTTCCACGATCAGAACCGGATGCTGGTAGCGCGCCTGCCCATCGTTGCTGAGCCGGTCGAGACACAACCGCAACGAGCGCGAGGCGAGATGGGGAAGGTTTTGTCGGGCAAGGGCAGGAAGCGGCAGTTGGTGGCGAGTAGCGGCAAGCGGCGGCGGGGTTGTTCCTCGGAGCAACCGATCCACGGATCGGGGGCGCGGAGGCGGCGGCTGGCGGCGCAAAAGACCAACACGCCGAGCCACTGGTGGTGGTCATCGGTGATGGCATACCCGAGTGGCTCGCCGACGGCGTGGACATCGCCGAGGTAGTTGTGCTGGGCGAGCAGGCGGCGGGCGCGGGCTTTGGCGGTTGGATGCAAACCGCGGCCCACCGTGCGGCATTGGTGGAAGAAGGCTTGTGTTTCATGCCGGCAGAGTGAAACAGTTCGGGTCACTTGTTCAGCAAAAGCAGTCAAAACGCTGATTCACACAACCTTATACCATCCGGTGGATTTTCCGTGAAGGGTTCAACCGCATAAGGTATGAGGTCAAGCCCGGCGTGTTGAAGCGGTTGTGCCGGCGGGCACAGCAAGACCCGGCGCACACATACGCGCTGGTGATTGACGAGATCAATATGGGTAGTAGTGGGTCAACAGTTGACACATGATTTTTAGCATACTGTCAAGAGTACGGTATTGACTCCAAAGTTGCCACGTAGGCCTCGTCCAGACCCCGTCTTTCTCCCGCCAAATGTGCCATGTGTGGAGCTGCTCCCTATTTCCACCGGCAAGCGCGAACCGTGCGACGGTAAGCTGTGGAGGGGCGTCTCCGAGCGCGCCCGTTCCCCGGCACGCTTCACGGGATCTCTTGCCATTTGCGTGTAACACCTGTTACATGCATTTGGCGAGTGGGGTGGGCAAGAGCGGGAACGGAGCGGAGAGCGGTTAGCTATACACTGTACAGTCAGGGGTGGGAAAACTGCCGGAGCGACGAAAGGTTTTTGGGGTTGAGGGATACTGGGGGCAAGTCGATACGCAATGAGCGGGAGAAAACCTCCGTGTAAATCAGTAGAGCGGTTCTTCTGTATTTTGCGTGTTTTCGCGGCCCAACGTTATCGGGGTCGTGATGACTTCCCCTGGGTCGAGCAGTGGGAGTTGGTGGGCCGTGATTACTCCAGTGTAGGGTGGGCGATTTCGCCGCGGAGTTGGGCGAGGCCCCCTTCTTTTTCATAGACGCCGTAGAATGGCGAGGTCGAGTCGAGCCAGACGGCAATGCGATGGAGTTCTTCTGGGGACAGTTTCACGTCGTGATGGCCTTTCACCAGCATCGGATAGAGCTTTGAGGCGCGGGCGCCGAATTGGCCGGGGATGGTGCGGTAAGTTCGCTCATCATTCCAGTCGTGTCCGCCGTAGTCGTAAAAGCCGTATTTTTCCGCCAGACTGATATAGGAGGCGTAGAATATGCCGTCGGTGTACCAGCGTTTCTGTTTGATTTCGATCAGTCCGTCGTCCAGGCGCGGCGCTTTGTCCGGGTTGTTCTGATGGCAAGGGACACAGTTTTTGTTCAATACGGGTTGGACAAGGCGCGGGTAGCTGAACGGGTTGGTGCCGTCCACGTCGGGCTGCAAACGCGACGGGGGACGGCGCAAGGCCAGTGGGGTGTCTTTTGTGATGGGAGGGCTGCGCAGCTTTGGCTCGTGGCAACCCTGACAGATGGCTTTTTCGCCGGGTTGAACGTGCGTGGCGGAGCGCATGGATTGGACCGCGAGACCGTTTTCGTCGAGCGCTTGAAAGAATAGTTCTTTGCGAGCCGGCACGATGAAATATGCGCTGCCGTCGGGTTCGACCGGGACGGTGCCGAGGATTTTGCGAGCGACGTTGACGGAGAGCGAAAATGGAATCTGAATGCCGGTGGTGTGCGGAAGGGCCACGGAGCCGAGCGATTGCGGGAGGATTTGATAGACGCGTAAGGCAGTGATTTTTGTGCCGGGCGGCCACGGTTTGAGGCTGTTGTAAACGTCCAGCACCGCCAGTGTTCCTTCGGCCGGTTCGTTGGCGGCGACCCGCACGGATGCGTCAGGAATCACCGGCGGTTTGGGGCGCGGCGCCAGCGGCATCGGATTGTGGCAGCCGATTTCGGGGTCGCGGTAGATCAGTTCCTTGTTGCCGAAGCTGTCCAACAAATAAATCCCGTAGAGACCTTTGCCGACGGGGCCGCCGGAGTGTTGTTCGGCTGCGTCGGCGTCGTAGACGCAGAGGTAATAGTCCTCGCTGAGTGGCCAGGCTTCGCCGTAGTGGACCGTGCCGCCCTGAGTTTCGGGGAAGGCGATCTCCGGGGTGAGCCGTTTGACCGGCCCCATCGCGTCGTCGTCCGGCACGCGCGGGTCAACGATGACGAGCGAGCCGAACGCTTGGCCGTGATGCGGCGCGGCGGTGGCGACGAACCTGGGGGAATTCGGAATGGCGCACACATCCAGTTCCATGTCGGGTCGTTGGAGTCGGAACGAGTAGTTGCCGTGAACGGGTCGAGGGTCGCGGCCATCGGGCGTTGTGGTCCAGGGCATGTGCGCGACCACGCCGTGGCGGTCCACGTAGTCCCAGCGGGTCCAGACAATCGTGCCGTCGTGTTTGACGCTGGGATGCCATTCGTTGGTTTCGTGGGGGGAGAGGCAACGGATGTCGGCGCCGTCGGCGGCCATGTCGTGAAGCGTGTAGGTGGGGCAGATCCGCCCGCAACGCAGATAGCCGCCGCGTCGCTCGCTGATGAAGGCGATGCGGCCGCTGGGCATCCAGCACGGGTCGAACTCATTCCACGTTCCGTCGGTGAGTTGCTCAAGGTGGGAGCCGTCGGCGTTGACTTTGAAGATGTGATAACAACGAGTTTCGACCCAGTGGCCGCGATCCGGATCGGTGTGTTCGCGGTGGCGACCGTCGCCCCGGCACTCGACGTAGGCGAACGCGATCTGTTTGCCGTCGAACGAGACGTCCGGCGACAGGAACGCGCCGCCTTCGCCCTCGTCGCCGGTGAGGTTGCCGTGCGCGTCGAAGTGAAGTTTGTATTCGCGGATCGGGCCGCCGCTGAGTTTTTGTCCTTTGAGCCGTCCGCGTTCAACGACGGAGTGGGCGAGCAGGTCGCGGAGGCGTGCGTCGGGGCGGAACGGTTTTTCCAGCACGTACAGTCCTCCGCCGGGTCGTGCGGTGACACCGTAGTACTGGTCGCACATGTGGTTGTAGATGGAGAGATGCCGCTTGATAAAGAGCAGCTTGTCGAAATTCAGCAGTGGGTTGCTGAAGGCGATCTGCCGACGCAACCGGCAGGCGTCGGCGTAAAGCAGGTAACGAGCTTCGACGTTTGTCGGCGCGGTGTTGGTGTTGGCGTTCTGGAGGTCGGCCATCGCCGCGTGGAAGCGGTCGAGACGCAAATCGGCCAGCAACGCTGCCGTTCGCCGCAACACGATGTCGGCGGGGTCGCGGTCGCCTCGCAAGACCAGCGAGTCGGCGCGGAAGGTTTCGCCGGCGATTTTTTCAAATGTTGCCCGTTTGCCAAGATCGCGCAGCAGCGCCGCGTACTGCGCTTCCCATTCTTGCTCCAAACTGACCTGCGACCATTCATCCAGAAACTGCGACATACCGGGCCGCGAGCGCAACAGGCTGCAACGGAACTGGCGCACTTCCTTGTACAAGGCGGGCAACTGGGCGAGCGCGTCCGACTCGTGTTTCAAGGCGCCCGCGATGATGCTGCGCCACCTCGGTTCCGTTTCGTCGAGTTGTTTGAGCAACGCGCCGTGGGCGGCGGCGCGCAATTCGGCGAGGCTGCCGTCGTGTGTGAGAGGCCCGTTGTCGGCACATTGCGCGGCCAGTTGTTTCAACGAAACCCAGCGCGGATCCTCGGACGGGGTCTTGGCGCAGTTCAACTCCGCCACTCGCTCCTCGATGGCATTTCGCAATTCGCCCAGCCACAGTCCCCGGCTCGCAGTCACAATCTCCTCCAGCCGGCAGGCGCGTCCGTAGAGGTCGAGCCAACGTGGATCATTCGGAGGGGCTTTCGCCCGTTTCAACTCGTCGAGTTCCTGTCGCAGCACCGGTTCCATCGCGCCGAGGCGCGGGAGCACCAGACCCATGACCCACTGCTCGAAGTTTGCGTCGCGCCCGCGCAGGAACCAGTCGAGATGCCGGCCGCGCGGCAGATCGCGCGTGAACCACTCGCATTGCGTCGGCCAGTCTTTGGCCATTTGCGCCCAAACCTTGGGCAACGGCGTTCTCGTCAGTTGGGATTCTTTCGCGTCTTTCAGCCGTTCGGCGCAGTTGGCCCGCGTGGCGATCATCGTCTCCGACCAGGTGGCCTTCTTCACGTAGCCGGGCACCGCTGCGGCAAGCAGAAGCACAGCCGGAATCACTGGGTGGCTCATGATGGTTATTGCAGTGTAGCGCAGGCGATCTCGCCGCGCAACTGGGCTTCGCCTCCTTCGTTCTCGAAGACGCCGTAGAACATCGAGACGGTGTCCAGCCAGAGGGTGAGCCGGTGGAAATCTTGCGGCGAGAGTTTCACGTCGTGATGACCTTTCTCCAGCATCTCGACAAGCTTGGAGGCGCGCGCGCCAAACCTGCCCGGCACGGTGCGATAGGGGTCGCCGTAGCTGGTAAAACCGAGTTTCACGAGGTTGTTGTAGGAGGCGTAGAACTTGTTGGCTATCGGTTCCCGTTTCAGGTTGGGCGCTTTGTCGGGATGTTGGTCGTGGCAGCCAACGCAGTTGCGGTCGAGCACGGGCTGGACGAGGCGCGGGTAGCTGAACGGGTTGGAGCCATCCACGTCGGGTTTCAGTGTCGAGGGCGGACGTTGCAATGCCAGCGGAATCCTTTCGGTGCCGGTGGCGGCCTTGTGTTTCGGCTCATGACAGCCCTGACAGAGGAGTTTTTCGCCATGGCGAACGGCGGTGCCGGAGCGCATGGATTGAATGGCCATGCCGCGTTCGTCCACGAGTTGGAAAAACAGTTCGCGGTAGGCGGGCACCTTGAAGTATGCGCTGCCGTCGGCTTCGATGGGCACTGTGCCGAGCACCCAGCGGACCGGCACGAGGGAATCGCCGGCCTCGGCGATGCGTTTGCCAGTCTCGTGCGGTCGCAGGTTGCCGGAAGGAACTGAGCAGGGCAACAACTGGTAGATTCGCAATTCTTTGGGTTTCAGCGTCGCCGGCCACGGACGTTGCGTGTCGTAGATATTGATGACGGCCATCGTGCCTTCGCCGGTGTCGCCGGGTTTGACGGGTTGGGCGACGGCAACCAACTGCGGGTTGACGGTCACTGGAGGTTTCGGAGTGGGGCGTAACGGGATGGGGCTGAGGCAACCGATCTGAGGGTCGCGGTAAATGAGTTCCTTGTTGCCAAATGCATCAATCAAATAGATGCCGTAGTTGCCGATCTGGTTGCGCGCCCTGCTGTCGCGCATGGCAGCGTCATAGACGCACAGGAAATATTTTTCGCTCAACGGCCACGGAGTCCCGTACACCTCGCGTCCGCCCTGGCTTTCGGGGAACCCGACTTCGGGCGTCAGACGCCTCACCGGCCCCATCGCGTCGTCGTCGCGCACGCGCGGGTCAATGATGATGAGCGAGCCGAACGCCTGGCCGTGATGCGGCGCGGCAGTGGCGACGTACTTGGGCGAGTTCGGAATGGGGCGGACGTTGAGTTCCATGTCCGCGCGCGCCTGGCGTGGCGCGTAGTTGCCGTGCAACGGGCGCGGATCGGTGCCATCCAGGCGCGTGATCCACGGCATGTGCGCGACGCAACCGTGCCGGTCCACGTAATCCCAGCGGGTCCAGACGATGCGACCATCGTGCGTGACGCTCGGATGCCATTCGTTGCTTTCGTGGATGCTCAGCAGATTGATCCCTGTGCCGTCGGGGTTCATGTCGAAGAGATTGTAGAGCGGACAAGCACGCCCGCAACGCAGGTAGCCGCCGCGCCGTTCGCTGATGAAAGCGATGCGTCCGTTGGGCAGCCAGCACGGATCGAAATCATTCCAGGCGCCGTCGGTGAGCTGTTCCAGGCCGGTGCCGTCCACATTGACTTTGAAAAGGTGATAACAACGTCCCGGATCCCAATGCCCGCGCGACGGGTCGGTGTGAAACTTTTGGTCGCGGTCGCCTTGGCATTCGCAATAGGCGAACAGAATCTGTTTCGCGTCGTAGGAGAGCGCGGGCGACAGGAATGCGCCGCCTTCGGTCTCGTCGCCGGTGAGCCGTGTCTGGCCGTCCCACTTCAATTGGGCGTCCGCGCCGTTGCCACCGAGGAGCCGCTGGCCTTTGAGACGGCCTTTTTCGACGACGGCGTTGGCGAGCACGTCGCGCAGTTCGGGATTGGTGCTGAACGGGTTTTTCAGGATGTAAAGTCCGCCGCCGGGGCGGGCGGTGATGCCGTAGAACTGGTCGCACATGTGGTTGTAGATGGCGCGATGACGTTGGATGAAGAGAATCTCGTTGAAGTTCAACAGCGGATTGGAGAACGCAATCTCTCGGCGCAGTCGGCAGGCGTCGTTGAAGAGCGCGCGTCGGGCTGCCTTGTCCTCCAGCGGCGTGTCGGCGTTGCGTTTCTGGAGCGCCGCCAGTCGCGTCTCGAAGCCGGGAGTCTTCAGATCGGCGAGCAGGGTCGCAGTGCGGCGCAACACGATGTCGGCGGGATCGCGATCGTTGTCGTAAAGCAGCGAAGCGGGTTGGTAGGTCTCTCTGGCGATTTCGTCGGCGCCCGGCTGTTCGGTTTCGATCCGCTTGTCGGCAGCCCAGATTCGTTCGCCGGTGGTTTTTCGGCGGGCTGCGCGTTGTTGAAGATCGGCTTGGAGCGTGGCGAACTGGCAGTCGAGTTCTGCCGCGTGAATTTCGGCGTTGGTCAGCGGTCGGGGCGGGTCGGCGGCGAGGACCTGGAAGCGGGCGATGCCGCTGGGCCGATCCTTGTCCACGCCAACGAACGCCTCGAACCGTTCGTACTTGCCGTCGAGCCGGAACCGCAGCTCGCTGTTGGCGTGAACCCAGAAGCCGTTGGTAAATGTCTGTTCGGCGATGCGCAACGGATGTTTCAGCCAGTTGGTGTTCACCAGCAGGTTTCCCCAGCCAACGCTGACGGAAATCGGTTTCCAATCGGTCAGCCACGTCACGGTGCCACCAGGGCCGATGAGGCGTGGCTCGGCCCAGATGTGGCAATGGCCCGGCGACTTCTCGCAGATGGTCACAAGCCGCAGGATTTTCACACGGGAAACCTCCACGGAGACTTTCTGCGCAGGGCCGTTACCGGCAACGGGACCGCTGTCGTACAGCTCAAACGACATGCCATGGCCAACGAACAACAATAGCAGTGCCATCACGCGTTTCATGTCAGACGTGTTTCGGTTTTCGTAACAGCCATTCGACGTCGCGCTTCGGCATCCATTCAAGCCGCTCGGCGGCGAGCACAACAATTTGGCAGGCCAACTCGAAGAAGGCCGCCTTCTGAATCGCGTCGTCGAATGTCGCGCCGACGGTCACCGCCCCGTGATTACGAAGCACGACCAGATCGTGAGTCTGCAACGCGGCTGTTACCGCCGCGCCGAGCGCCTCGCTGCCCGGTGGAAGAAACGGCACGAAGGCAATCTCGCCAATGGAGTAGGGGATTTCGGGTATCACGAAGAAGTTCAGCTGATCGGCATCGGCTCGACAGGCGACCGTCGTGGCAAATGGCGTCTGAAAATGCAGCACCACGTTCACATCGGGCCGCGCCCGCAACACGCCAGCGTGGAACGGCGTCTCCGCCGAGGGCTTGTATCCGCTCAGCAAATGGCCGTCACGAATGCGCACGACAGCCACCTGCTGCGGTCGGATTTCTCCGAGCCAGGTTCGCGTCCCGCTGATCAACATTCGTTCCGCATCCACGCGCCAAGAGAGATTCCCGCTGCTGCATCGCACCAGGCCGTGCTCGCGGGCGACGCGATGACAAGCGGCGACAAATGTCCGCAACCGCGCGACGGAAAGCTTTTTCATCGGGCCAACGTTTTCTACCCCCTCCACGGGCGAAAAACAACTCCAGAGCTGACAGAACGCAGAAATCTGCTACAGTGGCACCCATGAAAACGATTCGAGTCGAGCACAACCCGGATTCGAAACGGATCGGCGATCTCGGCGCGCGCACCTGGCCGATTTGGGAGAAAGACATTTCCGAATTCCCGTGGTACTACGACGAACAGGAAGTCTGTTGGTTTCTGGAAGGCGAAGTCGAGGTCACCCCGGAAGGCGGCACGCCCGTGCGCATCGGCAAGGGCGACCTAGTCACTTTCCCGCAAGGGCTGTCCTGCACATGGAAAGTGCTCAAGCCGGTGCGGAAACATTACAAGTTCGGTTGATGGAATGAAAGCCGTGGTTCAGCGCGTTGCGCGCGCTGCGGTGCGCGTGGGCGGCCAGACCCTCGGCGAAATCGGGCGCGGCCTGCTCGTGTTGCTCGGCATCGGCAAGACCGATACCGAGGCCGACATCCAGTGGATGATCGGCAAGCTTCTGGCTCTGCGCATCTTCCCCGATGAGGCCGGCAAAATGAATCGCAGTGTCACCGACATTCAGGGGGCGCTTCTGATTGTCAGTCAATTCACGCTCTACGGCACGCTGGAGAAAGGGACACGGCCCAGCTTCAGCGACGCCATGGCGCCGGCGGAAGCGGAAAAATTCTACAACGAATTTATGCGACGGCTGCGCGCCGCCACGGCCCTGCAGGTTGAGGAGGGCCGATTCGCCGCGATGATGGAGGTCGAGCTGGTCAACGACGGCCCGGTCACGATCGTGCTTTCCACCCCGGCTCGGCAATCCATCACTTTTTAGAGACGATCGTTTCCTGAAAGTTACGAATTGGACGCGATGAGAAAATTGTACGAAACCCATCCGCAACCCTGGCTGACGTTTGCTCCGCCGCCGAATCTGGCCAACGTGACAGTGATCCTCGTCGAGCCGTCGGCGCCGGGCAACATCGGCGCCAGCGCGCGCGCCATGAAAACCATGGGGCTGAGCGAGCTGGTGGTTTTGAACGGCCCGTCCTTCAAGGACGACCCCGAAGCGCGCAAGATGGCGCACGGCGCCTGGGACCTGTTGGAGCGGGCGCGCGAGGTGTCCACGTGGGAAGAAGCCACCGACGGGCTTCATTGGCTCATCGGCACCACTCACCGCAAACGACGCGCGCAGTTTCCGCAAACGATGCCGGCGCGCGATGCCGCACAGAAAATTGCCGGCCTGTCGCAACATCATCGCGTGGGCCTGGTGTTTGGGCGCGAAGAAAGCGGGTTGACCGATGCCGAATTGCGGCGTTGTCAGCAACTCAGCACGGTGCCGAGTGGGGCTGAACACCCTGCGTTGAATCTGTCGCAGGCGGTGATGCTGTATTCGTACGAGATTTTTCTGGCCAGTCTGGGTGTGGTTCCGTTGCCGCCGAGGACTCCGGCGACCATTCACGAGCTGGAGTCGTTGCTGAAACATCTTGGGGAGACGCTGGCGAAAGTCGGATTTCGGCCGCACCAGGGCAACCCCGATTCGTTTCTGCGCTCGTTGCGACGTGTGCTGGGGCGGGCACCGTTGGAGAAACGCGACGTGAACGTTCTGCACCGGATTTGCCAGCAGATTGATTACTACGTGGCCACACACGGCGGCCCGCTGCCTTCGGAGCCGGGGCATCGCTCGCGGGGCCGGGAACATGGTGGAGGCGGTGGGAGTTGAACCCACGTCCTCTGTAAAGTCAACGCGCACGACTACATGCTTAGCCCGCCTTTGAGTCTCGCCCGCGTCACTGCCGGCAGACAGGCCATGACGCGCGCCAGTCTCCAGTTGGATGTTTCATCCGCGGACCTGAAGACGACATCCGCGAACTAACCTGCTGCCGCGTTCCGTCCCGTTAGCAGGTGTCGCGGGAGGAACGTCGCGGACTTTAGGCCGCGAGAGCCATCTCTTCGGTGGCTTTTGTGTGTTTGTGTCCGGTGTTTAACGAGGCCTCCGAACCACCTCGGCATGCCGCTCGCGTCCACTTCACAAAGTCGAATCCGTTTCGCCCCCGTGTGACATGGAACTTGCGACGCGGTCAATATAGCGTGATGGACGGCCAATGCAAGCAAGCAGAAGGTTGACACCTGTGGACGCGCCCCGTAGAGTGAACGTCGTATGGGAGCGATCCGCTATGGTCAGGAATCAGCCGTGGCCGACTTCAAGAAGCTGAATCTCTTGAAGCTGCTTGCGCCCATTGCCGCCGACTTGAAGCAGGTTGAGCGGATGTTGGTCGAGCAGGTCGGCGGTTTTGAGCCGCACATGCGCGCAGCGGTTCAATATCTGCTGAAGGGCACGGGCAAACGGTTGCGCCCGGCGCTGGCCTTGCTGGCGGGGGGCGCGACCGGGGGCGTCACGGAGCGGCATCGGGTGATGGGAGTGGTGATCGAGCTGATTCATCTGGCGACACTGGTGCACGACGACGTGTTGGATGAGGCCGAACTGCGGCACGGTCAACCCACCGCTCACGCCTGCTGGGGCAACACGGTCAGCGTGTTGCTGGGCGATTGTTTGTTTGCCCGCGCCTTGCATTTGACGGCGACGCACACCAATACGGATATTTGTTGTCGGGTCAGCGCAGCGGCCAACACGGTGTGCGCGGGCGAGATTCTTCAGAACCAGCGCAGTTTTGATCTGAACCTCACCCGCCAGCAGTATCTGGAAATGATCAGCATGAAAACGGGCGCGCTGTTTGCTTTGAGCGGCGAGTTGGGAGCGCTGTTGAACGAAACGGCGGCGCCGGTTGTCCAACAGTTGCGCGATTTCGGGAGTCAGTTGGGAGTCGCGTATCAGATATATGATGACTGTGTGGACCTGTTCGGAGAGGAACGCCAGACGGGAAAATCGCTCGGAACCGACATGAAGAAAGGCAAACTGACCTTGCCGTTGTTGCTGTTGCTCGAAGACGCTGACCCCGAACGGCGGGCGGCGATGGGCGAGATCATTTTTCGGGGCAGTCCGTCGGAGCGGCGACATTTGTTGCAACTGGCTCTCGGCAACGGAATGATTAGCGAATCGCTGCTGACGATAGATCGGCATCTCCGAGAGGCTCGCGGCAAACTGCTGGGTTTACCCGACAACACTTATGCGCGGGCGCTTCACTCCCTGATGGATTTCATCGGCTACAAAACGCATACCCTGATGCAGGAGGCTGCGGCGGGATGAACCGGCTTCGCCAACTGGCTCAGCGGTTTCAGCCCGCGCCCGCTTCCGCAGCCGCAAGGCCGCAGCCGGTGGATTTTGCCCACGAAGAGGACGAGGCGTTGGTGGCTCGCGCACAGCGCGGCGAGGTGAAAGCCTTCGATGAGCTGGTGAACCGTTACAAACAGCGTTTGTATGCCGCCGCTTATCACATGACGGGCAATCACGAGGACGCCAACGATCTCGTTCAAGACGCCTTCATCAAGGCCTACAGGAGTCTTCACAGTTTCAAGGGCCAATCCAGTTTTTACACTTGGATTTACCGCATCACCGTCAACCGCACCATCAATTTCCTCAAACGCAACAAACAGCGCGACCACGCCAGCCTCAATGACATGGACGCCAGCGTGGAAACCGACCCCGACTACGTCGAATTGATGTCGCACGTGACCCCGCGCCGGGAGGTCGGGTTGAACGAACTGCAAGAAAAATTGAACGAAGCCATCCAAAAACTGTCAGAAGAACATAGAGCGGTGGTCATTATGCACGACGTACAGGGGATGACCCATGCCGATATTGCCAAGGTCATGGGCTGTTCGGAGGGCACCGTCCGCTCGCGGTTGTTTTATGCGCGACAGCAGTTGCAGGGCTTGTTGAGCGATTATTTGTGATGATGAGACACATGGACTGCCAAACAGCACAACGAATGTATGACGATCTGGTGGACGGTCGGCTGGCCGAGCCGCTCGCCGCTCAGTTGCGACGCCACTTGGAGGAGTGCAGCGACTGCCGGGTGCAGCGTCAACGCGCCATGCGCCTGCAACAACTGCTCGCCATCAAACGCTACGAGCAACCTCCTCCGGGCTACTTCGAGCAGTTCGTCGCCGAATTTCATCGTCGGCTCGATGCCGAGATGATGCGTCCGAGGTGGTGGCAGCGCCTTGCCGAATCCATTCGCGTCGAGGTTCAACCCGTCTGGCGGTATGGGCTGGCCGGCGCTTGTGGTGCGGCGCTTGCGCTCGGTCTGCTCTGGCAGGTCTATCACCCCGCTCCTGCGATGTCGCGCGCCGCGCCCGCTCGCCCAATGGTTTCTGCGCCCGTTTCCGCCATGCCCCCGGCAGCCATCCCCCCGATGGCATGGCATCCCGACGCCAGTCGGCCACAATACGTTCTGGACCGAATCAACATCACTCCGGCCAGCTATGAAACGGCCAGGGTTCGCTTCTAAAACGGCGGCGACGGTTTTCCTCGGTGTGCTCGTTGTCGCTGGGGCGCAAGCTGCCGGTCAACTGGAGGCGATGAATAACGAAGTCAGCGCCCTCTATGAACGCAACCGCGACGCCATTGTGCGCATTCACACTCAGCGACAAGCGGTGTTCCCTGTGGGGCCTTCGTGGCGTGTGGGCACGGGATTCTTCGTGGATGCCGAAGGGCATTTGTTGACCACGGTGGCCGTGGTGGAATCGGCGGAGAAATGCTGGATTGACTGGCGTGGCCGGCAGGTTCCCGCGCGCGTGGTGGGGCAAGACCCTTTGACCAGCTTGGCGGTTCTGAAGGCTCTCACAGAGGAAAAGGTTCCCTTCGTCACACTCGGTAACTCGGACGAGTTGAAGGTCGGTTCGCTCCTCGTCGCCATTGGTTATCCTTTTGACCAACCGAGCGCGCCGGCAGTGGGTTTCCTCCAAGGGTTCGACATTAAATGCGGCGCTCGCACCTTCATTACCAGTCACATTCGCGCCGCCTGCCGGCTTCAACCCGGTCAGGGGGGCGGGCCCGTCTTCAATCCGCGCGGCGAAGTCGTGGGCATTGCGGTGGCGGCGCATTTGGACGATCAGTGCTACATTCTTCCCATCAATGCCGCCGCAAAAGTGTTTCGGGACATCCTTCGGCACGGCGCCCCGCAGTACGGATGGGTCGGCCTGAGCGTGACCGAACGGCGCACCAGTTTGGAAGGCGGCACGGACGGTCAGTGGGAAGTGTTTATCGAACAGGTGTATTCGAACACGCCGGCGGCCACGGCTGGTTTTCGGGAGCAGGATGTCCTCATCCGCATTGGCAGCAACGAAGTTCGCCGTGCCGCTGACATCCTCAATGTCATGTTTCACCGGAGTGCCGGCGACAAACTCACGCTGACCGTGGTGCGTTCCAACACGCGGACACAGGATATTCATCTGGTCATTGGACGCCGACCGGCGGAGGAAACCGCGGTCGCTGCGGCTCCTACCTTGCCCCCGTTACAGCCGCCGCCGCTGAAAATGGTCCCCGTCGGCGCACCTCAACCCTAACTGGCAAGAGGCGTTACGCTGAGGCTCGCACAGTTCGGGAAACACAGATGGGAACCGGGAGTAGTATCGTTCCCCTGAACCGTGTGCGACCGTCAGGGGACTCGTGCCGTGTATGGCGCCGCCCGAAACACGCCGCCTCGCCGCTTGGAACAGCAAGGCGGCAGGAGCAACACAGTTTGAGAGGCGTTTTACTTCTGTGGGAGTGCGGCGCGAACTTCGTCGAGATGACCGGCGCTGCCGAGCATCTGGTTTTTGGCGGCGATCATCTTCGCGTATTCTTCCATGAACGGCTTGCCCACTTCGCGCAGGTCGAACTTTTCGGGGTGATCGCGGAAGAACTCCCGATGGACGCGCGTCCAGACCAGCCGTCCATCGGTGTCAATATTGACCTTGCAGACGCCCATTTTTCCGGCTTTGGCGAGGTCTTCTTCGGGCACGCCGGAGGAGTCCTTGATTTGGCCGCCGGCGGCGTTGATGCGGTCCACTTCGCTCTTGGGGACACTGGAGCTTCCGTGCAACACCAGTGGGAAACCGGGCAGTAATTGTTGAATCTTGGTAACGACCTCGAAGTGCAGTTTGAGTTTCTTGCCGGGTTCGGCTTTGAACTTGAAGGCGCCGTGACTGGTGCCGATGGCGACAGCAAGGGAGTCGCAGCCGGTTTTGTGGACGAACTCGACGGCTTGCTCCGGATCGGTGAGCCGCACCGAGCCGACGACGTCTTCCTCGACGCCACCGAGTTGACCGAGTTCGGCTTCGACACTGATTCCCTTGGCGTGGGCGGCTTCCACCACCCGTTTGGTGATGGCCACGTTATCATCAAAGCGTTCGTGGCTGGCGTCAATCATCACCGAGCTGTAGAACCCGCTTTTGATGCAGTCGTAACAGGTCTCTTCGTCGCCGTGGTCGAGGTGGACGGCGAAAACGGCTTCGGGAAAGACCTGGTCGGCGGTGCGGATGATCGCTTCCAGAAACCGTTTGTCGGTGTATTTGCGGGCGCCGCGACTGATCTGGAGGATGAACGGCGCCCGGCTGGCGATGTTGCCTCGGAACAGGCCGACGGTCTGCTCCAGGTTGTTGATGTTGTAGGCGCCGATGGCGTATTTGCCATAGGCGAGTTTGAACAACTGGGCTGTGGTGACAATCATGGTATTCGTTTTCTCCTTTGAAACGGCGTGGGAAAGTAGCCAAGGACCGCCCGCAGGTCAAACTCGATTTTCATCCGCTCACCGGTTCCGGTGCCGTTGAGGAGGCTTTGCGTTGGCATCGGCGCCGCTGCCCGAAGAGCCGGGCGAAACGGGGACGGCCTCACTGTCGTGGATCGTGTTTCGGTTCACTCGGACGATTTTGGGCAAGCTGGGTCCGCTGATTCACGTCGTCAAGCCGCGGTGCACACATCCAGCGGTCGTAAAGGCGGCGCAAGGACTGGGGAGGCAGGCCGATGCCGGCCAGCGCGCAGAGGGCGATGTCCACCCACGCGGTTTTCCACGGGCCATGCGTGTTCCAACGATGGGCGCTGGCAATCAGCCCTTCGTGGATAAACGTCAGGCGTCCAGCCCCGCGAAGCCGTCGCGCAAATGCGGTGTCTTCTTGAATGGGAATGTTGGGGAATCCGCCAAGTCGCTGGAAGATTTGCCGCCAGACAAACATACCTTGTTCGCCGCGTGGCAGTCGCCAAAAACGCGCTCGACGGTTGTAGAAGCGTTCCAGCGTTCGGAAAATCCGCCGTGGCGAGTCAAAATGCAGGTCAAACGCGCCTCCAACCGCGCTGGCGGCGATCATTCGCCGTTGAACCTCCAGCAGGGCACCGGGCAACAAAAAGGAGCCGGGGTACAGAAACAAGAGGATGTCGCCCGTGGCATGTCGAGCGCCCTCGTTGAGCTGGCGGGCACGATTCGGGTGAGTGAGGAACACAAAGGGGGTTGCCTGTTGTGCGATCTCGACGGATAGGTCGTCCGATCCGCCGTCCACGACGATCAGTTCGGCGTCGGGCTGGTCTGCCAACTGGCGCAGCGTGACCGGCAATTGCGCCTGGTCGTTGAGAGTCGGGACGATGACGCTGATCAACATCGCGGGCAATACTATCACAAAACCGCTGCTTGTGCTATCGTCGCGGGCATGGAACGCAAGATCGGCATCGTGGTGTTCACGCACGGCTCGCGTCGGCGGCAAGCCAACGAGTCGCTCATCGAATTTGTCGTCCGGTTGCGGGAAACAGTCGGGTGCGAGCGGATCGAGCCGGCGTTTATGGAATGGGGCAGGCCGCTTCTTCCGGCGGCGCTGCGGCGTCTGCTGGCGCGCGGTTGCAATCACATTTATGGCTGCGCGTTGTTTCTGGTGGCCGGTTCGCATCTTCAGGAGGATATTCCGTTCATTTTCGAGCAAACATTGAAGAAGCATCCCGGAGTTACCTGGGAGATCAGCCCTCCGATGGTCGAGGACGCGCGGTTTCTGGAGTATGTGTCCGGGAAAATTCGGGGGGTTTTTGCGGGAGGCGGCGGATTGCAAAAAAGACTTTACAGAGGCCTCGAACTGTGATTATGCTCACGGCAGTATCACACAGAAGGACAAGCACAGCCGATGATAGACAACGAGAAAAAGAAGCAGATTACAAAAGAATTTCAGTTGCACCCGAAGGACACTGGTTCGGCGGACGTGCAGATTGCTCTGCTCACGGCCCGCATCAACGAGTTGACCGAGCATTTGCAGAAACACGTCAAAGACCACAGTTCCCGGCGGGGGCTGCTGAAAATGGTCGGCCAACGGCGCCGGTTGCTCGATTACTTGAGCAATACCGACACCAAACGCTACCACGAACTCATCAAGAAACTGAACCTCAGAAAATAACCCGGATGTGCTCCCGAGGACGGATAGGATGGGTGGAATGATGTCGGAGCGCAGCCGTTGACGCTGCGCCCCGACCTCATTGCATCGTTTCTACCGATCCCTTTCCTCGGAGCGCCTCCAAAGAACAGGAGTCATATGACACATCGTATCAACCCCCTGATCGGGGACAAACCGCTCATCATCGAAACCGGCAAGCTCGCCAAACAGGCTGACGGCGCCGTCCTCGTCCAGTACGGCGAAACCGCCGTGCTCGTCACCGCCGTCGCCAGCGCCGAGCCGCGCGAAGACGTGGACTTTTTCCCGCTCACCGTGGACTATCGGGAGAAAGCCGCCGCCGCCGGCAAGTTCCCCGGCGGCTACTTCAAGCGCGAAGGCCGTCCCACCGAGAAGGAAATCCTCACCGCGCGGATGGTGGACCGTCCCTGCCGGCCTTTGTTTCCCAAGGGCTTTTACAACGAGACGCAGATCATCTCCATTCTGCTCAGCGCCGACGGCAGCAACGACCCCGACGTGCTTGTCATCAACGGCGCCAGCGCCGCGCTGACTTTGTCCGACATCCCGTGGCACGGCCCCATCGGGGCCGTCCGCGTCGGTCGCGTCCACGGGGCCTTTGTGGTGAACCCGACGCACGAGCAGCGGGAACAGAGCGACCTCGATCTGGTCTACGCCGGGACCGCGACCGAATTGGTCATGATCGAGGGCAGCGCCAAAGAAATCAGCGAGGCTGACATGATGTCGGCGATGGAGTTTGCCCACGGAGAGGTACAAAAAATCATCGCCGCCATTCAGGATCTGGCCGCGAAAGCGGGCAAGCCGAAACGCACGCCGCCGTTGCGCTGGCTGCGTCCCGAAGTGCTGGCGGCGGCTCAGCAACTGGCCGCCAACGAAATTCTCGATGCCATCCGGACGCCGGGCAAGCTGGAGCGCCAGGCGAAAGTCAGCGCGTTGAAACAAAAAGTGGCCGACGCGTTGAAGGTGCCGTTTCCCGATGTCACAAACTTTGAGATCAACGAGGCGTTCTACCGCATCGAGTCGGAAGCCATTCGCACCTCCATTTTGCGCGACCAGAAACGGCCGGACGGACGCGGGCCGCGCGAGCTGCGGCCGGTGGTGTGCGAAGTCGGCGTGTTGCCGCGACCGCACGGCAGCGGTCTGTTCCAGCGCGGCGAGACACAGGCGCTGGTGATGGTCACGCTCGGCGCCAAAGCCGATGTCCAGGAAATGGACGCATGGACCGGCGGTCAGACCGAAAAACGATTCATGTTGCACTACAATTTCCCGCCGTTCAGCGTCGGCGAGACGGGTCGCACGGGCGCACCGGGACGACGCGAGATCGGGCACGGAGCGTTGGCGGAACGAAGTCTCGCAGCGGTGATTCCGCCCGAAGCCGACTTCCCCTACACGATCCGCTTGACCTCGGAGATTCTGGAATCGAACGGGTCGTCTTCGATGGCCACCGTTTGCGGCGGGACGTTGGCGTTGATGGATGCCGGCGTGCCGATCAAGGCGGCGGTGGCAGGTATTTCCATCGGCCTGATCACGGACGAAAACACCGGGCAGGCGGTCACGCTCACCGACATCATCGGCGCCGAGGATCATTATGGCGACATGGATTTCAAGGTCGCCGGCACGGCCAAGGGGATCACGGGATTTCAAACGGACCTCAAGTTGCGCGGGCTGAGTTTCGAGCTGACCCGACGCGCGTTTGAGCAGGCCCGCGAGGCGCGGCTGATTCTCCTTGAGAAAATGGCTGCGGCCATCAAGGAACCGCGCAGAGAGTTGTCCAAGTACGCGCCGCGGATTACCACCATCAAGATCAACCCCGAAAAGATCGGCGCGCTCATCGGACCGCAAGGCAAAATCATCAAACAGATCGTGGATGCCACCGGTTGTCAGATTGACATTGACGATGACGGCTCGGTCCACATCTTTTCGACCAGCGGCGAAGCCTGCCAGATGGCGATTGACCAAATCCGCAGCATTACGGCCGAGGCGGAAGTGGGCAAGATTTACCGGGGCAAGGTCGTGGGGATCAAGGAATTCGGCGCATTTGTCGAGATTCTCCCCGACAAAGATGGCCTGCTGCACATCAGCGAGATCGCCGACTACCGTGTCAAACGGGTGGAGGATGTACTGAAAGTTGGCGATGAGGTTTGGGTGAAAGTGCTGGAGATTGACGACCGCGGCAAGGTTCGGTTGAGCCGCAAAGCCGCACTGGCGGAAAAGGACGCGGAAGCCAAAAAACGGAATGAGTTGCAAAAAAATAGGGGTTTTGTATAAGCACGCGAAAAAGCGGTTCACCCTTTCGATGGAGGAATACATGCAAGCAACAACACCGATGAAATCAACTCTGGTTCGCAACGTGGTCGCGGGTCTGTTGGCGTTCGCCTTTGTTGGCGTCGTCACCGCCTTCGCGCAGGAGGCGGCGGCGCCGGCGGGCGGCGCGGCCGCCAAACAAGTGGAAGCCAGTTATTGGGACATGATCAAGCACGGCGGCCCGACGCTGGTCATTTTGCTGTTGTGTTCCATCTTCACGACGACGCTGATCATCGAGCGGTTCATGTTTTACCGCAAAGCGAGCGCGGATACGGCTGCGATGTTGGAGAAGATCAAGCAGGCCGGCACATTGTCGGAAGCGCTCACGGCCATTGAAAATGAACCGGGTGTATCGGGTCGAGTGTTGCGCGCGGCGCTGACGGCGGCGCGCGACGGGTATCCCGCTGATCAAGTGGAGCAACTGGTGCAGGGCGAAGTCACCAAGGAGCTTATTGGCATGGAACGCTGGCTGCCGCAAATTGACTCGATGGTCACCATGTGTCCGCTGATCGGATTGTTGGGCACCACGCTGGGCATGATCCGTTCCTTCAGCATCGTCGCTCGCATCGGCATGAGCGACCCGACGAAACTGGCTGGCGGCATTTCCGAGGCGCTGGTCAACACCGCCGCAGGGTTGGCCGTGGCCATTCCGTCGCTGTTTGCTTTCAACTACTTTACCGGCCGCAAAGAGGCCATTCTGATGGACATGGAAAAAGGTCTCAGCGAGCTGATGGTCATCCTGAAAAGCTCCGAAGCCGAGCAATAATTTGGCCCCCGGTCGTTCAAGATGAGAATCAAACGGCGCAACGTCAAACGCGGTCGCATCGAGATTATTCCGCTGATTGACACGATTGTCATTCTGCTGATTTTCTACATGACGTTTTCGCGGTTTGCCGAGGCGCAACGCGAATCGGCGTTGAAACTGCCCGAATCGCGGGCCGGCGACGAGTTCAAGAAGCTGCCCCAACAGATTATCGTGAACATGCACTCCGCCGAGGAAGTTTCCGTCGGCGGCGTGAAATACAAGGTCAGCGAGTTGCCGGAGGTTTTTCGCACCTACTACGCAAACCTGCGTCGCACGGATCCGGCGCTGGCGCAGAAACTCAAAGACGGAGATGTCAAGCCCTCCATCATCTTGCGTGGCAGCCGCGACATGACCTACAAGGACCTCAGCGATTTCATGAAGGTCTGCGCCCGGACGGATTTGCGCGAGTTTCTGCCGCCGGGTTCGCCTGCGGGCGTGACGGAGGTCACCTTCACCGCTTTGGAGATTCAGAGCAAGCAATGAAACTGAAACGTCGAGTCACCAAACGGGGGCGCATCGAGATCATTCCGCTGATTGACACCATCCTGATTTTGCTGATTTTCTACATGAGTTTCTCCACCTTTGAAGCCAAAGAGAAACGGATTGACGCCAAAATCCCGCTCGTGAGCAAAACGCTCACGCCCGGCACCAAATTCGAGTTGGACCTGACCTTGCACGTGTATAACCAGAGCAACATCCTCGTCAACGGCGTGTCCTATGATTACGAGGGGTTGCGCGAGCAAATGAAATTATTTTCCACCACGCCCGACCAGGCCGTCACCGTGGTCATCGAAGGCGAACCCGACACGAAGTATCAAGCGATCGTGAGCGCCTTGGACGCCTGCGCCCAAGCCAAACTAACCAAGGTGGCGTTTCGGCCGTTGCCGGAAAAGCCTGCTGCTGGCCCGCCCGCCGCTGCGGCGCCCACTCCGTGAGGTTGCCATGATCTCCCGCAACCTGCGCCTCTTGGTTGCTGTGATGCTCGTCGCTTTCGCCGGCGTCCAACAGCCGGGCTGGGCGCAAAAGAAACAGGACGACCCGAAGAAGGCAGCCTCGAAAACTCCGACGCAGACCACGCCCGCCAAGCCTCCTCCCCTGGCGGCTCCTGTGACCGCGCCCAGCGGACCGGCTGGGACGCCTCCGGCTGCCAGCCTGCCTTCCGGACCGACGCCGCAAAGTGTCTTTGATGAAGCCGAGGAAATCTACCGCTCGGGGGATTGGGAGGCTGCCCTGAAAGCCTTTCAAGCGTTCGAGAAGAAATTCCCCTACAGCGGCGCGCGTCCCATTGCACAATATTATCAAGGCTGGTGTTATTTCAATCTGAAACGATACACCGACGCGATCAAAATCCTCAACCAACTTCTGGCGAGCTATCCTCAGGCGCCCATTATTCCCGAAGCGAAGTTGAAGCTGGCGGAATGCTACCGCGAGAACAAGGACTTCAACAAGGCCGCTGAACTGTATCGGGACTTCCAGCAGAAACACAAGGGCAGCCCCTTCCTGCCGCAGGCCATGATTGGCGAAGCCTGGGTGTTGTACAAGAGCCACAACCGCGAGGGCGCCAAGAGAATCCTCAACGAGGTGGGTCTCAAATACTCCCGCAACGCGCAGGCGATTTTGGATGCGACGTTTTTGCTGGGGCAAATTTTGACCGACGAGAAAAAGTTCGACGAGGCTCGCGCGTTGTTCCGCCGCGTGGCGGAACAGGCCAACAACCCCAGTGCCACCGCCGCGCTCTATTCGCTGGCCGAATCGTTTTACGAGGCGAAGAACTACACCGATGCCATCAAATACTACAAGCGCGTCCAATCCAACGCCGCTTTGCTGGCCAACATCCAATCCCAGATCGAGCAATTGGTCGCCCAGCGCAACGAATTGATTCGGGCCAATGCCGACATCGGCATTGTCACCGCGCAGATTCAGCAGTTGCAAACACTCGCTCAACAGATCAGTCAGCGCGAAGACCTGCGTGCCCTGGCTCTGTTTCGCATCGCCAACGCCTACCAGGAACTGCGCCGCCCCGAAGAGGCCAGCGTGGTGTATCGGACGCTCATCGAAAAGTATCCCAATCAGAAGACGACGGAGTTTTCCATGTATGGCCTGATCCAGGCGCTGACCGAAAGCAAACGGCTGGCCGAGGCCAATGCCGTTACGGAACAGTTCAAGAAACGATTTCCCGAAAGCAAGATGCTGGACAGCGCCGGCTACCTGCAAGCCATCTCGATTTTCAGCGCCGGCGATTTCAAGGACGCTCTGGAGCGATTCGAACGATTCCTGCGCACTTGCAAAGACCCGCAGATGATCGAGTCCACCGAGTTCTACATCGCCGCCTGCCATTACGCGATGGAGGAGTATTCCCAAGCCATCGAGTTGTTCAACGCCTTCCTGAAGAAATACCCCAACAGTTCCTTTGCCCCGGATGTTCTTTTCCGAATGGGACGCGCCAGCTTTGAACTGGCCCAGCGAGCCAAGAAACCCGAAGAGGTCAAACGATTCCTCGCCGAGGCCATCCGATATTACGAACAGATTCGCAGCAACCACCCCAAGTACGATGCTCTGCCCGAAGTCACCTTCCAGCTCGGCTATCTGTACAGCTACTACGGTTCCCACAACGAACCGTCCGCCTACAACAAAGCCGTCGAGGCGTTCACCGATTTCGTCAAGAAATGGCCCGACCACAAATCGCCGGCCGGCCGGCCGCTGGCGCCGGAAGCGTGGTATCAAATCGCCCGTGCCCATCTGGCGGCCAAACAATTCCAACAAGCCATCGAAGCCTACCGACAGATTCCCCAAAATTATCCCGGCCACGAGCTGGCTCCCTACGCCGAGCTGGAGGCCGGCAGTGCGCTGTTTGATTTGAAGAAACCCGACGAGGGCATGGCCGCCTTGCGCGCCTACGTCGAAAAATATCCCAACCACGTCAAGGTTGGCGATGTGCTCTTTGCCATCGGCGCCCAGCTCGAATCGTCCAAGCCCGCCGAGGCCAAGGCCACTTTCAAGAGTCTTGTGGATCGTGCGGCAAAGGCCACCGGCGAAAACCGCGCCGCCTGGCTCAACCCCACCATCGAAGCGCAACGGCGGATCATCAACCTCTGCGAACAGGACAACGACATCAAAACCGCCGCCGCAGAAAGCGACTCCTTTCTTGCCCGGTTTGCCGACGAGCCGTTGGCGGTGCGCGAGATCATCGCGCGGCTGGCATCGCTCTACCGCAAAGCCAAACTGGTCAAAGAAGGTTATGCCCACCTGGAAAGGCTCGCCGAAGAATACGCCGAGAAGCCCGTCTTCCGCGTTGCCACGGCCACCGGCATCATTGAACTGGCGTTGTCCGAACGGGACTTCCCGCGCGCTTCCGCCGCTGCCGCGAGGCTGCTTGAAGACCCGGAAAAAGACCGCTTCCCCGCCGTCACTTACATTGCGCTTGGCAATACCTTCCTGAAAACGGAGAAGCCGGATTTGGCGCGCGATGTGTTTCAGAAGGCTCTCACTCTGTACCCCAACGACAAGAACGCTGCCCCCCTTGCGTATCTCGGACTGGGTCAGGCGTTGCTTGCGCTCAATGATTTCGACGGCGCCGAAGCGGCCTTCAACAAGCAAATGCCGACCAACCTCGAAGAGGCCGCTCCCGAAGCGCTTCTGGGGCTGGCCCGCATTTACGAAGAGAAAGGCAAAACCAAACCGGCCAACGACCCGATCAACGTCAAGGCCGTCGAGTATTATCAACTCACCGCCAAGAGCGGGCGACGGGACCTCAGGAACGAGGCCTTTTATCGGCTGGGCAACTTCCTGTTCCATCGCAATGAGAAGAAAGCCGCTCTGCCGTTCTTCATGCAACTGTTTGCGGCTGGCGAGCCGATGGCGGAAGAAGGCGCCTTTCGCACCGCACAATGCCACGAGGCGCTCAACAATCTGCCGGCGGCGTTGGCCGCCTACAAGCTCTACGTGCGGCGCTATCCCAACGGCAAATTCAAGGTTGAAGCCAACAACAAAATCAGCGAACTTACCCCGAAGGTGCAAACCGCATCATGAAAGTCATCACGCAGCAATTTGTGACTTGGTTGATGGGGCTGACCATGTGGATGCGCTACCTCGTCATTGCGCTCATCGTCCACGCCGCCGTCCTCTTCGGACTGGCCACCATCAAAATCGCCGTCGCCATGCCCACCATCGTCGCCCAGTTCGTCAGCGATGCGCCGCCGCCTCCTCCCAAAGTGGTGGACGATATTGATCCGTTCGCGGCGCTCCGCGACTTCGACTATGACGGCCCGACTCTCGGAGGCGGCGGAGGCACACCCGGCAAAGGTCCCGGCGGCATCCCCACCGCTGCCGGCACAACGCCGTCGGAATACACCGCTGCCATTCTCAGTCGTGACGCCTCGGCGGCGGGCAAGGCGGTCATCGGCGAAGTCATCGGCGTGGATGTGGGCGACACCGCTGGCGCCATCGCGCGGCTGCAGGGTAGTCCCGGTAGTCTCGCGGCCCCCACCATGGGGTTGGGGCCGGGACGATTCGGCACCAGCGGCGTGTACGGCCCCGGCGGAGGAGGTTTCGGCCAGCGGGTTGGCCCGATGCGCGCCAAACGCATGCAGGCCGGCGGCGCTTCCATGGAAGCGGAGAAAACCGTGCTGGCCGCGTTGCGCTGGTTGAAGAACAACCAGAGACCCGACGGCAGTTGGGAATCGAAACATCCGGTGGCGATCACGGGACTGGCCACGCTGGCGTTCCTGGGGCATGGTCACACGGCAGACGATCCGGAGTTTGGTCAGACCTTGATGAAAGCCTTCCAGTATCTGATTTCCAAGGTGCCACAGAACAATGTCTATGAACATGCGATCCTGACCTATGCGCTGGCTGAGGGGTATGGCATGACCCAGTCGCCCGCGCTCAAAGAGCCGCTGCAAAAAGCGGTGGATGCGTTGGTGAAGGCGCAGCAGGTTAAGAAAAAGGACCCGCTTCACACGGGCGGTTGGCGGTACAAGTTGAGTTCCACGGATTCGGATGTCTCTGTCACTGGCTGGTGCGTGCAGGCGTTGGAGGCTGCCAAGTTGGCCGGCATGAATGTGCCGGAATCGGTCTTTGAGAAGGCCAAAAATTATCTCTGGAACATGTTCAGCAACGGTTCCTTCGGTTACGAACGCCCCACCAGCTACCGCCCCGGAACCACCGCCATCGGCATTTTGTGTCAGGCGTTCATGGGACAAACCGGTGACCCGCGCATGAAACAGGCGCTGGACAAAATCCGAAACGAAAAATTTGAATGGGAGAAGGATGCTGGCTGGGCCATTTACACCTGGTATTACCTGACACAGGCCAATTTCCAAGGGGGCGGCTCCTATTGGGAGCAATGGAACAACTCCTTCCGCGACGCGCTTATTCGGAAACAGTCTTCGGATGGTCACTGGGATTTTCCGCCCAAGAGCAGAGAGAACTATGGTCTTGCGTATTCCACGGCGCTTTGCTGTCTGATGTTGGAAGTCTATTACCGTTATCTGCCGACCTACCAGTCCATCGAACAGAAGCAACTGGAAAAGAAACCCGGCGCGCCGGCGGCCCCCAAGCTCGAAACACGCGCCGCACCCTGATCACCCGATACTGCCCGGATCCGCGGCCCGCACCAGTTCCAGCAGGCGATTCGCATCGCGGGTCTGCCGCAGTTGTTCCAGCACAAACTCGCTGTGCATCAGGCCGCAAATCCGCGCCAACAACCGCACTTGAAACTGCGGCGCCGATAACGGCGTCAACAGCATGAAAAAGACGTGAATCTTTTCCGCCGAGCCGCCCACGGGGACGCCTTCCGCGCTCTGTCCAAACACCACCAGCGGACGATCCAATCCCTCAAACCGTGCGTGCGGCACCGCCACGCCGTGTCCCAGATAGGTGCTGATTTCTTTCTCCCGCTCGATGACCGCGCGCTCAATTTTCTCTCTGGCCAACGGTAGCTCTCTGGCGTCCACTCGTGAAAGAATCTGATGAATCGCCCCGAAGATGTCTGCGGCGCGCACATCGAACACGATTCGGCCCGGACTCATCGTGTCTGCCAGGAACAACGGCGGCTCCTTCTCGAACTCGTCTTCCACCGAGCCGACAATCTCCTCAATCACATCCTCCATGGTGATCAGCCCGACCCATTGCCCCCGGCCATCCGACACGAGTGCCACCTGCCGCCGTTGTCGTTGCAACTCCGTCAGCAAACTCTCCAGCGACATCGCCTCGCTCACCTTCAAATAAGGCCGGGCCACCGCCGCCAGATCCGGCGCCGGTTGCTTGTTCAACTCCAAATGCAACACATCTTTGACATGCACGATCCCTACCGGCCAGTCTTGGCCGGATTTCATCAGCGGGAACCGCGAAAACTTCGTCTCCCGAATGACCGCCAGATTTTCCGGCCACGGCGCACCCAGACGCAACACTTTCACCCCGCTCACCGACCGCATGGCATCGCGCACCTTGAGCGCTTTCATGTCAAAGATGTTTTCCATCAACAACAGCCGCCGAAATGAAATCAACCCGCCACTCTGAGATCGCTCCACAATGATGCGGATCTCATCCTCGGTGTGCACCGGTTCGCACGACGTTCGGCCCACTCGCAACAGACTCAACACCACATTGGCGCTGCTGTTCAAAATCCACAGCGGGACAAAAAATAAAAAGTGCGCCGCCCGCAGCGGAATCGCAATCCACAACGCGCTCGCTTCCGCGCGCCGCATGGCGAAGGACTTCGGGACCAGTTCGCCCAGCAGAATGTGCAGGTACGACACCAACACGTAGGCCACCATCACCGCTGCCGCCTGCCGAGCCGCCGGCGAGGCCACCCCCGCCCACCGCAGCGGCGCCGAAACCAGAGCCTCAAAGGCCGGTTTGCCCACAAAGCCCAGTCCGATGCTTGCCAGCGTGATGCCCACCTGACAGACCGAGAGATACTCGTCCAGATGCTGCTGGATGTGTTGTAGCACCTTCGCGCGCCTCTCGCCCTTTTCCGCCAGCTCCTCGACGCGCGTCGGACGCATTTTCACGCTCGCAAACTCCGCCAGAACGAAAAATGCGTTCACCAACAGCAACAGCAGCGTGCTCAGTAACAAAAGAATCAGCATCTCAATCGCCAGATAATCCCAAACCGCCCGCCAGAGTCAACACCGTGGCGCACAACCCTGAAGTGACCCGCGCGAGCGCCTCGTAATTGACCTTGTCGGGCGTGTCGCTCGCCTCGTGGTAATGCGGATAACGATACGGCGCCGTGTCGGTCACCATGAAGGCATGGTACCCTTCGTGCCAGAACGAACCGTGATCGCTCCAGTCAACACCGGGCACCGCCGCCAACGTCGCGCAGCATTCCACCGGAAAATCCGAGTGCGCCCGAAACGCGCGCACCGCCTCGTGCATCACACCGCGCGATGAAAGGTTGGACACGAATGCGACGAAATGGCCACGGCTCGGATAAAACAGTCCCAACGGGAACGGATACCGCTGGCTGCCGCGCTGGTCGCTGTAAAAACCGATCGTTTCCAGCGAAATCATCACTCGCACATCCTCCCCGCGCTGCCGACACACTCGCGCATACACGCGACTGCCCTGCTGCGGCGTCTGGAAAAACGGCGGCTCCTCGTTCACGAACGCAACCCACCGTACCGTGCGTCTCGTGGTGTGAGCAGCCAACACGCGCGACAACTCCAGCAGCGCCGCCACGGCGCTGGCGTTGTCATTGGCGCCGGGACTGCCGGCGACGGAGTCGTAGTGCGCGCCGATGACGATGATCTCGCTGTTGCCCGGCCGCGAAATTTCCAGATTCTGACAACCGTTGCCGCAGTCTTGTCGTGTGACCCCGTAGCCTTGCGACCGCCAGACACGTTCAATGTAATCGGCGGCGCGCGCGAGTGTGCCGGGGCGGAACACATTGCGTTCGCCGATGTCGCCGGCCAGCGTCTGCACGTGAGCACGGAGCGCGTCGGCAGAAATGAGCGGCGGTGTCATGATGCGTTGTCCACGTCCGGGGCAAACGACCATATACCATAGCCCGCCGGCGACAACGAGCAGGATCACGCCAACGCGAAGGGTCGCGTTGCGCGTGATCGGTTTGCCACAGCACATTGTACCCATCTCACAATTCCAACGCTTCCCGTGCGCCCTACAAACAACGCCGCGCTTCGTCCAACACGGCAAGATAGTTCTCCACGGGGATGTAGCTCGTCACCCAGTTGCCGAGACCGAGACAGTAGCCGCCGCCGGGCTGGCAGATGTCGAGCGTCTCGCGGACGCGACGGCGGATACTGGCTTCGTCGCTGCGCGCGATGAAATCCACGTCCAGCCCGCCCAGCAACGCCACGCGTTGGCCCCAACGTTTCTTTGCTTCGGTCACGGGCACCACGGTATCCTCGAACGAGTGCTTGGCGTCAATCTTTACGTCATCAATCAGCGCGTCCATGATCGCGTCGGCTTTGCCGCAACAGTGGAAGAAGAACAGTTTGCCATGCTCGTGCGCGTGCGCCGACATCCGACGGTGCCACGGCAGGAATTTCTCCATGATCGTCTGCGGAGCGAACATCGTTGCGGTCTTGTAGGCGAAGTCATCGGCGGCATACACAGCGAACACGCAACGGAAATCGCACAGGCCGCGCGTGAGCGCCATGTGAAACTCGCCGACGCGCCGGATGACTTCGTCCACGAAAGCCGGTTCTTCGTGGAGCTTGAAGCAGAACGTCTCGAAGCCGAACAGTTCGCGCACAACCTCCCAGACTTTCACGACGTGGATGATGCCCATGTCCGGCGGCAGATTTCGCTCATGCCATTCCAGTTCGGCCCAGTTGATCGCTTCCGGTTTTGGCCACGGATATTTCTCGATGTCTTCCCACGTCTGGATCGGCCCGGCGTGTTCCTCGCCCCACGTGATGCCGCGCGACCCGGCGACAGCAAACTCCGCTCCTGGCAGCCAGATGCGAAGCAGTTCGCTGCCGATGAACCGTTGCACGGCCACATCGCGTTGCCAGCCTGAGTGCGGGAGGCCAAATCGTTGGGCCAGTTCGTCTTTGACCTCATCGGCGATCCCGTGCTCAAAGATGTGAACGCGCGCCGGCTGTTTCTGCCGCAGCAGGTTCAACCGCAACGCTTCAAGATCAAGTGTGACGGGTGGGAGGTTCAAGAACGATGGCGAATGGTAGATCAGCGGGCTTTGTATTTGGCGGACGGTCGTTCTCGGACAACCGAGGCAAGACGCGACTTCTTTTCTGAAGCCAACAGCCAGCCGGATTTTTCGTTCAAGGCATCGTAATACTTGTCGAAGCCCACCGGCTTGGCTTCTTCGTACATCTCCTCGCGAATCTTGTGAAGTTCCCGCAGCACTTGGGGCTGCCAGGGTCGTTTCATGATTCCATGACCTCCTTCGGAGTGTGAACGCGAATCACCGGCAGCAGACCCGCCAGATTCCCGCGATTGATTCGATCTACCCGCCGCATGTTCACCAAATGTTCGTATTCCAACTTACAACAACGTCCATTCCGTGACAAACTGCTACCGCCACGTGCAGCGCGCACAAGGCGGAAACCAACCTCTCACGCAACTACGAAGACGCATGACTCAGTTCATCCTCGATCACCGGTGACGTGAAGAAATCGTCAGCGCAAATCTTCGCCCACGCGAAAACTCCTCCGTCATCCGCCGCAAATCGGGCGTGTCGTTCGCATACCGCATATTCGGGACACCGGTCTCAATGTAAAGTTTCATCGCGCCTAGCGGTATTCATTGCCGCGAGTAAAGCCGGTCAAAACCCCTTGGCCAAGCCGCGCCCTCAGCGCTGCGATTTGTTTGGATACTCTGTTCATTGACAGCCGGCGCGGAAGTTGCCGACGGCCTCGCTGGTGCGCAGGGCGCGGTTGTAGATGCGAAGCGACTGGACGGCAGGCGCGATCTTCAATGTCGCCGCGCCCATGGGCGTGCGCAGGTTCGGGCTGAATCGGCCCCAGCCGAACTGTCGCTCGTCACCGCCGTCGCAGAGGATGCCGTCCACAACGTAGGTGATGATTTTCGGGCCGCCGTCCACGGTGATAACGACGTGATGCAGCTTGCCGGGCGTGATAACACCCTTGTCGCTGTTCCATGAGCATTCGCTGCGACCGTCGTTGAGGATGATGCGCACTCCGCCGGTCGTCGTGGTCGAAACATGGATGCCCGCCCCGGTGGAGTCGCGGCTGTCGAGTAGCGTGGTGCTGGTCTTGAGTGATTCGACCTTGAGCCAAAAGTCGAGACTGAAACCTGCGCGCGCGTCTTTGCCGCCGTAATCGGCGCGCTTGGTGTCGCGGAAATTCAACTGCGGCAGCTTGGGCATCGGCGCAGTTTTGGGCATCGGTTTGCCAGCGGGTAAGTTGAGGGATAATCCGTTGGTGGCGACGCGGCGGTTGGTCCACTGGTTGAAAAGCCCGTCGAGCAAGGCCTTCGGGATTTCGTGGACGCGACCGATGTTTTTCTGTGTTTCCGTGACAAAGAACTTGCCGCCGTCCTCGACAAGGTCGGGATAGCTCATGCGGATGTACGGGTCATCGTCGTAGAGCAAAATCTCCGGTTGCGACCATTCGATGCATTTGCCCTGTGGCGTGTCCACTTCGCGTCCGGCCATGAGCCAGGCAGGGTTGCGGTCGTCGTAGGGGCTGCGGCCCGGATGTTTTCCGGCGGCCAGTTCGGCGATGAACCGGCCGCCGTGGTTGTGGAACCAGTAGAGGAATTTTCCGTTGGAGCAGTTCCACGCGAAGTTGGCGGCGCGCGGATGTTTCACGCGCCGGCCGCCGGGCGTGTAGGTCATGTAGGCGGGCGTCGTCCACTTGTGGCCGCCGTCGCGGCTGTAAGCGCACGCCGGCCAGCCGTCCACGGTGCGGTAAACACAGAACAACGAGCCGTCGCTGAGCTTGACGATGCTCTGTTCCTCCGCGACGCGACCTCCGCCGGGCGGTGTGCGCAGGCCAATGTCGCCATCGGGCAATGTCTCGAAGGTGATCTTCGACGGGTCGCGTTCGGTGAGAATGTTTTTGCTCTTGAGGAACGCGCCTTCCGATTGCGCGAAGAAGCCTTCTCCCATGGCGCCCACTTTGTGGATTACCAGAATGGCTGCATCGCCGAGGATGAGCGGGCGACCGACGTTCCAGAAGAAACGCAGTTTGCCGCCATAGACGTTGTTGCGGTCGCACTCGAATTCGCGGACGGGCACGTCGTAACGTTTCGCCGACCAGGTGCGCCCGTGGTCGTCGCTGTATTTGAAGACGTAGTGGCCGAGCGAGTCCACGCGCTTGTAAACGCCTTTGTCTTCGCGTTTCACTTCGGGCACGCGATCGGTGTTGTGATTGTAGAACGCGTAGATGCGACCGTAGGGGACTTTCAGCAGCACGGCGTAACTGGCTTCGGGGCCGTCCGCTGGCTCAATGTCCACGGGTTTTTCCCAGGTCCGGCCCCGGTCGGTGCTGCGCATCGAGACCACATGTTGACCCGGTTGGCCTTCGCGTCCCACGCCGGTGGTAATCACGCAGAGCCACGCGCCGTCGTCGGTTTTCACGATGTACGGTTGGTCGGCGTAACCCTCGCTGGGGATGTTCCAGCCGTTGCTGATGTGGCGCGGATCGGGAATGGCTGCGCCGGTTTGTGCCGGCTGCGTTGTCGCGGCGGACACAAGTGGCGCGCCCGCGAGCACTGACAAAGTTGCCACAGTGATGAACGGTTTCATGGTGCCTTTCTCGATTTGGGTTCAAGCATCGGCGCATTGGTTTCTTTGCGCCAAGCGTGTAGTTTGCGTTTCAAACGACTGACGATTTCCGGGTGATTCTTGCTGACATTGCGCTGTTCGGAGACGTCGGTCGCCAGGTTGTAGAGTGTGACGTTGCCGGTTTCAAGCTCTTCGATCAATTTCCAATTTCCCCAACGTATCGCGCTGGAGGGCGGCTGGCCGCCGGGCGCGGCCTCGCCTTCGAGATCGCCATAGCCCCGAAGCCGGTAGTTCGGATAATGCCAGCAAAGTGTCCGCTCCAGGAATCCGTCCGTCTTGCCCGTCAAGACCGGCAACAGCGAACGTCCATCGAAGTCGTTTGGGATTTCGAGATCGCCGACCAACTCCAGCAGCGTGGGCATCACATCCAGCAACGAGACCACCGCATCGCTCACGCGACCGGCCGGGATTCGTCCATCGAAGCGGATGCCGAACGGCACACGGATGCCGCCTTCCCAAAGGGTCGCTTTGCCGTCACGCAACGGGTAATTCGAGGTGAACTCCCCCGCCTCGAATCCGCTGGCGGTCACGCGCGGTTTGCCCAGCAGTCCGCCGTTGTCAGAAGTGAAAATTACGAGGGTCTTGGAGAGCAGTTGCCGGCGTTCCAGTTCGGCCATGAGTACGCCGACGCTTTGGTCGAGCGCCTCGACCATGGCGGCGTAGGCGGGGTTGCGGTGCAAATCGGTTTTGGGCAACGCCTCGTATTTGGCGAGCAATTCCGGTTTTGGCTCCAACAAATCTCCACCGCGTCCCAGACAGTCATGGACCAGCGTGTAGGGCAGATACAGGAAGAAAGGACGCGAATCGGCGCTGCATTTATCCAGAAACCGACGCGCGCATTCGGTCAGATAGTCCGAGGAATATCCTTGCGGCGGTGGATAGTCCGCCGACCGGTAACGGGTTGCCGATTTCGCCGCGTCGAGATGGCTGGCCGTGCCGAGCAACACGAAATCGTCGAACCCGCGCGTGCCCGGCGGTTCCGGGCCGACGTGCCATTTGCCGAAGATGCCGGTGCGATAACCGATCCCCTTGAGTCGTTCGGGCAGAATCTTGCGGTTGCGCGGCAACGCGAGTTTGTTTTCCGGCGGCAGGAATCGAACCTTTTCAATGTCCACCTGCTTCAGGAACCGCCCGGCAACGACTTCATAACATCCTTCGCGCACGGCATGGCGCCCGGTTAACAGCGCAATGCGCGACGGGGCGCACAGCGGAGCGTCCACATAAGCCTGCGTGAACCGCACGCCAGCGGCCATGAGCCGATCAATGTGCGGCGTCTGATGATACTGGTTCCCGTAGCATCCGAGGTCCGCATAACCGAGATCATCAGCAAGAATCAGGACGATGTTTGGCACGGCGAAAACACAGGTCGTCGCAACCCACAACAGAAATATGACCATGCGGATTGATTTCACGGTTTCGTCTCTCCGCCTAACCAGCGGCAGAGGTTCAGCAACAATTTGTCGGCGACAGGGTCGGCGCCGAGATGTTCGATGAGGTTGAACGTGGACAACACAAGACGGCCACGTCCGTGTGGCATGACCAGCAGGTTGCTGCCGTGCCAGACCTCGGTCGGGCCGGTATAATCTTTGTTGTGGTCCCACGACACGCAACCGCTCAGCGGCGCGCCGGGCACATCGCGCAATGTGAATCTCGGAATGACGTTCTGATACGCCTCGGCCATGAAACCGCCCATCGGAAGGCCATCAAAAACTGGGTGCGGACGGACGTAGTGATTGACGGGAATCCAATTCCCTCTGGCCGGCTGGCGATTCGGCGTGAACGGGAACGCCCCGGTCGTGACGAGCCGATTGGTGACGCTCGGCAATTGCAACCAGAGCGCCGTGCGCGTCGGCGCGCAAAACGAGTTGACGTAAAACCGGTCGAACCGCACACCGCTGTGGCCGAGCCGGTCAATGTGCGGTGTTTGCAAGTGCGGGTTGCCGTGAATCGAGAGATCGCCGTAGCCTTGGTCATCGGTGATGATGAGGAGAATATTCGGCTTGCCCGCAAAAGCGAACGAGCAGCAACACAGCGCAAGACACGCAGCGGAAAGGACGAGAGGGTTCATCATGGCGGCATTCTACGGCGCGGCAACCGCAAACTTCAAGTTGCGACCGCTGAGAGATTTGCTGAGAGATTCGCGTTGACCTTCCAACGTCAGTTGCCTAGCATGGGGGCATGAAACGGTTGGCCGCCATTTTCCTGATCGGGGTGGCATTGTGGTTGGCCAGCCTGCCGCTTGCCGCCAGCGAGACGATGGACCTTACTGGGCTTGCCAAAAAAGCCCGACAGTCGGTGATGTTGCTCGTTGCGTTCGACGCCAACGGCAAGGAACGTGCCACCGGCACCGGTTTTGTCGTCTCCAGCGACGGCAAACTTCTCACCAACTTTCACGTCATCGAGAAAGCTGACAGCCTCGTTGCCAAGGCTGAGAACGGCGGCCTGTTTCCCGTCGAAGGCGTGCTGGCCCGCGACCTGAAGAACGACCTTGTCCTGCTGAAACTCAAAGGCAAAGACCTGCCGTTTCTGACGCTGGGTAACAGTCAAAACATGGAAGTAGGCGCCCGCGTCGCGGTTATTGGAAGCCCGCTTGGACTGGAAGGAACCCTGTCGGAAGGCATCGTGTCGGCAGTGCGCGAGTTGCTGGGCGACAGGAAACTGTTGCAGGTCACAGCGCCGATTTCGCCCGGTTCCAGCGGGTCGCCTGTGCTCAATGCGAAAGGGGAGGTCATCGGCATCGCCACAGCGTTGCTGCGGGGCGGTCAAGCCCTCAATTTCGCCGTGCCATCGGAATACGCGGCCTCGTTGATGGCAAAAGTCGCCACCACCACCGTTCCGCAACCTCTCACCGAGTCAGCCACCACCGGCAGTGGCGATGAAGCCATCTTCACTGACCCAGATTGGCGAGCGGCGTGTGATGCCGAAGCGGCTGGCGATTATGTGGAGATGCTCAAGCGCGCCAAAATATTGGTCAAGCGATATCCCGAAAACGCCACGGCATGGTTCGCGCTGGGCTGCGCTTTTGTCCATCTGAAATTCACTGACGATGCGATAGCGGCGTATCGGGAGGCGATCAAGATCAAGCCGGACGACGCCGAGGCGTGGTACAACTTGGGCGTTGCGTATGGCAAGTCGGGGCGGACTGACGAGGAGACAGCGGCGTATCGGGAGGCGATCAAGATCAAGCCGGACTACGCCGAGGCGTGGTACAACTTGGGCGTTGCGTATGGCAAGTCGGGGCGGAGTGCGGAAGCAGCGGCGGCATTCGAGCAGGCGGGGAAGTTGAAGCCGTCGTTGTTCAAGTGATCAAATCAGTTGGCGCCAGAGCCTCCCAGCGGCCATCCGTCTTCCGCGCGGCGTTCCTCTGCGCGGAACGCGTTTCGATTGAAGTTGCCCTTATTTCGCCAGTGGGATCCAGACATCCATGAAGGACGGGCCGTGGTTGGCCCAGGTGTAGTAGGGAATCAACGTGAAGTTTTCGCCGGTCAAAACCACCACGCCATTCTCGCGCCGGGGTGTCAACCGGACATTGGGCGGCAGCGTGACGCACGGCTGGCCTTGCGAACGCTCGTGACAATAGACCACCGAGCCGCGCACCACGGCGACTCGACCGCGACAATCTTCCATTTTTGGGTGCGGCCTGACCACGCGCACCGCCAGCGGCAGGTCCAACTCCACCACATCGCCGACCGACCAGTTTCGTCGCACGGTTGCGTAGGAGCCGGGTTTCGCGGCGGCGGGTTTGCCGTTGACCTTGAGCGCGGCGCGTTCTGCCCACGCGGGAATCCGCAGTTTCAACGCGCACGGGTGCGGCGGCGCCTCGGTGATGGTGATTTTTACGTGACCGTCCCACGGATAATCGGTTTGCTGAGTGAGCGCCACCGTCGAGCCGTCGGGCAGTTTGGTTCGCAGTTTGTTGCCGGCGTAGAGATGCACCCAAACGGTGTCCGGCGAGACGCTGTAGAGCCAGCGACCCAACCCCGCGATGGTGCGGGCCACTTGCGGCGGACAACAGTAACAGGAATGCACAAACCAGCGCGTGCCGGTGTAATGCTTTGTTGGCCAGCCGTCGCGTCCATCCCAGGCAAGCGGGTTGGCGTAGAAGAAATGGCGTCCGTCGGCGCTGAGCGGCGAGAGACCGCTGTTGTAGAGCACGGTCTCCATCAGGTCGGCATACTTCGCGTCGCCGGTGATCTGGAGCATTCGCCGGTTCCACATCGCGTAACCGATGTTGGCGCACGTCTCGTTGTAGGCGGTGCGATTGGGCAATTCGTAGTCGGCGCCGAACGCCTCGTGGACTTCGTCACCGCGCGTTGACTGACCGGCATGAAGTGCGCAGGCGCCGCCGGTGATGTAGGTGCGACGACGCGTGCTCTGCCAGATGCGTTCGAGCGCGGCCAACAGGGCGCGTTCGCCGGTTTCCATGTAGAGGTCGGCGGCGCCGCACCAAAGGTAGGTGCCGGTGACGGCGTGGCCGACGGCCTGTGTTTCCTTGCGCAACGGCACCCGGTCTTGTGTCTGGTCGGTGCCGCCCCGGTGGCGTTTGTCGCGGCCTTGTTCCGGTGTGGCCGGTCGGGAGCCGCGCATGGTAATGAAGATGTCGGCCAACTCAAGATACTTCCGGTTTCCGGTCACGCGATACAGGTCCACCAGCGCCATCATTTGCGAGGGATTGAAATCCATCCAAGCCAACTCCGGCGGGCGGGGGGCGAAAACGGTGTAAAGATAATCGGCCACTTTGCGCGCGATGTTCAGGAATGTGTCTTTTCCGGTGGCGCGTTGGTGGGCACAGGCGGCGGTGATCAAATGCCCCATGTTGTAGAGGGCGTGATGCTGGACTTTTTCCCACCGTTTCTTTTTTGGATCGAGCTGGATGTTGGTCGAGATGTAGCCATCGGGCGCTTGGGCCTTGGCGATGACGCCGATCCAGTAATCCATTTTGCGGTCGAGTTCCGGGTCGCGGGTGACGGCGTACATGTGGGCCATCGCTTCGATCCACTTGTAACAATCGCCGTCGCTCCAATCGGTGCCGCGATACGATCCTTTTTCCAAGCCAGCGGCGATTTTGAGGTTGGCGAGCAATGCTGCGTTGCGCTCATCGAGCAACGCGGCCTCCACGCTCGGCAACGTCGCCCGCCGGCACAGATCAAACTTCTCGGCCCAGAAACCTTCCGTCCACTGCACGTCCGGCACCTCGACGCCGCGCAACTTTGCGAACGGGCTGAGTGCAGCTTGGGTGCTGAGCGCCGACAAGGCTATGAGGAACAGCAAGATGCTGTAGCCACGCCGCTCTGCCGGCGTGTGGGGAAGGCGCGGCGACGGAGCGCCGCGGCGACAACTTGCGTGAACTGAGTAGGGGATTTTCATGGAGCCGTTGGCCATCGGGTTTGACGGAGCCACGTGTGGAGGGCTTCGATCATTTGTTGTTTGTGCGACTGGTGGGCGGGGTTGTTGGCTTCGTTGACAGTCTCGCCGGGATCGGTCGCCAGGTTGTAGAGGTATTCGGCGCCGTCGGCGTAACGGATGTATTTCCAGCCCCGACCGCGCACCATGAACGAACCTTTCGCATTGGGACCAAGCTTGCGGGTGTTTTCCGGGTTGGGAGTGATGCGCTCGCAGAAACTGTAACGGCGCGCTTCCGATGTGTCGCGCCGACCGGTGAGATACGGCACGAGGCTCTCTCCTTGTGCGTCGTCAGGAATCCGTTGGCCGGTCAGTTCCAGCAACGTCGGCATGATGTCGGTCAGGTCGGCAGCCAGATTGTAGCGTTGCGGTTTGAACACGGGCGGATAGCGAATCAGCATCGGGATGCGAACAATTTCGTCATAGAAGGCGGTGGTGCTTTTCCAGACCATGCCGTGTCCGCCGACCATGTCGCCGTGATCGGCGGTGAAAACGATGATCGTGCGGTCGAGCTGGCCGGAAGATTCGAGCGCCCTCAGGATACGGCCCACCTGATCGTCCACCAGCTTCACCATCGCATAATAAATCCTCAAAAACTCGCGCAAGCCCGGTTCGCCCAGCTCGGCCACGATTCGTCGTCCCCAATCCCTGACGAACCGCGATTCGAGCATGTTGCGATTGGCCGGCAGCGTGATTTTTGCCGGATCGAACATCTCGTAGTACGGCGACGGCACGACGTTGGGGTCGTGCGGCGCATTGAACGAGCAAGTGATCATAAACGGACGGTCGCGCACCGCCGCGATCCGCTCGATGGTTTTGTCGGCAACACGCACGTCGAAGTTCTGCGACAACGGAAGCTGGAGCCGTCCCATCTTGACGATGAACTCGGCGTGCCGCTGCTTCTGCCAACGCTCTTTCACCGGTTCGAGCGCTTTGAGAAAGGGCGCGGATTGTTCCACCGGCAACGCCCAACCATACCAGTTCATCCACGTGGCGGGGTCGCGTTTCCGCACCTCGGCAAACACTGCTGCCATCTCGCTCGCGTACTCGTGGTGCTCGCCGAACATGTCGGTGTAATACGGCAGATCATCGTCCCTGAGATGCCATTTGCCGTAGTGATGCGTCGAGTAACCGGCAGCGTGAAGCAGTTTCTCGGTGGTGACATCCGACGCTTTGATGCCTTCCTGAGTGGGGGGCGACTGGTAGGCGGGGTAGTCGCGCCGGTTGACGTTGATGACGATACCGTGCGTGTGCGGATATTGGCCGGTGATGAGCGAAGCGCGCGACGGCGAGCAGAATGGCGTTGTGCAGGTCGCGTTCTCGAAGCGAACGCCTTCGCGCGCGAGCCGATCCATGTGCGGCGTCGGCACGGCTCCGCCGTAACAGCTCAGCACGCCGGCGTTGAGCTGGTCGCACAGGATGACCAGCACGTTGGGCTGCTCGGCGTCGGATTGGCCGTATAACGCGCAAAGCAACGCGACGAGGACGAAGAATCGCTGTTTCATGTCATTTTTTGGATGCGCTCCGAATGTTCTGGCGCGGCGGCGCGTAGCCGGGCGGAGGCAACACGCCAGCTTTGATTGGCTCGCCGGGCATCGGAAGTTGGTAACGCTCCAGCCATTGGTCGCCGGTCTCGCGCAGGCGCGCCAGCAATCGCTCGCTCATTCGCCGACGGAGCGCGGCGAACTTCGGGTCGTCGGCGAGATTCACCACTTCGGCGGGATCCGTTTCGAGGTCGTAGAGTTCGACAGGGTCGCGGTGCAAATATTTTTCGATGCTGCGTTTGCCGATGAACTTGTCGCCGCGCCGCACCGTCTCGGTCCACGGAGAACGTCCGACGACATCGAGAGCGTCCTGCCAGGGCAGTTGCCAGCAGAGGTTCCAGATCAGTTTGTACCGTCGCTCGCACAGCGTGCGCATCGGATAATAGAGGGTGACCTCGTGCATCACATGGCTGAGCACGACCGAGTCCCAGCCGTCGGCGTGTTCCTGTTCGAGCACCGGCAACACGCTGCGTCCGTGCAACGGATAGGGCGCTTTCACGCCCGCCCAGTCAAGCACGGTCGGCGTGATGTCGGCCAGCGACACCATCGCGTCGCAGACCACACCGCGCTTGCGGGCTGCGGGACTGACAACAATCAGCGGTACCTGAACGCCCGGCTCGTAGTGACTATAGCCGCCGTTGGGATATGCCGCGCCTTGATCGGAGAAAAACATCACGAGAGTGTTGTCGTCCCTGCCGGTGCGTTTCAGCATCGCCAGCGCCGCGCCGAACCCCTCGTCGAGCCGTTCAATGAGTTCGTAATACTCCGCCAGGCTCTCGCGCACGTCAGGCCGGTCGGGCAGGTGCGACGGCACGTGCAGCGTGGCGGGATCCACGCGTCGCGGTGGCAGGGGCACGCGACCTTTTCGCCAACGCTCCTCGGCAGGCCGGTCTGTGGGCTGCGGGTCCTGTGTGGAGAGCACGACCAAAAACGGGCGTTCGCCACCCGCGCGAATGAATTCCTCAGCGGCTTTCACCTGCTCGGGCAGATCGCGCGCGAGTCTCTCGTTGATCAGATCAATCTCATACTGTCCGGCCCGCGGGCCGAGGTTGGCTTTGCCGAGCAGCGCCGTGCGATATCCGTTTTGCTTCAGCAGGTCGAACACGGTCGTCACACCCGGCGCGAGCACGCCGTTGTGATACGAGTGCGCCAGCGCGTATTGACCGTTGGCGTGCGTGAGCAAGCCCGTGTAAATGACCGCGCGGCTCGGACTGCACGAGGGCGTCGTGGCGTAGGCGCGAGTAAACCGCGTGCCGCGCGCAGCCAACGCATCGAGATGGGGCGTCTTCACGGTCGGATGGCCGTAGCAGCCGAGATCGGTGCGGGTGTGGTTGTCGCTGATCAACAACAAAACGTTTCTCGGAGCAGCGCCGAGACTCGCGGCGGCCAACCCAACGAAGCAAACATAAGCAAGCGCAGTTTTCATCGGGTGGACCACGTGTTCACGGTTACTTGACGCTTTTCAGTTTCTGCCGTTCCGGTGATTGCAGCGGATGCGGGCGCGGCTGGGCGTTCATCTCGTCGAAGGCTTTCTTGAGGCGGGCGACCACGTCGGGATGCTGGGCGGACACATCGCGCTGCTCGCCGGAGTCGGCTTCGAGATCGAACAGTTGCATCGGCTTCGGGTCGTCGCCGGTGGTGAGACCGGGATATTCGTCGGGACGCGCCTGTTCATACGGCGCGAGGATGGTGACGCCGTCGGGCGCGCGCGGGTCCACCCAATCTTTCTTGAAGCTCTTGAACGGGTCGCGGCCGGGAAGCACGTGAAGTTTCCAGCGCGCATCGCGCACCGTGGCGAGATTCGCTGCTTGCGCGCCGAAGATGTAGTCGTGCGGACTTTTCGCGTTGCTGGTGAACAACGGCATGATGTCGCGCCCGTCGAGCACGAGGTCTTTCGGCAGTTTGACGCCGGCGATTTTCAAGGCGGTTGCGGCGAGGTCCATCATCACCGCCGGTTGCGCGCTCACGTGACCGGCAGGGATTTGGCCCGGCCAGTAGGCAATGCACGGCACCCGGTAGCCGCCCTCGAAGGAACTGCCTTTCATGCCGCGCAACCCGCCGCTGCTGCCGCCGAACCACGGACCGTTGTCGCTTGTGAACGCCACAAACGTTTGCTTCTCGATGCCGAGCGCTTTCAGTTTGTCGAGCAACTGGCCGACGCTCCAGTCGAGTTCCGCAATGGCGTCGCCGTACAGACCCGCGCCGCTTTTCTTGTAGAAGCTTTCGGAGGCTGCCAGCGGTTTGTGCGGCATCGCGTGGGCGAAGTACAGGAAGAACGGGCGACGGCGATTGCGTTCGATGAAATCGAGCGCCCGTTTTGTGTAACGCTGCGTCAGTGTGGCCTGCACCACGGGATACTCGACTCGCCGCGTGCCTTCCAGCAATTCAACGGGACGCATGTCGTTGGAATAGGGGATGCCGAAGTATTCGTCGAAGCCGCGATGCGTGGGCAACCACTCCGGTTTCGCGTGGCCAAGATGCCACTTGCCGACCATGCCCGTCGCGTAACCGGTCCGCTTGAGCAATTGCGCGAGTGTCAGTTCGCTTTCCGGCAAATGCAACTCGTTCGCAACCGGTCCGGCATCAGGGGTCGGGTTCGATGTCATCCCACAACGGAACGGATACCGTCCCGTCATCAATGACGCGCGTGTCGGCGCGCAGAATGCCATCGGACAATTGAACTGCGTCAGTCGCGCGCCTTCGGCGGCCATCCGGTCGAGGTTCGGCGTCTTGAACTTCGGGTGCCCGTAGCAGGCGAGATCGCCGTAGCCGAGGTCATCGGCGAGAATAAGGATGATGTTTACCCGCCGTGGCGGGTTCGGACGCTGCGGCGCAGCGAAGGAAGAATTAACAACGAAGAAGGAAGAAGCAAGGATGGCGAGGAGCGGTTTCATAGTGGCGAGATTGGACGCTAATCGGCGGCAAAGTTCAAGGTGGAAATGACAATAACTCGGCGCGCTCCGTGCCGTACTTTGTCCAAAGCGATTCGAGCGCCGCGGCAATCTTCCGTTCGTCGCCGACGACGAGCCAATAACGATATCGGTAGATCGAACGCGGCGCGAGCGCGACGCGATCAATGGGCGCAACGTGAATGCATGGCGCAGCCGTAGGATTGTCGCTCGTTCCCTGGCCGTGCGGCCCGAAATTCCATGATTGGGTGGCGGCAGGGCTGAACACGGCGACGCCCTGGCCGTTGGGTGCGAAGAAGGCCATTGCTTGGCGCGGTGGCTTGGTTTGGCCCCACGGCGGACCGGGCGCTTGCGTTTCCTCGCGCCATTTTCCGTCGCCAAGATAACTTCTCACCTTGCTGAAATTGCGGGTGAAATAACACGCCGGAATTTCCTGATGCCGTGGCACGGCCGGCCCCCAAGGATCGTTGTCGGCGCGACGGGAGACAAATTCGCAGCGCACAACCACCGCGTTGGATATCGCCGGCTCAAAGCTTGTCCACTGACGCATCAATGCGGCCGCTTCTTCGTTGGGCATGTCCCAGAGTTTGGGCACGGTCTCGGCGAAAAGCGTATTGCCGTCGAGGCGTTTGAACTCAGTGACGCGCGCCCAGGAGGACACGCCACCGCCTTGAATGGGATTCCAGGGCCACGGACTCCACGCCTTGCTCTGGCCGCGAGCTTTGCGGTCGAGCGGTTGCCCGGCGTAGTAGGATTGCTGGATCAGTCGGCCCGGATCGTGGATGTTCACCACGTTTTTGGGATAGCCCGTCCACGACAGCCAAGCAATAGCGCCGCCTTTGGCACGGTCAATGCCGACTTTGACCGCGCCGTTGCTCAGCAGCAGCCAGTCAGCGGACGGGCCACAAAAAGGCGCAAGAATCGCAAGAAGGATGAGAACGGGTTTCATCTCTTGTCTGTCTTCTTCTCGGGACGTGGCTCGGCTAGCGCGTCTTTGTCGGCGCGGGAAAGTTCGGCGAGTCTGGCACGTAGCGCGGCCACTATGTCGGGCTGCTTCGCGGCGAGGTCGGTGGTTTCGTTCGGGTCGCTGGCCAGATCGAAAAGTTCGGCTTTGTCTTCCGAAACAATAAGCTTCCAATCACCATCGCGCACCATGCGAGCGCGAAATCCCGGCGCGGCGCCGTAAATCGCGCGCGGTTTCGGCGGCTCGGCGCCGCTCAGTTGCGGCCAGAGGTTTTGGCCGTCCCACTTCAAATCCTTTGGCGGCTTGTAGTCGGCAAGAGCACAGAAGGTCGGCATCCAATCGCTGATGTGGGCCACACCGTTGAATTTGCCGGGCTTCAGGCGCCCCGGCCATGAGATGATCGTGGGAACGCGGATGCCGCCTTCGTAGAGGTCGCCTTTCTTGCCGCGCAACGGCAGGTTGTTGCCGGGCAGTTTACCGTTCGGACAATTGTCGTCGGGATATTTTCGGTCGTTGTTCTCGGTAGTGTTGCCGCCGTTGTCGCTGGTGAAGACGACGATGGTGTTGTTGCGCACTCCCTTTTTGTCCAACGCCGCGAGAATCCGCCCCACAGAATCATCGAGGTGCATGATGCAGGCGGCATAGTGACGCGGCACGTCGCCGGTGATCTCGGCCGGCACGCGCGCCAGCCATTCCGCGGGTTCTTTCACAGGCAAATGCACTGCCGTGAACGGCACATAAAGGAAAAACGGCGCCTCCCCCCGCGATTCGATCCACCTGACGGCCTCGGCGGTGATGAGGTCAGTGACGTGTCCCTGTTCTTCGATGAGTTTTTCGTTGCGGTGCCACGTGTATGTGAACGTCCCTTGTTTGTAGCGGTGGCTGTAGGGAGTGACGCCGCCGGCCAGCGAGCCGTAGGAATGATCGAATCCGAAATGATTTGGCCCCTGCTCCGGCAACGAGCCGAGGTGCCATTTGCCGGTGAGACAAGTGTCGTAGCCCGCGCTCTTGAGTGCGCGCGGCAACGTGACCGTGTCCCACGGTAACGCGCGTTCGTTTTGCGGGCTGGTGACGCCAAACCGGCTCCAATAGCGTCCTGTGAGCAACGCGGCTCGCGTGGGGCTGCACACGGGCGCAACGTAATGTTGAGCGAGTTCGAGTCCTTCGCGCGCGAGTCGGTCGAGGTGCGGCGTCGGCGCGTTGCCGCCATGGAACGCCACGTCCGCCCAGCCGAGGTCGTCGGCAATGATGAAGACGATATTAGGCTTGTCCGGCGAAGCGGATTGGCCACAAAGAGGCGCAAGGAACGCAAGAAGAAGGGTGACGAGAGGTTTCATTGTTTGGCTTTGCCTTTCATTTTACCTTTTTGCGGTGGCTTGGCGATGATTTCTGCTTTCGGCCCGTAACTGGTCGGGTCGCTCAACAGGCGCGGTTCCACCGTGATCTTGCCTTGGTCGCCTTGCGCTTTCATCCAGGCGTCGAGTTCGGCGCGCAAGGCAGCCAGTTGCTTCGCGTGCTGGGGTTCACTAGCGAGATTGTGCTGCTCGTGGGGGTCGGCGGCAAGATCGTAGAGTTCCTCGGCAGGGCGTGCGTGGTAACGACGCAAAATGGCAGCAGCTTGCGGATCGGTTGTTGCGGCCGTTTCCCATGTCGAAAAGAACGCGCGCTGGCCGAGATACCCCGACACCAGATCAATGTGCGTGGTGAACGCAAACTCCGGGTGAAGATTGCGGATGTATTTCCAGCGTTCGTCGCGCACGGCGCGGCAGGGATAAACGTTGTATCGGTTGTCGTTGTTGTGCGTGGTGAAGATGCGGTCGCGGTGCGCATGCGATTTTCCCCGGAGCACGGGCAAGAACGAACGACCGTCAATGTCGGCAGGCGGTTTCCCGCCTGCGGCTTCGAGCAATGTCGGCAGGAAATCAATCCATTGAACCATCGCTGCGGTACGCGTGCCCGCCGGGACAACGCCGGGCCAGAGCACGATGAGCGGCACGGCGACACCGGGTTCGTAGAGGTTCCATTTGCCAAACGGCCATTGCGCGCCATTGTCCGCGCTGAACAGAAATAGCGTGTCTTGGGGCAGATGAGCGCGTACAGCGTCGAGAATCATGCCGAGATCGTCATCAGCCTTTGTGACAGCGGCGGCGTATCGCGCCCGCCATTGGCGCGTGGCCGGTGTATCAATGCTGCCGGGGGGCAGCGTTAAGCGGGCGGGATCATAGTCCGTGGGCTGCTCCGGCCACGGGACGTGCGGCCAGTTGCTGCCGACCATCAGACAGAGCGGCTTGGCGTTGTCGCGTTTGCGGTTTTTCAACCACTCCACCGCAGCGGGAATGGCGGCATGATCGTGAAAGCCGTCGTGCGCGAAATAATCGAACCCGTAGTCCGCCGTGTGCCGGTAGTGGGCGACCTTTCCGAACGCGACGACTTCATAACCGAGTTGCTGAAAGTACGCGGGCCACTTTTTGATTTCGGGACGCGGTTTGCTGTGATTGGCTTCCGCGCCGTTGCGAGCGGGCATCAGCCCGGTCAACAACGCGGCACGGCTCGGCGCGCAGGTTGGCGAAGCGACGTAGGCGCGAGTAAAGGTCATCCCCTCATTGGCAATTCGTTGCATATTCGGTGTGCGGATGCCCATGCCGCCGTAGGGTGTGCAATCGAGCACGCTCTGGTCGTCGGTGAGAAAGACAACGATGTCGGGTTTGCCGTCCGCAAACAGTTTGCAGCAAACCAACCCAAGGGACGCAAGAACAAGCCGTAGGTGTTTCATAAAGGAGATCATGGCCGCATGGTTTCACGGAGTTCTTTTTCGGATGCGGCGTTCCAGTAGCCGCACTCCAACTGAAGGAAGACCGACGTGTAAGGCAGTGTCAACGGCGTTTTGATCAGCAGCACCTTGAACGTTTTGCCGGCTTCGTCGAGCCTGGCGATGATTTGCTCGTGCGGCAGTGTCCGCGTCTGTTTCCCCGCCAGCAGTTTCGCCAAACCATCGCGGTAGGCCGACACACCGGGCGCGTTCTTTTCAGAGACGTGTGTCAACTCGGCATCCGTGTAAATCACCGGTGCCACGTGCCGGGTCCTGGCCAGTTCGGCGAGCACGGTCTTCACGACGCTGAGTTGATCGGCGTTGACGTAGAGAGTCTCGATGCCGGGCGCGGTCTGGAGCGGATAGGCGGAGTCGGCTATGACGATCCAGTTGCGGTGCCCCAGCAACGGAAGTTCGCTCCGCAATTTCGCCTGCCAGTCGTCGTCGCGGCAGCCGGCAACGAGCAACGACAGGCCGGCCATGACGATTTTCAATGTCTTCATGGAAGTCCTTTCATGTGATGGCGATAACAAGCGACTTGCCGGCGGCGATGACAACCTCACGGTCGAGCCTGACCAACACCTGCTCACCCGTGCGCTCGAACGTCGCGTCGAATGTCCTGTCGTCCATCGTAACGCAAACGTGATTGGCTGCCCATGGCGTTCGCAACCGGATCGTCTTCAGGCGCAATCGGCCCCAACGCACTTCGAGGGTGTATTGGGACTTGTGCGGAGACAGTTGCTGGCGGAATGCGCCCCAGCCTTCCGCTGCGGTGAAGGCGGCTTTGAAATTTTCTGGCGACAGGCGCGGCGCAAAGCCGATGTGACCTTTCGGGCCGTGATATTCAAAGCCGCACGCCGCCAGAAACACTCCGTAGCTGGCCATCGAACGGGCGTAGTGATCGCCGCACTCGATTTCATTGTACGGGTTGCGCTTGGAAGGATGATACCGGTCATGCACGGCGCGCGTCACGGCCAGTCCCTCGGTGATCATGCCTTCCCAGAGCATGTGTCCGGCGACCTGATACTCGAAGCCGTTCATGCATTCGTTGAAATAGCCGGCGAAACCGGGTTTCGTGTTGCCCACGCCGCAGGCTTTGGTGAAATCCCAATCCGAGCGCGGGAACGTGCACATCAACAACCCCGCCTCGCCCGGCATTGCATACCAGCGACCGGGTTTGTTCGCCTCGCGGTACGGGCCGACATCGGGCGTGAAGTTGTATTTCCACAGCGACCGCAGCGCCGATCTGGTTTCTTTCTCCGGGAAAACGCGAGGCAAGCCGACCTGCCACGCCCACGATTGACCGAAGACCTGATCAATCTCGCAGCCGGTGCCGGAGTTGATCGCTTCGGGATGGCGGGGGTCGGGTTTGTTGATGTAGTACTCGCCGTCGAACAGTTGCTCGGTGATGTTTTTCTGTCCGCGCCGCGAAATCTCCCGGCACCGCTGCGCAAATCCGGTATCGCCCATCTCGTCGGCCATCGCGGCGGCAGCTTCCAACGCGGCCAGATACAAACCGCTCAGCCACGCGACGGGACCGAACCAGTCGGCATCGAGCGTGTTGTGCTGGCGGCCTTCGAGGATGCCGTCGTTGTTGCCGTCCTGCGCCATCAACCATTCCATCGCTTTCTTGATCGCCGGCCAGTTTCGTTTCAGGAAACGGTTATCCGCCGACATCTGGTGCTCGCGCAGGGCGCGCAGAATCGCGCCGGCCTGTCCGTCCACCGCCGGACTGTTGTTGTGTTCGGCGCGAAACCGGATCGCGCCATCGGGATTCATGGCGAGCTTGAAGTCCACCCGCTCACGCAGGTCGCGTTCCAGTTCGGGAAACAACCGTGCGACCGCCTGCGCGTAATGCCAGACATGGCCGCACGTGCCCGGACAACAGCCGACACCTTCCCATCCGTAAAACCTCCCGTCTTTGAAACGGTGACAGGTGGACGTGGCGAGGATGGATGTGTTGAGAAATGTGCGGTCGAGGAACCAGTAGGGTAACGTGGAGTCGTACCACGTGTCGCGCCACAGCCGCGTCTGGGAGGCGAGCCGCTCAAAATGGTCCGCGACGTATTTCGCCACTGCCAGCGCCGAGTCAAGCTTCGTCGCGTAAAACCGTCCGCCCGGCAGCTTGTCCATCTTCAAGTTCGGGAAATGCCACGTCAGAACGAACGTCACCGTCGCTGACTCGCCGGTTTTCAGGTTCAGCTTGCGGCCAATCCTTCCCGCGGGAACTGTTGCATCGGCCTGATCCGCAGGAGCGCCAAGCAACGCAAGTCCCATCGTGCCGTAATCGGGCGCGTCTTCAAGCCGGAGCGCTGCCGTGCCATCGTCGGTGAACGTGATCTTGCCGACGCCGATGTGTCCCCAACCACCTTTCTGGTGGTCCACGATTTGGAGGACCGCGTCCTTGCCCTTGAGATCGCGCACATCGAAATATTGCAACGTCATCTTGTTGTCGTTTTTGCCGGTGGCGCTGCGCACGACCTTTCCGCTCACGAGCAGGTTCAGGCAGGTCGTGCCCGGATGGTTGCCGCCGCCGATCCAGAAGGAGATGAAATTGCGTTCGATCCTGAAAGACCGGCTCGTCAAAGTGCCGACGGCGTCGTCCTTTTCACGGACGTTCTTGCCCGGCGCGGAGGAATGCGAGTTGGCGACGCGCTCGGTGTCGCCTCCAACGTTGCCCTGATATTTCGGGATCGCCGACTTTTGGATCGGCCCGGAGCCGAACGCGACGCCTTCGACCTTCCAGCCTTCGTAGGTTTCCTTGTTCCAGTCTTCAAACACGATGTCCGGCTGCGGCGGCGCCGTCGGTTCGCTGAGTTTCTCGGCAGAACATTCGAGAAAGGTGAAGTTGCTGCCGGAAATGATTCGGTTGCGTCGGGCGCACGCGACGGAACGCGCAACAATGTTTTCCAGTGTGCCGGTCAGCGTCGCTTCGATGGCGGTCGGGGAGATGTTTTTGACGGTGAACTGCATGATGGTCGCCGGCAGACTGGAGTCATCCGTGTTCAGCGGAATGAACGGCGAAAACGCTTCCAGTGTCACCTGCACATCCTCGGCGCGGTATTCGACGCGCCCGATGGGGTATTCCCCGCGAAAACGAATGTCGTTGAATCCGTTTTTGTCGAGCGTTCGCGTCTTGCCGCCGATAGAGAGCGCAAACGACTGTTCCAGCGGCGATTGCGGCTGCATGGGTTTCGCGTAGTGGGCCGAGCCGGTGCGGATGGACTGGTTGAAGAGGTCCCAGTGCCAGAGTTTTCCGTCGCCGCCGAGATAAAGTTGCCCCGCGCAGATGCCGCCGATGGGCAATCCGATCCATTCCAGTTCCTTTCCCCGGTAAATTTCCGGCTCGCCTCGCGCCGTCAACGAGGCCAGCCATTGCGGATGCAGCTTTTTGTCCGCCGGCACAAGCTTCTCAAAATCCGCCCTCGTGAACGGCCCCGCCATCACCGGCCATCTCGAGGCCAAAACCGACGTGGCCGTCAGGCCAATCAGCTTCAGCAGCTCACGACGACTGAGGTCAAGGTTGTTCATTCGTGTTCTTTCGGCTTTGCCCATCCCGAAGCGATTTCGACGACGGCAAAAGATTGTTGACCGACGGGGTTTGCTTGGCGGAGCCAAACTCCCACGACTGCGATTTGCCGCCGCTGCCGCGTAGTTCGATGGATTGGATTTCGAGGTCGCTTGCGCCCGTGGCCGGTGTGATTCGCAGGTGAATCAGACGGCCTTGAACCGGCAGCGTAGTCTGGATTTCCCGAAAGTCGGTCGAGGCGGTCCACTGGAACGCGACGGTGTTGGCGGGCAGGAAATCTTTTTGCTCTTTGCTGCGCCAGGCGAACGTGCCGTGGCCGTCCTGCTTGGCGCGGAGGCGCACAACCGCCGTGACGGGACCGGGTAGGTCGAGCGCGGCATTCGTGATGAACGGACGCCCCTTGCCATTCGGCACGATGACGAGCGCGCCGTCTTTCATAGCGAGCGTTCCGTTGCGACAGAGCCAACCCTGAAGTGTGCCGTCAGCCGCCGGTTTGGAGCGAGCTGGAGCGGCGGTTTTCGTAACGTGGGTGTCGAAGAAATACTTGTCCTGAGGATTCAATTTCTCCTGTGGACCGGGGCGATGAAGGGTGGCGGTCCACGCTTTGAGTTTGGCGTCGAGCCGGGCTGCGATGTCGGGATGTTCTTTTATGAGATTGATCGTCTCGCCTTCTGGATGGGTGACGTTGAAAAGGAAACGTTCGTTTTCGCCGAGCAGGATCAGCTTCCATGGGAACTCCAGCACGGCAGCCTGCGAACGCCAACGCCAGTAGAGCGCCTCGTGCGGCGCGCCCTTGCTCTGGCCGGTGAGGAACGGCATGAGGTTGACGCCGTCGAGCGTTTTGTCGTGCGGCAAGCCGGCCAGCGCAACCGCCGTTGCTGCCACATCGAGCGCGCTGACGGGCAGGTCGTACACCTGTCCTGCCGGCAACACGCCGGGCCACGCAGCCACGAACGGCACACGCACGCCGCCGTCGGTGAGCATTCCCTTCTCACCGATCAACGGCGCGTTCAACGAGCCGTCCCACGCGCCGGGTTTGAGCGGCGCGCCGTTGTCGCTGATGAAAAAGATCAGCGTGCGTTGTTCCTGTCCCATCGCTTTCAATTTGGCGCGGATCTGTCCGAGGCCGTCGTCCATCGCGGCAATCATGGCGAGCGCCTGGCGACGTTCTTTGGGCAAGTGCGCCGGTGTTTGGGAGAACCAGGGTTCGGGAGATTCCAGCGGCACGTGCGGCGCGAACCACGCCAGATACAGAAACCAGGGTTTGTCCGGTGTCTTGGCGCGGCGGTCGAGAAATGCGAGTGCTGCTTCGGTTTGGACGACGATGCGGAACCGATTGTCAGTTACCAAACGGGGCGCGTCAGGAAACGGCGTGCCATCGAGTGCGTGAGAAGCGTGGTATTGGCGGATGGCGCCACACCAGTATTCATCGAACCCGTGCGCATGAGGCAGGTGTGCAGGGCTGCTGCGCGCGGTTCGCGCGGCGCCTTTGGGGCCGACCACTTCCAGATGCCATTTGCCGCTCATGCCGGTGATGTAGCCGGCGGTCTTGAGCCGCTCCGGTAACGTGACAACCTCCAGCGGCAACGGCCCCTTCTGATTGTCCTCCACACCGAAGCGGTTTTGGTGAATGCCGGTGATGACGCCTGCTCGTGACGGTACGCATTGGGGCGCGGTCACGTAGCCGCGGGTGAACCGAACGCCGTCACGCGCAAGCTGGTCGGCGTTCGGCGTGCGGATGTCCTTGTCCACGCCCTGCGCGCCGAGATCGGCCCAGCCGTGGTCATCGGTGTAGATGAGGAGGATATTTACCCGCTGTGGCGGGTTCGGACGCTGGGCAGAAAAGGAAGAAGGAAGAAGGAACAAGGAAGAGATGAAGATGGCGAGGAATGATTTCATGGTCGTGGTTACCTGATGGGGAAGGCTTCGCGCAGTTCGCGGATCACCGCCTCCGACATGGCCGAGACTTTGCCGATGGCGTGCGCGTTGATGACGGCCTCGGCGGTGGATTCGAGGACTTCGAGCCGGTCAAAGGCGTCCAGCACACTGGAGCCGGTCACCAGCACGCCGTCGTTTTCCAGAATCGCTGCCGGCGAGGCGGCAGTCACGTAATCAGCAATGCTGCCGTCGTGCCGGTACTGCACGCCGTGAGGGACGCGCTGCACGTCGCGCAGAAACACATAGCTTTCAGGAATCATCCGCGTGTCGAACACCGCATCGGTCACACTGAACGCGGTGGCGTTGACCGGATGCGCGAACACGATCGCCTGCACGTGCGGATGCTTCCGGTAAATGGCCTGATGAGCGAACACGGCGCGACTGGCTTTCTTGCCGGCCTCACGACGATTCCCTTGCACCAGCACAAAGTCGGAAATCTCCAGCAACTCCCGGTCCTGTTGTGTCGGCGTGATCAGAAACGAATCGTCGTCGAGCCGCGCGGAGAAACTGCCTTCGGTGCTGATGAACAGCCGTTGACGGCAGCCGCGTCGCAGAAACAAGCACAATTGTCGCCGCAATTCTTGCTCCTTGGTCGTGGGCGGCGGCGGTTGAAAGGATTCCAGCGCGACGCTCCGTGTGTGCGCCTGTTCGAGTTGCGCATCGGTCAGGTAACGCACCCGGCCGATCAACCGCGCCTTGATGATGGTGCGGGCCGCAAACTCAAACGCCTCGAACCGCTGGAAGGCCTGCGACAACGATGCGCCGCCGACCACGACGCCGTGGTTTTCAAGAATCACACTGTCGCAACCGGCCTTAAACGCCTCGGCAATGTTGTGGCCGAGTTGCCGGCTGCCCGGCAATGCGTACGGCGCAAAACCCGTCCGACCGCACACAGAGTGCGCCTGGTGAAACAGACGCGTATCGGGGATTTCACGGCAAATGCTGAACGCGACTAACGCCGTCGGATGCGCATGGACAACGGCGCGAATGTCCGGCCGCGCTTGATAGACCGCTTGATGAAACGGAAACTCCGACGACGGGCGGTGCGGCCCTTCGACAGTTCCGTTCGGCGCGACGCGGACGATGTCGTTGCGCGTCAAGCTGCCCTTGTCCACGCGGGCGGGTGTGATCCAGATGTCGCCGCTCGATTCGTGAATCGAGAGATTGCCGCCGGAAGTGGTGGTCATGCGGTAGCGATAGATGCGCTCCATCGTCCGCATGATCTCGTCGCGCGGATGAATGAGTTGGCGATTCATTGTTGTTGTGATTGAACGGCCATCCCCCGCAAAGTTCAAGCCGGAAATGGAGATGGTTTACAGCGAAGGCGCGAAGACACGAAGTGATCAGGCGTCAGGGCGCTCGCAGCCAATCGAGACTGAGGCGGCGGATGCGGAGGCGGTTGAGGCCGCCGACCTTTTTGTCGCCGGCACAGTACGCGAGCAGGACGGCGCCATCCACGAACTGGATGGCCGTGTAGCAATACCAGCCGTCGGGATCAGACTCCAGCACCTTGCGATTTGACCACGTCTTGCCGCCATCGCAAGAAATGCCGGCCACGAGCGGCGTGCGCCGGTTCTTCGGAAACGGGAAATCGCCGGAATGATCGTTGTAGATCGCCAGCAAATCCGAGGAGCCGGGCAGCCGTTTGATGCTGGCGGGCGAGCAGGGCGACTTCAAGGATGTTGGCACCGGCGCAGTCCAGCTTTTGCCGCCATCGGTGGAGGTGAACCCGTATTGCGCGCCGAGCGTTGTGCGCGCCCAACTGAACAGCTTTCCATCGGCCAATTCCACGACGCCTGGTTCCTGTAACCCCGAACTGCAATGCACGGGCGCGGCCCACCATGTTGCCGATTCGGTCCACGTCTGGCCTTCGTCGTCGGAGAGATACCAGAGCACGATTCCGCGAGCATCGAATGACTTGTAGCTATGCGGGTCGGTGTCGCGTGACCGGTGAAACGCCACCGGTGCCACGAGGCGCCCCGTGCTCAACTGGATCACACGATCATTGTTCATCACGAAGTAACCCGGCGCGGCCACCACCAGTTTCGGTTCCGACCAGGTTTGCGCTTCGTCAGTCGAGAGGCGGACGTAAGGCCGGCAATCAATGATGCTGTTCTTGAGGAGATAGAACAATGCGATCTTCCCGCTCTTGAGGCGCAGCAGCGAAACGCTCATCACGTTCGCGCCGCCCTGATTTTCCACAATGGTGCGAGTTTCCTTGCTCCAGGTGCGTCCGGCGTCGTCGGAATGGATTGCCACGATGCGGGCCGGGCTGTGGTCTGCCGCGCCGCCGTAGAACTGGGTGTAGAAAAACAGGATGCGTCCCGACTTCAACGTGACGAATGCGCCCTCCGAGTTGCGCGGAAAATCCGGCGACGGCTCGATGTTGAGCACGACGTTGTTTTCGGCAGTCAGCAATGGGCCGCAAAAAGGCCCAAGCAGCGCAAGAAGGATGGAGATGGCCGACTTCATTTCGGCGTTACCTCCCCGAAATTCGATTAGGTTCCGGGCTTCCTGGCATTGGAGAAATTCCATGCGCGGACGGGCTTGGTGCCGTCGGCGGCGAAATACTGAATGGATTGGATTTCAACCGGCGATTTGTCGGCGGGCAGGTAGAGGCGAAGCGGCGACGGGCTGCCTTGGATTGGCAGGGCGACGGTCAGGTCCTGCCAATCGGCACCGGCGGGCAGGTTGAACTCGACGGTTTGGCCGGTCTTGGGAAACTCGTTTTGCGTTGTGAGTTTCCATTGGACTTTGCCGGTGCCGCCGGCGGCGCTGCGGGCACGGAGTTTCAACGTGAGCGGGCCGGTGTATTTGCCGAGCTGCGCGGTGCCGAGAAAGGGCGCGTTGCCAGTGGCTTCCATGCGCATGGCGCCGTCCACGAGACTGATTTTGCAGTTCTTCGGCACGAGACCTGTTGTCGGGTCGCCGGTCGCGGGAGCGCCGGGACGCGGTTTGTAGGCGGGATTCGGTTTCGGGACAAGCGCGCCGGTCTGGGCAAGAAATCTGTCAATCATCGCGTCGAGTTCCCTGACCTTGTCGGGCATCTGGTCGGCGAGATTCTTGGTTTCGCCAATATCGGTGCGGAGGTTGTAGAGTTGTCGCGGCACGTCGGGCAGAAACGAGCGAATGAGTTTGAAGTCGCCGCTGCGAACGCACACGTCGCCCTCAGTGTGACGGAACGGGGAAAAGATGAAGAACTCGTTGCGGGTGATGTTGCCTTTGGCGGTAAGGACGGGGGCGATGCTGATGCCGTCCATGATCTGGTCGGGACGTTTTTTCAGGCCGAGCAGGTCAAGGATTGTGGGATAGATGTCAATGTGTCCGACGATGGCGTCGCTAACGGTTCCCGGCGGGATGTGACCTTTCCACGCCCACATCATCGGGACGCGGATGCCGCCCTCGTAGATGGAACCTTTGCCGTTGCGCAACGGCGAGTTGTCGGTGGGACCGCGGTCTCCCGCCCATTTGCGCCAGTCGGCGAGGAATTCGCTTTTGGTTTTTTCGGCTTTCTGCGTCTTGCCGGTGCCGGGGACATTGCTGTGGACGTTGCCGCCGTTGTCGGAGTAGAAGATGATGATGGTGTTGTCGGTCAATCCCAGTTTGTCGAGTTCATCGAGGATGCGCCCGAAACAGTCGTCCACGCTTTTGAGCATGGAGGCCATGATGGGGTTGCCTTGAAAGCCGCGCGGGTCTTTTTTCTTGGCGAAGTATTGTGTGTATTCGACCTTGTGACCCCACGGTCCGTGGACGCCGTAGCACCAGAGGTTGAGGAAGAAGGGACGGTCTTTGCTGGCGCGGATGAACTTGACGGCTTCGTCGGCCTGGCGGTCCACGATGTATTCGCCGGGCGGGCCGTCGGTGATGTTGCCGACGCGATTTTGGCCGCTCGGTTTCCCCGTGGGACTGACCCCGTAGGGCGAGAAATACGACGGCGGTCCCGGATCCGGCGCGCATTCAAACGTGACGTCAAAGCCCTGTTTGTCGGGGCGATACTCCGCCGTCAGTCCCAAGTGCCATTTGCCGATGTGCGCCGTGCGGTAGCCGGCGTCGCGCAACGCTTCGGCCAGCGTGTATTCAACGGGGTCGAGGTAGTTCTTGCTTTCGGGGAAAATCATCGGTTGGTTGGGCGGCGCTTTCTCCGGCAAAAAACGGTAACCCGGCGGTTGCGGCGGGCGATGACCGCTGGCGGTGAGGATGCCGTGGCGGGTGGAGTGTTTCCCGGTGAGAATGCTGGCGCGGGTTGGGGAACACAGCGGTTGCGCGTAGGCGTCGGTGAACCGCATCGCCTGTTTCGCGAAGGCGTCAATGTGCGGCGTCTCGTAGTATTGCGAGCCGTAGGCGCCGCAATCCATCCAGCCCATGTCATCCACGAGGAACAGCACGATGTTCGGGCGCTGCGGCGCCGCGAAAGAAGAGCCAAACAGAGAACAGGAGAAAACAAGGACAGCAAGTGTGTTTTTCATGGTTGCTCCATTGGACGGCAGAACGCTCACAAAGTTCAAGCCGGAAAAGAACGGGTCACAGCGAAGGTGCGAAGACGCGAAGTGTTCCAGCGCGCCATAGGGAGCATAGTTCGCTTCACAAGCTTAATCCCGCTACTTCAGTTCCTTGATGCGGAGGTTGCGGAAATAGACTTTCGCGCCGTAGTTGCCGTGGGCATGGAGACCGATGTGCCCTTTCTGGTAGAACAAACCGGGATGCACTTTGCCGTCCAACGGCGTGACCTTGTCGAGGTCGGCATCCACAATTACGACGCCGTTGAGTTTGACCGTGACGCGGCGTCCGTTGCAGATGATTTCTTCGTCGTTCCATTGGCCCGTCGGTCGAAGATGACCCGGCTTGGCCGGCACTAGGCCGTAGAGCGAACCGTGATGCTGGTAGTCCTTCAGCGGGGTCCAGTCTTTCGGGTCTTTGCCTTCGCGTGGAATGCCGCGCGCGTAGAAGGGATCATCGAGAACCTGCACCTCGATTCCTTCGATGTGCGGTTGTTTGCTGACCTTGGTGCGGATGCCGACGCCGTTGTTGCCGCCCGGATCCATCTTGATCTGGAGCCGCAGGATGAAGTTGGCGTATTCCTTCGTGGTGAAGATGTGGACTTTGCCGGTCTCTTTGCAGATGAGCTGGCCGTCTTCGACGTAGTAACTGCTGGTGTCGCCCCCCAATCCCTGCCAACCGGTGAGGTCTTTGCCGTTAAAGATGGGCACGAAGCCTTCCTCGTTGGTGGGCTGGGTCGCGCACGAGGCGAAGCAGAGCGCCACAGCGGGAATCAGGGCGAGATGTTTTCTCATTTCGGTTGTTCCTTTCCGTGCAGACACTTCTACACCGATCCCTGCAACAATCAAGCTCATGGTGGCGGCCGGACGGCGGGATCTTCCGTCTCTCGCGCCCACGTTCGCAACGCGGTGTAAAGACGGTCGCTATGCGCGCGCTTCGATGTGGTGGGCGAGATTGCGCAGTTCGTCGGGATCGCTATGAAGGTCGTAGAGTTCGAGCGACGGGACTTTGCCGCCGAGACTTTGCGGGTCCATCTCGGCAAGGATGCGGAATGCTTCGGGAAACTTCTCTTTCACGCGCACCGTTTCGGCATAGGTGCGGTTGCCCCACTTCGGCCATTCTTTGCTGTCGGCCTGCACTTGACGCCAATTGGTCTCCACCCGCTCCCGATAAATCAAATGCCAACGGCCATCGCACACGCTGCGTTCTTGCATCCCGTCGTTGGGCAACGGACCTCGGTTGGAAATTTCCGCAAACACAAACTCGCGCACGTTCGCGCCGTCACGACCTTCGAGCACGGGCCGCAACGACACGCCGTGCGACTTCGGCAACGGCGCGAGGCCGAGCAGGTCGAGCAAAGTCGGCGTGAGGTCGAGCGAACTGACCAACGCCTCGCTGACCGTGCCGGATTTCATGCCGGGCGCGCGGATGACCAACGGCACGCGCAAACCGAGATCGTAGAGGGTCATCTTGCCGTGCGCAAAACACGGGCCGTGGTCGCCCATGAAGATGACGATGGTGTTTTGTTCTTGTCCCGACGCTCGCAAGGCCGCGAGTGCTTCACCGACGAGGCGGTCTGCTTCCTCGATGGCCGCAAGGTACTCGGCCCAATCCTGACGGACAACGGGTGTGTCGGGCAGAAACGCCGGCAGTCTCACAGCGGCAGGATTCGGACGGATTCTCACCTTGTCGTTGTTCGGAAAAGGGCGGTGCGGGTAAACGCTGTTGTACAAGAGGAACCATGGGCGACCACTTTTCGTGGCGCGCTCAATGAAACCGGCCATCGTCTCGCGGTTGGTCTCTTGGAGAAACTCGTCGTAGGGAAATTTCTCCACCGGCGCGACGTGCAGCTTGTGGGTAACGCCCTGATAATAACCGGCGTCGCGCAATCGTTCCACGAGCGTTGGGAACTCTTGGCGAATGCGGTTGCGGACATAGAGCGGGAATTTCCGTTCGGCCGGAGTCAGTGCGCCGGCGGGTTTGTGGTAGTTGACGGTGTTGTTGAGCAGACCGTTGGTGTGGTTGTGGAGGCTGGTGTAAATGGCGGCCTTGGAAGCCGAGCAAACGGGGTAGGGCACAAAGGCGTTGCGGAAGAGCACGCCCGACCGCGCCAGCGAATCCATGTGCGGCGTCTTCAATTCGGGCGTACCGAGGACCCCCATGTGCGCCCCTTGGTCTTCGGTGAGGATAAAAAGAATGTTGGCACGCGGCGCACCATGGGGTTTGTCGGCGGCAGCGCGGATCGCGAACAACGAAAGAATCGTGAGCAAAACAAGGGGGAGCGTTTTCATCGCTTATGCAACCGGCATTCGAGCATGTTGGCGGACAAAGGCGTTGTTTTTCTTGGTGGCCTCGATGCAATCGGCGATGTCGGTGTGGCTGCTTTCATACACGTACCAGCCTTCGTAACCGATCTCGTTGAACGCGCGGAACGCCGCTGCCCAGTCAATCGGGCCGGGTTCTTCCAGCAGTTTGTCGCCGTTTTTCAGATGCACCGCGCAGAGGCGATCTTTGCCGAGCAGTTTGATGCCGGCAATCGCCTGGTCGCCGTGACCGTAAGTGGCCATGTTGTGCGGGTCGTAATAAACACCGACTGCCGGATGACCGACGAGGTCAACGAGCTTGGCGTTATCAGCCGGGCTGAGTGAATTTTCCAGACCCAACACGACTCCGGCGTCGGCAGCGCGCGGCGCGACTTCTTTCAGCATGGCCACAATCGGGCCGTAGGATTCTCGCCGAGTCATGTCAGGCGCATTTTTCTGGAAGAAGGCCAACAGCAACGTGTTGCTTCCCAGCAACTCCGCGGCGCGGATGCAAAGGCGAATGTTCTCAGCGGCTTTGGGGCTGCTGATGTGCACGCCGGCGTCCCAGACGCCTGCCAGCGACGGAATCCGCATCGCCCAACGGTCGGCCTCGCGTTTGTAGCGGCGCACGGTGTCCCAATCGCGCAGGTTCGGTTTGCCGACGGTGACTTGCAACTCGACGCCCATGATGCCGGGAATGCTGGCGGCCGTTTTGATGACTTCGATATTGCCGGCCATTTTCATGCTGGCGGCTCGGATGCCGATCTTGAGGGGGAGCCGGCTCTGGGTGTCGGCGGTGGCAGAGTGCGCTGCTCGGTCAACGCCGAGCGCGGCAACGGCCATTGCCACTGAGCTTTTGAGAAAGGCTCTTCGGTTCATGCGGTGATTCCTACCACACACAAGGTCTTTGGTGAAATCGCAAATATGCCCGTGACCCATTCCCTCATCGTCGCCTGCCGCGTCCGCGACCAGCGCCTTACGGTGGAACGTCAGCCCGCGGTCTATTGTCGTGCCGAGCGGCGGTTGGCTCTTGCCCGTCCACCGGCCGGTCTGCTACTAACGAGAGGTTGGAATCACCGCAGCCCTCATGAATACGACGCTCGCCTACAAACCGCAGCTCGACGCGGTGCTCTCGCGTCTGCGTTTGCTCTACGAGCAACGCGCGCAGGACCGGGTCTTCGCCTCGATGCAGGTGCCGACCCGCGCGATGGCGGAGTTTCGGCAGCGGCATCGGGAGGGGGAGTGCGCCTATCCGGATCCGGCGGAACGGATCGCGTTTTGGGATGCGTTGCTGCGCGAGCGCGCGGCGGTGGAGGACGACTCGGTTCCGAGTGCGTATCTGAGCGAGTTCGACCAGGGCCTTTATGGTGGATTGCTCGGTGGCGAGGTGCGTTTCCTTTGCCACCTCGACAACGGCTGGATCTCCTCAATGGTCTTTCCGTTGCTGCGCGATTGGACGGAATTCGACCGGCTGCGCTTTGACGAATCGAGCGAATGGTTCCGGCGGTACGTGCGGCAATTGAAAATCTTCGTCGCAGGCGCCGCCGGCAAGTTCGGCATCAGCCATTTCATTCTCATCGACAGCCTCAATTTTCTTTTTGAGTTGTTGGGTGCCACACGGACTTACGAGGAACTGCTGGATCATCCACACCAAGTCCGCCGAGCCATTGAGTTCGCGCTCGACGTGAACGTGCGAGTGCAAAATATTTTCTTCCAGCACGTCCCCCTGCTGGCGGGCGGCACGTGCAGCAACATGGTCCAGTGGATGCCGGGCCGGATCGTCTCGGAGAGCGTGGACCCCTTCCACATGACCTCGGTGGACTACTTCGAGCAATGGGGTCGTGAGCCGGTGGAGCGGATGTTGGCGCAATTCGATGGCGGCGTGGTGCACATCCACGGCAACGGACGGCATCTGCTACCGGCGGTCCGATCGGTGCGCGGGCTGAAGGCCGTCTACCTCGCGGATGATCAGGGTTTTCCGTTGGCGTTCGACGTGCTGGGTGAACTGAAAGCGGTCATCGGCGACCTGCCGGTGTTGGTGGAGGTGGACTTCGAACGATTCCGGCTGGCGTTGCAACAGCACCGGCTGGTCGGCGGCGTGTTCTACCACGTCAAGCAGGCACCGAGCGTTGATGCAGCCAATCGCTGCATGGAACAGGTCCGCGCCTACCGAGTTTGACACGCAGCAGCGAAGTGGCGTTTACCGTTGCGTCGCCCGGACCAACCACTATACTGCTCACGAGGGCCGACGGATGAAACGCCACACAATCTGCCTCGTATTCTCAGTACTTGTTGCCGTCGTTGCGGCCGCATCCGAGCCGCTGCTCGACTGGTCAGCGTGGGAGAAATATCGTGACACGGTCCAACATCCCTGCGTGCTCTACCAATCCGCCGACCTCGCACGCGCGCGGGAAAACATCCGACGATATGCGTGGGCGAAGAAATACGTTGCCGGCGTGGAGCAGAACGCCAAGCGGCACCTCGACCGGATCACGCCGGAGTTCCTCGCCAGAATGATCCCCGAAACCACGCCGGGCGATTCGCTCTGGACACCGTGTCCCGCCTGTCGCGCACAGGGCAAACCGGTCCATCCCCACGGTCTGTGGACTTGGAACATCGAAGACAGCGAACACATCCATTGCGCCGTCTGCGGCACCGTCTTCCCGAACGACAACTATCCCGAAGACATCGTGCTCCAAACCAAGTGGCGCAAGCCGCAAACGATCAGCTTTTGCGGCGGCGACACGTTTGTCATCTTCGGCTACAAAACCGGTCGCCCCAGTTTCACCGCCAATGTCCGCGCCCAAAAAGTCAAATGGATGGCCGGCTACTGCCGCACGCTGGCCGAAGCCTATTTGCTGACGGGCAAACCCGAATACGCTCGCGCCTGCCGCGACATCCTCTTGCGGTTCGCCGACTGTTACCCGACGTGGCTGGTGCACATCGGCTACGGCGAATACGCCGACATGGACCCGCGCATCGCGTCGCAATTCATCAACAACCTGCCCGAACCGGAGCTTTGTCCGCCGCCGAACAAACCCGACCGCCGATTGCACACCGGGTACTGGAGCGCCGGACGCGCCGGCGGTGTCGGCATGGAATCGTGGTTTGTGCGCGAGATGGTCGAAGCCTACGATTTCACCTGCGCTGCCCAGGACGCCGCTGGCAAACCGATTTATAGCGATGCTGACCGTCGCAAAATCGAGCGCGACCTGTTGTTGGAGAGCACCATTCTTCTTGTCTGCGACAAAGCCATCAACAACAAGTCCGTCAGCAATCGCTCCGCCGCAGGACTGGTCGGCATGTGCGTCGGTCATCCCGAACTGGTCCGATTTGCGCTGGAAGGTTTCCACAAAACCGTGGACGGCTGGTTTCTGCCCGACGGCGCAACCTCCGAGTCGCCGTCCTATGGCACGATGACACTCGGCGGGATTTGGGACATCGCACAGGCGTTTCGCGGCTACAGCGACCCGCCCGGCTACCGTGATGCCACCGGCAAACGCATTGACGGGCTGAACCTTTACCACGGCACAGCCTACGAGCGGGTGTGGGAATGTTTCTTCCGCACCCTACAAGGCGATCTTCACTATCCGCCCAGCGCCGACTCGATGCGGAGAGGCGGTCTCGATGTGAAGTACGTCGAACTGATGACGGCCAACTACCCCAACCGTCCGCAATATCTCGCGCTGTTGAAAGAGACGTTGCGCGCCGGTCCTTCGCGGGATGTCATGCGTCAGGAGCTGTTGAAAGAATTGCCCGGCAGCAGCCTCGCGCTCTATTACCGGGAACCGGGCTTGGAAACCAAACCGTCGCCACCGCTAACGCTTCCTGACTGGTGCCCCCCGTCGCTGCGCATCGGCCACATGCGCACCGGCGCGGATGGCCGCGAGAGCCTGTTGACACTCAACGCCAGTCACTGGGGCAATCATCACCATTACGACAGCCTGAACCTTTACTACTGGAAAAAAGGTTGCGAATTGCTCTCCGACCTCGGCTATCTCTGGGACCATCCACAAAAACAAATGACGATGCGCACCGTCGCACACAACACCGTGGTGATTGACGAGAAAGACCAGATCAGCAAAGAGCGCGCCGGCGATGTGCTGTTCTTCAAGACCTCGCAGCACGTAAAAGCCATGGAAGCCGCCTCGCGGGCTTATCCCAACGCAAAGCTCTACCAGCGCACATCAGCACTGATTGATCACGGCAACGGACGCAACTACGTCGTGGACTTCTTCCGCGTCGAGGGCGGCCAACGACAGGACTACGTGTATCACGGCTTCACAAACACCTGCGACCTGCTCGATACCAACTTTCAGCCAGCGCCCTCCGAAAAGCTCTACGACTTCAAGAATGTGCGCGTCGCCGACGGTGCCGCCATCTGGCGCGCTGCATGGAAATGCGGCGGAACGATGACCTGCGTGGCGTGGAACATCGGACAACGCGGCGAGCGCGCATTCGTCGCCGATGGCTGGGGCCAACGCGACTGGAAGAACTCCGACCTCGGCGCGACGATTCCCTACATCGTGCGGCGCTGTGAAGGCGACGGTGTCAAGACCTTCATCTCGGTTTTTGAAGGGCACGAAGGCAAACCATTTGTGCGCGGCGTGCGCTTGCTCGACCCGACCGGAGTCGCGCTTGTCATCGAGACCGAGCTGGGCAGCGACTACGTGATGTCGGCGCTCGACACGGGCCAACTAGCTGTGGGCACCTCACAGATCACCGGCCACTTTGCCGTTGCCTCCGTGCAAGCTGGCAAACTTGTGTGGACATTTGAGGTGAGGGAAAGCCCCCACAGCCAAAATTGACCTGCCGCCCTCAATTTTCCCGCCCTTTTGCTCCCCTCTGTCACCAGTCAAGCGATCCCGGTATCCGTACGCCGCCAATTACCATCCTCTCCATCCGCAAAATGTATGATGTATGGAGTTGACCCCTACACTTTGCTGCTCCTCGCCCCAGCTCTGGAAGACGCCGATCACGCCCGGCAACGCCCCCAGCCAGCGCGGATCGGCCAGCAGTTCGCGCAGCGTGTGCCACGCTGCCCGAAAGTACAGGTTGGTGAACAATGGCCGATTCCAGCGCCAGAGCAAGCGCAGCGAATCGGGCGAAGTGAACACGACCTGATGGTGCGGGCAGCGCAGTTCCTTGGCGCTCTGGCGCTCCAACCAAAGCTGCGTCTCGGTCGCACCGCACAACGGGCAGGCGCGGTGGCGACAGGAGTTGCTCAACTAAACCTGGAAGTCCCCGTTGGGACATTCGTCAAGGTGGTAGCCTTGGGCAGCGTCCGGCACGTGCGAACGTCCATGCCGCGCGCCGGCTGGGCTCGTCAAGTAGGTGCGCCGCCTCCGCGGCGGAAAAATGGTCGTCAAATATCCTTTGGACTATACCCGGCTTGACCCGGCAGACACCCCGGTTTCAATTCTACTTGAGCCGTTTGCCTTTACCCATTGCACCGGCATCACTTCCAAATGATTCTTATCATTTTTCGTCCAACGTTCCGGCTCAGCGGCGGCGGAACGCCGTCCGCTGCAGCCGGTTGTTGGGCGCAATGCCATCACCGTTTAGCCTGCCACTTCCGCATGATCTCGTACGCTTTTGCAAGGCGGCCGCCGCACGCCGCCAGCCATGCCGGGGGAGACGCTGCTTCGAAGGAGAGCCAGAACGTGTCGGTGCCGCGCTTCCCGGCGTGCTGGGGAGTGTGGCCGATGACGTGCTGCCGGAGGACAGCCTTCGAGATCACCCAGCAATGTGCGTCGAAGGGCGAGACACCAAGACAGACGGCGAACTCATAGTCTTGATCGCGGATTTGCTGGAACTTGTAGACGCCGCTCTCCCAAAGTGTGGAGAACTTGATTTCGACACGTCGCCCGGCAATAACCCGGTCTGCCTCCGAGTCCCCGCTGGACGTGACGTCAAGCCCCTTGGCTGCGCACCAGCCCGCCACGAGTTGCTCGCCGATCTTGCCCACTTGCCGAGAGGGGCGCGTCCGAATCCATCCGAACGGGCTGCCAGCCCAGGGGTCGTCGGGTCCCTCGCGAACATAGTCTCCCTTTAGCGTGCCCGCGATTGATGCGAGCATCAGGACATCGGGATCCGTGATCCGGTGTTGCACTCGTTCACCTCTCCTGGACGGCGGGGGTTGAGAACAAGCTGCGCTGCTTCTCACGCTTCTGGTGCGGCGTCGGATCGAACCCGACCCACTCGATTCCCTCGACGCCATGGAAACGCTTGGCCATCACTTGAAGGGCCTCCGGGTTGTTGTCGACCAGAATGAAGCGCCGGCCCAGCTCAAGTGCCGCTACGCCCGTTGTCCCGCTACCGGCGAAGAAGTCAAGCACGACCGCCCCTGGGCGAGACGACGCCTGGACGATACGGCGGAGGATTCCAAGAGGCTTCTGGGTCGGATACCCGGTCTTCTCTGAACCGTTCGTCGGAACGATCGTATGCCACCATGTGTCCGTTGGCAGTTTTCCGCGAGCCGCTTTCTCGGGGCCAACCAGCCCCGGAGCCATGTAGGGGATGCGCTCGATTTCCTCCAGGTTGAATATGTGCCGACCGGGAGCCTTCGCGTAAAGCAGTATGTTGTCGTGCTTGGGAGGCCATCTGTCCCTCGGCCGCCCGCCGTAGTCGTAGGCCCAGATGATCTCGTTCAGGAAGGACTCGCGACCGAAGATGCCGTCAAGAAGCACCTTGCAGTAGTGCACCTCGCGGTAGTCCACGTGAAAGTAGAGGCACCCGTGCGGCGCCAGGACGCGGTGAGCCTCGACTAGACGCGGCTCCAAGAAGGCCAGATAGTCGTCGAAGACATCGGTAAAGCGCTTCTTCCCCACCACGATGCTCTCGTAGCGGCGGCCTTCGAATCCGACGCGGTCGCCCCGCTCGGAGCGCACCGTTTTGAGCTGGGTGCGCTCCTGGACCTTTCCGGTGTTGAACGGGGGATCAATGTAGATCAGGTCCACGGACGCCGCCGGAAGCGCTCGAAGTACCTCGATGTTGTCACCGAGGTAGATTCTGCCAATCACGTCGCTCTCCATCGGATTCGTGTTCATGGCTCCTCACGGCGCCTAACGCCCGCCTTCACGGTTTGGCAACCCGCCAGGGTTGACAATGTTTGAGGGGTCAACTCCATACACTGCACATTTCGGTTTGAGGAAGCGTCGGACGGCTCTAAAACGAGCACGTCGTTTCGACGCAGGCGTGGAGATTTCCCACTCACGCATCGCATTATATCTACGCCTTATTTCAATGCAACGTTTTATTTCGGTTTTTGAGTTTGGGAATGGTGAACGGAATGGCGCGCTGGGATTGCGGGGGCATCACGCTTTCAAGTCGGTGAGCTTGGGGTCGAGACGCTGGGTGGATTTGACGATTTCTTCCCATGTCACCATGCGTCGCTCGTAGGCGGCGGTGCGGCCCATGATGGCGATGAGGTTGCTCTGGACGCTCGGCGCGACGGTCGGGTTCGAGAAGTCGCGTGTGGTGATCATCTTGTGGAACGTGGCGATGTTGTTCACCACGCCGGCTTGGTAGATGTCGCCGGTCTGGCCGGAGATGTATTCTTTGTCTTTGCCGAGCATCATGACGGCACCACCGTACTTGGTGCTGATGCGGCCGAGACTGCCGAAGATGTCCACCATGATGCCGTAGTCCGAAGCGCCGTCGTTGTATTGTTTCGAGGTGAAGACAACCGCCACGTCGTCGGGATATTGGTAGAGCAACGAGAAATGATCCCAGCAGTCGCCCAGCATCCGCACCTTGCGTCCGCCGGAGCCGATGACGTGCAACGGCGGCTGTTGCATGATCCAGTTCATTACGTCGAGGGTATGAATGTTCTGTTCAACGATGATGTCGCCGGAAAGCACCTTGTCGAAGTTCCACTGCCGGAGGCGTCGTTCGGATTCATTGCGCGCCTCGCCCTGTCGGGTGGGCGTCTGGCCGCAATGATACCGCGCTTCGCCAAAGGTGATCTTGCCGATGGCGCCTTCGTGGACGCGTTTGACGGCCTTCTGGTAGAACTCGTTGGCGCGGGTCTGGAAATCCACGAGGAAGACCAGTTTCTTCGCGGTAGCTCGTTGACCGCTTTCGGCGATGGATTGGCAGCCCGGCACGTCCACTGCGACGGGCTTGGCAAGGAAGACGTGTTTGCCCGCCGCGACGGCATCGGCGGCGTGCATCGGATGAAAATAGGGTGGCGATTCGATGACGACGGCGTCCATTTTGCTGTTGATGAATTTCACGTAACCGAACTGCAAGCCTGAGTAGCGTCGCTCGACGGGAATACCGAACTTCTCGCCGAAAGCGTCCACGCGATCCTGAAAATAATCGTAGCAAGCGACGATGTCGTAATTGCCATTCTTCTTGAAAAGATTGGCAATCCACTGGCCGCGTTTGCCGCAGCCGATGAGGCCGAGAGTGATTTTGTCGGCGGACTGGGCGCGTGCCGGGCGCGGCCTCAGCGCGGTGGCGAGCAACGCGGCGGTTGCGCCCGTGACAAACTGACGACGATTGAGGGATGTGTTCATGGTGTGGGTAGTTCCTTTCATTGTTAGCGCAGCGCCTTCCGCAAAACCGGCTCGAAGGCGGCGGCCTGCCGCCAGAAACCGAGATCGCTCGGATGCGAGCCGTCGGTGGCGCCTTCGGTGTCGTTGCCGAGCAGCGCATCGCCGGGGAGATAGTAAAGTTGCCGCACGCCTTCCTTCTGCAACGCTGCGTAGGCGGCGCGCAATGCTGCATGATTGTCGTTGTGAAATTTGTTCCTCTCCGGCCGCAGCCAGGCGTTGGTGAAGCGCCGATCCTCGACGAGCACGATGGGCGTCTGCGGACGCGCCGCGCGGAGCATTTTCACCAGCGGCCCGCATTTCTTCGTCACATCGGCAGGCTGCATGTTCGGCAGGCAATCAATCACGAACACCGCCGCGTCAATCTGGCAAAGCAGCTCGCCGATGGCAGCGTCCATGCGACCGTTGCCGGAGAAGCCGAGGTTGATCACGGGCCGGTCAAAACGCCGGCCGAGGATGGCGGTGTGGACCATGCCAGGACGCGATGCGCACGCGCCGTGGGTGATGGATGTTCCATAGAAGACGATCGGTTTTGCAGTGCGCGGCGGCAACCCTTCAAACTTCGCGTCAGGAGGCACGCCGATTTCGAGCGATTCGACGCCGTTGTAGAGCGGCAGGTACGCGGCGAATTCGCGGTGGCCGGGCGCGAGATCGGTGGCCAGAGCCTGACAGACTTCCTTCTTATCGGGGCGCGTAACGTTGACCCAACGCCACTGGCCGCGCGCGTCGCGGGCGTAAAGGTCAACGCCACTGACACCCGTGGCCGGCATGTGCGGCATGGCGAGACGGTCAGAACGCAAGGTGTACCGCGTCCAAATGACCGTCGCGTCAGTCTTGAACCGCACCATCATCCCGGCGCTGTCGCGGCTCAGGTTCCACACAGCGGTGGTGACTTTGCCTTCGGCGACGGCCGGTAGCCGGTCGAACCAGCGTTTCCGTTCGAGGTTGGGCCAGCCGCGGCCTTCCACGCCCCAGGTGGTCACGTCATGCCAGGTCAATGTTGGCGGTTTGGCGGGCGCAGTGGCGGCATGGCTTGAAGGCAGAGCGAGCCAACTGCTGAGCAGTAAAACGAAGAAGGTTTTCATGTTGATGGAGTTCCTTTCATTATTTCTCGTGTAACAAGATGATGCCGGTGTGTGCGGGCAGGAGCAACGGTGACCTCACCGATTGACCTTCGGCGGTTTTCCACTGGCCGCTGAGTTGCAACCGCGTCTCGCGAGTGGTTGGGTTGACGAACACTCTTCCGCGCACGAACGGGCGCTGATAGATGCCGTCCTTTGACTCGTAGGCTCCGCGCGGCGCGCCGAGGGTAACGTTTGCGCAGGATGGCAGCACTTCGGTATCGCGCGTGAACGATTCCGGTTTGCCCGGCACTTTGCCGTAGAACATCAAGTAATGACGGTGCCCCATGCCGAGCAGGAAACTGGCGGTTGCGTAACGGTGGCGATGTTCGTATGGCTCTGATGGTTCGCCTGTCTGCGACCGTTTCACGTTGCTGACCGCCAGGACGATTTTGCCGCGCTTGGCGCAATCCACGAGCGCCTGCACATCGGCCTTCCAGTCCTCCAAGCTGCCGAAATGCTCCGGCCCGCCCGCCGACCAGCCGGTAAAACCTTCGTTGCACATGCCGTCGGCGAACTCGAAGAAATCGGCGTAGCCGGTCCGAAAATAGTCGCGGCCGCGCGAGCCGTTGGTGATGATCCATTTGTTGCCGAGATAGTGACGAACTGTGCGGAGCAGGGCGAGGTTGGCGGCTTTCCACTCGGCGTCGGTGTAGGGTTGGGCCGTGCGCGGGTTGACCGCCTTCTTGGTCTTTTTGAAATTCACGTACTGCGTCGTGGTCTGCGTGAGGTCCAAGAACACGCCGTCGTAACCGTAGCGGTCAATATACTCCTTCAGCGTGCGACCGACGTATTGCTGCCATTCGACATTGCCCGGATCGAGATGGACGGCGCCGGTGTATTCCCAATCGGTCAGCCAATGGCCGTCCTCGTCTTTCAGGTACCATTCGGGATGCTCGCGCGGCTGTCGCCACGAGCGGAGCCGGAAGTTGGCCGTGTTGATCGCGCTGCCATAGACCAGAATGGTCAAGTTCGGGTTGAGAGACTTGATCCACTTGATGCGTTCGTTTTCGCTGCTGATGTCTTTGCCGCCGGCAGTTGGCGAAAAGAGGGTAAAGACCAAACGGTAGCGGCTGGCGATGTATTTCCAGTCTGCTTCGGGAAGCACGGATCGGACATTCGTCCACATCGGGAGGTCACCGGACCGTGCTGACGCGAGTGCACAGAACCACGCCACGATCGAGAATATCATTTTCATCTTCACCTCACGCGAATAGCGGCGACCCAGACCTGACTGTCGGCGCCGCCGAAACCGAGACGCTGCAGGGCGCGCTCCTTGTCGAGGGCTTCCGGTGGAATGCGGAATGTCAACGTGTCCCACTGCGGTTTGCGCGAGAGCGGACGCTCTGGGCGGATCGGCGTCCAGACATTCTGGCGCGTGTTGATGACGATGCTCTTCAACTGCGACTCGCCCCACACGTCCATCTCGATGATCAGCGGCTTGCTGCGGTCGTGGACCATGATGTTGAAACTGGCCCAGCCGTTGGCGTTGTCGCCGGGGCCGGTCTCGTCGGAGTTCCAGCAACGCCGGCCGCCCTTGGTTTCCTCTTTGCCGAAGCCGCTGTTGGGCACGCCCAAGTGCGCGCCGGACTTCCATCGCTTCACGTAGTCCACTGCTTCGGGCACCTTGCAATAGGAGAGCGCTTTTTGTCCCGCTGCCTGCGCCGCTTCCATGCAAGCTGGATCACCGGTGCTCTGCAGCTTGGCGGCTTGTTCGAAACCTTCAATCATCCAGTAGCCGTAACGAAACGTGCGAGCTACTTCCGCCACACGCTTCGCAATCGCCTCGTCGCCGCGCGCCATCTTCTCCGCGTGTTCGATGGCCGCCATTGCGCGGTCGAGACTGGCGCGGTCGTACAGGCCGACAACTTGAGTGCGCGGGTTGTCGCTGTAGGACTTGCCGCTCTTGCGAACGGCGCTCTCGACTTCGTTGTAAAACTCCGTCATCGCCGGCGCGGCGGGGCCGAACATTCCCTCGATCCACTCGCGGGCGATGGCGTCGGGATCCGCCGACGGATTCCAGAGCAGCTTGGCGATGACGTAGTAGAGCGGGCCGTCGAGCGGCCAATCGCTGAGCGAACTCTGGCAGTAGTAACGTCGCACGCCGAGCGAGTGCAGGTACTTCACATCGGCGGCAAAGTTGTGCATCACCGGGCGGGGCAGCCGCCACCACATGGATTTGCTGACGTAGCTGTAGATCATCAGGTCGGGCGAGATTTTCATCCATCGCTTGAGCAGATCATTGAATTGTGAGTTGGCTTCCGACGACGGATCGTTGATCGGGCGGCTGTAATCGGCGGGCGCGTAGTGGCAAAGAAACGGCACAATGTTCGGCTTGGGGCGAATTGTGTCGGGCGGCTCGGCGTAGTTGACGTAGGCGAGCACGAGAAGCTTTTTGTCGGGATACTTCCGCGCCACGCGGTCGGCCACCTCGTTGGCAAACCAGAACACCCGGTCGCCCATGAACGGTTTCTCCCGACCAAGTCCCTGCTTGGTCGTGCGAGCGCCGCACAGCTTCCGGTCGAGAGCGAGACACGCTTCGCACTCGCACCAGCCGTAACCGTCGTTGGGGCTGATGGAAACCAGCGGCGCGCGGGGGTCTTCGTCGAAGGCGCGGATGACGTTTGTGGCGAACTCCTCGGCCAAGCCCGGCGCGGTCACGCAGAGCTGGCTGCGATGAACGTCCGTCGGGGCGCGTTGGCCGCTCAGCAACGGCATCCACTCCGGATGCGTGGTGGCGTAGCGTTTTGCCGGTATGATCTGGTAGTAGGCGTGGACGCCGCGAATATTCCGAGGCCAATAGACGCAGGCGCCGTTTGTTGCTGCCGACTCCGGCGAGTAGATGCCGTTCATGCCGAGTTTCAGTCCCCAATGTTCGTTCTCGGGTCTGCGGGCGGCAAAGAGCCGCCACGAGAATGCCGGGCGCGTGTCGAGGCGGAATGTTTCCAGCTTGATTGTTTTGCGTTGGGGCACGATTTCGTATTCGGGCGTCAGCCACCGGCAGCCGAGCGTTTCCAGAAACCGGTAAACGGCAAACAACGTTGCGCGGTCGCTGCCGCCGGCAATGGTCGCGCCTTTCGGACCCGTCTCGATTCGGATGCGCTCCTCATCGTCAGCCGTCATCGGCTTCACCTCAACGCGCACGCCGTTCACCGGTTGGCCTTCGGCGACGATGGGCAGTTTTGCGCCGGACATTTTCTCCAGATATGCGCTCAACTCTCGCGCCGCCTCGCGCACGGTCGGCGAGGCGTTGGCCGGCACGGTGATGGTCGCGCGCGGCTGGCCATTCTCGATGAGAGAAGCGCTGGCCACAGAGCCGCTCAGAATCATTGCCAGTAAGCTGTGAAAGAGGGTAGGGGTCATAAAATCATCTGGGGTGGATGACGAATGCCCGCGCGCCGGGTCGGTCAAAGTGCACTTGGAACGATGAACCGCCGGTCCTTTCGACACCGGTGGTCAAATCCACCACGCGCACGGGATGCGTGACCGGCAAGCGGACGGTTACGGGTACGCCGCGTGTGTTGTTGTGGTAGTCGGCCAGCAGCAGGAAGATCACGTCACCGTTGCGCATGCCCGAGACGCGCACCGTTGGATCGGTCTTCACGCCTTCGAGCAATTCGCCGTCCATGATCACGTCCTCCACCGGGGCGACAATGCGCACTGCGTCCGCGAAAGCCGCTAGGGTCTCGGTGTCCCAGACGCGACCGCTCCAGAACAACAGACCGCGCGCGCCATTGGCAAAACACTCCAACACGACGTCACGAAACGCCCAGCCGGGAAAGACGCCCGCGTCGCCCGGTGACAACCATGGAATCACATCGCTGTGTTTCAACAACTGTCGGTCCTTGCGAACCTCGTCGCCGACGAGGGCGATGTGATACGGCTCCAACGCCGTGTAGGTGCTCACCTCGCTGCCGTGGATCCAGTCGGGATAGAGCCGATCCACCGACCAGACGAATTGATACGGTTTGCCGGGCTGGAAATCATAGCCGCCGCATTCGGTTCGTGGTCCGCCGGCGGTCTGCGAGGCATGGCGCACGGCATCGGTAATGTCCTTCCACATCTCGCAGCCTTTGGCGATTTGCCACTGTTGCCAGTCGTTCAATCCGCTTTTGGCGAAATCCTCCCTGCACCGCGAACAGTTCACAGAATCCACAGGACCGCGCCAACCCCAGACCTCAATGTCCGCCGTGAACAGATGGGGACGCGCTTTGGCCGCTTCGCGTGCCAGACGCTCGATTTCGGCGCGGTAGGCCGGTCCGCGATACGACGGACAAAGTTTTTGTCCGGCGCCGCCGGGCAGTTGACAAAAAATCTCCGGGTTGCGTTTGTTGCGATCCTGCATCACATGCAGTGGCGAGTCCACGTTGACGACCTTGAAACCCTGTTTGCGAAACTCCTCCAGCAATCGCCATTCGGCATCATCCCGCAGGTGGCGGGCAAACAACGAGACGTAGGAAAACCCAAGGGTCTGAAACGCGCGCATCGCGTCGGGCCAGCGAGCCGTCTCGCTCAGGCCCCACCAGCCGAGGCCGGTCAGGAGGTGTTTCGGCTGCGGCGCCGGAGGAATCCGGACGGCGCGGATGCGTTGTCGGCCCGGCGGCGCTTGACCGCCCTTCCAAGAAACCTGATAACGGAGTTCGCCCTCCTGACCGTCGCGCCAGTTTCCCGCGAAGTAGAGCCGCCGCCACAATTTCGTGGAGGTGACGTTGTTGGTGGTGAACGTGTAGCGCGACCAACCGTTGGCTAGCGATTCCGCCGGGAGCGATGGGCCGCGGGAGTCGAGCAATCGCAGGCCGCGCGGCAGGTCGAACTGCACGGTCACGGGAGTTGCAGGTGGCAACCGGCTCAACATCCCGACGGGATTCGGCGTCGGAATGTTGGTGGAAAACCAGACCACCGGCTTGTGAAAATAAATCTGCGCGCCGTCCGCGCAGAACGAAACGGCTTCAGAGGGGTCCTCGCGCAACGGCGGCGCGTCATCGGCTCCGCGCAACACCCACCACTCATCGCTCATGTTCAGCCCCGTGCCGTAGAACGACACTCCCACGTATCGCGCCCGCACACGAAGGTGGCGAAACGCCAGCCGATGCACCCACGCCCTGCCTTCTTCGGGCGGGACACCCAACCGTTCGCGGTCGCCGGGATTCCAGCGCGAGAAGGAGGCGAGACGGTAAAATTGTTTGCCGTTGCAGCTCGCCACGAGGTCCACCCAAACGGGGAATGAAATGCCCGCTGACGGCGACCCACCCTGCAATCGAATGGCGACTTCGCCAATCGGTTGCTCCGCGCCGAGATCGACCCACAACTGCTGCAGGCCGGGATAACTGAACCCGACGCACTTGCTGTCAAACCAGAGCTTGTCGTCCTTGCGGGACGTGAAGACGCCGTCGGTCAGATCGGTCGCATCCGTGCCGCCTTTTGCCGTCAGCGCGTAATTAGGTGCGGGCAAAAACAACACCGTTTTGCCAGCCGCCAGATTTTCCGGCTCGGCCTGCACGACGCCGACCTTCGCGCTCCAGACAAACAGGGCCAGCGTCGCCCACCAGCCCGCGACGGTCCGCAGGTGAATCATGCTCGCATTGTTGCGGCACGATGGTGCCAGTCAAGAAATATTGCGACGCCGATCCGGTGTGGTTCATGTCTGTCAATTGTCAGTTGCGGCCCAACTGGGGTTCACTTTGGTTATGCTCAGACAGGTTCTGTGCCACCAATGCTGCCCGTTGCGCCGACCGCTTTGCAGCCACCGCAACGGCATCAACCGATCCATTCGCACCACCGCCCCCTCCCGCCACCTGACCATCTCCTCACACGAACGCGCGGGCCGATTCGCCATTGATTTTGCGAGCGGGTTGGGGTTTACTGCGCGCGCTTTATGGCAATTCGCGGCGTCATTTTTGATATGGATGGCACGCTCACGACCATGTGTTTCGACTTCGACAAGATCAAAGCCGAAGCGGCGGTCGGAGACGTGGACCTGTTGGATTATCTCGATTCGGTTCGCGGAGCCGAACGGCAACGACTGATGCGCATCATCATCAAATATGAAAAACAGGCCGCCGCCCGCACGCAGTTGAATCGCGGCGCGCGCGCCGTGTTGCGCGGACTGCGCCAGCGGCGGCTGCCGGCGGCGTTGTTGACGCGGAACTCGCGGCGGTCGGTGGACCTGGTTTGTCAACGGCTGGGATTGGAGTTTGACATTGCCTACAGCCGCGAGGACGGCCCGCACAAACCGTCGCCGGAGCCGATCCGCGCCATCGCGCGTCATTGGGGCGCCAGCCCGACGGAGGTGTTGATGGTCGGCGACTACAAGTGGGATGTGCTGTGTGCGCACAACGCGGGGGCGCGCAGCGCGGTGTTTCTGCCGCGCGGCCCGTTGCCGCCGTGGGCGAAGGAGGCGGAGTATGTGATCCGACGATTGACCGAGGTGTTGGAGATTGTGGACAAGGAGGCGTCATGAGCCGTTGTGTGGTGGGCATGGTGACGTGCGGATCGAAGGCCGAGGCGCGTCGGCTGGCGCAGGCCGTGTTGAGAAGGAAACTGGCCGCGTGCGTGAACATTGTCTCTGGCGTGGAATCGCATTACTGGTGGCAGGGACGCCTCGAACGGGCGGGCGAGTGGTTGCTGTTGATCAAGACGACAGAGGCCCAAGCGGCCGCTGCGACCCGCGCACTGAAGGCGGCGCACAGTTACGAGGTGCCGGAAATTATTTTTGTGCCGATCCGGCGCGGCGAATCGCGGTATTTGAAGTGGCTGCGCGGCGCGGTGGCGGCGTTGGTGTTGATTGGCACAAGCGCAGCATGGGGCGACGCCATTGACGATGCGGTGGCGCAGTTGCGCTCCGGCGATGCCGTGGCGCGGGCGGAAGCGGCGGAGCGTCTGGCACAGCTCGGCGGCGAACGGGTTGTGAACCAGTTTCGCTCGATGTTGGTTTCCTCGAACGCCGAGGCCCGACAGATCGCCGTGGTGGGGCTGCTGCGTGTGAGCAACGCCCGCGAGGATTTGGAATCGGTGGCCGTTCGGTTGCGGGAAGACAAGGACTCGATGGTGCGCTGGTCGGCGGCGTTGGCGCTGGGCCAGAGCGGTCGCACCGAGGCGTTGCCGTGGCTGGAATCGGCGGCGAAATCCGACGAGTCGGAATGGGTCCGGGAACTTGCGGCAGAGTCCGCTGCTCGTCTGGCCAAGACGCAGGCGGCGGCGGAATCGGTTCGCCAGTGGCAGGAACGCGCGCAACGCGATCCGTTCGACGCGACGGCGAACTGGAAAGCGGCGGAGGCTTACCTGGATGAAGGGCGGGAGGAGCTGGCCGAGCCGCATCTGCGGAATGTGATCGGGTACGACGAAGCGAATCGCAGCGGTCACACCCCGGATGCGTTGTTGGCGCTGGGAGTGATTCTGGGGCATCGGGGCCGACACGCCCAGGCCGCCTATTGTTATGAGCAGTTGCTGGAGCGGTGGCCATCGTTCGCGCGCAAGGACAAAGTGTTGTATTGTTTGGGGCTGAGCCGGCTGGCCGTCGGACAAAAACCGAAGGGCCGCGCAGCACTGGAACAATTGATCCGCGAGTTCCCCCAAAGCAGCGTGGTCCCGCCGGCGCAGGAAGCGTTGAAAAAATTGGGAGCACCATGATGAATCCTATGGCCGTTTGGGCACTGGTTGCGGCGTTGGCAATGCTCGGCACCGCCGAAGCGCAATCGCTGAGCGCCTCCGAGCAGCGCGCCATCCATGAAGCGAACGAGTTCGTGGCGCGCGGGAACGCGTTTGTCGAGAAAAACTCGCTGGCGCGAGCCAAGGCCGAATACGAGCGAGCTTTGCGCATTTTTCCGAAACATCTCGATGCGCTTTACAATCTGGCAGTCGTTTGCGAGAAGATGAAGCAACCCGATGAAGCGGTGGCCGCTTACAAGCGTTATCTTGAGTTGAAGCCTGACGATGCGGACGTGTGGACCCAGTTGGGCGTGCGCTACGACGAGAGCAACCGGCGCGAGGAAGCGAAGGCCGCCTACGAGAAGGCGCTGGCGTGCGACCCGAATTTCGGGCGTGCTCATCATAACCTGGGCGTGTTGCTCAAGGAGATGGGACAACTGGATGAAGCACAGAAACATTTGGAGACCTTCGTTCGACTTGAAGAGAAAGCGGGTCGTCGCAATGGCGACGCCTACTACAGTCTCGGCGTGTTGCACCTAGCGCGCGGCAACCTGGTGGAGGCCAAACGCCTGTTGCAGAAGGCGCTGGATGAAGACCCATCTGCTCCCTACTACAATAACGCCATGGGTGACATCTACGCCGCCAGCAAGGAACTGGAAGCGGCATTGGTGTGCTACAAGAAGGCGCTGGAGAAGGACAGCAAATATGCGCCCGCTTACAGCGGCATGGGAGACGTTTACCGTCAGTTGAAACAGCCCGACAAAGCGCGGCAAGCCTACGAGAAAGCTCTCCAGTTGCGTCCCGATTATCACCTGATTCATTTCAAGCTTGGTCTGCTCTTCGAGGAAAGCGCTCCGGCCACCGCGATAAAACATTTTGAAAAATATCTCGCCTCTGGTAAAAACTTGGAGTTCGCAGCCGCAGCCAAAGAAAAGATTGAGAAACTGAAACAACCCAAGAAAAAGTAGGAATTTGCCATGTCACAACATGCCAGTCTGAAGTCAGCCAACAAAATCGTCACGCGACGCAATGTGCTGAAACGCTTTGAACGCGTGGAATTGCTCAAGAAACAGGGCCGTTGGAAGGAAGGTCAGCGCGTTTTCGGTCTGCCCAAGACCAAGCCCGAATAAACACGGCGCGTCATCGTGCCCGTTCGTTTGCAAAAGTTCCTCGCCGAAGCGGGCCTCGGCTCGCGCCGTGCCTGTGAACAACTCATCCAGCAGCAGCGCGTCACGGTCAACCAGAAGATCGTCGCCGAGCTGGGAACGAAAGTGGACCCCGCCGTGGACCGGGTGGCGGTGGACGGCGCGCCTATTTCCCTCCAGCCCAAATTCTACATCGCGCTGCACAAACCGCGCGGCGTGCTGTGCACCAGCCATGACACTCATGGCCGCAAACGCATCGTCGACCTGTTGCCACCGAGCTTGCCGCGACTCTACACCGTGGGACGGCTCGACCTCGATTCGGAGGGATTGATTCTGTTGACGAACGACGGCAGTTTTAGCTTGCGGCTGACGCACCCGCGCTATAAAAGGCCGAAGAGATACCGCGTGACGGTCGCCGGCGTTTGGAGGGCCGAAACGACGGCGCGGCTGCTTCAGGGGGTTGTCAGTGACGGCGAACGGTTGCGGGCCGAAGAAGTGATCTTGGCGCGGGTCAGCGGCAGGGAGAGCGAGTTGGAACTGACCCTCCGCGAGGGCAGGAAACGACAGATTCGCCGCATGATGGCCGCCGTGGGACATCCGGTCCGGCGGCTGGTGCGTGTGGCGATTGGAGATTTGAAGCTCGGCAATTTGAAAGCAGGACAATGGAGGTATTTGACCCATGAAGAAGTGCATCAGTTATTGCGTGATTAGCCTTGTGGCCGTGGCGGCACTGGCGGTGCCCGTCCCCAGCGTGCTCAAGGGCAACAACGTGAACGTGCGCGCCCGACCCAGCCGCACCGCCGAGTTGATTTTGCAATTGAACAAAGGCGACAAGGTCACTGTTTTGGAAACCCAAACCGTCATCGAAGGCGGGAAAACCCAGCAGTGGTCGCGGATCACACTGCCCGCCGCCGCCAAGTGCTACGTGCAGTCCAAACTGATCGCCGATGGGAAAGCCACCGGCGACAACGTCAACATCCGTTGCGGGCCGGGCACCAACTTCAAGGACGTTGGCAAACTGGCCAAGGGGCAGCAGGTCGAAGTTGTCAAAGTGATCGGCGAATGGACGCAGATCAAACCGACGCCCGGCTGCAGCGGTTGGGTGGCGTCGGAATACTTGGAGGCCGCGCCGTTGGTAGCGCCCGTGATTGTGCCGGAATTGAAACCGGCGCCGCTGGTGGCGCCCAAGGCTCCCGAAGTCGCTTCCGCCCCGGTCGCCGCGCCCGTGAAAGAGGCGCCGCCACCCGCTCCCACGCCGCAGGTCGCGCTGCCGCAGCCCGCGCCGCCATCGGAGCCGGAAACGCTGTCCTACTACGTTGTTCGAGACGGCATTTTTCAGACCGTTCAGCCCGACGCCAAATCTGGCGAGAAACCTCCGGCGCCCTACGAATTGATGACGCCGATGTTTGAGCGCCGCCAACATCGCATCGCCTACCTGGAGTTGAACATCAAGGAGCTGGAGAAGTTCGAAGGCAAACACGTCCGCATCCTGGGCAATCTGCGCTGGCGTCGCGGCGACCGTTACCCGGTCATCGCCGTGGACCGAATGGAACCGGTCTGGTGAGAAGCCCGCGATGAGCGCCCAACTAATCGACGGCAAGCAGATCGCCGAGCAGATCAACGCCGAAAACGCCGCCGAGGTCGCCCGCCTCAAACAGCAACACGGTCTCACGCCCGGCCTCGCCGTCATCCTCGTCGGCGACAACCCGGCCAGCGCCGCCTACGTTGCTTCCAAAGACAAAATGTGCGCTCGCCTCGGCATGTATTCGGAAAAAATCACCCTGCCCGCCGCCACTTCGCAGGCCGATCTGCTCGACATCATTGCCCGACTCAATCAGCAGGACAACATCCACGGCATCCTCGTCCAGTCGCCCACGCCAAAACACATCTCCGAAGAAGCCGTTTTTGCCGCCATTGACCCCGGCAAAGACGTGGACGGTTTTCATCCGCTCAACGTCGGCAAGGTCGCCCTCGGCGACCCGACCGGCTTCGTCCCGTGCACGCCCGCCGGCGTGCAGGAGCTTTTGGCGCGCAGCGGCGTCGCCATCGAAGGCGCCCACGTCGTCGTGCTCGGCCGCAGCCGGATCGTCGGACGACCCGTTTCGTTGATTCTTTCCCAGAAAGCCCGCAACGCCAACGCCACCGTCACGGTGGCGCATTCTCGAAGCAGAAACCTCGCGGAGATTTGCCGAAGCGCCGACATCCTCATCGCCGCTATCGGCGTGCCGCGGTTTGTCAAAGCCGACATGGTTCGCGCGGGCGCGGTCGTCATTGATGTCGGCATCAACCGCGTCGAGGACGCGACCGCCCCGAAAGGTTACCGGCTGGTCGGCGACGTGGATTTCGATGCGGTCAAAGAAAAAGCCGCGCTGCTGACGCCCGTGCCCGGCGGCGTCGGGCCGATGACGATTGCGATGCTGATGCGCAACACGTTGCGCGCTGCCAAAATGCGGTACGGTCTGGCCGGAAACACGACGCCATGTTGCTGATCATAGACAACTACGACAGCTTCACCTACAACCTCGTCCAGTACCTCGGCGAGTTGGGCGCAGTCATGAAGGTGGTGCGCAACGACGAAATCACGCTAGACGAAATCCGGGTCTTGCGTCCTGACCGTCTTCTCATCTCGCCGGGACCCTGTTCGCCGAAGGAGGCCGGTCTGTCCAACGAGATCATCAGAACATTCAGCCCAACCATCCCGACACTCGGCGTTTGCCTCGGCCACCAGTGCATCGGGCATGTTTTTGGCGGCGAGATCGTCCGCGCCGACCGGCTCATGCACGGCAAAACCTCGCCGATTCATCACAACGGACGCGACCTCTTCGAGGGGATGCCGAACCCGTTCACGGCAACCCGTTATCACTCGTTGATCATCCGACGCGCCACGCTACCCGATTGTCTGGAAATCACTGCCGAGACGCGACCCGAAGGCGAGATCATGGGTGTGCGGCACAAGACGCTGCCGATCTGGGGAGTCCAATTCCATCCCGAATCCATCCTTACGCAGGATGGAAAGAAGATTCTCATCAATTTCCTGCGCCTGACCCGCTAACTGATCTCCGTCCAGCGCAGCGGCGACGACCTGGTTCAGGCGCGCCCCGCCATCTCTTGGAGCACCGGATCGGCCATGCAATGTTTCAACCGATCTTATACTTTCTGCGCAGCCAAACTGAATCGCCCAAAAGCGCGAGCTTGGAACGCGGTTTCATGAAAGACGCAATACAGTCAAACCCGCGGGTTGCTCGCTCTGGCCCCGCAGCCCGAGACGGGAGAGGATGGTGACGAGGATGAACGTAGAAGATATTGTGGCCAAGTTGAGAAAGTTGAAACCGGTAATTGCGGCTCGTTACAAGGCAAAAGGGATCGCTCTATTTGGTTCTTTTGTTCGTGGGGGAGAAAATGCTCACAGCGACATTGACGTCTTGGTGGAGTTTGACGAGAGCGCAGACCTGTTGGATCGGATCGGATTGGCCCTGTGTCTGGAAGAGACACTCCAGCGCCGTGTGGATGTTGTTCCTGAACGTGCTCTTCGGACAGAGTTGCAAGAATCGGTTCTTCGCCAGCTTGTGCCTATATGAGAGACTATACCCTCTACCTGAAAGACCCCTTGGCAGCGATCGCCAGCATCGAAAGATTCACGGCTGGAATGGACTTTGAAGCCTTTCAGGCCGATGACAAAACCGCCAGTGCCGTGCTGAGAAAACTGGAAGTGATTGGCGAAGCGGTGAAGCAGGTACCCGATGAAATACGGCAGAGTCACACCGAAGTCCCGCGGCGGGAAATGGCCGGAATGAGGGACAGGTTGATCCATTTCTATTTTGGCGTGGATTACGGTTTGGTTTGGCGAACCATCAAAGAACGAATTCCTCAAGTCAGAACCGAGATTCAGAAAATCTTGCAACATGCGAGCTGACCTTGACGGCGGCCATGCAGCCTGCGGCACGGTCTGCGGTAAGCTTTGGCGGAAGAAAGCGGAGCTTCGCTGGGAAGCGCGCTCACCCAAGTTCGGTCCAGCGCACCAGCGGCGCCAAATTGGGGCGGCCATCGTGGAACCACCACAACGGCGGACGTTGCATCTGGCCGACCGGACAGACTCGATGAATGCCCAATTTCGCCAACTGCTTCGCAAACTCCAGCATTCGTTCCGACATCGGCGCGACGCCAACGGTCGAGATGCGAGCGGCGAATCGTTCAATCCCTTCCAACACCCGCCGTTCGCCATCGGTCGGTTTCACAAAGACAACTCGATTCAAACAAGACGGCTCGAAGGTGGGATTATCCTCGTAAACCACCATCCAGTCGTTGGGCCGGGCGCTGGTCCAAACCGCGATGCGACGATCCGAGGCCGCGCGAAACTCGTATCCGTTTCGAGTAATGGTGATCGCGGCGGCTTCTTCCGTCGAAAGACTGCCGCGCGGGATCCGCGCCTGAAAGGCTTCCATCGCTTCCGCCAGCGCCGCTGCGAATTTCCGCGGCGTGAGCGCGCCGCGTTCCTCCACGTAAATTACGTGCGGCGACAGGCAGCCTTGTTGGTCATAGACCGAGACATCCTCGGCCAACGCCGCGGTCACGGCGGATGATTGCTCCGCGCTCGTCGCTTCGCGGCAGACGTACGCAAAACTCACCTTCTGCCCGTAGCCGAGGAACGTCGCGTTACCTGTGCTCAACCGCCGGAGCGCCGCGATCGTACTGTCGTCGCCGTGAGCAATGATGGCATTTGCCTTCGACATGGCCGCCTGCGTCAAGGCCGTGTCGGTGTGCGGCCATTGCAACAGCTCCACGCACATCGCAAGGTCCGGGTCCACGGCGCGAACCGACTCGACAAACAGCCGGGGAAACACCGTGTCGCGCTGCGACATCCGCACGACGTTGCCCGACCGCAGCAACAATCCGTTGACGAGGCTCTGAATGGACGGCGGAGGCACGTTACCGGCCAACAGATGCAAAATCACCGGCACTCCAAACGCCCGCGCTTGCGCCCGTCCATGCGGACGAAATTCATCCAGCACTAGCCGGTCGCCCAACTCGCGGTCCAACAACGCGCCCAGCGATTCTATCGTGATCGCGCCGAACATGCGGTCAATCACTTCGTGGACCATCGCCGGCGAGAACCCCGTGACCGCGGGCGCTTGTTCGACGGCTTGCGCGCGCCACGGACTGGTGGCCGGCAACCAGCTTTGTGCCGCCTCGACGATCGCGCGCACCACCGTCTCGGTGCGCCGCGCACCCAGCAGGAACTCGCGCGCTTCGCTGACGCGACGAATCGCGTCCTGAACCTGCTCGAGCGTCGCCATCATCTCGTCAGCAACCCCTCCGCATTCAAGGAACAACCGCGCGGCTGTGCGCCGGCCGCGCGTCCCAGCACGATGAAACCGTTCTCCGCTCGAACTCCGAGGTCCTCGGTCTGGATGCACGACACGCTCCAGAGATTCGCCAGATCATAGATGCGCAACAAACCGGTCGCGCCGCAGGCCGCTTCCTCATTGCTCTGTGGATCAATCACGCGCACCCGCGCCCACGGCGGCACCCGTTTGAGATCGGAACGGCGACCCACGCGCATCGTCTCGTCGTAGAATTGCGTGCTCAGCTCGGTCATGCCGTATTCGTTGACAATGTGCGTTGGAGGGATGCCCAAATGCTTCTCGAACATCTCGTAGAACTCCGGTTTGTTGACTTCGCGGGTGCGTCCTTTGAAGCCGCCAGTCTCCATCGCGCGACTGCCCGCCGGCAAATGCAATTGGATTCCCTCGTCGAACAACTTCAGGAAATGAAACGCTGTTCCCAGCAAACAAACCGGCTCATCCACCGGTTCCAATCGTTCCACACAACGCGCGCCCAGCTTGCGGATCATGTAGGCCAACGACGAGTGCGGGTCATCGGGAACCAGAGATAGCAGCGGCATTTGCGCGTCATCGGGAAACAGATGTGCGCGAAAGTTCGGCGTGATGGCAGCGTCGTATAGCTCCAGTGTTTTGAACAGGTGCCGGCCCGTTTGGGCCTGTGTGGTGCCGCTGGTGTGAAACTCCGCCACCGCTTCCTCTGGCGGGAAACAGGTCAACGTCAGTTGTTTGAATGCGCTGGTCGGCACGGCCGGTATTTCCGTCCAGTGCGCGACGCGGTCGGGTGTGCGCCCCTTCTGTTCACAGAAGGCGCGATACGCGCTGTTGCGCTCAAACTGAAAGGCGAACACCTCCAGGGCGAGCGCGTCGAAATCGTCGGGCGATCCGCCGATGAAGGCGATGATTTGCTGCTGAAGTTCGAGAGCGGTTTTCATGGTGCGCTGGTTTTCCGCAAACAGCGCGGCGCAATCTGCTACGGCCCCAGCAAAGAATCAAGCCCCTTTTCGGTCAGCGCCGCAAACAGCGACGGACGCGTCGGATCGAGGGTGAACGAAAACCGGTCCGTCAACCCGAAATACTGGCGCGTTCGCAGATCGTAAACGTGCGCCGGCGCGAGCAGGCGCGCTTCCGTCTTCACCGGGCGAGCCTCGGCGTCCCGCGTCGTCCTCAACTTCAAGTCCTCGTTCATCTCCTGCCACTCGACCCGTTCGAATGCCAGCAGCCGCGCGTTGCCGCATCGGAACCGATAGACCGCCGCCGGTGGGCTGACGCGGACCGCCGGTTGCAGATGTGCCACGGCCTCCGTCCAATCTTTGACCAGCGGCACATCGGCAAGCGGCGACCGGCTTCGCCGGGTGCCGTGTTCGTCATACAACGCCGGCGTCGCGTCGGCAAACAATCGCGCCCGACGTGCCGCCGCAATCTCCCGATCCGGCATCGCCACGGAACCGACCATCAGAAACGTCTCGCCCGGTCGCGGCAGCAGCGCAAACCGCGGACTGAATCCCGCCGCGCGAAGTTGTTGGAGACAACGGACGCGCGCTTTCGCCATCTGGTTGTGTTTGGCCTCATAGCTGGAGAAACGCCGAACCCAGCTCGCTCCGTCCGACACCGATTCCATGAGCCAGTCCACCTGAATGCTCGGTTGCGAATAGTGGATGACAACCGGATCGAACTCGCGTTCGGCGCGCACAAACAACCGCGCCACAGGTGAAGTCAGTTCCTCGAAGACCGTGCCGAGCGCGCGGCCTTTTGCTGTCAATGCCAGTTCGGCGCTCTTCCAGTCCATGCAATCCTCGCTCCACCAAACGATGCAGCCGGCGTCGCCTTCCAACAACAGATGCCAGAGCCGGCGACGCGCCCTGTCGGCATTCGATTCGCCGATGGTCGAGTAAATCGGTTTGCCCGGCATGAACGAACCCCAAATCGCCCGCGCTCCGGCAATGTCATAGGGTTCCACCCAGTCGAGCACTTGCGAGAGCCGCCACAAATCGTAGCCGCCAAATGCGTGCGGCATCTGTGTGCCCTCGATGCCCACCAACGCGCGCGGGTCCACCTCGTGCGCGGCGCGTCGAATCTCCGCCAGCGCATTCGCCAGCGAAATATCCATGTAGGTCCGAAAATCGCACCACGGCGCAAAGTTCGCGCTGCCCTGTTTCTGACGCGCTTTGATTTCGTCGGTGCTGAACGGCATCACGCTGTCCCACGACGCAAAGTTCGTTTCCCATTGACGATTCAGGGCGGCGAGGTCGCGATATTGCGTCTTGAGCCACTCCCGAAATGCCGCCAGCGTTTTGGGACAGAAACAATAGTCGAAGGGATTGGCCGAAATGGTCACCGAAAGCTCATCCCGAATGTCGTAGAGCAGGGGCCGTTGCGGCGCGTGGCGGTGGACGGCGGCGCGCATCTGGTCGCACGCCCACTTCCGCCATGACGGATCGTCCAGACACGGTTCGCGCACGAACGCCGCCTTGTCGCGGGTCTTTTTCCATGCGTCCACAAACCCGCTCCAGTCGCGCACGTTCGAGTTCCATTTCAGACACAGGCCGCGATTGACGATGTTCTCGACGTAGTAGGGGAACCGTGCTTGGACCCAGCGTGTTGGATCGTCGTCGCCATGCACCATGCCCGTGTTGACGTTCATCTCGCGGAGTCGTTGGAGAAAGAGCGGGAACTTGTCGGGGTGTTTGGAAGCGGAGTTGCCCACCCACATGATCACCCGATACTCTTCGCCGCAGGCCGTGAGCGCCACGCAGAGCGTAAAGAGGAACGGCACGAGCCGTTTCGTCCGCCGGCAATACTCGGCATAATCGGGGAAACGTTGTTTCAGCAGAGACTCTTCCACGGTCAACTTGGCGAGCAACGCCGCCAACAGCGACAACCACAACAGGGCGCGCTCCCACGTCGGCCGCTCCAACACGAGCGCCGCCATGCCCAGCAGCACCCCGGCATACATCGGATGCCGAATCCAGCGATACGGGCCGCGTGTCAGCAACGGCGCGCCCGGCGACACCTCCGGATGCGTCCGCAAATGGCGCAGTCCCATGGTGAACACGGCCCAGGTCAGCAGAGCGCCTCCGGCGATTTCCAGCGGCCACCACTTCCGCGCAATCCACGGTCCCGTCAACAACAGCGCTGCAATCACCATCAACTGGAGAGCTACCAAGAACCACGCTTTCACGACAGCAACTCCTTGATGACCTCCACGCAGAAATCCAGTTCGCGTTCCGTGATGATCAACGGCGGAGTCAATGCCAGTATCTCGGCGTGTTCGCCTTCGGGCAGCGCGATGATTCCGCGCTGAAGCAGCCGCTCGCAAAACCGCGCGGCATCGCCAACCTCCAAACCAAGCATCAACCCTTTGCCGCGCACGGGCAGTTGCTTCTGCACGCGCGCTCCCAACACCGCTGCGCGTTCCCACAGACGCAGCCGTTTCATTTCCGCAATACTCACCCAAGCGGCTGCGCAGGCCAGCGGGTTTCCGAGAAACGTGCTGGTGTGAATCGCTTCACCCCTCGATTCCGGCCAACTGTCCATCACCGACGCTTTGCCGATGCAGGCGCTGATGGGCAGGCCGCCGCCCAACGCCTTCCCGACACAGATCAGGTCCGGCACCACGCCCCAATGCTCGCACGCAAACCATCGCCCGGTACGGCAGAATCCCGTGTAAATCTCGTCCAGAATCAGCAACATCCCGTGCTCGTCGCAAAACCGGCGCAACCGCGGCAGAAAATCATCCGTGGGAACCACGATGCCGCCGCGTCCTTGAATCGGCTCGACCAACACCGCCCCGCAATCGAGCTGAGGTTCGGGAATCGTGCCGAAGGGGACGCGCACCACAAAACTCCCGAGCTGCTCAAGAAATGGCGCTCGAAAAAACTCGCACGCCGTGGCGGCCAGTGCCCCGTAGGTGAGACCGTGGTAGGCGCCGCCAAACGCGATCACGCCGGGTTTGCCGGTGTGGATGGCGGCGGTTTTCAGCGCGGCCTCGACGGCTTCCGCGCCGCTGTTCGCAAACAATACCCGGCCCTGATCCATCACTTTTGGGAGACGATCGTTTCCTGAAAGTGATGGATTGGGCCAGCGGGCGAAAGTGAGCGCGACCAGTTCGCGGGCGAGCTGCAACTTCAGTTCGTTGGGGTGAACATCGCCCATGGCGTGAAGTAGTTTGCGGGACTGCCGTTGAACGGCAGCCGCCACACGCGGGTTGGTGTGCCCGACGTTGGCGACGCCAAACGCAGCGGTCAAATCGAGATACCGGTTGCCGTCGGCGTCCCAGACGTTGGCGCCGCGGGCGCGTTGCCAGAAGATGGGCCAGCGGTCGGAGACGAAGGTGACGTTGCGGCATTCGACCCGCTGCAGTTGGCGGGCCATCGCGCGGGAACGCGGGCCGGGGATGCGGGTGCGAAGAAGCGGAAGCGCCATCACACACCTCGCGCGTCGGCTCCCCAGATGTGTTTCTGCCATTGCGTCTGGAGGCGGACGGGCAAGCGGTCGGCAAGAATCCATTCCGCCAGGGTTTTCAAGGGGAGCTGGCCCCAGACGGGTGAGAAGAGCACGACGCAACGGCCCGCGAGATCGTGCTCGGCAAGCAGGCGTTTGGCCCAGTCGTAGTCGGCGCGGTCGGCGATGACGAATTTCACTTCGTCTTTTGCGGTGAGATGGCGGAGATTGGAGTAGCGGTTCTGGTCGGACTCGCCGCTGCCGGGGCATTTGATGTCCATGATCTTGATGACGCGCGGGTCCACGGGGGCAATGTCTTCGGCACCGTTGGTTTCGAGCAGGACAGTGAGACCGAGGTCGCAGAGGCGGGTGAGGAGCGGGAGGGTGTTGGGTTGGAGGAGCGGTTCGCCGCCGGTGATTTCGACCAGTGGACAGTCGTAGGAGCGAATCCTGCCGATGATCTGGTCCAGCTCCATCGGTGTGCCTTCGGTGTAGGCGAACCGGGTGTCGCACCAGAGGCAACGGCGGTTGCATCCTGTGAGTCGCACGAAGACGCACGGCAGCCCGGCGTAGGTGGATTCGCCCTGGATGCTGTAGAAGATTTCGTTGACGATGAGGGTGTCAGGCACGCGCCGAAACTAGCAGAAGCTGTCAACCTTGACAACCGGGTGTCGCCGGTATTAGGTAGGCGCGTTTTCCGTGAACGATCCCTATTTGAGTCAGTATCTTTTTGTCGCCGTGTTTTTCGTTGTGGCGGTTGTGTTTGCTTTGGCGCCGCTGGCTCTAGTGCGTCTGCTGGCGCCGCGCAAGCCGTCGCCGACGAAACACGCGACCTACGAGTGTGGTTTGGCGAGTCGGGGCGACTCATGGATTCAGTTTCGTGCCGGTTACTATCTGTATGCGCTGGTTTACGTGATTTTCGCTGTCGAAACCGTTTTTCTGTATCCGTGGGCGGTGGCGTTTGGCGGACTGAGCTTTGGCGCGTTCGTGGCGATGATGGTGTTTGTGTTGTTGCTGGTCGAAGGGCTGGTGTATGCGTGGGCGAAGGGGGCGCTGGATTGGAAATAGCGATGGCTGTTGATCCGCAACTGCAGAGTGAACTCGAAAAACGCGGCGTCTTCGTGATGCCGGTGGAGTTTTTGTATAACTGGAGTCGGAAATCCTCGATTTGGCCGATGCAATTTGGGCTGGCCTGTTGCGCCATCGAAATGATCGCGGCGGCGGCGGCGCGTTATGACATTGCTCGGTTCGGGGCCGAGGTGTTCCGGGCATCGCCTCGGCAGGCCGACCTGATGATCGTGGCGGGCACGGTCACCAAGAAGATGGCGCCGCTGGTTGTGCGTCTTTACAACCAGATGCCGGAGCCGAAATACGTCATTGCGATGGGCGCGTGCGCCATTTCGGGCGGCCCGTTCAAAGAGGGCTATAATGTGCTGAAGGGGATTGACCGTTACATTCCGGTGGACATTCACATTCCGGGTTGTCCGCCGCGGCCGGAGGCGTTGTTGCACGGGTTGATGGCGTTGCAGGAAAAGATTTCCGGCCAACGTCTGACGGATGCGCGTTGGTATGACAAAAACGCTCCCGCCGAGTTACCGGTGCCGCAATACGGCCCGCACGATCTGGAGCCGCCCTATCATCCCGACGTGTGGAAACCGCCCAAGCCATGATTCCAACCGTCGAACAGATTCGTGAACTGCTTTCCGCCGGTGGGGCGAAGTCCGCGTTGCTGGTGGACCGCGAAGAGTTAGTGGCCGTCGCCAACTTTCTCAAGACCGACCCGCAGCTTCGGTTCGATTTTTGCTCGTGCGTGACCGCCGTGGACTACCTTCAGCAGGGCTACATCGAGGTCGTCTATCATTTGTATTCGGTGGCGTTGAAACACGGTCCGCTCGCCCTGAAAGTGCGCGCGCCTCGTGCGCTGGAGCAATGCCGGGTGCCGTCGTTGACATTGGTGTGGCGCGGCTGCGAGTTTCAGGAGCGCGAGGCGTACGATTTGTTTGGCGTGAAGTTCGACGGGCATCCCGACCTGCGACGGATTCTGATGTGGGATGAGTTCGTGGATCATCCGATGCGGAAAGACTACGTGCCGCCGATGGATTACGAATGGGAACCGACCCCGCACGGCGAGACGTTGGCGCGCGCCAAAGCGCAGGGCGGCTATGTGCCGGCCAGCGCGCGGGAGGCCGGGAAGTGAGCGGGACCGGTTTCATCGAGACGCAGACGCTCGAAGTCTCGCTCGGCCCGCAACATCCGAGCACGCACGGCGTGTTTCGGATGGACGTCGTGCTGGAGGGCGAGACGGTGGTGAAGTTGAAACCGGTGATGGGCTACCTTCACCGCAATCACGAGAAACTGGCCGAAAACATGACGTGGCTCGGCTCCATGCCCTACACCGACCGGCTCGATTACTTCTGCTCGATGACCAACAACTGGGCTTACGCGCTGGCCGTTGAGAAAATGACAGGACTGAAGGTGCCCGAACGCGCCGAATATATTCGCGTGATCATGGCGGAACTGACCCGTCTGTTGAATCATGCCTGCGCCATCGGATTTCTGTTCAGCGATTGCGGCGCGTGGTTCACGCCAATCCTGTACGCGCTGCGCGAACGCGAACGCATCCTCGATTTCTTCGAGACGGTGAGCGGCGCGCGAATGATGTGTAATTACATGCGTTTCGGCGGCGTCCGCGTGGACCTCGACGACGCTGCGATGGCGATGGCGCGCGACCTTGTGGCGCGCTGGCCCGCCTTCCTTGACGAGTTCGAGAAACTGCTGTTGGGCAACGAAGTGTTCCTTGCCCGCACACAGGGCGTCGGCATCCTGCCGCGCGAGCTGGCCATCAACGCCAGCATCAGCGGCCCGATGGCGCGCGCCAGCGGCGTCGAATACGACATCCGCAAGGTGGACAAATACGGTGTGTATGATCGTTTCGATTTCCGCGTGCCCGTCGGCGAAAGGGGCGACGTTTTCGACCGGTTCATGATTCGGCTGCTGGAGATGCGGGAATCGGTAAAGATTCTTCAGCAAGCGTTGCGCGACATTCCGCCCGGCCCGGTTCTTGCGCCCGAAGCAAAGCTCCGCAACTTCAAGGTGCCCGCCGGCGACGGTTACGCGCGCATCGAGGCGCCAAAGGGCGAACTGGGATTCTATCTGGTTTCCGACGGTGGCACGAAACCCTACCGCTACCATGTCCGTCCGCCGAGCTTCATCAACCTCACCGTGCTCGAAGACATGTGCCTCGGTCACAAAGTGGCTGACGTCGTGATTATTCTGGGCAGCGTGGACATCGTGCTGGGGGAGGTGGACCGATGAACGGTTTTCCCGGCAAAGGCCTGTTGGACGGTCTGCTGGTCACGGCGAAAAATTTTGTCGGCAGCTATTTCGACGGCCACCGCAAAGAGCGGCTCTTCACGTGGCAATATCCCGAAGAACGAATGAAATTGCCGGAGAGGTCCCGCACCTTTCCTTTCCTTGTCTATGACGGTTCGCCGGAAAACCTGCGGTGCACGGCCTGCAAAATTTGCGAAGCCGAGTGCCCACCGCAGTGCATTTACATTGTCATGGATCGTGACGCGCACGGCAAACCGCTGCACCGACCGAAAGTGTTCACCATAGACACCAGCGTTTGCATGCAATGCGGTATCTGCGCGGAAGTCTGCCCGTTCGATTCCATCAAAATGGACTGCGACTTCGAGCGCAGCCGGCCCGGCCGTTTCGGTGAACTGCTGGCGCATCTGTCCGACCTGCTGAAGTCCAACGAATACTACCACCAGATCAAACCTGCCGAGGCGGCCCGCGTGGATGCCACTCGCCGTCCCATCAAAAGACCGCCCGCCGCAGCAGCGCCGCCGGGAAAGAAGTGACGCATGGAGGCCATTTACCAACTTCTTTCGCAATGTTGCTCCACCATGCCCGACGGCGTGGCGCTGACGCTGTCGGTGTTGTTGCCCATCGGGATTGTGCTCGGCGTGTTTCTGACCATTTTCGCGTTGCTGACGTGGGCAGAACGGAAAGCACTCGGACGCATCCAGAACCGGCTCGGACCGAACCGAGTCGGCCCCTTCGGACTGTTTCAACCGATTGCCGATGCGCTGAAACTTTTGACGAAGGAAGACATCGTCCCCCAAGCAGCCGACAAGGTCGTGCATTTCCTTGCGCCGGTGGTGACGGTGGCGCCCGCGTTTTTGATTTTGGCAGTGGTGCCCGTGGCGAAAGGGTTTGTGCCGGTGGACCTGAACATCGGCGTGTTGTTCGCGCTGGCGGTGAGTACGGCGAGCGTGCTGGCGTTGTTCATGGCCGGTTGGGCGTCGCACAACAAATTTTCGCTGCTGGGCGCGATGCGCGCGGTGGCGCAGGTCGTCAGCTATGAAGTGCCGATGGTGTTGGCGGCGGTGGTCGTGTTGATGGCGGCGGGAACGTTGTCGAGCGTCGGCATTGTGGAAGCGCAACGCGGTTTTGGCGGCTGGTTTATCTGCAAACCGTGGGGACTGGTCGGTTTTGTGATTTTCCAATTGTGCGCGATGGCGGAGGTGGCGCGGACGCCCTTCGATTTGCCGGAAGCGGAATCGGAGATTGTGGCCGGCTATCACACCGAGTACAGCGGATTCAAGTTCGCGCTGTTCCAGATGGGCGAATACGTCGCGGCGCTCACCATGGGTGGCATCACCGTGACGATGTTTCTCGGCGGTTACCTGGGGCCGGGGAGCGATTTGCCGAAGATCGGCTGGCTGGTGTCGGCGTGCTGGTTCTTTGCGAAGTTGGGCATCATTATCATCATCAACATCTGGGCGCGCGGCACTTGGCCGCGTGTGCGAGTGGATCAACTGCTCGGTTTTGCGTGGAAGATGCTCTTGCCGTTGTCGCTCGTGAACATCGTGGCGATGGCGCTCTGGCATTTTGCGCCGAACAAAATAGCGGGCTGGCTGGTCTCGGCGGCGTTGTTGGTGGCGGCGATCTTCGGGTTGGTGAAGATCAACGCCGGAAAAGCGTTCGAGAAACGGAGCTACCGGTTTATCTCATGAACGCGATTTTCCTCACATTGTCGGCAGTGACGGTGCTCGGCGCGGTGCTGGCGGTGTCGCTGCGCAATCTTGTGCACTGTCTGCTTGCGCTGGTGTTGTTTTTTCTCGGCATTGCCGGTCACTTTTTCCTGATGCGCGCTGATTTTCTGGGCGCGGTGCAGATTCTGATCTACATCGGCGCGGTGGCGGTGCTGATTTTGTTTGCGATCATGCTCACGCGAAACATCGCGGGAACAGAAGGCGCGCGCCGCGCGCTCGGCGGCGCGTGGTGGCTCGGCGTTGGCGTCTCCGCTGCGCTGGCGGGGTTGATGATTGCGATGACGCGACGCAGTGAACTGGCGTCGAAGATGCCATATGGGGCGACGGAGGAAGGCGTCGTGAAGGACATCGGCAAATTGCTGGTCACGGACTGGGTGGTGCCGCTGGAGATCATGGCGGTGTTGTTGACGGCGGCGTTGATCGGCGCGGTGGTCGTCGCATTGGAGGAGACCAAGAAGCGATGAGTGTGCCGCTCGGATACTACCTCGTGCTCGGCGCGGTGCTGTTCGCCATCGGGTTGTGCGGCGCATTGACGCGCAGGAACGCCATCGCGGTACTGATGAGCATCGAGATCATGTTCAACGCGGCGGTGCTGAATTTCGTGGTGTTCTGGTACTACCTCCACAACGGCGCGTTGACGGGACAGGTGTTCGCGTTGTTTGCCATTGCGGTGGCGGCGGCAGAATCGGCCGTCGGTCTGGCGCTGGTGATTGCCGTGTACCGTCACTACAAGCGCGTGGATGTGGATGAGATGCGGAGCTTGAAGGGATGAACGAGCTGGTCAAACAACAATGGCTGATTCCCGCGTTGCCGTTGCTGGCGGCGGCAGTGCAATCGCTGTTGCCCCGCAAGGCGCGGAAACTGTCGGCGGGCATCTGCCTCGTGGCGATGGGCGCGTCGTGTCTGCTGGCGTTGCGGGCGTTTATTGGGACGCTGGGACATCACGAAACGGAACGCGCTGTCTGGAACTTTGTTTGGTTTGATTACGGCACGACGCAACTGCAACTCGGCTTCATTCTCGATCCGTTGACCGCGGCGATGGCGGCGATGGTGGCGTTTGTCGGGTTCTGGATTTTCGTCAACGCCACCGGCTACATGAGCGAGGATGAGAATTTTACGCGGTTCTTTTGTTTTATGTCGTTGTTTGCGGCGGCGATGCTCGGATTGGTCGTGGCGAACAACTTGTTGCTGCTGTTTATCTGCTGGGAACTGGTCGGGTTGTGCAGCTACCTGCTGATCGGGTTCTGGTATTTCAAGCCGAGCGCGGCAGCGGCAATGAAGAAGGCGTTCATCACGACGCGCATTGGCGACATCGGGTTTTTTCTTGGCCTTCTGCTGCTCTACTGGCAGGCGGGAACGCTGAACCTGTACGACAACGGTAACGGGGCGTTGGAACAGGCGGACAAACTCGCCGTCGTTCCCGGTTGGTTCGGCGCGAGCATAGCCACAACGATTGCGGTGCTGCTGTTTTTCGGCGCAATGGGCAAGAGCGCGCAATTCCCGTTGCACGTGTGGTTGCCCGATGCGATGGAAGGTCCGACGCCGGTGAGCGCGCTAATTCACGCCGCCACGATGGTGGCGGCGGGTGTCTTCATGGTTGGAAGAATGTTCGCGCTGTTCGCTGCCGATGCGTCGGGGCTGGCGCTGAATCTTGTGATGTGGGTGGGGTGTTTCACGGCGCTGTTCTCGGCGACGATTGCGGTGGCGCAGTTCGACATCAAACGGATGCTGGCCTACTCGACCTGTTCGCAACTCGGTTTCATGATGATGGCGCTCGGCGCGGGCGGGTTGGCGGCGGGGCAATTTCATTTGCTGGCACACGCCTTCTTCAAGGCGCTCCTTTTCCTCGGCTCTGGCTGCGTGATCATCGGCACGCACCACGAACAGGACATGCGGCGGATGGGCGGCTTGAAGAAATACATGCCGATTACATTCTGGTGTTATCTCATCGGAATGCTCGCGCTGGCTGGCGTGCCGCCGTTTGCCGGGTTTTTCTCGAAGGACGAGGTGCTGTTGGCGACCTTCCAACGCAGCAAACTGGCGTGGGGACTGGCGACGTTCGCGGCGTTTCTGACGGCGTTTTACATGACGCGCCAAATGTTCATGGTCTTTGCCGGGAAATGGCGCGGGCATCATGAGCCGCACGAAGTCCGATGGAACATGTGGCTGCCGATTGCCGTATTGAGTGTGTTCGCCGTCGGATTGGGTTTCTTTGGCGGGAAATACGGACATTATCTCGGCGTTCACGAGGAGGCGCATCACGGCAAATACCTCGTGATGGGACTGTCGGTCGCGGTCGGCGCAGCGGGCATCCTGTTGGGCTGGCTCCTGTATGGGCGCAGGACAATGGCCCACGCGGACGAACCGGATCCGCTGGCGGCAAAGTTGGGCGCGCTGTTTACGTGCCTGAATCGGAAATGGTACGTGGACGAGTTTTACGATGCGACGCTCATTCGGGCGACAATGGCTCTCGGCGAATTGTGGCGCGCGTTCGACAAGCTGGTGATTGACGGACTGTTGCACGGCGTCGCGTGGTTGGCGTGGGGCGTGTCGCAAGTGGTGCGGTGGGTTGGCGATGAGTTCGTCATCAACGGCGGCTTCGATGCCGGTTGCGAGAGCGTGCGGTTGTCGGGACGCGAGTTTGCGAAGCTGCAAGATGGTCGCATTCAGAGTTACCTGCGCGTGTTGTGTCTCGGCGTCGTGGTGTTGCTGGCGATCTGGTATCTGAAATGAAAGTCGGTTTCCCATATCTCTCGCTGATTACGTTCCTGCCGCTGGCGGGGGCGCTGGCGGTGTTGCTGTTGCCGAAGACGCAGGAACGGGCGATGAAGGTCGCAGCGATTGTTGCCAGTTCACTCTCCTTGCTTTTCGCGGTGAAGGTGTGGCTCGCTTTTACGCCGGGCGCGATGTGCTTCGAGGAAGATTGGTTGTGGATTGGCGCGCTGAACGTGCGGTATCACCTCGGCGTGGATGGCTTGAGTGTGGCAATGGTGCTCTTGACGGCGATCATCACGCCGCTGGCCATGCTGGCGCACTGGAATCTGAAAGAGAAAGTGAAGCTGTTCTTTGCGTTGTTTCTGTTGCTTCAGACCGGCATGTTTGGCGTGTTCACCGCGCTGAACTTTTTTCACTGGTTCATCTACTGGGAACTGGGGCTGATCCCGATGTTTTTCCTCATCAAGATTTGGGGACACGAGAACCGAACGTATGCCTCGTTCAAGTTTTTCGTGTACACGCTGGCCGGCAGCATCGGGATGTTGGTGGCGTTTGGTTTCCTCTACTTGAAAACGGGAACGTTGGACTTTATTGAGCTGCGTCAACTGGCCGCCACGAAACCGTTGGTCGAAGGCGCGTTGGGCACATGGTTGTTCTGGGCGGTTTTGGTGGGCTTTGCGATCAAGGTGCCCATCTGGCCGTTTCACACATGGTTGCCCGATGCTCACACTCAGGCGCCAACGGGCGGTTCGATGGTGTTGGCTGCGATTCTGTTGAAGATGGGCGTGTATGGTTTCCTGCGGGTCGTGCTGCCGATTTTCCCGGCGCAGGTCGCGGCGTACGTGGATGTGCTGTTGCTGCTGGCGCTGGCGAGCATCGTGCTCGGCGCATTTGCGGCGCTGGCGCAGACGGATTTCAAACGGCTCGTCGCCTACTCTTCGGTCAACCACATGGGCTACGCGATGCTCGGCATCTTTGCCAGCGTTGCGGCGGCTGGCCCGGAGATGTTCAACGAGAAGGCAGCGGCGCTCAACGGCGCGGTGCTCCAGATGTTCAACCACGGCATCAGTTCGGCGGCGTTGTTTTTCATGGTCGGCGTGCTGTATGAGCGCACTCACACGCGAGCGCTGGCCGAGTACGGCGGGCTGCGAAAGATCATGCCGATCTACGCCGGCGTGCTGGGCATTTCGATGTTTTCGTCGCTGGGATTGCCGGGGCTGAACGGGTTTGTCGGCGAGTTCCTGATTTTCAAGGGCGCGTTTCCCGTGGTGACGAAGACGGCGGTTGTGGCGACGACGGGTCTTGTGGTGACGGCGATCTTTCTGTTGCAGATGATGCAGAAAGTCTGTTTCGGCTCGCTCAACGAGAAGTGGCGGGGGCTGCCCGATATGAGTGGTCGCGAACTGTTCATCGGGGCGGTGTTGATGTTTTTCATGTTCTGGATCGGGATTTTCCCGGCGCCGCTGCTTGACGCCGCCAACGACGCCGTGATGGCGCTGGTGAAACTGTTCTGACATGCGCACGGACTGGACAATTTATGCGAGCTTCCTCGGCGCGGGGCTGATTATGCTTCTGCCGCGCAACGCGAAGACGCTCATCCGCTGGACGGCGCTGCTGACCGGCCTCGTCGGTTTGGCGCTGGGATGGCACGGGTGCACGGCCTACAACGGCACCGGTTTTGTGCATCTGGCGAATGCCGCGTGGATTCCGTCGCTCGGTGTTCGCTATCATCTGGCGGTGGACGGGTTGAACCTGCCGTTGGTGTTGCTCAACGGCATCGTGTGCGTCACCGGCATTCTGTTCAGTTGGAACATCGAAGAACGCGTGAAGGAGTTCTTCGCGTTCTTCCTGACGTTGATTGCCGGGGTCTATGGCGTGTTCATGGCGATGGATTTGTTTTTGCTGTTTGTGTTCTACGAACTGGCCATCGTGCCGAAGTATTTCCTCATCGCCATCTGGGGTTCGACGCGGAAGGAATACGGCGCCATGAAACTGGTGCTCTATTCGTTCGTCGGCAGCGCGGCGGTGTTTGTGGCCATTCTCGCGGCGTTCTTTGCGGGCGGCGGACAAACGTTTGACATTTTGGAAATGGCGAAGAACCCCATTGCGCGCGATGTGCAAGTCTGGGTGTTCCCGCTGGTGTTTGCGGGCTTCGGCGTTCTGGCGGGCATGTGGCCGTTCCACACGTGGGCACCGACCGGCCACGTGGCCGCGCCGACGGCGGCTTCGATGTTGTTGGCCGGCGTCGTGATGAAGCTTGGCAGCTACGGTTGTCTGCGCGCGGCGATGTTGCTGTTTCCAGCGGGCTTCATTCACTGGCAATGGTGGATTGCGTCGCTGGCAGTCATCGGCATTCTCTACGGCGCAGCGGTGGCGATGGTGCAAAAGGACTTCAAGTTCATCATCGGCTACTCCAGCGTCAGCCACATGGGGTTTGTGTTGCTCGGCTTGGCGACGCTCAACCGCGACGGCATGTCCGGCGCCGTGTTGCAGATGTTCTCGCACGGCATCGTGGCGAGCCTGCTGTTCGCGGTGGTCGGGCGGATGGTGTATGACCGGACCCATACACGCCAACTGGACGAACTTGGCGGGCTGGCGAAGAGCCTGCCGTTTGCGTGCGTGACCTTTGTGATTGCAGGCGCGGCTTCGATGGGGATGCCGGGGTTCAGCGGGTTTGTGGCGGAACTTCAGGTGCTGATCGGCGCCTTCAAGATGAGTCCGTGGCTGGCGGCGCTGGCAGCGCTGAGCATCGCCGTGACGGCGGCGTACATTCTGAATGCGCTGCACAAGGTGTTTTACAACGACCAGAAGCTGTTGCCGTCCTCGCACCCGTTGCCTCCGATCACCGTGCCGGAAGTCATGGCGGCAGTAATGTTGATGGCGACACTGGTGATTGTCGGATTGCACCCGTCGCTGTTGCTCGACATGATTCAGTCGAATGTGGACCTTTTCCTCGGAGGACTGCCGTGAGCGGCGCGTACGCACAGATTCTCAGCGCGCTGGGGAGCGAAACGGCGCTGGTGTTGGTGGGGCTTGTGGTGTTGACTCTTGATTTCGTTGTGGGCCGCAAACGTGAGCCGGGGAAGCGGCGCGAACTGGTGGGCGCGGTCGCGTTGTTCGGGCTGGCGTTGTCGGCGGTGCCGCTGGTCGGACAGGTGGGGTTGACGGGTGTGTCGCTGCCCGGTGAGACGCTCGTGGTGAATCCGTTGACGATCATTTTCAAGTTCATCCTGATCGTGCTGGCAGCGGTGACGGTGTTGATCTCGATGGACCACGACATTGGAACGCACGTCGGCGAGTATTTTGCGATGTTGCTGTTTGGCGCCATCGGGATGCTGCTGCTCGTCGGGACGGAGGAATTCCTGACGATCTTTGTCGCGCTCGAACTGACCAGCATCAGTTTGTATGTTCTCACTGCCTTCCACAAACACTCGCTCCGCTCGCAAGAGGCTGCGCTGAAGTATTTTCTGTTCGGCGCAATTGCGTCGGCATTCCTTTTGTTCGGCCTGAGCTACATCTACGGCCTGAGCGGCGCGACGAACTTGCGCGAGATCGGCGCGTCGCTGACGGGAAAGGGGACGAATCCGTTGCTAGCGGTCGGTCTGTTGTGCGTGCTTGTTGGTCTCGGTTTCAAGGTGGCGATGGTGCCGTTTCACTTGTGGGCGCCGGACGCCTACGAAGGCGCGCCGACACCAGTGACGGCGTTCATTGCGACCGGCTCGAAGGTGGCGAGTTTCTTTGTGCTGGTGAAAGTGGTGATGGTCAGTTTTGGCGGCGCAGCAGGATCTGCATTTTGGGGCGCGTTCTCTTCGGGTTGGGCGATGGTGCTGGGTCTGACGGCAGCGGCAAGCATGGTACTGGGCAACTGCGCGGCCATCGTGCAGCACAACATCAAACGTCTGCTGGCCTACTCCAGCATCGCGCACGCAGGGTACATTCTCATCGGCTTGGTTGCTGCGACCGCCACCGGCGCGTCTGCCGTTTTGTTCTACGTGACCGTCTATGCGCTGACCAACCTTGGCGCCTTCGGCGTGGTGGCGGCGCTTTCGGCCCGCGCGGGCGGCGATGATCTGGAGCATTTTGATGGCATGGCCAGGCGGGCCCCTTTTTTGTCGCTGCTGATGTTGGTCTTCGTGCTGTCGCTGGCCGGCATTCCGCCGCTGGGCGGATTTTTGGGGAAGTTTTATTTGTTTGCGGCGGCCCTTCAACGCGATGCGCGGACGTTTGGTTTGTTGTGGCTGGTGGCACTGGGGATCGGGATGAGCGCCGTGTCGTTGTATTACTACCTTGTGGTGATGAAACACATGTATGTTTTGCCACCGAAGGACCCCGCGCGGATTCGCACCTCGCCGCATGTCAGCTTGGCGTTGACGATGTGCGCGGTGGCGGTGGTGGTGCTTGGGATTTGGCCGGAGCCTTTGGTTCGGCTTCTCAAAACGCTGGTGATTCGGTTATAGTCTGCCCGATGCATATAGACGGCTCAACGACATTGGTCGGCGTCTTCGGTCATCCGGTTGCGCACACCGCATCGCCGGCGATGCACAATGCGGCGTTTGCCGCGCTGGAGATGAACTGGGCGTATCTGGCTTTCGACGTTGACCCCGCCAACCTTCGCTCGGCGTTGCACGGCGCGCGCGACATGGGTCTGCGCGGCATCAATCTCACCGTGCCGCACAAGATTCTGGCGCTCGACATCGTGGACGAAGTGGACGCCGACGCGCGCAAGCTCGGCGCGGTCAACACGGTGTTGATCGAAAACGGCAAGCTGCGCGGGTTCAACACCGACGGCTACGGCATCGCCCGAGCGATCCGCGAGGAGTTCAACTTCGGTTTCAAAGGCAAACGGGTGCTTGTGCTCGGTGCTGGCGGCGCTGGTCGGGCCATTGCGGTGAAGGCGGCGCTGGATGGTGCGGTGCGCGTCTATGTCGCCAACCGCACCGTCTCGAAGATCGAGCCGATTGCGGCGGAGATTGCGAAAACCAAATCCGAATGTCGGCCGCTCAGCCTGAGCGCCGATGCGCTGGCGGCGGTGATGCCGGATGTGGATCTGCTGATCAATGCCACCTCGGTGGGCTTGAACGAGGGCGAGTCGCTCGGCCTGCCTCCGAGTTTGTTTACGCCGCAGTTGTTTGTGTATGACACGACTTATCGGCCGGTGGAGACGGCGCTGTTGAAGGCGGCGGCAGAGGCGGGTGCGCGAACGGCCAACGGCTTGAGCATGTTGTTGCATCAAGGAGCCAAATCGTTTGAGATTTGGACGCGACACAAAGCGCCCTTGGCGGTGATGCGGCGGGCGTTGCGCGCGGCGGTGTATCCGGAGAAACCTGCGTGAGCTTCGGGCTGCGACTCTACTTCGACCTGATTGTTTTCATGCTGGGCGCGGCCTTTGGAAGCTTTTTCAACGTTTGTATCCATCGGATGCCGCGCGAGGAATCCATCGTCCATCCGCCGTCGCACTGCCCGAAGTGCCATCACCGGATCCGCTGGTTTCACAACATTCCTCTGGTGAGTTTTTTTCTGTTGCGCGGCCGGTGCCACGATTGCGGAGCGCCGATCAGCCCGCGCTACCTGTTCATCGAACTGCTGACAGCCTCGCTGTTTCTCGCCGTGTGGTTGAAATACGAGTGGGAGTGGGTGGCGCCGATTTACTGGGTGCTGGTTGGCGGTCTGATCGTCGCCACCTTCATAGATTTCGAGCATTACATCATCCCCAACGAAATCACCTACGGCGGCATCCTCGTTGGATTGGCGGTCAGCTTGTTCTACCCGCCGTTGCACGAGGTCGAAACCGTCGGCGTGTCCCTGCTGCGCTCGCTGGTCGGAGGACTCACCGGGGCGGGCGCATTGTTGCTAGTTGCCCTGTTGGGAGAAAAGGTTTTCAACAAGGAGGCCATGGGCATGGGCGACGTGAAATTGATTGCGGGGATCGGTGCCTTTCTCGGTTGGGAGGCGGTGTTGTTTACGATTTTCGCCTCTTCGGTGATTGGCGGCGTTGTCGGTCTGCTGCTGGTGCTGACCAGCAAGAAAGGCTGGGGAAGCCGCATCCCGTACGGCCCCTACCTCGCGCTGGGCGCCGTGCTGTGGCTTTTCTTCGGACGCGGTATCGTCCACTGGTATTTCGAGTTCCTCAGCGGGTGAGGAGTCACCACAACCCAAGTCGTTTCTTTGCTTCGTCACTCATCATGTTCTGATTCCACGGCGGGTCCCAAACAATTTGCACATCCGCCTCCTTCACGCCTCGACAAGCCAGCAACTTGTCTTTTGCCTGCATCGCGATGATTGGCCCCATGCCACAGCCCATCGCTGTCAATGTCATCTTTACATCCACGCGGTTGCCGGTGATCTTGACATCATAGACAAGGCCAAGATCAACGATATTGACCGGAATCTCCGGGTCGTAACAGGTCTTCAATGCCGCCCAAATGTCCTTCTCGTCAATCGGCCCTTCCTTCGGTGCGGAACTGGCCGCTGGTGCGACGATGGGCCGACCGTCCTTGAGGATCGCGTCAAGCTGGCTGGCGGGAACCTGCACCAAACCCTTCCCGGCGATTTGCAGCGTCAGATTCCCGCCGAGCGCCTGTCCGACCAACGCCTGTGTGTCCTTCGGCACCACGACCTTGGTGCCCGCGGGAATCTGAATGACTTCGCAGTCACGCCCAAACGTGACGGTGTCGCCAGCCTGAAGGGACTCAATGCTGCTCATGGTGCGCTCAGCATAGCCGGACAGCCAAAGCCTGTCCAGTCAGTGTCAGCCCATCGGTAAAACCCTTGAATCGAAAAGCCCGTGGCACACCCTTGAACCAAAACAGAAGACGCGACTTGACGGCTCCAGTGTCAGGTTGCCGGCAGTGTCGCCTAAGGAAAAGATCCGACCGGCTGGAGCGGTACCGTATCACGAGTGCGGGTCGTCTCTGTCGGCAAGAACAAACGCTCGCACCTACTCCTCATCCTGTTTCTTCCGCAGCGACACCCGCCATTGTTCTTCCTGTTTGATCAGCGCGCGAAGTTGCGCGCGCAGAGATTGGCCCTGGGGTTTGTCGAGCCATTCTTTCAGTTTGGCGCTGGAGAAGTCGGTAAGTTCCGCCCAGAGCGGTGAGCGGCGCAGCAGGGCGACCATCTGTTCGTATTCGTCGGGCTGAGCGCTTTTGGTCGGGATGACCCATTCGGTCTTGCGGCGAACAACAGCCTGACGGTCGGCGCCGAAGACGCGCTCAATGCCGTGGGCGCGCGCGTATTGGATGATGGCTTCTTGGATGCGTTCCTGCTCGGCTTTGAGTTCCTCCGTTTGACGAGTGAGTTCCATGCGCTGACGTTCGAGGTCGGCCAGTTGGTTGACCAGGACCGCGCCGTCATCGGGTAGTGGTCCGGCCTGCGCGGCCTTTTCCGCAACCGTGTAAAGATGTTTCCAGATCGGGCAAATAGGACGATGTTCGCACCAGTTGCAAAGGTTGGATTCGCGTGGGGGGAAGTTGCCGGTGGCGGTGGCAGCTTCAATCTCCTGGATTTTGGCGATCATTTGGGCGCGGAGTTCGTCCAGTTCTTTTTCGGTGTGCTGGGAGCGGATTTCGTGGTCGAAACGCAGGTACTGCCAGACCAGTGCCACTCGATTCACGCCGCCGAAGTAGTCGCGCAGTCCGATTTCGTAGAGTGCCAGTTGCCGATCCCGATCTTTTTCCTCCTGAGAAGGCAACGATTGGCTGGTCTTGTAGTCGTGAATCTCGAACACGCCGTCGCCGGTTTTGTCCACGCGATCAATGAAGCCGATCATCTTGAACTGTCCCGCTCGATCAAGACTGATGGAGATTTTCATTTCCAGAGCGACCACAATGCCCTGGTGGAACGGGTGGTAATGACGATAGTGATCCTGTAGGCAGTTCCTTCCCACGTTTCGGTAGTCTTCTGCCCTCAGGTCAGGCTTGACGATGCGGACGCCGTCGTTCCAATGGGCGGCCCACTGTTTCTCGTAGTAGTCGAGAATCAGTTGTTCATCGGGAATGCGTCCGTGGCGGACGAGATCGTATAGTTTCTGCAGCGCCTCGTGGACGCGATCCCCCAGAAACGGCTCGACGAATTCGATGTCGCTGCGGATGCGATCCACGTACTGGAATTTGTATTTCTGCGGGCAGGACTCGAAGGTGCCGATTTTGGAATGCGAATAAGTCGGCATGGTTGACTCCGGTGCTTCACTCGGGAAGGCTCATTGTTCCGTTTGATCGGGGTGGGGCAGGCCGGCGATGACTTCCCATCAACGGGTAGCTTCTGAGCCATTCAATCAATTGGGTGCTGAGTTTCATGGCGTTCGTTCTGTCAACTCCACCGAGACGTCCGCTGTCCTGGCGCCCCGATTCATAGTTAGCTTCAGCACTCGGCGCGCTTCGGCAACGAGACTTTTCGGGGCGACGGCCCGTGCGTGTTCGCTCCAGCTTCGAATCCAACGGAGCGCCTCGGCCAGGCTGGTCAGGTGCAGCGAAAGTTCCAGTTTGCCTTCGGTAATCTGCAGCGTCGGAAAACTGCTGACGGCTTCCGCATGGTAGTAGCCGTTGCGTTTCCGGTTGAATTCAATGGGCAGAGTGAGCCGATACTTCATAAACTCGATGTTGTGGTGAATCGTTTTATAGGACGCATCGAGATCGGCTCCCAGATTCTGGCAGTTGGGATACGTGCCGCGTTTCAACCGCTCAGCGATCCGTTGCATCCGCTCCATCGGTGGGCGCGTGATCCCCTTGGCAACGCGCACAACTCGGTTCGCGTCCTCAGGAGAAGAAATGGCATTTTGCTCCCGCATTCGGCAACGCATGGAAGCCCACGATACAAGCCATGATGGTCCGCGACAAGCACGTTTCGGTGTGTGCATACTGAAGCGCTTCCTCTTGCGGGCCATCCACGGTCTTCCGGCTTGTTCGGAAAATTGAACATGGAACCGCTTGCCAAAGTCCAATGCCTTTGTTAGAACGCAACGCACGGTTTTCCGAAAACGGGAGCGATTTTTCCATGCAACCGATGATCAAGGTGGAGAATTTGACCAAGCGATACGCGGGGGTGACCGCGTTGAACGGTGTTTCGTTCGAGGTCGGCCGCGGAGAAATCGTTGGTTTCCTCGGCCCGAACGGCGCCGGCAAAAGCACTACGATGCGAATTTTGACTGGCTTCATACCCGCCACGGAAGGACGGGTCACGGTCGCCGGTTGGGACGTATTTGAGGACTCGTTGGAAGTGCGGCGGCACATTGGTTACATGCCCGAAAACAACCCGCTGTATGTGGATATGCGCGTCGGCGAGTACTTGAAGTTTCGCGCAAGGCTCAAGGGCGTCCCGCGTGCCGACCGCAAGGAACGGGTGCAGGAAGCGATGGAACGAACGGGCATTGCCGACGTGCAAAAACGCGTCATCGGCCAGCTCTCCAAAGGTTACCGTCAGCGTGTGGGGCTGGCGGATGCGTTGTTGCACGAGCCGGACCTGTTGATTCTGGATGAGCCAACGATCGGGTTGGATCCGGTGCAGATTCGTCAGGTGCGCGAGTTGATCCGGGAACTCGGAAAACAACACACGATTTTGCTTTCGACACACATTCTCCCGGAAGTCGAAATGACCTGCAACCGGGTCATCATCATTCACCGCGGGAAAATTCTTGCTTCCGACACGCCGGAGAATCTGCGGCGGCTGTTGCGTTCCGGTGGGGTGGTGACCGTGGAAATGCGTGCGCCGTTGGCCGAGGCGGAATCGGTGTTGCCGACGTTGCCCGGTGTGGCCTCGGCAACGGTCACCGCCGGGGACGACGGTTGGATTCGTGCGACGGTGGAAGCGCGAGCGGAAGCCGACCCGCGCGAAGCGATTTATCAGACGGCGGTGCGGCACGGTTGGACGCTGCGGGAGTTGACGCGCAGCCGGACGACGTTGGAAGATATTTTTGTGCAAGTGACCAGCGAAGAGGACGAGGCGGAGGAAGACCGCCGCGACCAGCGAAGGAGCCTGCTGCGGTGAGAACAAACCGAATGAAACACTGGAAGAATGGAGCGGTGAAAGGATGGGTGGCCCGGCCCTCGCTCTGCCCGTCTTTCCATCTTCCAATCCCTCAGGGGGTGATGTGATGAGAAACGTGCCGACCTTGTTGCGACGGGAGATGAACGCCTATTTCGCGTCGGTGCTCGGCTACGTGGTCGTGGTGTTTTTCTTGCTGGTGATGGGTGTGACGTTTGCGGTGATTGTGAATTATCTGACGCGCGGCCCGACGCAGATGACCGCGATGCGAATCCTGTTCAGCATGTTCTGGCTGCCGTCGCTGGTGGTGGTGCCGTTGATTACGATGCGGCTGTTGGCGGAGGAGAAACGCTCCGGTACCATCGAGATGCTGATGACGGCGCCGGTGACGGACTCGGAGGTGGTGGTGGCCAAATGGCTCGGTGCGGTGTTGTTGTATGCGTTGATGTGGGGATTGACGGGCATCTACGTCTTGATTCTGAAAAAGTTCACCGGCGGAACCACGTCGCTGGATTTGGGGCCGATTGCCAGCGGGTATCTCGGCGTGCTGTTGATCGGCCAATTCCTGATTGCCGTCGGCGTGCTCACCTCGTCGCTGACCAAGAATCAGGTTGCGGCGGGAGTGATGTCGTTTGCGTTCATTTTCGCGTTTCTGTTGGTATTGAACTGGATGGATTATCTGTTTCAGGGCGGCCCGGTGGGCCAACTGATCAAGGAACTCTCCGCGTTTGATCAGATGGAGACCTTCGCGCGGGGCATCGTGGACGTGCGCACGATCGTTCTGTACGTGAGCGGGACGTTGTGGATGTTGTTTGTGACCACGCGTGTGGTCGAATCGAGGAAGTGGAGGTAACCAGTATGGCAGAACCCCTCCCGTCGAACGCTCCCAGCCTGCGGCACCGCCGCCTGAAAATCAGCGTCAACGTGTTCGTGCAAATCGTGGCTTTGCTCGCCGTGCTCGTGATGGTCAACTGGTTGCTGGCGCGGCATCATCCGAAACGCTGGGACTGGACTCGCACCAGTTATTACAAGTTGTCCTCGAAAACCGAGCAGGTGTTGCAGGGGTTGAAGGAGCCGTTGGACGTTGTGGTTTTCATTCCGACATCGAGCAGCCGCGATTTCGTGGAGAAAGCGTTGCAGGATACGCGGAGTCTGCTGAAGGAATTCGAGTACACCGCCCGGGGCAAGGTGCGCGTGGAATACGTGGACCCGCAACGCGACCTGAATCGCGCGCGCCAGTTGGTCGAAAAATACCGGCTCGATTCCCCCGACCAGATCATCTTTGCCAGCGGCACACGCAGCAAACTGGTCAAGCTCGATGACACCGTCGAGGTGGAAGGCGGTTACATGGGGCCGCCGCGTATCCGCGCGTTCAAAGGCGAAGGCGTTTTCTTGTCGGCCATCCAGAGTGTCACGCAGGAGAAATCGCCGAGAGTCTATTTCCTGACCGGCCACGGCGAGCGCGACATCGAGAGCACCGACGAACGCACCGGCTACTCGGTGCTGGCCAGCTACATCAAACGCGACAATATCGAAGTTGCCAAATGGAATTGGGCACAGAAACAGTCCTGGCCAGCCGACGCTTCGGCACTGGTCATCGCCGGGCCCCAGAAACGATTCGACGAAGGCGAAATCACCGCGTTGGGCGAATACCTCAAGAACAACGGGCGTTTGATGATGTTGTTGGACTACCGCACCCACACCGGTCTGGAAAGCTTTCTGGAGCGGTTCGGAGTTCAGGTGGACGACAATTTGGCCGTGATGCCGTTGCTCGGCATGATCAACGTTACCGCGCTGGGCGCTGAATACGCGCAGCATCCGATTACCGCCAAGCTGCAAGGCATCAACACCTCTTTCCCCTACGCTCGCAGTGTCCGCCGCAAACCGGGTGCCGCCTCCGAGGGCGAACGGCCCGACGTGACCGAATTGGTCAAAACGCCCGAAGCGTTTTGGGGCGAAGCCGATTACCGCGCCCAGCAGATCAAGTTCGACGAGAAGACCGACCTGCGCGGCCCGCTGTCGCTGGCCGTCGCTGCCGAAACCCGCAAGCCGGGAGGCGTGGAACTGGATGGGATGCGGCTGGTCGTGATCGGATGTTCGACCTTCGTGGACAACAACCACATCCGCTCCAACGAGGGCAACGTGGACCTGTTTATGAACTCGCTGAACTGGCTGCTGAAACGCGAACAACAGATTGCCGTCAGCCCCAAAACGCCACAGGAATTCAGCCTCAGCATGACCCCCCAACAGGCCCGCATGGTGTATGCGTTGGTCATCGGCGCGATGCCGCTGACGGTGGCCTTGCTGGGATTGACGGTTTGGATTCGACGCCGCGCGTAGCCGGAGAGTTTTCGACGACATGAAACCGCGCACAACCATCCTTCTGATCATTCTCACGGTGGTTCTGGGAGGCTTCTTGTACTGGGACATCCGGAAGGGCACCACGACGGAAGAAGCCGAACGGAAAGCCAAGAAACTTCTGGAACTCAAAAGTGATGAGGTGACATGGGTGCAGTGGGCATTCTCCAACCAGACCATCGTCGTCGAAAAATCCAGAGAACATTGGGAGATCAAACAGCCCCTTGCTGCGCGCGCCGACAACAATGCCGTCCACTCGATCCTTGACCAGTTGGAGTTCGCCCAACGCGAACGCAGTTTCACCGAGAAGGAACTCGACAGCCAAACGCTGGCCGACTTCGGGCTGACGTCACCCCGGCTGCGGTTGACCTTGCGGGACAAGAAAGGCGAACGCACCCTGTTCTTCGGCGCCGAAACGCCGACCAAAGAGGCGGTGTATGCTCAGGTGCAGGGAGAAAAAACCGCCTGTCTGGTTGCCAAATACGTTTTCGATCGCGTCAACACCACCCTTGATTCACTTCGCAATCGCGTGGTCATGGACTTCGCCGAGAGGGCCGCCACACGCATCGAAATCAAAATCGCCGACCGCCTCCTCGAATTGGCCCGCAGCGCGCCGACGACCAACACCGAGCCGCGCTGGGCTATCGTCAAACCATTCCAGGCTCGCGCTGACCAGCAAAAAGTTGGCGACCTCCTCACCAACATCAGCAGCTTGCGCGCGCAAGATTTCATCAGCGAGGACGCTAAAGACGCGCGGTTGTATCGTCTCGATGAACCGCGCCAGGAACTCACCGTTTGGACCGGCGACAAGGGACAAACCCTGCTGATCGGCAACCCGGCAACCAACGACGCCTCCAAAGTGTATGCCAAACTCAAAAGCGCCGACTCCATCTTCACCCTCTCAGCCGACCACATCAAAAGGTTTGACCTTCAGGTCAACGACCTCCGCGATACACGCGTGCTCACCTTCCACGAACCCGATGTCCGCCGCATCGAAATCGCCTGCGGCGCCGACAAGGTGACCTTGACGCAGACCGGCCATTTCTGGAACATCGCCGGCGCCGTGCCTGTGGCCGCCGAAGAAACCGTCGTGCAAGACCTGTTGCGTCGCCTCAGCGAGATCACCAGCACGCAATTTGTCGCCGACGTTGCTGCCGACCTCAACCCGTTTGGACTGGCCACGCCCCGCCTGACCGTCACCTTGTTCGGCGAAGGAACCAACGTCGTTGCCACTCTGCTGGTCGGCACGCCCGATCCGCAGGCGGACCGTTGCTTCCTGAAGCGCGGCGACGAACCGTTCATCTACGGCGTTTCCACCAATGCCACCGCTTGGATTCCAACCACACGCCTTGCGTATCGCGCCCGGCGCGTCGCCAACCTCCATGCTGGCGACATCACCAAGCTCACCATCGAGAAGCCCGACGGCAAGGTCGCGCTCCAACTCGGTGCGGACAAGAAATGGAAGATGCTCGAACCAGCACAGGGCGTGTTGAACGTGGACCGCGTGCAGCAACTGCTGGATGTTTTTGCCTTCCTGCGAGCCGGGGAGATTCTCCGCGAAGACCTCGACAACCTCGCCACCTACGGGCTGGACAAACCCCGACATCGCCTGATCGTCGAAGCCGGAACGAAGACCGTCATCTTTCAACTGGGCAAAGCCAAAGATGAACAGGCAACCTTTGCATCATGCAGCGATCCCGCTCTGGTGTTTACCCTCGATTCACCCACCATCACCACACTCACCAACAGCGTGGTGAGCGCGCCCGCCGCAACCAATATCGCTCCGCCACAATCGGCGTTGCCTGCGAAATAATCGCGCAGCGCCCTGGCCGACTGCTTTCGGTGCTTGCTGCTGCCACTTGACAGCCGAACGCTCCCGAGTAGGTTTCCGCCTGTCACAATGCAGCCAAGGACAAAACCGCATGAGCACACTCGTTCAAAAACCAGCTCCTGACTTCAAAGCCACCGCCGTTGTCAACGGCGCATTTGAAGAAATCCGACTCAGCGATTACCGTGGGAAAAAGTACGTCCTGCTCTACTTTTATCCGCTGGACTTCACCTTTGTCTGTCCCACGGAAATCATCGCCTTCAACGAGAAGCTGCCGGAGTTCAAGAAACGCAACGCCGTTGTGCTGGGCATCTCCGTGGACAGCCATTACACGCACCTGGCATGGATCAACACTCCGAGCAAACAGGGCGGTCTCGGTGGGTTGGATTATCCCCTGGTGTCCGATTTGACCAAGAAAATCGCCACCGACTACGGTGTGTTGACGGCCGACGGCGCCGTGGCGCTGCGCGGGCTGTTCCTGATTGACCGCGACGGCATCGTTCGACACGAACTGGTCAATGACCTGCCGATAGGTCGCAGTGTGGATGAGGCGATTCGCGTGCTGGATGCCCTTCAGCACTTCGAACGGCACGGCGAAGTCTGCCCCGCCAACTGGCGGCCGGGCGAGAAGACGATGAAACCAGACCCGAAAGCCGCCTTGAAGTATTTCGAGGCGGTCAACCGGTAGCTTTTCGCGCGGCGACGCCTGTTTTCGGGCGTCTCTGGCGCGTCGGCGCGCCGGGGTTCCACTGCGCGCGGTGCACCGCATTCGATCCTCGCTTGGCTTGACGCGAGGAATCGTTCCCTCTACCATCGCATCGTCGTGCTGACCCCAAACCAATGGAGAAGACAATGCCAGAAAAATATAAAGCCATCCTCTTGATGGGCGCGCCCGGCAGCGGCAAGGGCACTCACGGCAAATGGCTCGGCCACCTGCTCGGCTTCGTGCATGTCGCCAGCGGCGACTTGTTCCGCGCTCTCGACAAAAACAGCGAACTGGGAAAAATCTTCCTCGAATACTCCAGCAAGGGACTGCTGGTGCCGGACGATTTCACGGTTCGCCTTTGGGAAGACCACGTCAAACGGCTGGTGGCGAGCAAGAAGTTTGACCCGGCCACCGAAACGTTGGTGCTCGACGGCATCCCGCGCAATGTGAATCAGGCCCAAATGATGGACCCGCTCATTGACGTGCAGAAAATCATCGTCATCGCCGTTGAACACGGTCTGGATGAGATCGTGCAGCGCATGAAGCTGCGCGCCGAGAAGGAGGGCCGACACGACGATGCGGACGAGGCCACCATTCGGAACCGGTTCGCCGTGTATCAGAAGGAAACCAAACCCGTGCTCGATTATTACCCGGCTCACTTGCGCGTCGAGGTCAACGGTCTTCAGGGTGGTCCGCTGGCGGTGGCGCACGATGTGATTTGCGCTTTGCTCGGTCGCACTCACGAAATGAAACCGGTGCCGCACTGACAAAATGCGCATCATTTTCATGGGCTCGGCAGAACTGGCCTGCCCGTGTCTGGAGGCATTGGCCAGATCGCCGCACCATGAAATCGTCGCGGTCATCACCCAACCGGACAAACCCAAGGGGCGCGATCTCAAACTGTCGCCGCCGCCGGTCAAGGTCGCTGCGCAAAAACTCGGTCTTCCCGTGGAGCAGCCGCCGAGTTTGAAAGAGCCTTCGGCTCAAGAAGCGCTCCGCGTCTTGCAGCCCGACCTGATCGTGGTCGTCGCCTATGGCCAAATCCTCCCGCGCGTCGTGCTTGAGCTGCCGCCGCGCGGTTGCATCAACGTTCACGCCTCGCTGCTTCCGCGCTGGCGCGGCGCCTCGCCCATCCAACACGCCATTCTCGCCGGCGATCGCGAGACCGGGGTCACCACGATGTTTCTCAATGAGCGCCTGGATGCCGGCGATATCATCCTGCAACGCTCCGAGCCAATTCGCGCCGACGACACCAGCGGCACGCTTCACGACCGCTTGGCGAAAATCGGAGCCGACCTGCTTGTCGAAACCCTGCGCCTCGATCCGCCGCCGCGCCGGCCACAGGACGAATCGCAGGCCACGTACGCGAGGAAACTCAACAAGGAAGACGGTCGGGTGGACTGGACGAAACCGGCCGCCGAGATCGAGCGGATGGTGCGCGCGTTCAACCCGTGGCCAGGCGCTTACACCATGGCGGGAAATCTTCTGTTGAAATTGTGGCGGGCCGAAGTGGTTCCCGGTGTGAACCTGTTGCCGGGCAGGGTCTTGGAGGGATTTTGGGTGGGCACGGGAGACGGCGGGCTGCGAGTGTTGGAAGTGCAGCCGGCTGGGGGGCGCCGGATGGATGCGGAGGCGTTTCTGCGAGGGCATCCGTCCGTTGTAAGCATGTGCTTACAATAAATTGAATGAATCCCAACCGTCGTCGTCCAACCAGACAGAAAGGAGTCAACCTTATGAAGACTCGAACCATTTGTCTGGCAGTGATGATCGGGTTGGCGGGCGCGTTTCCCTGGCGGAGCACGGAGGCAGAGACCTCGTTCTCCGTGGGCATCGCGATCTCCAGTGTGAGCGATTTCTACGAGCCATTGCGCCCCTACGGGCATTGGGTGACGGTAGCCAACTATGGTCGGTGTTGGTATCCCGCCTATGTGGGCACGGATTGGCAGCCGTACGCCAACGGTCATTGGGAGTGGACGGATCAGGGGTGGTACTGGGTCAGCGACGAACCGTGGGCGTGGGCGACGTATCATTACGGGCGATGGATTTGGGATCCGTATTACGGATGGTTGTGGGTGCCGGATGTGGTGTGGGCGCCGGCCTGGGTGGCTTGGCGCGAAGGGGGCGGATATTACGGGTGGGCGCCGCTGCCGCCGGCCGCGTATTGCGATGCCACTGGACTGGTGATTTGGGAAAGAGTGTGCTGGTATCCGCGTGCGTTTGTGTTTGTGGAGGTTGTCCGGTTTTGTCATCCGATTTGTTATCGGCACTACTGGCATCATCATGGGGGATGCCATCCGGCTTTTCACCAAACCGTCAACATCACCAACATCCGGGTCATCAACAACACGACAATCATTCATCGCGGACCTCATGTCGAAAGCGTGAGGCAACACACCGGCCACCCCGTGGAGGTTCGAAACGCGGCTGACCTCTGGCGTCATGGTTCCGAACAGGTTGTCCAACGAGCGTCGCACGACCGCGTTGCCGCGCCACCAATGATCACTCCGGCTGTGGCTACAACACGAAGCAGTGGCGCTCCTCCGAGCTCGTCTGAACCGCGCCCGTCGCAGCCGCGTATGAGCGGTTCTGAGTCGCCTCGCACTGGACGCATCGCCGCGCCGCACGCGGTTGGTCCAGAACGGCGTGAGCCTTCGCAGGCGCGGGTCGAACTTCGGCGGGATGAGCCGCCTTCTCAACCGTTCCCACAGCGTCCAGTGCCGACTCAGATTGTTCCGCCACAGGTGAGCGGCGAAGATCTGCGGGAGCCGTCACAGGCACGAAGTGAAGTGCGACGGCAACCTTCTTCTCAACCATCTCAGCCGCGTCACGTGCCGAGCCGCATCAGTGCGCCGCAGATTCGACAGGAAACGGTGATGCGAGTTCCAGAGCCGCGACCGGAACTGCAACGCCGTCCACCGGAACCGCCGGGTTTCACCGGACCGATGCGTTCTCCTCAGCAGTTGACCCGCGCCGAGCCTCCGCGCGAGCTGCGTTCATTCACGCCGCCAACGCGCCCCGATCCGCCGCCACAGGAGCGTCAGGAATATCGCAGCGAATCGCGGTCCTCGGAACGCGGTTCACCGGGCGACCCCGTGCCGCAGGACAGAAGCGATTCACGTGGGAGTGACCGTTTTGGAGGCGCATCCGGTTTCGGTGGTCCGGCACGAGGTTTTGGCCCGTATGGTCGTCGGTAGCGAATAGAGGGCTTGCCTGTAGCGGCGTGGCTCATAGAATGGCAACATGCGCTATGAGCCACGCTTCGTTTTGTTGCCGTTTGTCTGGGCGGCAGGCGTGGCGGTGCTCTGGTTGACGCTGGGGGATGCGTGGATTTGGCCAGTGCGATTGGCTCAACTGATTTCGCCCGTTCGCGTCGGACCACATTGCGGCGTGCTGGTGCGCGACACGGCAACGGCAGCGGGAACCGTTCTGCTGACATTGTTCACGGCATTTGGCATGGGGGCGACGCTGCTGGCGCGTTGGCTGTCGGAAAAGAATCTCTTTTCGGGTCTGATTACGTTAGCGGTTGGTTTGTGGGGGCTTTCCGTGGTGGTGTTGCTGACCGGGTTGTTCTCCATCGCGGCCGTGCCGTGGGTGTACGTGCTGGGCTTTTGCTGGTTGTTGCCGTGGCCACGACAGTTTTTTTCCAGACGGTGCGTGCGGGCTGTCCCAACTGCATGGGAAACTCTGGTGATCTGTTTTTTGGCGCTCGCAGCGACGTTGAACTTCATCGGCGCCCTCGTGCCACCCTTCGAGTATGACGAACTGGAGTATCACCTCGGCGCGCTGGCTGAGTATCGTCGCGCGGGCCGCATTATTTTTCTGCCGCACAACTTCTATTCGAATCTGCCGCAACTGACCGAGATGCTTTATCTGCTCGGCTCCGACACGGCGGCCAAATTGTTGCATTGGAGTTTCGGCGTCTTGTCGGCTGTCGCGGTTTATGCCGTGGCGGAGCGAATGGCCACGCGCCGCGTCGCGCTGACGGCCGCCGCGCTGTTCTACTGTCTGCCGTTTGTGCAGAATCTTAGCATGACCGCGCGAGTTGATCTTGCCACGACCTTCTTTGCCGCGCTGGCGTTTGGCGGGCTGTTGCTCGACGAGGTCCGTTGGTCGGCTCTGGCCGCCGGATGCGCCCTTGCAACAAAGTGGACCGCCGTGCCCGTTGTGTTGTTACCGTGTCTGCTTTTTGTGTGGGCGAGCCACACCAGGCGTCCTCTGCTTGCCCGATACGCGGGTTTGGCAATCGGGTTTGTGGCGCCCTGGCTCCTGAAAAACGAGTTGCTGGCCGGCAATGCGGTGTATCCCCTTTGGAGCCACGCAGCAAGCTGGAGCGCCGAACAAGCCGCATTGTTCGCGTGGAAACACTACCCGCGCTTCGACGGCGACGGGTTGTGGCAACTGGTGGAACGAATCTGGCGCTACTCGTTTATAGAAACAGACGCTTCTCCCCTGTTGCTGTTGGCTGCGCCGCTGGTATTGTTTTGCCGCAATCGGACGAAGGGCCTCCGACGGGCTGTTGGGCTTTTTCTCAGCGCGTATGTTGCGTGGTATCTGTTCACGTTTCGGCCGTGGCGATTCCTGTTTCCCGCGTTTCCGCTGGCGGCGATCCTGGGTGGATGGGCGCTGTGCGAGACGCGTTGGACGCGCGCTGTAGCGGCGCTGGTCATGACCGTTGGGCTGAGCATGATGAGCGTGACGCTCTTGGCCGATGTTGGCGAGGCGGGCACCAATCCGTTCCATTATGCGCTGGGGAATCTGAGTCGCCGTGATTTTGTTGCGAAGATGGGAGGCGGGTGTTTTGAGCCGATTGTCTGGATGAATGAGAACCTGCCGCCAACGGCCACGGTGCTCTACCTCGGCGAAGCGCGCACCTACCACGCCCGGCACCGGGTGATCTGGTCCACCGCTTATGACCGATTTCCTCCGCATGTGTTGGACACGGTGACGCATGTGTATGTCAACTTCTCCGAACTCAAACGCCTTCACGAGGGCTACGGTTACCCGCGCGGTCTCGACCGGGAAGTGGTGCTGGCACGTTGTGGCCGGGAAATTCATCGCACGGAACGCGGCACCGTGTTGGAATGGATGCCATGAGAGTTTGTCACGTCATCACGCGGTTGATTGTCGGCGGCGCGCAGGAAAATACCCTTGCCACCTGCCTCGGCCTGCGACAGCGCGGACACGAGGTGGATTTGGTCATCGGCCCGCAAACAGGCCCGGAAGGTTCGTTGTTGTCGCAGAGCGGCGGCCTGCGTGTGACCGTTCTTGAGGATTTGCGGCGAGAACCGAATCCGTGGCTCGATGGGCGAGCGTGTCGGGCGTTGATGCGTCTGTTTCGCGAGCGGCGCTACGATGTGGTTCATACGCACAGCGGCAAGGCTGGTATTCTCGGACGGCTCGCGGCGCGGTGGGCCGGCGTGCCGGTGGTGGTGCATACGATTCACGGGCCGTCGTTTTATGCGTACCAGAATCCGATCGGCAACTGGCTGTTTCGCTGGCTGGAACAGCTCGCCGCGGAGTGGACAACACAATTTGTGTCGGTAGCCGATGCGATGACGGAGCAATACCTCGCGGCGGCCGTCGGCCAGCCGTCGCAATATGTCACCATCCGCAGCGGCATGGATTTGGAGCCGTTTCTGCGAATCGAGCCGCGACGGAGTTTTGTGGTGGGCAAGGTGGCGCGGTTGTTCCGGTTGAAGGGACACGAATTCTTGTTCGAGGCGGCGCCGCGCATTGTGGAGGCGGTGCCCAACGTGAAGTTCCTGCTGGTGGGCGACGGCATGTACCGTGAACGATATGAGCGCTGGGCGGAGCGATTGGGGTTGCGCGAACGATTTGAGTTTGCCGGGTTGGTGCCGCCGTCGGAAATCCCGCGTTACGTGGCGCGAATGGATGTGCTGGTGCATTTGTCGTTGCGGGAAGGATTGCCGCGCGCTCTGCCGGAAGCGCTGGCTGCCGGCAGGCCGGTGGTGGCGTTCGATGTGGATGGCGCGCGCGAGGTTTGTCGCGACGGCGAGACCGGTTTTCTCATTCGGCCCGGTGACACGACCGCGCTGGCGGATGCGGTCATTCGTTTGTTGCAAGACAGAGAACTAGCGGGCAGGATGGGCGCGCGGGGCCGCGAGTTGGTACGCGCGCAGTTTTCCGTGGAAAAGATGGTGGAGCAGATCGAGGCGTTATACAGGCGATTGATCGCCACCGGAAAGGAACCAAGAACATGAAAAAACAACAGTGGTTGATGGCGGCGTTGATGGCGATTGTGCCGGCGTTGTCGGCGGCGCCGACACGTCCTAACATTCTGATTGCTATCTCCGATGATCAATCTCATGTCCACACGTCCAACGCCGGTTGCAAAATGGTGCGGACGCCGGCGTTTGACCGGGTGGCACGCGAGGGGATTTGGTTTCGCAATGCGTTTGCCGCCTCACCGGGTTGCAGTCCGTGCCGCGCGGCGTTGTTGACGGGCCGACACACCTGGCAAATCGAGGAAGCCGGCACGCACGCCAGTTCGTTTCCCGCCAAGTATGTGGTGTTCCCCGATCTGCTCGAACGCGCGGGCTACTTCGTCGGTTTCACTGGCAAAGGCTGGGGACCGGGCAACTGGAAAGTCAGCGGACGCTCGCGCAACCCCGCCGGCACCGAGTTCGCGGGCTGCAAAACCCAACCGCCCTTCCGCAACATCAGCAACAACGATTACGCCGCGAACTTTCAGGATTTTCTGGCGAAGCGCCCGAAGGGAAAGCCGTTTTGTTTTTGGTATGGCGCGCACGAGCCGCATCGCAGTTATGAAAAGGGAGCCGGCCTGAAATCCGGCAAGAAACTCGAAGACGCAGAGGTGCCGCCGTTTTTGCCGGATGCAGCGGAAGTGCGCAGCGATTTGCTCGATTACGCCGTCGAGATCGAGTGGTTTGACCAGCATCTGGCGCGCATCCTGCGAACGCTCGAGGAGGCCGGCGAACTCGAGAACACGCTGATCATCGTGACCAGCGACAACGGAATGCCGTTCCCGCGCGCCAAGGCAAACTGTTACGAATACGGCATCCACATGCCGCTGGCCATTCGCTGGGGCGCACAGGCACCCGGCGGCCGCGTGGTGGATGATTTGATCGGATTTGTGGATTTGACCGCCACCATCCTCGACGTGGCCGGTGTGGCTCCGCCCACCGAGTATCCGCTTTCAGGCCGCAGTCTCCGGGACATCCTGACGTCGTCCAAACAAGGAATCGTAGATGCGTCTCGTGCTGCGGTGTTCAGCGCGCGCGAACGCCATTCGTCCTCGCGCTACAACAACTGGACCTATCCGCAACGCGCGCTGCGCACGCCGCAGTTCCTTTACATCCGCAACTTCCAGCCCGACCGTTGGCCGGCGGGCGATCCGCAGATGCTGAGAGAGGACGGCACACTGGGCCCGATGCATGGCGCTTACACCGACATTGACAGCAGTCCGACTTTGGACTTCCTCGTGGCGCATCACCGCGACCCGGTGTTGGGCCGGTTCCTGCAACTGGCCGTCGCCAAGCGTCCGGCGGAGGAACTGTTTGACATCGTCAAAGACCCGTCCTGCCTTCACAATCTGGCGGCTGACCCAGCCTTTGCGGAAATCAAGAATCGTCTAGCCCGACAACTGCATGATTATCTTATGCAAACTGGCGACCCGCGCGTCACCGGCCACGGCGACATTTGGGAAACCTACCCGCGCTACGGTCCGATCCGCAACTTCCCGCCGCCGGCGCCGTAATTCGGTTATTGCAGCCAAACAGGGCAGGGGCTAGACTCCGTTTCGGATTCCAACGATGCACTGGATCCTCATCTACTTTTATGTATTCGACGTAAGCTTCGCGCTGGCGTTACTGCTCACGCCGGTCTTCCGTCGCTTGTCCTTTGCGTTGAAGTTTCTCGACGAGCCGGACAAGGAACGCAAAATCCACACCGAGCCGATGCCGTTGCTCGGCGGCTTCGCCGTGTTCGGCGCGTTTGCGCTGAACATCTTGATCAACTACTTCATCTTGATGCCGCTGCTATCGCGCTGGGCGCCGGAGGAATTGAGCATCCATGTTCCGGGAGCGTTTTCCGTTTGGCCAAGGTTGCTCGTCTTGCTCGCCGGCGGCGCGGCGATGCTGTTGCTGGGCGCTTACGACGACAAGAACGAGTTGAAACCGCGTCCAAAACTCATCGGCCAGCTTCTGATCGCAGCGCTTCTCTGGTGGGCAGGGATACGAATCACGTTGTTTATCCCGATCCCGTTTGTGAGCTTCGTGTTGACCGTGCTTTGGATCGTCACGGTGACCAACGCCATGAACTTCCTCGACAACATGGACGGCCTCTGCACCGGCGTGGGTCTGGTATGCGCGCTGTTATTCGCGTTCATCGCCGGCGTGCAACACCAGTATTTCGTGTGCGTGCTCGCGCTGGCGCTGGCCGGCGCGTTGCTGGGCTTTTTGCCGAGCAATTTCAAACCCGCGAAAATCTTTCTGGGCGACTCCGGCAGTCATTTCATCGGATACATGCTGGCCGTGTTGCCGGTGTTGACAACGTTTTATCGAGAGGAGACAACACCGACGCATTTGCCCGTGTTGATTCCGTTGTTGGTGCTGGCGGTGCCGCTCTTCGACATGGCGCTGGTCTGCTGGATGCGGTTGCAGCGCGGCCAGTGGGTATCGGTTGGCGACACGACGCATCTCTCGCATCGCTTGGTAAAGCTCGGCCTGCCACAAAGCTGGGCGGTGACGCTGATTTACCTCATTACACTCACGCTCGGTCTCGGTGCGACGGTGTTGCTCTGGTCGGGGACGACAGCGGCTGTGATTGTATTGCTCCAAGCGGCGGGCATTCTGGCCATCGTCACGCTGCTTGAACAGCGCGGCGGCAAGCTGTAATTATCCTGTCCATGAAATTCTACGTCACCACGCCGATTTATTATGTCAATGACCGGCCGCACATTGGACACGTTTATACGACGACGATTGCCGACATCGTCGCGCGCTATCACCGCCTGCGCGGCGACGATGTTTTTTTTCTGACGGGCACCGATGAGCACGCGGCCAAGGTCGTGGATTCGGCGGCAGAACGCGGGTTGACGGCGCAACAGTGGGCCGACCAAAACGCCGCAGCATTTCAAGAGACCTTTCGGAAGCTCGGCATCACGAATGACGATTTCATCCGCACTTCGCAGGAACGCCACAAATCGAAAGTGCGAGAGTATGTCGGCGAACTGTTGCAGTCCGGCGATGTGTATCTGGGCGAGTACGAAGGTTGGTATGACGCGGGGCAGGAGGAATATCTGCCGGAGAACAAGGCGAAGGAATACGGATACAAGTCGCCGATCAACGGCAGGCCGCTGGTGCGAAAGAAGGAAAAGAATTATTTCTTTCGTCTGAGCCGCTATGCGGAGCCGTTGTTGAAGCTGCTCGACGAGCGGCCGAGGTTTGTGCAGCCCGAAGCGCGTCGCAACGAAGTCATCAACCGGATTCGGGAGGGACTGAACGATGTTCCCATCTCGCGCACCGGCGCGGGCGAGTGGGGAATCAAAGTGCCCGGCGACAACGAGCATACGATCTACGTGTGGATTGACGCGCTCATCAATTATCTTTCCACGGTGGACACGCCGGAGCGGATCAAGTATTGGCCGGCGGATGTGCATCTGCTGGCGAAGGATATTTTGTGGTTCCACGCGGTGATCTGGCCGGCGATGTTGATGGCATTGAAACGCCCGTTGCCGGGACAAGTGTACGCGCACGGCTTCTGGATCGCCGAAGGACAAAAGATGAGCAAGTCGCTCGGCAACTTTGTGGACCTGGAAAAGATTGATCGCTACGTCGCAGAGTACGGGTTGGATGCATTTCGGTATTTTCTCGCGGCATACGGTCCGCTCGGAGCCGACGACAGTGATTTCGCGGAGGCAAAGTTCCTGGCGGTTTACAACTCCGAACTCGCGAACGATCTGGGCAATCTTGTGAATCGCGCGCTGACGATGATCGCGCGGTATCGTGACGGCAACATCCCGGCTGCGAATCAATATGACTTGCGCACCGACGCAGAGACGGCGTGTCGAGCGTATCAAGCGAAGATGGAGGCCATTGATCTAGGCGGCGCATTGGAAACGGTGCGCGAACTGGTGACGCGCGCGAACCGCTACGTGGAAGAGGCGGCTCCGTTCAAGTTGGCGAAACAACCGGAGCAGGCGGCGCGCCTCGACGCGGTGCTGTACAATCTTGCGGAGGTGGTGAGATTGTTGTCGGTGATGGTTGCGCCCGTGATGCCGGGAATTTCGGCACAGATTCGGGAGCAGCTTGGTGTGGGGGAAAAGATCGGCGTGCTCGCAGAGGAGTTGTGTTGGGGCAGGGTGGTGGCGGGGGGCAAAGTGGGGAAAGCGGTTCCGTTGTTTCCTCGCAAAGCTTGAAGGGGGATAAGGGAAAAAATTTTTGAAAAAAGTAGTTGACTCGTTTTAGGTGTTGTGGTGAAATGTGGGGCGTAGTGGGGAAACGTCCCATGAATGGCGAGTCACAAAGAACAATTTTCGTCGGGAAGTTCACTCACGTCGTGGACAGTAAACGACGTGTAGCGATTCCCGCGAAATGGCGAGCGGCAGCGACCGGTAAAAACGAATTCCTCGTTTTGCCTGACCCGAAGAACTACCTTGTGGTCTTGCCGCAGCCTGTTGTGGACAAGATGCTGGAGAAAGCCGATGACATTTCCATCGGCGAATACCAGCGTCGTGACACACTTCGGATTCTCACCTCCCGCGGCTACTCGACACCTTGTGACAAACAGGGGCGAATTGTGTTGACCGAGCTGTTGCTGCGACACGCGGGGATTACCACCGAGGCCGTGCTGGTGGGAGTGTTGAACAAATTCGAGATTTGGTCGCCAGAGCGGTATGCGGAATTCGAGCGTACGGCCATGCAGAACGTGGCCGAAGCGGCGCGGGAGTTGGGAATATGAGCGCACGATTCAATCCATTTCTGAAGTTGAATGCGGGAGAATCGCGGCGGGGCCAGATGCCTGACGCGATGCCGACACGTGCCTTGTGGAGCGGGGCGGTGTTGCTGGCGCGCGGGGGTGGGGCGTTGCCCGAAGTGGCAACGGATGTCATTGACCTCGCCGCGAACTATGCCGTGGAAAATGTGAAGCGCGACCGCCCGACCCGACGGTCGGTCACCGGGCAGGGATTGGGGCAATGGCTGGAGCGGATGCTCAGCAGTCGCGCGGCGCGTCCCTGAGGGGATGCGAGTTGTTCTTTTGAAGTTGTATTCGGGGATGCGAGGGGAACCCAGAACAAAGCATTGGGCGGGAAGGCGAGTCACCGCCAATGCCCAGGTCTCGATGAACCATCACACGCCGGTCCTGTTGGAAGAAGTGCTTCGCCACCTCCAACCGCGCCGGGGCACCCTGTTCGTGGATGCCACGGTGGGCGGCGGCGGACACGCGGAAGCCATTTTGCGCGCTTCGGCTCCGGAAGGACGGCTGATCGGACTGGACTGCGACGAGGAAGCCATCGCGCAGTGCCGCGTGCGGCTGAGCGAGTTTGGCGCGCGAGCACAACTGGTGAGGGCCAACTTCCGTGAGCTGCGGGAGGTGTTGGCGACATTGGGTGTGACCGCGGTGGACGGCGTGCTCTTCGATCTGGGGGTGAGTTCGCGGCAGTTGGACGAACCGTCACGCGGGTTCAGTTTCCTGCGCGACGGTCCGCTCGACATGCGAATGGACCGCCGAGCATCCCTGACCGCACGTGAGGTGTTGGCCACCGCGTCGCAAGAGGAATTGGCGCGAATCTTCTTCGAGTACGGGGAAGAGCGACGCTCGCGAGCGATTGCGCGACGAATTGTGCAGCAGCGCGAGCGCGAAGCGCTGGAGACGACAGGCCAGTTGGTTCGACTCATCGAAGAGGTGCTTGGGTCGAAACGTGGCAGGAGGCATCCGGCGACCCGCGTGTTCCAAGCGTTGCGAATTCACGTCAACGGCGAGTTGGAAAGCCTGCGGGAGGGTCTGGCGGCAGCCACCGACGTGCTGAAGCCCGGCGGGAGACTGGTGGTGATCAGCTTCCACTCGCTGGAGGACCGAATGGTGAAGTGGTTTTTTCGCGACAGCAGAGTGCTGCGGGTGCTGACGAAAAAACCGGTGGGGGCCGGCCGGGAAGAGCGTGCAGCGAACCCGCGATCGCGGAGCAGCAAACTTCGTGCGGCAGAAAAGGTTTTGGAAGGTTTGCAGTGAGTTGTGAGGGAGTGGGAGCGGAACCAAGGAGGCCGCTCCCACTCGGTAGAAGGAAAATGAAGCCGAATCGCAAAAAAGAACCGTTGCGCTTGAGCACCGTCAGCCAATCCGTGCTGGCCTGTGTGTGTATTGGGTGCATCGGGCTGGCCTATGTTTGGCAGAAGAACCGGATTTATCGGTTGGGGGATGAGTTGAAAAAACTGGAGGCGGCTGTTACGGCTGCTGAGAAACGCAACGCGATGTTGGCGGCGCAACTGGCGCAGTTGAAATCCCCGGCTTGGTTGGAGGCGCGTTGTCAGCAATATGGTCTGGGGCTGGTCGCGCCTCGTGAACAGCAAATCGTGCGGTTGCCCGAACCGGGGCCGGACTGGGACGTGAAGTTCCTGGCGCCGTTACCGGTGGCGGCGCCGTTGGCGCCGGCGAAGAAACCCGCAGCAAGGACGGTGGCGCGTCGATGAGCACTGCGGTTCATCAGATGCGGATCCTGGTGGTGATAAGCGGGTTGTCGCTGGCGTTCACTGCGCTGGCGGGGCGTTTGGTGCAGTTGCACGTGTTTCGCCACGAGGAATTGAGCGCGCAAGCGGCGGCCAACCGCGCTCTGGTGTTGCATCGTCAGGGGCGGCGCGGCGAGATTCGAGACTGCCACGGCAATTTGCTCGCCAACAGCCAGTCGGTCCGCATCGTGTGCGCGGATCCGTCCGTCACGGCGCGGCAGGCTGATGAGATGGCGGCAAAGTTGGCGCCATTCTTAAGAATGGATGCAGCTCTGTTGCAGGCCAGGCTGAGCGGTTCTGGCAGATATGTTCGGTTGAAACAAAAGGTGGATGAAGAAACCGTTCAGCAAATCAGCCGCCTCAAAATCAAAGGCATCTTTTTCGAGGATCAGTATCTCCGCAGCTACCCCCAGAATGCGCTGGCCAGTCATGTCATCGGGTTTGTGGACACTGAGCACAAGGGGGTTCAGGGAATCGAGGCGGCGATGGAGCAATATTTGGCGGGCGTATCGGGCTACGAGGTGATCGAGCGCGACCGCAAGGGGCGTGAGATTCGCGCGCTGCGCGGCGAGGGGATTGAGCCGCGCGACGGCTATCACGTGGTTCTGACGCTGGATCAGGTGATCCAGCACATTGTGGAAACGGAATTGGCAAGGGCGATGGCCGAATTTCGGCCACAGGCCGGTGTTATCATCGTGTCGCGTCCGAAAACGGGAGAGATTCTGGCGATGGGATGTCGGCCGACCTTTGACCTGAATCATGTCGGCGAGGCGACGGCGGATGAGCGGCGCAATCGTTGCATTAGCGATGTGGCGGAGCCCGGCTCGACTTTCAAGATTGTCAACATTGCCGGCGCGCTCAACGAGGGCATTGTTCGGCTCAGCGACACGTTCCATTGTGAGAATGGCGCGTTTCTCCACGCGGGTCGGATTCTGCATGACGCCCATCCGTACGGCACGCTGACCGTTGAGCAGATTTTGTTCAAGTCCTCCAACATTGGGGCGGCCAAGATCGGGCTGAAAATGGGACCGGCCCGACTCTACGAGTACATTCGGCGATTCGGGTTTGGTCGCAAGACCGGCATTGGGTTGCCGGGCGAAGTCTCGGGGATCGTGCATCCGTTGAGCCAGTGGACGAAACTTTCGATCACCCGCATTCCGATGGGACATGAGGTGGCAGCGACGCCCATTCAGATGTTGATGGCGATGAACGCCATCGCCAATGGCGGGCGGTTGATGAAGCCGCTTGTGGTCAAGCGCGCGGTGAACGGCCACGGGCAGGTGGTGTTGGAGAACCGTCCGCAACAGGTCGGCCAGCCTATTTCGCCGGCGACATCGGCGATGATGACGGCGGCGTTGCGTCGGGTCCCGACGCCAGAGGGGACGGCGGCGAAGGCGGCGGTGGACGGTTTCGATGTGGCGGGCAAGACCGGCACGGCACAAAAGATCGAAGGCGGCCAGTATGTGCGCAAATACTACAGCTCATTTATCGGCTATCTGCCGGCGGCGGATCCGGAGATTTCCATTTTGGTGTCGCTCGACGACCCGCGGGGCGGCGCGTACTACGGCGGCTCGGTGGCGGGGCCGGTGTTTCGTCGGGTCGCGGAAAAGGTCGTGGAGTATCTGGGGTTACCCCCGCAGAAACCATTCACCCAATCACAACAGGTGGCGAGTGCGCAATGAAACTGACTGAAATTTTGGAAACGGTGCAACCGTTGGCCATTGAGGGCGAAACAGACCGCGAGATCACGGGGATTGCCTACGATTCGCGTCGGGTCATGCCCGGCAATCTGTTTGTCGCGCTGCGCGGTGCCCGCACCGATGGGCACCGATATGTGGACATGGCGATTGACCGCGGCGCGGCGGCGGTGATGTTTGAGCAGGATTGCTGTCTGAGTCCGCGGGCGACCCGGATCAAGGTGCGCGATGCGCGTCGCACGCTGGCGCTGGCGGCGGATCGTTTCTATCACCATCCCTCGCAACAGCTCCAAGTGGTCGGCGTCACCGGCACCAACGGGAAGACGACCACGGCTTTCATGGTGCAGGCGATGATGGAGGCCGCAGGAATCAAGACGGGATTGATCGGAACGGTCCAGTATGAAATCGGCACACGAATCATTCCCGCCACCCGAACCACGCCGGAGTCGGTGGAAATTCAGGACATGTTCAGCCAGATGTTGAAGAGCGGTTCGGGTGGCGTGGCCATGGAGGTCAGTTCCCATGCGCTCGATCAACATCGCGTGGTGGGCGTGGATTTCGATGTCGCGGTCTTCACCAACCTGACGCGGGATCACCTCGACTACCATCAGAGCATGGAGAACTACTTCGAGGCGAAGGCAAAACTTTTCGGAATGCTCGGCTCTCTTCGCAAAGCCGGGCGTGCGGTGGTGAATGCGGACGACGAGTACGGACGAAGATTGGCTGCGCGTTTGGGTGGGGATCACGCCGTGCTGACATACGGCGTTCTAAACGACGCAACGATCCGAGCTTTGGACGTGCGCGTGTCGGCGGACGGAACGTATTTCGTCGTCCGCACCCCGCAAGGCTCCAGGCCGATTCATCTGCCGCTGATCGGGCGCTACAATGTCTCCAATGCGCTGGCAGCCATCGGGGCTGGACTGTCGTTGGGATTGGACCTTGGTCTCATCGAACAGGCTCTGGCGCACATGCGACCGGTGCGCGGACGGCTGGAATCTGTGCCCGTGTGCGGCGGGTTCCACGTGTTTGTGGACTACGCGCACACCGAGGATGCGCTTCGCAATGTTCTGGCCACTGTTCACGAGCTGACGCGCGGGCGGCTGCTGGTGGTTTTCGGCTGCGGCGGCGACCGCGACAAGGGCAAACGCGCGCCGATGGGGCGCGCGGCCTCCGAACTGGCCGATTTCGCCATACTGACCAGTGACAACCCGCGCTCGGAAGACCCGATGGAAATCCTCCGCCAGATTGAAGCCGGTTTTCCGCCCGAGGCCAAGGGCCGTTACAAGGTGATCGAAGACCGGGCGAAGGCCATCGAATGCGCGCTCGAAATGGCCCAGCCCGGCGACACCGTGGTCATCGCTGGCAAGGGCCATGAGCCGTATCAGGAACTGGCCGACCGCGTGGTGGTGTTCAATGACCGCCATGTGGTCGAACAGTGGAACGCGCGCTGGAAACCGATCCGCGTGGGGCAAGTGGCGGCGTTCTGCGAAGCGAAATTGCTGCGGGGCGATCCGAACCGGCCCGTGGCGCGCATCAGCACCGACACGCGGAGCCTCAAACGCGACGATTGTTTCATTGCGCTGCGAGGCGCGCGTTACGACGGGAATCAGTTTCAGAACGAGGCCGCCGAGCGGGGGGCATCCGCGGCGGTAGTGTCTCAGCCTACCCAATGTGCAATCCACTCGCCTGGTGTGGCGCTTCTCCAAGTGCCGGACACCCTCACCGCATTGCACAAACTCGCAACGAACTACCGCCGTCTGATGCCCCCCACCACCCGCGTGATCGCTGTCAGCGGTGCCAGCGGGAAAACCACCACCAAAGAAATGATCGCCGCCGTCCTCGGCCAGCGGTTCCGTGTCGTCAAAACACCGGCCAACGACAATAATCAGATTGGCGTTCCGAAGACCGTCATCGCGCTGGCAGAGGAGGGCGCCGATTACGGCGTCATCGAGCTGGGGTCGAATCATCCCGGCGAAATGCGCGTGCTCGCCGAGATCGTTCAACCCAACATTTGCGTGGTCACCAACATCGGACCGGCTCACGTGGAGTTTTTCGGCGACGAGGCCGGTGTGGCCAAAGAGGAGGGAACCCCCTTGGAATTTCTGGCCTGCGACGGCCACAGCTACGCCGTGCTCAACGCCGACGACCCGTGGTTCAACGAGCTTCGCGCCCGCACGCGGGCCACGATTGTCTCCGTTGGAATCGAACAGTTCGCGGACATTCGCGCCAGCGAGATTCGGATGAACGGGGATGTCAGGTTTCGATTGAATGTCGCCACAAAACGCGAGGACGTGATTGTTCGGCTGCGGACCCTGGGGCGTCATCAGGTCTATAACGCTCTGCAGGCGGCAGCGGTCGGATACATGCAGGGGATGGACCTCGATGAAATTCGGGAAGGTCTGGAAAGCGTGGTCTATCCGAAGATGCGAATGGAAATCGTTACGCTGGACGGAATCCGCTTCATCAACGATTCCTACAATGCGAATCCGTCGTCCATGCGCGCGGCGTTGCAGACGTTGCGCGATGTGCGGTGCGAGGGACGGCGTATTGCGGTGTTGGGCGAGATGCTGGAGTTGGGCGCGCACACGCAACGCGCTCATTTGGACATCGGCGCGGTGGCTGCGAATTGCGGTTTGTGGGCGCTGGTGACCGTGGGACAGGCGGCCCGGTGGATTGCGGAGGCGGCGGTGGAAGCCGGCATGGCCGTGGGGCGGGTAATACCAGTCTTTCACGTGGCGGAGGCGCTGGAGGCGTTGCGACGGTTGGCGGCGCCGGGCGACACGGTGTTGTTGAAGGCATCGCGTCGGGTCGTGCTGGAAAAGATTTTGGACTGGTGGTCCACGAAACAGTGAGATAATAATACAAACGGTCGGCAAGGAACCAAGGAGCTTTGCCGGCCCAACAAGGAGGAGATGTTCTACTATCTGAGTGAGTGGACGGCGCTGTGGTCGCCGTTGCGGGTGTTTCAATACACGACGTTCCGCGCCGTGATGGCGGCGGCAACGGCGCTGGTGATCTGTCTGCTTTCCGGGCCGTGGATCATTCGGAAGCTTACGGAGTTGAAATGGAAGCAACCCATTCGCGGCGAGGAAGACCTGCGCGAGCTGGCCAAACTACACGGCAAGAAAGCCTGCCCCACCATGGGCGGCATTCTCATCATCTGGGCCGTGGTGGACGCCGTGTTGTTGTGGGCGCGGCCCGCGAATCCTCTGGTGTTGTTGTGTCTGGTGACGTTGTTGTGGCTGGGGCTGGTGGGGTTTGTGGACGATTCGGTCAAGGTGCGCACCCAGAAATCCGACGGCATCCATGCGCGGACCAAATTGCTGTTTCAGTCCGGGCTGGGTCTGCTCATCGGGGGCTATTTGCTACTCGACCCGCAATACCGCGAGATGGTCCAACGGCTGTACGTGCCCTTCCTGAAAATGCCCCTGATCACAAGCATGGGATTGGGGACGTTGTTGTGGGTGGTGTTGGTGATTGTCGCTTCTTCCAACGCCGTGAATCTGACCGACGGCCTGGACGGGCTGGCCATCGGCACCACCCTCACCGTGGCGCTCACCTACACGGTCATGACATTTGTGGCCGGCAACCGCAATTTGGCGGCCTATCTGCAAGTGCCCCACGTGGCCGGTTCGGCGGAGTTGACGGTGGTTTGTGCCGCGCTCATCGGCGCTTGCCTCGGATTTCTCTGGTTCAACTGTTATCCCGCCGAAGTGTTCATGGGCGACACCGGCTCGTTGGCGCTGGGCGGACTGATCGGCGCCATCGCCTTGATGATCAAACAGGAACTGGTGCTGATCATCGTGGGCGGCGTCTTCGTGATCGAAGCCGGCTCCGTGGTGTTGCAGGTCGCCAGCTTCCGATTGCGAGGCGGTCGGCGCCTCTTTCGGATGGCTCCCGTGCATCATCACTTCGAGCTGGGCGGGATGAAGGAAACGAAGGTCACGGCGCGCTTCTGGATTTTGTCGGTCATTTTCGCGTTGCTCGGTCTGGCAACGCTCAAACTCAGATAAGGAGACCCCATGCAAACCACCGAACTCAGAAACAAACATGTGCTGGTGCTCGGACTTGGTCGCAGCGGCATGGCTGCCGCCACCTTGTTGTCGCGCGACGGCGCGCGGGTGGTGGTGCGCGATGAAAGCGACGACGAGTCGTTGCGAGAGCGCGCCCACCGGCTCCGTCAACTCGGCGTGCAGGTCGAACTGGGCAACCATTTCGACCCCTGCGCGCGGTTCGATCTTGCCGTGCTCAGCCCCGGCATTCGGCCCGAACGCCCGATCGTACACGAACTGGCGAAAAAGAAAACGCCCATCCTCAGCGAATTGGAGCTGGCATACCGTTTCTGCCTTTGTCCGATCATTGCCGTCACCGGCACCAATGGCAAGACCACGACCACCGAGTTGATTACCGCGATGCTGCAGTGCTGCGACAAAAAGGTCATTGCCGCCGGCAACATCGGTTACGCGCTGTCCGATGCCGCCGAGCAGAGCGCGGGGCTGGACGCGCTGGTCGTGGAGGTCAGCTCGTTTCAGTTGGAGAAGATCGAGCGGTTCAAGCCCGACATCGGTGTCTGGCTCAACCTGACGCCCGACCACCTGGATCGGCACGGCTCGATGGAGGAGTACGCTCGCGCCAAGGCGCGTCTGTTCATGAATCAGACCACGCAGAGCACGGCGGTGGTCAGCACTCAGGCGCTGGCGTGGGCGCGCAGGGTCGGTTGCGAATTTCGTGGCCGGCTGATCACCGTCAGCGCCAACGGCGAACCGGCCGACCTGTGGCTGGAGAGGGAAGACGGCCAGACCATCTGGAGCTGGCTGCCCGAATGCCGTGGCATCGTGATGCGGATGGACGAAACGGCCTTGCGCGGCGCGCACAACGCGGAAAACATCATGGCTGCCATCGCCACGGGGATTGCGATGGGATTGCCCGTGCGCCGCATCCGCGAAGCGGTGCTGACCTATTGCCCGCAGCCGCACCGTTGCGAACGGGTCGCCGAGATTCGCGGCGTCACCTACATCAACGATTCGAAAGCCACCAACACCGACGCCGTCCAAAAGGCGCTCGAATCGCTTCCGGGGCGCGTCATTCTCATCGCCGGTGGGCGCGACAAGGCGATGGATTTCACCGTCCTGCGCGACATCATCGCGCGCAAGGTCAAGTCCGCCGTTCTCATCGGCGAGACGCAGGAAAAACTGTTCGCTGCTTGGAGCGACCTGACCCCCTGCCGGCGCGCCGACTCTATGGAGACCGCGGTTCATGTGGCCGCCGAACTGGCTCGCGCAGGCGACACGGTGCTGCTGTCGCCCGCCTGCGCCAGCTTCGACATGTTCGAGAACTACGAACATCGCGGAGACGAATTCAAACGCTGCGTCCTGCGCCTGTTGCCGGACGCGGAACAACCAACCACCAACCACCAACAACCATAAGGAGATCGTATCATGAAAGTATCCAAAGTCGTTCTCGTCGTTGTCGCACTACACGTGCTGGTCATCGGAGGGATCTTTATCTTCGAGGGCTGTTCCCGGTCGAAAGCGCCCGGACCGCAGCTCGCGGAGAACGAGACGCAACCGAACCAACCCGCGCCGGCGCCCGCGCCTGCTCCCGTGGCGGAGAACAACCTCACGGCTGCGTCGCCAGTTCCTGCGCCGGTTCCGCCGCCCGCGCCCGCTGCTCCTGTGGCCACACCCACAGAGACCTACGTGGTCAAGAAAGGTGATTCGCTCTACAAGATCGCCAAGACCCAAAAAGTGACGATGGAGCAACTGGCGAAAGCCAACAACCTTAGCCTCACCAGCAAGCTGCAGGTTGGTCAGAAACTGATCATTCCGACGCCCATCGCAAAAACGGAGACCGCAGCGGCGGCCACGACCAGCGTCAGCGCACCCGTCGCGTCAGCCACAACGGCAGCCGGCAATACCTACGAAGTCAAAGCAGGCGATTCCCTGTGGAAAATCGCCAAGAACCACGGCGTCACCGTCTCCGCCTTGAAGCAGGCCAACAACCTGACGAAAGACATGTTGCACGTCGGCCAGAAACTGGTGATTCCAGCGAAAACGCAGGCCGCCACCGCGCCCGTCGCCAACACGATGCTCACAACCGTTCCGAATCTGCCCATCCACATCGTCGTCGCCAACGACACCTGGAGCAGCATCGCTCAGAAATACGGTGTGAAGGTGGAGGAGCTCTTGCGGTTCAACAACCGAACCCTCCAAAGTCCGTTGCGGGTCGGTGACAAGCTGGTGATTCCGCAGGCGCCCGCCGCGCCCGCCAACGCCAGTCCGGCGGTCATCGCGCCGAACTTGATTGCAAACTAGGCCGTGGGAAGCCGTGGTCGTCGGCTCGCGTCATCGGGTTGCGAAGAAGCGAGGCGACCGGGCGAGGTGGCGACCACCGCGAGGAGCTTATGCAAAAAACAGCGGTCATCCTGCTGCTGACGACGTTGCTGCTGGTGACGATCGGCATCGTGATGCTGTTCAGCACCAGTTCGCTCTACGCTCGCGAGAAGTATGGTGACCCGAATTATCTTCTGAAACGCCAACTGGTCTGGCTGGCCGTCGGCGCAGTGGGCTGCGTGGCGGCGGCTTCGACGCCGTATCCGCGGCTGCGGCGGTGGTGTGTGCCGTTGTTGGTGGTGACGGCGGTCTTGTTGGTGTTGGTGCTGCTACCGGGCGTGGGCCGCCGGATCGGCGGAGCGCGTCGGTGGTTGAGCTTGGGCGGATTGCAGGTGCAGCCCTCGGAGTTCGCCAAGCTGACCGTGATCCTCTGGTTGGCGCATTATCTGTCCAAACAGAAACGGCGCATCGAAGAGTTCGGGCGCGGGTTTTTCCTGCCCCTGATGGTGACAGGAGTGTTTTTGGCGCTGATTCTGGCCGAGCCGGACTTCGGCACCACGGCACTGCTGGGGATGGTGGCGTTTGCGATGATGTTCATCGCCGGTGTGCGGCAGGCGCATTTCTGGCCGACGGTGCTGGCGGGGCTGGGCGCGTTTGCCGTGTTGATCTGGCAGAACCCGAACCGGGCGGAGCGGATGCTGGCGTTTCTGGACCTGGAAAAGTACAAAAGCGGCAAAGGCTATCAGGTCTGGCAGGCGATGCTGGCTTTTGGGTCGGGCGGCGTCAACGGCCTGGGTCTCGGCAACAGCCGCCAGAAAATGTTCTGGTTGCCCGAAGCGCACACCGATTGCATCGCCGCCATCCTCGGCGAGGAACTGGGGTTGATCGGGATGTTGGTCGTGCTTGCGTTGTTTGTCACGTTGTTGGTTTGCGGCGTCATCATTGCCATGAAAACGCCCGACCTCAACGGGCGGTATCTGGCGCTCGGCGTCACGCTGCTGATCGCGTTGCAGACGCTCATCAACATCGGAGTGGTGACAGCCTGGTTGCCGACCAAGGGACTGCCGTTGCCGTTCATCAGCTATGGCGGCTCCAGTTTGATGATGAACCTGATGGCCGTGGGCATTCTGCTCAGTGTTCTCCGATACGGCCCGTCGGAGATGGCGGAGCAGACGCAGGAGTTTTTCGCGCAGCGACAGGAGGCGCTCCCGATATGAGAATCCTCATTGCCTGCGGCGGCACGGGCGGCCATCTGTTTCCCGGATTGGCGGTGGCGGAGGCGTTGCTCTCGCGGCGTCACGAGGTGAGATTACTGGTCTCCGAAAAGGCGGTGGACCAGGCTGCACTGGCTTCACTGGTCGTTCGCGGCGGCAGCGCACTGAGCATTCGGTCGTTGCCTGCGGTCGGCTACCTGGGCTTGCGCGATGTGGTGCGATTCGGGTCGGGCATGGCGCGCGCGACGGGTCAGTGCGCGGCGTTGTGCGGTGAGTTTGTGCCGGATGTCGTGCTGGGCATGGGGGGATTCACCACGGCGCCGGCGATGCTCGCGGCGTTTTGGAAGGCAACACCGGCGCTGATTCACGAGTCCAACGCCGTTCCCGGCAAGGCGAATCGCTGCGCCGCATGGTTTGCGCGGCATGTGGCCGTGGGGATGGCGGATTGTGCCCGATTTTTCCGGCGCAAACCGGTGAGTGTCACCGGCACTCCGTTGCGTTCCCAGTTGCGCGGAGGCAAGGTGCCCGATGCGCGCCAGCAACTCCAACTGGACCCGCATCGGCTGACGATTCTTGTCATGGGCGGCAGTCAGGGCGCTCATGCCATCAACGAAGCGGTGGCCTGCACGCTGCCGCGGCGCAGGGGCTGGACGGACTCCGTACAGTTCCTTCATCTGAGCGGCGCGCAGGATGAGGCGTTTCTGCGCGAGGCGTATTCGGCGCACGGTTTTACGGCGCGGGTGATGAGTTTTTGTGACCGGATGGAACTGGCCTACAGCGCCGCCGATCTGGTGGTGAGTCGCGCCGGTGCGGGCACGCTTGCGGAGATTGCCACCTTCGGGCTGCCGTCCATTTTGATCCCGTACCCGTTTGCGGCGGACGATCATCAGGCGCACAACGCTCGTGTCTTCGAGCGTGTCGGAGCAGCCCGAATGATCCGCCAGTCGGCTCTGGGCGATACCGATGCGGAAAAAGGCGAGCGTCTCGGCGCGGTGCTCGGCGAGTTGCTTGCCGACGACACGCAACGGCGCCGCATGAGTGAGGCTGCGCACTCACTGGCGGTCTTCGATGCGGAGGAACGAATTGCCAATTTGATCGAACAACATGCTCACCAAACAACAACTCATTGATTTTCTGGCTGCCCAACCGCGTCGCGTCCACTTCGTCGGAATCAGCGGCGTCGGAATGAGCGGTCTGGCCAAGCTGTTGTTGCAGCAGGGCCACCGGGTCAGCGGCTCGGATGCCGCGCCCAACGGTCTTGCCGACACTCTCCGCCAACTCGGTGCCACCGTTTACGCCGGCCACGATGCCGCGTTTCTTCCTGCCGACGCCGAGTTGGTCGTTTTCACCTCGGCTGTGTCCGAGACAAACCCCGAATGCCGCGCCGCCCGCCAACGCGGTGTTCCGTGCGCGCGGCGCGGCCTGTTGTTGGCCGCGCTCATGAATCACCGTTACAACGTCGCTGTCGCCGGCACGCACGGGAAGACGACCACCAGCTCGATGATCGCCCACATCCTCAAAAGCAGCGGCTGCGCACCGAGTTACTGCATCGGCGCTCATGTGCCGGTGCTCGGCTCCAACGCGGAACTTGGAGCCGGCAAGTATTTCGTCGCCGAAGCCTGCGAAAGCGACGGCACGCTGATTCAGTTCGCGCCCGAATACGCCGTGTGCCTGAACATCGAGGCCGACCATTTGGATCACCATCACACGATGGACCGGTTGGTGGCGACCTTTGAGGCGCTGTTTCGGAACACGCGACTGGCGGTGTTTTACTGTGCCGACTGTCCCCGCGCATCGGCGCTGGCGAGCCGGGCGCGACAGGCGATCTCTTTCGGGCTGGCCGAAAGCGCCGACTACCGTGCGCTCGGCGTTCGACCCACGACGCGCGGCAGCCAGTTTACCGTGGCGTGTCGCGGCAAAAAGATTTGCACCATCGAACTGATCGTTCCGGGCGAACAAAACGTCGTCAACGCGCTCGCGGCCGTTACCGTGGCCGACCAGCTCGGCGTGCCGCTGGACAAAATCGCCGCCGCCCTGAGGTCGTTTGGCGGCGCGCAACGTCGCTTCGAGCGCAAATGGGACTCCCACGGCGTGATGGTGGTGGACGACTACGCGCATCATCCCACCGAGATTCGCGCGACGATTGCGGCGGCGCGGACACTGGGATTGCAACGGATTGTTGTGGCGTTTCAACCGCATCGCTACACGCGCACGCAGGCGCTGCGGGAGCAGTTTGCAAGCGCCTTCGTCGGGGCCGACAAGTTGTTTTTGACCGATGTGTATGCGGCCAGTGAAACGCCGATTCCCGGCATCAGCGGGAAGACCATCTATGAGGCGGTGGTAGCCACGGGGCAGGGGAATGTGGTCTATGAACCGAGTCTTGAGAAGCTTCCTGCGCTGCTTCTGGCCGAGGTGCAACGCGGTGATTTGCTCCTGGTGATGGGCGCGGGCAACATCACCAAGGTGGCCGCCGCAGTGGCCGATGCTCTGGCCCGCTCGAAGCCGCGAATCGGGCGCAGTCTGGAAGCGGAGCTGCGGGCGCTGTTGTCCGAGAATGCCACCATCCGGCAGAATGAGCCGATGGCGCGACACACTTCGATGCGGGTGGGCGGTCCGGCGGAGTGGTTTGTCGAGCCGCAGAACGAGGGGGACCTGGCCCGGTTGCTTGAATATTGTCACGTACGTCAAATCCCCGTCACCGTCATTGGTCGGGGCACGAATCTGTTGGTGCGCGACGGAGGAATTGAAGGGGTGGTGGTTCATTTGGGGGGACCCGAATTTACGAAGATTGAAGTGGACGGCGATCGGATCATCGCGCGGGGTGGAACGCACCTGAAAGCCATCGTCAACGAGGCGAAGAAGCACGGGATTGGAGGCTTGGAGTTTTTGCACGGCATTCCCGGTTCGCTGGGAGGAGCGTTGCGGATGAACGCCGGCGCCATGGGACGAGAGATTTTCGCGGTGATGGAATGGGTGCGTTACATGAGTTTCAGCGGCAAGACGTACGGCGCCGAGGCGGCCCGGTTGCCGTACGGTTACCGGGGGTGTCCCTTGTTTCAGAATCACATCGTGTTGTCGGCGATTCTGCGCGGATTCCCCGCGCCGCGCGAGCAGATCGAAGCGCTCCTGCGCCAGTTTGAGCAACGTCGGTGGGCCACGCAGCCGCCGCAACCCAGTGCCGGCTGCGTGTTCAAAAATCCGGGAATGGTCCCCGCCGGCAAGTTGATTGACGAGCTGGGACTGAAAGGTGTCCGCGTCGGCGGCGCGCGCATCTCGGAGAAACATGCCAACTTCATCGTCAACGACGGCGATGCGACCGCCTCCGATGTGTTGCGGTTGATCGGGCTGGTTCGAGAGCGAGTGCAACGCGAACGCGGTATCGAGTTGGAACCCGAAGTGATGATTTTAGGAAAAGAGCCATGAACCAATTGCACGTTGCAGTCTTGATGGGCGGCCCGTCCGCCGAGCGCGAGATTTCCCGAAAAACCGGCGCGGCGGCGGCGCGAGCGTTGCGGGCTGCGGGCCTGTGCGTCCGCGTGGTGGATGTGGCGGGCGCGCAGTTCGAGTTGCCCCGGGAAACGGAGGTGGTGTTCCTGGCATTGCATGGAACCTTCGGCGAAGACGGTCAGATCCAGCGGATTCTGGAGCTGCACGGCATGCCCTACACGGGGTCGGACGCCGAAGCGAGCGAGCGGGCGTTTGACAAGGCGCTGGCGAAAGAAATCTTTTGCGCCGCCGGTGTGCCGACGCCGCCGTACGTTGTGGTGGAACGGGATGTTCGTCCTTTGGCGGGGATGAAACCGCCGCTGGTCGTCAAACCGGCGCGACAAGGTTCCAGTTACGGTGTCAGCATCGTGACCGACCCGGCGCAATTGGACCGGGCGATTGACCAGGCGTGGCGCTACGACCAGAAACTGTTGGTCGAACAGCGGATTGAAGGACGCGAGTTTACCGTGGGGATTCTCGACGGAGCCGCTTTGCCCGTGGTGGAGATTGTGCCGCATCGCGGTTTTTTCGATTTCGAGGCCAAGTATCAGGGCGAAAGCGATGAAATTGTTCCGGCCCGCATTGACTCGGTGACGACGCGACGAATTCAGGAGGTGGCGTTGCGAGCGCACGAGAGTCTGGGCTGCCGCGATTACTCGCGCGTGGACGTGATGCTGGATGGCGACGGGAACTTGTTCGTGCTGGAGGTGAATACGCTGCCGGGCCTGACCGAGCAGAGCCTGTTGCCGAAAGCCGCGCGCGCCGCCGGCATCGGCATGGAGGAACTGTGCAGCCGTCTGGTCGAGATGGCTCTGCAACGACGCGCGGAGGCGGTGACCGCATGAATTGGGGCCACAGTCGCAAACGCCGCAACCAGTATTTGCTCGACGTGAAGGTGCGCACCGAGCCGCGACGAGGGACGGTCGTGCGCTCGGCGGCGGCGTGGCTCGGCGTCTTGATGATCGGTTCGTTGACGGGCTACGGCTTGTATCGGCTAACCGTCTTCGGTCTGGACCAGCTCATCTTCGCCAATCCCCGCTTTGCCATCGCCCACGTTCATGTTCGGACTGACGGGACGCTGACGCCGCAACAGGTGCAGCGATTCGCCGGTGTGCGCGTGGGCCAAAACATTTTCACCGTCAACCTGCGCGAGGCGCAGCGCAACCTGGAACTGATTCCGCAGGTGCAACGAGTGGAAATCCGCCGCGAATTGCCGCAACGAATCGTCATCCTCGTGCACGAGCGCGTCGCCGTTGCGCGTCTTCAGCCGGCGAGCCGCCAGTTGAGCAATGTCATTTTCTATGTGGACCGCGCGGGCGTGGTGATGAAACCGATTCTTTGCCACGATGGCACGGTGATTCAGCCCCTGATGGCGCGCTCGCTGCCCGTGTTGAGCGGCGCGGCTCTGGCCGATGTGCGCGTGGGGCGCGTCGTCGAATCCGAACAGGTCATTCGCGCGCTGCGACTGCTCGACGCGCTGGAGCAGAGCGGCGCCGGAGCGGTGTTGGAGGTCGAGCAGATTGACTTGTCCCGGCCGCGGCATCTGACGGTGACCACGCGACAACCTCTCACGGTGCGGTTTGACGTGGAAAACTTCCGGCCGCAGTTGCGCCGCCTCAACGCGATTCTGGCTTGGGCGCAGCAACATCGTCGCACGGTCGTCAGTGTGGACCTCACGGTGAGCCGGGGCGTGCCAGTTTGTTTTGCCGACGGCGCGCCCGTCTCCTCAACCCGATCGGCACGGAGGACATAACGCATCATGACTCATACCGAGCAGATTCTTGTCGGTCTTGAAATTGGCACATCGAAAACCTGCGCCATTGTCGGTGAAGTTCTCGATGCCGAAAACATCCAAATCATCGGCATCGGTCAAACGGCGTCGCAGGGAGTGCGCAAGGGGGAAATTGTGGACATGGAAGCGGCCAGCCAGAGCATTCACGACGCCATTGCGGAGGCCGAAGACAGTGCGCAGGTGGAAATCCACAATGTCTATGCGGCGGTCACCGGCGGTCACATTCGTTCCTTCAACAACCGGGGCAGCGTGATCATCGCCAACGAGGACGGCACCATCACCGAGGAAGAGGTTCGCAATGTGCTGCTCAACGCCAAAGCGGTCAACATCCCCCACGACCACGTCATCGTGCACTCCATCCGCCGGCATTTTTTTGTGGACGGCCACGATGGAATCCAGAATCCGGTCGGAATGCTCGGCGCGCGGCTGGAGGCGGATGTGCACATCATTCACGGCGTCCGCACACGGCTGCAGAACACCATCCGCTGCATCAAGGAAGTCCCGCTGGACCTTGCCAACATCGCGGTGAGCAGTTTCGCCTCCTCGTTGGCGGTGCTCACCACCGACGATCAGCAACACGGCGCGCTGGTGTTGGACATCGGGGGCGGCACCACCGATTACATTGCCTACGTCAACGGCGCGGTGTGCCACAGCGGCGTGCTCGCCGTCGGCGGCGATCACATCACCAATGACATCGCCGTCGGGTTGCGTCTGCCGATTCCACGTGCCGAACGGCTCAAAATGGAACACGGGTCGGTTCAATGGCCGACGGAGGATGAACGGATCACGCTGAAAGCCGATCTGGGACTTCCCGACCGGGAGATTTCCCGCGAAAAACTCTGCCACATCATGAACCTGCGCGTCGAAGAGATGCTGACGCTGGTGAAAAAAGAAGTGGAAAAAGCCGGTGTGTTGCCGCTGCTGCGCGCCGGCGTCTTCATCACGGGCGGCTGTGCCCGACTGCGGGGCCTTCAAGCGCTGGCCGAAGAGGTTTTCGGCTTGCCCGTTCACATCGGGCACAGCCAGACCATCAATGGTCCGACCTCGGCCATCGAAAGCCCGGAATACTCCACGGCCATCGGTCTTCTGCGGTTCGCCGTGGGATGTCAGCCCGACCAGCATCACCCGCCCAGTTGGAGCCACAAACTCGGCGAGGCATTCCAGATCATTCTGCAACGCGCTCGTTCGCTTTTCATGTAGAAACGGAGAACCTCGTGACCATGTCCCGCAAACCTGCCGCTTCCCCCACGGAAACAGATCCCGCGCCGCGACGATTCCGGCTCAAACTGATCGGTGTCGGCGGCGCCGGAGGCAATTGCATTCAGCAGATTGCCTCTGCCGCCGACGCGCTCCACGGAGTCGAATGGCTCGCCGTCAACACGGATCTCCAGGCGCTGGAGGCCATCGTGGGCGCCGACAAACTGCAAATCGGCGCCACCGTCACCCGTGGTCTCGGCGCGGGCGGAGACCCGGACATCGGCGCCGCCGCCGCTCAGCAGGACATTGAACAGTTGAAAGCAGCGGTCCAACACGCCGACGTGATTTTCCTTGCCGCCGGTTTGGGAGGCGGCACCGGCACCGGTGCCAGCCCCATCCTCGCCAAGTTGGCCAAGGAACAGGGAGCGCTCGTGCTGGCGTTCGTGGCGTTGCCGTTCTCCTTCGAAGGCGCGCGGCGTCGTCAACAGGCCGAGGCGGGTCTTGCCGAACTGAGAGCGCATGCTGATGTTGTCATCTGCATCCCGAACGACCGGCTCACGCGCATCGTCGGCGAGAATGCGCCCGTCACCGAGGCGTTCCAGCGGGGCAACGAAATTGTGGCCAGCGGAGTGCGGGCCATTTGGCAATTGCTCTCGCGCAAAGGGCTGATCAATCTGGACTTTGCCGCCCTCCGTTCCACGCTCGGCGGACGACACGGCGAAGGAGTCTTCAGCCACGCCGAGGCCGGCGGTCTGGACCGATTGCGGGAAGTGGCGAAATTGTTGATGGACAATCCGCTGTTTGAGGGCAACGACACGCTGGCGCGAGCCGACGGTGTGCTGGTGAGCATTCTGGGCGGCCCGGACCTCACGCTCGCCGATGTGCAGCGCGTGGTGGAACCGGTGTCCCGCGTGGCCCAACGCGCTCACCTGATCATGGGGGCCGCCATTGACGAGACCTACACGAATCGTCTCGCGGTCACTGTGATTGCCGCCAACAACGCCGTCTCCAAACGTGTGGCTCCCGGCACCGCCATCCGCGCGCCGGCTCGGCCGACGCCCGTCGCCGCCGAACCGCCGCCCGTCAAACCTTCCCAACCGCAGCAGGTGCCGCTTCCGCTGGAGGGCGTCACGCGCGGCAAATTTGGCGGCGGCGAGCCGACCATCTACGAGGGCGAAGACCTTGATTATCCCACTTTCCTGCGTCGCGGGATCAAGCTCTAAGAGCAAGCCGCACATGAGACCGGTTTTTCTGACGATTCTGTGCGTGACGCTCTGGGGATGTGGTTCGCGCACGACGCAACCACCCGTGGCGGAATCCGAGGAACGCCCGGAAACAAAAGCCCTCGAGGCGGCACGGGCCGTGGGATACGACGGCAAGCAGATCCGCAAGACCGTGGACAACGCCATCCGCAAGACCGAAGAACGCCACAAGGAACTGGAAACCGTCACCGGCCCGTGAAGCGAAGCCCAAGGGGGTCGTGGACGGCGGCGGAAGATCGCGCGCAGGGCGTCCGTGTAACAAGCATCGGTTGCTTTGCATCAGTTTTGTGTTGCGTTGCAAGACCGAAACACGCTAAATGCGGCGACCAACGAAGAAGGAGAATCGGACGAATGAGCCAGTGTGGACTGGAACAACACGGTATCGTGCAGCCCGGCCGGGTGTATTGGAATCTTTCGGTGGCGCAATTGGTGGAGGAAGCCGTGCGCCGTGGCGAAGGCATACTCACCGACAGAGGCGCACTGAATGTCCTCACAGCACCGCGCACAGGGCGGTCGCCCAACGACAAACGCTTGGTGGATGCCCCGGCGATTCACGACGAAATCTGGTGGGGAAAAGTCAACACGCCGATCGCGGAGGAGGTGTATTTGCGGCTGCGCGAGGAAGCGTTGAACTACCTGCGCGGACGCGATTTGTTTGTGGTGGATGCCTACGTTTGCGCCGACCCCCATTACCGAATCCCGTTGCGCATCATTGCCGAGCAAGCGTGGCACGCCCTGTTTGCGAAACAATTGTTCCGGCGTCCCACGGCCGAAGAAATCGCTTCCCAAAAGCCGCAATGGACGATCATCAACGCGGGCAAGTTCCAGCCCGACCCGGCCAAGTACCAACTCCACAGCAATGCCGCCATCGTGCTCGATTTCCCGCGCAAAACGATCCTGATCACCGGCAGCCAGTATGCGGGCGAAATGAAAAAAAGCGTTTTCACCATGCTCAACTACGCCCTGCCCAAACGAGGCGTCCTTTCCATGCATTGCGCCGCCAACATGGGCACCGACGGTGATATTGCCCTGTTCTTCGGCCTCAGTGGCACGGGAAAAACCTCGCTCTCGGCCGACCCCAACCGCGGCCTGATCGGCGACGATGAGCACGGCTGGAGCGATCAGGGAGTTTTCAACTTCGAAGGCGGCTGCTACGCCAAATGCATCAAGTTGACCAAAGAACGCGAGCCGTTGATCTGGAATGCGATCCGTTTCGGAGCCGTCATCGAAAACGTGGTCGTTGATCCGCAGTCGCGCGAGCCGGATTACTTTGATGCCACGATCACGGAAAACACCCGTTGCGCGTATCCGTTGGAGCATATCCGCAACATGGTTCCGTCGGCCAGCGGCGGTCACCCGAAAGCGATCATCTTCCTCGCCGCCGACGCATTCGGCGTGCTGCCCCCCATCGCGCGGCTGAGTCCGGCGCAGGCCATGTACCATTTCCTGTGCGGCTACACCGCGCGACTGGCGGGCACCGAAACCGACGTAGGCTCGGAACCGAAACCGGTGTTTTCGGCATGTTTTGGCGCGCCGTTCCTCCCGCTGCCGCCCGAAACCTACGCCAAGATGCTCGCCGAAAAAATGCGGCAACACCGTGTCCACTGTTACCTGCTCAACTCTGGTTGGGTCGGCAACGCTTGGGGACAGGGACCGAGGATTCCCCTCTGGATCAACCGTCACAACATCACCCACGCGCTCGACGGCTCGATGGACCGGGCGCAATATCGCGTGGACCCGACCTTCGGTTTCGAAGTGCCTGTCGCGTTGCCCGAAATGCCGCCCGAATACCTCGCCCCCCGTTACGGCGCCAAGGACCCCGCCGACTACGACCGCCGCGCCAAAGAACTGGCCGCTCGATTCATCCAAAACTTCGAGAACTTCAAGGGCGTCTCCCGCGAAGTCCTCGAAGCCGGTCCCCGTTTGCAGACCTGATGAAAACGACCCTCTTTCCCGTCCTGATCGCTCTCCTCGTGACGAGCGGCCGCTGCGTGGCCGCCGAAGAGATCGTGGATGGCGTGGCGGCCATCGTCAACAGCAACGTGATCACCTACAGCGAAGTGCGCGAGCTGGTTCAACCGGTCATTCAACAGCTCCAGCTCCAATACAGCGGCAACGAACTCCGCGAAAAAATCCGAGCCGCCCACATGGACGCGCTGAACAATCTCATTGACCGGCAACTCATCCTTCAAGAGTTCAACGCCAAAGGCTATTCGATTCCCGACACGGTCATTGAACAACAGATCAACGAAACCATCGCCAACGAGTACGGCGGCGACCGCGCCGCTTTTATCAAAACCCTTCAGGCGCGGAAACTGTCCTTTGCCCAATACCGCGAACAGGTCCGCGAACGCATCATCATCCAAGCCATGCGCCACCGCAAAACCCAACAGGAAGTCGTCGTCTCCCCCGCTCGCATCGAACAGTACTACAAAGAGCATCTCGACGACTACAAGGTCAAGGATCAGGTCAAACTCCGCTTGATCTTCCTGAAAAAAACCGGCGCCGACGACGCCGGTCGCCGCGCCTTCGCCGAGAGCCTCGTCGCCCGCCTCAACAAGGGCGACAAATTCGAAGAGCTCGCCAGAACCTACTCCGAAGACGCCGACGCCAAACGAGGCGGTGAACGCGATTGGATTGCTCGCGACACCATCAAGAAAGAACTCAACGACGCCGCCTTCAGCCTCAAGCCCGGTCAACACAGCGGCGTCATTGAAACGCAGGAAGGCTTCTACATCCTGCAAGTGGACGATTACAAGCCCGCCCACACCAAACCTCTCGCCGAAGTCCGCGACACCATCGAGAAACTCCTCATCCAGGAACAACGAGCGCGAATGCTGGAGAACTGGACCCGCGAACTGCGCGAGAAAGCGTTCATCCGCATCTTTTGACGCCATGCCGCACCGCCCGCGCATCGGCATTACCCTCGGCGACGTGGCCGGCATCGGCCCCGAAATCGTCGCCAAAGCCCTTGCCTCCCGACGCCTCGACCGCCGATTCGACTACGAGGTCATCGGCGATCCCCACACCCGATGCCGTGCCGCCGCAAAAACCTGGGTTGAGGAAGGCGCCCGTCGTTGCCTGCGCGGCGAACTGGCTGCTCTGGTCACCGCTCCGGTCACCAAAGAACTCGTGGCGCCTTTTGCGGGTCAGACCGAGTTGCTCGCCCACATCGCCGGCGCCACGAAATTCGCCATGATGCTCGTCGGCGGCCCGCTGCGAGTTTCACTGGTCACCATCCACGAACCGCTGTGGCGCGTTCCCCAACTGATCACCGCCCGGCGGGTCCGCGACGTCATCGAACTGACCGACCAGTTCTGCCGCCGACTCGGCATCCGCCGCCCCCGCATCGGCGTCTGCGGACTCAACCCGCACGCCGGCGAAGGCGGCCTGCTCGGCGACGAAGAACGCCGCATCATCGCGCCCGCCGTCCGACGCACGCGGGCCGTCGGCCCACTGCCTGCCGACACCCTGTTCCACCGCCATTACAAGGGCGAGTTCGATGCCGTCGTCGCCATGTATCACGACCAGGGACTCGCCCCGCTGAAAATGATCGCCTTCGACACCGGAGTGAACCTCACCCTCGGTTTGCCGTTTGTGCGCACCTCGCCCGACCACGGCACCGCTCCCGACATCGCCGGCAAAGGCATCGCCAAGCCCGACAGCCTGATCGCCGCCATCAACCTCGCCGCACAATTGGCCACGCAACGATGACCCTTACCGAAGTCCGTCGGCTGATCAGCGAACTTCATCTTTGCCCCAGCAAATCGCTCGGCCAAAACTTTCTCACCGACCAAAACATCCGCGACATCATCCTTCGTGAAGCCGACATCCGCGCCGACGAAACCGTGGTCGAAATTGGCCCCGGCCTCGGCGCGTTGACCGAATGCCTCATCAAACAGGCCCGCCGACTGATTGCCATCGAGAAAGACCCGCGACTCGCCGAATACCTGCGGCATCGTTTCCCCGGCCTCGAACTGATTCAAGGCGATGCCATTACCTTCTTCACCCCATCTACCATCCACCATCTGCCATCCACCTTCAAAGTCATCTCCAACCTTCCATACTCCATCGCCACGCCGATGCTGGAGCGGCTCGTCGAGGCCGAAAACAAACCGCGCCTGATGGTGTTGACGCTCCAACGCGAGGTGGCTGTCCGGTTGGCAGCCACCCCTCATCACAAAGACTACAGCGCGCTCACGGTGTTCACACAACTCTTCTACCACGTGACCATCGTTCATATTGTCTCGCCGCACTGTTTCTACCCCCAGCCGCGTGTGGACAGCGCCATTGTCGTTCTGGAACGGCGCGACCCCCGGGTGAAACTGCAGAAGAACGCGCCTTTTCACGAGGTCGTCCGACTCGGCTTCGGCCAGCGCCGCAAAATGCTGCGCAAACTTCTGGCCAACTATGATGGTTTGACCGAAAGCCTGCGTGTAACTGGCATCGCACCAACCGCTCGCGCCGAAGAACTCAGCATCGAGCAATGGATCACGTTGGCCAACGCGTTGGCGCCACCTCACCCCACCACCCACTGACATCGCCGCCTCAATTCCCGCCGCCCTCATTTCATCCATCAACCGTCGAGAACTGCCCCCTTCGAATGCCAATACCTACTTGCCATTTATATGTAACGGCACGCGCATAAGCCGCACGCGGAGCGAGTGAAGCGAGCAAAGCGGTCGGCTGGAAGCGCAGGTCAGGCGCTTTTTGTAGTGTGCAGTATACTCATCAAGAGCTTTGCAGTTTCGGGACTGATTTTCTTCCTATTCCGTGCGTTTTTCCCTGATGCCAATCCTCTCCAATTCCTCCCAAAGTCTGCTTGAAAACCGTCGGCTATAGTTACTGAGTTGCCTAAATGCGACAAAATGCCTGCCCTCTGGAGTCGGGATAGGTCTGTGTGTAATGTCTTTCACTTCGACAAGATTCAAGCGTTTGGCTGGAAAATCAAATAAGAAGATTCGGTCGCCTATTTGGAGGTGATGAGGCCCACCTGTGCCGTACCAATCGTGGTTCTTATCATCCCAGTTTGTGGTCTCACTTATGATTCGCACCGTGCGCTTTTTTGCAAAACCTGAGGTGGACCCTTTCGGTTGGACAGTTTTTTAGTCGTTGTTAGATGGTTTTGTAAGTCTGTTTTGGTTGGTTGTTTGGGGTTGGGGGTTGGGTTTCTCGTATTGATTGGTGTGTCGTTGTCGTTCCGCCCGCCCGCCACCCTGGGGGAGAGGGCGGCGGCGGTCATCCCCGATACACCTCCGCCGGGGGGCGATTGCCCAGTGCCTGATGCGGGCGCCCTCCGTTGTAGAACCGCCAGTACTCACTCAAGCCTTTCGTCCGTTAATACGGGTATTTCGGCGCACTCGCCCCCGACAGGCTCCACCGCGGTTTCGGGTAGATCGCTTCCAAGCCCAAGGCGCGCATCCACCCTTGCTCTCGCTGGCGCCG